>Ga0247778_1000001_pt1 | contig 610331 bp, 471 predicted proteins | sample UWRJL049202B5_FD_179939 | JGI IMG/M metagenome (GOLD analysis project Ga0247778, IMG submission 179939) | Plant litter microbial communities from Arlington Agricultural Research Station in Wisconsin, United States - UWRJ-L049-202B-5 | ecosystem: Environmental > Terrestrial > Plant litter >...
CGATCGTTTCGAACAAGCCGCGAAATTTCGCTTCGCTCTCACGCAGGGCTTCTTCGGAGAGACGACGCTCGATGGCGATGCCGGCGAGCTGGGCCGCGTGCGCCATCGTCTCCTGCTCGTTGGCGGTGGGCAGACCGACTTCCGTGCGAAACACGCCGAGCGATCCCAGCACTTTGCCGTTGGAGGCCTTGATGGGCGTGGACCACGCCGAGCGCAGTCGCGCGTCGAGCGCAACCTGACGCTTCTGCTCCCAGAACGGATCTTTGGCGATGTCGTGCACGAGCACTTGCCGCCCGAGATACACGGCAGCGGTGCACGACCCATTGCGAATATCGATCACAGCCGTCGACAACGCCGAACGCAAGGCATCCGGCAACCTCGGTGCCACGGCGTATTGAAACGCAACGCCTTCGGGGGCCAGCACGCTGACCGAGCACAACGTCCCCACGCCTTCGGACTCGATGAGCCGCGTGATCGATTCGAGCACCGCCGGCAACGGCGAATTGCCCGTGAGTTTTTCGAACACCGCATGCTCGGCCGAAGCGCTGCTTTCCTGGCGCTTGCGCTCGGAGATGTCGGTCATGCTTCCGCGCACGAGCCGGCGGCTGCCGCTCGGCAAACGCACGAGCCGCACGTCGCACATGAATTCTTTGCCGAACGCGTCGCGATGCAGCCACTCGAACGTGAGCGGTCCCGCGTCGAGGGCCCGCTCGACGTTCGCTCGCACGAGATCGCGCGAATTGGTGCCGTCCGGCTGCAGCGGCGGGCTCAGCTCCGCCGGGCCGACGCGCAGCAGCTGCTCGCGATCGAGGCCGAACAGACGTTCCGCATTTTCGTTTGCGTCGACATACGTGCCCGCATCCGCGTCGAGCACGACGATAGCTTCGGGCGCGTGGTCCACGAGCAGTCGATAGCGCGCTTCGCTTTCGCGCACGGCCTGCTCGGACTCACGGCGGTCCGTCACGTCCCGAAGACACACAACATACATTTCGCGGCGACTCGCGCGAGCGTTGCTCACAGCGAGCTCGAGCGGAAACGCGCGACCATCCTTGCGAAGGCCCCACGACTCGCGTGCGGCCAGATCCATGTGGGTATCGCCGGAGCTGGCGGCGAGGCGCTGCAAGGCCTGCGGCACGCTCTCGTGCTGGGCCAGCTTCGGGATCAGCAGGTCGATGCGCTCGCCGACCACCTCGGCCTCGCCGAAGCCGAAAACACGCTCGCCAGTGGGATTGAAGGTGCGGATGACGCCCTCTTCATCCACTGTGAGCACGACGTCTTTGATGTGGTCGAGAATGACCTGCAGATGCTCGGAGCTCTGCGTGCGCACCTCGTGCGCCATCGCGCGGGCTTCGTCGGCCATGAGGCGCATCGACTGCACGATGCCCCGCCGCTCTTCGTCGACGGCTTGGTAATGCGCGCTCACCAGCCGCAGCAGCGCGCCGATGTCGATGACAGGCGAGCCGCTTCGCAGCCGTAGCTCGCGCAGTTGGGTTCGAAGGTGCGGATGGAGTTCCGGGCCGTCTTCTCCGACAAAAGTATTGGGATCGACGCGCACCACCGTAGTGGCGCCCGTCGGCACCCGATCTGCGCCCAGCGCGCGGCCTTCCGTATCCCGCGCTTCAGGCAGCGTTCGGAATTTCGACGTGTTTGACATAAACGAAGACGTCCCGTCCCGCGGGAATCATAAGAGGGCAGCGGTCCTCCGCCGCGTGACGGGGGTCCCGCTTTTACGGGCGCGCGGGAGCCTGTTTGGGATCGGCGACACTGGCCGCCGTGGGGGTGGCCGGCGCCTCTGCGAGGCCCTGTCCGGCGATGAGCGGAATGTTGAAGTTGCGGGCCACGGAGTCTTTGTCCGAATCGGCCAGCACGACGGCGGTGATGTAGAAGATTCCGTCCCCCTGCGGGATGACGGTGAGCTTGTGACCGATGGCGACGTTCGCGGCCGGATGCTCGATGTGCGGGGTCTCGGCGCCGGCAACGAGTTGCAGCCCTTCGGCTACCTGGAAGCGCGCGAACAGATGCTCCAGCTCCACGGACGGAGTCAGCGCCAGCTCGATATCGACCGGTTGATTCACCTGCGGTCGTTTCGAAATGACAAAGCGCAGGTCGACGACTCCAGCACCGGGCTTGGCACCGACGGCCGCGACCATCTCGGCCGCGCTGGCAGCGGGGGAACGATTTGCGCTGGGGTGCTTCGTGGGCGGGGTAGCGGCAGCGGCGGCAGCTTCTTCCGCATCCGAACCGCAGCCCGAGAGTGCGGCGCAGAGGAGCATCGTGAACGCGGCGGCGGTGGACAACACTGTGCCCGCGCCTCTGCTTGCGCGCCTACGCTCTGTGCATGCCCTGCTCGACATTCCCATGGTTCTCACCCGGATCCCCTGCGCGCCCACTGGCGCCCGACCTCCCGCAACGCGACGGACAATACCCCTTCGCGCAGTGACTTAGCACCACCGGTGTCTCACTCCGAACCGCGACTTTCGGCTTGGTGTCGCTGCATTCAACCGCTCGCCAGCGGTGGGTCATCGACCATGGCCACTTGAGCGAGCAGGTCGTTGATGTGCTCTTCCCAGAAACGCACGCCCCCGAACCAGGGAAAAGCGCGTGGAAAAGCAGGATCGCTCCATCGCGTGGCGAGCCATGCTGCGTGATTCAGCATGCGCAGCGATCTCAGCGGTTCGATGAGCCGCAGCTCGCCGAAATCGAGCACGCCGAACTGTTCGTAGCCTTCGGCAAGCTCGCGCCATTGCTTCTGCTGCTCGGCGGCAGAGCCGGAGATCAACATCCACAGATCCTGGATGGCGGGTCCCGTCATGCAGTCATCGAGATCGACGAACACCGGACCGTGCTCGTTCCAGAGCAGGTTGCCGAGATGGCAGTCGCCATGCAGCCGGATCTGCCGCGTCGGCCCCACTTCGTCGAACACGCGCTCCACACGCTCGAGCAGAGCGTCGGTCGCGCGCAGGTATGACTCCTCCATGCTCGCCGGAAAGAGACCGCTGTCGAGCACCTGCTCGCGCGCATCGAACCCCAGCCGGTCGATCGACAGCTTCAGCCGGGTCTGGAACGGACGCACGCCGCCGATGCGATGGAGTCGGGCCAGAGCTCGTCCCAGCATGGCGCGGGATTCGGGTGCATCGAGCTCCGGCGCCCGCCCGCGCATCCACGGAAATACCGCGAAGCGGAAGTCTCTGAATCGAAACAACGTCCGGCCGTCGAGCGCAATCGGCGCGGCCACCGCCATCTCGGCCTCGGCAAGCTCCGCGGTGAACGCGTGTTCCTCTGCAATCTGGGCGTCGGTCCAGCGCCCGGGCCGATAAAACTTGAGCACGAGCGCGCCTTCAGGCCGGCCCATCTGGTACACCCGGTTCTCGTAGCTGTTGAGCGCGAACAGCCGCCCATCTCCTTCGAAACCCATCGATGCCGCGGCATCGAGCACCATATCCGGGCCCAGCCCTGCGAATGGCATCACGGCGTCGACATCAGTTTTGTCTATCATCTCGTTCCTATGAACCAAGGCACCATTCTAGTAACCGGCGGGGCTGGCTACATCGGCAGTCACACCGTCCTTCAGCTGCGCCAGCGGGGCCACAATGTCGTGGTCCTCGACAACCTCTACACCGGCTTCCGGCAGGCCGTGCTCGACACGCCGCTGGTTGTGGGGAACGTGGGGGATCGCGAGCTCGTCGGCAAGGTGCTGAAGGAACATGACGTCGAAACCGTCATGCACTTCGCCGCTCACACCATCGTGCCGGAGTCGGTGAGCGATCCGCTCAAGTACTACGGCAATAACACGTGCGCCACCCGCAGCCTGCTGCAGAGCTGTGTGGAAGGCGGCGTCAAGCACTTCGTGTTCTCGTCCACCGCGGCCGTCTACGGCATTCCGAGCGGGGATTTCGCGGACGAAAACACGCCCACCGCACCGATCAATCCCTACGGCACCTCGAAGCTGATGTCCGAATGGATGCTGCGCGACCTCGCCGCGGCCTCGAACATGCGCTACGTGGTGCTCCGGTATTTCAACGTCGCCGGCTCGGATTCGTCCGGCCGCATCGGCCAGTCGACGCGCCTTGCCACGCTGCTCGTGAAGGCCGCCGTGGAAGCTTCCATCGGCAAACGCAGCCACCTTTCGATCTTCGGCACGGACTACCCGACCACGGACGGCACGGGCGTGCGCGACTACATCCACGTCGAAGACCTGGCGACGGCCCACCTCGACGCCCTCACCTACCTGAACGACGGCGGCGCCTCCGTCACCCTGAACTGCGGGTACGGGCACGGCTACAGCGTTCGCGAAGTGATTCAGAGCGTCGAACGGGTCGGGGCACGCCCCATCGTGGTGAAGGAAGAGCCTCGCCGCGCCGGCGATCCGCCCATCCTGATCGCGAAAGCGGACCGGGTGCGTAGCACCCTCGGCTGGAAACCCCGGCTGGACGACCTCGATACCATCGTTCGCACCGCGCTCGAGTGGGAACGCAAGCTCCAGACATCCCCCTGGTGAGGTGTCGGCCGGCGCTCGGTTCGAAACGCCGGCCGGTATTTCACGGGCCCCTCCGCCCAGACATCCGGCAAAACCGCGAATGACACAGCGAGTCAAGCCGCTACAATGAGCGACCATGCGTTGGCCAAGACCCAAGTCATTGAGCGGCCTGATGCTGCTCGGTCTGGTCCTCATCGCCGCTCCGCTCGTCGTGGCGCTCGTCGATGCGGGGCTACAGATCCGGGTGCTCGCCGATCAGGGGCAGAAGCTCGTCTCTGAAGGCGTGGCGGCCGCGCGCGCGAGCGAAGAGCTCGCGGGCCAGATCGCGGAGCTCGAGCGCACGGCACGTCTGTACGACGTGCTCACCAACACGCAGATGCTCGATGTCTATCGGACCAAGGACGAAGGGCTCACGGCCACCCGTACGCAGCTCGACCGGCAATTGCGCGCGCCCGCGGCACACCAGGCGCTCGAGCAGCTCGGGCAGGAACAGGGAACGATCCGCCTCACCGTTCTGTCCATGTCGCGTGGCAAGTCAGACCTCGGCGACCTGACCCGGCGCTTCAGCGACCTGACGGCGCTCGCCGCCAAGGTGCGCGAGCAGAGCAATGCGCAGATCGATGCGGAAGTCACCGCCCTCGAGCTGCGTACGCAGGCGGCCCGGCGCCGCATGTTGTGGCAGTCCGCGCTGCTCATTCCGCTCACAGTCGTCGCCATCATCGCGGTCACGTTTGCGGTCGGTCGGCCGTTGCGGGCACTGGACCGCGCGATCAGCGAGCTCGGCAGTGGCACGCTGTCGAGCCCGATCGTCGTATCCGGTCCGCAGGATCTGGAGCGCGTCGGCCGTCAGCTCGAATGGTTGCGCGGGCGATTGCTCGACCTTGCGCAGGAACGCAGCCGCTTCCTGCGACACATGTCGCATGAGCTCAAGACGCCGCTCGCGAACATTCGCGAAGGCACGGAATTGTTGATGGACGGCGCGGTCGGCGAGCTCGACAGCAATCAACGTGAGGTCACGGGTATTTTGCGCGAGAACGGCATCAAGCTGCAGCGGCTCATCGAGAACCTGCTGTCCTTCAGTGCATGGCAGACGTCGAGCGCGTCGCTCGATGCGAACGAGTTCCGGCTGCGCCCGCTCGTGAAGCAAGTGCTGGAAAACCAGCAGCTCACGCTGCTCTCCCAGCGCGTGCGGCTCGATGTGAAGATCGAAGACGTCACGCTGTATGCCGATCGCGGCAAGGTGAGATTGATCCTGGAAAACCTGTTGTCGAACGCGGTGAAATATTCGCCGAAGGGCGGCGCGATCCACATGAGCGCCGCGCAGGTCGGTGAAGCGCTGGTGCTGGACGTTGCCGACAACGGCCCCGGTATTCCGGAAGAAGACCGCGCCCATATCTTCGATGCGTTCTATACGGGCCGCGCAGCCAAGGGCGGCAGTCTCAAGGGAACGGGCATCGGCCTCTCCGTCGTGCTCGAGTTCGTGAACGCCCATGGCGGCAGCGTGCAGATCATCGACGGCGAATTTCCCGGCGCGCATTTCCGCATCACGATGCCGATTCAGGCGCTCGGCGGTCTGGCAGCAGATCCGGCCGCCTCGAAGGAACGTGCGCATGCGGCTTGAGAAGTCGAGGGCGCATGCGGTGTTTACTGCACGGCTGGCGCTTGCCGGCGCGTTGCTCGCGACGTTGACGGGATGTCCTTCGAACCTGCTCACGCGCACCGATACACGTCCGCCTCCGCCGCAACCTGTGGTCGATCGCGCGGCTGCATCCGGCTCGTTGATCGCGGGCTATATCGAAGGCTTGCAGAAGCTCGTGTTGAGCACGCCTGCCGACCAGGCAGAAATCGTCGCAGCCGCACAGCGTGAATACGAGCTCGCGCCGACACCGAGTCATCAATTGCGATTCGCGCTGATTCTCGCAACGCCGGGCCACGCTGCAACAGACCAGCCTCGCGCACAAAGATTGTTACGCGAGCTCATGGCCGCGCCCGCAGCCCTGCTCCCGGCGGAGCGCGCGCTCGCGTTTCTAGAACAACAGAAGGTCGATGCGCAGCTCGCGCTCAGTGCCGAGAACAAGCGTCTGCAGGGCACTGCCGTGCGCACGGACAAGGATAAGACAGTGGCCGCCAATCGGCGGCTGCAACAAGAGATCGACGAGAACGCCCGCCTGCGCAAGGAGCTCGAAGCCGCGCAGGCCAAACTGGACGCGATCTCCGACATCGAACGCTCATTAAGTGAACGCAAACCGAGCGCTGAGTCACGCCCGCCTTGACGCCAAAGTGCGACAAGCTTCGAATGGATTAACAACGGGTTACACTCCTGACCTGCCGCCCTGCAGCGATGCCTGATCCAGGCCCAATCAGAAGGTGAGTGCCGTGCTACAGCCTGCCGTTTATTCCGAGAATCGAAGGACTCCGATCGTGAACCAGACCGGCAAACGTAAGGCCCGCATTCTGGTCGTCGACGACGATCCGGGTCTGCTGCGACTCCTCACGATTCGACTCCGCGCAGAGAACTACGATGTCGAAGCTGTCGAGAGCGGCATGCAGGCACTCGCTGCCGCGAGTCGCTTTCGTCCGGACCTCGTCATCACCGACCTTCGCATGGACCAGATGGATGGCATCGGCCTGTTGAAGGAGCTGCAGAATCGCTGGCCCGGCCTGAAGGTGATCATCCTCACCGCGCACGGCACGATTCCCGACGCCGTGCAGGCGACGCAGATGGGCGCGTTCGGATTTCTGACGAAGCCCGTCGACAAGCAGGAGCTGCTCGACCAGGTGCAGAAGGCGCTGCGCATCTCGGGCTTCGGCGCTTCCGATGAAGACTGGCGCGCGGAGATCGTCACACGCAGCTCCGTGATGGAAGAAAAACTCGCGCAAGCCCACATGGTCGCGGGCACCGATGCGCGCGTGCTCATCACCGGCGAGAGCGGCACGGGTAAAGAATTGTTGGCGCGTGCGATTCATCGCGCGAGCCCGCGCAAGCACAAGCCGTTCGTGGCGATCAATTGTTCGGCGATGGCGGAGAACCTGCTCGAGTCCGAGTTGTTCGGTCACGAGAAAGGCTCGTTCACCGGCGCCACGCGCGCGCATCGCGGATTGTTCCAGGCTGCCGATGGCGGCACGCTGATGCTCGACGAGATCGGCGACATGCCGCCGCGCCTGCAGGTGAAGCTGCTGCGCGTCCTTCAGGAAAACGTGATTCGTCCCGTCGGCAGCACCGATGCAATCGCCGTGAACGTGCGCGTGATCTCCGCGACTCATCGCGACCTGCAGCAGTACATGACGTCCGGTCAGTTCCGCGAAGACTTGTATTACAGACTGAACGTCGTGCACATCGAGATGCCGCCGCTCAACAAGCGTCGCGAAGATATTCCGCTGCTCGTCGCGCATTTCCTCGCGCAGATTGCGAAGGAAAGCGGCGTGCGCAAGATCTATGCGCCGGAAGCGGTGGAGTTGCTTGCCACTGCAGATTGGCCGGGAAATATTCGTCAGCTGCAGAACGTGGTTCGTCAGAACGTCGCGTTGTCGCAGACGCCGATCGTTCCAGTGGAGCTCGTTCAGCAATCGCTGGGCGGTGGCCCGGGTCGCCTGCCTTCGTTCGATGAGGCACGCGATGAATTCACGCGCAGCTATCTGTCACAGATCCTGCAGATCACCGGTGGCAACGTGAGTCAGGCGGCGCGCCTTGCAAAACGTAATCGCACCGATTTCTACAAGCTGCTCGGCCGTCATCAGCTGACGCCGGAAGAATTCAAGCAACGCTGAACGTCTGCGGACAACTCGCATTGAAAACGCCGGAATGCGTCTAAACGCGTCCGGCGTTTTCTTTTGTGCAGCCTCACCCGCCAGGGCGTAGCGACGCGCTGCCCAGGCGGCAAAAACACGCAGGAACGGTACTTGCTCGATAGCTGCACCCTCGCTCCGGACAACGTCTCACGACGCACGGTGGAGCGGACAAAAAGAGATGCACCGAGACCTTCCTGAACTCGCACGGACTGAATACGACCTCCTCATCGTCGGAGGCGGCGCGGCGGGCGCGGCTGCCGCCCGAGAGGCGGCCCTGCGCGGCCTGAAAACCGCGCTCATCGAACGGGACGACTTCGGCTCTGGCGCCTCCGCGCATTGCTTCAAAGTCGTCCATGGCGGCATTCGTTACATCCAGCATGCAGACGTTCGCCGGTTGCGCGCGTCATCCCACGAACGGTCGGTCTTCCTGCGGCTGGCGCCTCACCTGGTGAAGCCGCTGCCTTTCGTCATTCCCACGTACGGCATGGGCCGTCACAGCAAATGGTTCCTCGGCGCGGGCATGCTTCTGTATGACGCCCTGAGCGCCGACCGCAACCTGCAGACCACCGACCCGAGCCGTCGCATCCGCTGGACCCGATTTTTCGGACGCGATGAAACGCGCGCGATGTTCCCAAGCGTGCCCACCCGGGGACTCACCGGTGCGGCCTCGTTCGAAGACGGCCAGATGCACAATCCGCCGCGCCTGGTGCTCGCCTTTGCGGTGGCAGCCTCGCAGCTCGGCGCGAACGTGGCGAATTATGTTGAAGCAGAAAGCCTGCTCATTCAGGACAAGCGCTGTTACGGCGTCGCTGCTCGCGACGTTCTGACCGGCGAGCGGTTCGACATCCGTGCGCGCGTCGTGCTCAACGCTTCGGGACCTTGGGCCGAGGGACTGCTGAAGGGCGTGAGCCCGTCGGTCGCCGCCGCGCCGGGCACCTATTCCCGGGACGCCTGTTTCGTGATCAACCGTCGCCCGACCGGTCCGTGGGCGCTCGCGCTTCAAGGCGCGACGCAAGATGCGGACGCCGTGCTCGCGCGTGGTGCACGCCATCTCTTCATGGTGCCGTGGCGAGATCGCATGCTCGTCGGAGTGTGGCACTCGGTGGTGCCTTCGAATCCGGACGCCGCCCAACTCACTCGGACAGAGCTGCGCTCTTACATCGACGAGATCAACGGCTCGCATCCCGGCTTCGACCTGCGCGAATCCGAGGTGGAGCGCGTGGACTTCGGCCTCGTCCCGTTCGGCGACGCCGCCGACCAGGGCAAGGGCAGCATCAGTTTCGGCAAACAGTCGCGGCTCATCGATCACCGCCGGGCCGATGGCATTTCCGGCCTCGTCACCTCGATCAGCGTGCGGTACACGGTGGCGCGCCTGGATGCGCAGAACGCGCTCAGTTGCGTGATGAAACAGATCTACCGTCGCGATCTCGATCCCTTCAATCCCGCCTCGGTGGCGGCGTCCGTCGAAAATCCGGAGCGCGGCGCGCGCGCACGCTCGGCTTCGGAAGCCCTCCCCGGTGGCGAGTTCGACGATTTCGAACGGCTGCTGAGCCACGCGAAACGCAACCGTCCGCTGTGGATGCCCCCGTCTTCGGTCGATTCGCTGGTCGCGAACTTCGGCACGCACATGCATCGCGTCGTCGCGATGGCCGACGCGGATCCGGCGCTGCGGCGGTGCGTTGCAGGAAGTCACGTGACCCTGGCGGAAGTGGCCTACTCGATGCGTGACGAAATGGTCCAGACGATGAGCGACGTGATTTTCCGTCGCACGGAGCTGGGCACCGGCGGACATCCCGGCGAGACGACACTCGAAGAAATCGCGACGTTCATGCAGCAGACGCGCGGCTGGTCCGCGAAGCGGACTGCCGATGAGCGCCGCCGCGTCGACGCGCAGTTCGAGCGCTTTCTCGCGACGACCGACCATCAGCGTCACGTGGGCCCGGCCCGCGTGCCCGAGGCCACAACCGAACCTGCGTTCCTGACGACAGCGGTGTAAGCCAGAAAACCCTGATGACTGCCTCCAACCCTGATCAGCTCCGGATCTTCCTGACCGGCGGCACCGGATTCATCGGCTCCCAATTGGCGCAGCACGCCATTTCCGCGGGCCATTCCGTCACGGTCGCGAGTCCCATCAACAACGACGCGGAGAAATTCCGCTGTGACCTGCTGGAGCGCGCCGGCATTTCGATCGTCGAGGCGGCGCTCGATGATTCGCCGCGCATCCGCGATGCGCTCACCGGCCACGATGTCGTGATTCACCTGGCCGCGGCCCAGCACGAGGCGGAAGCGCCCGAGAGTCACTTCCGCAAAGTGAACGTGGAAGGCACGCTCGGCCTGCTCACGCTGGCCGCCGAAGAAGGCGTGCGGCGCTTCGTCCACGGCAGCACGATCGGCGTGTACGGAAATGGGGGCAGCCGCGTCCTCGACGAGCTGAGCCCGCTGTCGCCCGACAATTCTTATGGCCGCACGAAGGCCGAAGCCGAGACCCTGGTGCGCGAGTTCTCGGACCGGCTCGAGGTCGCGATCGTCCGCATCAGCGAAACCTACGGACCCGCAGATCTGCGCCTGCTGAAGCTGTTCCGTGCGATCAAGCGCGGACGCTTCCTGACGATCGGCACGGGCTTGAACGAACGGCAGCTGATCTACGTCGACGATCTGTGCCGCGCCCTGCTGGCCGCCGCTAATGCGCCTGCAGCGGTGGGTCAGACCATGATCGTCGCCGGTTCCGAGCGCATCACGACAGACGCCATGGTTGCCTCGATCAGCCGCGCGGTCGGCAAGGACCCGCGCTCGACGCACGTTCCATTGTGGCCGTTCAACGTGGCGGCGACCGTCTGCGAGGCGCTGTTTCCACCACTCGGCATGAAGCCCCCGTTGCACGCGCGCCGGCTGGACTTCTTCCGCAAGAGCTTCCGGCTCTCGACCGATCGCGCGCGGCGGCTGTTGGGCTTCCAGCCCCAGGTTTCGTTTTCCGAAGGAGCACGCCTCACGGCAAGCTGGTACGAGCGGGCTGGCCTGCTCAACTGAATTCGCTCATGAATCGGCCTTCGCTGGCCGAGCACGCGGTCCGGGACGGGTCGCGGTCCTGTTGTAAAAAGGGGTTGACCTCGTGGGCAAATTTTCCTCCGCGATGCCGGCAATCACAGCATTTTCGAGTCGTCGGCCAGAATGTTGCGCACGCGGCGCATCCCAGCGGCGCTGGTGCGGGACGCTCGCCTCGGCGCCAGATAATGTGAACTACGTCACGTCTGGCACGCAGAATGCTTACCTGTAGCCGGTCGCGCCCACTGTCCGCCGAAACGCATGCAAATCCTTTTCTGTAATTACGAATACCCTCCCATCGGCGGCGGTGGCGGAGTCGTCATGGGTGCCATGGCAGCCGAACTGGCCCGCCGGGGGCATGACGTCACTGTGCTGACGTCACGGGCCTTCGACCTGCCGTCCGACAGCATCGAAGACGGCGTCCGGGTGGTCCGCGTCCCGGTGTTCTTCAGGCGCCACCTCGCAGTGGCGAATATCCCGTCGATGGCGGCTTACCTGCCGATGGGCTTCCTGCGCGGCCTGAAGCTCGGCAAGCAGAAAGCGTTCGACGTCATCAACACGCACTTCGTCGTGCCGAGCGGACCGCTCGGCGACTGGCTGTCGCGTCGCCTCCAGGTTCCGAATGTGCTGTCGGTGCACGGGGGCGACCTGTTCGACCCATCGAAGCCGACGTCCCCTCACCGCCTCAGCTTTCTGCATGGCCCCATCAAGGGAATGCTGACGCGCGCGGACGCAGTCGTCGCGCAGTCCCGTGACACGGCCAACAACGTCGAACGCATTTATGGCGTGGAGCGACCCGTCGAGCTCGTGCCGCTGGGCATTGCCCGCCCGCCCACCCGCGTACGGGCGCATCGCTCGACGTTTGGAATTCCGGAAAACGCATTCGTCATGGCCACGGTCGGCCGCGTGGTCTCCCGCAAGGCGACGCCTCAGCTTGTAGCGGTGCTCGATGCGGCAAAGCGCGACGACATGTACCTCGTCGTCGTCGGCGATGGTCCAGACAGCGATGAAGTCATGCGCGCCGCCACCGAACGGGGCGTTGCGGACCGCGTGAAGATGCTTGGCCATGTGACCGAGCGACAGAAATACTCCGCGCTCAGCATGAGCGACATTTTCGTCTCGACCAGCCAGCACGAAGGCTTCGGTCTAGTGTTCCTGGAAGCGATGGCGTACGGCCTGCCGATCGTGTGCTACGACCGCGGCGGCCAGGTCGACTTCCTCTCGACGCCCGCCACGGGCGCCGTCATCAAGCTCAACGACACCGATGCGTTCACCCGCTCGGTGCTCGAGCTGCATGCCTCGCCCGAGCGTCGCGCCGAGATCCGGCGCCACAATCTCGCGGCGGTCGAGACTTACTTCATCGATCGTTGCGCGCGTCGCTACGAGACGATTTTCGAAAACGCCATCATGGCGCGAGCGGGTTCGCTCGAGCCCGCGAGGCAGAAGTAGACGCCCATGGGTGGAATCGTCGGCCTCATCGGCGACGGAAGCCTGGGCGAGCTGCAAGACATGGCGGGCCGCATGGCCTACCGAGGTCGGCTGCACGCGTGGAGCCCCGCCCCGGATGTCTACCTGGGCGAGCTGTCCCATAGCGCTTCGACGCGCCGGCTCGGAGCCCTTCGCGATGGCTCGATGGCGATCGATACCGCCGGATACACCACACCTCGTGACGAAATCGAAGCGACGCTCGAATCCCGCGGCGCCGCCGCTGCGGGCGGACTGCACGGATTCTTCGCTGCCGCGTGGTGGGACGACCGAAGCCGCACGCTGAAATTCATCTGCGATCGGCACGGCTACAAGACGCTTTATCTCGCGCGCCTGCCGGGTCGCATCGCATTCGCCTCGGACCTCAAGGCGCTGCTCGCGCTGGCGGATATGCCGGCGGTCGTCGATCGCGACGTGCTGCAGATGTATCTGCGCTCGCGCTCGTTTCCAGCAGAGCGCAGCTTATTGTCCGCCGCTCAACCGATCGGCGGTTCGAGTGTCTGGACGTTATCGTCCGACGGCCAATTGACGAGCACACCCTATTGGACCCCCGCGCTCGACGTGAAGCCGGGACGCTCCTTCGACGCGGCGGCCGCCGAGCTGCGCGAGCTGTTGCGCGCGGCGCTGACGAAACAGCTGGCCGGCCGCGAACAGATTGCCATCGCGCTGAGCGGCGGACTGGACTCCGCTTCGGTACTGGCGCTCGCGCGGGACGTTCGCCCTGACTTGCGAATCACGTCGTACACCGTCGGCCACAGCGATTCCGATCCCGAGATTCTCCGTGCACGCGAAGCGGCTGCGCACTTCGGCACCGAGCATCGCGAATGTTTCCTGCCACCGGAGCAGGTGCCGGACCAGCTGCAGAAGCTCGTCTGGCTCACCGAAGATCTGACGGGCCGTGAAGAAGCTGCGCTCCAGCAAGTGCTGGCTGCGGAAATGTCCGACCGTGGCGAAACCGCTTACCTGGCGGGCCACGGGGCCGACGTGGCGTTCGCGGGAATGCCGCGCCATCGACTGCTGTGGATGCGCGATCACTCGCCGCCCCCGCTGCGGGGCGCGCTGAACGAAGCCTTCATCTACACGCAGCGACGCGAAGAACCGCACTCCTGGCTCGGCCAAAAGCTGGCTGGCCTGGCATTCCATGGCGACCGGCCGACGATGCCCACGGTGACCGGTGCCGGCGATCTGCCGTCGAACATGAACTATCGTTCGCTCGACGAATATTGCGGCACGACGATCGGCTGGATCGAAGGCATGCGATTCCACGAGCCCGTCGAGACGGAGACGGAGGTCGTGATGGTGGCGCCGCTGTTCGATCCGAGCGTCGTGCGCTTCGCACTCGGCTGTCCGACAGCCTTCAAGATCGATCGCAAACAGCAGAAACGGGTGCTGCGTGCGGCCGTGGACGGCCTGCTGCCCCCGAGCATTTCCCAGCGCGGCAAGATGATACAGCGCATGAAGCACGACACGGCGCTGTCCGATGTGCTCGATGATTTCGCAAGCTCACTGCGGTTGAAAGAGTCACTCGCGGAACGCGGGCTCCTGCCGGTGCAGTATCTGTCGGCTCTGCAGAGCCGCTCGCGCAGCACGCCCTATTCTTCCGAACGACTCCACATCCTGTGGGCATCGCTCTGCGCGGAGCTCTGGCTGCGTCAGTTCATCGACGAGCGCGGCGCGACGCCTCCGGAGCTATCGAAAGCGGCCGCGCCGTTCGCCACAGTCATGCCGCGCCTCGCGACCGCTTGAGCGCCGAGCACCGTTCCCGCGAGCGCTGATACCAGCCAGCCGATTCCCAGGCCGTAGACGATCCCCTGCAGCCCCGCCCCGCGCATGAGCCATGCGCACGCTGTCCCGACCGCAAGCGCGCCCCACATGCAGGCATTGAAGGCGACGAGTTGCTTCGGTGTCGCGAGTGCGGAAACCGTGGCGCTCGAGAATCCCGTCCACACCCGCACGAAGCCGACGATCACGAGTGCATGAAGCAGTCCGGTTTCAAACGCGTACCGGCTCTTCAGCAGCACTGACAGCAACCACGGCGTGACCAGCAGCACGACGATCGATGCGACCACGCACAGCGCGATGGCGACGATCAGCTCATGCCGCAGCAACTTGTAGATTGCCGCGCGACTCTCGCACGTGCGCAAGCGCGGCAGCAGCGTGAATCCAAGGCCGGTTTGCAGCATGCGATAGGGCGATGCCGCGACCGACGACACCACCGAAAACACGGCGAGGTCCCGAAGCGTGAGCGCTTGTCCGATGACGAGACGATCGATCTGGTAGAAGGCCGCGACAGCGAGCTGCACGCCCACCACTGCAAAGCCCTCTCGAAGAATCACGCTCGAGGCCAATGGCTCTGCGGGAACCTGCGGGTCGCGAACCCGAAAACCCTTGTGCCAGCCGAGTGTCGCGATCAACACGTAACCGCTCAACACAGTCAGTGCAGCCGGCAGCGCGTGCGAGCCGAATAACAGCACAACCGGTACTGCGAACAGCACCACCCAGTTGTGGATCAGGATCAGGAACAGCGACAGTCCAAACTGTTTCTTCGACTGGAAGAACGCCCCGCCGACGCGATTGACCCCCGCCGCCATCACGGTGAACGCGAGTACGGAGGCCAGCACCGCATCGAACTCGTAGAACGTGTACGCGACCGCACCGAACGCGAGGCCGACGAGAATGCTGGTGAACGCGACGCGGCCGAGCAAGCCGCCGCTGGCGCCGAGATGATGGCGATTGACCACCGTCTCCACCCCGAACGGACCCAGCGTGATACCGAGCTGCGTGAGCGCCAGGAACAGCGCGACCCGGCCGAATTCTTCTTCGGGCAGTACGCGGGCCAGGAGAATGCTGCCGACGGCGAATCCCACGCCGCCAGACGCAAACACGACCGCCGACCACAGGGCCGGCGATCGCAGGAAGCTCTTCAAGACCGAACGGTCTTCGGCTTAATAGTACGGACTGTCGTTGTGCTCGGTCGAACGGTTGAGCACCACGCCGATCACATTCATTTCCGCGAGCATCTCTTTCGCATTCGCCAGCGTGCGGCGGGCCGTGTGACCCTGCGACACGACGACGAGGTGGCTGTCCGCCCGCGGGCCGAAGGCCAGCACGTCGTCGGAAGCCAGCAGCGGCGGCATGTCGAACACGATGACGCGGCGCGGCGCCTCGGCGTGCAGCGTCTGCACGAACTCGCCCATGCGCGGCGAGGTGAGGAACTCCGATGAGTTCTCGGCGCGTCGCACGTTCGGGATGACGGCCAGACGGCGCACACCGATGTCATACACGCACTGGTCCAGCTCGCACTGGCCGGTGAGGTAGTCGGTGATGCCGAAATCGACATTCATGCCGAGGTAGCCGCCCACTTGCGAACGTTGCAAGTCGAGGTCGACCAGGAACACCCACGTGTTCACTTCCTGCGCGAGGGCCAGCGCGAGGTTGATCGCCGTGAGGCTCTTGCCCTCACCCGCGACCGTGCCGGTGACCCCGACCGAATGCCAGTTATTGGCCGCCAGGCGATGGAGCACACGTGTGCGCAGGATCTTGTAGGCCCGGGTGACGGCGACATCCGTCACGCTGAGCAGCACATGATTCTTCTCGATGACCTCCGGATCGGTCGCAGCAGCGCGGAAATGTCGCGCGGCCACTTCCGGGGCAGGGGCGGTTGCAGCGCGGTTTCCCCAACCTGACGCGATGAAATTGCTTCGGGGCCGCTGGGCAGCAGATTTGCGCAGGGCGTCTTCAATTACGCTCATGTCAGGACAGGCTCCGCATGGTCATTACGATTATCAACGAACCGATCACGGTACAACTTGCGAACATCACCATGCGCAGACGCTGGCTGCGCATCGAAGCGGCATCGCGAATCTCGGGAATTACGGCCAGCGGCGCGACCGACAGCACACGTCGCACGTCTCGGCTTCCGCGCACGGACTGGTCCATCCCTTCGACCACCACGACGGCGGCGAGGGCCAGGATCAGCGACAGCACGAGACCGACAACCGCGATCGCGAGGCGCCGCGGCTTCGCCGGCGCAGAAGGCAATGCGGCGGACGTCACCAGTCGCAGCTCGTCGCTGCGGCCACCGGCAATCGCCGCCTCCGTCAACTCGGCATCCATGCGGCTCTTCAGCAACTCGTCGTACTTCGTACGGGCGAGCGTCAAGTCGCGGTTGAGCGTCTGGTACTCACGCTCCACCTGCGGCGTGGCTTCCACGCGCTTCACCAGCTGATCGAGCTTGCCGCGCAGCTCTGTGCTGCGGCCCGCGAGGCTCGCGATCTGGTTGTCGACGCCGTTGATCTGCGTGCGCACCTGCACGAGCGTCGGATTGTCCGGCAGCGTCGTATCGGACTTGTCGCCGCGCGCGATGCGCGCCTGCAGGTCGTCGATCTCACGCTGCAGCCGCTTCACGTCCGGGTGATCCGGGCTGTAGCGCTGCAGGGTCTGCGAAAGAATCGCCTTCTGCGCTTCGAGCTGCTTGGGCAGCGACATGTCCGACATCGCCGGGCCGCCGCGCTGCAGGCTTTCGATCTGCCGGCGCAGGTTGATCAGGTCCGGATGAGTCGGATCGTAGATGGCCTGCTTGCGCGAATATTCCGCTTGCAGCTGCTGCAGCAGGTTTGCGTCCGGAGTCGCCGAGCGCGCCGTCTCGAGCTGCTGCGCAAGGAAGATGCGGTTCTGGCGCAGGCTGGCCAATTGCAGCTCGGTCTGTTCCAGGTCCCGCTCGGTCCGGTCCATGACGTTCATGTTCACGTCAGTGAGCTCGGGCAGCTGGCCGAAGTTCTTCGCCTTGAAGTCCGCGAGCTTCGACTCGAGCACCGCGATCTGCTTGTTGTAGCTCTCGGCTTCAGTCGTATAGAACTGAGCCGAAGACGTCGCGCGCTCGCGCAGGTTGTCGCGGCTGGCGGCGAGGAAGCGCTTCGAGAGCCACGTTGCAACGTCGTGCGCGGTTTCGGGATCGCGGCTCTGATACGCAACCGTGAATGCCGAGATGATTTCGCGTTCGCGGCCGGTGTCCGGATCGAGCACCGGTACACGTACGGTCTGCACGTCTGCGCCATCGACGACGCTGTCGATGATGTCGTCGACATCCTCACCGTGCAGCTGCTTCGGCACGTCTGGCCCTGCGAGCGCCTTCTTCAGGCTGTCCTTCGCGAGGACGGCATCCGTGAGGCTCGAGACGTACTGGTCGGCGTAGCTCTTTTCCTGGCGGCCGCGGTTCGGCAGGTCACCCGAAATCTCGGCTTGCGAGAATTCGATGAGCGATGACGACACGTATTTGTCCGGCAGTCCCAGCGCGAGCGCCAGGGCCACGGCCGCGATCGGCAGCGTGATATAGAGCAGCAACATGTGCCGGCGCTTCAGCGCGGCAATGTAATCAGAGACGTCGGTGGTCGGTTGCGATTCCATCTTTACTATTACCGTGTTGTTCTTCAGTTGAGCCGGTGAGGCTCCCAGACCACGGACAGCGTGATCCCATTCGATCTGGCATCGTTCGGCTGCGACTCGAACTCCTGCCACTTGTACTCATATGCGCCTTCCAGAGAAAAAGCCCTGGTCGTGCGCCACTCGAAACCGGTACGTCCGGTGTAATACTTGCGTCCTTCAACGGCGATTCCGGTGTCATCCACACCCTGGGTCTTGATGCCGCGCAATGCGACGAAGCCTGCCACCCGGGGTGAGAAAGAGCGGGTCAGCCTGAACCGAAGCTCATCCCGATCAACGACTTCGCCCTGGGAGCTCGGAACTGTCGTACGTAGCGCGTCGATCACGATGCGTGTTACCTGGAAATTCCATGCAACACCTACGCCACCATTGAAGCTCGACGTCGAAAACGACGGCGTGCTGCCTTGCGCGTCACGCTCCGCACGAGTGGCGCCGAGCCGGAAGTAGAAATTCGTGATCCGCGAAGGCGACATCCGCCACTCGCCGACGATGCCGGTACTGTTCGTATCTTCAGTGTCATTGTCCGGGCTGTAGCGCGTCGCGAGCACGTTCACTTCCAACGCCGAGCGCTGCGTGAGGTCGAACACCATGCCGACGGCGCCGCCGATATCGGTGTAGCCCACCTGCTCGAACAGGTTGTTGTCGTACGAAATGTCGACGTAATGCGCCTGCAGCGTCAGATGACGGCGCTCGGTCCAGTCGAAGTCGAAAGACGGCTGCACAGCGGCGAGCTTTCGGCGGTTGCGGACGCTCACGCGGCCGGCATCGCCGCTCACCGGATCGCCCAGGCCGACGCCGGGAAAATCCGCCTCGAGCAACTCCGAGGTCACCACGCTTTCGTCCGCGAAGCGCGCCCCGATATCCGTGCGCGTTCGCTGCGTGCGTTTTTCGCCTCGAAGGTCTGCGTAGTAATCCGTGGACTCTTCCTCTGAGTCGGACGGATAGAAGGTCGAATGGACGCGCGGCGTGAATTCGAACAGCGAGGCCGCCCACTGCTTGCGGGCTGTGACCTGCGCGTCGACGCCGCCACCTTCCACTTCGATTTCCTCGCCGGGCTGGTCCGACAGTCGATTGTTGTCGTTGTAGACAGCCTGCACCTCTACGCGGGGATCGAAGATCCACGCCTGAGCGGAAGCCGCCTGCGCGCCCAACAGCCCCACCGCGGCCAGCGCGGTCGGAGCCTGCACGCGCCAGCGTGCACCGGTCGTTTTACGGTACGACGACGACATCGCCAGCCTGGAGCAATATGTTCTGTTGGAGGTTGCGACCGCGCGCCACGTCGGCGTAGCGGAACGGGAGCGACTGCTGCTGGCCGTTCTCGAGCCGGCGCAGGATCGTGATTTCGGCGAGCGCGGCGAAAGCGGTGGTCCCGCCGGCCATGCTGAGCGCCTGCATCACGTCGACCCGCGGGTTGACGATGAATTCGCCGGGCCGGTTCACCTGGCCGAGCACATACACCTTGTTGCCCTTCACCTCGGCAATCGACACGGTGACGACGGGGTCGGAAATGAATTTCTTCAGCCGGTCCGTGACGGTCTGCTGCAGCTCCGGGACGGTCCGGTTGCGGGCGTCGATCTGGCCTGCGAGCGGAAAAGAGAACGAGCCATCCGGACGCACGAGCACGGGCCCCTGCAAGTCAGGTTCTTTCCAGACGGCAATCGAGAGGACGTCCCCAGGTTTGACCGTATAGGCCTCGGTCGGGGCGCCAGCAGGCGCAGGCGGCGCGCCAGAGGCGGCAGGCGTGGCAGACCATACAGGCACGGCGCATGCGAGCAGGGCAACTGCCAAGGCCGCTGAATGGGCGGCGGGACGGCGGCGGCCCAAGGGCAATCGAATTCGGGATAACCGGATCGGCATTACGGAGTTCCTCCGTTATTTGAGTTGGGAATGAGCGCCGCTTACTTCGACGTGGCAGGAGCTGAGCAAACGACGTTCCCGAGCCCCCGCTTACGCTCGTGCCTGGCGGCCGGCCGGTCTTTACGGCGGTCGGCTGGTGCAGCGCCTCCGGGGGTTTGCCGCAGGGCAAGCACCTTGGGCACGACAGTTGCGACAGGGCCCGGCGATCTCGCCAAAAGAGAAGAAACCGTGGCGCCCCTTTCGACCCCTCGACCGAAGCTGTCCGTTTGCGTGCCCTTCTATAACGAGGAGGAAAGCATCGCCCCCATGCATGACGCGCTCGTCAGCGCGCTGGGCCCCCTCGGCATCGATTTCGAAATGGTGTTCGTGAATGACGGCAGCGCCGACCGCACGCTGGAGATCGCCATCGGCATCGCGCAGACCGACCCGCGCGTGCGGGTCGTGAATTTCCGTCGAAACTATGGGCAGACGCCTGCCATGGCGGCCGGCATCGAAGCTGCCCGCGGCGACATCATCGTGACGATGGACGGCGACCTGCAGAACGACCCCCGCGACATTCCCCTCTTCCTCGAAAAGATGGATGAGGGTTACGACATCGTGGTCGGCTGGCGCCACAACCGCCAGGACAAGATGGTGTCGCGCAAGATTCCCTCACGCATTGCAAACCGGCTGATCGCGAAGGCGACCGGCGTGAACATCCAGGACAATGGTTGTTCGCTGAAGGCGTATCGCGCCCAGCTGATCAAGCGCATTCCGCTGTATTCCGAGATGCACCGCTTCATTCCGGCCGTCGCGAATATCGCGGGGCCGCGTATTGCCGAGATCAAAGTGCGGCATCACGCGCGCAAATTTGGCCACTCCAAGTACGGCCTGTCCCGCGTTTACAAAGTGCTGCTCGACCTGATGGTCATCAAGACAGTGGCCTCGTTCACGTCGCGCCCTTTGCTGTGGTTCAGCATGCTCGCACTGCCGCTCGCCGGCATTGCGACCATCGCGCTCGCGTGGTCGCTGGTCGATTACTTTGCGAACGGCGGCATCTTTTCCCTGCCCGTGGCGGGCAGCGGCGTCATTTTCATGACTTCGGCCTTCATTTTCATTTGTGCGGGAGCGCTGGGTGAGCTGGCTTACAAGCTCGGTGACCTGCGCGAAGCGGAGTTCTCGGCGCTGACGCAGCGCCTCGGGCTGCGCAGCAGACCGCGCGTGCCGGCGACAGAACCTGAAACGCCGGCGGCAACATCAGATCAGAGGACGTCCCGATGAGCGAACATTTCGAACGCGCCGATCTCTCGGCCATCATTCCGGTTGGCGGACGCAGCGGTGACCTCACCACGCTGTTCCGCGAATACCGGCGAGCGCTGGAGTCGCTGGGCGGTCGCTGCGAGTTCATCGTGGTGCTCGATGGTCCACAGCCCAAAGCGGCGGACCAGATCGAGACGTTGCTGCAGCAGGGCGAGAAGCTCACGGTCATCGAGCTCACGCGCACGTTCGGCGAATCCACTGCGCTCACCGCCGGGTTCCAGCGTGCAAGTGCACCGATCATCGTGACGCTGCCTGCGTACGATCAGGTCGACGCGTCGGAAATCCCGAAGCTGGTTCGCGCACTCGACAAATCCGACATGGCCGTTGCGCATCGCTGGCCGCGAGCCGGCGGTGCACTCGAATCGTGGCGTCGCGGCATGTTCCACGGTGCGCTCTCCAAGGTGACCGGCCAGACGTTCCGCGATCTTGGCTGCGGCGTGCGTGCATTCAAGCGCCGCGTGCTGGAAGAGATTTCCCTGTACGGCGACCAGCACCGCTTCCTGCCGGTGCTCGCCGCGCGCCAGGGATTCCGGGTAACCGAAATCGACCTGCGGCAGTCGTCACGCGACCGGTTCGATGGTCACTATCAGGCGCGCGACTACATGCGTCGCGCCCTCGACATCTTCAGCATCTTCTTCCTGGTGCGCTTCACGAAGCGGCCGCTGCGGTTCTTCGGCATGGTCGGTGCCACGACGTTCGGCCTCGGCGTGCTGGTGCTGGCCTGGCTGGTGATCGAACGACTGTTCCTCGACCAGGCGCTCGCGGCCCGTCCTGCATTGTTGCTGGCTTCGCTGCTCGTCGTGCTCGGCCTGCAGGTGTTTGCGCTGGGATTGCTGGGCGAGCTGATCATCTTCACGCATGCGCGTGAGCTGAAGGACTATCAGGTCGACCGCATTTACGAGTTCCCGCAGAAGGCTGCCGGTCAGCCCGCTGCGCTTGCCACAGGCATGGCCACAGCTGTGGCCCCCTCTTTGGCCGAAACCCCGACCCCGAATCTTGTCGCCGCCATCACCGATGCTCGAGACGCCTGACGACCGACCCTCGATCTGCTTCGTCGGGCTGCAGAACCTGCCGGTTCTGGCTCCGGAATACGCGCGCCCCGGCATCGGCGGCGCGGAGCGGCAACAGACACTTCTGGCGCGCGCGCTCGCGAAGCAGGGATTCGAAGTCTCGATGATCGTCCACGACTATGGCCAGGCCGATGGCCAGGTGTGGGACGGCGTCACGACGTACAAAGCGTATGGCCCGACCGATGGCCTGCCGCTCATCCGCTTCATTCACCCGCGCTGGACGAGCGTGTGGTCGGCCATGAAGCGCGCGGACGCGGATATCTACTACGTCAGCACCGCGGGCATGCTCATCGGTGAAGTGGCCATGTTCGCGAAGGCGCACGGGCGCAAGGCCGTGTATCGCGTTGCGAACAACTCGGATTGCGATCCCGTGGCACGGCGCATCCGTTACGCGCGCGATCGCATGCTGTATCGCTACGGCATGCGCAATGCCGACCTGATTCTCGCGCAGACGGACACGCAAGAGTCGCTGCTCCGGACGAACCTCGGCCGCGAAAGTCGTGTGGTGCCTTCGCTTGCGGATGTCGTCGATACGAACGTCGAGCGCGCCGCGCGCGACATCGACGTGCTGTGGGTCACCAATATCCGGCCGCACAAGCATGCGGAGCTGTTGCTGGATCTTGCGCGCCGCATGCCGCACCTGACATTCCACATGGTCGGCGGACCCGTCAACGGCCACGAAGCGCACTTCGCAGACGTCGAACGCGCAGCCAACGCGCTGCCGAACGTGGAATTCCACGGGTTCGTGCCGTATCACGAGACCGCGCCGTATTACCAGCGCGCACGGCTGTTCGTGAGCACTTCGGAAATGGAAGGCTTTCCGAATACGTTCCTGCAGGCCTGGGCGCGCGGCACACCGGTGGTGTCGTACTTCGACCCCGACCGCCTGATTGCCCGCAACGGAATGGGTGAAACGGTGACGACGCCGGAGCAGATGCAGGCGGCCATCACCCGCTTGTTGGGAGACGAGGCGGCGTGGCAAGCGGCGAGCAGCCGGTGCCTGGCGCACATCGCCACCCGCACGGATGCGAACTACATGCTGAAGCCGTATATCGATGCGTTTCAGGGACTTCGAGCCGCCCAGCGGTTCGGTTGAGCGCCGATCGCCGCGCACGCTTATTGCTACGTCCAAGCCAGAATGAAACACCGCAAGCTTCGCCTGCTGATGCTGGGGCCTGCCCTGACCGTGAAGGGCGGGGTCACGGCCGTGGAGAAGCTCATTCTGCCGGCGCTGCCCTCGTATATCGAAGCCAGCCACGTCGCGACGATGTCGGACGGCAGCAAGCTGACGAAGCTGTTGCGCTACCTGTGGGCGTTGCCCGTCGCCATCGTCAATTTCTTTTCGGCTGACATCGTGCACATCCACTTCGCAAGCCGCGCGAGCAGCATGCGCAAGAAAGTGCTCGCGGAGCTGGCGCTGTTCTTCGGGCGGCCGGTCGTGATGCACGCGCACGGCGCCGAGTACCACTTGTACTGGAAGGAAATGACGGAAGCGCAGCGCCGTCACAAGCTGTCGCTGTTCAAGCGCATCGATGCGTTGATCGTGCTCGGCGCGAGCTGGAAAACCTTCTTCACGTCGATCGGCGTGCCCGAAGAGAAGATCACGGTCCTGCCGAATCCGGTGGCGCTGCCGGCGCAGATTCCGTCCCGGCAGGCCGGCGCCCAGGCGCAGTTCGTCTACCTGGGCATCATGGACTATCGCAAGGGCGCGTTCGATCTGGTCGACGCCGTCGCGTCGCTGCCGCCCGAAGTCCGGAGCGCGGTGCGCGTGGTCGTGGCCGGCAACGGCGAAGTCGCACGGATGCGCGAGACGGTGAAGGCGAAAGGCCTGGAGTCGGTCATCACCGTGCGCGATTGGCTGAACGTGCAGCAGCGGGATCAGCTGCTCGCCGAATCTGATGTTTTCGTCTTGCCTTCGTACAACGAAGGTTTGCCGATGGCGATGCTCGAAGCGATGGCGTGGGGACTGCCGCCGCTGTGCACGCCGGTGGGCAGCATTCCCGAATACGTCACGTCCAACGGGAATGGCGTGATGGTTCAGCCCGGCGATGTGCCCGCGCTGGCCAATGCCATCACGCAGCTCGCGATGAATGGCGCCGAGCGCGTGCGCATGGGCCAGGCCGCGCGCAAGACGATCGAACCGCTGAACCTTCACGACTACATCGAGAAGCTCTGTCGAGTCTACGACGGCATTGCCGGCGAAGCATCGCGGCAGAGCGCCTAGCCCCATGGGACTGGAAGACCGTCTCTATCCGCTGCTCGCGGCTTACAACAAGCTGCCGCGCCCGATGAAGTCCGCGATCGGCTGGTCGTACCGACAGCTGCCGGAAGGGTTTCGACTCGGCGCGCGTTATCGCGAATTCGTCGATCTCGCAGCGTCGTGCGAATCGTGGAGCCCGACGCAGATCCAGGACTATCAACTCGCCCAGCTGCGAGAAGTGCTGACACACGCCGCGGCCCACTCGCCCTACTACGCGAAGCGCTTTGCGGAAGCGGGCTTCGTGCCGGGCAAGATGCAGAGTCTCGAAGATCTCGAGCGCTGCCCGCCGCTGACCAAGCAGGACATGCTGCTGCATCGGGAAGACATGGCGTCGCGCGCCATCCCGTCGAATCAGCGTCTCTACATCACTACGGGCGGCTCGACAGGCGTGCCGGTGGGCTTCTATCTGCAGAAAGGCGTGAGTCGGCCGAAGGAACAGGCGTTCCTCGAAGCGCAGTGGCAGCGTGCGGGATTTTTCCCCGGCGCACGACTCGCAGTGATTCGCGGCTTTACGACGACCGACCGCGCCGACGGCGCGATCGCAAGCTACGACGCCACGCGTGACTGGCTGATGCTGTCGTCATCGCATCTCACCAACGAACGCATGCCGGAATATCTCGACGCGATCGAGAAGTTCGAGCCGGACCTGCTGCACGCGTATCCCAGCGCGGCGTTGCAGATGGCCGAATACCTCGACAAGCACGGGCAGACCTGGCGCACGCCATTGCGCGGAATTCTGGCGGGTTCAGAGCGCCTCACGCGTCCTGCCCGCAAGCTGCTCGAGCGCGTGTTCGGCTGCCGCGTGTACACGTGGTATGGCCATAGCGAGCGTGTGATTCTTGCTGGCGAAGGCACGAGCTCGGGCGTCGATTCGTATCCGCTCTACTTCTGGCCCACCTATGGACTCGTCGAATTCGGCCCGCCCGACGCGAACGGCTTCCGCGAAGTGATCGGCACGAGCTTCCACAATCTCGCGATGCCGCTCATCCGTTATCACACCGGCGATTACGTGCGACTGCTCGGCAACGAGGCGAAGCGCGAATTCCCGTGGGCCGCGGCCGAAGCCATCGAAGGGCGCGAGCAGGAATTCCTCGTCAGCGCCACGGGTCGTCGCATCTCGATGACCGCGATCAACATGCACGACACGATCTTCGACGATCTCTACGCGGTGCAGTTCTATCAGGACGAACCCGGCTCTGCGGAGCTGCGTTACGTACCGCGACCCGCGTTCGCCCGCAGCCGCGTGGACCTCATCCGCGACGGCGTGCAACGCAAGCTCGGTGACGACTTCCAGCTCGTGCTGCGCGAAGTCAGCGACACCGAAAAAACGGCCCGCGGCAAGCACCGCTGGCTCATTTCGAATTTGGAACGTATTCAGGAGCCGGTGTGAAACAGATTGCGCAATATCAGGACGGACGACTCGAGTTGCAGGACGTGCCTGTCCCCACGGCCCCGCCCGGCGGCGTGCTCGTTCGTCTGACCCACTCGGTCATCAGCGTCGGCACCGAGCGGATGAAGGTCGAGCAGGCCAAGATGAACCTGCTCCAGAAGGCGCGCGCGCGACCGGATCAGGTTCGCAAGGTGCTCGACAGCGCGAAGACGCTCGGCTGGAAGGCCGCGCTGGAAAAAGTCCGCAATCGTCTCGAGATGCCGACGCCGCTGGGTTACAGCGCTGCGGGCATCGTCATCGCAGTAGATCCCGCGAACACACGCTTCAGCGAAGGCGACCGCGTCGCCGTTGGCGGCGCCGAGTGCGCGTTCCATGCCGAGCAAGTGGCTGTGCCAGACATGCTCGCGGTAAAAGTGCCGGACAGCGTCCCGAACTGGCAGGCGGCATACACGACGATCGTATCGATCGCCCTGCAGGCCGTGCGTCAGATGGAAGGCCGGCTCGGTGAGCGCGTGCTGGTGATCGGCCAGGGCCTCGTCGGCCTGCTCGTCACCAACCTGCTGCATGCGAGCGGCGTGCGCGTGATGGCGCTCGATGTCGCGGCGGCTCGTGAAAAGCTGGCACGCGCGATGGGCGCGGAGCGCGTCGTCATCGCCGGCTTGCACGACCTGATGCAGAACGTGCGTGAGTGGACCGACGGGTACGGCGTCGACGGCGTCGTTCTCGCGACGGCGGTGGGCAGCAACAAGCCCACCGAACAAGCCATCGAAACCATTCGCGACCGCGGCCGCATCGTGATCGTCGGCAACACCAAGACCGACCTGCCGTGGAAAGACGCGTTCGCGAAGGAAATCGAAGTTCGCTATTCGCGCAGCTACGGACCGGGACGCTACGACCCCGCGTACGAATGGGGCGGCAGTGACTATCCGATCGGCTACGTTCGCTGGACCGAGCAACGCAACTTCGAAGCGTGCCTGCATTTGATGGGCACTGGCGCACTCAACCTGTCGGATCTCACGACGCGCCGTCTGCCGTTCACGCAATCGCTCGACGTGTACAAGGCGCTGGCCAGCGATGAGCCGTCGTCGGACGTCGGCATCGTGCTGGAATACGGCGATGCTCCGCCGTCCGTGACGAGCATTCCGACGGCGAATGCCGCGCAAGTGGCCTCACGCCGCGCGGCGGCTTCCGCAGCGGTGCAACGGATTCAGCCCGCCACGCGGCTCGACGTCATCGGCGCCGGCAACTTCGCGCGCACGATGCTGTTGCCGCATGTGAAAGGCCAGCTGCCGCTCGGCACGGTCGTGAACAACACCGCGCTCAGCGCGAATCACGTGCGCAGCAAGTTCGGCTTCGCGCAGGCCGGTACCGATCCGAACGCGTTGTTCGCTGATGAGAGCAACGCAGCGGTCCTCATCGCGACCCGTCACAACCTGCACGCACCGCTCGTGAAAGCGGCGCTCAGCAAAGGCCGGCACGTGTTCGTCGAAAAGCCGCTGTGCCTGACGCGCGAAGAGCTCGTCGATATCGAAGACAGGCTCGCGCAGAGCTCCGGCTCCGTGCACGTCGGTTTCAATCGGCGCTTTGCTCCGGCCACCGTGGAGTTGAAGAAGCGCCTCGCCAACATTCCGGGGCCGAAGACCATCAGCTTTCGCGTGATGGCGGGCGCACTGGATCCGGCGCACTGGTACGCGAACTACGCCGAGAGCGGCGGACGTGTGCTGGGCGAGGCGTGCCACTTCCTCGATTATTTCTGCTTCCTGACCGACGCCCCCGTCGTGCGCGTGAGTGCGCAGACGGCGTGGCCGGTAACGGGCCGCCTGCCCTTCCCGGACAGCGTGACCGCTCAAGTACAGTTCGCCGACGACTCGTGCGGACAGCTGATCTACAGCGCAAACGGCGATTCGAGCTGGCCCAAGGAGGTCTGCACGGTATTCGCCGCGGGCATGGTCGCGGAGATCGAAAACTTCCAGACGCTCGCAATTCATTCCGGCCGCAAACGCACCGTCACCAAGCACGAAGGCAAGGGCCATGCGCAGCAGATGCAGGCCTGGCTCAGTTTCGTGAAAGGCGAAGGTCCGCAGCCGATCGGCTTCGGTGACATCCGCCAGAGCATGGCGCTGACCTTTGCGGTGCTGGAGTCGATTCAGCAGGGTCGTGCGGTCGATGTCGTCTGAGCGAGCCCGGCTGACATGAAGACAACGGCGCGCGCCGATGTCGTGTTTCTTCTGAATTCGCTGGAGATCGGCGGTTCGGAGAGCAAGATCGTGCGCCTCGCCAACAGCCTGGCCGAGCGGGGGATGCGCGTCGGCGTGGCCTACCTGAATGGCCCCGACACGCTGAAGGCCGAAGTCTCGCCGCAAGTGACGCTGATCCCGCTGCAGCGGAACGGAAAATTCTCGCTCGGCGCGGTGGCGCGGCTCATCAAGGCGATCCGTCAGCTCGGCGCGAAAGTGGTCGTCACCGTGAACATGTACCCCGCGCTGTACGGCGGGCTCGCGAGACTGCGACTCGGAAAACGGCGCGTGCGCTGGATCGCCTCGCTGAATACCACGGAAGTGGCGTCCACTGAGACGCAGCGAAAGATGCGGCTATATGGCCCCATTCTGCGTCGCGCGGATTCCATCCTGTTCGGCGCGCAATCACAGGCGCGACTGTGGCAGGAGAAATATCGCATCGGCACGCATCCGGTTCCCTCGAGCGTGCTCTACAACGGCGTGGATCTCGAACGGTTCGATGCGCGCTTGCCCTCCAGCAGCCAGCGTCCGGACGCTCCGCGCAGTCGCTATGTCATCGGCGCGGTCGGCCGGTTACACCCGGAAAAGGCGCATACCGACCTGGTGAAAGCCATCGCGATGTTGCGCGCCCGTGACCTGGATGTCGGCGCGCTGATCGTCGGGGAAGGTTCACAGCGTGCGCGCATCGAAACGCTGGCCGCCGATAGCGGCGTGAGCGATTACGTGGTGCTGGCCGGCCAGCAGCGCGACGTGCGGCCGTTTCTCGATCAGATGGATGCCTTCGCGCTGACTTCGGTGGCCGTCGAGACCTTCTCGAACGCGGCACTCGAAGCGATGGCGAAAGGCGTGCCGATCGTGACGTCCCGCATCGGCGGCATGGAGGAGTTGATCGCATTCGGCGGCGGACTGAGCTATCCGCCCGGCGACGTGCCTGCGCTCGTCGCCGCCCTGGAGAGCCTTCTGTCGAACGAAGAACAGCGGCGCGCGATGGCCACCGCTGCGCGCCGCGCCGTCGTCGACCATTTCGCGTGGTCGCGAATGGTCGACGGATTCGAGAGACTGCTGTCGCCGCCTGCGACCGCACCGCTTACTGAACTTTGAACGCCTCCGGCGAGACCGGCGTCTTCGCCACGTTCGTGCGCAGCAGGATGAGGCCGTCCCGATCGTTCAGCGTCACCGACGTCACCGTCGCTCCGTTGTTGATCGCCGGCACCTGCGTGCCCGAGATCTTCTTGAAGCTGCCGTCGAGCGCCACGGTCTTCGCGCCGTTCCCCTTCGGGTTCACGAGCACGATGCCCTTCTCGAACTCACGACGATAGACGCCTGACTTCCACGCCGAGGTCGCAGGGCTGCTGGTCGCGGCGCCGAGATCCACGTTGTATTCGTCGAACTGCGGCACGCCGGTGTACTTGCCAGTCGACGAGGTCGTCGAGTTGTACGCGAAGTAGCCGTTGTCCATGAGGCAGGACGCGAGACCGTAGCGGAAGCCCTGGTAATCCGTGGGCGTACCCACAGCGTGGAAGATGCCGAGCTTCTCGCCACCCAGCGCCGCCATCGTCTTGCGGTAACGCGTCATCATCGCGGCCCAGCCATAGGTCTTTTCGATCGACCACGACTTGCCGAGCATGCCTTCGAGCAGGCCGCCATCGAGCTTGCCGTTCAGCTCGGTCAGCACGGCATCGGCATCGCCCCAGTCGGCGACGTTCGCGATCTGCTGCTTGCCCGGCATGGCGGAACGAAGCGCAGCGACGTAGCTCGCCCAGCCCTGGCGATACCACTGCCGCACGGTGTCGTTGCTGTTGCTGTCGAGCTTGCCGTCCATGTTCCAGTCGGCTTCCTTGCGGGGCTTCCAGTACAGGCTGTCCGTGAAGAAGCCGGAGATGGAAGGATTCGGCTTGCCGATCTGCGCGTTCATGTACTGCGCGAACCACTGGTTGAAGCGCAGGCCGCTCGAGTCCGGCTTCGCGTAGTTCGTGATGTTCAGGATGAAGTTGGTCGTGCCGGTGTCGGACACGATCTTGGAGCCGCTCGTGCCGCTCGGATAGACCCACCACTTCTGCGAGTCGAGCTTGGAACCGAGGCCGGGCCAGGTCGACGACACCGGAACCACCTGACTCTCCGGGATCACGTAGAGGAACACTCGCGTTTTCGAGTTCCTCGCCTTGATCTGTTTGACCGCCGTTTCCATGGTGGTATTGACGCTGCTCCCCCAGCCCGGATACGCGGACAGGATGGCGATGTCGAGGCCGGCGATGTCCTGCTGATAACTCGAATCCCAATAGTTATGCGGATTGCTGATCAGGTAGCCGGCGCGACGCGGATAGGAATCGGCAGCTTGTGCCTGCGCGACGAGCGCAAGCGAGCACGCCACAATCGTGGCAAACGAGCGGTTCACTAAAAATACCCCCGGATCAAAATGCATTCGTCGCGGGAAAATGCGCCAGTGCAGCACATCGCCCCGCGACCCTTCATTGAGCCGCCCCGCGGCGGCCATTCCCCTTGCGCACCGGCGCGCGCCCACACGCGCGCCGATGTGCCAAGTTTCTTACTGCCTCAACTTCCCGTATCGATGGACGGCTGCGGCGCCGCCGGACGCTTGGCCGGCTTCGGACGCAGCAGGATGATTCCATCGCGGTCGTTGAGGTGGACGGTGCGTACCGTCTTGCCCGAATTCACGGTCGGCGCCTGCGTGCCCTTGATGGCAACGAAGTCGCCTTCGAGCGTGACATCTTTCGCGCCGTTGCCCTTCGGGTTCACGAGCGCAATGCCGTTTTCGAAATCGCGGCGGAACACGCCCTGCTGCCAGGCAGAGGTCGACGGCTTGCTCACGGCCGCACCGAGATCGGCATCGAATTCATCGAAATGCGGCACGGTGCCGTAGCCCTTGTCGATATCGTTGTACGCGAAGTACGCGTTATCCATGAGGCACGAGGCCAGGCCGTAGCGGAGCGTCTGGTAGTCGTACAGTTTCCCGCTCATGTTGAACATCGGGTACTGGGCCGGGCTGCCTACGAACGCATCCATCGTCTTGCGGTACTGGGCCATCATGATGCCCCAGCTCTGGTTCTCGACGGACCAGGTCTTGCCGATGAGGCCTTCCATCACGCCGCCATCCCACTTGCCCTTGTATTCGGTGATGTTGGACTTCGGGATGCCCCAGTCTGCGACATTGCCGAGCTGCAGCTTGCCGGGCATCCGCGCACGCAGCGCGCTCAGATACTGGATGTAGCCTTTGCGATAGGCGGTCTGGATCGCCGGGTCATCCTGGCTGTCGACCTTGCCATCCATGTTCCAGTCGCCATCGCGACGTGGCTTCCAGAACACGTTGTCGGTGTAGAAGCCGTCGATCGAAGGATTCGGCGTACCGACCTTGTCGACCAGGTAGCCCGCGTACCACTCGTTCATGCGCTTGCCGTTCGAATCGACCTTCGAGTACGGCGTGATATTCAGGACATACGTCTCGTGACCGTAGTCCGAGAGAATGCGATTGATGATGTTCTTATTGTTCGAGAGCCACCAGCCCTCGGCGTCGAGCTTCGACTGCAGGCCGGGCCACACGGCCGGCACCGGATATTTGAACGCTTCCGGAATGACGTAGAGGACCACCTTCGTCTTCGGGTTGATGGCCTTGATTTCCTTCACCGCGCGTTCGGTCGTGTAGCCCCTGCTGCCACCCCAGCCCGGATAGGCAGTGATGATCGAGACGTTCAGCGACGCGATCTGTTTCTGATACGTCGGGTCCCAGTAGTTCTGCGGGTTACCGATGAGGTAACCGCCCAGGCGCGGAAAGCTGTCCTCCGCAGCCCCGGAAATCTGAGCACCCAGCGCAAGCGAGCATCCGAGCAGCAATGCGAGTTTTCGAATCAAGTTGCGTACCCCAACCATCGATCGGAAAGGAGTATTGATTCGCGGACGCTAACCCCGCAATTGTCTTAATTCGCAGACGTTCGGGCCGCTTTGCGTTCGGCGCGACGCTTTCGGCAAAAAAACTACGCGTAGCCTGAAGCTTGACGGGTTTTTAGCGTGAGCGGTTTCACGGAATCGGATTCGGAAAAGCGAAACAAGCGGGGGTCATTTATTTGTTCGAGCCACGCCTGGAACATCAAAACGCCCCACAATTGCAGGCCCCACTCCGTGCGGCGCGACTGATGTTGCGCCCAGCGACGTGACACCAGCGCCTCGTTCAGGAAACCTTCCTGGCGCAATCGGGCCGGATTGATGAGTCCTTCGGCCCAGCCGCGCAGGTCACCGCGCAACCATTGACCGATCGGCACACTGAAACCTTTCTTCGGCCGCTCGAACTGCTCGCGCGGGATATAGCGCGACAGGATTTCGCGCAGCACCCACTTGCCGCGACCATCCGCGCGATGCGTCGCGCTGTCGATACGCCACGCCGCCGCTGCAACTTCCGGATCGAGAAACGGCACGCGCGTTTCGAGCGACACGGACATCGCCGCGCGATCGACCTTCACGAGAATGTCGTCGGGCAAATAGCTGCGCGTGTCTGCATACATCATGTGCGCAACGCCATCGCTCGCAGCGGCGCCGGCGGCGTCACCGGATTCGCGCTCGTCCGTTCCCAGAACGCAATCTTCCGGGCGCGGCCAGATCGACGTGACGGAGCGCGAGAATTCGCTGAACGAACGTGACTGCCACGCGTTCGCGTGCTGCTGCATTCGATCTGCGAAATCCGGCCTGCCGCGCAACAGACCGGCCGGCAACAAAGCGTATTCGAGCGCGCCACGCGGAACGGAATTCACGATGCGCGCAGCGGCGTGGCGCAAGCCGGCGGGCCAACGCTGCAGACGCTGCCATTGTGACGTGACTTCAGCGTATCGGCGGTAGCCACCGAACAGCTCATCGCCCGCATCACCGGACAGCGCGACGGTCACGTCGCGACGCGCGAGCGCGCAGACCAGATACGTGGGGACCTGCGAGGAATCGGCGAGCGGCTCGTCATAGATCGACGGCAGCTTCGGAATCACAGCGAGCGCGTCAGCCGGTGTGACGATGAGCTCCGTGTGCTGCGTGCCGAGGCGCTGCGCCACTTCGCGCGCATACGGCGCTTCGTTGTATCGCTCTTCCGAAAAACCGATCGAGAACGAGCGCACCGGCGTGCGGCTCGCTTCCTGCATCAACGCGACGATCAGCGACGAATCGATGCCACCGGACAGGAATGCGCCCACTGGCACATCCGCGACCATCTGCAGCCGGATCGCTTCACGCAGCGCTGCGTGCACGTCGTCTACGTGAGCGCCGCGCTCCGCCTCTGCGATGGCGTCAGCGTTGATCGCGGAAGGCTGCCAGTACGCGTGTTCGGAAATCGACAGGCGACCGTCGTTCGTGCCGACCGTAACGATCGACCCCGGCATGACTTTACGCACGCCGCGATACACCGTGCGCGGCGCTGGGAAATAGCCGAAGCGCAGAAACTGCGCGAGCGAATCGCGATCGACACTCGTGTTCCACGCCGGATGCGCGCGCAACGCCTTGAGCTCGGACCCGAACACGAGCGTGCCGCCGAATTGCGCGTAGTACAGCGGCTTCTCGCCGAAACGATCGCGCGCCAGGTACAGCGTGCGCTCATGTCGATCCCATGCGCCAAAGGCAAACATGCCGCGCGCGCGCGCGACGGTGCCGTCCACGCCCCACTCTTCGAGCGCGGCCAGCAGCACTTCGGTGTCGGAGCCGCCGCGGAAGGAAAATCCTCGCGTCCGCAATTCGGCGCGCAGCGCGTTGTGGTTGTAGATCTCGCCGTTGAAGGTGATCGTGAACCGGCCCGTCGGCGACGCCATGGGCTGATGGCCGAGCGGCGACAGATCGACGATGGACAACCGGCGATGGCAGAACGCGATGCCGCTGATGGGATCGCTCCAGAAGCCCTGGTCATCCGGCCCCCGGTAAGCGATGGCCGCCGCCATGCGCGCGAGATCCTGACGTTCGCTGCCAGCCGCGAAGCCACCCGGAGAAGCAAAGCCTGCTATGCCACACATACGCTAGTCCTACCTCAATTGCGTGCCGACGAGGCGGCCGCCCATGCCCGGTTGTGGTCGCACGGGCAACGTCGGCCGGATCACCGGCTCCTGCACCTTGGAGGTGGTCGGCACGCGCACGAGATCGATCTGCGTTGCGCGCATCGCCACACCAAAGTAGATCCACACGAGTGGCCACTGGCCCTCGAGATTCACGAAGAACACCGACACGGCCAGGCCGAGCATGCCGAATACGAACGCGGTGTGATGGTCGCGCAGCACCGAGTGCTCCTGGGACGCGGCCCGCAGCGCGCGCTTCACACCGATCGTGATCAGCATGATGAAGCAGATCAGTCCGACCAGACCGAGGTTGAACCACTGGTACAGGTAGATGTTGTGCGTGGCGTAGCGGAACGGCATGACCCAGTACACGTCCCAACCGTAGCCGGTGAGCAGCGTGATCGGCTGTTCCCACATGAGCTCGACAACCTGCTTCCACAGGCCCGTGCGGCCGGACGACATTTCATCCGCATTGATGCCACCGCCGGTGAGTCGCTCAGAGATCATCTTCGCGGCCCCGGGGATCGCGAGCGCGCCGAGGAACACGCTGACGACCATCGCTATCAGCCCGCCGAACGCCCACATCGCAATCTTTTGCAGCGGCACGAATCGGCGGCACAGCCACGCGGCCCAGGCAGAACCGACGACGATGCCGACATAGGATCCGCGCGACACGGTGAGCAGCATGACGGCCAGCGAAGCGATCGCACCTGCCGCCCACATCGCGCGCCGAATGCCACGGCTCTCGAGCGCCACTGCAATGCTCACTGGCAACAGCGCGACGATGAGCGCCGCCGTGTCGTTGGCGTGGCCGAATACACCGAACACGCGCCCTTCTTCTGCGCCGCTCGTGCCGATATTGGTGCCGAGGTGAATGATGCCCGCCACGTCCGCGAGCGTCGCGATGTTCGCGATACCCAGTGCGGCAGCCAGCGCCTTCATGACAGTGCGCACATCGCGCTCGTCGTTCAGGGCGTGGAAAGCACCGGCGAAGTACAGCAGGTTGTCCAGCATTTCCGACTTTACGGTCATGCCGTTCAGGATCAGCTCATAGTGCGGGTACTTGATGACCAGCGCCGCAATCAGCCATGAGGCGATGGCATACGCGACCCAGATGCCGAACACCAGGTGCAGGCCGGGCAGCTCGAGCGCTGGCAAGCCACGCAGGGCAGAACGAAACATGAGTCCGAACAACAGTGCGTAAAGCACGGCGTTCTTTGCGCTGAGCCCCGGCCCGAGGCTGAGTTGCACGGAGAAGATCGCCAGCGCGGCGATGACCCCGATGAGCATGACGATGAGCCAGCGCATCAGTGTCCCCTCTGCTCGGCTACACGAAAGCCGGTTTTACGAACCCAGGAAAGCAGCACAAAGGCCTCCGGTACGCGCATCAGCAGAATCAGGCCGACGAACGCGATCATGTACACCACCGCGGCGAGCAGGATGCCCACGAGCCCGAAGGTGTGGGTCCAGAAGTTGTCGAGAATCGTGAGGCTGGCGAGCGCGGCGGCCAGCGCCGTGCGCGTCAGGCTCCACCACGGCAGCAGGTTGCGCACGCTGAGCTTGTGGACGCGACAGGAGTCGATGGCGAGCATGACGGCCTCCACCCAGCTCGCGATGACGAAGGCACCCATCGCGCCCGGCAGTCCCCACGCCGGCATCATGAAATACAGCGCGATGGCCCCAGCCACGAGTCCGGCCACGGCCGCGTGCACGAGGCCCATGGTTTTGCCGGACGAGCGCAGCAGCGGCGAAAAGTCGAAGCACTCGCGGATCACGACGATCATATGCAGCTGCAGGAGCAGCGCCGCCGGCAGGTAGGGTCTGCCGAACGCCAGCTCGACGAGCGGGTCCGCGTAGCGGATCGCGATCGCCACGAACGGAAACAGGATGATCGCGTTGACGACCGTCGCCTTCTTCCACAGCGCGAGCGACGCGTCGGGCGCGCGGTCCTGTCGCCGCACCATCTCCGGCAGGATCACGGTCGTCAGCGAGTTGCGCACCGTGATGACGACGGGCTCCGCGTACTTGCCGATGGTGAAATAGGTGAGTGAAATCGGGCCCATCAGTTTCGCGACGGCCACCGTGATCAGGTTGCGACGAGCGATCGCGAGCAGCGAGGTGAGTCCGGTTGGCGTGCAGAAGCGCACTTGTGCGCGCAGCGCGTCCGGGATCTCGGGCTCTTCAGCACTGCGGTCGAGGCGCCGCCACCAGATCGTCGACAACACGAAGCGCAGCGCTTCCATGGCGACCAGCGACCAGATGATGGCTTCGACGGTCTGGAAAACGGCGGCCGCCGTGATGCTCGCCAGCATGCGCGACGCGAGCCGCAGGGCCGTATAGACGATCACCATCTTCGGCTGCCGTCGCGAAACGAAGAAGAACTCCCAGAAATCCACGTTCACCATCAGCGGAACGTAGAGCGCGAGCGGCAAGAGATAGGGACCGACGAGCGAGCCGCCCGTCCCCAGGTCGAGCGCGACGAGGCCCGCGACGACGAGGAGACTCGACACTGCAGACAATTTCACGGTCGTGCGCACGACCCGCCACGGACTGTTCGGGTGCGCGGGGACGAAGTACAGCAGCGACTCGTTGATCTGGAAACTCGCGATGCTGTAGAGGATGCCGCCGTACAGGACGAACTCGCGGTACTGACCGAAGTCCGCGACCGGCATCAGCCGCACGAGCACCAGCGGGCTCAGCAGCATCAGGCTGTAATTGGCCAGGCGCGAGATCGTGAGGATCAGCGCCTGGTTGCCGATCTTCATGAACCGCCCCTCACGGACGCGCCTTCGGCGCCGGCGGCGCAACCTTCCACACCTTGGTGAAGCCGTCGCGCCCCGTGAAAATCTCGACGAACACCGGCGACGCCATCACCTCGGCGATGCCGTAGGCACGCATCGTCGCGCGTCCGTCTTCCTGGTTTTCACCGCTGCCGATCAGATAGATGGTGCCGCGATTCGGCTGGTCGATCAGCGCCTGCAGCTCCGCGCCGCTGCCGATGAGCTTCGCGTCGGTATAGAAATCGCGCGCGACACCGTCTTTCTCGTAGACGAACTTCTGCGCAATGTCCTTTGCATTGAGCCAGTAGTCGACGTGCCCGAGGTAGTACTGCTGCTGAAGCGAATCTTCCGCGACGATCACATCGCCGGGCAGCAGCGGCAAGGTGCGCATGAACTCTGCGGCGCCCTTGTGATCCGGGTTGATCGTGTAACCCGCATTCACCGTGCGCGCCACAGACGCGGGATTCACGATGAGCACACTACACACCGCCGCCGCAATCCAGATCGCATTCCGGCGGAAGTTCGCGAACATCCACTGCCCCATCGCCATCGCGCCGAGCAGGATGGGAATCGCCTGGCCATCCGTGTATCGCGGCAGGATCCACCAGCGTTGCGTGCCGATCAGGAACAACGGCAACCACACGCCGACGATGACGAACAACACGAAGTCTGGCACCGCCTGCCGATGCGCGAAGCGCCAGAGCCCCATGCCGAGAGCGCCGGCGACCAGCAAACCGGCGAGCAGGCTGTAGTAAGAGCCGATGATGTAGGGCCAGATGCTGGGCTTGCCGATCAACGCGCCGACGATCAGGCGCATCGAAGTGACGCCGCTCGCCTTGATCACCAGCACCTGCGCAACCGCGATCGCCACGCTGCCCAGGCAGAACAGGATCAGCCGTCCCGTCGAAACAGGGCCGTGACGACGCGCGAGCACGAGGCCCGCAATGATCAACAACGCCGCCACGTGATAGAAAAACAGGATCTGCGCGAGCGTGCCGGCCGCGACCAACGCCGCCGCGATCCAGGACATCGCCTGGCGCGGAATCGGACGCAACAGGAACCAGGCGGCTGCGCCCGCTGCGGCGACCGCCACGATCAGCAGCCACGGCGCGAAATCTGGAATCGCCGCCGCGGCCTTCGCGCCGTTTCGATCCGGCCCGACGCCATCCAGCGGCACGACATCGAAGTACTGCACGGCGATCCAGTGATCCATCGCCACGAATCCGAGGCCGGCGAGCACGAACGCAACGCCGCCCAGCAGGATCATTCGACGATTGCCCAGAACGAGTCCCGGAAACAGGAACAGGGGTGCGCTGAAGACCATCAGCGTGTGGAACTGCAGGCCCAGCCCGAACGCGACGACGGCGCCCAGCAGATAACCGATGTTCTGGGTGCGCTCCCACCGGAACAGCAACACGAGCAACGCGGCCACGCAGGTGACGAAGAACACGTACATGCGCGCCGTCTGGGCGGCGAGAATGAACTCCGGCAGCAGCGCCACGACGAACGCGAACGCCAGGCTCCACGGGGTCGACAGAAAACGGCGACCTGCATAGAACGCGATCGGAATGAGCGCGACGCCACACAGCGCCGATGGCAGGCGCATCGCCCATTCGGACGGCCCCAGCAGCTCGACCACCCAGGCCATGATGTAGATCTGAAAGATCGCGCGGACATACGGCATGCCGCTGGGAAAGGCCGACACGCCGTGATCGATGACGCCCATCATCGGCAACGCCATCGTCTTCTCGTCGCCGTGCAGGCCGACGACGCCCAGCCCCCAGAACCGCACCAGCGCGCCGAGGGCGATGATCGCGAGCAGCCCGATCATCTCGAGCTGGCGCGCGCTTTCGGCCGCCTGCGAAGTGGGACGGGGCGTGGGAACGAACCAGGACGCGACGTCCTGCAACGTCCGGTCGAAACCCTGGAGCGCTGCACTGATCGGCGACGGCCGGCGCGGCGCCAGGCCGTGGGTACTAGCGGGTGGCTGCATAGGGCTGTTCACGATCCTGGAAAACCAAACACTGTTATTTTTTTCGATGCACCTTCAGCACCGCCCACAGGACAACCCAGGTCGCCCCGGTTTGCCTGAAATGATTCGGTGTGCGCCGCGCGCGGGACTGCGGCGCGGCGCGGACTGCGAACGGTCATCGACCCGCCCCCCGGGGCTTCGATCAATACGCTTTTTCGTCCCTGAGCACGCGCACGGCCGTGAGCGCGAGAATCTTCAGATCGAGCAACGGTGACCAGCGGCGCAAGTATTCGAGGTCGTAGTTCACACGCGCCTGCATGTCTTCGACGCGCGTCGTCTCGCCACGGCAGCCGTTGATCTGCGCAAGCCCGGTGATGCCCGGCGGCGCCTTGTGGCGAACCATGTAGCCCTTGATGAGCTGGCGATATTCCTCGTTGTGGGCCACGGCGTGCGGCCGCGGTCCGACGAGGCTCATCGTGCCCTGGAGCACATTGAAGAGCTGTGGCAGCTCGTCCAGCGAATATCGGCGCAACAGGCGGCCGAGCCGCGTGACACGCGAGTCCGTCCGAGTGGCCTGGTTGACCTTGTCGCCATCCTCGAGCACGGTCATCGTGCGGAACTTGTAGACGAGGATCTCGCGGCCATCCAGTCCATAGCGGCGCTGCTTGAAGAGCGCGGGACCGGGGGACGTCAACCTCACGCCGAGCGCAATCAGCAACATCAGCGGCGCGGCAAAGAGCAGGATGCCGAGCGCGAACGCCACGTCCGTCATGCGCTTCACCAGGCCACCGTAGCCGTAGAAGGGCGTGTCGGACATCGACACCACCGGCATGCCGAGCAGCTCGCCCGTGCGCGCCTGGATCAGATCCATCGCGCCCAGGTCCGGCAGGTAATAGATCGAGACGGTGGTGTTGCGCAGCTCCTGGACCAGGTCCATCACCCGCTGCAACTGCCGCATCGGCAGCGCGACGAAGATCGCGTCGATCTGATTGCGACGGACCGCATCGAAGATCTCCGGCATGGCGCCGAGCCGACGCATGCTGCCGAAGTGACCGAGACGATCCGGGCTGCGGTCGTCGAAGAAACCATGCACCGTCATGCCCAGCGAGCGCGAGTTCCGCGTGATGCGGTCGGCCATCAGCATGCCGACTTCGGTGCAACCCACGAACGCGACGCGGCGCATGGACTTGGCATGGTTCAGCAGCCGGCGCAGCATTTCGTGCAGGCCGACAGTCACGATCACCAGTATCGCCGGTGTGAGCAGGGCCCAGGTCAGAACGACACGGCGAGGGAATTCCTCGCTGTATTTCGTGACATAGCCAATGCCCAGCAGGATTGCGCAAATCACCATCCACCGAACCAGCACGCTCAGCGCAAGCGGAACCGTAGCCGGCAGCACAGGTTGCTTGCCGTTGGTGCGGCCGCGCGGAAGGATCGAGCTCAGTATCGCCACTGCCACAGCGAGCACCTGGAAGTAATCCACGAACGCTGCGTCGTAGAACTGACAAAGCAATACGAGCGCGGCGACTGGAATCACCGACGGCAGGATCGCCTGTAGCAGCGATACGAGCGCGATAGAGAAACCGCGCGTGAACATTACGGGATCGGTCATATGAGACTCGGAAGCAACTCAGCGTTGGGCACAGCGGTGTCGAGCAAGTTTCGATCCCATCTGTGAAGCCCTTCGCAGCCGTAAGCTGGGCCGCATGCTCACGGATGCTGCGCATCGCCTCGTCACACACGAACCGTGTTCCAACAGCGACAGACGCGGTTTCGCGACCCACGCGTTTCGAGACGATCGACGCTTGACTTAATGCTTTTCGCGTCTCTTCCGCGTCGCTGACTGACAAAGCGTGTCGGTCGTCCGCGACCGGCAGCATTGCCCGGTCAATCAGTAAGTTACGGTCTTTGCGACGCATTCTTTCCCAAGCCCTGTCTGCCAGCGGCAACAAAAGCGCGGCCATTGCGAGCTATAGCTCGGCCGCAAGTCCCTTCTAAACCTCAATCCCTTCAACGAGTTGCACGGAGTGGCACAGCCGTTGCACTTCTGCTTCCCGTTGCCACGTGCTCGAGCATGACCTTCGCAGGTTTTGTTCCCGCCCAGGCAAAGTCGAAGCGCGATCCAGATCGGACGCGTCCGTACCGGGGAGAAGCGGTACAGGACGAGCCACGGTCGAGACGACGCTGACGCTCGAAACGGGTTTGGTCGTTTTTTGGATGGGGTCGCACATTTATGAGAACCGTCACGGGTTCATGGATTCCTTTTGCCTGCGTTTCTGTGGTGCTGGCGGCTTCGCTGACTGCCTGTGGCGGCAGTGGCGATGCGAGCTCGACCGCGGACCAGACCGCCCCGCCGGTCACACTGCCCGCGCCCGTTCCGGCGAACCACGCGCCGACGATTTCCGGCTCGGCCCAGACGAAAGCCGTCTCGGGGACGGCCTACTCCTTCAAACCCACGGCCGCCGATGCGGACCAGGATGCCGTCACCTTCACGATCGCGAACAAACCGAAGTGGGCTGCGTTCAACGCAACGACCGGTCTGCTTTCCGGTACGCCCGCCGCCGCGGATGCCGGCACGTACGCCGCCATTGAAGTTGCGGCGACCGATGGCAAGGACGTCACTGCCCTGCCCACCTTCGCGATCACCGTGACCGCCGCACCGGCCGTGTCGAAGAGTGTTTCGATCTCATGGACGCCGCCGACGCAGAACGACGACGGTTCGACATTGACCGACCTGGCCGGTTACAAGATCCACTACGGCTCGGCGTCGAAGAGCTACACGCAGAGTGTGGCGCTGACCAGCGCGGGACTGACGCGTTATCAGCTCGACTCCTTGCCGAGCGGGAAAATTTTCATCGCGATGACGGCAGTGAATGCGCAGGGCGCCGAGAGCGAGTTCTCGCCGGAGCTGAGCGTTACGGTGAATTGATCTCGACCTGAATGTCGAAGTCGAGGGAGGTGCTGGCATCCGTCTGCATCTCCACCACGGCGGTGATCGCAGGTTGTTTCCGATCGAGCGTCGACGAGTACCAGCCAAGCGGGGGGTGTTCGGACGCGGTCACGAGACGACCTGCGAGCGCGGCGGGCCAGGTCATCGTCAAGGTGACCCCTTCGCGTTTGGCGACGAGCGTGTTCGCACCCACGCTCACGCCGCACCCTGGCGCGAAGTGCCAGAACCATTCGAGTCGATGCGGCCCCTTGCACTCGATCTCGTCGGTCACGAGCAGTCGCTTGCGGGCTGCGTCATACATCCAGCGACGCCGATGCTTTACGGGATCCGACAGACGCGTGTAGCCATCGTGGGTCGCGACGAGCCGACCGCTGTCCGGCAAGGTCTCGAAAGATTCCACGCGCGCTTCCGCGTGCTGCAACCACAGGAAATTCCCGGCTTTGACGGACTGGTCTTCGCCATCCACGCGCATCGTGTTGTGCGCGGAAGTGCCGCGAAAATAGTCCCGCCAGCGTCGTTCCGTGTGATACGCGAAGGTGCCGGGATCGATCAGGATGGGCAGCCCGCCTGCGCTGAGCGTGAAAGCGAGCGCGTCCGCATGGCCGTGCGCGGCGATCGACAGATAGCCGAGCGGACCTGAGTCGGCGACGATGCGCACTTCCTGAGGCGTCTCGAAATCGCTGCCGAGGATGAAGTACCCGCCCTGGGGAAATTCACGACGCACCGGCAGCGTCATCTCTTCCAGCCGCGTGCTGAGGCGCGAGAAGGTGATCTCCGCGTCGTCGCCGAGCAGCCAACGCGATTTCTCGTCGAAGTGCCGCGCTTTTCGCTTGAGATCGGCGCGCTGGAACATCACCGCACCGGTGGCCAGCAGCGACGAGTACGGATCGAACTCGTGCGACGGGTCGAAACGCACGAGCAGGCCATCATCGGCGTCGCCGATCTGCGGCACGTGGCCGCCGACGTCCATGATGCTCGCGAGATATTCGAACATCGACAGCAGGCGCTGCCAGTAAGCCGGACCGAAATCGAGATCGTTGGCACGCGCCACGAGGCCCGCGACCAGCATCATGTCGGCGACGGCGTGGTGGTACCACACCGCCTGTTCCTTGTTCACGCCGTCCGCGAACGTCTGTAGCGTCGCTTCGCGCTCGAGCTCGGTATGAGCCTGCACGCGCCATGGCGCGCTCTGCTCCCACATCGGCCAGGTGCATCCGCCGATGAGCAGGCCCGTGGCCTCGCCCATGAGGTGATTGTTCGCCGAAGAGTGCCGCGACAGATGTCCCGCGATGAAATGGCAATGCTGATAGATCGACGTCAGCCAGCGCGCGCGGAACGCTTCGCCCGCCGCGCCCTGAAATAGCGGCGACGCGTCCGAACCGAGCAGATGCCAGGCGAACGACCAGTTGGTGAGCCGAATCGCATGCTCGAGGCTGCTGCACCAGTTCACACCGAATGGATACGGCGCCTGCTCGAACCACGAGTCGAGCAGCACCTTGCAGCCGTCGGCGTATTTGCTGTCGTGGGTCAGTCGCCACGCCTGCGCGAGCGTCACGAGCTCGAGGTGGCGGTTGATCTCCCACAGATATTTGATGTCGCCGACATTGCGCGGATTGCGATAGTCGAGGCTCTTACCGAACACCAGCGGTGCGGTCGTGCCCGTGCGCGGATCGGTGTTCCACTTCGGCGGGAAGCCGAGCACCGCATTCTCCATCGCGAACACGTGAAACGCACCGGACAGGATGCGATCTGCCGCTGCGGTGTATCGGGAGGTTTCGAATTGCTTCGGCAGCGATTTGAGCCAGGCGTTACCGGCGGGACCCGCAGGTAACGGTGCCTTGGCGAGGCCCAGTCCCCATCGTTCTGCCCTCGCCCGAACAGCCCGCCCGACGCGAAACGCGATCTCGCGACTGCTCATGGCGCGGACGCGCGCCACGCGCCATTTGAGACTCATGCGGCGCGAGTGCGGGCCGGCTGGCTTTCGGCCTGGGCAGCGGGACGAACTTCAACGACGGGGTCCGTCGTCGGCTTCACGGGCGTGACGGTCGAATCCGGCGCGAACACCGCTTCGTAAGCCGCCAGCAGCCGCGGCACCTCGTGATCCCACGACAGCTCGTTCGCCACGCGCAGGCGGCCGAAGCGGCCCATGCTGAAGCGGCGATCCTCATCGTCCAGTAGCGACAGCAACTTATCGGCCATGTCGACCGGATCGTTGTGCCGCGCGTACAGCGACGCTTCCTGCGCAGAGAAACGGCCTTCGGTGAGATCGAACTGCACGATCGGCTTGCCGAGCGCCATGTACTCCATGATCTTGTTCATGGTGGACTTGTCGTTCATTTCGTTCGCGACGTCCGGATTCACGCACACATCGGACGTATTGAGCATCGCGAGCAGCTCGGCGTCCGGCACGCGACCGGTGAAAGTGACGTAGTCCGCGATGCCCATCTCTGCGGCCATCGCCTTCATCGCGTTCAGCTCGGTGCCGCCGCCCACGAGGCCGAAGTGAACGTCTTCGCGTCCCTTGTCCTTTACGATGTGACGAACGGACTGCAGCAGCAGATCGATACCTTCCTGCCGACCCATCACGCCGACATAGCCGACGAGATAGCGCCGGCCCTTCTTGAGTGCGGGCGTCGGCGGCAGGATCTTGAGCCGGTCGAGACTCGGGCCGCTGCGCACGACGAACACCTTGTTCGGTGGCATGTGGCCGCGCTCGAGCGCGATTTTTTTGTACGACTCGTTCGTCGCGATCGACACGTCCGCGCACTTGAACGTCAGTCGCTCGAGCAGAACCATCAGCTTGTAGAAGAAATCGCGGCGGCCGAACTTTGCTTCGTACAGCTCGGGATTGATGTCGTGGTGATCGAACACGAACTTCTTGCCGAACAGCTTGAAGAAGCCGCCGACGAGGAAAATGGTGTCCGGCGGATTGCACGCGTGGATCACGTCGAAGCCGCGGCCGAACAGCACGCGGAAGGCGAGCGTCATCTGCGCGAGGAACGCCCACAGATATTCGACGGCATAGCCGTACCAGCGATCGGCCTCGACCGGCAAGGAGTGACGATAGATGGCGACGCCATCGATCTCCTCGAAGCTCTTCTCGTAGCCTTTGCCCTTCGGGCAAATGATCGACACCGTGTAGCCGTGTGCGGTGAGCGTTGTCGCCTCCTGCCACACGCGCCGGTCGAAAGGGCTCGGCAGGTTTTCGACGATGATCAGTACGCGCTTGTGTTTTACGCTGTTATTCACGTTATTCGCCACGAGGGTCTACCAGCAGATTCCGGAGTACTGCGCTGAAGAGCCAAAGTCAGCCTTGATGCGCACCAGGTCGATCACCTTCTGTTCCGGCCGCAGAAGCGCAGGCACCTGCGTGAATTCAGTCGCGCCGTTGCCGATGACGATGACGTCGGCGTGGTCCACCACGTCGCTGATGCTGTCGCGCATGAGCTTCGCGATGTGCGGAATGTGATTGAGGATGTAATCCCGGTTGGCGCCGGTAAGCTTCGCGAGGTTGACGTTCTTGTCGTAGAGCGCGAGGTCGTAGCCCTTGCCGATGAGCCGCTCGATCATCTCGACGAGCGGGCTCTCACGCAGGTCATCCGTGCCGGCCTTGAAGCTGAAGCCAAGGATGCCGACCTTGCGCTTGCCTTCGCTCAGCACCATGTCGAGGCCGCGCCGCACGTGCGCTTCATTGCTCGGCAGGATGGAGCTCAGAATCGGGGTTTCGACGTCGAGGGTGCGCGCGCGATACGTGAGCGCACGAACGTCTTTCGGCAGGCACGAGCCGCCGAAGGCATAGCCCGGACGCAGGTAATACGAAGACAGGTTCAGCTTCGTATCACGACAGAAAATGTCCATGACCTCGAAGCTGTCGATCGACAGCGCCTTGGAGATCGAGCCGATTTCGTTCGCGAAGCCGACCTTCAGCGCATGCCAGGTGTTGTCGACGTACTTCACCATCTCCGCCGTCTCGAGGGACGTGCGGAACACCGGGGCGGTGAGGCCTTCGTAAAGCATCATCAGCCGGTCGCCGGCACGCGAGTCGCTCTCGCCGATCACCGTTTTCGGCGGATGGTAGTAATCGTTGACCGCGGTGCCTTCGCGCAGGAATTCCGGGTTGAAGCAGACGCCGAAACCTTCGTTCGCTTTCTTGCCGGAGCCCTGCTCGAGCGCGGGAATCACGACGGACCGCATCGTACCCGGCAGGATCGTGCTGCGGATGACGACGACGTGGTAGCGCTCGATATCGCGCAGCGCCTCACCGATTTCCTCGCAAACCTTGCGGACGAAATCGAGTTTGAGGCTGCCGTTGTGCTCGCTCGGCGTGCCGACGCACACCAGCGAGATCTCCGAGTCACGGATTGCGTCCGCGGTCGCTGTGGTGGCGCGTAGTCGGCCGTCTTCGGCGGCGGAGCGGATGATGTCCTCCACGCCCGCCTCGATGATCGGCGAACAGCCCCGATTGATCAGGTCGACCTTCGTGGTGTTCTTATCAACGCCAATGACCGCGTGCCCACCAGCTGCCATGCAAGCTGACGAGACCGCTCCGACATATCCCAAACCAAATACGCTGATTCGCATTTGGCGTGAGCACAGCAGGAAGCGTTCCTGAGGGTGAGGGGGTGTTTTATGCGGTGCGGCTAGCGCATCGCACGCGGTGGACGCCCCCCTGAGAGTCCTGTCGGGGTACGGCCGTAGACCGGTCCCTCGGGACCTCGGCCGAATGCATCCCTGTATTCGGACGCCCCGATAGGACTCTCAGGAAGGCATCCACCGCCTCGAGGCGGCGGACGGCATCACCGGCGAAACGCTGTTGGGAGTGAGAGGCCCCTGCTTGAGTTAAGTGGCCGGCGTCTCGGGTGTTGCGGCCTTGCCGAATTGTGCCGCGTCGATGTGGTGCTTTTCGAGCAAGTCGTACAGCGTCGGGCGAGTGACGCCCAAGAGCTCTGCAGCTCGTGAAAGATTTCCACGCGCTACAGCCAAAGCTTGCCGAACCGCCTGGGTCTCGGCTCGTTGGCGGGCGACGCGAAGGTTCAGGTACTCGGGGTCGTCACCCGGGTCCTGCAGGCCGAGGTCACTGGCTGTAACCACAGCGCCCTCCGCCATGATCACCGCGCCCTTGATGCGGTTCTCCAGCTCGCGCACGTTACCCGGCCACCGATGGGCCTGAATGGCGCGAATGGCGTCCGGAGCAAGCCCGCGAGTCGGCCGGCCGAAGCGCTCAGCAGTGCTCTGCAGGAGAAACTGAGCGAGCAGCAGGCTGTCACCCTGGCGCTCGCGCAATGGCGGCACGCGGATCGTGACTTCACTTATTCTGTAGTACAGATCCTCGCGGAACGTCGTGCCCGCGATGAGCTGATCGATAGGCCGGTGCGTCGCGCAGATGAAGCGCAGGTCCAACGGAATTGGCGTGCGGCCGCCGATCCGATCGACAGTGCGTTCCTGCAAAACGCGCAGCAGCTTCGCCTGCAAGGACGCCGGCATTTCGCCGATCTCGTCGAGAAATACCGTGCCCGTGTCGGCGAGCTCGAGCTTGCCGGGCGTGCGCTTTGCAGCACCGGTGAACGCGCCTTTCTCGTAGCCGAACAGCTCGCTCTCGAGCAGCGTGTCGGGAATAGCGGCGCAATTGATAGCCATGAACGGCTGGTGCGAACGTCCTGAGAGACGATGCAGCGCGCGCGCCATGAGCTCTTTACCGGTGCCGCTCTCGCCGAGCACGAGACACGTGGCGTTCGTAGGCGCGACCTTCTCGATGGCGCGGCAGAGACTGCGCATCGCGTCGCTGACGCCGATGATGCCCTCCAGCGCCATGGCGCCCGTCTGCTCGCGCAGGCGGCCGTTCTCGACTTCCAGCTCGCGAATTCGAAACGCCCGACGCACGACGATGGACAGCACCGCCGCGTTGATGGGCTTGTGATAGAAATCCGTCGCGCCCAGACCGACGGCCTGCACGGCGAGCTCGCGCGCATCGTGCTCGGTCATCGCGATGATCTTGGTATCGGGCGCGATGTTCAGAATCTGGCGCAACAACTCGAGCGCCGGCACCGCAAATTGCGGCTCCTGCGCACTGCCGAGATCGAAGAGCACGACGTCCGGCTCGAGCCGGCGCACCAGCGCCAGCGTCTGCTCGGAAGCTTCGCTGAAAGTGACGTCCAGGTCCGCGAAGATCGTTTCGAGCTCGCGGCGCAAGGCACGGTCATCCTCCAGGATCAGGAGCTTCCGCCGTTCCCTTTCTTCAGAGCCCATGTCACTCCTCGAACACTAAGCAAGCCAAAACCATTCGCGGGGCCACGCATCGGGACGAGCTTTCCGACCCACATCGGAAGGCACATCGCGCAGCTCGACCGGCGACACTCATCGAGTGCCGTCATCGAGCTCCTTGGCCCATGAAGACGACTTCCGCCGTCTGCAGCAGGATCGCGAGATCGAACAACAGATTGTTGTTCTTGATGTAATAAAGATCGTACTGAAGCTTTTCGAGGGCGTCCTGCTCGGACGACCCGTACGGATAGCATAGCTGCGCCCAGCCAGTGATTCCCGGCTTCACGCAGTGGCGCTGCACGTAGTATGGAATTTTCTCCGACAGCTCGGCCACGAACGCCGGCCGCTCCGGCCGCGGGCCCACAAAGCTCATGTGACCGCGGAACACGCAGAGGATCTGCGGCAGCTCGTCGATGCGGCACTTTCGGATGAATGCGCCGACACGCGTCACGCGTGAGTCGCCCTTCTGCGCCCAGATCGCCTTGCCACCGGCTTCGGCATCGGTGCGCATGCTGCGGAACTTCAGCACGTTGAACACTTCGCCGGCGAGCCCGACGCGCGGCTGCGCGTAGAAGATGGGTGCGCGCCAGCCCTCTTCGATCTTGATGGCGAGGATCGTCACGAGCATCAGTGGCCAGGTGACCAGCAGGATCGCAGAGCTGGCAATGAGGTCCAGTGCGCGTGCCGAGAACAGGCGGAGCGTGTCGCGACGGAAACCCTCGCCGAAGATCATCCAGCTGGGATTCAGCACGTCGATACGCACGCGACCGGTCTCGCGCTCGAGGAACGTCAGCAGCTCTGTGATGTCCGTGCCGGCGAGCCGGCACTCGAGCAACTCGAGAATCGGGAAGTGGCGGCGGCGATCGTCCATGGCGACGACGACCTCATCGATGTCGTATTTCGCGCAGGTGTCGCTGAGGCGCGCGCCAGGCTCCAGCAGCTGCTCGGGCGGCACGGTGCAGTCCTCACCCGCTGGCTGTACGAATCCCACGAGCGTGAAACCGCGGCGATCGGACCGACGGCGCAGCATTGAAATCGGCGACGCGTTTCGACCGCAGCCGTAGACCAGGACGCGGCGCTTGAAGAGCGATTCGTCGACGACTTTCGAGAACACGACACGCGAAAGCGCGAGACCCGTGAGCGCACCGGCTGTCGCAAACGCCAGGATGCCGCGGTCTGTCCAAAGACCTGGAACCAGATAGAAGAGGCACGTGAGAGCAGTCACCGCGACGAAAATGGCGATACCGATACGCACAGCCACGCCGCCGGCGCGCGCGCGCTGCCGAGTGCTGTAGAGCCCAAACGCCAGCAAGCTCACCACCATCAGCAGGCTGAACAGGACTGCCCGAGGCCACAGGTAGGTGACGTGCGCGTCGAAGGCCGCAAGATCGACCTGCGTGCGCACCATCGACGCGATGATGAACATCGCGAAGAACCAAAGGGCTTCGACAGCCGTGAGCACTGCAAAGGGCAGGTGCACGTACTGACCGAGTAGGCGGGTTCTCATTCTCTCGGATCGTCAGACGTAACGCGCTTCGGTGCGCTTTACAGCGGAGTGTAAAGAACTTATTCGCCGGGTCCGTGAGCCTTCTCACACTTGTATCGCACCGCCGGGACTAGAGTGCATCGGTCGTCCAGTCCAACTACACAACCAAGGTCGACTCCCATGCAGCAGTTTCCGCCCGCCGACCGGCTCGAGCCGGCCGCGCAGCCCGCCCTCGCTGAGAAATCCGACGTTTCAGCCGCCAACCAGGCCCGCATAGACGCAGACCACGGTTCGACCGGCTGGAGCGCCTACGACGTGTGGCGCACCCGCATCCGCGTCCTCCGGCCGGATGTCGATACCGACCGAGCCGAGCCGACGTAATCGATAGGCGTCAGCTCGTAGGCCTCCCCGTAGGCCGCGGTAGTCCGGCTCCAGCATGGCCAGGCCCTCCGCGGATGGATCGGCTTCGGCCTGGCACCTGAGCTTGGCACGCCTCCACTAGCAGGCCCCACTTCAGCACTCGCAGGCGTGATTGCCCGTCGTACACGCGCCGCTTTTTGCCCGATATTCGGCCGCGCATCCCGCCCACCAGCCGCGCTCACGAACGGCGCCTCAGTCGAAAAAACGCTCCACACGCCGCTCCTCACCCATTTCGTGAGCCCCAACACCTTTTTGTTTTTCATAATCCGGACCCTATGCGCCTGTTCCCGCGCATCGAAGGCACAGGCGGCGTGTACCGGCTCGACTGGATCGAACAACTCAAACTCAAGCTGACGGCAGCCCCCACCGCCAGCCGGGTCGCCCGGGTTAGTCCGGTAGTGTGGAGCCTCGGCTACACCAGCCTGCTCACCGACATCTCCACAGAGATGGTGAACAGCGCCCTGCCCGTCTATCTGGTGCTGCACCTCCACCTGAGCCCGCTGCAATTCGGCGTAATCGATGGGCTCTACAACGGGCTCGCAGTCGCACTGCTCAGCATCGTCGCCGGGCTGGCGGCGGATCGCTGGGCCCGCCACAAGGAAATGGCAGGCGTCGGGTATGGACTTTCCGCCATCTGCAAATTGCTGCTGATGGCCACAGGCAGTGCCTGGCTACTGATTGCCGCGATCGTCGGGCTGGATCGCGCCGGCAAGGGCATCCGGGCTGCGCCGCGCGACGCCATCATCTCCTTCAATACGGAGCGCAACGTCCTCGCCAGTGCGTTCGCGGTTCATCGCGCGCTGGACGCGGGCGGCGCCCTGCTCGGCCCGATCGCGGCGTTCGTGATACTCGATCAACTGCCTGGACAGTTCGACGTGCTCTGGCTGACCAGCTTCGTGTTCGCCGTCATCGGTTTCTCGGTACTGGGTCTCTTCGTACCGGCGTCCCGCAGTGCTGAAGCGACCGCCGCGCGCGCACGCAGCTCGGACTCCAATCCCGCGGTGAAGTCGACGACACGCGAAGCATTCGCGCTGCTCGGCACACGAAAATTCGGTGCGATTGCCGCCTGCGCGCTGATTCTCTCGGCAGTCACAGTAAGCGATGGATTCATCTACCTGCTCCTCCAGCAACGCACGAACGTTTCGGCGAGCTGGATTCCCCTCTTTTACGTCGGCACTGCGTGTTTCTACATGGCGCTCTCGGTGCCCGCCGGCGCACTCGCCGATCGCATCGGGCATCGTCAGGTGCTGCTCGGCGGTTACGCCATTCTGGCCATCGTTTATGCAACGATCTTTCTGCTCCCGAAAGCTGGATGGCCCGCAGCGCTCGTCTGCCTCGCGTTGATGGGTGCTTACTACGCCGCGTCGGAAGGCATACTCATGGCCCTTGCGAGCGCCATCATTCCGGGGCGCACGCGCACGAGCGGGCTTGCCCTCATCGGCACGGCGATCGGACTGGGCAAGATGGTCTCGTCGGTGCTGTTCGGGTGGCTCTGGGATTCGTATGGCAAACCCGCTGCCGTGATGACCTTCGTCGCCGGAATCGTGGGAGCACTGATCGTCGCGAGCCTGTGGCTGCGAAGCGCGCTCCAGGAGCAGCAGGTTGTCGAGCAAACGTAAGCGGCGGGGCCCGGGAATTCGTCAGCGACAGGTCGGTGCCATCAAGCGTGTGCCACTGTTCGCCGGACTCTGTGTGCTGGGTGTCGGCACGGTCGCAGGCTATATCTTCCACGTGAAGTCGCGGAACGCGCTGCCGCCTGCCGAAGTTCCTGAGGCGCAAACTCCCGCAATTCCAGAACAAGCCCCCCCTTTGAGTGAACCGCCTGCAGTTGCTCAGGAAGATTCGCCTGCCGTAACGCCCGCGCCGAATACTCCTGCCTCGACGGGGCCGGCAACCACAGCGCCTGTTGCCGCTGCCGAAAAACCTGCGAAGGCCGTTCCGCCGAAGGCGGCCTTCGCGCCCTCACGTATTTTCTTTCGCCACAACGGAGTGGAAGCTCACTACGGCAAGGTCGCCTACGTCTCGCCCGACAAACCCAATCTGCCGCAGTTCGTCGACAGCCTTTCCTGTGAAGTGGTGTATGTCGCCGGTGGCGAAGGAATCTGTCTTTCGGCAAAGCGTGGTGTCATCACGCGCTATTCCGCGCGGATATTTAACGCCAGCACCTTTGTGCCGCACGCGCAGTTCGAGATCAACGGTGTGCCGAGCCGCGCGCGCGTTTCGATCGACGGAAAACTTGCAGCGTTTACCGTCTTCGTTGCCGGGCACGGCTACACCACACTCGACTTCTCCACGCAGACGCTGATCGTCAACACGACGAATGGCGAGCCCATTGCGGATCTCGAGACGTTCGACGTGACCCGCGACGGCAAGCCGTTCAAGGAAACGGATTTCAACTTCTGGGGCGTCACGTTCACGCCCGATGCGCGCGAGTTCTACGCCACGCTGTCGAGCGCCGGAAAGCACTTTCTCATTCACGGCAACATCGCGGAGCGCACGGCGAAGGTCATTCACGAGAACGTCGAGTGCCCTTCCCTTTCGCCGGACGGCACGCGGGTCGCCTACAAGAAGCGGTTCATCATCGATAACCGCATCGTGTGGCAGCTGCACGTTCTCGATCTCGCCACCGGCAAGGAAACCGCGCTGGCGGAGAAGCGCAGCATCGATGACCAGCTGGAATGGCTGGACGAGCACACTGTGCTGTATTCGGTGCCGGAGACTGCAGATGACTCTTCGCCCAGCACGGATGTGTGGAGAGCGGCGGCCGATGGGCGGAGCCAGCCCAGGCTGTATTTGCACAAAGCTTATTCGCCAGCAGCAGTTCGTTAGGGATTGAGTTTCAAGAAGGCTGATCAAGAAGCCCTCATCACCCGGCGGCTGAGAAGCCGCTCTTAGCCGCCCGGCGACTGAGGGCTTCTTCGCATTGAGACCTTCAAAAAAGATTCGGCCCGGTCACCTCTTTCGAGATGACCGGGCCGTGTTCCTACAGTCCCAATCCGCTTAAGGCGTAATCGCCGTATTGCGAATCGTCGCGAGCTCCGTGCTGCTCAGCGCGCGGTTGTACACGCGGACCTCGTCGATGCGGCCCTGGAAGTAGTCCGTGCTCGACGCCGTGCCACCGATATACAGCGGCGTTGTGCCACTGACGATCGAGCCGCTCGCCCCATTCGTGCTCACCAGTGTGCCGTTCACGTAGAGCGACACAGTCGCACCGTCGTACGTCACCGCTACATGGCTCCAGGTGTTGAGGGCCAGAGCAGTCGGTGCCGTCACCGTCTCCGTGCCGCTACCCACAACCGCGCCGCCGTACGGACGCATCGTGCCAGTCGTGCGACCGGAGTAGAGCCAGTAACCATTCGTCTCGCGACGGATGATCGTCCGGTTACCCGTCTGGTTCGCCGTCGGGTACACCCAGGCCATCACTGTCATGCCGGCAGTGAGGTTGAGTGACGTCGACGACCCGATGAACACGCGTGTGCTCGTGCCGTTGAAGACCAGCGAATTGCCGAACTTGCCGGACGTCGTCCACGAACCCGCTGTCACCGTACCCAGGTTGTTGTTGCCGCTGGCGTCCGCCACCGAAGAACCCGTGCCTTCGTTGAAGGAGTAAGCAGCCACCTGGCCATACGTGATCGGCGCGTTGAACGTCACCGTGATGGTGTCCGTGCTCGTCCGATTCGACAGGTCCGTCGCCGTAACCGTCAGCAGGTTCGAGCCCGGCTGCAGCGTGATAGCGGCAGTCGTCCAGCTCGTCGTGCCTGTCGCGGTACCGGTGCCACCGCGGTTGTTCACCCACGTCACCGACTTCACCTGACGGTTGTCCGATGCCGTGCCACCCAGGGTGACAGTGTCAGCCGTGACCGTCGCCGTCGTGGCTGTCGTCGGGCTCGTGATCGTCACGACCGGGTTGCTCGTATCGGCGGCCGTCGTCGAGAAGACAGTCAGCGCATCCGTGTTGGTGTTACCGGCGGCATCGCGCGCCGTCACCGTCACCGTCTGCGTCCCGTTGATGACCGGGATCGACGCGGCCGACCACGTGGTCGTACCCGTTGCCGTACCCGACACCCCGATCGAGCTGACCCACGTGACCTGCGTGACGCCCACGTTGTCGGACGCCGTGCCGCCGATCGTGATCGTGTTCGCCGAAGTCGACGTCGACGTGCCCGAGGTCGGGCTCGTGATCGTGATCGTCGGCTTCGTCGTATCCGGCGGCAGCGAGTACGTCACACCAATGGTGTCCGTACTCGTGTTGCCGGCGCTGTCCGTCGCCGTGACCGTGATCGAGTTCAGACCCAGCTGCAGCGGGATGTTGCTGGCCGTCCACGTGGTCGTACCAGTCGCCGTGCCCGAGCCACCCAGAGCATTGCTCCAGGTCACCGAGCTCACAGCAGTGTTATCCGAAGCAGTGCCACCAAGACTGACCGTCGCGGTCGTCACGCTGGTGGTCGACGCACTCGTCGGCGACGTGATCGTCACCGTCGGGTTAGTCGTGTCCGGAGCGACACGCGTCACGGTCAGCACCTTCGAGCCCGTGTTGCCCGCAGCGTCCTTCGCAAAGACCGTGATCGTGTTCGTGCCCAAGGTCAGCCCGACACTGGCGACCGACCAGCTCGTCGTACCCGTGGCCGTGCCGTTACCGCCCGCACTGTTAGTCCAGGTAACCGAAGTCACACCCACCGCGTCGGCAGACGTGCCGGCGAGTGCCAGCGTGGCCGCGGACGTGCTGAACGTGGCGCCAGTCGTCGGCGCGGTGTACGCAACAGTCGGCGCAGTGGTGTCCTGCGATGCAGACGGCGCGAACACCACGTCAACCCAGTAGTTGCTCGAGTTGTAGCTCGCAGTCGGGAACGTGCTCGGACCGCCATACGCGTACACACCGTTACCACCCGACGCGCTCTCACTCAGAGCGTGGAGCGGGCCGGTGTCGATGCTGCCATTCGCGAAGTACAGCGAATCGCTGGAGTAACGGCCATTCGGCGCCGTGTACGCCACCACATACGTGGTGTTCGCCGTGATCGTGATGGGCGATGAGAAGGTCGCCGTCTGCCAGCCGGAAGTGCTCTCACTCCCGAACGTGGCGCTACCCAACAGCGAACCGGCCGACGTCCACAGCGTGCCGACATGCGTGCCAACGTTGCCTTCGCTCTTGTAGAAGCGGACGCCAGTGATCGTGCCGTTCAGGTCAGAACGGAACTTCACACCGAGCTGCAGTGCCGAGGTCTCTTCATCTTCGAGCACTGTCGGTGTCGCACCACCGCTGAACAGGCTGCATGGGCAGTTCACCGGAACAGTCGTCGCGACTGTCACAGTGATCGTCGACACAGCCGACTGGATGTTGCCGCTGTCGTCAATCGCGCGGGCCTTGATCGTGACCGAACCGAGGGCCGTCGGCGTCCAGTTGAACGCCCACGTCTCGCGGCCAGTCGCCGGGCGCCACGTGGTGCCACCGTCGACCGACACCTCGACACCACCCACCACGCCGCCCGGCGCGTCGAGCGCCGTGCCCGAGATGGAGATGGGCGAGTTGATCTGCACAGTGCCGCCGGCGGCAGGCTGCGTAATCGTCGCCGTCGGAGCAGTCGTGTCCGTGCTCTGAGTCGCGGCGAAGAGGCCGGTCTGCAGGGTGTTAGCCGGGACACCCATGTCAGCGAACAGGTTGACGGTCGCCTGCTGCATGTTCAGATCGGCCTGCTCGTTGCCGCGATCGTGGTTCTGATCGAGACCCCACGACCACTGGATCGTGCCAGCGCCGAACACCAGGGCTCCGCTGCTCGCCTTATAGAGAGTGAGTGCATGCGTCTGGGTCTGCGGCACGTAGGTCGAGCCGTAGTCCGTCAGCGAGGGTGCACCGGAGACAGTCGTTGTCGACAGGCGGATGAGGCCGGCCGGACGCACGCTGTTCCAGGCGTCGATGTCCCACTCGTAACCGAGCGTGCCGAACGGGAACTCGTAGGTCCCGCCGCTCGCCTGTGACGCGATTGGCGTACCGCGCCAGATGCGCATCTTGCCGTCTGCCGCCGGAACCTGGATCGCGCCCGTCGCGCCGTCGTTCACCATGAACAGCGTACCGGTCAGAGCATTCTCAGGCTTGCCACCGTCGGCAGGCGGGCTGAAGCGCGGGTCGCGCCACGTGCCTGTCCACGTCGCCGTCGGGTCGATCTTCCCACCCGCATGCGTCTCCTTGTAGGCGACCAGCGTGCGATAGCTCGTGTTGGACGGGTCGATGCTGTTCTCGTAGCGGGTCTTCCAGAAGACTTCGTTACCGCTGAAGAACGCGAGGTGAACGCCAGCAGCGCGTGCCGCTTCGACATTCGCGCGCTGGTTACCAGACCAGTACTCGTCGTGACCCACCGAGAGGAACACCTTGTGGTTCAGCAGCAGTGAGCCAAACCGGTCTGTGTCGACGCCAGAGATGTACGACAGGTCGTAACCGTTCGCTTCGAGGAAGCGGACCATCGGGTATTCAGCGTTGAACACCCAGTCCTGGCCGCCGTCGACCGCTCGCGTGTTGAACGGACGGTTGTAGCTCACCTTGTAGGCCCGGCCCGGGTTCGTGCCCGGCGAGCCGAGGTACAGGCTGTTGCCACCGTAGTTGTTATAGGCCTGCCACGTGGTGTCGGACGTCTGGAACACCATCTTCGAAGTGCTCGAGTCGTCGCGCACGATGAAGAAGATGTGACTCGCGCCACCCGTATCCGTACGACGCAACCGCGCGAAGTAAATGCCTGACGTGGCCGTAGACGGTACCGGCCAGGAGGCCGAGACCAACCAGTTACCGCAGTCGATGAGACCAGTCGAAGCCTGGTTCACGCAGTCGTCCTGGATCTGCGGCAGCGTGGCCGACGGGGTGATCGACGTGATCTTGCGAGCACCGCGACCGCCGTAGTAACCCATGCGGTAGATGTCGATCGTGTACGCCGAGGCGTTCGTGTCGATCTTGAACTGCACGGTCGTGCCGCGGTTCACGCTGATGTTGGTCGCGAAGCCCTGGATCGTGACGTCGCCGGCACCGTCAACATCCCACTCTGTCGGCAGGTTGCCCGTGAGGCAATTCTCCGCAGTGATGGCGTTGATCGAGCAGGGGTTCGTCGCCGTGCCCGTAGTGAAGGTCCACGTGTAGTCCGCGACGAGCGCGTTGCCCGCAACGTCCTTCACTCGCGGATCCGTCGTGCCACCGTGCACACGCACGTTGTAAGTGGTGGACGCAGCAAGGGCCGCAGTCGGCTGCAGCGTTGCCGTGAGGCTCGCCGCGTTGTACGAGACAGTCGCCGGGACGAGCACGTTAGCCGCATTACGCAGCTCGATCGTGCTCGTGCTCACCGTGGAGGCCGTCAGCGCCTCGTTGAACGTCACCGTGATCGGCGTGGCCAGCACCACGTTCGTCTGGCCGTTCGTCGGCGTGATCTGCGCGACCGTCGGCGGCGTCGTGTCGACGTTCGGCGTGTAGGTCACCGCAATCGTGTCGCTACCGAGGTTGCCCACCGCGTCACTCGCCGTAACGGTGATGGTGTTCAGGCCCGACTGCAGCGTAACGCCCGCGATTGCCCACGTGGTCGTGCCCGTGGCCGTACCCGAACCGCCGAGGCTGTTCGTCCAGGACACTGACGTGACGCCGACGTTATCCGAAGCCGTGCCACCCAGCGCGAGCGTCGAAGTGCCCGTCGTGTACGTCGCCGCACTCGTGGGTGAAGTGATTGTGACCGTCGGCGGCACCTGCTCGCCGATGTTATAGGTCACCGTGATCGTGTCGGTGCTCGAGTTACCCGCGTAGTCGTACGCCGTTACCGTGATGGCGTTCGCGCCAACCTGCAGCGTGATGCCGGGGATCGAGAAGCTCGGGCCCGCGGCAACCGTGCCGCTGCCACCCGTGCTGTTGGACCAGGAGATCTTCTGAATGCCGAAGTTGTCGGTCGCCGTGCCGCCAATGGTGATGGAGCTCGACGTCGTGGTCGTCGTCGCGTTGGTCGTCGGCGAAGTGATCGTGACCACCGGTGCGGCAGTGTCCGTCGCGGTGCTCGAGAACACGACGTCAACCCAGTAGTTACTGGCGTTGTAGCTCTGCCCAGGGAAGGTGCTGGAGCTGCCGTACGCATACACACCGTTGCCGCCCGCAGCAGCGTCGGCAAGAGCATGCAGTGCGCCGTTGTCCTTACTCGTCGTGAAGTACGCGGAGTCCGAGGAATAATGACCTTCCGGCGCCGAGTACGCGGCGACATAGGTCGTGCCCGCAGTGATGGCGATAGGCGTCGCGAAGAGCGCCTGCTGCCAACCCGATTCCGTCTCGTTGTTGAACGTGACGTTACCGAGCAGCGTGCCGGTAGAGGTCCACAGCGTGCCGACATGCGTGCCGGTGTTTGCTGAGCTCTTATAGAAGCGGATACCGGTGATAGTGCCCGCAACGTCAGACTTGAACTTCACACCGAGCTGCAGGGCCGCGACTTCTTCATCCGCCAGGACCGACGGCGCCGCCGTCGTCGGCCAGATGGAGCAGGAAGCGCAGGTGAGCGGAGCCGTCGTCGTGAACGTCCAGGTGACGTCCGACGAGACGGGGTTGCTCGAAGCGTCTTTCGCGCCAGCCGAGCCGCCCTTCACCGTCACGGTGTAGACCGTCGAAGCGGCCAGCGGTGCAGACGGGGTGACGCTCGCCGTGCGAGTCACCGCGCTATACGCAACCGTCGCCGGGACGACCACGTTCGACGGGTTCTTGAGGAACACGGTGCTGGTGTTGATCGACGAGTCCAGCATCGCTTCGCTGAACGTCACCGCTACCAGCGTGGAAGTGGAGACGTTCGTGGCGCCGGCATCCGGCGACTTGCCGGTGACCGTCGGGGCAACTGTGTCGGCACCCGCAGTGCCATTGAACACAACGTCGACCCAGTAGTTCGCCGAGTTGTACGTCTGCGTCGGGAACGCGCTCGTGCCGTTATACGAGTAGACGCCGTTACCGCCGCTTTCCGCCTCGGTCAACGCGTGCAGCAGTGACTTGTCGAAGCCGTTAGTAAAGTACGCACCGTCGACGGAGTAGTTGCCGCCCGGCGCGAAGTACGAAGCGACATAGACCGTGTTGGCCGTGACAGCAATCGGCGTGGAGAACGTCGCCGTCTGCCAGCCTTCAGCCGTTTCGTTCTGGAAGTTCACCGTGCCCAGCAGCGACCCCGTGGCCGTCCACAGGTTGCCGACATGCGTGCCGGTGTTGCTCGAGCCCTTATAGAAGCGGATGCCGGTGATGTAGCCCTCGGCCGCCGTGCGGAACTTCACGCCCAGCTCGACGGAGCCCGGGTCGTTCGCAGCGGTCACGGTCGGAACAACGCTGTTGTCCCAGAACGAGCACGGGTTGCAGACCGGCGAGGTCCACGTCGTGAAAGACCACGACACGTTGGCGGCAAACGCGTTGCCTGCCGTATCGCGAATCGTCGGCTCAGCGCTGCCACCGTGCACCGTCACCGTGTAGGTGGCGGCCGCAGTCAACGGCGCACTCGGGGTCAGCGTCGCAGTGAGCGTCGGGGCGTCGTAGGTGACAGTCGCAGCAACCAGCGCGTTGCTGGAGTTGCGCAGCTCGATCGTCGAACCCGTCACCGAGGCCACGTTCAGCGCTTCACTGAAGGTGATCTTGATCGGCGCGAGCGTGGAAACTTCCGTGGCGCTCGTCGCAGGCACGCGCGTCGCAATCGTCGGCGGCGTGGTGTCGACCTCGTAGCTCGCAACGTAGTTGCCGGCCGTGGCCGGGAACGACGCGTACTGCACACCCTTGATGGTGAGCAGCGTGAAGGAAACAGCAGAGCCGCCGCGAGTAATCGAGCTCAGCGTGCCGTTCGTGCTGTAACGAGGAATGAGGCCGCGCAGGCCGGTGGCACCGGAACCCTGCGTGACAGTGAAGCTGAGAGCATTGCTGCTCCAGGTCATCGCGCCGAACGACGAAGCATTGCGGCCGTCGAGCCAGGTGAGCATCTGCTTGGCGGAGACAATCGGCACACCGCGCGCGATGGCGGAGTTCAGCACAGCGTCAGACGCCGGCGTGTTCACGTAATCCGTGTGCGCGTTCACCGTGTACGCGCCGTACTGCTCGTCAGAGCCGACAGCGCGATCGAGCAGCGTGTCGACGGTGAACGGATATTCCTGACCCGACTCGTCCGTCATCTGCGTGACGGCCTGGAACACGTCGATCATCGTGCCATCGGTGTCCGCGAAGCGCATCGGCATCGCAGAGCCCGTGAAGTGGCCCGGGACGTTGTTCACCCAGCCTGGCGGCCAGTAGTAGTAGTCCGTATCGAGACGAATGCCGTTCGCGATCTGCACCTTCGCGGCAGACGCCCAGTCGCTCCACACGATGCAATGGTGACGCACGGTGACCGGCACTGGCAGGCCCGGGTAATGCGCCTTCCAGCTGTTGATCTGCGTGGTGTACGTGGTGGCCAGCGACGCAGCCGTGAAGTTGTGGCAGTCGTCCGACGAGCTCAGGCCCGTATTGATATGCGTGGCGACTTCGAAACCCTGCGCCGTGTACGCAGTCGCCTGCGCGGCGGTCAGTGCCGACGTGTCGAAGACATAAGAAGTGCCGCGGATACACTGCCAGTCGTTGACCGAGCAGCCCGAGGGGCTGAAGAGGCTGAACGTGTCGAAGCGGTTCGCCGTGGCGCCGCCGGTGGTGTTGCCGAAGTAGGTACCGTGGTCATCACCCGTCATGATGACCGCAGCTTTGTAATTGTTCGGGAAATACCAGAAACGCGGCAGCGGCTTCTTGTCGAGCGTCATGCTCGTGATCAGGTTCGCGAGGAAGCGCTGCTGCTCGTCGGCCTGCGGGATGGCGACCTTGGTGAGGTCGACGTAATTCGCCTGCGGGTCGGTCGCCGAGGCGCCGAAGAACAGGTCGTCCGAACGGACCGGGAACTGGCCGTCGCGGTCCTGGCCGTTCCAGGCCGGGTTGCCCTGGCGTGTATAAATAATCGACGTTGCGAGGTCGTACGCGAACATCGCGGCTTGGCCGCCATTCGATCCAACGCTGCGAAGGGTGACAGCGGGGTTCGAGGTGACCGCCGTGGCAGTCGCATAGAGAGTGGCGAGCTTCGAGGCGCCGTTCAGCGTGAAGAGCGTCGCGGCACCGTGGTACTGCATCGTCTGGCTGACGATGCCTGTGCCGATGCTCGTGCCGGTGTCGATGGCGAGGTACTTATCCGACAGCGTGCTGCCAGCTGCCGTCACACCGAGCAGCGTCGCGAGCTGCGTGTCGGGCGCCATGGCGATGAGGTTGCCGCCGGCGGTCACCCAGTTGGTGAGGGTGGTGACCTGACCGGAAGTCAGCGCCATCTTCGAGAGAATGACCGTGTCGTAGCTTGCGAGCGTGGTGCTGGTGACGGTGGAGATGTCCGCCACCGCGAAGGAGTTGAAGCCTTCGGTGCGCAGAATTTCGGCGTAGTACTTGCCGAAATTCGACGCCGTGCTGGTGACGACGAGGATAGGTCCGCCGGGCCCCACGTTCGGATCGACGGCGCGCGCCGCCGGCATCACGCCGAGGGTCAGGAGAAGGACCAGAGCCCACGTCCAGAAGGACGCGCGCGGATGATTGCGAATATTCAACTTATCGACCCCCACGAACACAGCCGAAAGTGTGCGAACTTGCGGCGACAACGACATTGAGCAAAGGCCATGCCAACGCCTGTTTCTTCTTCAGAACAAGGCTCTGGGTGTGTGGCAATGTGATCGGGCCCGCAGATTTCATCGATGAATATGTCCGTCGACGCCTGTCGGGAGCGTTCATTGCGCACGTGGCGGTGGCCGTGCCTGCGTGGCGCTTCGAGTCTGTAAAAAGCTTCGACATGCGTTCTCTTTCGATTGGGCGCGCGGCAGCCGTTGGCGGACGCGCGCGGGGAGAACTCCGGCCCTTGCGGGCCGGAGCGACTGGACACGGATCAGGATCGAATCAGCCGTGCGCCGCGCGGCGCGGAGCTTCGTCCGCCAGGTCTTCAGCCTGGTCGAGTGCGTACTTCAGGGCGCCGACAACAGCGTCCTGCTCGGCATCGGTCATGCCGGCGAACATGGGCAGTAGCAGGGTGCGAGACGTCGCCGCTTCGCTCTCAGGAAGAACGAGTTGCGGATTGTTCTTGCGGTGATCTCCCTCGAGATGGCAAGCGATCACGCGGCGCGTGGCCACGTCCTTCTTCGCCATGTCGGTCATCACCTGCAGCTGCGAGTGGTTGCTCAGGATGCGCACCGTATAGGACTGCCACACGTGCCGGTAACCGGCGGGCTCGTAGGGCAACTCGATGCGTCGTTCGTCCTTCAGGAGCTGGACGTAGCGGTCCGCGAGACGGCGGCGCTGGGCGATAAACTCTTCGACATGGCCCATCTGCACGATGCCGATCGCGCCATTGATATCCGTCATCTTGAAATTGAAACCGAGCGACGGGTAGCGCTCGAGCACCACGTTGCTGGTGGTGTGCCGGGCCAGCATCGAGGCCGACGCAGAGTGGGCGCGCATATCGCGCATGGCCTTCGCCATGGCGTCGTCGTCCGTGGTGATCACGCCACCCTCGCCCACCGTCAGGATCTTGCGGGCGTCGAAGCTGAACACCGTGAGGTCGCTGATGCCACCGACCTTCTTGCCGTGGATCGTCGCGCCGAACGACGGCGCCGCGTCTTCCACGACCTTCAGGTTGTGCTTGCGGGCGATCTTCATCACCGCGTCGAGATCGGCGCCGAGGCCGACCTGGCTCACCGGCATGATCGCGCGCGTGCGCGGCGTGATGGCCGCTTCGATCTTCGACACGTCGATGTTATAGGTGCGCGGATCGATGTCGACGAACACCGGCTTCGCGTTCACATACGCGATGGAGTTCGCGGTGGCGATGAAGGAGTACGACGGGCAGATGACCTCATCGCCCGGCTTCACGCCGGCGGCGAGCAGCGCGAGCTGCAGGCCGGTGGTGGCACTGCTGACCGCCACGCCGTGCTTGGCACCGACGTAGGCGGCGACGAGCTTCTCGAACTCCTCGACCTTCTTGCCCTGGGCAATCCACCCGGACTTGATCACGTCGTAGGCGGCCTTCGCTTCGGCCTCGCCAACACTCAATCGGCTGATGGGGATCATCGCAGTAAACCTTCCTGAATTCGTTTTTGAGACAGTGACCGGGCGTCACCCAGCGGGCCTTTAGCCCCTATTGTGCACCCCTTCGCTTCAGCGAAAGAGCGGGTTTTTACGAAAGCTGTCGAGACTTTTGCCGGTGTCGCGATCCCGCGCCGAAAGCTGAGGATCTGTCACAGGCCAGCGCACGCCCACGGCCGGATCGTTCCACGCGAGCGTGTGTTCCGCGGATGGCGTGTGATGGTTGCTGCACTTGTATTGCACTTCGGCCACGTCTGAAAGCACGCAGAAACCGTGTGCAAATTCCGGCGGAATGAGGAACTGGCGTTTGCTGTCCGCGTCGAGCTCCACGCCGAGCCATTTGCCGAACGTCGGGGACGAGACCCGCAGGTCCACGATGCAGTCCCAGATCTTGCCGACCGTGCAGCGGACCAGGCGCCACTGCGGCACCGTCGCATCCTGAAAATGGAAGCCCCGCAAAACGTTACGCCCCGAACGGGAGTGGTTGTCCTGGACGAAGTCGATCTCCAGGCCATGTTCCTGGAAACGGCGCTTCGTGTAGCTCTCGAAAAAGAACCCGCGCTCGTCCTGGAAATACTCTGGATCGAGGATCAGCGGGCCGTCGATGTCCGTGCGGGACACCTTCATGTTCATCGGCATGGATCGGCTTGTCCTTGTTCTGGTGCCGGCGTGCGTTCCCGAGTCGGGACCGTCGCGTTTATCGGTGGGTTTTATACCCAAGAGACCTTTGGCTCACCGTGCTCTGCGTCACACCCGCCCGGCCCGGCGCGCAATCAGGCACTGTAAAGAAAGCCGACAGTCGGGCGCCCTCGCGCCCTCGAGACATCGCCTGAAAACGTCGAAAACTGACGATTGCGACACGATCTCCGACGCCGCGCGCCTTTAGTCTTGTGGTCCTGCACGGTGGGGCCGGGACCCGCGTGTATTACGGGGAATCTGCAGGGAAACCGGTCTTCGAAGCGGATCGACTACGCCGCCGCAGCCGTCCACCTGACAGGCCGAAAAGCAAACCAACAAAGCGTCATCAGGAGCCCAAGCCCATGCCCATCTCCGACAGCGTGAAGCTCGGAGAAAACGTAAAGATCTTCCACCCGCAGCTCGTAAATCTTTACGGTTGCAGTGTCGGAAACGACACGAAGATCGGCGCGTTCGTCGAGATCCAGAAGAACGCCGCCATTGGCGCCCGCTGCAAGGTGTCGTCGCACACCTTCATCTGCGAGGGCGTCACCATCGAGGACGGCGTGTTCGTCGGCCACGGCGTCATGTTCACCAACGATCGCCAGCCGCGGGCCACCAATCCCGACGGCTCGCTGCAGTCCGAAGCGGACTGGTCGGTCGAACCCACGCTCGTCAAACGTTCGGCCTCCATCGGCTCGAACGCCACGATCGTGTGCGGAGTCACCATCGGAGTCGGTGCCCTCGTGGGCGCGGGCGCCGTCGTGACCCGCGACGTTCCGGACTACGCCATCGTCGCCGGCGTGCCTGCACGCGTCATTGGCGACACGCGCAAACCCCGCAAATGAGCGGTCGCGCGTTCGCACTCCCTCTCCACTGAGACATCCACACATGATCAAGATCGGCATCATCGGTTACGGATACTGGGGCCCAAACCTGGTCCGCAACTTTGCGGAGCTGCGCGACGCCACCGTCGCCGCCGTTTCCGACCTCGACCCGAAGAAGCTGGAGCTGGTGAAGCGTCGCTTCCCGGCCGTCAAGACCAGCACGAATTTCCAGGACATGCTGAACGATCCGGAAATCGACGCGGTCGCCATCGCAACGCCGGTGCGCACGCATTTCGAGCTGGGCATGGCCGTGCTGAAAGCGGGCAAACACCTGTGGCTCGAAAAGCCGATGACGGAAACGTCACTGCAGGCGCGCAAGCTCGTCGATGAAGCGGAGAAGCGCAACCTCACGCTGCACGTCGACCACACGTTCGTGTACACGAGTGCCGTGCGCAAGATGGGCGAGATCATCAAGAGCGGCGATCTCGGCAAGCTCTACTACTACGACTCGGTGCGCGTGAACCTCGGCCTGTTCCAGCGGGACGTCAGCGTCATCTCGGATCTGGCCGTGCACGACTTCTCGATCCTCGACTACCTGCTCAACAAGCATCCGGTCGCGGTGTCCGCGAGCGGCGTGAACCATTTTCCGGGCACGCCCGAGAATCTCGCGTTCATCAGCCTGTTTTATGACGATGGCAGCATCGCGCACACCAACGTGAGTTGGCTTGCGCCGGTGAAGGTGCGTCAGATCCTCATCGGCGGCAGCAAGAAGATGATCGTGTACGACGACATGGCGCTGTCCGAGAAGGTGAAGGTCTACGACAAGGGCGTGAGCTTCACCGACGATGCCAAGCAGATCCAGGAAATGCGCGTCGGCTATCGCAGCGGCGACATGTGGGCGCCCAAGCTCGACACGGCCGAAGCGCTGCGCGTCGAAGGCGAGCACTTCGTCGAGTGCATCGACCAGCGTAAAACATCGCTCACCGACGGCCGGCTCGGCCTGCGCGTCGTGGAGCTCATCGAAGCCGCCACGAGCTCCATGAAGGGGCGCGGCGAGACGGTCTACATCAAGAGTCAGGAGAAAGCGCAGTGATCCCGTTCGTCGATCTGAAGGCCCAGTACCACAGTATCAAGTCCGAGGTCGATGCCGCGATCCAGGGTGTCCTGGAAAGCTGCGCTTTCACGCTCGGTCCCGACGTCGTCGCGTTCGAGAAAGAATTCGCCGCCTACTGCCAGTCTGAGCAGGGCATTGGCGTGAACACCGGCACCAGCGCGCTTCATCTGGCGCTGCTTGCCGCCGGCGTCGGCGCGGGCGATGAAGTCATCACCGTGCCGTTCACGTTCGTTGCGTCCGTCGCGGCGATCCACTACACCGGCGCGAAAGCCGTGTTCGTGGACATCGACCCGCGCACGTTCACGATGGATCCGGCGCAGATCGAAGCCGCCATCACGCCGAAGACCAAGGCGATCATCCCGGTGCACCTGTATGGCCAGATGGCCGACATGGACCCGATCATGGCGATCGCGCGCAAGCACAAGCTGGTCGTCGTCGAAGACGCGTGCCAGGCGCACGGCGCGGAATACAAAGGCAAGCGCGCCGGCAGCATCGGCGACATGGGCGCGTTCAGCTTCTATCCTGGCAAGAATCTCGGTGCGTATGGCGAAGGCGGCATGGTCACGACCAGCAACGCCGAGTACAACCGCACGATTCGCATGCTGCGCGACTGGGGCGCGGAGAAGAAATATCACCACGTGCTGAAGGGCTATAACTATCGCCTCGAGGGCATCCAGGGTGCCGTGCTGCGCGTGAAGCTGAAATATCTCGAGAAGTGGACCGAAGCGCGCCGCACCGCTGCCGCTCGCTACGACCGCTTGCTCGCGGGCACCGGAGTTCCGACGCCGTACGCTCACAGCCACAATCGCCACGTCTATCACATCTATGCCGTGCGCACGCCAGACCGCGCGAAGTGGATGGCAGAGCTGCAGGCAAAGGGCGTCTCGACCGGCATTCATTATCCGTTCCCCGTCCATATGCTGCTGGCGTATGCAGACCTCGGATACAAGGAAGGCCAGTTCCCGCACTCCGAGCGCGCCGCGAACGAAGTGCTGTCACTGCCCATGTTCCCCGAGCTGACTTCCGAGCAGATCGACACCGTGGTTCGTGCCGTGAAGGAAGTGGCTGGCGCGCCGAAGCTGGCCGCGGCCTCGTAAATGAGTTCCGGGGGCGTCTCCGTCGCGGGCGGCGAGCGCGGCAAGCCGCTGCTCATCTTCCCGTGCAACGGCAGCGGCATCGAGGCACTCGACTGCCTCGGTGACGCGTGGCGCTGCATCGGTTTCGTGGACGACACTCCCGAGAAGCGCGGCACGGAGAAATACGGCATTCCGGTTTACGACCGCTCGGCACTCAAGGCGCATCCCGAAGCCTCGGTGCTGGCGGTGCTGGGAAGCCCCCTCTCCTATCGTTCGCGCCAGGCCGCAATCGAAGGGCTGGGCGTAAGCGCCGATCGCTTCGCGACAGTGATTCATCCGAGTGCGCGGGTTTCACCGCTCGCGCGCGTCGGTCACAACGTGCTGGTGATGGCGGGCGTGGTGATGACGAGCAATTGTGTCATCGGCAACCACATCTGCATCCTGCCGAACACGGTGGTGCATCACGACGTCACGGTGGGCGACTGGAGCCTGATCGGCTCGCAGGTGTCGCTGACGGGAACGGTTACCGTAGGCGTCAACTGCTATATCGGCAGCGGCTCGAAAATCATGAACAATGTGACGATTGGTGACGGGGCCCTCGTCGGCATCGGCAGCAACGTCATTCGCAATGTCGCGCCGGGGACCAAGAATGTGGGCAACCCCGCGCGACGCATCGACTGAAACATCAAACAACCCGGGACGGTCGCAACGTGCGGCCCGTTCCGGAGCAGCAGTGGGATTTCCGAAATGCAAATCAACGGCTCGAGCATCCTGGTCACCGGCGGATGCGGACTCATCGGCTCCACCACCATCGACCAGCTCCTGCGCGACTACAGCCCGGCGCGCATCGTGATCTACGACAACCTGAACCGCGGCTCACTTTCGAACGTCGAGAACGCGCTGAAGGACAAGCGCGTCACGCTCGTGCGCGAAGACATTCGCAATGTCGACGCGATCCGCAAGGCCATGCAGGGCATGGATGCGTGCATCCACATGGCTGCGCTGCGCATCACCGCCTGCGCTGCCGATCCGCGCGAAGCCTTTGGCGTGATGGGCGACGGCATGTTCAACGTGTTCGAAGCCGCGCACCTCGCCGGCGTGAAGAAGATCGTCGCCGCCTCGTCCGCATCGATCTACGGCCTCGCCGAGCAGTTCCCGACGCGGGAAGATCATCATCCGTACGACAATCGCACGCTCTATGGCGCCGCGAAGTCGATGCTCGAAGGGGTGCTGCGCTCGTTCCACGACATGTACAAGACCGAGTACGTGGCCATGCGTTACTTCAACGTGTATGGCCCGCGCATGGATACGGTCGGCAAGTACACCGAAGTGCTGATTCGCTGGATGGATCGCCTGAAGGCGGGCCAGCCGCCGCTGATCCTCGGCGACGGCAAGACGTCGATGGACTTCGTGTACATCGACGACGTGGCGCGCGCCAACGTGCTCGGCCTCGCCTCCGATGTGACGGACGAAGTGTTCAACGTCGCGAGCGGTGTCGAAACCAGCCTCGCCGAGCTCGCCGCCGCGCTCCAGCGCGTGATGGGCACGAACCTGACGCCGGAATATGGTCCGGAGCGCAGCGTGAACGCCGTGCCGCGTCGCCTCGCCGACACGAGCAAGGCCGAGAAGCTGCTCGGCTTCAAGGCGAAGGTGGGCCTCGATGAAGGTCTCGCCCAGTTGGTGCAGTGGTGGCAGGGGCAAAAGAAGGCGGCATGACCACGTTGGCCACCCCCGAAGTTGCGACCCTCCCGGCGGCTGCGCCGCGGGAGGTGATCGAGATCCGGCCGAGCAAGGGCCTGCTCCGGCTGGATTTCGGTGCCGTGTGGAAGTACCGCGAGCTGCTGTACTTCCTCGTGTGGCGCGAGCTGAAGATTCGCTACAAGCAGGCAGTGCTCGGCGCGGCCTGGGCGGTCGTGCAGCCGGTACTGGCGCTCGCGATCTTCACCGTCATCTTCGGCATGTTTGCGCGCATTCCGTCGAACGGCGTGCCGTATCCCGTGTTCGCGTTCGCGGCGCTGCTGCCGTGGACCTATTTCTCCGAAGCCTTCCGGCGCGCGAGCGTCGGATTGCTCGACGATTCGGAGCTGATCCGCAAGATCTATTTCCCGAGGCTGGTGCTGCCGCTGTCCGCGGTGATCGCGCCGCTCGTGGACTTCGCCATCTCGTTCGTATTGCTCATCGGCATGATGCTCTATTACGGCATCGTGCCCACCGCGAACATCGTTTACCTGCCGCTGTTCATGCTGCTGGCGATCGGGCTCGCGCTCGGTATGGGCCTGTGGCTCGGGCCGCTGAACGTGCGGTTCCGGGACATCAAGCACATCCTGCCGTTCCTGCTGCAGATCTGGATGTACGCGTGCCCCGTGGTCTATCCGATCACGATGGTGCCCGATAAGTGGAAGCTGCTCTACAGCCTCAACCCGATGGTAGGCGTGATCGAAGGCTTCCGCTGGGCCCTCATCGGCCGCGGCGAGCCTGAGTACGGCGCCATTGCGATCGGCGTGGGCTTCGTCGTGGTACTCGTCATCACGGGCCTGGCGTATTTCAACCGCGCCGAAAAATCCTTCGCGGACCGCATCTGATGAACGACATTGCGATCAGCGCGCGCGGCCTCGCCAAGCGCTATACCCTCGGCACCGCCGAACAGCACGATTCCTTGCGGGATCTCATCACTGGCGGCGTGCGCTCGATCTTTCGTCGCAAGCGCGACCAGGGCGAGACCACGTTCTGGGCCCTGCAGGATGCAACCTTCGACATCCGCCGCGGCGAAAACGTCGGCATCATCGGCCTGAACGGCGCCGGCAAGAGCACGCTCCTCAAAACGCTTTCGCGCATCATCGAACCGACCCGCGGTTCGGCCACGGTGCACGGTCGAGTCGGCGCGCTGCTGGAAGTGGGCACCGGCTTTCACTGGGAGCTCAGCGGCCGCGAGAACGTCTATCTCTACGGCTCGATCCTCGGCATGCGCAAGCAGGAGATCGAGCGCAAGTTCGACGCCATCGTCGAGTTCGCGGAGATCGGCAAGTTCATCGATACGCCGGTGAAGCGCTATTCGAGTGGCATGTATGTGCGTCTCGCGTTCTCGGTGGCCGCGCAGCTCGAGCCGGAAATCCTGCTGCTCGACGAAGTGCTGTCGGTCGGCGACGTCGCGTTCCAGCGCAAGTGCATGGACTATGCGAAGTCGCTCCAGCGCAGCGACTCCACGATTCTGTTCGTGTCGCACAACATGTTCACCATCAAGACCATGTGCACGCGCGCGATCTACCTGAAGAAAGGCCGCGTCGAATTCGACGGAGCCATCGACAAGGGCATCGAGATCTACGAGCGCGATTGCCGCCTCACCAGCGCCGGCGCGGCTGAAGGCAGCAGCGACAGCTGGCCCATCGTGATAAACGAATGCACGCTGACAGACGATCGCGGCACGGTGAAGACTGTGTTCGAGCATGGCGAAGCGATGACCGTGCGCCTGAAGTACGAGACACGCGAGCCGCTCGACAACCCGAACTTCATCGTGGCGTTCATCCGTTCGGATGAGGTCGCGGCGTGCAACTTCAGCACGGAGGCCGATGGCATCGTCACCGGCCGCGTCCACGGCGCCGGCGAAATCGAATTCCGCACGCCGCCGCTGAAGCTCGTCTCGGAAATGTACAAGGTCGTCGTGCTGGTGCGCGAAAAAGGGTTCCAGAAAATCCTCTGCGCGCAGATCGGCACGACGTTCCACATCCGCCATCCGCTCTACGACACGCACTTCGGCGTGTTCCACGAGCCGGCTCAATGGACCAAGGCCGCCGCGTCATGAGCACCGTCGACGTCGTCGTCCCCTGCTACAACTACGGAAGATTCCTCGAGCGTTGCGTGTATAGCGCGCTCGATCAGCCGGGAGTCGATGTGCGCGTGCTCGTCATCGACGACACGTCGAAGGATGACAGTGCCGACGTGGGCCGCGCCCTCGCCGCCCGCGATCCGCGCATCGAGTTCCGCCGGCACGAGATCAACAAGGGCCACATCGCGACGTACAACGAAGGACTGCTGGGTTGGGTGAGCTCCGACTACTGCATCCTGCTCTCGGCGGACGATCTGCTCGCGCCCGGCGCGCTCGGCCGCGCAGTGAGCCTGATGGACGCGAATCCGAACGTGCATCTCGCCTACGGCCTCGCCATGATCATCACCGATGATCAGGATCTTGCGAGTCAACAACTGCGCCCACCGGTGCAGGGTAAGATTGTTTCCGGTCAGCAGTTCCTGAAGTACTGCATGGAAAACACGCACAATCCGGTGCCTACACCGACTGCGGTCGTGCGCTCCAGCATTCAGAAGTTGGTCGGCGGCTACAAGAAAGAGCTGCCGCATACCGGCGACGAAGAAATGTGGATGCGCTTCGCCGCGAATGGCGATGTCGCCTATTTCGACTGCACGCAGGCCTACTACCGCCGTCACGGCGCGAACATGAGCGTGCAGTATTACTCGCAGTCGCTCGGCGATCGTCGCGAATGGCTCCTCGCCACCGAGACCGCGCTGAAGGAATGGTCCAGCAAGATTCCGAAGGCGGCGGAATGGTCGAAAGCCGCGCGCGCGAAGCTCGCTGAAGAAACGTTCTGGTACGCGGTCCGCGCCTTCGACGACGGCGACTCGAAGACCGCAGAGACCTACGCGAACTTCGTCGTCGAAGTGTTCCCGGAATACGCCAATACGCATCACTGGAAGCGCTTCGCCACGAAGCGTCGGATGGGTGCGCGGCTCTGGAAGATCATCGGGCCGATCGTCGATGCCGTGCGCGGCAACCGCGTCACGCCGTATACGCCGCCGCAACGGCTCGTGATCCAGCCTGGCGAACATGAGGGCTGGTCCCCGGAATCGGCGTGAAGATTCTCTACGTCACGCCGGATATCCCGTGGCCACCGCGGGTGGGCGGAGCGCTCCGCAAATGGAACGTGCTCCAGGGCCTGCTGCAAGCGGGTTCGGTGGATTGCGTCGTGATCGGCAAGCGCGGGGCCGCGATCCACAGCCAGTCGTATGCAAATTGCGGCAAAGTGTTCGTCGCGGATGAAGACGACTTCGCGCTGAGCGCGGAACAGCGCGAGCAGTACAACTCGACCCTCGGACGCGGCGCGCTCGTGTTCAGCTCCACCCTGCCCTTCGAATATCAGGGCAAGGCGCACTCGCACATGCGCGAGAAGCTGCGTAAGGAAGTGGACTTCAGCCAGTACGACTGCGTGTGGTTCGCCACTGCTCGCGCTGCCATTCCCATCGGCCTCAAAGGCGCAAACGCGACCGTGCTGGACGGCGACGATTACAGTTACGTGCGTGAATGGCTGCTGCTGCGGACAACGCCATCGTATGGCGCAAAACTCTGGAACTACTTCGACGTCGCGAAACTCTGGTGGTGGGAGCGCGGGCACGTGCAGCGTTTCTCGATTGTCGTGCGTTGCTCGAATGACGACCGCGCGAGACATCCGGGCAAGAACGTCGTAGTCATTCCCAATGGCACCGATGTGCCCGCTGCGCTCAATCGCCGGCCCCAGGCCCGCGCGCTGTTCGTCGGCGATCTCGGCTACGAACCGAATCAGCACGGCGTCGAGTGGTTCCTGCAGAACGCGTGGCCGCTCATTCGTGCGCAGATTCCCGAGGCGCAGATCGATCTCGTTGGGCGCAACCGCTCGTCGTATATCGAAGCAGCGAACGGACGCGATGGCATTCACGTGCACGGCTTCGTCGAGCAGATCGAGCCGTTTTTCGAGACCGCGGCGCTCAGCGTGGTCCCGCTGCTCTCGGGCGGTGGAACGCGCCTGAAGATTCCGGAGTCGCTCGTGCGAGGCGTCCCCGTTGTATCCACGCGCGTGGGCGCATATGGCATGGAAGCCGGCGAAGAGCACGGCCTGTACCTCGCAGATGAGCCGACTGCGTTCGCAGAAAAGTGCATTGGCTTGCTCGCGGACCCAACCGCTGCCGCGACACACGCGCTCGCCGGTCGCGAATACGTTGCAAGCATTCATGATTGGCGTGTGATCCAGCAGCAGGTCGCTCGCGCGGCCGCGCAGGCCGCGTCGACAGCACAACGGGGAGGCGGCGTGCCTTCGCGTCGTGGCGTACTCGGCGCCTGAGGAGCCTGTGATCCGAACCGTTTTCGACAAGCTCGCGGCACTTGCGCTCTTCGGCATGTGCGGCGGAATTCTCGCGTTCGTCGTCTACCTGCTGTTCAATATTTACGGGTTCGAATACCAGTACCTCTGGCGAATGCTGGGTGCGAGTGGCGTTGCGGTCGGTGCGTTCATCACGCTCGAAGCGGGCTATCTGTTCGGACGTGCGGCTCGGGCGCTGGTGATGCAGCGCTATCTGTTTCCAATCAACTCGCTTGGCCGACTCATCGTGATCGCCTGGGTGGCGGTGCTCGCGTGGGCGGGTGATTGGGTATTACTGACGCAGAATCCCGTTTCGGTTCGCGTATTGCCCAGCCCGTCCACTGAACAACGGGCCAAGGTCCTCGCCGACGCCGCGGACCGCCTGCCTGCAGACCTGATTCCTGAAAGCCTGCGCGACGACCCCAAGCGCCGTGCGCAATTCGTCGTCATGCTCGAACGCGTGGCGGCGAATCGGCCGCACGACTACACGGCCGAAGCGTTTTTGCGTGCGGCGAAAGAGTACGGGACGAAGTACAACGTCGATCCGATCCTGGCGTACTACTGGGCGTATCTGACGAGCTACTATGGAGAGGCACCGGCAGGGTCTGTCCCTTTTCTGCGCGCGATGACGTCCGAGACGATCCGCGATTTCGTGCAGGTCCATCTGCCCTCGTTCCTCGTCGAAGCAAACTGGCGCCGCAATCTCATCGAAGGCCCGAAGCTCGACGGCACGAACTTCCTCGGCCACAACGGCAACGACTGGAAGTACGCGATTCAGAAGGCGACGTATGACGTGTCCGTCGAGCCCTTCGACACCAACGTTTACACCGACGTGTTCCTCGTACTGCGCGAATACCCGGCTGAGTTCCCCGAAATCTTCGGCGACGACCCGCGCAAAGAGTCGATCAACGTGGCGCTGAACGATTCCTTCAAGGCACTCGAGCCGACGACGTTCATGGCGAAGCCGTATGGCGGGTATTACGACGTGCCGCGCTGGCAGCCGGCTCAGTACGACGAGCTCCGCCGCCCTCTCAAGACTTTCGCTCGCGCCGCCTTCTACCGCTTCTCGCTGGATATCGACTTCGCCACCCGCGTACAGACGCTGATCGCGAAGTACTACATGGACCAGTACCGCGCGGTCCTGGGCGAGGCGACCTGGAATTCGCTGGGTAACGCGAAGCAGATTGCGCTCGTTGCGATTCTTCGAGATGTGTACAAGCCGAACATCGGCAAGGTCTCGTCGAACGTCTACAACCTGCCGGAGTTCAACCTGGCGCCGTTTTTCTTCGTTTCCGAAGCGGCGAAACAGGATCAGGCCGCGCTCGTCAGCGATACCGGCATCTGGACGCCGAAAGACAAGGAAAAGCTCTGGGCGGCTGCGGACACGAAACTCCGCGCGCTGAGTGAAGTCTGGCGAACGTACTACGGCGCTCCGCTGCCTGGTGTTCAGCCCACTGAAACGCTGCAGGACGCGGAAGATGTAGTTGTCAGGGCCCTGCGCTGACGGGCGTTCAGCCCACGCGACCCTCACCGGCCGAAACGCAATCGCAAATTGGCATAGGCCATCGGCGCAGGCGTACGACACCTGCGACGCTTTGCTGTGAACCTGCGCAGCCGTTTCTGTCTGCAGTATCCGCGTAAGAAAAACGCCAGAAAGTGCGGAAATTCTCGTACTTTCATGCATGTAGACAGCCTCCAGCCCGCGCGCTACCGTCGCGCGCACTCCTTCCCATGAGGCGTTCTGAGTGAACGTTCGAAGCGATGAACGCAGTACGTCGAGACACGAGCTACGAGGTTGAAGTGGGCCACATTGAAGCGACCGATGCCAAGATAGACGCACTACGCGAAGGCCTGGACGACGTGAAGCAGGACGTCCGCGAGCTCCGCACAGAAGTAAAACAGGATGTTCGCGAGCTACGCGCGGACCTCACCTCCCTGCGTGACAAGGTCGACGACCTTCGCGGCGAAATGCACGCCGGCTTCACGGCGCTACGTGAGAGCATCGCGGGCGTGCAGGCCAGCACGCAAGCGAGTGTCGCTGTCCTGATGGCAAACATGGAGGGGTTGCGCGCAACGGTGAGAACGACCGGGCGCGCCGTCGGCATTCTCGGCACGATCGCCATCGTCTTTTTCTCGGCGGGCAAAGCCCTTCACTGGTTCTGAACCACCCACCGCATTCAGGCATGTTGGGGTAGTAAAGGTCTTTGGTGAGCATGCCCTCACTTCCCGACCCGCCCACATGCACGACTGCGAACCGTCTCGCGTTTTTCGGGATCGGCGAGCATCTTGTGCAGGTCCGTCTTGATCTGTTTTTGACCCGGCCGGATTTTCGCCTCGATGAAAGTATGAATTCTTGCCGCCGTATCGCCCGCGAATAAAGAATCGAAATCGCCGAGCACTTCAGCGCGCAGGTTGTCCCACCGCAGATCTTGCGCCTCCAAGGCATTGACGAAAGACTCCTCGGCGTTCGCCGCCTGTAGCGCGCTGCATGTCTCTGGCGCCAAATCGCGAGTGAATGTGTTGACCCGCGACGTAGCTTCCGCGCTGAAGGCAATGAGCTGAGTTGCCGTCGCACGATCCACACCGAGAACAGACGAGATATAGGAGGCGGACTCCTGGGGATTTGCGCCGGCCAGCGCGTTCACCCAGTCGATGAACGACCACTTGAGGTCAAACTCTCGCAGCGCGTCGCCTTCAATGACCTGCGAATCGCTGGGCGCCTCAGTACCGCGGGATGCAGGCGGCACTGTGGAACTGGAAGGCGGAACCCCAATCCACCTGGAGGTCTGCTCAGCGGCTGAAGCTGCGCAATGCATTGAAAGAGTTGCGAGCAAGCCGAGCGCCGCACCAAACGCAAGCTTTGGACCAACGGTGGCTGACATCAGAGACCTCCGTATCTCAAACTAGATTGGCTCCAACGGCATCGACCCTGAGCCGATTAGGACTCTATTTACAGATGCGCTCGTACGTTTGTGCGAGCGCTGCGTTGAATCTGCTCTGCCAGGCTCAAAGACTATTTATTTTTTGACTCTACAGAGCCGAGGAGACAGGGCTGCGGAACGTCCACAGCTTCCCGACAACAAAGTTGAACACCAGCACCACGCCTGTCGCGAACACCTGCGCGATCAGGTAGTTGATGCTCAGCGGATGAACCGCCACCCACACGATCCCCGTGTTCAACGCCATGCCGGCACAAGCCATCGCAACGAACCGCAACACCGCCACGCGATGCGACGCTGAGCTACGGAACGTGATCGTATAGTTGAGCACGTAGTTCGCCACCGCCCCAATCGCGTAACCACACGCCGAAGCCGGCACCGGCGCGACGCCGGCAAGGTGAACGAGCGCGGTGAGCACAACGTATTGCACGCCCGTGCTGAGCCCGCCCACCAACAGAAACACCCCGAACTGTCGATGACCGGCAGCCATGCTGGCGCCCATCAACGACGATGCGTGTTGAGCGCGACGGTGCGTTCGAGCGTGTTAGCCGCTTCTTCCGCCGGAATCGCCTGGCGCGCTCCGCGAGCCCGTGCCGCCTGCGCGCTGTGCGCGGGCGTATACGTGTTCACGAAGTACAGCGGACGCTGCTTGCTCTCATTGAAGATGCGGCCGAGGTATTCACCCAGCACGCCGATCGCCGCGAGCTGAACGCCACCGAGGAACAGCACGATCACAACGAGGGACGGATAACCAGGCACGTCGTTACCGAAAATCAGCGTGCGAACCAGGATGTAGCCGCCGTACACGAACGCGCCAAACGCGGTGAACAGTCCGATGTACATGGAGAACTGCAGCGGCACCGTCGTGAACGAGGTGATGCCTTCGATCGCGAGCTGCCAGAGTCGCCAGTAATTCCACTTGGTCGTCCCGGCGAAGCGTCCATCACGCTTGTACGGCACGGCCTTGGTCGAGAAGCCAATCCAGGCGAACAGGCCCTTCATGAACCGGTGCTGCTCACGGAAGCGCCGCATGGCCAATACGGCACGTCGGCTCAGCAGCCGGAAATCGCCAGTGTCCCGCGGCATCTGAATGCGCGTGAGCTTGCCCATCAGGCGATAGAACATCGACGCCGTGGCCTTCTTCACGAAACCCTCGCCCTTACGCTCCGTGCGCTGGGCGTAGACCACGTCGAAGCCCTTGCGCCACTCCGACACGAATGTGGGGATGAGCTCCGGCGGATCCTGCAAGTCCGCGTCGATCACCACGACAGCATCGCCGTCGGCCATGTCCAAGCCGGCGCTGAGGGCGATCTCCTTGCCGAAATTACGGCTGAGATCGACAACGGAAACGTGTGAGTCCTGCTGCTGGAGCTGTGACAGGATTTCGAGGGTGCGGTCCCGGCTGCCGTCATTGACGAAGACCAGCTCGTAGTCCATGTCGAGCTGCGACAGCACGCCGGTCAAGCGCTTGTGGCACTCGTGCAGCGATTCTTCCTCGTTGTACGCCGGGATGACGACGGACAGCAGGGTTTCGCGCGGAGCGGTCATGTCAGTCTCTTATGTAGCGCCTGAGGGCGTCTTTCTGTTTATTTCACTCTAGCAAAGATACCCAGTGCGCCGCGTGACGGTGTTCACGCGAAAGCGCCCCGACGGGCCTGGACCCGCGGGGCGCCTGGAAATCGGCGTTTCAAAGGGTGCGCCCCGGCCCGGCCGAAGCGCGCCCTGGAGCCTTACTGGACCGTCACCCCGGTGGGCGGAGAGGGTGCCACCTGTGCCACGCCGGAGACCTTGTAGACCTCGACCGTCGGCTTTTCGCCGTAGTCCTGCGTGATGAACAGGAAGCCGCCCTCGGGGTCATACGTGGCGCCCGAGATATTGGGGTTGCCGCTATGGCTCATCCCCTTGAGCTCCCACACCGCGTACGGCTGCGGCGCGTAGACCGCCTTCGAACCGCTCTTTACGGCCACGAGGTCGTTCGCGTCATAAGCCCAGACCTGATAGCGGTACGGCTGCGCATGCGGGCCCTTCACGTCGGGCATGGCCTGGTCGTTGCCGCACTCAGCCGCGGTGCCGTAGCAGTACTTCCCGATGCCGTGGCCGCCAACGAAGATCACGCTGCGGGTATTCGGCGGGAAGAACACGCCACCGACGCGCGTGGTCAGGTTGTACACGTCGTTCTGCGTGGAGCCATCTCGCAGCAGGTTCGACGTGGGATAGAACAGCACGGTCTTGCCGGGGATGGAGCTGCTCTTGCCCACATCATCCGGGTTGAACACCGTCGCCGAAGGACCCTGCGACGTGGTCGAGATCACAGACACGCAGCACTGGCCGGTGAGCGCGGGGCCCCCGAACGCAGATTGCCAGTCCCCCGGAATCAGGCCCATCCAACCCAGCGCGCGGGACGGCGCTTCGGCACCCGAAAATCCGTACCAGCCTTTCCAGTCGCCGCTCGTCGAGAGCGTCAGTCCCGACACGCCATGCGATACTTTCTGCGAGAAGGAGTACGTATTGGTGGCGCCGACGATCAGACGGCCGTTGTATCCCAGCAGGCCGGTCACATACGTGGCGTTGCTGGTGTTGGTCGGGTCCACATCGTTGACGTGCCCTTCGGTGACGTCACTGAAGTTCTGCAGCACCTTGGCTTCCGGCAGAGAATCCCAGTTCGAGCTGCTCGCGCCGAGCGACGCGGGAATCTCGATCTGCGCCACCTGGCCCGGCTTGTAGCCATGACCCTGCATGAACAACGTGCGTTTGCCCGTTGCGGGGTCCTTGTAATAGCTCAGGCCGCGACCGCCATACAGGAACGAGGAGCCACCGACCGTCGCGGTGGTCATCCGGAACGCGCCCACATACGTGACGTCAGCCGGCTGAATCAGCCGCGCTGTCGTCGTTGCCGCGTGTGCCGGCGCGCCGACTACGGAAATCACAGTGGCGCACAGCGCTATGGACAAGGGCAGACGCTTCGCGCGCGCCCCCTGTCCCGATTTGATTGCACTACCGAACATGCTTGACCTCATTTACTTTGCATCGAGGCGCTGCCCGCCTCGCTGCTCGATTCGATTTGTTACTGCACGCGGACATCTGTAGGCGGATTCGGGCGGACACCCGTGGCGCCCCATTCGTCTGCACCCACATCCGGCGTTCCGGAGCGTGCCTGGCTATCGATATCATCGGTGAGTCCCGACACCGCGCGCCCCTTGTCCACCACCGAAGCATTGCTCGCCGCGAGCCGCAGGTTGCCCTGCGACGGATTCACGAACCAGCTCGCTGCCGCGTTGGCAATGTTGTTGCCTTCCGTGCCGCTCGCGCCATCGCGCGCGCCGACCGGACGGTTCGACAGGTTGTTCACGATGAGCACGCCGCTCGTCTCGGCGAATCGATACTCGATGGAGCGGGGATAGCTGTTCTCCATGTAGATCGTATTGTTATAGATCTGGGTGCCAGGGCTCTGGTCCAGATAGATCGATGTATCGGCGAACGATCCATTGCCGGCCGAGTGATAGATCATGTTGTTGCGGATGATACCGCGACTGTTGCCGCGGCCGTCCAGCCCGAAGCCGATGCCCCGGTCGCAATTGATGATTATGTTCTTTTCAATCAGCGCATCGGCCGACTGGTTCCAGAAGTGGATCGCAAATTCCGCCACTGTCTGGCTGGGACTGATGATGCTGCGGAAGGTATTGCCGCGGACGACCCAGTTCTTGCCACCGTGCACGTCGATACCGCCGATGTAGTACTGCGGGCCGATGCCGGCCGTGTACTCGAACACCGAGTTCTCGATGATGCCGTTGTCGCCCGTGACGCTGTAATTGCTCTGGTCGATCGACACCTTCAGCATCTGTTCCCACGCGTCGCGGAACACGACGTTGCGGATCACGGCGCCATCGGCATTCGACTCGCCACCGACCTGGATCAGATGCCAGCCGCTCTTCTGCAGCGTCACGTTGCTGATCGAGAAGTTGCTAGCCGACACCTTGATGACGTTCTTCACCTTCGCGGACTCGCTCATCGCGTCGCCCTGGATGATGACGGCCGCGCGATTGCCGGATTGGCTGGTGATCGTGACGTTCGGCACTTTGATGGTGAGCGTGTCGCTCAGCGTGTAGGTGCCGTCAGCCAGGACGATTGTGCTGTTGCCGCCCGAGCCATTCGCGGTGTTGACGGCACTGGCGAGGGCACTTGCATTCGAGACATTGATCGTGGCGGCCTGCGCGGCATGCGCGCCCGCCAGACCGGCGATCAGGATCAGTAATGAGACAGGCAGAGATCTGCGCTTTGCGCTATCAGCCACTTAGACTCTCCTCACTAGCCCGGCTCTCATACAGGAGCCCCGGCAGGAAAACAGGACAGACACCCCAGTCCGAGCGACCAGCTGGAATGGGTGCTGTGACATACCGGCCCAATGAGGAGACCACGACCCGGCGACCCCCTCCGTACTCCACGGCGAGCATCACAGGTCGCAAGCGGACCCCCGTTTGCCCCGGCCTGGGGACAATTGCAGGGTTCGTGCCAATGAGGGATCCGCGCAACACGTTGGCCGCACCCTCGGGGCACTCGTGCCCTTCAACCCTCTGCCGCACAAGGAATTTCAGGCCCGCGAGCTTGGCTTGATTCTGTTTTTGCCAAGCTTTTTTCGCAGTGAAACTACGCGCTATTGCTCATTCGGAGATCGCGTATAAAGTCGCCGGAAACAGACGCCCGCAATGCCCATAAGCGTTAACCGATTGATTGGGTTGGCTCGGGCCGCGTCCGGAAATGGCGACACCCGCCCGCGGAAAGTCGGTTCGGCGCCACGCAAAAGTCACGACCGCGTCGATTGTCGGCGTCGGCGCGCTTGTCAATAATCCGCGCCACGCTCGCGTTGTTGCCGTCTCCCAGTCTTCCCGCCGACGCGAGCATCGGCCGGCGCACCCGCCCCAAGGAAAACGAGAAATGTCTGAGGTTGCTTCGCCAAGTCCGCCTGCAGTCGCTCAATCTACGGCGCAATCTACGGTCGGCGCGCGACCCCTGTGTGTTTGCGTGCTGGGCCTGGGCGGCGGCGGTTTCCACTTCGAAGTGCAGAAAATCATCCAGCAAGTTCAGCGCCCGCTCGAGCTGGTGCTGGTGTACGCAGGCCCCGAAGGCGGCCTGATCTACTGGAATTCGAAGGATGTCGTGCGCGCGAAATACATCGTTCGGTCGCCGTCGCTGACCGGCGACGGACCGGTTGCGAAGGCCCTCGGATCGCTCCGCAACGTGCGCGAAGCCCTGAAAATCCTGCGTGCCGAGAAGCCAGACGTCGTGCTGGGCGCAGGCACCGCGCAAGCGTTGCCGTTCGCGATCGCTGCAAAGCTTGTTGGCACGCGCCTGTGGTTCGTTGAATCGATCACGCGCGCACTGCATCCCTGCCGCACCTGCGCATGGATGCATCGTTTCGGTCTCGGTTCACGCGTCTATTACTACTGGCGCAGCCTGCGCCCGCAGCTGCCTCGGGCAGTCTGCATGGAAGAGGACGCTTCGTGATTTTCGTGACCGTCGGGTCGATTCATTTCGATACGCTCATCCAGACGCTCGACGCAGCCATCGGTCGCGGCGAAGTGGAAGGCGAAGTGATCATGCAGATCGGCAACGGCACGTACGTGCCGAAGCACTGCGAGCACTTCCGCACGGCACCAGGCCTCGCGCCTTACTACGAACGGGCCGCGCTGGTGGTGGGACATGGTGGAACGGGAACGACGCTCGAAGTGCTCGAGCGCGGATTGCGACTGATCAGCGTGAGCAACCCGTCGATGATCGACAATCACCAGCACGAGTTTCTGGACGCGCTGGAGCGCAAGGGATTGCTGCGTTACTGCCGCGTGCTCACGGAGCTGCCGGCGTATATCCGCCAGTCGCTTCAGGGTCCGCCGGCGCGATCCTTCAGCACCAATCTTTTCTTCCGGAAAGTCGTCGACGATCTCGAGGCGCTCTGAGAAGTTTGAGGGGCAGAGGCGGAGCCGGGCACGGCTTCCGAGCCCGCGCCTGGCAAGGCAGGCGTCGAGCCGGGCGCGGTAGCTGAACCGGTAGACCCTGGCGCCGCCGGCAGCGCTTCGCGCGGCCGCGGCCGGCCGAAAACCGGCGCCTTCGACACGACTTCCTTCTTCGTGCCATAGATGTTCCGGAAGATCACGAAGAACACCGGGAAGTAGTACAGCACTTCGCAATACAGGCGGTTGATGAACACCGCCGCAACGAGAAATCCCGTGAGCGAGCCCATCAGCGCGAAACCCTGCAAGCGCTCGTATGCCTTGTCCGGTGACTTCTTCAGCTCGCGCAGCGTCTTGAGCATCGCGCTATACGCACTCTTGATGAACAGCACGAAGATCAGGAAGCCCGCCCACCCGTAAGCCGTGAGCGCTTCGAGATAAGTGGAGTGGATGGCCTTGAGCGGCGAATCGCCCATGACCTCCGCCGGCAGGAACGAGGGCGACAGCAGCGTGTAGCCCATGCCACCGACGCCGAGCGGCCGGTCGGCCGACAGCTTCAGCGCGTATTTCCAGATGGTGAGGCGGTTGTAATCACTGCTCTCCGCGTCCGTCGAGATTGCGCCCTGCCGGTCCCAGAACGTCGCGTCGGCGAGATAGAGGAACACGATGAAGCCCGCGATACAGCCCGCGATCACCTTCGCCTTGAAGGCGGTGCTCTTGAGCTTGGTGAACAGGATCGCCGACACGAAAATCATCATCGCGGCCGCCACGCCGATGATGGCGCCGCGGCTGTTCACGAGAATCAGGCCGTTCATGACAAACGCGAGCGCCAGGAACGCCACGCCCTTGATCCACAGCTTGCGGCCCTCGAGCGCATAGAAGAACAGCAGCGGCACCGCGGTGACGAAGATGGCGCCGATGTCGTTCGAGTCCGTGCTGTCGATGGTGCCGACGCCTTCGAGGCGGCCGTTGCCGGTGCGGCCCGTGTCGTACGCAATCCAGGCGATGTAGAACACGCCGCCGAGGAAGGTCCAGATCGTGCCTTCGAGCTTCTTCGGCGAATCGATCGCCTTGTACATCAGCAGCAGGAAGATCATCACCTTCACCTGCTTGTCGACGAGCTCCCAATGCTTGTCGGGCCACACGCAGATGAACCCCACGAGCACCATGATCACGTTGAACGCGATGAGGTATTGCAGCGGTCGCGCGTCGCGGATCCGCGTCTTCGCATAACGCTTGGTGCGAATGGCCCACGCCGTGATGTTCGCGACCATGAGGATCATGATCCAGCGGATCTCGGGCAGCAGCGCGCCCCACCACTTGGTCCACGGCGAAACGAAATAGATGCCGATGGCGAGATTGATGCCGTAGGCCAGATCGATGAACAGCGTGCCGAACAGCAGACCGAAGTAGCCTACGACGAACAGCAGGTACAGCTTCGGCACGCTAGCGGGCTCCGGGGGTCGTGGCAGCCGTGGTGTGGTCCGCCACCGCCAACTCTACCTGCGAGGCCGGGCCGCCGTAGCCCGATTTGGTCACGACTCGCGCCTCCAGCTGGTGAGGCCCTGGCGCCAGCGCAAGCGTTTGCTGCCGTCCCGCGATGCGCTGCCAATCCTGCCCGTCGAGTCGCAGCTCGAAGTGCTGGAATTCGGGGCTGTACGCGGCCAGCGCGACATTCACCTTCACCCCATCCGCCGCGGGCGTGGCGCTCACGCCGTAAATCGACACGTCATTCACCGCCCAGTCGAACGACTGCTCGTCGTCCACGCGAATGCGGTTGGTGAGCAGCCGAGGCATGTCGGGGCGAGCGGTCCACCAGGTTGCGAGATCGCCACCCGCCGGGCTGCCGCGACGAAGCGTGCGCGAGCACCAGTCGTTGCGCAGGTCGACGTGAACGTAGCGGTAGTACGGGACCATATCCTCGTACGGCAGGCTGTGTTTCGGGGGAGCAATCTGTCGCACACGCAACAGCCCGGCCTTCTGCAATGCCGGACCATCGCGCGACAGCTCGAACGCCGACAGCGGCACGCCGTTGCGCTCGTACACGACGTTGTAGTCGACGTCGATGACGAACCACTTGCCGAACTGGTCGGACCACAGCTCCGCGAGCGCGTGTTCCCAGGTGTAACCGTCGCGGGACGCGCTGATGAGGCGCGCTGGCCACGCCATCGAAGCGGCCGTGTGCACCATCGTGCGCGCCGCGATCTCGCACCAGTATTTGGCGCCCTTCTGCCCGGCCTCGACGATGGCCATCGGGTCGCACACCTGGCTCGTGCCGACGAGCTTGTCGGCGCCATGGTCGAAGCGCGTGCCGAGCCACTCACCCACCTTCAACATGGCGGAGTACTGGTCCGGCGCGTCCTTCACGATCTCGTCGAGATGATATTTCTCGCGGAAGCGGCGCAGGTATTCCTCGTCCGAGCGCTCATACACGAACGGCACGTCGCGCTCCGGATCAGCGAGCTCGTGCAGATTGCGCACGGATAACATCGGCGCCTGGTTCTGCAGGCGCTGCCAGCTGTCCATCGGCTTGCCGGAAGGAATGTCTTCCGCAGCGACGTGATATTTCGACGTCGCATTTTTCACGTAGTCGAGATCGTCCTGATACCACCAGCGAAACACCGGCGTGAGAACGTAGCGGGCGGCATGCCGATAAACCTGGTCTGCCGGCAACGCGTACATGCCAGACAGTACCGCGGACAGGACGATAAACGACGCCACCGACAACAAAACGACGGCGCTGATGCGGCGAGCACGCGTGCTCATGCGCGGCCTCCAACTGCGCGCACGGTGGCGGCGGTAACGTCGTGCCAATCCAGGCTGGCGGCATGCATGCGGCCCGCTGCACCCATCTGTTCGCGCAGGGACATGTTCGTCGCGAGACGCTCCATCGCCGCTTCCACAGCAGCCTGATCCGTTCCGTCGACGACGATGCCCGTCTGGCCATCGATCACGGCTTCCGACTGGCCTCCGACATTGCCGCAGATCGACGGAATGCCGGCCGCGGCAGCTTCCACGAACACGATGCCGAACCCCTCGATCATTTCGCCGCTGCGGATGGAAGGCATGGCGTAGAGATCGGACGCGGCGTACGTGAGCACTTTCTGCTCGTCCGTCACGGATCCGGGAAACCGCACCCAGGCTTCGATTCCCAGCGAGCGCGCGAGCGCCTCGAGCTTGGGCCGCTCTTCCCCATCGCCCGCGCAGACATAGGCCAACGGCACGCCTTTCGCGCGCAAGGCGGAGACGGCCTTGAGCACGGCGACCTGATTCTTACGCGGTTCCATGCGGGCAATCGTACTCACGATGACGGTGCCGGACGGCCAGCCCCACTGGGCGCGGAACGCATCGACCGTTTCACTCGATGCGCGGAACTGCGAAGCGTCCACTCCAGGGTGGATACACACGGTCCGCGCGGAGGGGCAGAGTCCTTTCACGAGAGCCTCCGTGCTCTGGCTATTGACGATGACGAGATCGGCAAATCGATACACCAGTTGCGCGATGAGCCGAAGCTGGCCGCTCGCGCGCGCCACGAGCGTTTCTTCGCCGTGCGCGTAGATGATGAGCTTGGTCTTTCGCGGGCTGCGCAGCTTCGTCAGCAATGCAGTGAAACCTTCCGGGAAGGCGCGCAAGACATGCAGCGTTACGCGCTCCTTGCCTGCTATCGCGCGAACCTGGCGCACGCTGTTCGCGAAGCGCTTGCGGCTCGCGCCGCTCAAGAGATTGATGTCGTCGACGGTCATGTCCGCCCGAACGATACGCAAGGAACCGTGGTCTCTTGCGTCGAAACGAGTCTGGGATTCTCTATCCGCAGGTGTGGCATCGTAACTGCGAGTGAGCAGCGTCACCGGCGTTGGCCAGCGGCGGTACACCTCATACAGCCACATGTGCGCGCCGCCGAAGCGCGGGAAGAAGTCTTGAGTGAGGACGAGATCCACGGCGATGACCTTGCTCATTCCCTGGTCGACTGACTGGTCGATTTACTAGCCCATTCCGTGGCCCATTCCTTGTCCCGCACGAGCGCGCCTGGCTGCGAGCCGCAAATCTGCAGGAACGCACTGGCCTTGTCGCGCCAGGACTCGCCGGCCAGAACCTCTCGCATGCGCGCCCGGCGAGCGTCGATATCGACCGACAGGGATGCGCGAATCGCGCTGACCCATGCCTCTGTGTCTGCTGCAATCGTCACGTGGGACGCTTGCAAGACCGCTTCGGGCATCGGTGTCGCAATCACGGGACGGCCCGTCGCGAGATATTCCTTCATCTTGAGCGGCGAGATCGAGGCCGTGAAGTCATTCACCAGGTACGGAAGCATCAGCGCCGACAGGCCTTTCACGAGGGAAGGCAGCTCAGCATACGGCAACGACCCGGTGAAATGAGCGTTCGGATAGCGGCTGAGATTCTCCACCGACGTCGCGACGGGCCCGGTGAAAACGAAGGAGATGTCGGGCATGCGCCGGATCACTTCGCCGAGCAGTTGCTGATCGCTGCGTTCGTCGATGAGCCCGAAATAGCCGACTCGTGGCGACGGGATCGACGCGATGGCCGGATGAACGGCGGCAGCTTCCGATGCGAACAGATCCACGTCGACGCCATGCGTGAGCAGGTGAACGGGCTTGCCGTGCGTCGAGAGCATCGATTGCAGTTTACGGGACGTGGCAACGAGCACGTCGGATGCGTTGATGAGCCGGCTTTCCATCTCGCGTACCAGACCGTGTTCGAAGCCCGGCCATTGCGTGAAATCGTCGACGCAGTAATACACCACCCGCTCGGCGCCCAGATCGCGGACGTAGTCGCAGGCATTTGGCACCGAGCTCACGACGATGCGGCGAGCGGGCAAGTGTTTCGCCGCCAGCGCTTCCACCGCTCGCAAAACAGAACGCCGGTTGAATCGCCGCACGAAGCTTGAGCCACTGAAGGGAAGCATGAACGGCTGGCTCACCTGGAGCAGCGGCGGTCGAACCGCGGCTGGCGCGGCCGGTGCCTTGCGCCCACCGAGCATCTTCGATGCCTTCCGCCACACCTTGCGCAGGTCTGCGATCGACAGCGTCGGGTTGCGCATCCCAATGGTATTCACCCAAAGCACGGGATAACGCTGCACGATCTGGCGAAACAGGTGCTGGCTGCTGGAGGGATGCTCGCCCCAGTCATCCGAGAACACGATGAAGCCCACGTCCGCGGGCGCGCTGTCAGGGGCGAGGCTGACCATCGATCATCCTCGCGTAAAGATCCTGGTATTGCCGCGCCATCGACGCGGCGGAATACGACTCCACCACGTGTTTGCGCCCATTCGCAGCGAGCGTCGCCCGCAGAGCCGGGTCCTGCATGCGTTGCAGTTTCGCCGTGAGATCGGCCACGTTGTCGAGCTCGAACAGCAGGCCCGTCTCGCCGTCGGTGATCAGGTCGTTGCATCCCGGAATGTCCGACGCGACGATCGGCACATGCGCCGCCATCGACTCCATCAGACAGCGCGGAATGCCTTCGAGCCGCGAGGCGAGCGCGAACACGTCGAACGCGCGCAGCAGCGCGAGCCGGTCCGAGCGAAATCCGAAAAAGCGCACGTCGGCTGAGACGCCGAGACGCGCAGCAAGCGCCTCGAACTCCGCGCGCTGCGGCCCTTCGCCGATGAGCGCGAGCTTCTTGCCCGGCACATCGAGCTTCGCGAACGCTTCGATCAGCACCGCGATGCCCTTGCGGTGGATCAGCTGCCCGAGATAACCGATGACGAACGCGCCCTGCTCTCGCCACTCACGCACTTCGCCCGAGGCTTGCGGAACCGCGTCGATCTCGGAGATGTCGACGCCGTTGCGGATGAGATGCAGCTTGCGACGCAGCCCCGGCAAACCTTTCACGTCGTCGTACAGCGCTTCCGAGAGCGGCGCCACAGCATCGAAGAACGGAAAGATGGCGCGATCCAGCCCTTCATAGAGTCGCAGCATCAGGCCGGCCTGCGTGCTCCAGCCGTGCGGCGTCGAAAGTATTTTGCAACGCGTGCCGCGCACGGCGAACAGACCGATGAGGTCGGTCTTGTAGAAATGCGTGTGCAGAATCCGAATGTCGTTCGCGTTGATGAACTCGCGCAGCTTGCCGACGGCGGACCAGTTGATTCGCCCGGGCGCATCGATGATGCAGTCCTGCATGCCGAAGGCGCGCGCCTGCGCGCACAGCGGCGCATCGAGCGACGGATCGTCGCGAATCACGCCGACCACCGGCTCGAATTGCGAACGATCGAGATGACGCACGAGCGCCAGAATCCAGCGCTCCGCGCCATAGAGCCCGGCGGGGCTACCCAGCTGCAGGACTTTCACCGCGCTCAAGCGGCCTCCAGCAGCGCGTCGTACTGCGAGAGAATCTTTTCGCTGTACGGCTTCAGGCTGAACTGCGACACCACCTGCGCATACGCCGCCTCGCGCACGTCTTGCGCGAAGTCTGGATTGGCAAGCAGCCTCGCAACGTTGCCCGCATAGCCTTCTGCGTTGCCGGCCTCCACGAGAAAGCCCGTGTGACCGTGATGGATGACTTCCGGAATGCCCGCGGTGGGCGCGGCCAGCACGACGACTTTCGAAGCCTGCGCTTCGAGAATCGACAGCGGCAAACCTTCGCTGGTGGACGGCAGCAGCAGGCAATCCGCCGCGTGCAACAGGCGAGGCACGTCTTTGCGAAAGCCGAGGAATTTCACTCGATCGCTTGCGCCCAGCGATTGCACGAGCTCTTTCAGTCGAACGTCATAGCCCGTTTTCTCCCGATCTTCGCCGACGAGCCATAGCTCGACGGCAATGCCGCGCGCCTTGAGCGCGGCGACCGCGCGAATCGCAGTTTCCTGGCCCTTGTGCGGCGAAAGGTTCGCGGCCATCAGCAACACGGCCGTGCCGGCGGGCACCTGCATGTCACGTTTGGCAGCGGCGCGATCGCCGGGCACGAATCGCGCTGTATCCACGGCGTTGATCACGGGCACGATCTTCGTGCCGCGTGCACCGGCCTTCGCCAGCACCTCTTCGACGCGTTCGACCATGAACGCCGCGCAGGTGATGACGACATCCGGCGGACGTTTCAGCGCCCAGGTGAGCTGTTCAATCGTGTAGTCGAGATGAAGATGCAGAATCGTGCGGACGCGCGTCAGCGACAGGAACGGACGCATCGCGCCGTACACGAACGGCGAATGCACGTGAAGCAGGCCGTGCGCCGAACGTCCGACCGTGCTCAGCAACCCGAGGTTCGCAATGACCGATGAAACCCGTCCGCCGCCCATGAGCTGCTCGAACTGAAAGCTTCGATAGCGCATCCCGCCCTGTTCCGCCGCATCCCGCGTATCGCCTTTCGCAGGCACGAGAAGCTCTGCACGACCGGGCCGCGCGCTTTCCACGCGTTTGTAGATCTCGATGGCGAGCTGCTCCGCGCCTCCCATTCGCGGCGACACGAGCATGTTGTGGTAGAGAACGGTCACCGCGATGGTCGATCAGCCGTTGACCACGTCCGCGCGGACCGGCGGCGCGCTGGACGCTGAAACTGAACCGCCGGCACCTGGCGCATTCACGTCAGTCAAATGCTTGCGCTCCCACAGCCCGAACATCATGAGCCCCCACAGCAGCACGTTGTGATCGCGGGCGCCGGACTGGTGCTCGCTCCACATGCGTTCGGTCGTCGCGGTGTCCAGATAATCCCGCAGGAGCGAGGCTGGGTTGAAGATGATGTCGCGCGCGAAATCCCGAACTTCATTGCGCAGCCAGCTCGCCGCGGAGATCGAGAAGCCGCGCTTCGGCAGGCGATGAATCTCTTCCGGCAAACGCTGGGCCGCCAGCCGACGCAGCAGCAACTTGCCTTCATGCATGTTCATCTTGAAGTGCGCCGGCATGCGCGCGGCGAACTCGAGCACGCGCGTGTCCATGAGCGGCGCCCGCACTTCCAGCGAGTGGGCCATGCTCATCCGATCGACTTTCGCGAGCACGTCGTCGGTCATGTAGATGCTCATGTCCGCGAGCTGACTGCGCGCGAGTGCGTCTGGCGCATCACTCCCCGCATAGAACGGATGCACGGTTTCATACGGCGTAAATCCGCGCAGCGATTCCTGGAACTTGCGTGAGTAGAGCCGTTCGCGCGCATCCGCCCGCAGCCAGACGAGGTCGCGGTAATACGCTTCGGCATCGCTGACCGACAGATTCTCGAAGATCGTCTTCAGACGCAGCGGACGCGGCAATTTCGCAGACGCGGGCCACAGGCTGCCGAGTCCGCCAAAAACCGGCTTGCGCACGATGGACGGCAGCGCCGCGCGAACCCGCGATTCGACGACGTGCGGAATGTAGCGGAACGTGTAACCACCGAACGCTTCGTCGCCACCGTCACCCGAGAGTGCGACAGTGACGGTCTTGCGCGCCATCTGACACACGTACCACGTTGGCACGGCGCTCGAGTCCGCGAGCGGCTCGTCGAAGTGCCACGCGATCTTTTCCAGCACCGCCATCGCGTCCGGCTTCACCATGAATTCGTGGTGATCGGTCTTCAAAAACTCCGCCACACGACGCGCGGCCGGCAGCTCCGTGGCGCCGCCATCATCCGCGCCGATCGAATTGGTGATGACCGGCCGATTGACCAGCTTCGCCATCGACGCGACGACGAGCGAGGAATCGATACCGCCCGACAGGAACGCGCCCAGCGGAACCTCGGATTCGAGGCGCGAACGCGTGGCCTGGTCGAGCAGCGCGCCCAGCTCTTCGCTGGCCGCCTCGAACGTCAGCGCCGGATCCGGCTTCGTGAATTCAATGCGCCAGTAACGACGTTCTGTTTCGCCGTTCGCCGTCACCATCAGCGTGTGGCCCGGCAGCAGCTTGCGCACGCCCTGGTAGACCGTGCGCGGCGAAGGGATGTAGCCGAATGAGAAATAACAATCGAGCGCTTCGGGGTCGAGCTCTGTCGGGCACAGGCCGCCGGCGCGCAGCGCCTTCAGCTCCGACGCGAACGCCACGACACTGCCCTGACGCACGAAATACAGCGGCTTCTTGCCCACGCGATCGCGCCCGAGCAGCAGGCGTCGCGTGCGCGAATCCCAGATCGCAAAAGCGAACATGCCGTGCAGGCGATCCACACAAGCTTCGCCCCACTCGAGGTAGGCGATGAGCAGCACTTCGGTATCGCAGCGAGTGCGGAAGCGATGACCCTTCGCTTCGAGCTCCGCGCGAACGGCCATGAAGTCGTAGATCTCGCCGTTGTAGATGATCTGCACGGCGCCGTTCAGCGCGCTCATCGGCTGCTGGCCGCTCGACAGGTCGATGATCGCGAGGCGTCGGTGTCCGAACGCCGCGTGATCGTCGACGAAGTAACCCTCCTCGTCCGGGCCGCGGTGCTGGATGGCGTCGGCCATACGCCTGACGCGCGCCCGCGCGTCGTCGCGATCGAGGCCACTGAAGTCGACGAATCCGGTGATGCCGCACACGATGAGTTACTCCGCCGCCGCGCCCGCCGGGGCGCGTGCGAGCTCTTTGACCACTTTGGCCGGATTGCCGCCGATGAGGCTGCCGCCCGGCATGTCGTGAATCACCACGGCACCCGCCGAGATGATGCTGCCCGCACCGACGTTCGCGAGCACGATGGCGCCTTCGCCGACCCAGCATCGTTCGCCGATGGCGACGCGATCGAATCGAAGCACCGGCGCGAGATTTCCGTCTTCATCCAGATGCTGTCGCTTGCCGCTCGGCACGCTCACCCGGCTCGCCATCATCACGTGCGCGCCGATGTCGGCATGACCGATGACACAGTAAGAACCCATCGAGGCGCGATACCCGACCGTGGCGCCACGATGCGTGAAGTGCGATCCGAAACCAATGTGGCATTCCCAGGAGCAGTCCGTCAGCGTGCCCGAATAGTATGCCGCGCGCAGCCACACGCCGGGCGGCCCGGGAACAGTGGCAAGCAACTGGCTGAACGTCACGAACACGGCTTCAGTCCGCGTAACCCGTTTTTCCAGCCACGACAGCACGACGAGCGGCAGCACGATGAAGAACGTGACGACGAACACCGCGAGCTTGATGAGATTTTTCATGCCGCGGCCCCGAGCATGTCGCGGTAGAGATCCGTATAGCGCTCGATCATACGATCGAAGGCGAACCGCTCTTCGAAACGCCGGCGTCCCGCCAGCCCGATATCGTTGCGACGATCGGAATTACGTGCGGCTTCGAGCATCGCCTGGGTCAGCGCCGGCACGTCGCCTGACGGGACGACCCAGCCCGTTTCGCCGGCCACCACCACTTCCGGATTACCGCCGACATTCGTGACGGCCGCGGGCACGCCGGCCGCCATCGCTTCGAGCAAGGCCATCGACGTGCCTTCACTGAAGCTTGCGAGGACGAACAGGTCCATGCATTGCACGAGCCGGCGCGCGTCCGGGCGGAAACCTGTAAGCGTCACGCGATCGGCGATTCCCGCCTGTTCGATCAGGGCGCGCGTCTGGTCGAACACGGGCCCATGACCCACGAGCAGTCCGCGCAGGTTCGGCACCTGCTTGCCGGTATTGGCCAGGCTCTCGACGAGCATCGGCAGATTCTTGATCGGATCGAAGCGGCCGACCGTGCCGACGACGAACGCGTCATCGTCGAATCCCAGCTCGCGGCGCAGGGCGCGGCGTTCTTCGGCCGACAACGGCGCTTCAGCCGCAACGCCGTTGTAGATCACTTCGATGCGCGCCGGATCGAGCCCTTCATAACGACCGAGACGCACGCGCACGTCTTCCGACACGGCGACGAATCGATGCGTGAGCCGGCGCACGACCTGCCGGTTCACCATGCGCCGCTTCGGGCTATCGATCTCAGGATAGAAGCGCCCGTGCTCTTCGAGCAGCAGACGCGGCTTGCGATCGAGCATCCGCGACAGCGCGGCGTAAAACCACGGCGTGCATTGATGAGCGTGCACGAGCTGCGTGCCGAACTTGCGAAACAGCTCCGCGAGCTTGCCCGGGACGGCGGCATCGAAGCCCGGCCGACGCCAGACGCAGTGAACGGGAATGCCATGGGCCCGCACTTCGCGAGCCCACGTTCCCGGCTCATCGAGGCAGATCACCTGCATATCGAATTGGCGTGAGAACGCGATGCTCATGTCCGCGACGAGCCGCTCCGTACCGCCCGGATTCAGCGAGTGCGCGACGTACGCAAGTTTCGGACGCACAGCGCTCATCAGCCTGACCGCCCGAGCTTGTCGCGCACGATGCGCGTGATCTCCGCCTTGAGCAGCGAGGCCTTCTCCCGCAGCGCCGGCTTCACCTGATCCCGTTGCGGAATGAACTCCACCGGTTGCCCGAAGAAATAGTTGTGCGGGCCCGTCGCCACGACGCCGGCGTCACGATCAGCGGCCTGGAAATAGCTCTGCACAGGGCCATACACGCTCAGGATCACCAACGGCCGCGTCAGATTCGCAGTGGGGAAGCTCAGCACGTCCGCGATACAGCGATTGAAGAACACCGTCGCGCGTGCACGCAGGCTCCCGCGCTTCTCCTGCGGCGAATACTTCGAAGCCACGTGCAGCACGTGACACTTGCGAACGTCGTGCGCGGGCCAGGTCTCGGTCGGGATCTCGACCTTGTGCAAAACGTCTTTGTAAGGAAGCTCGTTCGCCGCAATCCAATCTGCGTAGTGCAGCAGGCTGTCGCGCGCGTAAAAGAACCCGTAGTCCGTTTCGCCGAGCTCCAACTTGGTGTCGAGATATTTCCCCAGCACCTGCAGGAAGACGAGATACGACCAGCGATATTCAGGCTCGCTCAACCCGAGCACAGCGATGTCGTCTTGCGGATGAATGCAGCGCTGAATGAGCTCTTCCGCCTTCACCATGAAACGCCGCTCGCCGGAGAGCGCGTAGCAGTCCAGCAGCGCGTTGATCGAGTTGCCCGCGCCCCGCCCCGCCTTGTGATACGAGCTGCTCACCGTGCGGCTCGCCATGCCCGTCGGCGCGGAGCTGGCCAGCGCCAGCACGTTGCGCGATCCGTCGTCCATCGCCAGCACCCAGTTTCCGAGCTGCAGCACTGCGCGCCGCGCTTCCGGATCGCCACTCAGGTAGTAGTGATGAAGCAGACCGGACGTGTAGTTCTGCTCGTTGCTCGGGCCACCGCCATACGAAGCCCCATTGCCGTTGCGACGGGCGTACGTGCGATGCGTGCTCGTCAGCGCAGGCTTGTAGTGGTCGGTGTGCCAGAACAATCCGCCGTTGAAAGCGGCCTTGTCCTCAGTCGTGCGATACAGGTCGATATCGATGTGATGGCGCGCGGCATCCCGCATCAGCTCGAGCCAGCGAGCATCACCGGAGCGAAGAAACTGCGTGGCCGCGCCGTACACGAAATCGTATTGGTTGTTGTAGTGAGAGATGAAGGGCTCGCTGCCCTTGTGGTTCACGGCTTCATGATCGGCGTAGAGATCGCCGAAGTGACGCCAGCCGTACTCGTCGATCAATTCGCGCTTGGCGAAGAACGAATCCGCGCCGTCGAGGATGCGCTGGACGTACGCGAGATAGTCGGCATTGCCGTCCGACTCGCGCGGCGAGAGATAAGGCAGCGCCTGCGTGTCGGCGACGCTCGCGGCGTCGAAGCGATATTCGAGAGGTCGCTGCTGCTGCGGAATTGTCGTTGCGCACTCGCCGGTGCCGGTTTCGATCCACACCGTGTGACGTTTCTGTTCGCCGCCCTGCAGCTCGAAGGGCGCGCGGCTTTCGCGCGGAAACAGACCGACTGTCAGCGCGCCGTCGGTCCAGCGCAGCGCCTTCGGAAAGTTCTGCCAGAAGTCCGCGGTCGACGCGGCGACCCAAGTCGGCTGGCTCGTCTGCGCGTTGGGCTGCTCGTTGCACGCAACGAGACACGGCGTCGCGCGGGCGCCTTCGGCAATCGTGTTCGCACCCGCGGTAACGCGATATCCGGGGAAGGTCACCGTGAGGGCTCCCGACGCGTCGACGTGGTTCGGCGAGTTCCACTTCGCGCCGCCGCTCGAATCCTGGTAGATCGCGAAGCCGGCGGCATCGTGCTTCTGCAGGGACGCCACAGGATCAACAGACCACTGCAACGAGCGAGCCCCGCCGCGCGGCGCGATCGACAGCGAAAAATCCTTGAAGTGGAACGAGCCGGCGTCGCCCAGATCCCAAAGGCCGCCGACGTGGCGAGCCGCGTTCGGGTTGTGGAGCAGCACGTCCACCTGCACGAGCGCCGAACCGGCGAAAGCCGTCATGCGCGCTTCGAGCCGCAACGGCAACGCCTGGCCCGCGCGCGCAAACGCGCCGCATGCATGCAGGGTAGTGCGCAAACGCCCGCGCTCTTCGACCGTGACTTCCGTGAAGCGCGCGCTGAGCACTGCGCCATCGACCGTCGTGAGATTGAACGTGAGCGGCAGCCCGCCCACCGTCACTGAGCCTCTTTCGCGGGATACCTCGAGACGCACCGCACCGGTGTCCAGCTGAATGACCCCGGCACTGTCGATGACCTCGATGCCCGGACCACGCACCGCCGACACGCCCGGAACCGGACGCAGCTCGAGCTGCACCGACCCGTTGGCCGGCACAGTGGCCAGCAGGTCCACCAGCAGCCATTTGACGCTTCGATCCGGCCACAACGCGAGAGCGCGTCCCTCAGCCTCGATCGGCTGCCCTGAAGCGGTGTCGACGACCGAAAAAGGAGCGGCCTGCGCCAGGACACCCCGCGGCCACGGAACGCCCAGGCGCAACGGCGCCCGGACACGGCCCAGGCCGTGGCGCTCACTCAAGTGCACGATGATTTTGAAATCCATCACCCGCGAACCATCTACGTTGGCCGGGCCGGACGCTGTGACCGGCAGCCTTGTTTTTCATTCGGAACAGGCAGCGCGTCGCATGCCTGTCAATCCCCGTTGTCGAGCTTCAGGAGCCCATCGGACTCCCGGGAGCGTGCTGACTAGGCCACCGATTCCCGGCGGCCCTGCGCAACGTGCTCTGGCGATCCAGAAGTGCCTGCGAGCATGGCTTCCAGCTCGCGCAGGTTCTCGTCCCAGTTGTACTCGGCTTCCACGCAGAGCCGCGCATTGCGGCCGATCTGCGCTGCCCTGGCCGGATCCCGCAGCAGCCCGAGCACCGCATCTGCAAAAGCGGCCTCGCCGTCTGCCACGACGATATCGCGCCCTCGTTGCGCGCGCAGGCCTTCAAAAGCCTGCGGCGTCGTGACGACCGCCCTGCCCATCGCCATGGCTTCCAGCACTTTGTTCTGCACGCCGCGCGCGATGCGCAGCGGCGCAATACAGGCCGTGGCCGGCCCCAGGTAGTCCCGCACGTCTTCGACGAAGCCCGTCACGGATACACCGGGCACGGTGCCGAGCCGCTGTACTTCTTTCGTCGGCCGGCTGCCCACGATCTGGACGCGCGCTTCGGGTGCGCCAGCGTGAATCACGGGCCAGATGCGTTCAACGAACCACGTCACTCCTTCCACATTAGGCCAGTAGTCCATGACACCTGTGAACACGAGGGTCGATGGATTGGCTGGCGTGGCAGGCGCCTGTGCCTGTGCATGGGAATGGGCCGGCGAAAAGTAATCGAGATCGACGCCATTCGACATCGCGCGCAGCTTGCCCTGCGCCAGGGCAGGCAGGCATTTGCCGCGCGGAAAGTAACTACATTCCTGGTCGCTCACCAGCAGCAGCCGATCGAACGTGGCCCCGATACGGGCCTCGTAAGCGGCGAGACGGTTCGCCTCGTACCGGTAGACCCAGGAAATCCCCGGCCGGCTGCGGGCCGCGTATTGCGCCCATTTGTACGAGTCGACGTCGATCAGGTCCATCACCTTCACGGCGCGGGCCAGCTGGCCCTGGACGTGCCGCGACCGAAAAACGTACTCCGCCGTCGGCGACGAGGAGCACAGCACCGCGTCGACCTCGATTTCGTCCAGCAGCGCATCGATGCGCGCTTGCAGCGCTGCCGAGTAGAAATGTGTCACGGTGATCGAACGGCCGAACGGCAGGCTCTTCAACGCGGACACGGGCCGACGGCGGCCGTCGATGCGTTCGTAGAGAAACCGTTTCACGTAGGACTCGAAGCGCGACACCTGCGGCACGTCCGCCGGTTCGTCGATGAGGCTCGCGACGTACACGTCATGCCGCTTCGCGAGGCGCGAGATCACGTTGAACGCGCGAATCTTGTCGCCCTTGTTCGGCGGGAACGGCATGCGATGGGCGATGACGAGGATGCGCATCACGCCGCCTCGACGAGACAGACCGGCTGCGATCGAGCGAACGCGCGACGAGTCCACGCATAGCTCGCGTGCAGCGCGCGCAACAGCGGCGCGCGCACGGCGTGATAGCACACCAGCCGGCAAGGCTCAGCCGAAAGATCCTGCTTGTAATCGCGATTCAGCCCGCGACCGCCGAGGAAATCGAATCGCGTCACACCATCCTGACACGCCTGCTCCATGGCGTAACCGAAATGCAGGTAGCCGGGCGACAGACCACTTGCGCGCGTCACGTCGAACGCGGACTGCAGGTAGTACTCGGTATTGCCCGCGCGGATGTTGAACATCACGGACAAAGGCACGCCGTCGGTACTGAGCACCGAGAGCCTGAGACTGTTCGAAGCGGCAGCGCTGCGCGCGATGGATTCGTGAAACCGTTGCAGCGATTCGCCTTGCAAGGCGCCCGCCCATCGATCGGATTTGAATCGCCGCAGCAGCGCGAGGCTCTCCGCAATCTGCGCATCGTTCGCGTAACTGAGCGACACGTTCGACAGCTTTCTACGCTGCCCGAACAGCCTGCGACGAGTGCCATCGCCCAGCCCGGCAACGTAATCGGCAAACGAGCGAGGCAGCGTGACGGCGTACGAAACCATCGGGTCTGCATCGCGCACATACGCAATCTGCGAGAGCGTTTCGCGAGCCAGCCGTGCAACGAGGCTGTCTTCGCGCACGGCGGTGATCGCAAGGTCTTGCCAGAAGGACTGCGAACGAAGCCAAGTCGCGATGGCATCGAGCACGGCCTGTTCATGGCCGCGAGCGGCGATCACGTCGAGATATTCGGAGAAGGCCGGCGCGTCGTTGCGCCAGGCTGCGCCCATCAGCTCGAGGCGGCGGACGCCGACTAACGCACGGCTGCGCACCGTGTGTGAGTACAACGGCGCAAGACCAATCAGCTCACCCGATGGTGAGTGAACCGCAAGCAGATGAAGCGTGGCATTTAGCAACGACCGATGATGCTCCCACCAGCTTCTCTGCCACTGCCAGGACATGAAGAGCGCGTCCGCACTCGATCTGTTGAGCAGCGCCGTCCAGGCCTGCGCGCCATGGGCGAAGGCCTCTTCGTTCCAGAGACGAACGTCCCCACCCGCACTGTCGCCAGGCTGATTCATGGCAGCGTGCGCTGAGCCACGAATAAACAAGCCCGCAGTTGATGACGGCCCGGAGAGCGTGGCACTGTCCGGCCGGCCGTGGCTGGGCGGCCCTTTTTTCCATGAAGGTTTCGCACACGGTGACTCAGGACTCGCGTCGCTCCCGCTTCCCTGCCGGCAAACGGCAGCGCCTCGCCGAAGCGATCGCCCGCTTCGGTCTCGTGGCGCCGCTGCAGGCCATGCACGACCGCGGCCGACAGACGCTCACCGTGCTCGCTTATCACCGCATCGCGCCGCTCGATGACGCGGCCCGCTATCCGTTGGACATCGACCTCATCAGCGCGTCGCCCGAAGACTTCGATGCCCAGATGCGCTATCTGCGCGAGCATCAACATCCGGTCTCGCTGGACCAGATCATCGAGCACCTCAACGGCGGCACGCCGCTGCCGCCGCGCGCGGTGGCCGTCACGTTCGACGACGGCTTCCGCGACACGTTCCGGCATGCGTTTCCGGCGCTGCGCGCCCATCGCATTCCGGCCTGCGTGTTCGTCACCACCGGCTGCGTCGACAGCGGCGAGCCGTTCTGGTTCGAGCTCACCGCACACCTGATGATGCGCATCGCTCCGCATTCGATTCGCCTGCCCGCGCTGGCGGAAGGCCTGCCGAGCGGCGACGACCTCGCGCATCGGCGGCTGAGCATCAAGACACTGCACGCCGCGCTCAAGATGATTCCCGACGCGGACCGCGCAGCGCTCGTCAAGGAATGGGCGGCCCGTTTCCGCACCGACATCGATCCGTCGATCATCGAGCTGAGTCATCCCATCACGTGGGACGAGATCGAAGCGATGAGCCACGCGGGCATCGCCTTCGGCTCGCACACGCTCACGCACCCGAATCTCACGCAGCTGACCGACGAAGCGCTGCGCCGGGAGCTCGTCGAATCGCGGCGAATTCTTTCCGCCCGCATCGGCCAGACCGTTCGCACGATCGCCTACCCGTTCGGCACGCCCGGCACTTACGACGAGCGCGTGATGCGCCACGCGGCGCAAGCGGGTTATGAGCTCGGTGTTTCGTACATCGCCGGCACGAACTGGCCGGACGACCTGCGGCGTTTCGAGCTGCGCCGAAAAGGCGTCAGCTTCTGGATGAGTCTCGACTATTTCCGCACGCAACTCGCGCTGCCGGAGTGGGTGCAGTAACGCTTCACTGAACCCGGCGCCGCTCACGGCAGGCTCCGCGAGATGAGCGGACCGATCGCGTTCGCGCACCACAGCGGCAGGCGGCTCCACATGCGGGTCGCAAGCTGAAATTTCGGGTTCGAGTTGTTGAGCTTCGGCACCGGCGCGCCAGCCGGCAGCCAGTAGTGCCAATGAAGCTGCCACGGCTGCGCGCCCCACTGCGCCTTGAACTTGTAGGTGCCGCTGTCCGGCGAGGAACGGCCGAAGTCGAACGCCTGCGCGCCGCGTTCGACGGAGAGCTTCAGCATCTCCCAGTACATGCGCATGTTGAGCGCCATCGGCTTGCCTTGCGGCGAGCAGGCGGCCCACGGGACTTCGATGCGGTTGCCGTGCTTCACGATGATCGCGGCCGCGTGCGCGGTGCCGTCGACGCTAATCGTAAGCACATCACTCGAGCCGCCGAACGCACGCTGCACGACATCGAAGAACTTGCGCGGATACACGGGCGTGCCGAGATCGCGCATCGAGGCGGAAAACACGCTGTAGAAATCGTCCAGCAGCTCGGCGCCGCCCCAACGCACTTGCGGATTTTCGCGCTCGGCGCGTTTGATCTGCGAGCGCAGCTTCGAGCCGATCTGCTTCGAGAGCGCCTCGACGGTGGCCGGCAGCGGCAGCACCATCGAAACCTTGTCCTGGCGATCTGCGAAATCGAGGCCCTGAATCGGTGCGGTGTGGCGCAGCTCCACATGAGCAGCGCGACGTTCCTTACCGAGCTCGCCCGCATGTTTCGCAAGCTCCACGGCAATGGCGTCGTCATTCGCGAGCACGCCGCCATACGTGAAGAACGGCACCGAGGTGAGATAGCGCCCGAACGCGAAGCTGGATTGCTCGACGAGCGGCAGCACGCCGACGAGCGCACCCTGCGCATCGCGCGCCGACAGAAACGTGCAGCGAAGGCCGAAAGCATCGCGGCCAATGCTCACCGCGGCAGCGTGGTGATATGCGCTGGTCGCAGGGTGAGCCGCGACGAAAGCGTCCCAATCTACCGGCGCGGTGTCACCCGATTCGATACGCACGGGGGAATCTGCCGCTCATCGCGTGCCGTAGAGCGTATACCGCAATTCGAGGCCGATCCGGTTCTCAGTGAAATCCGAGAACAGGTCCGAGCCCGAACGGTCGTAGCGCCCCAGGGTCAGCGACAGGCCGAGCCGGCGGCCGAGATCCTTCGTGATATCGGCCAGCAGCGTCGTCTGGTTGTAGCTCGCGGCGACGTTATCGAACTTCTGGCGCTCGTAACGCGCCGACACATTGATGCCGACGGTGGACGTGATGCGCCGGTCGACCGACGCCTCGAGCGCTTTGATCGTGCGGTCGAGCGAAATCGTCTGCTCGTAACGCTCCTGCCCCCATGCGCCCGCGAACTGCAGATGCATGCGAGGACGATCGAAACGCCAGCCGAGACGTGCCGTGCGATTGCGGAACGGATCGGCCGTCGTGAGCGGATCGACCGAGCCCGTGGGCGAACCCGTCGTGGCTTGCACTCGCAGCAGGTCTGAAGCCGTGGAGAACTCTTCACGCGCGTTCAGGAAAATGGCGGACGACGACGCGAGCCGCCGTTCGATCGAAACCTCATAGAGCGGACCGGACGACTTGTCGCCGCCGTTTTTCTGCTCGAGCTCGGTGTAACCCGCGCTCACGTCGAGCGTCGTGCGAAAGCCTTCAGCGGCCCAGCGCACGTATGCGCGGCGCGTATCGAAGTCGCGCGCGCTGCCGAAATCGTCGAAGCGGTTGTTGTCCTGCGAGGCTTCGATCGAGACGGTGCTGCGCTTCGACAGCTCGCGCGCCAGCTCGATTCCGCCGGTGGTGCGGTCGGAGTCGAGGTTGGCGTTCTCGTACATCGTTTTCGAGTACAGGCCGAACAACGACAGGCGCGTCACCAGGCCGAAATGCAGGTTGAGCGTCGGACCGGTGGTGATGAAATTGACGTTTTCGAGGTTGTCGGGCGTGTCGGTTCCCGTGCTGTTGTTCAGCGACTGACCGAACGTGTCCCGCAACGTCCACTGCAGCAGGTTGCGTTGGGTGCCCCAGTCCGCGCCGGCATCGAGATAACCGCGCGCGGTACCGTCGTAAGTGTTGTCGAGGTATTCGAGGTAGTCCACGTTCGCACGGCCGGTGAGCGAGAGGCGTTCACCGATGCGCTCGAAGTCCATGGCCAGGCCGAGCCGTGCGAGCGTATCGCTGCTCCCGTTCGAGGGCACGCGGCGCACGTTGTCGGAATATTCCGTTCCGGCGCGCAACGCGATGAACGACTCGGTGGTGCGCGAAACCGCCGTGGCAACGGACTCTGCCGCGCTGGGGTCTGCTTCCTGGCCCGCACTCGGGGCCGCAGTCTGCGCCCAGGCCCCTTGCGAGGAGCCAGCCGCAATGAGTAACGCCGCAGCCAGGTGCCGCGAACGAAGGTTTGATCCCGTCATTGTTGTTCTATTCGGCGGCCGTCTGGACGCCGTTATCCCCGTAGCCGTAATAGTAATAGCTGTTGTTCGACTGAGCTTTGCACTGATTCAGGATGAGCGAGACGGAGGCGCGATTGCGCACCGACTCGAGCGCTTCGAGCAGGACCTGGTGCGAGGTCGAGCTCGCACGCACGACCAGCGCGATCTGGCCGACCACCTGCGCGAGAGCCTGCGCCTCGGTGGTGAGCATCAGAGGCGACGAATCGAACAGCACCAGGCGCTGCGGATCGTGCGCGATCAGGGCTTGCGCGACCTGCTCCATGCGTTCGCTCGCGAGCAGCTCTGTGGCGTTCTCGCTGTGCGAGCCCACGGGCAGCATCGAAAGATTGGGCACGTCGGTCTGCAGGATCACGCTCTCGGGATTGAGATTCGGATCGCGCAGCAGATCGAGCATGCCGGGCTCGTGATTCACGCCGAGCGCGCGGCTGATGTGCGGTTTGGCGACATCGGCATCGACGAGCAGGATGCTGACGTCTTTCTCGCGAGCCATGCTCAAGGCGAGATTGAGCGACGTGAATGTCTTGCCCTCACCCGACAGGGCGCTGGCCAGCATGATGAGACGCCCGTTGGGCAGCGCCGCCATGTTGCGGCCGATCGCGGCATCGATGAGCGGGCGCTTGATCTGACGATACTGCTGGGCGAGCTGGCGCTCCTGGTGCTCCGGCGGCAACAGCCCACCCGCACGCAGGGTCTGCGGATTGAACACCACTACGCGCTGCGGAGGGGGCGGCGGCGTCGGCGCGACGCGCTGCGCAGCCGTTTCACCGCTTCGGCGCGGAGGCTCCACGGCAACCCGCGGGGCCGCGGGGCTCATGGCAGCGGGTGCCGGAGGCGGAGCCGTCACCGGCTTGGCCGACTCCTGCATTTTCTTGAGCGCTTTTTCGACGAGACTCATGGGCAGTGATGTCCGCAATGCTCAGGCGAGCAAATCGTGCACGAGCTGGATCGCTCGCGCGTGAACCAGAAACACGAGGCACGCAACGACTGCAAGGGACGCTGCAGCTCCGACGTAGAGGAGCTTGGCGCGTCGCGCTTCGGCGCGATGCTTTTCCAGCCAGGTCATGCTGACGACTCCGAGCACCGGCAGGCCGGTGACCTCACCGAGCTGACGCGGCGTGCCGAAGACCGGCTTCAACTGATGCAGCACATAGGCGAGACCGCCGCCGGCACCGAGTCCGACGATCAGGATCGCCACGATCATCAGCGGCCGATTCGGCGCGACCGGCTTGAACGAGGCACTCGGCGGATCGATCGTTTCGAACTTCACGACGCCGGTCTGCTCGGCTTCTTCCGAGAAGCGCGCGCGCTGCAGGCGCTCGACGAGCGACTGGTACTGCGCCTTCGTCACGTCGTAATCGCGGTTGAGGCGGGCGAGATCCGCTTCCACTTCGGGCGCGGTGTCGACGAGTCGCCGCAGGTCGGCAATCTTGTTCTGGTGATCGCCCATCTCGCCCCGCAGGGCCGCGATCTCCACTTCGGTTTGGTTGAGCTGCAGCTGGATGCTCTGGAACACTGGGTTCGCCGACAGTCCGCTGCGCGCGGCGGCACCCGAGTCCCCCCGACGGGCGGCATCGAGCTCTTCTCTCTGGCGCGACTGCAACTCGCTCAGCGTGGAGCGAAGCGCGATCACGTCCGGATGACGGTCTGTGAAACGCAGGAGCAGATCATCGAGCTTGGACTGCGTCTCGCGAATGCGAGCGCCGATGTCATCGCCGGCGGCCAGCGTGGTGATTCCGACTGTGCTGTTGCTCGTGGCAGTGGCGCCATTCACGAGCGGGGATTCGCTTCGCAGCTGGCGCTGGATCTCTTCGCGGCGATGCGTCGCGATCTTCATCGCGGCATCGGCCTTGCTCAGCGCTTCCATCTCGGCCTGCAGCCGCTGGAAATAGTCGCCCTGGGCGCCCGGCATGAGGCCGACGTTCTGCTTCTTGAAGGTGGCGAGCTTTTCTTCCGCCGCCGCGAGCTGGCGTTCCAGCTCTGAAATCTGGTCCACGAGGAAGCGCTGCGCCGTTTCCGAGCCTTCGCGCTTGCCGCCGAGCGCGCCCTCGACGAACGTGTTCAGCAGCCGGTCCACGACGCGCACGCTGCGATCGCGGTTGTGGTCCTTGTACGAAATGACGTAGACGCCGGCGGTCGCACTCTGCAGGCCGCCGGAGATCTGGATCTGGTTGCGCAGGTTCGCGATGAGCGCCTGGCGCTTCTGGGGAGTGACCGCACCGACGTCGAGATCGGTTTCGCGCGCCACTTTCTCGAGCTGTGGGCCACCAAGCAGCAGCTGGCGAACGCGCTGGAGCTGTGTATCCGTGCCGGACTCGACCGTGATGCCGGCCGTGATTTCCTTGAGCGCGGTGCGCGTGTCGACGAAGACACGGGCCGACGCCTCATACGTATCGGGAATCGCCAGCACCACCGCCCAGCCGACGAGGCAGATGGCCCAGGCGGTAATCAATGCGAGCCAACGGAAACGCCAGGCGCCACGGGCCTGATCTAATACTTGTTCGAAGACAGCGTACATGGCGGGCTAGAACCTGGACTCCGGAACGATGATCACGTCGCCGGGCTGGACCGGCATGTTGTTTTTCACTTCGCCCTTCTTGAGAAGGTCGGCGAGCTTCACGCGAATTTCGGTCTGCTTGCCGGTCTCGCCCCGCATGATCTTGGCGCGGTTGCCGGCGGCGAACTCCGTGAGCCCGCCCACCTGCAGCAGCACGTCCATGACCGTCATGCCTTCGCGATAAGGCAGGGACTGCGGACGCTGCACCTGGCCGACCACCTTGACCTGGCTGAAGGTGCTGACCGGCGTGGTCACGATGATGCTCACCTGGGGTGAGCGCACATATTCGCCAAGCACGCTTTCGACATCCTTGCCGAGCTGCGTCGGGGTCTTGCCGACGGCGACCATGTCGGCCACCAGCGGGGTTGAAATCTTGCCGTCCGGGCGCACGGGGACCGTCACGGTCAATTCCGGGTTGCGCCAGACGAACACCTGGAGCACGTCTCCCGGGCCAATTCGATAGTCGCGCGAAACCGATGACTGGGCCGGCGCCTGGCTGTCGTCCGCGAACGCGGCGGTCGCGCTCGCGACCCAGATCCATGACGCCAGAATGACCCCGACCCCTATCCGGAACATTCTGATTATCCGAAAAGAAAAGCCAAGGCTATCAGATAGATTGGCGCGTCGCCGCGCGGAAACTGTGACGTCTAGCACAATGTTCGAAGCCTTCATCCGCTGAGCTGCTGGAGCAGCTTTTCTGCCTCGCGGCGTTGAGTGAAATCGCCTTCCAGGATCAGGCGCCGTAGCAGCTCGCGCGCCTCGGCCCTGCGGCCCGCCGCCACCAGGGCGGCGGCATAGTGATACTGGATTTCCTTCTCGGCCGGAGCGGCACGGGCCGCACTTTCGAGAACCGGTAACGCATCGGTCGCCTTCCGGCGCTGTAACAAAATCCATCCATAGGTATCTGCCACGGACACGTTCTTTGGTGCGAGCTCGTAGGCTTTTTTTGCAGTCGCTTCTGCTCGCGAATCGCCGAGCTCCAGGTAGCGCCACGCCAGGTTGTTGAGCACGACAGGGTTCGACGGCAGCCAACGGACCACGGTTTCGAGCTCAGCGGCGGCGCGGTCCGCGCGACCGGTCGAACCGTAGTACTGCGCGAGCGCGAGGTGCACACGCACGTCCTCCGGATGGACCGCAAGCCAGCGGCTCAAAGGCGCCTCCGGCCGGCTCTGATTGGCGAGACGCATCGCCTCGAAGAGCTTCATCGCGATGCCAGCATCCGGAGCGATTCGTTCTGCGTCTTCGTACGCACGCACGGCGAGCGTGTAGTCCTTCGTGTTCATCAGCACGTCGCCTTCGAGGACCATCGCCGCAGGCTCTCGAGGCTGATGCGCCCGCAGCTCGCGCGCGCGTGCGAGCGCCTTGGGTGCCCCTTCCGTGCGCAGATCGATGAGAGTGAGCAGGCTCACTGCAGGGACCCAGTCCGGCCGCAGCTGCAATGCCTTCGTGACCGACTCACGTGCCGGGCCCGTCTGATCGAGCGCGGTTTGCGCGCGTGCGCTGTTGAACCAGTAAGCCGCCTGGGAGGGCTCGAGCTCGCTGGCGCGACGGAAACGAGCCAGCGCTTCGTCGAAGCGCTGGGCCCGCAGCAACAGCTCGCCGGCGGCGTTCACTACGTCTGCGCGCCCCATCGAGGCAGCAGTCGCCTTGTCGAGCAGCGTGCGGGCGTTAGGAAGGTCTCCGCGGGTAAAGTACATCTGCGCGAGTGCGAGAAGCTGCGAGGGATCCTTGGGATCCGTAGCCAGCGCGCGCTTCATTGCCGCGTCCGCCTGCGCGCCGCGCCCGTCGAGAGATTCAAGGCCCGCAAGCGTGATGAGCGCGCGCATGTCATTCGGACTGGCCGTGAGCAGCGTGTTCAGATCTGCACGGGCACGCTCGAATTCCCGCTGCGAAATGAAGTAGCCGATCGCGAGGAACTGCAGCTCACGATTCGTCGGCTGCTGAGCGAGCATGCGGTTCAACTCGTTGCGCGCAACGACGGGCCCCTGATCAGCCATCAACGCCGTGAGTAACATTGCCTCGCGGCGTACGTTGCTCGGAACCGAAGGCAGCGTCTTCAGCAAAGTGATCGCGGTCTGATACCGGCGGGCGCGTACATACGCTGCTGCCAGCTCGAGCTTGCGGCTCGGGTCATTTGGATCTGCCTGCACGCTGCGTTCGAGAACGGCCAGCGCCTTTTCTTCGCCGCCTGCCCCGCGGCTCGCGGCGCCAAGCAGCGCATACAGCTCAGGATCCGCACCTTGCTCGAATGCCTGCGGCAATGTGTTGAGGGCCGCTTCAGGAAGATCGAGCTGCAGTTGTACGCGTGCGAGCAGCTTTCGCGCTTCGAGATTGTCCGGCGCCTGCTGCACAACTTGTTGGAGCTGCTGCTCCGCCTGCTGGTAGTTGCCTTGAGCGAAGTGGGCGGCACCGAGCAGCATGCGTGCCGCCGTGTAGTCCGGCACCACGACGACCACTCGTTGTAGCTCCGCTGTCGCAAGCGCGTATTCGCCCTTCGCCAGCTTGATGCGCGCGAAGACGAGACGCGTCAGCACCGCCTCGGGGGCAACCGCGGCAAGCGCCTTCTGCGTTTCTTCTGCAGCAGCCACTTTACCTTGGGCCATTTGCGCGTCCGCCAGGCCGAGGAGCATGGCAAATCGCTGCGGCAGTGAAAATGTCGCGGACTTTTCACGCGCTTTCGTTAGTGCGGCTTCCGCCTCCGCGTACTGGCCTCGCTGCATCAGGATCTGGGCATAGCTCAACGCCGCTGACGCATCGGCTGGCTGAGTACGCAGGATAGCCGCCAGCTGCGTAAGCGCTTCATCGGACTTGCCTTGGGCCGCGAGCGACTGCGCCAGACCAACGGTTGCCGCTGTAAGATCAGCGTTGACTGTCAGCACGCGTTCAAACGCAGCCTGTGCTTCAACAGGATGGCCTGTAGCCAACAATGCACGCCCGCGAAGCATGCTGTCTTGAGGGGCAGGCGGCTTCAGCGTGCCCGCATTGAGTTGCTTCAGTAGTTGGTCGGCCTGGCCGAGACCCAATGCGACATCGCCAGCGAGTGCCGCAGCCTCAGGAGTATTCGCGCCATCACGCTGGGCACGCTTCAGTTCGTCCTGCGCAGCGCGCGTATTGCCGGACTGCTGCTCGAGTCGTGCCACCTGGAGTCGTACGGTGCCGTTGGCCGGATCGTTCTTGAGCACGCGACGTAACTCGACGAGCGCGGCTGCGAAATCACCGCGACGTTCGGCCTCACCCGCGCGCTGCAGCCTGCTCTCCGCTGACGTGAACGAGTCACAACCGCCGAGCGATGCCAGAAAGCACAGCGTCAGGAGCACCAGCGGATTTCTAAACACTCTCGTCATCCCCAAGACCCTGTGTCTGCCGGGCTAACTAGTGAGCCTGGCCTGTTTCCTTTGTTGTGAAGTTCGCCAGTGTCGCACGCGCGGTGTCACACGAGGGGATGCAGGACACGCGAAATGCGAGCAACTCAGACCGCGGCGGCAAACCCGACAACGACCGGACGCCATACCAGAGCTGCGCTAGCGCCGGCTGAACGAACGACCGTTCACCCACGAGCACGTCGTACCAGATCACGGAACGTCGACCGGCGCTGTCGATCGCAACGACTTCGGTGTAACGCCCCTCGGGCCTGTGAATCACACCCTGCCATTCCGACGAGAGGCCTTCGTGACCCAGCAGCGAGTTGTCGTAGCCCATCAGCTCGACTCCCTGCCGCTGCGCGAGGTAGGTGACTTCCAGCTGTTGGAGCGTTCGACCCGCCCCATCGACGTACGCGTTGAGGCGAACGTGGTCGGCACCGACGTACACGGGCCGCCAGGCGGGATCCGTGGTGGGGAATGGGCCGGACCAGCCACGCGGAGCAGCACGTCCCTCCGAAACAATCGCAACAGGCTGTGCGCGCAATGCATCGGCGGCATGGACGAGAACCACCGGCCCCACCAATGCACCCGCCGCCAGAAGTATGGGCACGACAGACTGCGGAGTGATGACGTCCGGTAGTGTGCTCTCAGGAGCCCGCGGCTTCGGGTGCGCCCCGAACCACAGAAAGCCGATGAGCATCACTGCAAACACGCACCAGCCGAACCAGTAGTGACCTTCCGTGATCAGCGGGTGCTGCATGTCCGTGAGCTCACCCGCTACGACAATCGTGAGGATGCGGATCCAGTTCGAGAACAGTGCCAGCGCCGTGATGATCACGAGCTGCACGACGCGACGGCGCGGCCCGGCGCCATCCAGCTCACCGAGCAGCGCGGCTACCGAAAGCCCAACGAGGAGGTAGTGCAGCCCACTGCAGCCGTCCCCGATCTCGAAAGTGCCTGCCGGAATTTTCAGGAACACGCCCGTGCGTTCGGTGGGGAGGCCACCCAGATTGGCCAGAAACGACACCGCGTGGGCAGCAATGAGCTGCAGTGGAGAAATCAGGCTGCTCCACGCCGGGAACGTGAAGTACAGAAAACCAATCGGGAACAGCACCAGTCGCGCCACCGGCCAACCGCATGCAGCGAGCACAGCGAGCCACGCCTGCATTGGCATCAGCAAAAGATACGGGTCTTGAAAACCTGCTCGCCAGAACACGAGTCCCGCAATGCTGCTTGCGACCAGTGGCACGAGTGCCAGGCGCATCGGCCGAAGGGGCGCGGCTGCGATCGCATAACGCGCACGAAATATCAGCCACAACGTGATAGCCAGTATGAAGAAACCATGCCGGTAACCGCGCGTGTGATCCGACGTCCAGAAGTCCACCAGCACGGCCGCGCCCGGCAGGCAGGCCAGGGCCGTGAGCGCAATGAGCGCATAGAGCGGCACGAGTCGCTGCAGTAGTCCCGACGGAACGTGCGCCATCGTTGTCGTTGTTGGGTTCATGGAGCGCGCGCAGTGTACTGGGCCCGCAATTCCGCCAGCGTGCGGATGTTCACGCCGCAGCCCGACCGTGCTTTTTTCGGAGCCCAGGCTCCGCTCGTGCCGCAGTCGCCACTCATGGTGCAAGGCACGCGAGTTGCTCCCTCGACCGACCGCGCAGGAATGTCCAACTCACTGACGTCCCTGCAAAATGTCTCTGAATACAGACGCCTCGCCCTCTTGAGCGGGGCAATTGGCGACACGTAAGCTGCGTTCTGTCGCCTCGAGACCGCGGGGATATCACTTGTTCGGATTGGGTATTCGTTCCAGAGCGGATCGCGGCATGCCGCTGCATCTCAGTGCTGCGGCAATCTGCTGCGCTCTGCTGCTACAGGCGTGCGGTGGTGGCCCCGCTGTCGTTGAAACAGCGGGTGCTGAAAGCCCGCCCGCACCGACTACTCCAACGACGCCGACCACACCCACGACGCCCACCACGCCGACCCCTCCCGCGAATCACGCGCCGCTCATCTCGGGAACACCGGCCACTGCACTTCAGACCGGCCAGAGTTACTCCTTCACGCCCACCGCGAGCGACGCTGATGGCGACGCGCTCACGTTCAGCATCGCGAACAAACCGAGCTGGGCGACCTTCGATGCGGCCACCGGCAAGCTCGCCGGCCAGCCTCCGTCCGCAGGTTCGTTCGCTGGCGTCACCATCATGGTGAGTGATGGCGTCGCGAGTGCAGCACTTGCACCGTTCGCGATCACGGTTTCCGCCGTGCCTGTCGTCACCGGCAGTGCCAGTCTTTCGTGGATACCGCCGACAACCCGTGACGATGGAAGCGCGCTGACGAATCTCGCCGGCTTCACCATCCGGTATGGCACTGCTGCCGGCGCGTACACACAGCAGATTTCTGTGTCGACGCCAGGCGTAACGAGCTATCAGGTCGACAACCTGCAGGCCGGCACGTACTACTTCGTGATCACGGCCGTCGACAGCGCGGGCATCGAAAGCAATTATTCTGCGGCGGTGTCGAAGACTATTGGCTGAGGATCGGCTAGAAGCCGCCCCGAGTTCTGGTATCCTTCGCGCCCCGCAAACGGACGGGCGGTGAAAGCCGCACGAAAAAACCGCTCGCGGTATTCAAATTCGTTTTCCGATTCAGTACCTTACGCAGGACGGGGCCATAGCTCAGCTGGGAGAGCGCTTGCATGGCATGCAAGAGGTCGGCGGTTCGATCCCGCCTGGCTCCACCACTCGTTCAAGACGTCCCCATCGTCTAGAGGCCTAGGACATCGCCCTTTCACGGCGGTAACAGGGGTTCGAATCCCCTTGGGGACGCCACTGACGGCGCGCGGCACGGGAACGGTGGTCACATTGGGCTTCAGCCTCAGCCCGAAGTGATCACCTTCATCTCCCACTCATCTGTCCTTGCCGCCACGGCCGCATGCCATCCCGGCTCGCACCGCAGACAACGCACGAACCACCCGGCCTCCAAGCGACTCTCGTCGAGGCTTTGTACGTGCGCCGTTGCGAGATCCGCAGCGAATCTCACGTGAAACGCCTTGAGCGGAAGGCTGAGTCCGGTGCCGTGACCTTTGAGCACAGCTTCCTTCGCGGTCCAGTAACGAAAGAAAGCTTCGGTGCGGCCGGCCTCGCCGGCATCGCGAATCGATTCGAACTCGGGGCCGAAAAAGTAATTCGACGCGATCGACAGCAGATCCCGGGTCGGATTGTTCTGCTCGACATCCGCACCGACTTCGCGACCCTCACTCACCGCGAGCACCGCGCGACCATGCGAGTGGCTCAAGTTGAACGACAGCGCGCGCGTCGAAGCGCCGTGTACGTAACTCAACCGGGGCTTACCGAACTCACCTGCCACGAATTCGAGCTGGGACGGAGCCCTTCCCAGGTACGCACCGAGAAGGTGACGCATCAGCCCGTGTGAAAAAATGAACCCATGCCGGTCGCGCTCGTGAAAAAAACGCCGTGCCCGCTCCAGCTCCGTGGATGAAAGCACCGCTGCGCACGCGTCCCGCGTCGCCTCGCTGCCGCTCAACAGCAAAGGCCATACATGGACAACGCCGGATTCGACTGCAACGCTCGCGGCCGCGCGACTCAGAGCGGCCGCAGCGTCGAGGAATGAGACTTGCGTATCCTCGTACATAGATCACATCCAAAAGACTGAAGCGCCAGCTTACCGGCGTTAAATCAGCCTCTCCCGCTCCAACAAAATTTTCGGATAGTCGTCAGACAGCGCTTGCGAGTCAAGCTAGGCAATGGAGTGTCGCTTTTCGCGTACGTCGGATACGCAAGACATTTCAAAGATCCTATGTCTCCACGCTCTACTCCGCCGCGAACGCTGGAGATGTTGCCGGCTCGAATCGCTCCCTGAAGCGATCGGCACGGGGTGGTCTGAACAGAAAATGCGACGGCAGTTGCGTGTGGGCGCGACTGGCTTGGTGTTTTCGACTCCCCCTCAAACGAGCAGATCACCCGGCGTTCACGGGGACTTTTCCGTTCGTGTTATCGCTTGAGGTGGGGAATACATGCATTACGTTCATGCGCTTCGCGCGCCCCGGCTTTGCGCGCTTGCGCTCCTGGCCGTCGCTACCATTGCCGCTCCGTTCGTCCAGGCCGCTGCGCCGAAGATCAGCGGGACTCCTGCCACGACCGGCACCGTTGGGGTGAGCTATTCGTTCAAGCCCAGTGCGAGTGATTCGGACGGCAACAAGCTGACGTTCACCGTCGCCAACAAGCCAGGCTTCGCCGCCTTCTCGGCGACCACCGGCCAGCTCTCCGGCACACCGTCGGCCGAACACGCTCGCACCTGGAGCGGAATTCAGATCTGCGTGAGCGACGGCTCGAGCAAGGTCTGCCTGCCGTCGTACTCGCTCGTCATCAAGCCGAACGCGAACAAGTCGCCCACGATCACGGGCTCGCCCGCGACCACCGGCAAGGTCGGCACCGCGTATTCGTTCCAGCCGACTGCGAAGGATCCGGAAGGCAAGGCGGTGACGCTGTCCATCCGGAACAAGCCATCGTGGGCCTCCTTCAGTACATCCACCGGCAAGCTCTCGGGCACGCCGACGGCCGCTGGCGTGTTCTCTGGCATCATGATCACTGCGACGGACGGCGTGACGAACGCGTCTCTGCCGACGTTCAGCATCACGGTGACGGGCTCCTCCACGACCAACACCGCGCCGAAGATCAGCGGCACGCCGACGACGACCGCGCGAGTGGGTGCGGCTTACAGCTTCACGCCGACTGCGAGCGATGCGAACGGTGACAAGCTCACCTTCAGCGTCACGAACAAGCCGTCGTGGGCAACGTTCAGCACGTCGAGCGGCCAGCTGTACGGCACACCGTCGTCAACGGGCACGAACAGCAACATCACGATCGCGGTGAGCGACGGCAAGGCGAGCGCATCGCTGAAGGCGTTCTCGATCGTCGTGTCGTCTGGCGGTTCGAGCACCACCGGTTCTGCATCGCTGAGCTGGACGCCGCCGACCAAGAACACGGACGGCACCACGCTCACGAACCTCGCGGGCTACAAGATCAGCTACGGAACGAGCTCGACGAACCTGTCGAAGACCGTGCAGATCGCGAACGCGGGCATCTCGAGCTACGTGGTGGACGGACTGGCCTCGGGCACGTGGTACTTCTCGATCCGCGCCTACACGAGCGTCGGAACTGAAAGTTCCTCTTCACCTGTCGCGAGCAAGACCATCCAGTAAAAGGCTTTTTGACAGAAGCTATTTCGTTCGAAGAACTGCGGCGCGCATCACTGACGATGCGCGCCGCGTTTTTTTGTCGCGCGGCGCGAGCGTCTGCGACTTGAGACACGTTGCAAGTCGCGACGTCTCCGGATTAACTCCACCGCGACGTTTGGGCAAACCCGCTGCGAGGCGGGGACGCAAAGCCTCCGGTCTCGAGCTCATGGCCGATCTCGATGAGCTCTAGATAGCGGGGTTGCCGGCAGGCGCTGTAGGAGTACGGCGCGCGACTGTCGTCATACCTCGAATAACGACCGAAGACTGCGGCGACGCCCGGGCATGTGTGGGTGCTTGGAACGGGGTGGTCGAAAGATGCTTGATTACAGGTCTCGCACGGGCCGTGTTGGCCAGTTCGCGTTGCTCGCGCTGCTTGCTCTCACGCTCGCAGCTTGCGGCGGCGAAACAAAGCCCGACACCGCGTCCTCCGAGCCTGGCGACACGCCGAATACGCCTGCGCCCCCTGCCAACAATCTTCCCCTCATCGATGGCCAGCCTTCGCTGAGTGCCAAAGCGGGCGTGGCCTACTCGTTCGTGCCGAACGCGAGCGACGCCGACAACGACACGCTCACCTTCAATGTCAGCGGCCTGCCTTCGTGGGCGACTTTCGACACGACGACGGGCGGCATCTCCGGCACACCGGATGATGCGAACGTCGGCCAGAGTGGCGCGATCGAGATCGGCGTCAGCGACGGCAAGGCGGAGGCGACACTGCCCGCCTTCCGCATCAACGTCGCTGCGCGCGACGCGGCGCCCGCCCCCACGAACACCGCGCCCGTCATTTCGGGCACACCGTCGACGCTCGTCGTCGCGGGCCAGTCGTACATCTTCATTCCGACGGCCAGCGACGCAGATAACGACGCGCTGACCTTCTCGATCACCAACCGTCCGTCCTGGGCGTCCTTCAACGCCGCCACGGGCCAGCTCTCGGGCACTCCCGCAACCACGCAGACCGGCACGACATCGAACATCGTCATCCGCGTGAGCGACGGCAAGGCGAGCACCGCACTGCCGGCATTCGCAATCCAGGTGCAGGCGCCGGCCAACAGCGCGCCGGTGATTTCGGGCACGCCAGTCACGTCGGTCCAGGCTGGTACGGCGTATCTCTTCAAGCCGACGGCCACCGATGCCAACAACGACACGTTGACCTGGTCGATCCAGAACAGGCCGGCCTGGGCCTCGTTCAGCACGACCACGGGCCAGCTCTCCGGCACGCCGGCGAGCACCAACGTCGGCACGTTCGCGAACATCCGCATCAGCGTGAGTGACGGCAAGGCGACCAGCGCGCTGGCCGCGTTCTCCATCGTCGTGACAGCGTCGCCGAACAAGGCGCCGACGATCACGGGCTCACCGGTCACCAGCGTGAAAGCGGGCACCGCGTATTCGTTCACGCCGACGGGCGCGGACGCGGACAAAGACGCTCTCACCTACTCGATCGCCGGCAAGCCGTCCTGGGCATCCTTCAGCACGACGACCGGTCAGCTCTCCGGCACGCCAGCCAGCACCAACGTCGGCACGTTCGCGAACATCGTCATCACGGTGACCGACGGCAAGGCGAATGCCTCGCTCGCTGCGTTCAGCATCCAGGTGACATCGGCCGCGAACAAAGCGCCGACGATCTCCGGCTCGCCGGCCACGACGGCCACGGCCGGCAAGGCTTACCTGTTCAAGCCGACGGCGTCGGATCCGGACGGCGACAAGCTCACTTTCAGCATTGCCAACAAGCCCTCGTGGGCAACGTTCAGCACGACGGATGGCACGCTCTCGGGCACCCCCGCCGCGGGCGACGCAGGAACCACGTCGAACATCGTGATCTCGGTTAGCGATGGCACCGTGCCTGCGTCCCTCGCGGCGTTTTCGATCACCGTGGCGTCCGCCGCCACCGGCTCCGCAACGCTCGGCTGGCAGGCGCCGACCACGAATGAGGATGGCAGCCAGCTCGTAGACCTCGCCGGCTTCAAGGTCTACTACGGCAACTCGGCGTCGACGATGACGAGCGCCGACACGATTGCGGATCCCGCCATCACGTCGCACACCGTCTCGAACCTGCCGGCGGGCACGTGGTACTTCATCGTGAAGGCCTACCGCGCAAGCGGCGTGGAGAGTGACGCTTCGAACATCGCCAGCAAGACGATTCAGTAATCGACGGGCTGGCGACTCCGTGAAGCGCTGAATTTTTCCAAGGACTGGACAAAGCCCAATCCCGGAACTCAGCGCTTCCTCGCGTTATTTGATCGTCGCGAGCGCAGCCTGAATGCGAGCCAGCGTTCGTTGGCGTCCCAGCAAAGCGAGCGTGGCATCGATGGGCGGCGACACCGTGCCGCCCGAAATAGCGACGCGCACGGGCTGAACGATCTTCCCGAGCCCCACGCTACGCTCCGTCGCAAGCCCGTTGAGCGAATCGTGGATGAGAGGCGCGGTCCACTCAGTGAGTGCGCTGAGCCGCTTATGCACTTCCCCAAGCGCTTCGGCAGCGTCTGCCGTCAGATGCTTCGAAGCGGCCTTCGGATCCAGCTCAATCGTGTCCGCGAAGAAGAAGCGGCTGTTTTGCGCCATTTCCTTCAGGGTCTTCGAGCGCTCGCGCTGCGCGACGATGATGCCTTCGAGCAGCGCGCTATCCGTGCTCTGCAGGCCGATGCGCGCCAGCTGATACTGCAAATGCGGTACAAGGCTCGCAGGCGTGGCGCGCACCATGTGCTGCTGATTCAGCCACAACAGCTTCTCGTTATTGAATGCGGACGCGGCCTTGTTGACGTCGTGAATGTCGAACGCCGCGATCATCTCTTCGCGCGTGAACACTTCCTGGTCGCCGTGTGACCAGCCGAGTCGCACGAGATAGTTGAGTAGCGCCTCCGGCAGGTAGCCCTCTTCCTGGTACTGCAGCACGCTCACCGCGCCGTGACGCTTCGAGAGTTTCGTGCCATCCGGCCCCAGGATCATCGGCACATGCGCGTACACCGGCGGCGTCACGCCGAGCGCGAGAAGCATATTCATCTGCCGCGGCGTGTTGTTCAGGTGATCGTCGCCGCGGATGACGTGGGTGACGCCCATGTCCATGTCGTCGACGACGACGCAGAAGTTATACGTCGGCGTGCCATCGGACCGCGCGATGATGAGGTCATCCAGCTCGGTGTTCTGGAACGTGACGCTGCCGTGCACGAGATCTTCGACGACGACGGCGCCATCAACCGGATTCTTGAAGCGGATCACCGGCTCGACGCCGGGACGCGCGTCGGTACGATCGCGCCAGATGCCGGGGTAGCGCGGCTTTTCCTTGCGGGCGGTCTGCTCTGCGCGGATCTGGTCCAGCTCTTCCTTGGTGCAGTAACAGCGATACGCCGTGCCGTCCGCGAGCATTCGCGCGATGACCTCTTTGTATCGGTCGAAGCGCTGCGTCTGATAGTACGGCCCCAGGTCGTGCTCGAGCCCGAGCCACTTCATGCCCTCGAGGATGACGGTGACGGCCTCATCCGTGGAGCGTTCGCGGTCCGTGTCCTCGACCCGCAGGATGAACTTACCGCCCATGCGGCGGGCATACAGCCAGCTGAACAGCGCGGTGCGCACGCCACCGACGTGCAGCAGGCCGGTGGGGCTGGGAGCGAAACGAGTGACGACTGACATGCTTGCGATTCTGGCCGCGGAGGGTTGGCGCGAGGGGGGCGCATGTTACCAAGGTGGGGGGCGACCGTCCCGCTAAGGAATAATCTGCCCGCCTCGTCTATGTTTGGACGGAATGCGGAAATGAAAGGATCCCCATGACGCTGATGGAGGCGCTGCTCAATCTGCTCCTCGGCCTGGCGGGCAATGGAATTTCAGAGCTCGTCATCCGGCGACACCAGCAGTCGCTCGACGAAGTCGCCGGCCGGAAAGACGCCCTGAAAAACGCCCTGGCGAGCAGACGAACCCTGCGTGAGGAAATCGCCGCGGCCTGCGTGCAGCTCGCGCAACACCGCGCGCAGATCAGCGACGCCCCCCGAAACGACGCACTCTGGCGGGTGCTGGCGAGCGATTCGTTCCAGAACGATCTGGCCGAGTGGATTTCGCGCGCGGCGCCCGACGAAGGGGCCCAGGCCCGCGAACGGCTCAGCCAGACGATGCGAGCGGCGCTGTCCGACACGTCCGCGCCCGGGCAGGACCTGAGCTTCCTGGAGACCCGGTATTTCGAGGTGCTCGAACGCCTGATCGCCGCGAACCCCGTGATCGCCCGGTGGCGCCATCAGCTGACGTTGGATTTCCTGCGAGAGCAGGTCGCCGTCCTGCGGGAGCGAGCCGAAGAAGCGAGCGGGAACTACTCGGCGGCGCGCAAGCACGCTGCGATCGAGAGCTACTGTGACAAAACCCTGAAGGCATGGGACATCATCGACCTCACCAACCTGCCGGAAGGTGACATCCAGCTCGCCACTCAGAAACTGCTGCTGCGGCAGCTGTACATGCCGCTTCGGCTGCATGTCGAAGGCAGCGGCGACCAGAGCGGAAACGACCTATCCCTGGCGACTCTGGAAGAAATGCGTAACGCACGCCGATTGGCCGAAGCCGGGCGTGCGCACGGGACATCCGGCTCCCGTTCGGAGAAATCGCGCCAGTCAGCCGGTGAGCGGCTGAAGGTGGCCCAAAGACTGGTCGTGCTGGGCGATCCAGGCGGCGGCAAGACGACGCTGCTGCGCTGGATGGCAACCGCCTTCCTGCTTCGCTACCGCGACGACGACGCGGCGAGACAACTGCCGGACATCGATACGCTGCCGGACAAGAAATGGTTGCCGATCCTGATCCGCTGCCGCGATCTCGGCGACGCCGATCTGTGCCGCAGCTTCCCGGACTTCCTGACACAGCACCTCTACAAGACCGAGCTTCAACCGGCCGACGCGGAAGTGATGCGGGCCGTCGTGCTGACCGCCATCGCGCGGGGCGACGCGATCCTGCTCATCGACGGGCTCGATGAAATCTCCCATCCGCTCGTTCGCATGAAGTTCTGCCAGGAGATCGAGCGGACTGCGGCGCGCTATCCGGACGTCCCCCTCGTCGTGACCTCGCGCATCGTCGGATACCGCGACATGCCATATCGGATGGGTAACGGCTTCGAGCATGCCGCAATCGCCGATCTCACTCACGACGACAAGCGACAATTTGCAGAACGCTGGACCGAAGTCACCGAGCAGCATCAGCCGGAACACGAACGTCTGAAGCGCAAGCAGGATCTCATTGGCGCGTTACAAGCGAGCCGACGGATTCAGCAGCTGACGGGAAATCCGATGCTGTTGACGACGCTGGCGCTGGTCAAACGCAAGGTCGGAAAACTGCCGAGCCGCAGGACGAAGCTGTACCAGGAAGCGATCTCGGTGCTGCTGAACTTCAATCCGCTGCACGAGACGATCGACGAAGCCGAGGCGATTCCGCAGCTCGAATACGTCGCATACGACATGTGCCTGCATGGCGTGCAGCGGCTGACGGAAGATGACCTGCTGACACTGCTCGACCGAGTCCGCCGTGATTATCCGAACGTGCGTGCCATCCGGCGTCGTGAACCTGAAGTATTTCTGCGGTTGCTGGAGGCTCGGTCCAGCATTCTCATCAAATCCGGCGGCGCCTGGTCGGAGAAAACCGGCAGCGAGCACGCGATCTGGGAGTTCCGCCACCTGACGTTCCAGGAATATCTGGCCTCGCGGGCGTTGATCGATGGGCGGTATCCGGATCGGGACCGGTCGGTTCCGCTGGCAGAACAGGTGAGCCGCTTGGCGGCACCTAAAGTAATCCATGACGGGGCCACGTCCGGAGCCGAATTGCAATTGAGCGAATCGTGGCAAGAAACGCTGCGCATGCTGGTTGTCGACTGTAACGATGACGATGTCGATGCGGTGCTGGAGGCGATCGCTACGCCGCTCGCTGATGAAGACGGGTCGCAGACGGCGTACCCCAGGCTGATGCTGGCCGCTCTTTGTCTCGCCGACGAGCCGAACGCGAGCAATTCAACAGCTGCCTCCGTACTACAGCGATTTGCAGATGAAGGAGCGCGCTTTGAAGAGGCGTTCGAGTTCGACAAGGCAGGACCGGGGATCGCAATCGAGCTGGATTCCACCCCGTGGGGAGATCTACTGAGGAGGTGCCTGGTACGCACCTATTTGACTTGCCGACCCCCTGCGCGCCAACCTGTTGCAAACACCTTTATCGGGTCACTGACTCACGTACGCGAGCTGCGGACGTCGCCGGCCCTGTGGCGTGCCGAGATCATCCGGAGAGCCGAGAATCTTGCAGCGGCGCTCGCTGCCGCAGACGACGAGCGTGCCGTAGCAGCCATGCTGATCGCCATGCAGACCGCCTTCGAATACGAAAGAACCGCGAGAGTTTTCGACAGAAGCATCCCTGACCTGTGCAGGGTGCTCGAGCGCGGTCCCGCTCTATGCCACGCCGCAGCCTGGACGTTAGTGTCGATCGTGGGCGGCTGGCTGTCACGGACCGAGAACAGTCGCACGATGATTGTCCTCACCACCCCGCAACTGGAAGTCGTCACGGCCGCCCTCGCGCGGGCAGAGCCGATCGAGACATGGACCCGCAATTGCCTCATCCACATCCTGGGCCATCACGCATACCGACCTGCCACGGACCTGTTGATGGCGGAATTGACCGCATCGAACGGCGAAACCGGTCCCGCCGCGGCGCTCGCATTGGAACGCATTGGCACGGAGCGGGCCGAAGCGGCGCTCGTTCAGGCGCTGGAATTCTCGAAGGGAGAGCAGCTGTACAACATTGTCGAAACATTGGGGGCCCGGCGCGCGCGCGACGCTGTACCTTCCTTGTTCGCCGCTCTGCTGCGAACGAAGTCAGACATCAAGCGCCCAGGACCCACGCACTTCTACATCAGATTCGATGGGCCAGACGACGATGTCCTGACTTCCATCCTGCGAGCCTTGCACAAAATCGGCCGCGTTCAGGACACCGCAGTGCTGCGGCAGATGCTTCATGAACGCCCGCCGGACACACCGGAAGTACGAGTCGCCGCCGCAGTGGCGCTTGATCTGCTCGGTGACGCGAGCAGCTCAGCCGATGTGCGGAAGTTTCTGCGCGCAACGGACAGAGAGTTGCGAATTCTGGCCGTGGAATTCCTCGCGTGCACAGAAGACGAGGCGACGCACTATCTGCTGACCAGTGATCTCAACGGGATGCTGCCGTTCATCGATCCGCAGAACCGGATCACCGTGGATCGCATTCGTCACGCAGCGCTAAAGCTCCAACGCACTGAAAGCGCTGTGCGCGAACAATATGAGGCCCTCGCCGAGAAGTACGCCCTTCAATTTTGAGCCGTGGCGCGGCGAGCACGCGCGGCCCGCGCAATCACAGCAGCTTATGCACCTTCAAATACCGATCCACCTCGGCATAGCTGTCATCCGCGCCGGCGTACTTCACCAGATTGCGCGCCGTACGTAGCCAGTCCAGTGTCGACGCACGAGCCTCTTTGGCGGCACGAAGCAGATCGGGCTGACCGATCGACCGCTCGATGTTGCGCGTGACGTGATCTTCGAGCGCGAAGTCCTTGGCGGTCTCGACGATGCCTTCGATATCCGCGCCTGAAAAGTGCGGCGTCACTGCAGCGACGGCCTTCGCATCGATGCCCTCTGCCGGAACACCCTGCAATTTCAGCTCGACGATGTGAGCGCGCGCCGCCTCATCGGGCGGCGGCACGAACACCTGTCGGCTGAAACGGCCTGGCCGCTTCATGGCGGAGTCCACGTCCCACGGCATGTTGGTCGCCGCGAGAATCAGCACTTCCTGATTGTCGGCACTGAAGCCGTCGAGCTGCGACAGGAATTCGTTCACCACCTGCCGCGTGTGCTCGGACTGCGCCTTCGAACGGGCATACGCCAGCGCATCGATCTCATCGAAGAACAGTACACACGGCCGGCTGTGTCGCGCCTTCTCGAAGATGGCGGCGAGGTTGCGCTCGCTCTCGCCGATGTACATGTTGAGGACATCGGCGATACCGACGGACATGAACTCCGCGCGGCACTCCGTTGCAACGGCGCGGGCGAGCATCGTCTTGCCGCAGCCGGGCGGGCCGTACAACAGCACGCCGCCGCCCGCACGCTTCTTGAACTTCGCGAACAGCCCCGGCCGCAGGAACGGCTCGATGATCTGCAACCGCACCGTGCGCTTGAGATCCTCGAGTCCCGCGATGTCTTCGAAGCGGATGCGCTCGCGCGCGGTGGAAATGAAATCCACGACGTTGTCGGTGCGTCCGCCGGAAATCACTGAAAGACGCGATGGCTCCGCGCGACGGGCTTTCGATTGCCTCGCGTCGAGAAGCTCATCCGGAACGAATCCGGGCAGCTGCGCAGCGCCGGCGTATGCCTGCAATGCTTCGCCGTCGCGGCCGAGCGCAATCAAGGCGCGCGCGCGGCCCACTTGCGAAGCCGCATCCTGCGGAGCCTGCTTCAGAACGATGTCGAACTGCGCGAGCGCGCCATCCGCCTCGCCCTGCGCGAGCAGCAGCGCTGCGTATTCGGCGCGCGTCGCACCGTTGAAAGGATCCGCCAGCAGCGAGCGCTCCAGCTCTTCACGGGACAGACTCATTCCTCGAGATCCTTCAAACGAGTTTGCGCAGAATGGAAGGCCACACCCAGCTGTAGATGCAGTAGATGAGCCACGTGTAGATGATGGTGAGTGCCACCGGCTCCGGCACCACATTACTCAGCGCCCGCACGCCCACGATGCCGGCAATCGAAACGGCGACGGCCCCGCCCCACCCCCAGCGCTGCATCGGATACAGCGGCATCATGGTCCAGTGCGACTGCATCTTCAGCTCGCGCACCAGGGCAACGTATTGCTGCGAATCCGGCTGACTGCGCAGCAGCTCCTGCGCGATACGCAGCGCTTCACGATGTTGGCCGCGATCGTTCAGCGCGATGACCAGCGCCAGCGCCGTCCGCACCTGTTCGGGATGCTCGGTGAGCAGCGTGCGCAAGTTGTCTTGCTTCGTGCCCCGCGCGCCGCCGCCTTCGATCACATCGATGATCGAAGCGACATAGAGACAGCCGGCGTTCTCGGGTTCGTGTCGCAGGCCTTCCTGCGCCAACCGGCCGGCCTTCTCGAGGTTCAGCGTTTTCAGCATCAGCTCGGCATAGGACGCGTAGAGATCTGCGTCTTCCGGATATTCGCGCAGCAGGCCGATCCACAGCGCTTCGGCCTTCGGGTATTCCTTCAGCTCTTCGTGGATGTGCGCGCACAGTCGCCGCGCGCCTTTGTGCTCCGGACTCTGCCCGAGCACCTGCTGCACCGTCTTCATCGCGGTGTCGGGTTTGCCCTCGACATACTCGATGAAGGCCGACAGATACAACAGGTCAGCGCTCTCGGGAAAATGCCGCAATCCATGGCCGATCACCACCCGGGCGTGCGCGAAACGCCGGCGCTCGACGAGCGCCTCCGCTTCACTCAGCACGGAAGACAGGTCCGGCGTCGTCGTGCCGGACTCACTCACGACTGCACCAATACGGTGAGGCCCGCAGTGCCGGCGAGACCAACGGCGATGCCGATGAATCCCAACACCCATCCCGACGGCGGCTCGATGCCCAACAACGCCATATTCCGGTAACTCCGATAATGCAGACCATAGATCGCGACGAAGTAGAGCAGCGCGACGACGCGCAGGAGCATGCGCGGACCGCCATTGCCCAGATGCTCCACCAGCCAGGGACTGCCACCCAGGCGTATTTCCCAGTAAAGCAAGGTCCAGGTGATCAGCACGGCGAGCAGTGCCATCGGCCAGTCTTTGGCGAGACGGTTGAGGCGCCACGCATTCACCATCGCGACCACGGCACCGCCGATCGGCCCACCGATGAAGGCGGCGACATAACCCGTCGTGGCGGAATAAATGCTCGTGGCCGGCACGTCGGCGCCGGACAGCGAAGGCTGGAGCAGATCGTCGTCGGTCATCGCCGCGACTGTACCCGATCCCGTGGGTGGGCTATAGCGACGCCCCGCTCACGCTGAGCCGCTTGACCTGTGCTCGCAACGGACCCAGCATTCGTCCCGCTACGGTTCTCCGAACGTGCCAGCCAATGTGCCAGCGCGCGCCGGAGCCAAGAGGGAAGCCGGTTGAGGCCGGCGCTGCCCCCGCAACTGTGAGCGGTGAGCCTGCGTCGTCACGAGTCACTGAAGCCCTGCGGTTTCGGGAAGACCGGCGCAGACGATGACCCGCGAGCCAGGAGACCTGCCGTAGCAAACGAAGTCCGCGGGCGGGGTGCACCGGCAGGATGCCCGGTGGCTCACGTCCCGTCACAACGGACTGGCCCACCGCGCGCATCGTCCGCCCCTCCACTCGCGCAGCCTGAAACTGTCATGAGGACATGAGATGTCGACCGCAATGCCGATTCCGAAGGACCTGCAACGAGCCCGTCCGCCGTTCCGCGCCGAGCATGTGGGGAGCCTGCTGCGCCCCGCCGCACTGAAGAAAGCGCGCGACGCGAACAAGCGCGGAGAAATCACCGCCGCGGAGCTGCGCGCCGCCGAAGACACCGCGATCCGCGAAGTCGTGCGCATGCAGGAAGACATTGGTCTGCAAGGCGTCACGGACGGCGAGCTGCGCCGGAACACGTGGCACATGGACTTTCTCGAGCAGATCGGCGGCGTCATCCGCGTGCAGCCGGATGCGCATTTCAAGGAAGACATGAAGGTCACCTTCCACGGCCAGAAAGGCGACATCGAATTCACGCCCGCGGCGCTGCGCGCGAACAGCCGGCTCACGCTCACGAAAACCATCTTCGGCGAGGACTTCTCGTTCCTGAAGTCCGTGGCGCGCGCCACGCCGAAACTCACGATCCCGTCACCGAGCATGATGCACTACCGGGGCGGCAAATCCGTGCTGAACCCCGAGGTGTATCCGGAGATCGAGCCGTTCTTCACAGACCTGAAGCGCGTGTACGCCGAAGAGATCGAGGCGCTCAGCAAGCTCGGTTGCACCTATCTTCAGCTCGATGACACGAGCCTCGCGTATCTGAACGATCCCACGCAGCGCGCGTATGTCGGGCGTCTCGGCGGCGATCCTGAGAAACAGCATCTCACCTACATCGACCTCATGAACGGCGCGCTCGCGCGCAAGCCGAAGGACATGTCGGTGTGCACGCACCTGTGCCGCGGCAACTATCGTTCGTCGTGGGCTTCGTCAGGCGGCTACGACTATGTGGCGGAAGCGCTGTTCAACGAGCTCAACGTCGACGGGTTCTTCCTCGAGTTCGACGACGCGCGCTCGGGCGGCTTCGAGCCGTTGCGGTTCGTGCCGAAGAACAAATTCGTGGTGCTGGGCCTCGTCACGTCGAAGCGCCCCCTGCTCGAGAGCAAGGACGAGCTGAAGCGCCGCATCGACGCGGCGTCGAAATTCGTGCCGCTGGATCAGCTGTGCCTGAGTCCGCAATGCGGGTTTTCGTCCACGCAGGAAGGCAACGATCTTTCCGTGGAAGACCAGGCCGCGAAGCTGCGGCTGGTCGTGGAGACGGCGCGCGAGGTGTGGGGATAACCACCACGCACAGATGACGGATGCGCGCCGCTCACGTGAGAGTGGCGCGCATCTGCTCGTAGTGCCTTCGATAGTGCGGCATCGTCCAGAGCACGACCATCGCGCCCAGGCTGCTGGCAATGACGACGGTGAGTGCGATGGACTGGCCGACCTTCAGCGGATCCTGGAACCACTGGTCGTTCAGCAGGCCGGGCAACAACGATCCCAGCCCGAGCCCCGTGAAGTTCACCACGAACAGCACGATCGCCGATGCCACGCCCCGAATCTGGTTCGGGAAAATGTACTGGAGCGCGGCGTAGCCGCAGCCGATCGGCAATCCGACGAAGAACACCGCGATGACGAGCGTCATCACCGTGCCGCTCGCTTGCGACTGGATCATGGCGGTGGGCAGAAAAATGCCGACGCCGATGAGGCTGATGAGTCCGACACGCAGCGTTCCATCGCCCACGCCGCGACGTTGCCAATAGTCCGCAAGCCGCCCGCCTGTGATGAGTCCGATGCACCCTGAGCCCAAGGTGATGAGCCCGAGCGTGAGGCCGATCTTGTTTCGCGGCCAGTGATGGACGCGCTCGAAAAACGCAGGCCCCCAGCTCAGCAACGTGTAATTGCAGAGCGCCTGGCTGCCGATCATCAACGCGATGCCGAACACGGACTGCCAACGCGTGAGCACCTGACGAAGGGCGTCTGGCAGCGCCACGGTCTGGCGCTTGCCTTGCGCGTCGAGCATCAGCGCGCGTCGCACCGGTTCTTTGAAGGTGAAGACGAGCAGCGTGAATAGCAATCCAGGCAGGCCCACGGCCATGAACGTCAATCGCCACGGCGCAATCGTGCCGAACGGCGCGAGCTCGACCGGCGGCATCTGCGTGATCGCGTGGACGACCACGCCACCGATGATCAGCGCGAGTCCCGAGCCGAGCTGAATGCCCATCATGTAGATGCTGAGCGCGGTGCTCAGCCGCTCGCGCGGGAAATAATCGGAAATGATCGAGAACGCGCACGGGTTCGTCGTTGCCTCGCCGATGCCCACGCCCATCCGGGCCAGTGCCAGCGTGACGTAGCTGCGCGCGAAGCCGCTCAGCGTGGTCATCACGCTCCAGAAGAAAACGCCCGCGGCAACGATGTTTCGGCGGCTGTAGCGGTCCGCCAGCCAGCCCATCGGCAGACCGACGAACGTATAGAAAATGGCGAAGTAGATTCCCTGCAGCAGCCCGATCTTCGTGTCCGAGATCGACAGCTCCTGCTTCAGCGGATCGACGAGGAAGGCGATGATCTGCCGGTCCACGTACGAGAGCGTGTAGCACACCGTGAGAACGAACAGGGCGTACCACGCGGTCCGCGCGCGCGGATAAGGTTCGACGCTCATCAATTCCCCCTGAAGCGATTGCCTGATTGTCATTCGGGCCGTAGACTTCGCGTCCGCTTTTGGCGGACGGTTAGCTCAGCGGTAGAGCATCGCCTTCACACGGCGGGGGTCACTGGTTCAATCCCAGTACCGTCCACCATAAAATCAAGCACTTACCCCACTCTGCCCAGATGAGCGGCCCATTGCTCACGGCATGCCTGGCGCACGTCGGCTGGACCGCTCGAAGGGTCGCCGCTTGCCGCAATCCGCCGCCCAGCGCCGCAGCCGCGCTCGCCGAGTGACGGCGCGTGAACGCAGAAGCGGCGTAGCTCACGCGCTCCGGCTTCGCGATCGCACCGTCGCTCACTTCTTGCGCGGATCCTTCTCGCCGAGCCCCGGATAGAACACGGCGCGGTTCGGCTGGGACTCGTTGTAGACCTTGCGCTTCTTGAACAGCCACTTGCCGTTCACCTTCACGAGGTCATCCTCGTAGTGCCCGAAGTACAGCAGCTGCACGTCTTTCTGCGGCGTGTTGTTGGTGATGGCGAACCAGTAGGCGATGGTCTTCGCCGTGTTGCCGTTCACGTCGATCACGTGATTGATGATCTGGTGATGGGTGCGCGGCCGCGACGTCGCCCCTTCCGGAATGTTCACCGGCCGCGAGCCGCCGAAATTCGACATCGCCTTGCGAATGGCTTCCTTGCCGTTCTCCACGCCGCCGACCCAATCGAGCACGCCATCGTCGGCCCACGTGGTCATCACGGTTTCGATGTCGCCGGCGTCCACGGCGATCATGTACCGGTTCGAGAGGTTCTGGATTTCCGCGCGATCATCCGCGTAGCCGGCCAACGCGGCCGCGGACACACAACACAGGAAGGCCGCGCTCGCGGCCAGAATGGCTTTCTTCATGAGTCCTCCAGGCAAGTGACTGTCGGTTCCGGCCGGTGGTCCCGGCTCTCTGCTGCGAATCGGCGCGATCGGTACGCGGGCAGTCTAGTACGCCCGTCGATGGGCGCCATCGGCGGGACTCTTCTCGCCCGCGTGTCAGATTATTTGCGTCGTGTCGCTTTGGGAATTGGCTGAACCGCGAGGCGCATGCCCATTGCGCCGAGCAATGCAGTCAGGCCCCGCAGCTCGGGATTGCCCTTCGCGGACAGCGTGCGATAGAGCGATGTCGGATTGAGCTTCGCCTTCGCGGCCACTTTCGCGACTCCGCCGTGTGCTCGAGTGACACGACGCAGGCCGAGCAGCAGCTCGTCCGTGGTGCCGTCTTCGAGCAGGCCGCTGAGATACTCCAGGGTGAACGCCGGGTCCTTCGCGAGGAGCTCGATCACGACTTCTTCGTGACTGATGCTCGCGGGTCTACGGGTTTTCGTAGTCATGTCATTCTCCGCAGATAATCATCCCAGTATGCGAGAGCCTTCCGGATCTCCTGGCTCTGAGTTCGCTTCGGTCCGCCACAAAGTAGCAGCACGACCGAAGTGCCGATGTGGCTGTAATACACTCGATAACCTGGACCCACATCGACGCGCATCTCCCAGACCCCGCCTCCGATGAACTCGTGGTCACCGAAGTTGCCGGGAACCATGCGATCGATGCGCCGGAGCACGGCCCGCTTCGCCTTCAGGTCTTGCAACTCGTGCAGCCAGATGCGCACCGGACATACACCACGCGCCGTCTTGTAATCCCTGATGTCCCTGTCCATAGATATTCGCCTATAAGCGAATATCGATCAACTCCCGAAGGAGCGGGACACGAACAATAGGAGCGCGCCGCTGCGCGCCGGCAGCGGCAAATCACGTGTTTTCGTTCGGAAAATGCGCGATCGAGCCGCGCTGGGCTGCGCGCGAGAGATTCCGCGAACCCGGGCAGCCGTCTACTTCGGCTGGTTCTGATACTCGAGTGCGAACGTCGGGTCGCACTCGTACGGATAAACGTGATCGCCCGTTTTCTTCTTCCACGTGATGACACGCGCGCCACGGTTCTCGAGCATGTCGGGATCTTCGAATTCCTGGGTCGCGAGCAGCGCCGAGCCGTCGGCGTTCAGGCGGAATCGTTCGATCACGCGCGCCTGATTGCTGTGGAACAGTCCGTTGTTCGTGACGGTCGACGGCGCGAGATGAGTGGTCTCGATGACGAGCGTGTCGCCTTCCCACTTGCCCGTCGAAAAGCCGGTCTTCGAATCGGGCGTATCGGCCTCGGGCTTGCGGCCGTCCATGAACACGATGCGCATCATGTCGAAATATTCGAGCTTGAAGACGATGAGCTCGGTGCCCTGGTAGATCTCCATCGGAAACGGGCCCTGCATCGCATAGATGATCGACGGCGGCTTGCACGCGTTGGTGATCGACATGTCGTCTTTCGGGTCCCACTTCGCCGCGGCGGCCAGGGCCTTCGGCTTGAGCTTGAGACCGCCGTATTCACCGCGCGGAAATTCGATTGCGCCGGTGTCTTCGAGCAGTGCGGTGTTGGGTGGCAACCGATCGAGCATCGACTTGTCGCGCGGCACCTTGTTCGAGATGTTCCAGAAGCCGGAGAAGTCCGGATGTCCGCCCGGCCCCTTCGCCGGCTTTCCGGAAGCGGCCAGGGCTGATGATGCCGCTAGCGTTGTAGCCAGCGTCGCAACCAGCATTGCCACTGTCGTTGCAACCCGCAGGGCGGCAAACATCGCGACCGACGCCGCGATCGCGCGCACCCGCAGGCGGCGCTCAGCATGTCGCATGACCATGCTCAATCCTCCGTCCCGAAGGGCTTCCCGATCGGCTCACCGTTCGCCCGCTTCGCGCTGCGCAGCCGCGCGTAATGCGGATTTTCCTTTCCGGGCCATCCTTCGATCGTGATGGTCTCGCCGGCCTTCAGGCTGTCCGGCGCCCATCCGCGCCGACGCAGGATCGACGGCGAGTTGGTTTCCACCTTCCATTCTTCATCGACCCCGGCCGCGTTCTTCACCTTGAGCACGATCACGCCATGCGGGTTCACGAACTTGAACTCGGTGACGACGCCGGTGATCGTGACGGACTTCTGCGAATCGAAGAACACGGCGAAGGAGTGGTGCGCGAGCGCGGCCACCGGCGCGAGCACCGCGATGCAGAGTGCGAGCTGGACAAACCATCTGGAGCGCATGAACCCCCTCCTGCGAATGCGTGCAATTCTGCCACGCTCTCCCGGGGAGGCCTCCTGAACCGCTCAACGTGCCCATTTGCGACGACTCGACGCCGCAGCACTCGCCGGGTCACGGCGGACGGCTCGCTCGCACAACCAGAGCCACAGAACAATCGAGAATCGGAACGCCATGGACCACTCCCTTGCCGAAAAAAAGCTGGGGCCTGTCGCCAGGCACCCAGCCAGCGGGGGTTGATGATTCGATCAGCCGCGTGCGCCCGGCTTTGCCGGGGCCGATTGCGACAGGTTTGCAGGCAGGTTCTGCGGCGTGAACTGGATGTACGGCGTAGCCACGCTCACGTTGGGGCCGATCGACGCCGGCATGCGCTCGCCCTTCGGACCCAGCACGCGGATGAAACGAAACACCGAGCGCAGGTCGTCATCGTTCATGTCACGGAGCGCGAACCAGGGCATCGGCGGCAAGCGCTGTGCACGAGCAAATTTCAGCCATTGATCTTCCGTCAGGGACTGGACGGTCAACCGCAGGTTCGCCGGGTACGAAACGCCCCACGGACCCCGGAAACCGACCGGCTGACCCGCGAGCCACTCCGCCTGCGGCGTGGTCCCGCCGCTCTCGAAATAGCCGGCTGTATGACAATCGTTGCAACCTGAAATAGATACCAGGTACCGGCCGCGCTCCACCGACGCGCTGCTCGCAATCAGAGCGCTCGCGGGACGCTGCTCCGGCCCGGCGGTGGCCCGGGCGGGAAATCCAAGCCCGATGCCCAGCAGAATGACAGAGGTAATGACCACTGCGCCGGCGGCACTCACGATACGGCTCACTGGCAGGGTCTCGAGGGCGGGAATCACGGTACGTCTCCTGGGTTCGTTGGGGTTACACTGAACAGACGCGCAGAAGTGCGCACGATTGGCTCATCCAGTGGGCTCAATCAAAAACGTCGACTGTTCGGGGGAGCACGCCGTGGCGAACGGGCCAGCGAATCGATCTGCGAGTGGATCGGCAAAAGAACACGACCAGCCAGTCACGCAACTGCTGGCGAAATGGCGCGGCGGCAATGAAGCGGCGCTCGGTGAGCTCACCGGAGTCGTCTACCAGGAGCTGCGTTCGCTCGCGCAACGACACCTGCGTCGAGAAAGACATAACCACACCATTCAGCGCACAGCGCTCGTGCACGAAGCGTTCGTGCGGCTGGTGAACCAGCAATCGGTGGATTGGCAGAGCCGCGCGCATTTCTTCGGGCTCGCGTCGAATCTCATGCGTCGCATCCTGGTGGATCACGCACGCGCACGCCTCGCATCGAAACGAGGCGGCGGCATGTCCGCGGTGAGCCTCGACGAGATCACGAATCCCGAAGACCCTGAAATGACCGGGGGTGCCGCACGCGCCTCGTATGCCGAGCCCGGACAGGTCGACGGCGAGACGGACGACGACGTCACCGCCATCGACGAAGCGCTCACGCGATTGAGCGCGCTCGACGAGCGCCAGGCGAAGATCGTGGAGATGCGCTACTTCGGCGGGCTCACCATCGAAGAGACGGCGCAGGTGCTCGAGATTTCAGACGCGACCGTCAAACGGGAATGGACGCTCGCGCGTGCCTGGCTGAAACGCGAGCTCTCACGCGGCCTCTGAGTAACAGAGCACCCCCACCCCACTCAAGCGACCCTGACCTGCGGTGACGAAGATGGATCCCAGCCGCTGGGAGCGCGTGAAGGAGATCTTCTCCGCTGCGCTTGAAAAAGAGCCCGACGCACGGGCTGCGTTCCTCGAAAAGCGCTGTGGCGCAGATGCAGGCCTGCGTGCCGAAGTGGAATCCCTGCTCGCCTCGCACGACGCCGACGACGACTTCATCGAGCGCCCCGCCGCGCAACGCGCGCTCGGACTCGCACCGGAGATCGAGCCGCCCTCCTGGATCGGGAGGCGCTGCGGCGATTACCGCATCGTCGAAGAAGTCGGCCGCGGCGGCATGAGCGAGGTCTACAAAGCGGTCCGCGACGACGATGAATATCACAAGGAAGTCGCGATCAAGGTGCTGCGGCGGGGCTACGACACGAAGGCGTTGCTGAAGCGCTTCAAAGTCGAGACGCAGATCCTCGCGACGCTCGACCATCCGAACATCGCCCGCCTGCTCGATGCCGGCAGCACCGAAGAAGGCCTGCCGTACCTGGTGATGGATTTCATCCAGGGCCGCACGATCGACGACTACTGCCGCCATCACAAGCTCGCCCTGACCGCGCGCCTCGAGCTGTTCCGCCAGCTCTGCAAGGCCGTGCAGTACGTGCATCAGCATCTGATGGTCCACGGCGACCTGAAGTGCAACAACGTGCTCGTTTCCGAAAACGGTACGGTGAAGTTGCTGGACTTTGGCATCGCGCGCCTGCTTCAGCCCCTGGCCTCGCCCGCCGGTGTGCTCGACGCGAAGCTCACCGCGCTGATGGCGTTGACGCCGGAATACGCGAGCCCCGAACAGATTCGCGGCGGACCGATCACCACCGCCAGCGATGTGTATTCGCTCGGCGTGATGCTTTATCAGCTCGTCACCGGCACGCTGCCCCATCGCTTGCGAGGCGATTCTTCGTTCGAGCTCGCGTCGCAGATCATGACGCAGGACGCTTTGCCGCCCAGCGTTGCGGCGAAGACCTCCGCAGCGACTGACACGACGGGCTTCGGCCGCGCGCTGCGCGGAGATCTCGACAACATCATCCTCATGGCGCTGGAGAAAGATCCGGCGCGTCGCTATTCGTCGGTCGAAAAGTTCGAAGAGGACCTGCGCAGGCATCTCGAAGGTTTTCCGGTCAGCGCGCGATCAGCCGGCGTGCTCTATCAAGCCGGCAAGTTCGCCGGCCGTCACAAGGCCGGCATTGCAGCCGTAGCACTCATCGGCATCACCCTGATCGGCGGCATCTTCGCGACACTGCGGCAGGCCGAGATTGCCTGGGACCAGCGGCAACGCGCGCAGCGTCACTTCGATGAAGTGCGCAAGCTCGCCAACGTGTTCATGTTCGACGTGCACAGCGCGATCCAGGATCTGCCGGGCTCCACGCCCGCGCGCCAGATGCTCGTCGAGAACTCGCTCAAATATCTGGCGGCGCTGTCCGCGGAATCCTCCACCGAGCCGTCGCTCCAACGGGAGCTCGCTTCGGCCTATGAAAAAGTCGCTGACGTGCAGGGCGGCTACCGGATCGCAAACCTCGGCGACACCGCCGGCGCGATCTCGAGCTATCGCAAGGCGCTCACGCTGCGCGAGCAACTCGCGGCGGCCGATCCCCAGGATCGTGAAGTGCGCCGGGACCTGCTGCGCAATCACGGCAAGCTCAGCGAGATCCTCAGCGGCGAAGGCGACACGGCCGCGGCCATCGAAAGCTCACGCCGCGCCACCAAGCTCGCCCAGCAACTGGCGGGATTGCCCGGCGCGACCATAGAAGATCGGCGCAACGTCGCCACCGCACTCCTGAGCCTGGGATGGCAGCTCGCGCGTGCCAGACAAGTGGGCGACGGCGTGCTGTTCATCCGCCAGTCCATCGCGATATTCGAAGGGATGCAGAAAGAACGGCCTGACGACGGGGTGATCCAGCGCAACCTGTCACTGGCATACGGGCGACTGGGTGAAACGCTGCTGAACAATACCGAGTTGTATCAGGATGCATTCATCGCCCATCAGCACAGCTACGACATCGTCTCGAAGCTGCTCGCCGACGACCCGCGCAACACGCGGCTCGGCAAGATCGTCGCGTACGCGGAGCTGGGGATGGCTTCGGCCCTCACACAACTCGAGCAACCTCGCGCAGCGCTTGCCGAACAGCAGAAGGCGGTCGAGGTGTTCCGCGAGATGCTGAACGCGGACGCGAAGAACGAAGTGGCCCGTTATGACGCGGCCTTCGCCCTCAGTGAAGCAGGCGCCACGTTGCTGACGCTCGGCGAGTTGACGCAGGCCGAGAGTCGCCTGACCGAAGCGCTCGACGTGCTGTCCCACGCCCCCGGAATCACCGCAACGACGCTCAACGATTCGCGGGTGCTGCTCGGAATCGACTATTACCGGCTCGGACTGTTGCATGTCGCCCGGGCCGGCCCGCTCGAGCCCCGCGCCCAGCGCCAGGGCTGCGAAGAGGCCCTCCGGTGGTTTGCGCTGGGCGAGCCGATCGTGACCCTCGCCAGCACCGCGGAAGATGTCGAATGGCGCCTGTTGTCGAAGGGGGCGATGGAGCGTCGGAACCAGGCGGACCCTTCCTGCGCAAAGGTTCTCACCGCGGCGAAATAAGGCCATACTGGCGCTACTATGAAAGTCGACCTGTATGACGCCCCTCTGTCCGAAGAGGCGCAGAAGATGCTCCAGGATCCCCAGGCCGTGCACGACCTGCTGATTCGCATCATGGAAAGCGGCGAACGCCGCCATTTCGAAGTGAAGTCCGGCGCCCGCACGCTCGATGTGTCCGCCAGCGCCGCTGTCACCGCCGACGCGGAAGCTTGATCTCCACCAGATTGGCTGACCGGTGAACTTCGCTTTACCGGCCATCACGCTGTTGCTTCTGCTCCTGCCCGGCATCCTCGCCGTGCAGGGCTTCCTCGGCCGCATCGGTCGCAAAACCTCGGATCCCGTCGGTCAGGCCGGCATCACGTGGGCCGGGCTCGTGGCGTTGCTGATCGCGCCGCTGATCCATCTCGTGCTGAACGCCGTCCTGCACGTATTCGGCGCCCCGCCGCCGGACCTGCACGCCATTTTTGTGCTGCTGTCGGGCCAGTTCGGCGACAGCGCGGAGTTCTCACGAACCCTGAACACGTTGATCCGCACGCCCTGGCTGGTCACGGCGTATTTCATCGTCGCGACGCTGCTGGGCCTCTCGTTCGGCTGGATCGCACAGTGGTTCGTGCGCTCGATGCAGCTCGACCGCACGTTCTCCGCGTTCCGTTTCGCAAGCGATTGGCACTACCTGTTCGAAGGCGAGATCCGCAGCGACCTGCCCCGCCCGGACTTCGTGGTCGTAGCAGCCACCGTCGAGCATGCAGGCCAGGCGTATCTATACGTCGGTGTGCTTCGTCACTACGCCGTGGATCGCCAGGGTGAGCTCGCCCGCCTGCACATGAACAGCGTCGTCCGCCGGCCGATCGGCGAAGACCGGCCGCACGGCCAGGAGCAGACCCTGCCGGACCGCACCGGCCGCTTCTACCCGATCACCGGGGATGAGCTGGTCATCGTGTTTCGCGACGTGCGTACGCTGAACGTGCGCTACATGTACCTCAAGCCGAAGGCGTAGCCGGCCCGGCCTGAGGTTGTCTTCGAGCTGATGCAGCTTGGCCGCACCAGGATGACGCTCATCGCGCCCGCCTGCCAGCCGCCGGGGCAGCACGACCCGATGTGTTACGCGAACCGCTCACGATGCAGAAACAATCATCAACAAGCATCGACAGCGCGCGTGACAATGACAATAATCCGCAGGTTTCCGCCACCTGAAAACGTGCACATGGCATCGCGCACCGTACTTTTCGTTGGCTACGACGGCGTAGGCCTGCTGGATCTCACCGGCCCGTTCACCGTCTTCTGGTCCGCATCGTGGTTCCTCGCCCAGCGTGGCGAGCCCGTCTATGAAAGACGGGTGGCCACCGTGAGCGGCGGGCCCGTCAACACGGCCGACGGCATCACCCTCGTCGCCGAGCCCCTCTCGAATTTCGATGACGCGCCCATCGACACACTCGTCGTGCCGGGCGCGCTAGATCTATCGGGCGCAATGAAAGACCGCACGCTGGTGGAATGGCTCGCGGCGAATGCCCCCCGCGCCCGGCGCATCTGCACGGTCTGCACAGGCAGTTTCGTGCTCGCAGAAGCAGGCTTGCTGGATGGCAAACGCGTGGTCACACACTGGCAGGCCGCAGAGTCGCTGGCCGCGCAATATCCATCGCTCAAGGTCGAACCCGACGCGTTCTTCGTTCGCGACGATCCAGTGTGGTCGTCGGCGGGTGTGTCCGCCGGAATCGATCTTGCCTTGGCTCTGGTACAAGATGACTGCGGCCGTGAGGTGGCGATGAGCGTGGCGCGCCAGCTCGTCGTCTACATGAAGCGTCCCGGCGGCCAGACCCAGTTCAGCGAGCTGCTCGTGAACACGGGCTCCAACGGCTCGGAGCCGTTCGCAGAGCTGCACGACTGGCTCACGAACCATCTGCACGACGAAACGCTTTCGGTGGAGGCCCTCGCCCGCCGTGCCTGCATGAGCGCGCGCAATTTTGCCCGCGTGTACAAGACCAAGACCGGTCGCACGCCGGCCAAGGCCATCGAGCTGTTCCGGTTGCAGACCGCGCGGCGGCTGCTGGAAGACACCGACGAGCGGATCGAAGCCATCGCACGCCGCACCGGTTTCGGCGATGAAGACCGCATGCGGAACACGTTTCAGCGTCATCTGAATGTCAGCCCGCGCGATTATCGTGAGCGCTTCGGCAACCGCGAGTCGGCCTCGCTCTCCTGAAAGAAAAACGAATGAAACTCTGGATGGCGCTCGCCGCCGCCGTTCTTGCTTGCGCGCAAGTCAGCGCAGCGGACCTGCGCGACGGACTGAACAGCTACGAATCGAAAGACTACGCGCTCGCCTTCGGGATCCTCGCCCCGCTCGCCGAGCTCGGCAACCCACGCGCCCAATTCGCGGTCAGTCGCCTGCTGCTCGATGGCAAGGGCATTGATAAGGACGTCGTGAGAGGTGTCGGCTGGTTGATCGCCGCTGCGGAGAATGGCTCCCCCGACGCTTCGGGCGTGCTCGCAGCAGAGAGCGCGAAACGGACGGACGCACAGAAATCCGAGGCGCAGCTCTTCGCGGCTCGTTATGGCCGCGAAGCCACCGCGCTGCTCAACGCGTTGCCCACGGGGGCGGGCGTCGTGGACGGGTTCAAGCCACCGCAGGTGACCCCTGGGCTGGAAAAGAACACCGAGTTGCAGCGAGGCATGGCGCTGGTGATGGCCCAATCCGGCTGGATGTTCACGGACGTGATCTGCGTTGTCGACGCGGAGGGCCAGGTGCGGGACGCGTTCATCGTCGACTCGCAGCCGACGCGCAATATCTCGCAACTGCTGGTCGAAGCGTTGCATGGCATCCGCTGGACGCCCGCACAATCAGCACAAGGGCCCGTACCTGGCGCGATGCTGATGTCCGTTCACTATATGTTCCAGCAGACCAATGCGGCTCGCCAGCTTCGCAACAACATCCTGCGCCTGAAGCGTGAGGCGCAGGACGGCGACGACGCTTCGCAGTATGTGCTGAGCAAGCTCGAGCACTATTTCAAGGAATTGCCGGGCGGCGATATCGACGCCGATGCCCTGCTCAGCAAGGCCGCTGCGCAGGGTAGGCACGCTCGCGCGATGCATGCGCAAGCCATCAAAGAATCCAAAGACACGGTCAACCCAGCCGCCAGCGACTTTTCACGACTGCTGGAGGTTGGGCGCGCCGGCCTGCAGCCCGTGCAGATTGAAATAGCCTTGGCGGCCTGGAGTGAACAGACTCCTGCAGGCTATGCGCGAGCACGTCGATGGTTGGCTGCGGCACGTAACGGTGGCGGCGTCGAAGCAAACAAATATCTCGCAGCGTTGCTCGTTGCGCATCCCGTGAAGGAAGCGGAAGACACCAAAAGCGCACTCAAGCTCGCGGGCGACGCGACCACCTCCTGGCATGGCACGAAAGATCCGGACGCGTGGCAGGTGCTCGCGGCCGCGCAGGCCAAGGCCGGCCAGTTCGCTGAGGCGATCACTGCTCAGCAGAAAGCGATCGACCTGGCACGGGGCTATGGATGGACACTCACGTCCCTCGATCGCCGCCTCGAGGCCTACCGTGCTTCGCGCGCGATCCTCGAAGACATCGTCGTCATCCCGATGATGGCGCGCAGCGGGCCGATCACCGATCCAACTTCGTAGACAGCACGACCGACGACGTCGTGCGCTCCACCCCTTCGAGATCGCCGATCGCGTCGATCAGGTCGTCCATCTCTTTGACGGACGGCGCTGCCACCAGCGCAATCATGTCGAACGTGCCGCTCACGGACTGCAGCAGCCGCACCGCCGGCATTCGCTTGATCTCTGCGCTCACGCCTGCCGACCGTTTCGGGCCCACGGTGATCATCACGTACGCGTGAATCTGATTTTTCTCGAAGCTCTCGGCGATGCGCACCGAGTACCCGGTGATCACTTTCGTGCGCTCCAGTCGCGCGATGCGACTCTGCACGGTGGTGCGCGAAATCCCCAATGACCGTGCCAGCTCCGCCACGGGCGCGCGGGCGTCTTCGCGCAGGCGGGCGATGAGAAGATGGTCGAGTTTGTCCAGGTTCGTCATTCTGACCAGTCCGACGTGAAATCTGCCGAGATTATCGCGGCAAATCGTCGGGATGGCCATGGCAATCCGCCGGGGCGGCGGGCACATTGATCTTCCAGCGCGGCGTTCGCCCGCATCCGGACCTGGAGCGAGAACATGAAGAAAGTAGCCGTCATCGGCGGTGGCAAGATCGGCTCGATGATCGTCGATCTGCTGTCCCACTCCGGCGACTACGCCGTCACCGTGGCGGACCGCTCGCGCGACCAGCTCGATCGCCTCGAAACGGATGCTCCTGTCGAGCGCGTGGCGCTCGACATCACCGATACACAAGCGCTCGACGGCCTGGTGCGCGGCAAGTTCGCAGTGCTGAGCGCCGCTCCCTATCACCTCACCACACGCATTGCCGAAGCCGCCAAGGCGAACACGGCGCACTACCTCGATCTCACCGAAGACGTCGCCAGCACGCGCTTCGTGAAGAAGCTCGCGGTGGACGCACAATCCGCGTTCATTCCTCAGTGCGGACTCGCGCCAGGCTTCATCACGATCGTCGCGTACGATCTCGCGCGCCACTTCGACACGCTGAGCGACGTGCGCATGCGCGTGGGCGCGCTGCCGAAATACCCGTCGAATGCGCTCAACTACAACCTCACGTGGTCGACGGACGGCGTCATCAACGAATACTGCGAGCCGTGCGAAGCCATCGTGAACGGCCAGTTGCGCGAGACCGCGCCGCTCGAAGAGCGTGAGGAGTTCTCGCTGGACGGCGTGACGTACGAGGCGTTCAACACGTCGGGCGGCCTCGGCACGCTGTGCGAAACGCTTGCCGGCAAGGTGCGCAACCTCAATTACCGCACCATCCGCTATCCCGGTCACGCCGCGATCATGAAGGCGTTGCTGAACGACCTGCGACTGCGCGACCGGCGCGATGTGCTGAAAGACATCCTGGAAAACGCCCTGCCCGCCACGCTTCAGGACGTGGTCATCGTGTTCGTCACGGTCAGCGGCAGCAAGGACGGGCGCTTGATCCAGGAGTCGTACGCCAACAAGATCTACGCCCAGAACGTGAACGGCCACATGCGCAGCGCCATCCAGATCACCACCGCCGCCGGCATCTGCACGGTGCTGGACATGCTGGCCGATGGCTCGCTGCCGGCGAAGGGTTTCGTGAAGCAGGAAGACATTCCGCTCGAGAAATTCCTGCAGAACCGGTTCGGCCGCGCATATGCCCAACAGGAGCTCGCATGAACGCCCAGCCTCGTACTGCCTCGGTGAACGATGAGATCGGCCCGCTGTTGCAGCGGTTGGGAGTTCGCCGGGAGCTGATCACCGGCGGGTCGCTCGCTGTGCACTCGCCGCTTACGGGAGAGCTCATCGCGCGTGCGAAAACGGCCACGGCCGCTGAAGCGTCGGCGGCAATCGACCAGGCGCACACGGCATTCCTCGAATGGCGCAAGGTTCCGGCGCCGAAGCGCGGCGAGCTCGTGCGCTTGCTCGGCGAAGAGTTGCGCGCGGCGAAGACGGATCTCGGCCGACTCGTGACGCTCGAAGCCGGCAAGATCACGTCCGAAGGACTCGGCGAAGTGCAGGAAATGATCGACATCTGCGATTACGCAGTCGGTCTGTCCCGCCAGCTCTACGGCCTCACGCTCGCGACCGAACGCAGCGAGCATCGCATGATGGAAACGTGGCATCCGTTGGGCGTCGTCGGTGTGATCTCGGCGTTCAACTTTCCGGTGGCCGTGTGGTCGTGGAATTCGGCGCTCGCATTCGTGTGCGGCGACTCCGTCGTCTGGAAGCCTTCGGAGAAAACGCCGCTGACCGCGCTCGCCGTGCATGCATTACTCGAGCGTGCGATCGCCAAGTTCGGCAGCGCGCCGGCGGGCCTTGCCGCCGTGTTGATCGGTGGACGGGATGTCGGCGAAACGCTCGTCGATCATCCGAAGGTACCGATCGTGTCGGCAACCGGCTCTACGGCGATGGGTCGGCAGGTCGGCCCAAAGCTGGCCGCGCGTTTCGCGCGCAGCCTGCTCGAGCTGGGAGGCAACAACGCGGCGATCGTCGCACCGACCGCGAATCTGGATCTCGCACTTCGAGGCATCGCATTCGCTGCCATGGGAACGGCAGGCCAGCGTTGCACCACGCTTCGCCGTCTCTTCGTGCATGAGAGCGTGTACGACGCGCTCGTGCCGCGTTTGAAGTCTGCTTACGCCTCAGTGCCCGTCGGGGATCCGCGCGAAGCGGGAACGCTCGTGGGTCCGCTGATCGACGAAGCGGCAGTCACTCGCATGCAGCGCGCGCTCGAAGCTGCGAAGGCCGCGGGTGGCGTTGTCAGTGGCGGTGAGCGAGTTGGCGCGCCGGGCGCTGGAGCTTACGTCCGCCCTGCCCTCGTCGAGATGTCGAAGCAGGCGGACATCGTGCGCGAAGAGACGTTCGCGCCGATCCTGTACGTCATGCGGTACAAAGACTTCGAGGAGGCGATCCGCCTGCAGAACGATGTGCCGCAAGGACTGTCGTCGTCGGTGTTCACGAATGACATTCGGGAAGCCGAGCGCTTCACTTCTGCTGAAGGCTCCGACTGCGGAATCGCCAATGTGAACATCGGGCCTTCCGGCGCCGAGATCGGTGGCGCGTTCGGCGGTGAGAAGGAAACCGGCGGCGGCCGCGAGGCAGGCTCGGATTCGTGGAAGGCCTACATGCGCCGTGCGACCAACACGATCAACTATGGCGCGACATTGCCGTTGGCGCAGGGTGTGAAGTTCGACGTGTAGCAAGCTCGACGCGCGGGGCCCCGGATTTCACACAACCGCAATCCCCCTGACATCCACCCTCCCGACAGTCACCGGTTGGTCATACACAACAACCGGTTTCGGGATGAAGGGTCGTCAGTCCATGCGTTCGTCTACTCGTGTCGCTCTGTCCATCGCTGCGCTCGGCGTTACCGCACCGGCGTTCGCTCAACTGGCCCCTGGCCCGAACCCCGTCACCGGAACGGTGGGCGCGCAGGCACTCAACAACGGCAACGGCACGGTCGACAGTACCGGCAAAATCAGCACCACCGGGAGCACGGTCGCGCTGACGATCAACGGCACCTCGACGCTCCTCAATAACGGCACGATCGAAGCGACCGGCACCGGCCGCGCGATGGACAGCAACTCGGGCGTTTCGGATCTCACCATCACCAACAACGGGCTGATCAGCTCCGTGTCGGCCGATGCGTTCCGCGTGAACACGAATTCCAGCGTGCTGCTGACGAACAGCGGCACGATCCGCGTGACCAACGGCGGTCAGGCGATCGACTGGGCCGCGATCACCTCCAAGAGCAACGTCCTGAACAACCAGGCCAGCGGCGTGATCAGCGCCGTCGGCGAAGACGCCGTTCGTCCCGGCACGAACGGCGTCGTCAATAATGCGGGCACGATTTCCGCAGCCGTCACGGGCGGCGCATCGCCGAGCGGCAGCGATGGCATCGACGTCCGCACGTTCACCGGCATCCAGGTCAACAACAGCGGGTTGATCACGGGCCGACATGGCATCGCGACCGACGGCTCGAACGTCGGTCCATCGACTATCACCGTGAACAACCTCGCCGGCGGCACCATCGCGGCGCTCAACGGCTCCGGCCTGAACATCGACGGCGCGTTCGCCGGCGTCACCGCGACGGTGACCAACGCTTTCGGCGCAACGTTCAAAGGCGGCGTGCTGGCTGCGGCCACCGAAGGCGACGGTGACGGCATCGACGTCGACGGCAAACTCACGCTCACCAACAGCGGCGACATTCTCGGCCTGGGCGCCAAGGGCGCGGCCAACAACGCCGAAGGCATCGCGGCGGGCGGCGGCTCGATTCGGAACCTGGGAACCGGCCGGATCATCGGCAGCACGCTGACCACCGCCGCGCCGAACGGTGACGCGACACGCGCGGGCAACGGCATCCTCATCGACGACAGCAACGGCGGCAACGCCATCGCGGTCACCACCATCGTCAACGCGGGCCTGATTCAGGGCAAGAGCGGCTTCGGCATCAAGATCGTCGGCACCTATGGCGACAGTGTTTCGAACGAGGCGGGCGGCACCATCCGCGGCGCCGGCACCGGTGCAGCGCTGCAGACCGGCGGCGGCGCAGACGTGGTGTTCAACTCCGGCGCTATCGTCAGCGACGGAGGCAACGCCATCGATCTGCAGGACGGCGATGACACGCTGACGATCGGCGGCGGCTCGGCCAGCATCGCAGGCACTGTCTCGGGCGGCGCCGGCACGAACACGGTGACGACGGACCTCGGCTCCGGAAACAGCTTCTCGTACGCCGGCGTGCTCTCGAACTTTGCAACGCTGGACGTGAAGAGCGGCACCACCACCCTGTCCGGCGCGAATACCTACTCGGGCCAAACGCTCATCGAAGGCGGCACGCTGGTGCTCGACGGCACGAACCGAATCTCGTCCGATAGCGCACTCGCGCTGAGCGGCGGCACTTTGGCACTCGCAAACAGCGGCGGCGCGAATGCGCAAACCTTCGCGAGCCTTTCGCTGACCGCCGACTCAACGATCAACCTGGCGTTGTCTTCGCTTTCGTTCAACGGGCTGGGTGCGATCGGCAGCGGCACGCTGCTGACACTGCTCGGCTGGTCTGAAGGAACGTCGCCGAATTACGCGATTCGCTTCTTCGGTGACCTGTCGACGGACGCGGGTTTCCTCGCGCTGCTCGGCCAGACCACCATCAATGGTCTCGCGGCGGGGTTCAACTTTGACGGAACGTACACGAACGTTCGCCCCGTGCCGCTGCCGGCGGCGGTATGGTTGCTGCTGTCAGCATTGGGGGGGATGGGGTTGCTGCGCCGACGCCGTTAGAGCCACTGCTTTAGCGGTGCGCGTCGCGGCGGCTTTGCGTCAGCGGCTCTGTCAGCGGCCCTGCTGCGAAAATCAAACTGAATAAACAGTTTTTTTGTTTTCCGAAAGCAGCAGATCCGCGTTTCCTCAGCGCTTCAAATCGCGCGACAGTCGATACGCCATGTAGGCCAGCAGCGCGACCGCCGCGCCGAGCACGACCCAGAGCACGGTGGACTTTTCCAGCCGAGGGCGGTTCGGCGCGGTGAGTCGCGCCGGTCCACCGAGCGGCTGTCGCTCACCGAGTGATGCGTGAAGAACGCTCGCACCCTCCGGCAACTGCGGGATCTGGCCGGCGGCGGCCGAAGCGGAAGCATTTCCGAACGCCAGCGTGAAGGGCGCCGGCCCGCGCGCCAGGAACGTGATCTTGTGCGGCATCCACGCGATGTGCAGTTTCGGCGCGCCGCTGCCCAGCGGATTTCCGCGAGTGTCGACCTGCACGCGCCAGTACGGATTGCCCACCAACCCCACGGGAACATCGCCGTTCATGAGCTCGGTGTCGGCACTTCTCAGGCGATAGAAACCGGCCCGTTCCAATGGGCGCCAGGGCTCTTTGCTGTGGAGCCGGGTGAGCAGTTCCACGTTCACGATCGTGTTGACTTCAGGCAGCTCGAGATTCACGCGGTCGACCGGAAAATACGCGCCGGTGTTGAACTCGAACGCCCCAGCGGTGCCGGGCACGGGCGCACCCTCGAATGACAGCGACGAGCGGCTGATGTCCTGGCGATTGCCCGCAGGCTCCGCGACCACCGACGTGATCTCGAACGGCGCGCGTTCACCCACCCACGACAGCCGCCAGTACCTGGCGCGCATGTATCGCGTCTCGACGCGACGCTCGACGAGCCGCGAATCACCCGCGCGAAGATTTGCGATGGGCGCGGCATCGACGAGCGTTTGCCAGTGGCCCAGGTCATCGCCGCCTTCGATGCGGAGACGTCCCGCGAACTGTGGCGCGTCCTCGGGCCAGCCGAACTGCAGCGCCGCCAAGGATCCTTGCAGCGTTCGACCGTCGACCACGTAGCTCGTGATGGCGCTCGGCTCGGCGGGCGTTTTCGATATCGTGCCGGCGGGCGCCTGTACGCTCACCTTGGCACCGCCCGCCTCGATCTGTACGCGCATGGCTTCGAGCGCCGGTTCTTCGTTCCCCCGCAACGGAAAAACAGGAAGTGACACAGCCGGAACGCTCACAACCTGTTCGGTGCGTCCCCGGCTCAAGATGTGCGGGACGACCTCACCGCGCCCGTTGAACACGGCGATGTCAGTGAGGTCCGGGCGCATCACGCTCTGATAAACCCGCGTCGGCAGCTCCGTGACGTACGCGGCAGCGGCGCCCGTGGTCTCGAACTTCATGCCGTAGGCGAAATCGTCCGGCTTCGGCGGCGAGGCCTCCGCGGCCGCTGCGGTGGCCGACGCGGTTGCCACTGCCGAAAGAAACACCGCCACACAAAGAACAGGCCGCCTCATGCTTTTCCTTCCGCCAGGACCTCATCCTTCGCGGGCGGCAGCGGCGAAAAATATCCGACCACCAGCATCAGCAACCCCACCACGACGAATGAAACGATACGCTCGACGGTTCCGACACGAGACAAGTCCACGAGAAACAGCTTCCCGACCACCACGGCGAGCAACGCTGCGCCCGTGATCCAGATGATGCGACTCTCGCGCCGGGTGGCGAGCAGCATCGTGGCCAGCGCGAGCACGGTCCAGAAAATCGAGAGCGAAGTCTGGACCAGCGTTGAAGCGAGCATCGGTTCCAGTTGCAGCGGTACGCCGAACCACTGATGCAAGGTTCGCAATAGCACGGCATTCAGCCAGACAAACACCAGCGCAGCGTGCAGCCCCGCCGCCGACTTCCAGGATACATTCGAAAACAGCGGATATTCCGCACTCCGCAGATGCAGGCCGAAGCGCAGGAGGACGAGCAGCGCGAACGCCTGGGCCACATCGAGTGGATTCAACAAAGGAAAATAGGGCAACGGACGCGGATCCCCCGTCATCGTAAGGTTGGTGAGCAGGCTCCAGAAGCCGAGCGCGGCCGCAAGGCCACTGCCGGCAATCGCGACATACGACTGCGCATGCGTTTCAACGGGCCATGCAAGCCGATCCCGCAGCTTCGGCAATGCGAACAGCACCGCGCCCGGAACGATCGCCCAGGCGATGGCAGGCCACGATCCGCTACCTTTCACTGCGTGGTCCACCTGCCAGGCGAGCTCCCAGGTTCCGAGCGCAACCAATAACCACACCGAGAGGACGTGAAGCGCCGAAGTCAGGACGGTGTCTTCTTCGTGGCGCCGGCAAACCCAGTAGAACGCAGCGAACGCCAGCGGCCACGCAGCCCAGCCACCGAATGCAAGAGGATGGTTCCAGGTGGGCTTGAACGCTGAATCAATGGCGACGACCAGGCCGACCAACAGCATCACCGGCATGAGACCCATGGCCGCGGGCTGCGCGCATCGAAGGTCGAGGCGCCGCTTCAATTCGCCGCAGATCACCGCGGTGACGGCAAAGAGAACCAGGATCGCCGAGAGGTCATACCCTTCCGGCAATAGTCGATCGATCTCCAGGATTCCGCTCGCGAGCCACCACAGCAGGCCCCAGAGGAACAGGATCGGCGCGTACAGCCGCTCTTCGGCAAACAGGTCATCGTCATGTTGGCGCAGCGAGCGCGCGGCGAACACCGAGCCCACAGCAATCATCACGCCGCCGAGGTAGGCACTGTTGAGAACCGGCACGGCGCTGTACGGCGCATCGATGTCGAACAGAAAGATCACACCGCTCGCGATCTGCAGCAGCGTGCCGAAGGCTCGCGGCAATCGCCGGCCCTGTCGGCAGCCCACCCACACCAACGCCGCACCTTCGAGAGCCCACGTGGCGGAGCTCCATCGACCGTCGAGCGCCAGCGGCACGGCGACCGTGAGGAACACAACGCCGAGCGCCATGAACGCCTCGACGAGCAATCGCTGCGTGTCGCGGCGACCCCGGTGCAGAATCCAGGCGAGCGTCAAATACATCGCACTGACAGCGGCGGCGCTGTAGGCGAGCGCGAAGGGCCGGTCGTGAACGAGCGCGGCCTGCAGGCCAAACGCGACGGCAGGCACGCCGAACACGATGCTGCCGTCGACATATCCGCGAAGCACCGGCTTCTGGCGAATGGAGAAGAGCACGGCGATCGCGACGTACAGCGTGAAAAAGCCGATCAGGAACGGCTCGGTCGTCGAGAAGAATTCCGGCCGGTACTTCAGCACGCCCCAGGCGGTGCCAATGACGAACGTGAACAGGAAACCTGCGACGTTCAGCGGTCGCCACGCCTTGAACCACGCAATCGCGAGGATGGCGAGATTGAGCACGCCGTAGTAGCTGAACAGGACGACATGGTCGCCCTGCCCCGTCGACGCCAGCACCGGCGCCATGAATCCACAACCGACGGCCAGCAGGCTGAAGGCCAGCGAATTCTGAAGGATTGCGAGTGCCGCCGAGAACGCAGCGAGAAGCACGAGCAATGCGAATGCGGCTGCGGCCGGCAATACCGAGAACAAGCGCAGAGACGCAAACACGGTGAGATAGAGAATGCCGATGGCGCCGCCCTGCAGGGCCAGTGCATAACCCAGGCGTTTCGTGCGCAGGCGCCAGCCGAGGCCCAGCAGCACGACACCGCCCGCGGCGACACCGGAGAGTCGGAGTTGAATCGGCACGTGCGTGTGCTCGGCGACATAGCGCAACAGGAATGCGACGCCGATGAACAGGATGACGATGCCGACGCGAACCAGCGTGTTGCCGCCGGTGAACCACTCGCGAATCGCCACGACGATGGGCGACTCGGGAGGCAGCCGTGGTGGACGGGAGATGTGGGGAGGCTGAACGGGCCTGATGCGAGCGGCCAGGTTCTCATCGACGTGCGAGTCGACCTCCGATGCATCGGGTGACGCCGCCGCGCGCGAGGCCGCGGTGGCGGCCGTTGGGGCCGCATCGGCGAGCGAGTCTGCGGAGGCCCGTTTCGCATCAGCGGCCGACTCCGCGGCGCGTGCAGCGAGTCCCGCATCAGCGAACGACTCACGCGGCGCCTCCGCAGATGCCGGCGTGGAATGCACTGGCGGCGCTGCTCCAGAAGCACTCGCTGCCCGCCCCCGTCCCGGCTCGGCATCACGTGCTTCACTTCGCGGCGCCCATCGCTGCTCGCCCAGGCGCCGATGCAGCTCCGACAACTCCTTCTCGGCCCGGTCCGCGCGCCGTCTCAGCGAGACGATCTCAGCCAGCGCGAACACCGCGATAGCACTCAGCGCAGCCCCGAAGACCGCGCGCGACTCACTCGCAAATGCGGCGCCGAGCAATGCCGCGACGATCATCAAGACGATTCGCATGCCTATCCGTGCAAGCTTGAGCTAAAGGAGCAACGCGCGGCAGTTGTACCGTGAAGCGCCATGTCCGTAAAGCGAACATCTTCGCCCGGTCAATGCCTCCAGGTGAGAACCCCATTGCACGCGCGTGAGCAGTGCCCGGCGCTATTACGGTCAATCACCCCGCCGCACCTACTGCCGGCCCGTTATGGCTCTAAATGAAGACGTCGTCACGCTTGCGCAACGATGCTGGCCCGTAACGAGCGGCATTCATCGACGTCGAGCTCGAACGACGGCAGCGAACGAATCAGCGCGGGCGCGCGGCCAGCTGCCGGTGGAACGACCGCCCCATCTCTTCGATGGTGGTCGGCTTGAGAATGACTTCGCGCACGCCGATGCGGCGCGCGAGATCCAGGTCGTCCGGATCGATATATCCCGTCGTCATGATCACCGGCACGTCGGGCCGGATTTCGAGCACGTGACGCGCGAAGTCCATGCCGCTCGCGCCGGGCATCGACAAATCCGTCAGCACCAGGTCGAACTCCGCCGGCCGCGCGCGAAACTCCGCCAGCGCATCGACCGCACGCGTGTGCGCGTGAACCTCATACCCGAGCCGCTTCAGCATGCGACCCGCGAGCAGCACGATAGGCTCCTCATCGTCGAGAAACAGGATGCGCTCGCCGTTGCCGTGAAAAGCCTCGACGACGTGCTGGTGTCGGCCGCTGACTTCGCCATCGACCACCGGGAAATAGACGCTGAAGCGCGTGCCCTTGCCCGGCTCGCTCGACACCGTGATCGCGCCGTCATGGTTCTTGACGATGCCGCGGACCACCGCGAGCCCGAGCCCCGTGCCGCGGCCGGGTGGCTTCGTGGTGAAGAACGGCTCGAAGATCCGATCGAGCACATCGCGACTCATGCCCGTGCCGGTGTCCGCCACGATGAGCCGAACGTAACGGCCCACGTGCAGCTCGGGACACGTCGCAGCCAGGGCCTCGTCGACGGTCACGGCCTCGAGCGAAATATCGATGCGACCGCGCTGGCTCTCGATCGAATGCGCCGCATTGATGCCGAGGTTCAACAGCACCTGGTGGATCTGCGCGTTGTCCGCCATCACCGTCGGCAACGCCGCGGGCGTGTTGGCGTTGATCTCGATGCCCGCCGGAATGGTCGAGCGCAGAAGCTGTATCGCCTCCTGGACTGCGGGCTGCATGGTCATGAGTGTACGAAGCTGCTCCTGTCGTCCGCCGAAAGCAAGGATCTGCCGGACCAGACTCGTCGCGCGAGTGCAGGCCTTGTCCATCTCGACGAGGCTCGTACGGACGGCATGATCATGCGGCAGTGCCATCTCGGCGAGCGAAAGGTTACCTCGCAGCACCGTGAGGATGTTATTGAAGTCGTGGGCGATGCCACCGGCGATGGAGCCGAGCGCATCCAGCTTCTGCGACTGGCGGATCTGCCGCTCGAAACGCCGCCGCTCGCTCACGTCGGCAATGATTCCTAACGAACCGATCACGCCTCCGCTCGTGTCGTAGAGGGGCGAGCTCCAGACATTCACCTCCAGCAGCTGGCCATCTTTCGTGCGACGGCGACGCTCCACTGCAAGCTGGCGACTCGGAATCTGCGAGACGACGCTGCCCACATCGCTCTTCGGAACGAACGGCACCACCTGGCCGATGGCTTCGTCAGCAGTCCATCCGAACATGCGCTCGGCAGCGGGACTCCATAACAGCACGCGCGACTCTTCATCGAGCACGACGATGGCGAGCGGCGACGCATCCACCAGCGTCTGCAGCAAACCGCTGGTTTTCTGCAGGGATTCTTCGGCTTCGCGCCGCAGTGCTTCGCGATCGAACGCATCGAGCGCGGACGACACGGCGCCAGCCACTTCGTCCATCAGGCGCAGCTCAGGTTCGCCGAAAGCGTTGTCGTCGCGCGAGCACACGGAGAGCACGGCCACCGTGCGATTCTGGAAGCGGATCGGAAATGAGGCCATCGATCCGAAGCCGCGGCGTTGCGCTTCGCGCCGCCAGCCGGCCGGATTCGCACTGCGACGCAGCTCGTCGACGACGACGTGAGCGCCGGTGCGAAGACACACAGCGACAGGATTCTCCTCCGCATCGGCCTGGGTTCGATCCTTGCCGAGGGTGTCGAGGTACGACGCATCGCCAAAATGCGCGACGGGACGAATCTCGTTGCTGGACTCGCGCCACGACGCGATCCACGCCAGCGTGAACTTGCCCTCGACACCCGCGATGCGGCAGATCTCGGGCAAGAGCACATCGGCATCCGCGGCGTGAACGATGGCCTCGTTCACACGACGGACCATCGTGAAGAGCTCATCGCGATGCAGTATGCGACGCTCGGTGCGTTCGACCGCGCGCACGTTCCACCACATGACCGCCACGAGCAGGAAGATCAGACCGAGCGCGACGAGCAGCGCCTGGTCGACGGAAAGGATCGGCAGGCCCAGCGCCCAGATCGCCAGCAGTGCCGCGCCAACGACCGAGCCGGTGGCAAGCGTGGCGCGCCGGACGGGTTTGAACGACGGGGGCGTTCCCTCTCGCTCAGCAACTTGTGGCATGGCTCCCCCGCCTCGATGGGAGAGTCCAACGCTACGGCGTCAACGCACCGGAACGCAACCCCAGTTCGCTGCGCGTCGGTTTAGGGAAGCTCCGGTCTGCCGCTTCCGGAAAAACCAAAAATAGTTTTTCCAGTTTGTTTTTCTGCGCAGAGCCGGTGAATCCGGTTCGCCTTGGATAAAACCGCGCGACCGGTCAGCGCTTGATCGCGACGAAGGCGGCCCAGTTGAACCAGCGGAAGCAGGTGTCGACGGCGCCGAATCCACAGCGCATGAGCAGCTCTTCGTTTTCCTCGACCCGGTAGGGAACGAGCACGTTCTCGAGCGACTCGCGCTTGCGCTGGATCTCTTCCTGCGTGTAGCCCTGCTTCGCTTTGTATTTGTAGTAGAGCTCGATATACATCCGGTTCAGCAGCGAATCCTCGACGAGCACTTTCTCTGCCATCAGCAGCGCGCCGCCCGGACGCAGGCTCTCGAAGATGCGCTTCACCAGCGCCTCGCGGTGGATCGGACGCACGAACTGCAACGTCCAGTTCATCAGCACGACGTTCACGTTCGGCAGCTTGAGCTCGCCATCGAGATCCGCCGTGATCAGCGTGACGCGATTCGCGCGCACGTGGGCGTCGAGCTTCTCGCGCGCTTGGTCGAGCATCGCCGGCGCATTGTCCACGCCAAACGCATGGGCCGTCGGCGGGCAATCCGGGTTCGACAGGATCAGGTCGATCGTCGTCCCGGTGGAACATCCCAGGTCGCACACACGACCGTCCTGTGCCGGCGTGAACTGCAAGGCCAGGTCCGCGAGCATCTTCTGCAGCTCGCCGTAGAACGGCACGCTCCGGCCCACCATGTCGTCGAACACCTGGGCGACCTTGGTGTCGAAGGTGAAGTCGCGCGTGGCGCTGTTTTCCTGGAACAGAACATCTCGGGCCATGCGATGGGATCCTCGGAAATTAAGGGACGTCAGGGCCTGACGGCGGAGCATAGCGCTCGACGAAGAAGGTCAGCATCGGCCCGAACAGGGCCCGGACATCGTCCGCCCCGAGGGGACCTGCGCTCGCGGCGGCCAGCGAATCGAGAATCGCGTTGGTCCGCTGCGTGTCGAGCCGGGCGACGCCATGCGCCCGCTTGAGCGCGTAGATGTCGGCGACGACCGCGGCGCGCGCGTTGAGCAGACCGAGCAGCTGCGTGTCGATGGTATCGATGCGTTTGCGCAGTGGCTGCAGGTCCGCCTCGAGCTCTGCCGGAACCGCGGACGTGACTCGCCCGCCTTCGAGGCTCATGCCTTCGCCGCCGCGGCGGCAGAGGCCTTGTTGAGCTGTCGCGCGGCGAACCATAGGGCGATGCGCACTCCGATGACCACGGCCATCAGCGCGGTGAGGCCCTCGTGATCGTCCAGCACGTCCGCGCGCCACAAATTCAGCAGCACGACGACTGCCACGGCCGAGAACCAGTCGAACGTCGCCGCATATTCCTTCGCAACGACGCGGCGCCATTCGAACTGCATGCCGCTGACGGTGCGGCCAAGGCCCGCAAGGCGCGGCACCCAGCGTGGCACGGTTGCGCAGAACTCATCGAACTGCGCTCCGAACTTGTTGCGCAGGAAATTCTCTTCGGCCGCGACGATGACCTTGTGCATGCCGAGGCTGAGCGGGACGCCGATCAGCGCGAACACCCAAGAGTTCGAGGCGATCGCAAGTCCGATGACCAGGAAGAAGTTGCCGACGTACATCGGATTGCGGACGTGCGAGTACAGGCCCGAGGTGACCAGCGTTTCGGCGTAGACCTTGTGATCCTTGCCGCCGCGGATGATGTACGCGAGGCCGATCGTCATGATGCGCGCCGCCTGCCCCACCACGGCCACGAGAAAGCCGATGAAGCCTGCGACCGCCGGATCGGCGCTGAAGTGCGGACTGGGAATCAGCAGCAGGATGACTGCGATCGGCAGCATGTAGCCGCGGTATTTGAAAGCGAAAGCCCCGAGCTCGACGAGTCGTGCAGCCACGTATCTTTGCCTGCCAGTTGCCCGGACGTTTTAGGGAGGGTGACGCTCGGTCGTCGGGCTGTTGAACCGCCGGCGCCCAGGGCGCGCATCGTGCCGCATCTGCAGACGCCACGCCACCGCGGTGAGACGTCGGCCGCGCGCGAAATCAATCGCGCGCCGCACTTTGCCGGTTCAGCGTTTGCCCCGACCGAACGAACCCGAATACGGATCGCCTGGCTTGGGCGGAGTGAGGATGGTCTTGGCGGGCTGCAGCGGCTGGCCCGGCGGCGGTGGAGGAACCGCGGAAGCCGGGTTCACGCCCGAGCCCAGGGCCGGACGCGCGACCGCACCCGGCGGCGTTAGCGGAGCCTGCCGCTGAACCGGCACGATCGGCCGCGGCGGCATGACATCCACCGCCAGCGTGACCGAGCGCGATTCGGATTGGGCGAGCGCGCCCACGTTGATCACGTGGCGCGCCACTTCCTCGTCCCGTTCATTGCGAACGTAGACGACGACGGTGTACTCCCAGGGCTCTTCATTCTGCGGATGCCGAATGACACCCTCGACCTGCAGGGCATTGCGAGACTCCACCTTCGCGGCGTCCGAGCCGAAACGAAGGTGGTGCTGGCAGCCCGGGCAGACGCTCGCGCTATCGAGGATGACCGCCTTGCAATGGGGGCACGTGCGCGTCTTGCCCGGCGTGACCGGGCGGACGGAGCTCATGTAGCGGTGCCGAACCCTTTGGTCTCGATCGAGGACTTCTTGCCGTCCTCATCCCACCCGAACTCGACCTGGCCGCGCATGCGCGAACCGGCCGCGACGGTCAGGGAGCCCGCCTTGACGTCACCCGTGATGACGCCGCCTTCGAGCAGCTCGACGCGCTTGGCCGTCTCGATGTTGCCTTTGAGCTCGCCGCCGACGACGACGGTCTGCGCCCGCACCTGGCCGTCCAGCGTGGCGCCCGAGTCGATCGTGAGGTTGCCGTCGACCTGCACATCGCCCTTGAAGCGGCCCGCGAGGCGCACATGGCCGGAGCCGATGATCTTGCCCTCGATGGTCAGGTCGGAGGCGATGACGGACTCTTTCATCTCCTGGCGTTCCCGGCTCGTGCGCTTCGTGGTCTCCGGGTTCAGAGACGCGACGTTCGTGACCGGACGCTCAGGCGGAGCGAACGTGTCCTTGGCAGCTGGCGGAGGCGGCGAAGACGGAGTTCCGGGAGTCGTATCCTTCCAAAGTGCCATGGGTCACCTGTCGTCGGTTGAAAAGTGCCTGAAAGTTACCCGCAGTCGGTAGCGCCTGACCAGTGTCGGTCACGGGCGACAGCGGCCCGCGCGCGGGCATGGAAGCACGGCACGCGGCGCGGCTGCAAGCGCAGCGCGGTGTGAAACGCCGGCAAAAGAAGGGAATTGTGCGCCGATCAACGCGTCGCCAGGCCGAGTGGGCAAGCCCGCCCGGACAGCTTGGCAGGCGAAAAAATCTCTCGACGAAAGGCTCGCTTCAGGACGCCGCGGCCGTCGTTTGAACGCCCTTGCGGAGGGCGCCGAGGAGCACATCGATGTCGCAGCCCTTGGACACGAACGCCGCGGCCCCGCGACGCTTGATCTCACGCTCGGCCTCTTCTGCGTCGGCGAGCCCGCTGAACACGACGATATGTAGCCCCGGAATGTCGGCCACCAGCTCTTCGATGAGCTGCAGGCTGCTGCCACCGGTGAGCGACAGATCGAGCACCAGCGCCTGGGCGGACGATTTGCGCGCTTCCGACAGCACGTCGGACACGTTCGCGACCTGCCCCACGCAGCGCATGTCAGGTTCGGTGTCGACGATGCGGGCGACCGCTTCGCTCAGATCCGGATGATTTTCTGCTATCAAAACACGCAATGGATTCCCCACGGCGCCAGAGCCTCTCACGGCGCCACACCGGTCGGTCGACCCACATCGATCGAGCGGCTGCGCTTGGAATAGCAACAGATGTGCCTGCGACGTTTGTTCCACCGATTTACGGCCCGCCGGCAAAAATTCAAGCCGGCAAGCGGCAGCGTCACTTGTCGAGGAGTGCGAGCAACTCCTGCGTTTTCTCGCGCATCAACGCCTCGTTGCCGCGGGATTCGACATTGAGCCGCACCAGCGGCTCGGTGTTCGAGCCGCGCAGGTTGAAGCGCCAGTCCTGGTATTCGATGGACAGCCCGTCGGTGAAATCGATGGACTCGGCACCTTTCTCGTAGAGTTTCTGCACTTTGGCGAGCACCGTTTTCGCATCGGTGCTGAGGTGACGGTTGATCTCGCCGCTCGCCGGGAACAGCCGCATGCGCTCGCCCACGAGTTGCGACAGCGACTTGCCGCGCTCGCAGATCGTCTGCAGCACCAGCAGCCACGGAATCTGGCCACTGTCGCAGTAGGAGAACTGGCGGAAGTAGTGATGCGCGCTCATCTCGCCACCGTAGGCGCCATCGACCTCGCGCATCTTCGCCTTGATGAAGGCATGGCCGGATTTGCATAACACCGGCTCACCGCCATGCCGGCGCACGATGTCGATCGTATTCCACGTGAGCCGTGGATCATGAACGATGCGGGCGCCGGGCTCGCGCTTCAGGAACACCTCGGCAAGCAGGCCGACGAGGTAATAGCCCTCGATGAAGGTGCCTTCCTCGTCGAAGAAAAAGCAGCGGTCGTAGTCACCGTCCCACGCGAGGCCCACATCTGCCCCCGAGCGGCGAATCGCGTCCGTGGTGGCGGCCCGGTTTTCTTCCAGCATCGGATTCGGCACACCGTTCGGGAATGTGCCGTCGGGCGCGTGATTGATCTTGATGAACTCGAACGGCAGGTACTGCTGCAGCTGATCGACCACGAGGCCTGCACCGCCGTTGCCCGCATTCACGACCACCTTCAGCTTGCGCAGCTTGCTGCGATCGATGTAGCCCAGCAGATGTTCGAGATAGCCGGCGCGGATGTCGTGTGGCTTCTCTGTTCCGCGCTTGGCCACCGGCGGCGGCAGCGTGCCGTTCTCGATGAGCGCGGCCATGTCTTTGAGGCCGGTGTCGGCGCTGATCGGACGCGAGTCCTCGCGCACGAATTTCATGCCGTTGTAATCGGGTGGGTTGTGGCTCGCGGTGACCATGATGCCGCCGTCGAGGTGGCCGGCGAACGTGGCGTAATACACCGCCTCGGTGCCCCACAGGCCGATGTCCAGCACATCGCAGCCGCCGTCTTTCAGGCCTTCTTTCAGCGCCGCGGCAAGCCCAGGGCTGGAGAGCCGGATGTCGTAGCCGACCGCCACGCGCTTGGCCTTCACGAACGCGGCATAGGCGCGCCCGATGTCCCGCGCAAGCGGTTCATTGATCTCGTCGGGCATGCGTCCACGGACGTCGTAGGCCTTGAAAGCGGTCAACTTGGGCATGGGACTGGTTCCTCCGGGGGCTGCCATGGTACAGGGCGGGGTGCTTGCAGCAAGCATGCCCGGTGCACGGAATCTGTCGAATGCGCAGCGGCCGGCGCGGGGCGATGCGTTATTCTTGACGCACGTCTGACCCGCCTGCCGTCACGGAGCCGCTCGATGTTGAGGACGATGTTACAAGCCAAGCTGCACCGGGCGCGGGTCACCTGCGCGGACCTCGATTACGAGGGCTCGTGCGGCATCGACCAGGCGCTGCTGGAGCTGTCCGGCCTGCGCGAGAATCAGTACATCGAGATCTACAACATCAACAATGGCGAGCGATTCAGCACGTACATCATTACGGCACCGCGCGGCAGCGGTGAGATTTCCCTGAATGGTGCCGCCGCCCGCAAGGCGATGGTGGGGGACTTGCTGATCATTGCGGCGTATTCGATGTACAGCGAAGCGGAGCTGGCGGCGTATCGACCGGTAGTGGTGCTGCTGGATGAGCACAATCGGGCGAAGCCGGTGGCAGTAGCGGATGTGGGTTCGTAGGCCTTAGCCGGAAGCCCTGAATCGCCCGCCCGGCGTGCTGCCGCCTATGGGGCGACGCGTCTCGCGCCTCTAGCTCGTGCGTCTACCTCTTGCCTCTATCTCTGCCCCACCGTCACGCCACCCGATCAGCGAAGTCGAGCCGGGAGGCAGGCTGGACGCTCACCCGTCGTGCACTTCTCGAGCGCCCGCGTTCGCCGGATCAGGGCCATGCGAGTGGTGCTCCAAAGTCTTGCGATGGAAGAAGATCGCCATGGCCCCCGGCGACCGCGGGGAACGCCGAAGAAATCCCGCCGCGGGATTTCTTCGATGCGCGCTCGAGCAGCGCACGACGGGTGAGCGTCCAGCCTGCCTCCCGGCTCGACTTCGCCCCGATGACACTCGCTACGTTCTTACCGCCGTTCCCGAGCACCCCATGACGGAACAAGTTGTGCCATTTATTTCCGGGACACCGCACTAAGAGCATCCCGCCCCCATCGCCACAATCCACTGCTGAAGCAACGCAACCCCACTCTCGTCGACGACATGACTCCCGATCGGCGGCATCTGATTCCCATCCCGTCGATTCACCCGCAAATAAAGCACTGACCGACTCGCCTCGCCCGGAGCGATGATCTGCGCCCCACTCACTCCGAGATCCCCGGAAGCCGGCGCCACATTGCACGCATTCGTCGCCGCCATGGCAGTCGCATAGCGCAGATCCAGCGTCACTGGCGTGCCGCCATTCGGCCGATGGCATTGCGCGCAATTCGTATGCAGATACGCTCGTGCACGACTGGCAAGCGGCTGCGTCGTATCCGCAGGATCCGGATATGCCACTTCAGACGCCGGTGCCGTCGTGAACAGCCCGATCGCCTGCAGCGTCGCAATCTGATTCGCGCTGCGGCCCGTCGACGGATACGTGATCGTCGAATTCAGCTGACGGGTTTCGAGCCCGAGGCTCCCGCCTGCCGCATTCGTGTGGCACTGGAGGCATTGCGCTTCGCTCGGATACGTCCAACTCTGCGTGCCAATCTGCTCGGTGAGCCCACCGCTCACCAGCGCGGCATCGGTGTGGCCCGCATTCCAGCGATAGGTGTAGCCGCCCCAGTTGCCAGTGTCCGTGTGACGCATGAAGAGCCGCGTTTCGATGAGCGACCCGTTGAGCGTGAAGTTCTTGACGAGCACCGTACCGCTGGGAAACGTCCAGTCGCCGTCGGATTCCACGGTGATCTTCGTGTTGTCAGGCAGCGCCATCCAGCGGGCTTTGCTCGCGCCATCCGACCAGAATGGCGCGACGGGCGCGTAAGGGATGAGGCCCGTTGCCGGCTGCATCACATTCGAGGCACTCATGCAGCCTGTCTGCGAGAGCAGCGGCTTGATGGGGCTAGCCGTCGCCGTGCCGCGCACCAGCTTGAGGATCGTGCCGCCGTAGTTCAGGAAATAAATCTCTCCGTCGCTTCCCTGCGCGAACGAGCTGATCTGCGCGCCGCTCGCGAGAATCTCTTGGCGCTGAAGCGTGCCGGAGGAATCGGGAACGAGGGCGAAGATGCGCCCGGAGCCGAAGTCACCGAACACGTAGCGGCCGACCAGCTCTGGAATCGCTGTGCCCCGATACACGTAGCCGCCGGTGATGGAGACACCGAGGCTGTGCGAATACTCGCCCACCGGATCGATGAGCGGCGCGCCGTTCGCGGTGGTCGGGCAGTTGGTCGAAGGGTTGTAGCAGTGCGCGCCCTCGCGGAAGCGCCATCCATAATTGCCGCCGGCGACGATGCGATCGACCTCTTCCCAGGCGCCCTGCCCCACATCGCCGAGCCAGATATCCGGAGTTGGCGACGCGCGATCGAACGACCAGCGCCACGGATTGCGCAGACCATACGCATAGATTTCGCCGCAGCTGGCGGTGCCCGTTGTCGAGCCCGCCTGGCAGCGCGCACTGCCGGCACCGGCAAACGGGTTGCTCGAAGGAACTGAATAAGCACCGTTGCCGCTCACATCGATCCGGATGAGTTTGCCGAGCAGCGTGCTGCGGTTCTGCGCGTTGTTCTGCGGATCGCCGCCGCTGCCGCCATCGCCAAAGCCCGCGTACAGCAGCCGATCGGGGCCGAAGACGATATTGCCGCCGTTATGGTTCGTGAAGGGCTGTGGGATGGTCAGCAGCTTCTCCTCGCTGGCCGGATTCAATACGCCTGAGGCTGCGGTGAAGCGCGAAATTCGCGACTCGAGCACTGAGCCGCTCACCGTCGGATCTGCGGTGTAGGAAAGGTAGACGCGACCATTCGTCGCGTAATCGGGGTCGAAGGCCATTCCCAACAGGCCCGCCTCGCCGCCGCTGACCACCCGATCCTGCAGGTCGATGAACGTCGTCACGGTGGAGGCGCCGTCCGCATTCGCGAACGTCTTGACGAGGCCGCCCTGCTCGATGACGAACCATTTTGTGTCGTCGCCCGGCGGCTGAAGGAGCAGCACCGGTGAACCGAACGTGAGGTTTGGAAAGACTCGCGTTGAGCTGACAGACACGCCAAAGCCGGGTTGTGTCGTCGCGAGACAAGTGGTGTTGCTGGGACGTGCATCCAGGCCGCTGGAGCCCGTCGGTGGCGGGCTGCTGGGTGGATCTGGAGTGGCGGGTGGTGGCGCCGTGCCGCCGCCGCCGCAGGCTGATAGGCAGAGCGCGATGGCCAGGCAGCAGACGACGGCGAAAGTCCGGCAGGCTGCGCGCGGGATGTGAGACATGCGCCAACTGTAGCGTTGAGCCGGCGCGGTGACGACCTGTCGCTGCGAAGCGAAGCAGCGTTGGTGGGCTAGAAGCCAGACGCCCTCAATCGCCGCTTAGCCGCCCGGCGATGGGCGGCCTCTCGTCCTCAGCCGCGACGCAATCAGCGCCTACTTGTTGGTCCCTTCCCGCCCGTACCGATCCTCGAACCGCACGATATCGTCCTCACCCAGGTACGACCCCGACTGCACCTCGATCACCTCGAGCTGGATCTTCCCCGGGTTCTCGATGCGATGCTTCACACCCACCGGGATGTACGTCGACTGGTTTTCTTCCAGCAGAAATTCCTTGTCCCCGCAGGTAATGCGCGCAGTGCCCGACACGACGACCCAGTGCTCCGCACGATGATGATGCAGCTGCAGGGACAGCTGAGCGCCCGGCTTCACGCTGAGCCGCTTCACCTGGAACCGTGTCCCGTTTTCGAGGCTGTCATAGCTGCCCCAGGGGCGGAACACTTCACGATGCAGCGAATGCTCGTAGCGGCCCATCTCCTTCAGGCGGGCGACGAGCGCCTTCACGTCCTGCACGCGATCTTTCGGCGCGACCAGCACGGCATCCTTCGTCTCGACGACCACGTGATCCTCGAGGCCGACGGCCGCCACGAGGCGGCTTTCCGAATACAGGTAGCAGTTCGTCGAGTCTTCGGTCACGACATCGCCACGGGTCACGTTGCCAGACCGGTCGCTGTCGCTCGCGGCATGCAGCGACGCCCATGAACCCACGTCGCTCCACCCCGCGTCGAGCGGGACGACCACGGCATCGGCCGTCTTTTCCATCACCGCGTAGTCGATCGAGTCGCTCGGACAACTCTCGAAGCGCTGCGGATCGACGCGCGTGAAATCCAGATCTGCCTTCGCGGCGTCCAGCGCCTCGCGACAGGCGGCGCCGATCTCCGGCGCGAACTTGTCGAGCTCCTCGAGATAACGCCGCGCGCGGAACACGAACATGCCGCTGTTCCAATAGTGGTCGCCGGACTCAATGAAGCTCTGCGCGCGCGTGAGGTTCGGCTTTTCGACGAACTGCGCGATGCGCTGAACGCCGCCGAGGGACTCGCCGCGTCGGATGTATCCGTAGCCCGTCTCCGGCGAACGCGGCACGACACCGAACGTTGCGAGCTGACCCTTCTCCGCCGCGACAGATGCCGCGATGGCAGCCGTCTGGAACGCAGCCACATCCCGAATGACATGGTCCGCCGGCAGCACGAGCAGAATCGGATCCTCACCCTTCGGCGCGGTCTTCAGCGCAGTGAGCGCCGCCAACGCAATCGCCGGCGCGGTATTGCGACCGAACGGCTCGAGCACGATCGCCCGCGGCTTCACACCCATCAGCCGCAGCTGCTCCGCAACGAGAAACCGATGCGCATCGTTGCAGACCACGATGGGCGCGCTGGCCTCGAGGCCTTTGAGCCGCTTCGCGGTGTCCTGCAGCATCGTGTGCTGCCCCATGAGGGGCAGCAGCTGCTTCGGGTAGAGCTCGCGCGACAGCGGCCACAGCCGGGTGCCAGCGCCGCCGGAAAGGATGACGGGTACGAACATGCGTTACTCCGGAGGCAGCGACTTGCCGCGCCCGATAGCGTAGTAGGTGAAGCCAAAGCGGCCGAGCATCGACGGATCGTAGATGTTGCGGCCATCGAAGATCAGCGGCGACTTGAGCAATTCCTTCAACCGGTCGAAGTCCGGACTGCGGAATTCTTTCCACTCGGTGACGATCAGCAGCGCGTCGGCACCCTCCGCGGCATCGTAAGCGGACTTGCAGAGCGTGACGCCCTTCTGGTCGCCATAGATGCGACGCGCTTCGTCCGTGGCGACGGGATCGTACGCACGAACTTTGACGCCGTCCTTCAACAGCAGGTCGATGATCGCGCGTGACGGCGCCTCGCGCATGTCGTCCGTGTTGGGCTTGAACGCGAGACCCCACAGCGCAACGGTCGCGCCCTTGAGCTTGGGGCCGAAGTGTCGCCGCAGCTTGCGAACCAGCAGCTCTTTCTGCCGGTTGTTGGTCGCTTCGACCGCTTCCAGGATCGCAGGCTCATGGCCCACGCCACGTGCCGAGCGCACGAGCGCCTGCACGTCTTTCGGGAAGCACGAGCCGCCGTAGCCGGCGCCCGGGTAGATGAAGCCGTAGCCGATACGCGGGTCCGAGCCGATGCCGATGCGCACCTTCTCGATGTCCGCCCCGACCAGCTCCGCGATGTTCGACAGCTCGTTCATGAAGCTGATCTTCGTGGCGAGCATGGCGTTCGCCGCGTACTTGGTCAGCTCGGACGAGCGGATGTCCATGACGATGAGACGGTCGTGCTGACGCGTGAACGGCTCGTACAGCGCGCGCATCAGCTCCTGCGTACGCGGATTGTCGGTGCCGACGACGACGCGGTCCGGCTTCATGAAGTCTTCGATCGCCGCGCCTTCCTTGAGGAATTCGGGGTTCGAGACGACATCGAACTCGACGTTCGCGTTACGACCCTTGAGGGTACTGGTGAGCTCGGCGCGCACCTTGTCTGCCGTGCCGACCGGCACAGTGGACTTGGTGATGACGATGCAATACCGGGACATGTGGGTCGCAACCGTGCGCGCGACGGCGAGCACGTAGCGAAGGTCCGCAGACCCGTCCTCGTCGGGCGGTGTGCCGACGGCGATGATCTGGAACAGACCGTGCTCGACGCCCTTCGCGGCGTCGGTGGTGAATTCCAGGCGGCCCGCCGCTGCGTTGCGCTTGATCAGCGCATCCAGCCCCGGCTCGTGAATGGGCACTTCGCCCTGATTCAACCGCTCGATTTTCTTGGCGTCGACATCGACGCACACGACGTGATTGCCCGCCTCAGCGAGGCAGGCCCCTGTAACAAGCCCAACGTAACCAGAACCGAAGATAGTGACGCGCATTTAGGTAATAGATTTATTAGAGCGGCTTGTTTGGAAGCCGCAGAGCCTAGGGGAAGGGTACTAAAGGCTCAAGCTGAGCAAGTCGCGTGCCCCGATGGTTGTGATGCGGGTCTCACAAGGCCGAAATGACGCAGAATAGTTGTGCGGCCGTGGCCAATTCGAGGACGCCAACTCGAGAAGCCAGTCACCCCCGAGTGGGGCCGCCCGGCCGGCCGAAGTCGGCAAACGCAGTCAAAAATCCCTTCCAAAACGCGATGATGGGCTACCAACTTGTCTAGCTATAGGTATACTTTGGGGCAGGGGACGATCAGCTGCTAACACCAGTTGTTGTGAAGGATCGGGAGCGGATGCCAGACAATCTGTCGACAGGACGCCCCTTGAGTGCCACTTCGTGGCCTGACGCCGACTCTCCTCTGTCGAATGTTCCGGGACACGATCGTCCCCACCAGAGAACTATCGGGCGAAATCTTCCTCTCTATGCCGATTTCTTTGCTCGTCCTTGGCGTGGCGAAATTCTTGTGCACGTTGATGAGCTTCACCGTCGCAGGGGTATAAATTGCATTTGCAGTAGGTCCGCGACTTGCTTCCGAGAGCAACGCCTCGGTCGTCGGCTGACGCGCTCGTTCGCGGCAACGCACTCTTCGTACAATTTGGCAACAGCTCAAGAAAATGCCTTATGCGACAGTGATGGAAGTGTTGACAGATTATAGGAATCATCAGGGATACTTATTCGCAGACGATGTCGCTACCGTACGACAGTGCTTTCACGCCCCTGGACCTTAGGAGAGTCGAGTTGTCCACGCAACAGGTGAACGAACCAGCCAGTTCCCAACTGACAACAGGGAGCGCCCGAGTTCTTCACCCTCGCCCACATCTTGTCAGCATGACTGACCTGCGCCAATCCACTGCAACGGCGGATGTTGTCGCGCCCGAACCCGCATCCGAACAGGTAGCTACCCAATCTCCAGAAACGGCGTTTTTCGCGGGGCTTGTCGACCACGTCGCGAATGCGATGAGTTCCGCGCATTCGCCCGACGCGCTCGCCAAGCGGCTGCTCGACATCGTGGGCGCGCTGCTGCTCGGCGTTGTCTTCTCCCCCCTCATGCTGCTGATCGTTCTCCTCACCCACAGAGAAGGTGGGTCGGTCATCTACGAACACCGGCGCGTAGGGCGCGGGGGCCGGATGTTCGGCTGTCTGAAATTCAGAACCATGGTCTCGAATGCCGACCAGGTGCTGCGCGACCTGCTCGACAAGGATCCGGAGTTGAAGGCCGAATGGGTTCGTGACCACAAACTGCGAAACGACCCTCGCATCACGCGACTTGGGCGATTCTTGCGGCGGACTAGCCTCGATGAGCTGCCGCAGATCTGGAATGTGCTCAAGGGGGATATGAGTCTCGTCGGGCCGCGCCCCGTGGTGCGCGAAGAATTGCTTCGATACGGCCGGAATGTCCGAGCCTATCTCGCGGCCCAGCCGGGCATCACCGGTCTGTGGCAGGTTACGGGTCGAAACGACACGGACTATCGACGTCGGGTCGCGCTCGACACTTACTATGTCCGCAAACGGAACATCCGGCTGGATCTTTACATTCTGCTGAAGACAACCCGTGTCGTGCTTGGCGGCAACGGAGCTTATTGACCCGGAAGAGCTCTTCCGATGTTTCTAAGAATCCCACCTTGCGGCGCGTAGCGTCCAAGCGAGCGCCTCCGAGCCATCGACTACCCCACAGTGCTCCCAGCAAATCCCCTCAAGCCCCAACGGTTGTTTTAGAAGGCAAGTCCTTCTCGCATGCCGGAGATGGCACAATGACTGACTTCACTAAGGGGCGAGGTACCCTTTTCTAATGCGCGTAGCACTTATCCACTACTGGATGATTAGTTGGCGGGGCGGCGAAAGGGTGCTGCAGGCGATTGCCGAGCTGTATCCCGAGGCCGATATCTTCTGCCACGTGGTGGATCCGGATCTCGCAGCACGCGAGTTCCCGGGACGTCGCATCTCCACGACCTTTGTGTCCCGATTGCCGCTTGCACGACGCTTCTATCAGAAGTACGTAGGCCTGATGCCCCTCGCGCTGGAGCAACTCGATCTTCGCCAGTACGATCTTGTGATCAGCAGCGAAGCTGGTCCTGCAAAGGGCGTCATCGTGGCGCCTCACGCCACTCACATCTGCTACTGCCATTCGCCAATGCGGTATATATGGGACAGGTACCACGACTATCGTGAACAGGCCGGGCTGGTAACCCGTGCGCTAATGGCGCCGACTTTTCACTACCTGAGAATGTGGGATCAGATATCGGCTCAGCGCGTCGATCACTACGCTGCGAATTCACGATTCATAGCAGAGCGTGTCGAGAAATACTACGGCCGATCGGCCGAAGTGATTCACCCACCTGTTGCGGTCAACGATTTTGAGACCACGGGCGAGAACGGCAGTTTTTATCTTTGGGTCGGTCAGCTCGTCAGGTACAAACGTCCTGATCTGCTTATAGAAGCCTTCAACGCGATGGGCAAGGAACTCGTCGTGATCGGCGAAGGTGAAATGCTCAGCCAGTTGCGGAAGGCCGCGAAATCCAACATCAAGCTGCTGGGCAAGCAGTCGGCTGACGTCGTCCGTGATCATTATTCGCGTTGCCGAGCTCTGGTATTTCCCGGCATCGAGGACTTCGGCATCGTGCCGGTCGAAGCGATGGCGTCCGGCAGGCCGGTCATCGCGTTCGACTATGGCGGAGTGCGCGAAACGGTGATACCAGGCGTCACGGGGTTGTTGTTTCGCCAGCAGAACGTCGCTTCGTTGATCGAGGCGATACAAACGTTCGAGCGATCACCACCGCTCAACCGGGAGACGATTCGCGCCCACGCCGAGAAATTTTCCGGCGAAGTGTTCAAGGCCAGGTTCAGCGCCCTGGTGAGCGATGTCACTTCACGCCAGCAGAAGGCGAGAGTGCACAAGGCGCCTGGCCCCACTCGAAGAGACGTATTACGACTCTCCGGCAGCTGACTTAAGTTGCGCGCGCCCGTCGGGGGCGCGCCCGAATCTCAGCTTGTGGGCGCGCCGCCCTTGCGCACGAAAAATCCGTCAACCTGCAGCAGCCGGCCGCTACGTCGATCCTTGAACGCCGGGATGACGTTGAACAACTCGAAACCGAGCGAGTCCGCGAAGTGCAGCATCTCGGTGAACAACGGACCGTTCTCGTACAGCGGGACGAGCGACAACTCGAGCTGCAGCACCACCACTCGATCCATAATGCCGGTGGCACCTAGCAGAACTTCGCGCTCGTAGCCTTGCGTATCGATCTTGAGGTACACGCTGCCCGCTGCCGGAAGCAGGCCGGCACAAATTTCGTCGAGACGGGTGACCTGGACGGTCTGGGTACGAACGTAAGCCGACTCCGGAGCGGCTTCGACATGCGTGCGATGCATGGGAAGCAAACTGCTGCTGGCCACGTTGCCCGCGACATTCATTTCGACAACGGACCTTTCGCTCCCAAGGGCCATGCACGGGGCGACCGTCCAGTGAGCATCGCCAATTGCCCGGCGCGCCAACTGTGCGTGTACGTCTGGCAGTGCTTCGAAAGAGATGATCCGGCGGCGAAACCCGACGCTGCGAACCTCTTCTGCGAACTGTCCCAGATTCGCACCGACATCGAGAAGAACATCGGCGTCGGACTGATTGAGCAGATTTCGCAGTACTGCCTCTCCAGTATTCGCGGCCCTCAGCCATTGGACTTCGAGTCCGACCGCACGAAATGCACGCTTCACGTAATTGGCCAGCATAGGTTCCCGTACGTTTACCAGTCGCGGATTGTACACACCCGGCAGCGGTCACTGACAGATGGCAGCGCGAAACGCTACGTCGAGTCGGAATCAGCGCGACACGGTTCGCACGCATTCGCCCAAATTTCGGGCTGAGACACCCGCATTCCACCGAGAGATCAGCGCCTGCGACACTGCCCCCATGGCTTCACGATCGCTTTCTAAAACTCGCGCGAGCGCCGCTCGCAATGCTTCGCTGCTACCGCTTTCGAATACGAAGCCATTAATCCCAGACTGAACCAGATCCAGACTCGCGCCACAGGCATCGCTGACGACAACGGGCAGCCCTGCCCGCATTGCCTCGTTCACAACCAGACCCCACGGATCATCATCCGAAGCCAATACAAAAACGTCAGCGAGGTAATAATGAGCGGCCAGCTCAAGCCCATCCTTGTGGCCGGTGAAAACGCTAGGTACGCGCGCTGACGCAGCTCGCGTCTTCAGCTCCTCCATCAGCGGACCCGCGCCAACCACCAGAAGAGTCGGACGGGAGCTCTCGGGGAGCAGCGCCAGCGCATCTATAATCAGATCGATACGCTTTCTGTAGATGAGGTAACCACAGCACATCACTATTCTCTGCCCGCTGCAGAATCCCGCGGCGTGTTGTCGCGTGAGCTTGGAGCTGCCCGCAGTTTCCGCCAGCAGCTGCTCGTGGAATTGGTCCGCATGACTCAAGCACTGGTTGAAAAAAGGCTTCTCTGGCGAGACGCCCAACTGCCCACGAAGATACATACGGCCTACCGAGCCGTTGGCGAAATAGGCTCGACAAAGCCACGCAGTGATTCTCTTGACCGCCAGAATGACCCTTCGCTCCCGCCCGAATCTTTTCGGGCTGAAGCCGTCAAACAGCAGGATTGGCCCCCGACCAGCGAGCCTGGCCACAAGCGCCGCGAGCAGATAAGTCCCCTGCTCAAGCCCTCCAATCATCACCACGTCCGATCGCAGAACGAGACGAACAACACCCCAGTTGAGCTTGCCATACCGCCCCAGGCTCGCCATCGTTCTCAACCTGACTTCGCTCACTCCGCGCGCGGGACGGGTGATCCACCCTCTGCCCTGATCATCCGCGTCAGTGTAGTAGACCGAAATCTCGAGGTCGCCGTTCTGCGCGGCCCAGGCCTCGATCATCTCCGACCGATAGGGACCCGGAATGTTGGTGACATACGCAAGTGATGTCCTGTTGCCCATGAGTCGTTATTCACGCAATCAGCAGCGTTCGCGCCGTTTCACTGTCGAACGATACACGACGCGAGCATTGCCTAGACGTGCGAATCACGCTAAAAGGTGCCCGGTCGCCGCTGGCCCGGCGAATCGGAATCCGCGCGTAAACAGAAAGTATCAATCGTGAATCTTGGAGCTGAAGCCAGCACCGCATCCAACGTGAGTTTGCTGGTTGGATCCCGGTTGCGGATCGCACTCCTGCTGATCGCCGCCCTCCTACTGCCTCACCTCACGCCCTACCTTGCGCGACACTCGTTGGTCTCCGGGCGAGCGCTGGTCAATCTCGATTTTCTGCTGGTTCCCGCCATATGCGCAGCCTTCGGCTCACGCTGGGGCGCGACCTGTTACGTCGTGTTGTGCCTCGTCGACGCCGTCGAATTCCTGGCGCCGATCTACCATCTCGATTTTCTTCATTTCCTTCTCTACCTGCGCTACTCACCTCAACTGACGCTGGACCTGTCGGCACTGCCCCTGATGCAGATTTCGTGCTTCATTGTAATCACTCTCGGCGGAGCAGTGTTGACCCTGCGCGCAGGCCGTCACGTCGATCGCAAGATGGGCTTGATATTTGTCGCCGTGGCGGCACTGCTCGGGATTACTGACGCGTGCGGAGGTCCCAGCAACGCCTCACGACATTTTCGCGCGTCGCAGCCGGATCTCACCTTACTGCAGATGAACGTCGCGACATCGGGCTCATATCGCCTGCAGCTCGATGTGGAGAAGATGTGGCAAGCGCGCGAGGTACGCCCCTGGTTGCCAGCGCCTTCCGGAATCGGGGCGGCACTAGGACCAGGCCTCGATGGCGCCTCGACGCGCGTGGTTGGGCGCAATCTCGCACTGATCATCGTGGAATCGTGGGGCGAGCCCATCGAGCCGCACGCCGCCGCTGCTCAGTTGCATCAACTTCTGTCGCCGGAAGTCAGCAATCGGTTCGAGGTCAGGCGAGGAACGGTGCCCTTTTGGGGCGGCACCACGGCAGGCGAGTTACGCGAGCTCTGCGGAGTCCGATACAACTATGAATGGTTGCAACTTGGTCAGTCACGCACGCGCTGTCTGCCGGAAATCCTTTCCGCGAGGGGTTTTGGTGTCACTGGCTGGCACGGATTCTTCGGCAGTTTCTTCAATCGGGATGAGTGGTGGCCCATCGTCGGCATCAAAGACCGGCGATTCCTCGACACGAACAATGAGGTCCCCAAACGCCCGCTCTGCGGCTATGTTTTCCGCGGCATATGCGACGCGGATCTGATCGCACGGATGGGCGAGGAAATGGCCAAGCCCGGCCGTCATTTCGGATATGTGCTGACGCTCAACTCTCACGTGCCGCTGCCAATACCAGATAACATCTCCAACGCGCCCGAGAACGGCATTCCGGTACGTCCCGCGGTGCGGGCCATGACGAGGCAGCTTGATAAGGTCTTCGAAGCCATTGCCCTGCAAGCCATGCGACCTGAGCTTGCAGACACGCAGTTCGTCATTGTTGGCGATCACGCTCCACCGTTCGTAGACGCCGCTGCAGCCCGTGCATACAGGGGAGATGTGGTTCCCTATATAGAGCTGCGGCCGCGTACAGCCAAAGGGGGCATCGACATGCATACCGATTCGACGAGTAAACACAGCGCTGCGACGGTCGCGTCAACGATTCCGCACTAACTCCTATGCCTATCGACATAGCGATCAACGGCCGCTTTCTCACACAGCCCATCACTGGCGTGCAGCGATATGCGCGAGAGCTTCTGGCTGCGTTCGATATCTTGATCGGACAACGTAACGACATTCGAATCAGGTTGCTGACGCCCCGGCTGCAGACCGCTCCGCCCCTTAAGCACATTCGCCACGAGACGATCGGACGTCTGCAGGGGCATGCATGGGAGCAGTTGGAACTGCCTCGCCATGTGAGTAACGAGATCCTGTTCTGCCCCGGCAATACGGCTCCGCTATCAATGCTGGGGCGAAAGCGTGTCGTTGTCACCGTCCACGACTTATCGTATCTGTATTTTCCGGACGCATACAGTCGCTCGTTCCGGCTGCTGTACAACCTCGCGATGCCGCTCGTGATGCGAAAAGCGTCGGCGGTGATTACCGTCTCGGAATCAGAACGTGCCGCGATTCTTCAGCACTATCCGGTGGTGGCTCCAAGAATCTGCGCCATCCAGAACGGGGGCGCACCGCACCACACCTCCATCATACCTGTCGCCCAAGGCCCCGGGCCTTACGTGCTGTACGTGGGATCACTCAGCATCAGAAAGAACTTCAAAGGCATGCTGGAGGTCGCACAGCGGCTGACAGAAAGGCGGCAGCTTCGGTTTGTTTTCGTTGGTAGCACGCCAGCCGGGCTGATCCGAGACCTCGCGAACGGGATCGCACCTTCAGTTGGCGACCGTGTCAGATTTACCGGGCAGGTAGACGACTGGCCTACACTACACCGCTATTACGCAGGCGCCGCCTGCTTTTTCTTTCCCTCGTTCTACGAAGCCTCGCCGCTTCCACCAATCGAAGCGATGGCAAGCGGGTGCCCGGTTATCGCTGCACGAATTCCGTCGCTGGTCGAACGTTGTGGAGAGGCTGCGCTGTACTGCGACCCCCACTCTGTCGAAGACATGTGCGAGCAGATCGAACGACTGCTGGATGACCCCAGCCTGCGGGAGAGCCTGCGGGCGCGGGGCTATCAGCGAGCCCAGGGGTTCACGTGGGAAACATGTGCGTCAAAGACGCTCGAGACGATCATCGGCAATCGTGGTTGAATCAGAACGCGCTACGACTGCGCGGAGGCCAGTTCAAGTTTCTTTCGTCTCCAGGAGGTGGCAAGCGACCCAATTAGCAAGCCGAACACAATGCCGACCGCACCCGCGCCCGCCAGGATCAGGGTGCGTCTCGGGCTGGCCTTGTCACGAGGCGGAACTGCGGGATCGATGACCTTGAAGGCAAATTCGTTGTTGCCACGGGCTAGCAGCAGCTTCTGCATTTCGCCTTCGATCATGCGGCTCAACGACTGCTGCAGGGGAGCCACCTGCGTGCGGGTCAGCTCGCCCTTGAGATAGTCCAGGTTGCGTGTTGCTTCTGCCAGCTCTTGCCCGCGTAGACGCTCGTTGATACGCTGCACGAGCAGGTTGGCCCAGCTCGCAGCCACGTCGGCATCTGTCCATGCGACGCTCATCGTGATCAGTCCCGTTTTCCGGTCTTCGTCGACCGTCCGCACCCGGCTGTCGAAGAACTTCACCGCATCCCGAATATCGGGCTTACGAGACGAACTCGAAAAGCGTGGCAACACGCTGCGCTCAGCCTGAGCGAGCAACACTGGCATCAGGCGTTGCTCGGTGATGAACTCTCGCGCAAAACCCCGCGACTTCAGAACAGCAAGTTGCGCCTGCGTGTTGGCACCACCTCCGCCGAGGTCAATGCCTGCCAGTCCGGCGAGACTTCCCAAGGCACCCATCGAACCTTGGGACACAACTTTCCGCTCGGCCGGCGCAAGAATGACTTCCGCCCTGTACCAGACCGTAGCACTCCAGGCGTATGCGGCGGCGATCGCCAAGAACAATGCCACCGACGCGAACACGTACCAACGCTGCGACCAAAGCCACGACACCAGAGCGGTGATATCGAGCTCGGTCTCCTCACGGAACTCACCGATGCGATCTTGCGGACGTTCGAGTTGTTGGATGCGAGTCATTCAGGAGATCCTGCTTCAAATCGAAAGACGCGCGAGTTGCGGTGGCCGAACTCCGGGCGCAATCGCATCAGACCTTTTCGAGCACATAGAAAACGGAAGTCGGGGCCAGTTTCTTCCACACGTTGGTGCGGTGATACGACACATTCCAGGCGAACAGGCGCGACGCGAGATCATCCAGCAGCGTAAGGAGCCGGCTGTTGTAAGCGACGATGCCAACGCGACTCGCAAGTCTCGGAATCGCCGGAAACATGCAAAGCGACCGACGGACAACTTTGAATGTCGGCTCCAGGTTACATTTGAGCCACGGCAACGGAAGACCGCGTTCGTTGCGCGTGAGCCCCTCACGCGGTCGGCTCCAGTCGCCCATGCTGAATATTGTCTCGCGCATCACGAACGTTCCGCCCGGCTTCAACACACGGCGAATCTCCCCGAGCACGAATCGTACGTTGGGTATGTGGTGCAGCACACCGAGGCTCGTCACCAAGTCGACGCTGGCGTCTGGCAAAGGGATGTGTCCCGTTACCGCCGGTTTTATGAACTGAGCGGGCTTGCCACCGATCTGATCCGTCCACCACTTCTCCGCGGGCTCCAGCGCAATATATCGATCAATATAAGAAGCAAGTGGAGCGACGTCCTGTGCATCAGCACAACCCATGGCGAGACAAGTTGGGAAATGACGGCCCTCCAGGAATCGATATGCGTAGTGCTCATTCAGCGCATGATAGACATACTCGTCCATCCACCCTTCAGAGCGGGTGAGATTGAAGTAGCCACGTTCTTCATCTGCATACCACTGGGCGATCTGTTCAGCGTCGAAGTCATCGCCCCATAACTGCGTGCCATCGAGGTATCGACCGGCGATCTCGTTGTGCGTGTGTTCCTGCAAGACAGCCTCCGAACTCATGGCTTTCCAGCAACGCGCGACCCGATTTTCGCGTTGGCGGCATCCACTTTCGCGGCAACCTCCCGCGAAGCGATGACGCTCCCATGCTTGCGGTAGATCTTCTCCCAGTTGATGCGCACCTGCTCGGCCATCCGCTTGCTGTTGAAAGCGCGCATTCCGCCCAATCCGATGTCTCGCTGAAAATCGACGTCGTACAGGCCCACCTGAAGTCCTGCGCGCCACGCACGCAGGCAGTTATCCACGTCGTCGCAGAGGAACGGAGCAAAGTCGAGATCGAAACCGCCCAGCTCGATGAATGCCTCGCGGCGGACAAACACCGGCGCGCGGACCACCGACATGACGAACGCGAAATCGCTTCGCCCGGCCGGTGAAACCTCCGCAGGAGATCGAAACGTCCTGTGGCGAAATAGCCCGCGGACCCCTTCGACATCGCCCTCGAACTCCATTGCCATTTCGGCTGCGACGGCGACATTCTCGCGCGGTAGAACATCGGCGCCACGGAATCCGCCGAGAATCACCAGATCCGGAAACTCTTTGAAGAGATCGAGAGCCCGATCGACCCAACGACGGTCCTGAGGAAGCTTGTCGTCGTCTTGCAAGAGACAGACGATGTCGGCACGCGAGTAGCGCAGCGCCCTGTCGTAAGTGATCACTTCGAATAGGTCGTTCGACCGGATGAGAAACTGATTCGGCGAGGTCAGCAGTTTCTGCCAGCGATTGGCAGAGCCGTCAACGGAACCATCGTCCATTACGATCAGTTCATCGAAGCGCGCCGCCTGCAACCCGCTCCAAAGCATCGGAATGTTGTGAGCCTTGTTAAAGTGCTGGAGGATGCCCGCAACGATCGGCGTGTCATTATACTTCTGTGCCGATCGCCGAGTCTTCTGGCGCTTCAGCCTGTTCGAGATCATCACGCGGCGTGGATACGCCGTGACGTGTGACCACAATCGTGCCCAACTCTGCGGGCTCTTCAAGTGGCGACCGATGCGTTTCATTCGTACTTGGATACTCATGGGTGGGCAGCCCCCTTGTGCTCAAGCCGGGGGCCGATCGACTGACGACAAAACATGGGAAGAATCCACGCGCTGATACAGGTTCCTGCAATACTCAGACTGAGCGCCATCCCGAGATTTCCGAATCGCGGAACCAGAATTGCACCGAGCAGCAACACTGCGCTGCCTTCTGCCACGACGGTCAGCCCGACTGGCCACAGCCGGCCCAGACCGTAAAGAAGCACGGTATGGCAGTGATTCCACATCCACACCGAAAAGTAGATACCCATAACGATACAGAGAAGTCGTTCAGCCTCCAGAGGTTCTCCCGACCAGAAGCTGATCAAGCGTTCGCCGAATACCGCGATGATAATTGACGCTACGACGGCGAAACCCATGACGGACAACAGCAGCTTGCGCCTTGCGCCAAGAATCCACTCGTGGTCCTGCCGAACGACCGCATCAGTAATGGCCGGCCAGAGCGGTGTGCTGATCATGAGCGCGAACGTTGATAACAACTGCAGCAAGCGAAACAACACTGCATACGACGCAAGTGACGTCGGGCTGGTCATCGAACCGAGCTGCGCTGTCGAGATGGCATGCATCATCGTTGTACCGAGCTGCACGAGCCAGAACGCCAGGCTGCCATGGAGAAGCCCACGCACCAATGACAGCCGCACACTTCGAAACCTGGGTCTGAGCGTTGGCTTTACGCGCAGGAGCAAGCCGAAGTTCATGAGCTTGGCGATGACCAGAGAACCAAGCATCGCCGCGGCAAATGCGGGAATCGTATCGAGACGGGCACCGAGAACGGCGAGCGCGAGAATCGCCAAAAGACTGCTGATCCCGCCCGACAGATTGTTGATGTACTCCTCCTGGTAGGCAGATCTGGCCGACTCCGCCGGGCTCGTGATGATCTGACACAGCAGGAAGATGGCGATGATCAGCAACGTACCGTGGATTTCCACGACGTACTTGCCAGCCTCGGGGCCAAGCGCATGCTGGATGGCAGAGTCGCCAGAAAACAGCGCTACTACCACACCTGCGCAGACTAAGAGAATGCATGCAGCGCTCAAAAGGAACAACGCGCTCGAGAAGAGCGCCCTTTGGGTCGGCTCGTTGTCATCGTTCCAGGCAACCGCCAGCATGCGAGTGAGCCCGGGGCCGATTCCCGCACGCGCCAAGTCGATCCAAACCAGTCCCGAGATCAGCATTGTGTAGAGACCAAACCGTTCCACTCCCAGCAGATGTACCGTGGCTGGAACGACAACGACCTGAAGCATCAGACCAAGCACTTTCGAAATCGCACTCGTCGTGAACGCGACCTGGAGCCGCTTGCGTCGAAAAATCCGGCGCATCTTGTGCCCGTGCTCGGCGTCGTGCGAATCCTTAGGGACTAACGGCTCAGACATCGATGACGGACGCAATGTGCGAGACTACGGGAGCGCTGAAGGCTGCCGTGGTCGCGCCAGAAAAGTAGTCGAACCCAGCCCGACCGCGGACTTTTCTGGTTTCCGCACTGCTGGACAGCATCGCGAGCGCGGTACGCACCTCGTCCGGCTTGGTCTCCGAAGCTAGCTGGCCCATGCCGAGGTCGGCGACGAGGCGTCCGACCAAGCCCTCTCGAGTCGCGATAACCGGTTTCGCGCACTGCCCTGCGCGCACGAGCACGCCGCTGGAACAGTAACTCCGTGGATAGTAGACCCACACAATATCGGCAAATCGAAACAGCGCTGCCTCCTCTGCATCCGAGATTTCGCGATCGATCTCAGTCAGACGATTCGTCCTTCGCAAACTGGCAGCCGCCGATGAAGCCAGCGCCGGGCGAACGTCCGGATTCTGCCTCCCCGCCACGACGATATGCAGGTCTTGAGGCACCGACGGATCGAGTGCGGCTGGCAACAACGTATCGAGCCCCTTCCTGCCGTCGATATAGCCGTAGATCAGCAATATCGTCCTTCCCTGGCCCACAAGGACCGACAGCTCCGGTGGCAGCCGTGCGTCGTGCGGCCCGAGCAGATCAGCAGGATCCGGAATGTGGCTCAACTTGGGCTGCGCATAGTATCTGCAAATATAGGGATCGATGCTGAACAGGTGAGTGAGACCAGACCGCGATAGCAAGCGCTGGTAGGCCATGCGATCAAGAAGATCCACCCAGCGGAACGGCACTTCGACACCACACGCGCGTAGGTGGTGTCGGGGTCGAATCACGATTCCACCCCATGGCGTGCGCCCGAACGCTCGCTCGCGACCCGCCGCAACGTAGAGGCAATAGTCATCCACGAACGGAATGAAAAGATAGGCAATCTCTGTTTGTTCACGCAGACCGCTCAGCACGTCGTTGATGACACGCACCCAGTATCGCTGCCTCGCGAATTTCAGGGCGCCGCGAAACCTTCCAAGGCGCCGAGCCCGGGCCGCAATGACACCCTCGTTGGCGTCAACCGGCACGATCGTCAGACAGGACTGATGAGCTGACCGCAACTGCGTCACCTGCGGGTGATCGAGCGACGTCGTGCCGACGGCCAAATACACGTGAATTCCGCCGCGGCGCTCGATAGCGTCCATCAGGTATCGCACGTAGAGAATGCGGTGCCCGGAAGCGAACGGCTCAAACAGAAGTATGTTTTTCATTTCGAACGGGCAATGAACGAGGTGCTCCGCTTTGAATCGACCGCCGATGCATTTCCACCCAAAAGAAAGCCAGCGCGACTCCGATTGCAACCTGCCACCGTGCATAGGAATTCAGCGGCGAGAACAGAATGTTCCAAATACCGCAGAAGAGGAACGGCAGTACTGCCGGCGCAATACGGCGCCCAAGCTGGATAACGACCGGGATTGAGAAAGTCAGTTTGTGGAGCAGGTAGGCCCAAAACATCGCGGCGAAAATGCCCGCCTCGTGGCCCGCGGTGAAAAGCATGGAATGATAAAGGACCTGCTCGTCTTCGTTGATATAGCTCTCTTCATAGATTCCCAGCAACGCAAACGCATCAAGGTACTTGGGAGTTTGCGCCAACGGCCCGTGCCCGATGAACGGCGAATCAGAGATGGCCAGAAGGTTGATCATCACTTCCGGCCTGCCTCCCAGCAGCAGGCTGCCAAACAACTGTTTCTGATAAGATGCGATCCGCGCCGCGCTTTCACCAAACGCTCCGGAGATCGCAAGAGACGCATAGAGCTCGCTCAGTCCGATAGCCAGCACCAGCCCTCCGACCAGCACCAGCGGATACCACAGCTTGTAACGTCGCGTGTTCACGAACCCGAGCTTCAGATGGATGAGCACGGCCGTGAGAAAGAACATTGCCCCGACCGACCGATCGCCGCTAAGTAGGCACATGAGTGCGTAGGCAACGAGCAGCAGCGTGGAGACCTGACGGCCCAGCGGAGAGCGGCCAGCGAGAATCGCTGCCGAGACGGCAATGAATACACCAAGGGGGATGCCAAGCAGGAACTTGATAGGTTGTTCGAGAACGCGCTCGTCTGTCGGGTAGAAGTAGTGAAATGAAATGCCGATGGTCAGAGCGACGATGAGCAGCGCCTGACGCAGGAAACCGCCCTCGCGCAGAAGTGCGTAGATCCCAAAAGCCTCTACGACCAGAAACACCGCGCCGTAGTCGCGCCTTATGAGGTTGGAAAGCGGTAACCCATGAAGGAGGGCGGAAGCTGCAAGCAGCGTTGAGTAAAGGACCAGCAGAGCGGCGGTCGTACGAACCTCACGCACACGCCAGAGCGACGGCAGCCTGATTGCGAGCACGCCCAGGCAACACACGTCCAGCAGCGCCAGACGGGACTGGGGCGCGATCGGCACGAGAACCGACATTCCTATGCAAAACGCAAAAGCGTCACTGATTCGACGCGTACGCAAGTTTGCGTGCGGTGCTGAATACTGGCGACCCAGATCCGGATTTAGAACGCCACTCTGCATTCGGTTCGGTACGTATTGCTCCAGCCGTGGCGTGCGCCAGCGTGCTACCGCCGCGGCCCGCGTGAATCAGGTCCGCAGCTGGTCCAGATGCTCGAGATACCAGTCGTACGTCCGCCCGATCCCGCTTTCTAGTGAAACGCCCGCCGTCCAGCCCAGCGCTGTCAGACGGGACACATCGAGGAGTTTGCGCGGCGTCCCGTCAGGCATGTCCGCGCGGAACTTCAAACTCCCTTCGAATCCGACGATTCTCGCAACCAACGCGGCGAGCTCCGCAATAGAGACGTCCGCTCCACATCCGACGTTGATCGGTGCTTCATCGCTGTAGTGCTGCATGAGGTACAGACATGCAGCGGCAAGGTCGTCGACATACAGGAATTCGCGTCGAGGAGTTCCGGTGCCCCAGATCTCCATCTCAGCCGAGCCGCCCAGCTTAGCTTCGTGAAAACGTCGGATGAGGGCCGGCAGCACGTGAGAATTCTGCAGATTGAAATTGTCGCCGGGCCCATAGAGGTTGGTGGGCATGGCGCAGATGGCATCGAAGCCGTGCTGCCGCCGATAGGCCTGACACATCTTGAGGCCCGCGATTTTTGCAACCGCATACCACTCGTTCGTCGGTTCCAGTGGCCCCGTCAACAGGCAATCCTCCGACATCGGCTGTGCGGCATGCTTCGGGTAGATGCAACTCGACCCCAGGAACAGCAGCTTCCTGACGCCGTTCCGATGAGCCGAGTCGATGATGTTGGTCTGGATCGCAAGATTGTCGCGGAGAAAATCTGCGGGATAGGTGCTGTTCGCGAGAATGCCGCCGACTTTCGCCGCCGCCAGGAACACCACATCCGGCTTCTCCGCCGCAAAAAAACGACTTACATCGACCTGGGATGTCAAATCGAGTTCGCTACGTTCTTTGAGCACGAGGTTGCTGAAACCGGACGAGCGCAGATGACGGACGATGGCCGAGCCGACCAGCCCCCGGTGACCCGCAACAAATACTCGCTCATCCGCCCTCATTCGCGATACCGATAGGTCCGGAAGCCTTCGCGTGCCACGACGGCGTCGCGTCGGGCAATTTCCAAATCAGCCTCGACCATCTCGGCGACAAGTGAAGTAAAGCTGATCTCAGGAGCCCAGCCCAGCTCCGCCCGCGCCTTCGAAGCATCGCCTAGCAGCGTCTCGACCTCGGTAGGACGAAAATAGCGTGGGTCTATCCTTACGACGGTCTTGCCGGTATGGGCGTCAATCCCCTCCTCGTCGAGACCGCTGCCCTTCCACTCAATCGTAATTCCCAGGTGCCGCGCCGCGAGCGTGACGAACTCGCGAACCGAATGCTGCTCGCCAGTCGCAATGACGAAATCCTGGGGCTTAGACTGCTGGAGCATCAGCCACTGCGCCTTCACAAAATCACGAGCATGCCCCCAGTCGCGCAACGCATCCAGATTACCCAGATACAGGCACTGTTCCAAACCTTCTCGGATTCGCGCAAAAGCACGTGTAACCTTGCGCGTCACAAAGGTCTCACCGCGGATCGGCGACTCGTGGTTAAACAGGATACCGTTGCACGCAAACATGCCGTACGCCTCCCGGTAGTTCACGGTAATCCAGTACGCATACAGCTTGGCCGCCGCATAGGGGGAGCGCGGATAGAACGGAGTGCCCTCCTTCTGCGGAATCGCTTGTACCTTGCCAAACATCTCGGAGGTTGATGCTTGATAGAACCGGGTCTGCTTGTCCAACCCCAGAATTCGAATCGCTTCGAGTAAACGCAAGGGTCCTAGCGCGTCACAGTTCGCCGTATATTCCGGCGTCTCGAACGAAACAGCGACGTGACTCTGCGCGGCAAGGTTGTAGATCTCAACCGGCTGGACCTGCTGGATAATGCGAATAAGGTTTGTCGCGTCCGTCATGTCCCCGTAATGGAGCTGCATCCTGACACCGGAGGTATGCGGATCCTGATACAGATGATCGATGCGATCAGTGTTGAACGAAGAAGCGCGACGTTTGATACCGTGAACTTCATAGCCGCGGCTCAATAGCAACTCGGCGAGATACGCTCCGTCCTGGCCGGTAATGCCAGTGATCAACGCTCGTCTCGTCATTTCGTAATTTCCATCGAGTTCATTGCTTCCTCAATCAGCACGAATTAGGCGGGCAACGCGCCAAACTAGAACGAATTCACAGCCGCAGCGGAGATGGCGAGGTTGTAGATGATCTGGGTCACGGCCTGCCAGAATGGCAAAGCCGGCATCCGCTCGGTATCGAGAGGTACCACGATCGTGTCGCCTGGACGGATCTCGACATTGTTTCGGGAGAACCAGCGCGAGCCGTCGTTCGCCACGACACTCCCGTCGGCTCGCACGACATAGATCTTGTCCCGATCCGCGCGTCGCGTTACGCCTCCGCTCTGGCTGATGTAGTCGTCACGTGCCAGCTCCGGACGATAAAGGTGAGAGGTTGACGTCTGAACCTCGCCAATCACCGTAACCTCCTGCTGGAATTTCGGCACGATGAGTCGATCCCCATCGCGCAGAATTACGTCTCCAGGTGAACCGGCTTGGGCACGCAACATCCGCGGCAGATCGATCACCAGCCGTCCCACGGCCCGCGAGGCACGCACCTGGGTCAAAAGGGATTGGCCTACGGACAGCGCGGTACCTGCTTGCGCCTGGTTTGCGGCAGCGCCTTGCAGAGCGAGTGTCGAGAGGTCGTTCTGGAGTCGCGTCGCGAGCACGTCCAGCTGTTTTTGCTCACGTTCCTTCAGCTCATCGCGAGTGAAGACACTGCCCTCCGGGAACGCCAGCTCAGTTAGCCCGCCTGCGCGCAGCAGGACTGAGCCGAGCGTCTCGCCACGCCGGATCGAATAACGTCCGGGGAAGCGCACCTCTCCGACCAGCATCACATGATCCTGGCTGCTCCACTCCGGCACCTGTTTGATGCTTAGGTTGTCGAATGGCTCGAGCAGCACGTTGGCAGCGGGGTCACCGCGCAGCACCGCGGCCAGGTCGATCTCGATCTGCTGCGTCCTGCGCATGTCGCCATTCACGACCCGATAGCGGGTCAGCTCGGCTTTGCCTCCATACGCCGAGTCCAGCAGGCTGCCGCCGGCACGTATAAGGTCTTTCACGGTCATGCCGGGCTCGAGCGGATAGTCACCCGGCACGCGCACCTTGCCGTCGACGGTGACCAGCTCCGTCGGACGCGCGAAAGTCGATTGGGTCCGCAGCTCGACTAGCAGCGGACGAATGATGCGCTCCCTGCCGGACTCTCGATCGAACACCATGATTCGGTCACGAGGCATCAGCAACACGTCCGCAGGAGATCCCGGCTGACCCAAGGCAACGCCCAGGTCAGCGGACGTGACGGTAATCTCTCGATTTGGCGGTAGCTCGCGGCGAATCAAAAGGTAATTGATGTCCGCGTTCGGCTTGAGTTCATCGACCGAACGGATGACATCGCTCAGGCGCAGACCGTCCCGATAGGCGTACGACGCAGGGGAGAAGACGTGACCTTCGACAACCACTCCCGAATCAAGGGTCGGCTTGAGCCGCGAGATATGCAGGACATCGCCATTGCGAACGCCGACGGGTGCGGCGGCTGGTCGAGTCAAATCGACCGCCAAAACGACGCGCTGCCGATTTTCGTCGATGCGAGTCAGCGATGCTTTGCTGGTATCGGCTTCGGCCGTGAGTCCCCCGGCGAGCTCCACGATCTGCTGGAGAGTCGTCTCGTTCTTCGATTCATAAATCGCCGGACGGCGCACTTCCCCCTCCGCAGTGATGCTCGGCCCCACCGGAGGGATGAACACCACGTCGCCGGGCAACAGTTTTGCATCGTCAGTCGAGTCGCCGCGAATCAGCATGTCGTAGAGATCGAAGGCGCGAACGACAATGCCTCGGCGCTTGAGCTGGATATTTCGTAGTGAGCCAATCGGCTTCACCCCACCGGCGGCAAACAGCGCTGAAGTAATCGTGCCCAGACCGCTGATGGTGTACGAGCCTGGCCGTCGCGCCTCGCCGAGTACGAACACGCGAATGGAGCGCGTGTCACCCATCGAGACGCTGGCACGCACGCCAATCATCTGTCGTTCGACACGCGACTCAATGTTCGAACGCACCTCGTTGAACGACTGCCCTCCGACGCTGATTGGGCCCAGCTCGGGGAAGCTGATGCGGCCATCGCGCTGGACTTCGAGACGCAGCGTGCGATTCTGATTGCCGCCATAGAGCTGGACCTGCAGCTCGTCGCCCGCACCAATCACGTAGTCCGCCGGCACCGGCACGTTGGTCACGGGAGCGAACGTGGAAGGGGCGTGCTCGAACAGCTCGTAGCCGAACGGCTTCAGCGCCTCGGAACCGATCTTCTTCAGCGGCAGACGGATGAGGCTCACGTCGAAACCATTGAGCGCCGGCTCAGCCTGCAAGCGTTGAGTCGCCTGGAATTCGGTCAATCCGGCGAGCGCAATCCCGACGAATCCCGGCAACAGCAGCACGCCTTCAGACGACAGCCTGTAAGGATTGCGACTGCGCACGAGACTGATGACAATTTCGCGCCGCTCCTTCTCTTCGAGCGACAGTTCGATGGCCCGCTGCGCGGAAACCGGCGGCTGCTGAGTACCCGCAGCCGGATTGCCGGGCAATGAATTGGGCGGCAGCGGGAAATTGCCGCTCGGGTTCATCGGATACATCGAAGTCTGCTGACCCGTCGGTGACGCCTCTGGGAGCGGGCGGTCCGGCGGCAACGCGATTTTCATGATAACCCAGTCATCACCCTTCAGCACCGGCGGCCCGAACTGACGAGTGTCGCCGTCTTCATCCGTCGTGCGCGGCCTCAGCTCGGACGACTCGCTGTCCGTCGTCGAGAGGCCTCGCTGAGCAGAGTCGGAATCCCGATCGCGCCGACCATTGCCCACGCTGTTGTTGTTGCCCAGGGTGCCGCTACCCCCTTCGGACATCTGGCGCAGAATTTCCTGCTGCTGCTCTGGCGAGAGATTCCGGAAAATTTCCAGCTGGGCCGCGGTGGGAGTGCCTGACTGAGCTTGCGCGGGAGGGGAGAGAGTCTGCGCCGCTGTGACCAGCACGATGGCAAACGCTGTCAGTAACGGGCCTCTGATCACTCGCATTCGACTCTCAATTCTCCCCGGAACGCTCGCGCAACCCGGACCTCTGATGTTGGTTTCACCCGTTGGCTCTACAGGCTGCTCGTCGTTAATTCCTGGCTCGGCCAAAACGTGCGAAGGCGGGATTGTACTGAAGCGCGGGTGTTGAGTTGAATAGATTTTCGGCCGCGGCCAAGATGCTTGCTAGCCTTCCCGCACGGCTCCCAGGCCCGCTCATGCGATACTGTCTGCATGCGAAAAACAGTGATCGGCGCAGTCGCGCTGCTGTGGTTGCCCCTCTCGGCATTAGGACGTGGCGTCAGTCCGTACCTGCCGCTTTCCATCGACCCGGAACTCGAGAACCAGATCGAGCGCCTGTTGATGCTGGCAGACAAACCGGTCCTGACACGCCCGATTACGGCCGCAACGGTCCTCGACGCACTGCCCGATGCCTGTCCGCGCAACCCCGAGCTCTGCAACGAAGTTCGGCAATATCTCCACCGTTACATGCGCACAGTCGGTATGACCAATGCCCAACTGGAAGTTGCAGCGACCGGCGGCGCTGAAACGGCGATACCGAACCGACACGGGCTCTCGAGCGACAGCGCCTGGGAGGCAACTGCACGCGCCTATTACCAGATGTCCGACCACGTACTGTTCAGTCTCGGTGCCGTGGCGCACGACGGGAAAACCGTGCCCACGGGCTCGATGTTGAGCGTCGGATACAGCCGTGCACAGCTCGATATTGGCTATCGGGATCACTGGTGGTCGCCAATGAGCGACAGCTCGATGCTCCTGAGCACCGAGGCAACGACGATGCCTTCAGTCACGATCTCCAGCTACGTGCCGCTCACGCGATTCGGGTTTCACTACGAGGCATTCGTGGCGTCGATGTCGCGTTCAGATCGAATTCAGTTCGGTGGGGAGGACACGTCCGGGCGCCCGCGTCTTGCAGGGTTTCACCTGTCGATGGAACCTGCGACGGGCTGGTCCCTCGGCGTGAACCGCCTGATGCAGTATGGCGGTGGCGAACGCCCTGGTGCGTTCAGCGATCTCATCCACGCATTCCTGAGTCCCTCCCGATACGACAATACCAACGCCAATCTCACCAGCGATCAGCAGTTCGGCAACCAGCTCGCGTCGATCACCAGCGAGTTCATCTTTCCAGGTCGCGTGCCATTCGCCGTATATTACGAGTACGGCGGTGAAGACACGTCGCACGGCCGGAATTACCTGCTCGGCAATTCATCGTTATCCGCCGGAATTCGCTTTCCGCAGCTGGTCCCTCGGATCGATCTCACGTACGAGGTATCCGAATGGCAGAACGGTTGGTATGCAAACAGCGTCTATCGCGACGGCCTCACGAACGATCGCCGTGTCATAGGTCATTGGGGGGGTGATCAACGAGCGAGTGGCGATGCCGTCGGCGCGATGAGCCAGATGCTGGGCATTCATTGGCGCCCCCGGTTCGGAGGAACGTTCGAGGCACGTTACCGCACCCTTCGGAACGAGTCCTACTCTGTTACTCAATACGAACGTGCGCACGACGCAACTCTACGCTACTCGCATCCTCTCGGCCCGATCGATCTCGGCGCCGAAGTCGTTGCAGGCCGGGACGTGTTCGGCGAAAGCTACTCCCGTACCGCTGCGTTCGTGCGTCTCTCGCAGTTCTCCCGCACTACCGGCCCTTACGGAAGCGACCTCCCACGAACCCACGACTCGACGGCCGAGCTCTTTGTTGATTTCGGCGCGAACTTCAACGAAGTCAGAATCGATCTGTCCGACTCGATCCCGGTCCGTAACTCGAAATTCGAGACAGCCCCGCACCTTGCCGTCGGGGCGCGCCGAGCGGTGTCCGATCACAGTGATCTCGGCGCCCGCGTGGAGCTTGACGACGTGAACGGCCATACGCTACTCGGCGTACGTGCCATCGACTACCGATACCGTTTTGCCAATCCGCTTGCTATCACGACGTTCGTGGGTGCGGCACGCTACGACCTCGCGACTCCGGCATACGGCATTTATCTTGGAATGGGACTGCAGTGGCGCAACGTGCGGCCTGGATGGGACATTGGCATCGACACGCGCTACGCGACGAAGGTTGCGCGAGACAATCTCGTTGCCGGAGATGAGCCTACGGTCGGCGACCGAAGTGACTCGTTCTACGATATCTACAGCGCCACGCTGTCATTGACCCGCCGCTTCTGAGACGACACCGCCTCTTCTGCTAGGTACCGCGCACACAGCACCTCGAAGGGTGACTCCGGTGCAAACCGCGAGTTCTTGTCGAACTGGCCCGACTCGACGAACAGGTGATTCCACAAATGCACCGCGCGGCTGTTCTGCAAACTCGCGGTCATGCCAGCGGCAGGCTTCTCGAACAGCTCACGGTACTGGCCCGGCGCGACCGGATAGAAATGCCAGCTCGGCAGCGCCTTGTCGACATACCCGAGATACCTGGCCGCGCGGGTCAGGCCATGCGGACCGTTCTCGCCCCAGCGCATGCCCTCCCGGCGGTTGCCATCGAACACGCGGCGACGCCACTTTCGAAACCGAATGCTGAGCCCGTCGTATGGGAGAATCCGGTTAGGCTCCTCGCAACAACGGGCCAGCCACTCTGCAAGTGGGTGTCCCGCAGGCAGCCCCAGAACAGCGTTGTTAATGGTCGATTCGTCTTGCCACGCGAAGATCTCGTTGTTGGAGTAATCGAATGGCTGCAGGCACACCACGTCGGCGTCGGCCCAGACTCCCCCGCGTTCATGTAGCAGCCGATAGCGAAACCAGTCTGCAAACAGCGCGAAGGACTTCGTGCGCTTGTGACGGAACAGGGCAGTTCGTGGAAGGATATCGTCAGCACTCCGAAGCCTGACGCCGGGCGGCAAGCCTTTAGGCTCGTCGTAGACGTACAGGTCTACCGGATGCCCATGCCACACGAACGACGACATGCTCAGTCGCTCCATGCGCGACAGAGGCTGTCCATGCCAGAACATCTGGATTGTCGGCAGTTGCTGCTGGGACATCTGAAGGACGGGAGGTGCGAACCCTTCGTCGTCTGCCGCGTCAGCGGGCAGGTATGAGGACGCCAGCATACATCACTGAATTAATTGGAGCCGTGGTTTAGGGTTCGAAGGAGCTGCCTGTCGCTCATCGGACACTTTCCGCGAAGCTCGAGGCTGCAGCGTCGCCCTGAAACACATACCCTCGCGCGCCGCCCGCTCGGTCGTCCAGCCCGCCCCCCTCACCCCGCCTTCGCCGCCAACTGCCTGAAGCTCGAACTACTATCCATCAGCTCCTCATAAGTCCCCTGCGCGAGCACCTTCCCCTCGCCCACTTCGACGATGAAGTCGCAGTTGCGCAGCGTGCTGAGGCGGTGCGCGATCTGGATCACCGTCAGGCTTCGGTCAAGCCCTGCGATGGCTTCCATCACCGAATTCTCGGTCGCCGTATCGAGTGCGCTGGTGGCCTCGTCGAACACCAGCACGGTCGCGTCCTTGTAGAGCGCGCGGGCGATGCCGATGCGCTGCCGCTGGCCGCCGGAAAGGCGCACGCCGCGTTCGCCGACCTGCAGGTTGTAGCCGTCGGGGTGCCCGTCGACGAAGCTCGCGATCTGCGCCTGGGTGGCGGCCCGTCGCAGCTTTTCCATGTCAATTTGATCGCGCGCGACGCCGAACGCGATGTTCTCCGCGAGCGTGGCATCCGCGAGATAAATGGTCTGCGGCACGTGGGCGAGCGTTCGTTGCCACGCGCGCACGCGCCCGTCCACCAGCGGCTGCTTGTCGACCAGCAGCTCGCCGAACTCGGGCCGCAACAGGCCCATCAGCAGGTCGATGGTCGTGCTCTTGCCGCTGCCGGTGGTGCCGACGAAACCCACGCGCGCGCCCTGGGGAATGAGCAGGTCGAATCCGTTGAGGATCCACGGCCCCTCTTCCGCGTAACGAAATTTAACGTGCCGGAATTCGATGGCGCGATGGAAATGCAGCGGCGGCGGGGGCGGCGCATCCGCGTCGGCCGGCATCGGCTGTTCCAGCAGCGCGATCGTTTCGCTGACCGGGGCCTGCCCGCCGATAATTGAAGCCCACGACGCATAGAGCTGCTGCAGAACCGGCAGCACACGCTGTGCGCCCAGTGCCAAGGCGCCAAGCGTTGGGATGGCCGCGCGCACTCCGCCGGGCTGGCCGCTCAGCCCGTACGCCAACGCTGCGATGATCAGCATGCCGAGCGCTTCCATGGCGAAGCGCGGACTCGTGGCGAGGAACAGCGTGTTGCCCTGCGCCCTGCGCAGGCGCAGGTCGGCGCTTCGATAGTTGTTGCAATAGAGCGGCTGCGTGCCATCGAGCAGCACGTCGCGAATACCGCCGAGACCTTCCTGCAGGCTGCGAATCACGCGCGTCTGCTCTTCTGCGATTCTCGCGCCATTGCGACGCAGACGGTGCGCGGTGAAAAACGCGATGGTGGTGTACGTCAGCCCGAAGCCCGCGGTCGCGATCATCGCCACCATCGGGTTGATGTAGACGAGCACAGACGTCACTGCGATGAGCAACAGCAGCGAGCTGCTGAACGCGAGCACGTGATTCAGCACATCGATGCAGCCATTCACCTTGTGGGTGATGCTGCTGATGACTTCACTGCTGTTGCGGTGAACGTGCACCTGATACGGCTGATACAGCGTGCGCCGATAAATCTGGAAGCTGAGATCCGCACCGATGCCATATGCGAGCCGCGTGTTCACCCACTGCACGGTGATGCGTATGAGGCCCGTGAACACCGCGGCAGCGGCGAACGCGGCTGCGATGGGCAGAATGATCTGGCGCGGCGTGGTGATGCCCCAGTGCGCGGCCCACTTGGCCACGAAGGGCATCGCAAACAGGTGCTCGGGATCGGTGAGCACCGCAAGGAACGGCAACACCGCACCGATACTCACCACTTCGGCAATCGCGCTGGTGAAGATCAGCGCGAGCAGGAAACCGAGCTGGATCCGCCGGCGGCGGGTCAAGTGTTGCCACAAACGGCGCAGCGTAGCGGCCCCCGATAGGGACTTCTCGACTGCCGTTACCACAACGCTGTTCTCGACACGACCGCTCCGACTAAGAAAACCGCGAGCGGGGCCGCCATCGAGGGAGGCTCGTTACTGCAGAGATCAGGCTCGCGGAGACGAGCCGGATTGTACTGGTACCGCGTAACGGAATGCTGTGAGGAAGTCACAGCGTGTGCACGGAATCACGCGTGCAAACATTACAAACGGTGCTGCTGCCTGTTTATGGCGCGTTGCGCAGCCGGTCGATGAGACTCAGCACCTTTGTGAGGCTGCCGGAAGTCACACTGGCCGGGTCGCGCACGGCGGGCGCGAGCTGCTCGGCCAGCTTCTTTCCGAGCTCCACGCCCCACTGGTCGAAGGCGTTGATGCCCCACACCACACTTTGCGTGAAAACCTTGTGCTCATAGAGCGCGACGAGCCGCCCGAGCGTCGCCGGATCGAGCTTGCCGAACAGGATGAGCGTGCTCGGGCGATCCCCCAGGTGCACCTTGTGGGGAATGAGGTATTCCACCCGCTGCGGCGGCAGCTTCTGTTTTTCGAGCTCCGCACGTACCGCCGGCGGCGGGTTGCCTGCCATGAACGCCTCGGCCTGCGCGAGACAATTGGCGATCGCGAGATTCTGCTGGTCCTGGTTGCCGGCCGATGATTTCGCGGGCAGCAGGAAATCCAGTGCCGCGCGCGGCGTGCCCTGGTGCAGCAGCTGGAAAAACGAATGCTGGGCGTTATTGCCCGGCTCGCCCCAGATCACCGCGGCCGTGTCCCATTCCACCGGCGCGCCGTCTTGCGTCACGTGCTTGCCGTTGCTCTCCATTTCGAGCTGCTGCAGGTAAGCCGGAAAACGTGCGAGGCGGTCGTCGTAAGGCAGCACTGCAACGGTCGGCAGCTTGCGGAAGTTGATGTTCCACACGCCAAGCAGCCCCATCAGGGCCGGCAGGTTGTGCCGCCACGGGGCGCAGTGGAAATGCTCGTCCATCTCATGCCCGCCGCGCAGGAAGGCGAGGAAATGCTCCTGGCCGATCGCGATCGCGAGCGCCACGCCGATGGATGACCACATCGAGTAGCGGCCGCCTACCCAGTCCCACATCTGGAAGCGATAGTCGGGATGCACGCCGAACGCGTCCATCGCCTTGTGATTCACCGACACCGCCGCGAAGTGCTCGCGGATCGCGGCATCGCCCAGCTTGCCTTTGAGCCACGCGCGCGCGGTGTTCGCGTTCGTGAGCGTCTCGAGCGTCGTGAATGTCTTCGACGCGATGATGAACAGCGTGGTTTCGGGATTCGCGGTCTCGAGCACATCGGCGAGCTTGCAACCGTCGACGTTCGAGATGAACGCGCAGGCCGGGCCGCCTTCGGTGAAATTGTGGAGTGCGAGCACGGCCATCGCCGGGCCCAGGTCCGAGCCGCCGATGCCGATGTTGACGATCAGCGTGAATTTCTTTTTCGAGCTGCCGACGATGCCACCGCCGCGCACGGCTTCCGCGAAGGACAGCATGCGCGCGCGCTCATCGAGCACGAGCTTCTCGATCTCCGCGCCGCCGATCCCTGCGCCCTGCGGCTGGCGCAGCGCCACGTGCAGCACCGCACGATTTTCCGTCGCGTTGATGGCGTCGCCGCGCCACATCGCCTGAATGCGGTCTTTCAGGCCCACGGCATCGGCGAGCGTGGCAAGCTTGTTCATCACCGGCTCGTCGACCCGCTGGCGCGAATAATCGAGCAGCAGCCCGGCGCCTTCGGCGGAAAAATGCTCGAAGCGTTTGGAGTCGCCTGCCACCAGCTCGCGCGTCGCCACGCTGCTCAACCGGGCCGCGTGGGTCTCGAGCTCTTTCCAGATCGGAGTGCGAGGGCCGGGAACAGTCGTGTCAGCCATGAGAGTCACCTTGGTTGTCGTCGCTGGGCTGCCGGGGAAGCTCCGAATGATCGAGAGGGCTCGGCCAATTCAATCCGTCCATCCTCGATTTCCCATCCTCGATTTCCCATCCTCGATTTCCCGGCAAGCCTGAGGCCGGCGGTGCGGTCCCGTCTTGACCGAACTCATCGTCGGTAGAAATCCGCCACGCTGTGCACGACGTACTGGAGCTGGACTTCCGTGAGCTCCGGGAAAATCGGCAGCGCCAGCGTCTCGTCCGCCGCCCGCTCGGAGTGCGGGAAATCGCCTTTGCGGTGCTTCAGGTACTCGAAGCATTCCTGCAGATGCAGCGGCACGGGATAGTAGATCTCCGTGCCGACGCCTGCGGCCATCAGGTGCTGACGCAGCTTGTCCCGATCGCGCACGCGGATGATGTACTGATTGAAGATGTGCCGCAGGCCCGGCACCGCCCGCGGCGTCTCCACGGCCTTGCCGAGATCGGCCGCTTCGAACGCGCGATCGTAGACGCGCGCGTTGCGCTGGCGCCCGGCGCTCCACGCATCGAGATGCTTCAGCTTGATGTTGAGCACCGCCGCCTGGATCTCGTCGATGCGGAAATTGCCGCCGATATACGCGTGGTAGTACTTCGGCTTGCCGCCGTGGACGCGCAGCACTTCGATGCGCTCCGCCAACGCGGTGTCGCTCGGCACGACGCACGCGCCGGCATCACCGAACGCGCCGAGGTTCTTCGTGGGGAAGAACGACAAACAGCCGACGTCGCCGAAGCTTCCGGCGCGCATCTTGTTCGCGTCTTCCGCGCCGATCGCCTGCGCCGCGTCTTCGATCACCTTCAGCCCGAAGCGGCGCGCAATCTGCACGAGCGGTCCCATGTCTGCGACCTGGCCATACAGATGCACCGGCATGATCGCCTTGATCACGCCCTGGGTGTCCTTGTTGACGAGCTTGCCGTCCTTCGTCTGGCAGCGCCGCTCGATGAACGACAGCACGGCGGCCGGCGAGAGGTTGAACGTGTCGGGCTCGATGTCGCAGAACGTCGGCCGCGCGCCGGTGCGCGCAATCGTGCCGGCGGTGGCGAAGAACGTGAACGGACTGGTGATCACTTCATCGCCGGGCCCGATTTCCAGCGCCATCAGCGCGACGAGCAGCGCATCCGTTCCGGACGACACGGCGATGGCATGGCGGCACTGGCTGTATGCGGCGAGGCTTGCTTCGAGCTCACGCGTGGCAGGGCCGAGGATGAACGCCTGGCTCGCGCAGATCTTTTCGATTGCGGCGAGGATCTCGCTCTTGAGCGGCTGGTACTGAAGCTTCAGGTCGAGCAACGGCACCTGAGTGGTGGGTGCGGGCTGCGCAGTCGGATCGGCCATGAGATCTCCGGGGCGCACGAATAGGGTGCCCCTTGCAGGCGGCGATTCTAACAGCGATGCGCGATGTCGCAGGCACTCGCTGCGGCCGTCGCATGCGCCGCAGCCGCGGCGTACGAGCACTGACGGCCCGATCACTTACGGGCTGTGCGCCAAACCCTGCGCACGTCTGCGCGAGAGACCGTATGTACGCCCTGCGCGAGCCGGACGAAACCTGGACTTGATGCCGACCCCTGTGCCCAGCGGCGCTGCCTCGCTCGGCGCTACTTCGACGCCCTGTGATATTCGAGGTACCACTCGACGAACTTCTCCACGCCCACTTCAACGGGCGTCGCCGGCCGATAACCGACGTCCCGCACCAGGTCGTCGATGTTGGCACTCGTCTCCGGCACATCACCCGGCTGCATCGGCAGGAAGTTCTTCTCCGCCTTCTTGCCGAGACAATCCTCGAGCACCTCGATATACCGCATGAGCGGCACGGGGCTGTTGTTGCCGATGTTGTAGATGCGGAACGGCGCCTTGCTCGTGCAAGGATCGGGATGGTTGCCGTCCCAGTTCGGATCCGGCTGCGCCACGCGATCGCACGCGCGCACCACGCCTTCCACGATGTCGTCAACGAACGTGAAGTCACGCTTGTGATGGCCGTGATTGAACACGTCGATGGGCTTGCCTGCGAGGATGTTCTTCGTGAACGTGAACAGCGCCATGTCCGGCCGGCCCCACGGACCGTAGACCGTGAAGAACCGCAGGCCTGTCGTCGGCAGGTTGAACAGCGTCGAGAAGTTGTGGGCCATCAACTCGTTGGCGCGCTTCGTTGCGGCGTAGAGCGAGACCGGATGATCCGCAATGTTGTGCGGGTTGAACGGCATGTTCGTGTTCGCCCCGTACACGGAGCTCGTGGACGCATACACCAGATGCTCCACCTTGTTGTGCCGGCAGCCTTCGAGCACGTTGAGCGTGCCCGTGACGTTGCTCTGAATGTACGTGTGCGGAAAATCGATCGAGTAGCGCACGCCGGCCTGCGCGGCGAGATGGATCACGCGCTGGAATTTTTCCGTCGCGAACAGCTCGATCATGCCCGGCTGGTCCGCCAGGTCGAGCTTCACGAAGCGAAACTTCGAGTGCTTGCGCAGGTTGGCGAGCCGCGCGTGCTTCAACGAGACGTCGTAGTACTCGTTGAGGTTATCGAGGCCGACGACCTCGTCGCCGCGTGCCAGCAACTTCTGGGCGGTGTGGTAGCCGATGAATCCGGCGGCGCCGGTAACGAGAATCTTCATGCTGTGTGCGTGCCTGTGTTCGAGTCCGGAGTGGGTCGCAAGACTCGGACCCTGACCGTATGCGGAGCAGCGAGAAGGTTAGCAACGAAGGCCGCGACACAGGCCCGAACGGCGTCTCAATTCGAATGAATTCAGGCGCTTGACGCGGTTACCGAAGGCGCCGCCGCAGCCGCATCGAGCGCCTGCCACAGGCACTTGCCCTTGCTGGCTTTGGCGATGGTGCCGAGCATCGCCTCGTGCAATTTCAGCTCTTCGTCGGAAGCGGCGACCACGACCAGCGGCACCGGCGGACGCACCAGCGCGCGCACCTGGCCGCCCGCCTGGTTGTTGGCCGTAGTCAGCTCGCCGAGCGCGAGGCCGACCTGGCCGCCCGTCATCGCGAGATAGACGTCCGCGAGAATGCGCGAGTCGAGCAGCGCGCCATGCAGCTCGCGATGCGAGTTGTCGATGGCGTAACGCTTGCAGAGCGCGTCGAGATTGTTGCGCTGGCCGGGGTGCATCTTGCGCGCCAGCGCGAGCGTGTCGAGCACGCGGCACTCGGCGGCAATGACACGGCCAATGAACGCCGCCACTTTGCCGGCGTGACGCTTCAGCTCTGCATCGAGAAACGCGACGTCGAACGCGGCGTTGTGGATGACGAGCTCGGCGCCGGAGATGAAGGCCATCAATTCTTCCGCGATGTCGGAGAAGCGCGGCTTGTCCTTGAGGGACTCGAGCGTGATGCCGTGGACTTCCTGCGCGCCTTTGTCGATGTCGCGGTCAGGATTCAGATAATGGTGGAAGGTTCTGCCGGTGGCGCGTCGGTTGATGAGCTCGACGGCGCCGATTTCGATGATGCGGTGGCCTTGGTCGGGTTCGAGGCCGGTGGTTTCAGTGTCTAGGACGATCTGCCGCATGGGCGCGCAGTTTAGGTGTCGCGGGCGGAAAGGCCAAGAGCGGAATTCGAGGGGAGCTCCTCGGGTACGGCCGTAAGAGCGGTCCCTCGCGGCCTCGACAAAATGCATCCCTGCATTTTGACGCCCCTCGTATCTCCCCTCGAATTCCGCTCTTGGCCTTTCCGCCCGCGACGATTTTTTTATGGACGCGCGTGGTCGCGCTGTCGGCCGCGCCGTGTGTTCCGTTCGCTGCCGTTCGCCCTTTCGCTTCGTTCGCTCTTAGCCGCCCGGCGATTGAGGGCCTCTTGCTCCGTCAGCCGCCCGGCGTTTTAGGGCTTCTTCCACGCATTGCAGCCAACATCGCATCAATCGCCTCATTCGCGAGTCTGTCCACGTGCTCGTTGCCTTCAACGCCTGAGTGTCCGCGAACCCAATGCCACTCGAGGTCGTGCATCGCTGCAAGTGCATCCAGCTGTTCCCACAAATCCTGGTTCTTCACCGGCTTCTTGTCAGCGGTTTTCCAGCCGCGCTGCTTCCAGCTCGCGACCCATTCCTTGATGCCTTTGATGACGTACTGCGAGTCCGTGAACATGCGCGCGCTCGTGCCGGGCTTCTTCAAGGCTTCGAGGCCGCGAATGGCAGCGAGCAGTTCCATGCGGTTGTTCGTCGTGAGGGGCTCACTGCCGGACAGTTCTTTTTTGTGTGCGCCGGAGATCAATAGCGCGCCCCAACCACCGGGGCCGGGATTACCTCTGCAGGCCCCGTCTGTATAAATATCTAGGGTCGTCACGACGACGAGCGAGTTGTCGGCTTGACCAGACCGCCGATAGTGACGGGCTTCTCGCGGAAGCGAGGTCGGATCGTGGTGAGCGTGTACACGCGTTTGCGGGCTTTCAACAGATACGCGCCGGCGGGCAGCGGATTGAGTCCGCGGCGCAGGTAGCGTCCCGAGCCTTCGCCGGGCACGGCGCCCGAGCCCCAAGGGCTCGCGAACAGATAGCGGCGTGACGAGACCACTTCATAGCCGAGCAGCACGAGCCAGTCTTTCACGCGCTTTTCCGTAAGCACGCGGCGCATGCCCGGCGGGAAGCCCGCGCGACTGAATGTGGCACGCAGGCCCCATGCGCTCCATGGCGCGAAGCCCAGGACGAGCAACTGGCCCTCGCCCGTGAGGACGCGATCCACTTCGCGCACGATCGCGTAGGGATCCGGCGCGAACTCGAGAGTGTGCGGTAACAGCACAGCGTCCATCGAATCGCTGGTGACAGGAAGCTGAGCAGGACGGCCGATTACGTGAGCGCCTGCGGGGAATTCCAGCGGGGCGACGACCGTCTGGCGGCGCGTGCGGCTTCCCGCCAATAATTCTCGCGACGTGCCCCAGGCACCGACCTGCAGCATCTCCCACCCGAAGACATCTTCGAGCGCTTCCCGTAAAAGCTCGGATTCCGCCGCGATCAGGCCCTCGCCGAGCGGTCCAGCCCACCACGCACTGAGGGCTGCATCACGATCCAGGGGCTTTGGCTTACGGTTTGGCAAAGTCACGGGCTGGCAATAGTGTGAACTGGCAGGGTAAATTGCGGTCCATGAACCCGTAGTTTCGTGCCCGGACCTCGATCCGCGCGCGAGCCGACCTTAGCACGCGCAGGGGCTTCACTGAGAGGTGGAGCGGATCCATCGCCGTCCAAAACAGAATTCGCTAGAGGGCACGGAACCTGATGAAACCATTGCTCCGGGAAGCACGATTCGCTGGAATCGTATGCGCCGCGCTCCTTCTCACAGCCTGCGCGCACACGCCGCCGGATCGCACGCTCAAGGGGCCTTCGGAAGAACCCGTCGCCACCATCACGGCTCCCCCTGGCGAAACCACCGCCGCGAACCCTGAACAGATCATCCCGCCTGGCGCCCAGCAGCCTGCTGAAATCGAATCGCCGTCCGAGCCGACCCCGGTCGCCGGAATCACTCCCGCCCAGTACAGCGACCTCTTCGACCGCATGCGTGCGGGCTTCATTCTGGATGAGGTCGAACGCCACGCCGTCGACGTGCAGACGGAGTGGTACGCCAATCATCCGGATTATCTCGAGCGCGCCTTCGGCCGCGCCGAGCTTTACATGTATCACATCGTCACCGAGCTCGAAGCGCGCGGCATGCCGCTCGAGCTCGCGCTGCTGCCGGTCGTTGAAAGCGCGTTCGAGCCGTTTGCGTATTCGCGCGCTCGCGCGGCGGGCTTGTGGCAATTCATTCCTGGCACTGGCACGCGCTTCGGCCTGAAGCAGAACTGGTGGTACGACGGTCGTCGCGACGTGGTGGAGTCCACGCGCGCAGCGCTCGACTATCTGCAGTTCCTGCATGACGAGTTCGACGGAGACTGGCTGCTCGCCGTCGCTGCTTACAACTGTGGTGAGGCGAACGTGGCGCGCGCAGTCGCGCTCAATCTTTCAAAGGGCAAGCCAATCGATTTCTGGAGCCTGAAGCTGCCGAAAGAAACGGAGGGCTACGTTCCACGCCTGCTCGCCATGCGCCGGCTCGTTGCCGATCCTGAAGCGCATGGACTCGGCTTCAGCCGCATTCCGAACCAGCCTTATTTCGTTCGTGTCGAAACCAACGGTCAGATCGATCTGAAAGTCGCCGCAGACATCGCCGGCATCACGCACGAGCAGCTGTCGGAACTGAACCCGGCGTTCCATCGCTGGGCGACAGACCCGAGCGGCCCGCATTACCTGCTACTGCCGAACGACGTTGCCGATCTCTTCAAGCAGAACGTCGATCAGCTCACCTCAGAGCAGCGCCTGAGCGCCACGCTGTACACGGTGAAGAAAGGCGACTCGTTCGCGTCGATCGCGAAGAAGTTCAACACCAAGCCCGAAGTCGTTCGGGAGCTGAACGATCTGTCCAGCGGCATGCTGATCGTGGGCGCGGATCTTCGCCTGCCGTCCGCTGCATCGGCGCTGCCGCCGAAAGTGATGCTGGCGGCGGCTCGCGTCGACGGTCGTCGTGGCCCGAATGCTGGCGGTCGTCCGCACGTTCATGTCGTGCGTCGGGGTGACACGCTGTGGGCCGTTGCACGTCGCACGGGCATGGACGTGAATACACTCGCGATGATGAATGGCATGCAGCCCGGCGATACGCTGCGCGCTGGCCAGCGTCTGCGCCTGACTTCAAACGCTACCCCAACTGCCACGCGCACGAAGCTCGCTTCATCAACAACTGCGGTTGTCGCAGATCGTGGCGAGCGTCCGGTGACTCACGTCGTGCGCAGAGGCGACACCCTGTCTGCGATTGCTCGTTTGTACCAAGTGACCGTCGCGCAGATCACTCACTGGAACGGCCTCACGGATCGCGTGGCGATCAAGCCGGGCCAAAAGCTCACGATCCGCGTATCCTCTCGCCGCGGCTGATCCGGCCGCGGGGGGCTGTCGCCCCGGAGGGTGTTCGAATGGGGTTTCTGTCGGGCAAACGCGCCCTCATCGTGGGCGTGGCTACGGAGCGTTCTATTGCCTGGGGCATCGCGCAGGCGATGCATCGTGAAGGCGCTGAGCTCGCGTTCACGTATCTCAACGACAAGATGAAAGACCGCGTGACCCCGCTTGCGGAGTCGCTGGGCTCGAAGATCATCCTGCCGCTCGACGTCAACAAAGATGAAGAAATCGCCGCTGCGTTCGATAGCCTCAAGTCTTCATGGGGCCACTTCGACATCCTGGTCCACGCGGTTGCGTACGCTCCACGCGAAGCGATTGCCGGCAGCTTCATCGAGAACACCACGCGCGAGAATTTCCGAATCGCGCACGACACGTCCAGTTACAGCCTCACGGCGCTCACGAAGGCGTCCCTGCCGCTGATGCAAGGTCGCCAGGGCGCAGTGCTCACGCTCTCTTATCTCGGCGCTGTGCGTTCGATCCCGAGCTACAACGTGATGGGACTGGCCAAGGCGAGTCTCGAAGCGAACGTGCGCTTCCTCGCAGCAGACGCGGGCCCGCGCGGCATTCGCGTGAATGGCATTTCAGCGGGTCCGATCAAGACGCTGTCGGCCGCTGGGATTTCAGGCTTCCGCAAGATTCTGGGCGAAGTGGCAAACATCGCGCCGATTCGCCGCAACGTGACGCTGGAAGATGTCGGTAACGCGGCCGCCTTCCTGTGCTCGGACCTCGCAGCCGGCATCACCGGCGAGATCGTTTACGTCGACGGCGGGTTCAGCCAGGTGGGCATGAGCTTCGCGACGGAGTCGAGCGGCGAAGGCTGAAGGATCGCGCGGGGCGCGGGGCGGCGCGGCGGCGCGGCGGCGCTGAGATCGTTCCGGATCGGCCAGGATGTGCGCAAGAGATCGCCAAGGTTTGACGAGCAGCGTCATGAAACCCATCGCCGTCGCTGTGCTGCACATTTCGCTGGTACGCATTTCCCTGGTATGCATTTCCCTGGTACGCATTTCCCTGCGATGCGTTCCCCCGGTATGCATTTTCTTGGCATGCATTTCCCTGGCCAGCGTGAGCGCCCTTGCGCAGGATTGCCCGGATCTCGCGCCCTACTCCAAGGCCCGCGAAACCATCGCGGATCTCGAACGCATCGTCGCGCCGAACGGGGTGCAGGAGTCGTATGAGATCCGCGTCGGCGGGATCGACCAGTGGCTCAACGTTCGTGGTCACGACAGATCCAATCCGATCATCCTGTTCGTTCACGGCGGGCCGGCTTCGCCGCTGACGCCGACGATCTGGCAGTTCCAGCGCCCGATCGAAGAGTACTTCACGGTGGTGAACTACGACCAGCGCGGCGCCGGCAAGACGTTTCTGGAAACGCCGCCGGACTCGATCAGCGACACGATGCACATTGCGCGCTTCGTCGATGACGCGATCGAGATCGCCGAGTCCCTCCGCAAACGCTACGCGAAGCAGAAGCTCATCCTGATGGGCCACAGCTGGGGCACGGTGGTGGGCATGAGTGCCGCATTGAAGCGCCCGGACCTGTTCTACGCCTATGTCGGCATCGGGCAGGTCATCAAGACACGCGAGAACGAGCGCCTGAGCTTCGAGTTCGGCCTGCAGGAGGCGAAGCGACACGGCAACGCCGCGGCGATTGCGGAGATGCAGTCGATTGCCCCTTATCCCGGCGACCAGCCCATCACGCGCGAGCGAATCATCATCGCGAGGAAATGGTCGCAGGAATACGGCGGCATGAACGCGTATCGGCCCCCGGCCAGGTATTTCTTCCGTGCACCGTTGCTATCGCCCGAATATGACGCGGCACAAGTGTGCGCCGTCGATCAGGGCAATGGGTTCACGCTCGGCCGCGTGCTGCCGGAATTCCTGGAAGTCGATTTCAGCGGCGTACGCAGGTTTCCGATTCCGGTGGTCATGTTCATGGGCCGTCACGACTACACGACGCCGTCACAACCCACAGCGGAGTGGCTCGAGAAAGTGCGAGCACCGACGAAACGAGCCGTCTGGTTCGAGAACTCCGCGCACATGATCCCGTGGGAAGAGCCCGGCAAAGTGCTGATGAGCCTGCTGAGCTACGTGCGGCCGCTAGCTGAAGCGCCTCGGCCGCATTGAGGCGCCGAGCGCTGATGCGCGGATGCGCTAACAGCCCTGATGCGCCGATGCGCTGATGCGCTGGGCGCTGAGCGCTGGCGGGCGATTGCGCCAGTCGTCAGTTTGCCGCTCCGCCGTCCGGCCGCTCCGGCAGTCCGGCCGGTTCGCCGGTTCGCCGGTTCGCCGCTCCGCCAGTTCGACGGCCTGCCAGTTCGACTGCCCGCCAGCCCGCCGGTCCGATGATGGCGCTACGGCACTCGCTGCAACGGCCTCGCCGTCTATTCAAACGCCTTCGGATTCTTGCTCACGTCCGCCGAACGACGCAGCTCTTCCATATAAGCCGCGGCATCGCCCTGCCCCTCGCGCCCCATGAGCTCACGCTGCTGAGCCATCTGCAGCTGTGGCGTGCTGTTCGGATCCATGCGCACTGACGAAACGCCCAGCACCGCCGTGCCGCCGGTTTCCAGCTTCACGACGCGATAGGCACTCTTGCCGGGGGCCGGCTTGCCCGCATCGAACGCCGCCGTGCGCACTGACGCGGGAATCGACGGATCATCGCGACCGACGTAGCGCGCAGGCTCCACCGTCACACCCAACTCTTTCGCCACGTCATCGAACGATGCGCCTGCAACGAGCTTCGAGCGCGCGGACTCCGCAAGCTTCGCGGCTTCCGTGCGGCCGAACTCGTCCCGGATCGACTTCACGATCTCTTCGCGCACGCTGGCGAGCGGCTTCGGCTCGGGCTTGCGATGCTCGAGCGCCTTCACGATGACGACGCGGTCTTCGCCGAGCGCCACCGGACCGCCAATGCGCTTCTCGTCGAGCACCGCGCTGCTGAACACGACCTCATCCAGCTCCTGCGACGCGGAGAGCGCGCCGCCCCCTTTGCCGCGCTCGTAGTCCGGCACGTCGCCCGTCTGCAGATTGAATTCCTTCACGAGCGCATCGAGCGATGCACCCGGCTGCTCGAGCTTCTGCTGCAGGCTTTCTTCCACATCGCCAAAACGCTCGCCGGCTTTCTGACGGCGCAACTGGCTCTCGATCTCCGCGCGCACCTCGTCCAGCGAGCGCGTATGGCCGGCCTCGATGCCCTCGAGCTTGATGATGTGATAGCCGAACTTCGACTTCACCGGGTCGCTGATTTCGCCCGTCTTCATGCTGAACAGCGCGGCTTCGAAAGCGGGATCGAAGTAGCCCTTCTCGGTCCAGCCGAGGTCGCCGCCCTTTTCCGCCGAGCCTTTGTCCGCCGAGAATTTCTTCGCGAGCTCCGCGAAATCCTTGCCGGACTTCGCCTGGTCGGCGAGGTCCTGCGCCTGCTTTTTCGCCGCGGCATCGTCCTTGCCGGTCTCGATGAGGATGTGCCGCGCCTGGCGTTTTTCCGACTGGACGTAGCTCGTCTTGTTCTTCTCGTAGTCCGCCTTGATCTCGTCGTCGCTCACCGTGACCTGGCTCGCGAGCTGGTCCTGGCGCAGCTCCGCATATGCGAGATGCACCGACTCCGGCGTCATGAAGCGGGACTGATTCTTCGTGTAATAGGCCTGCACGGCCGCGTCGTCCACGACAGCCTTTTCGGCGAGCTTCTCGGGTGACAGCGACACGAAGCGCACTTCCCGCTGCTCGGACTGCAATGCCTGCAGCCGCTTGAGCTCCGTGGGCGTGAGGAAGTTCGAGACGCGCAGCGCCTCTTCGATCTGGCGACGCTCGAGATCGCGACGCAGGGACACTTCGAATTCCTGCTCCGACATGCCGGCCGACTGGAGCGCGAAACGCGCGGCATCCGGGGAATATTTGCCTTCGATCTGAAACTGCGGCACCTGCCGGATCTGGTCGTGCACCTGATCGTCGCCGATGCGGTAGCCCATCTTGCGGGCATGCTTTTGCAGAAGCGCGTCGCTCACGAGCGCTTCGAGCAGTTCGTCCTGCATGCGGGCCTTCAGCTCTGCGGGCAGCTCACCGCCGAAACGTTGCTGCCACATCATCTGCTGGCGTTGCCACTGGTCGTTGGCTTGCTTGATCGTGATCTTTTCGCCGTTGGCCTTGGCAGCGTAGTTGCCCGTGCCGACGCTCAGGTCGACGATGCCGTAGGCACCCCAGGCGGCGAACACCAGGATCAGCGCACCGATCACCACATGGGTGACCCACTTGTGCTTCTGCAGGCCGTCTCGGATCGCTTGGAGCATGTCTCAACCTTCGGATAGCCGGGGCAGACTGCCCGCGGGTAGCCCGAAATGATACCAAACGGGGGCGGGGGTGGGCATGCCGAGCCAGGGCCCTCGGGTCTCAGGGGCGGGCGGCATTTCAGCCGGGGGTTGAGCGTGGAGGTGCGGCGGGGCCTGCGGTTCGCGACGCGAAGAAGCCCTCGAGCGCCGGGCGGCTGAAGAGTGCGCTCAATCGCCGCGCGGCTTGGAACAGCGTTCTCTCCCAGCCGCCCGGCGACCGAGGGCATCTGACTCGTGCTCCCCAGCCGCCCGGCGATTGAGGGCTTCTAGGCTCTTGCTCCCAGCCGCCCGGCCTGAGGGCACTCTAAGGTCAGCCCCCCAAAGCCGGATCGCTCACACTCTCCCGATTGTTCTCGAGGTGCCCCGCGATCCGACGCAAGAACCCCGGCTCGCTCTCCGTGCGAACCGTCAAGTCATACCAGCCGAAGCTTGACTTGAGCGACACCCGCTTCTCGAACGCCCGCCCCCGCGGGATCACGTCCGTCACCGTCGAATGCCCGTGCTCGAGCGCGCCATACGCGTTCGAAATGCTGACTTTGCAGGCATTGCGACCCTGGTTCGTGATGCGCAGGATCAGCGCCGAATCGTCGCAGTCATAGCGCACGTCCACATCGAGATCCGCCCCGGCATTGCGCGCCACCGTCCCCTTGAACTGGCGCAGGAAGCCATTGGGCCCGAACACCGACAGGTCATATACCCCGAGCGTCGCGAGCCGATTCCACGAATTCGACAGCGACTTGCCCGCCTCGACGGTATAGCTCCACGGCCCCTCGCTCACGCCCGCGAGCGACGTGCCGGACCTCACCTGGAAGCACACACCTGCCTTGCCGGTGTTCTTGAAATCGATACGGAACGCGCTGCTGCCGGCGAGCTCGGTACCATCGACCTGCAGCTCATAGGGCAACGGCCGGGCGCGCCGCAGTCCGCGCTCCTGCTTCGGCACGGACTGGTTCGTCGGCGGCGCCGGAACATAATCGGGATGACGCTCGCGGTCGGCCGGCTCGTAAGTCGAGGTGTCCGGCAACTCCACCGGCGCGGCATTCGGATTGCGGAAATTGAACGCGGACGTGAGATCGCCGCATACCGTGCGACGCCACGGCGTGATGTTCGTTTCGATGAGCGAACGATTCCGCCGCGCGAAACGCTGCTCGAGGAAACGGATCAGCGAGGTGTGGTCGAACACTTCCGAGCACACGTAGCCGCCCTTGGTCCACGGCGACACCACGAGCATCGGCACGCGCACGCCGAGACCATAAGGCCCGCGCACATTGCCCGGGCTGCCCGGGAAAATATCGTTCGTGATGTCGACGGTCGACGCGCCTTCCGCAGGCGAACGCGGCGGCGTCGGCGGCACCATGTGATCGAAGAAGCCGTCGTTCTCGTCGTACGTGATGAAGAGCGCGGTCTTGCTCCACACTTCCGGATTCGCGGTGAGCGCGTCCAGCACCTGCGAGATGTACCAGGCGCCGTAGTTCGCGGGCCAGTTGCCGTGCTCTGAAAAGGCTTCGGGCGCGGCAATCCACGAGACCTTCGGCAATGTGCCGTTGCGTACGTCGGCGCGCAGCGGCGCGAAGAGCGCGTCGAACGGCGTGCCCGGCGTGGCGAGGTTCGTACCCCGGCGCGCCTTTTCGTAGAGCGGACTGCCGGGCTGCGCGTTCTGGTACTGATGGAAGTACAGCAACGAATTGTCGCCGTAGTTGCCGATGTAAGGATCGCTCGTCCAGCCCCAGAATCCCGGGCCATCGAGGCCGACGCCTTCGTCCTGATAGATCTTCCACGAAATGCCCGCGCGCTCGAGACGCTCGGGATACGTCGACCAGTCGTAACCTGCTTCGGCATTGTTGATGACGGGGCCCCCACCCTGCCCGTCGTTGCCGACCCAGCCCGTCCACATGTGATACCGATTCGGATCGGTGGGGCCGAGCAGCGAGCAGTAGTAACCGTCACAAACCGTGAAGGCGTCCGCCAGCGCGTAGTGAAACGGAATGTCCTTGCGCGTGAGATACGCCATCGTCGACGGTCCCTTGTTGGGGATCCACTGGTCGTACTTGCCGCCGTTCCACGCGGCCTGCGTGTCGCCCCAACCGTGCGGCGTGTCTTCGAGAAACTGCATGCCGAGATTGTCGGCAGTGGGATGGAACGGCAGCAGATGGCCTGCACCATTCGGCTGATACCACACAGGCTTGCCGTTCGGGAGCGTCGCGGCACGAGTGTCGCCGTAACCGCGCACGCCTCGCATCGTGCCGAAGTAATGATCGAAGGCGCGATTTTCCTGCATCAGGAAAACAATGTGCTCGACATCTTCAATCGTGCCCGTGCGATAGTGCGCGGGTGTGGCGACTGCTTTTTCGATGCTCTTCGCGAGCGTTGCGCCAAGCGCAGTAGTACCGAGTAATTGCAGGAATGAACGGCGATCGACTGGAGGCATGCAAATGCTCCTTCCATGTTGGCGTGGTCCGATGAGCGAACCGGCTAAAGAGTTCGCGAGCGAATGTGCACCTCCGCTTTTGCAGTCGCGTGACATCTTTGTGGAATCTGCACGCCGATGAGCGCGGCACCCTCGATCGTCGAAAGCGAATCGGACTACGGCAACTGGCTCAGGCAACGCTTGCCGGTGGTCGCGAAAGACTGGCGCGAGCGTCACGAACGCATGCAGAAAAATGCGTTCACGTTCCTGCGCGGAAGCTTCTTCCGATGGGCCGAACGCTGGCCGGTGTTGTGCGACGAGCTGGCGGGCGCGCCAGTGGTGTTCGGGGTCGGCGACCTGCATGTCGACAACTTCGGCACGTGGCGCGATGGCGATGGCCGGCTCGCCTGGGGCGTGAACGATTTCGACGAAGCGACCGTGCTGCCGTACACGAACGATCTCGTCCGGCTGTGCACGAGCGCCATCCTCGCGATCGATCAGACTTCGTTACAGCTTTCCGCGCGTGCCGTGTGCGAGGCCGTGCTCGAAGGCTTCGAATACTCGCTCGAAAAAGGCGGCGCGCCGTTCGTCGTGTCTCACGCGCACCCGTGGCTGCACCAGCTCGCCGTCGTCGAGCTCGATGAAGAGCGCGAGTTCTGGGATGAGCTCGGGCAGCTGAGCTCCGTCACGATCGAAGACTCGGGCGTGCGCAAGCTGCTCGTCACCTCGCTGCCGGGCCGTAAACCGAAATATCGAATCGTGCATCGACAAGGTGGCGTCGGCAGTCTCGGCAGGCTGCGTTATACCGCCATCACGGAGTGGCAAGGCGCGCCCGTCGCGCGCGAAGCGAAGTCACTGACGATTTCGGCGTGGCACTGGCGCTCCACGTATTGGAGCGGCTCGGCGCCTGCGGATGCAGCTTCCCGCTCAACGGCAACGTCGATGCTGAACGACGCGCTGCTGCATCGCTGCGTGCGAGCCCACGATCCGTCGTTTCGTGTGCATCCGGGGTGGCTCATTCGACGGCTTGCGCCCGATTCCCGACGCATCGAGCTGAAGACCCTTGCGCGACGGCGCGAAGCGAAGGAGCTGCTGTATGCGATGGGCTGTGAGGCAGCCAACGTTCACCTGGGCACACGGGCGCAGCGGAGCGTGCTGATGCGTGATCTGCGAAGGCGGCGCGGGGAGTGGCTGCAGAAGGCGGTTGAGCGGATGGGGGAGAGTGTGGTGAAGGATTTTGGAGAGTGGAGGAAAAGAAGCCCTCAATCGCCGGGCGGCTGAGAGGGCGTTCCAAGCGGGCGCTTATAAGCCGCGCTCCGAGCCGCCCGACGCTCGAGGGCGTCCTGCTCTGCTCTTCCAGCCGCCCGGCGTTTGAGGGCTTCTTAGTCCCTCGAACCGCCCACGCTCGAGGGCTTTCTATCTATCCCCCCGAAAACTTCATCTGTATCGATCCCCGCCGCTCCAGAAACCTCCACACCCCCTCCTCCCGCACGAACCGATCCCTGAACTCCCCGAAATAAATCGGCCCCTGCGACACGAACGGCGCCTTCGCCTCTCCCGGCGTGCACGAAATCATCGTCAGATACGACAATCCGCTCGCCGCATCCCGACCCTCGACATCGATCGTCACATTGGTCGCCAGATGCTTCGTGAGCAGCGTTTTCGGCCGCGTGATCAGCGACGCCCGGATGGCTTCACGCCCCTGGATCACGGCGTCTGGCGCCATCGGCCGAGCCAGCGAACCGTTCAGCGCGAAAAAATCCGCGGCACGGCTCATCTCGCCGAGGTCGAGCAGGCGGGAATAGTCATACACGAGTCGCTCGCAGGCGCGTTCGATCTCGATGCGCTCGGCGGTGCTCAAAGAGTCAGGCATGGGGTGGTCTCCTCTCCAGAATCAGGTCGGCGGCTTTTTCCGCAATCATCACGACGGCCGCATTGGTGTTGCCTCCGATGATCGAAGGAAACACCGATGCGTCGGCCACGCGCAAGCCGTCGACGCCGTTGACGCGCAGCTGCGGATCGACGACGGCCATCGCGTCATTGCCCATGCGGCACGTGCTCACCGGATGATGAACGGTGTACGCCTCCGCGCGAATGTACGCGATCAGCTCTTCGTCCGACTGCTTCGAGCGGCCCGGCGCGGTTTCCTGCGCGTGATAACGCTCGAAGGCCTGCGCGCCGAACACCCGGCGGACCAGGCGAAGCCCACGCACCAGCGGTTGAAGATCCTCCGGCTCGGATAGCAGGTTCGGATCGATCAACGGTGCGGCAAACGGATCGGCGCTGACCAGCTTCAACCGGCCCCGACTGCGCGGATACAGCCCCACCGGGCTGATCGCGTAGCCATGTCCGATCGGAAACGGAAACCGCGGCGACGGCCGCTTCGCCGACTGAAACACGAGTTGCACGTCGGGACGATCGAGACCGGGCAGCGTCTTGATGAACGCCGCAGCCTCGAACACGTTGTTCGCGAGCGGACCCGTTCGCAGCAGCGCGTACTCCGCGAGGTTGAGCAGGTTGCGCGGCATCGCTCGCCAGGAAATACCGTATGACGTCGCGTCGTCAGTGCTCATGTGCACCGGGCTCGCAACGTGATCGTGCAGATTGCGCCCGACGCCAGCCAGGTGCTGTCGCACCGGGATGCCCAATGAAAACAGATGATCGGAATCACCGATGCCTGACAACATCAGCAATTGGGGCGAATGAATCGCGCCCGCCGAGAGGACGACTTCGCAGCGCGCGCGGATGAGCAGAGTGCCCTGCCGGGTTTGCGCTTCCACCGCCGTGGCACGCTGGCGCAACGTGCGCACGCCGCCGTCGTGTGGCACCTCGTTCGCACTGGCCAAAATGATTCGCGTCGCCCGGGCATCAGTGATCACGGTGAGATTCGCACGCTTCATCGCGGGACGCAGCAGCGCCGCCGCAGTCGTTTCGCGCGTGCCGCCGCGAATCGAGACCTGCCGTAACGCCATGCCTTCCGAGTCTTCGCCGTTGAGATCGGCGCGCGCCTTGAAACCCAGCGACGCAAGCGCCTCGAAGAACGCGAAGTTCAGCCGGTTCGGCCGCGAAATGTTTCGGATGCGCATCGGGCCGCCGCGGCCGTGATATTCCGACGGGCCGAAGTTTTCGTTGTCTTCCGTGCGGCGGAAGTACGGCAGCACGTCGCGATAGCTCCAGCCGGTGGCGCCGGCCTTCGCCCAATCGTCGTAATCGCGCGGGTGGCCGCGAAAATAGACCATGCCGTTGATGAGCGCGGATCCGCCGAGGCCGCGACCGCGCGGCACGCCGATGCGGCGGTCGTTGAGATTCGGCTGTGGGACAGTCTGGAATCGCCAGTTCAGCGCGTCAGACCGCTGCGCCATCACGATGGCGCCTGGCACGTTCACGAACAGGCTTTTGCCGGAGCCGCCCGCTTCGAGAAGGCAAACGGAGTGCGCGGGATCTTCGGACAATCGCGCGGCCAGCACACAGCCGGCAGTGCCACCCCCTACGATGACGAAGTCGAAGACTTGTTCCAGCGCCTGCATGGCCGATGCCGCCTGCCCCCCGTTCGAGCGGCATTGACTGTACGGCCGAACACAGCCAGCTACAGCACGAACGTTTTCGGTGACTGACTGCTGGCGGCCGTCGCGCGCGTTCAGCGCTGTGTCGGGCGAACGCGATCTCTGCTTCGCTCGGCGCGCCGGCTCAGCGCTCCCACTCGGGGCTCCCGGTTAGCCCGCCCGATCAGCGCCCGCCCAGCGATCCGCGCAGCATCGCCTCGCTCACGCCTTCATCACTCAACGATGCCGGCAACTGACGGCCAAGCAAGAGGCTCGCGCTCGCCTCCGCCACAGCCGCGCAAGTCTGGATGCCATATCCACCCAGCGCCGCGATCCAGAAAAAACCCGGCGCGTGCGGAGCGAAGCCCACCACGACATCGCCGTCCGCCACGAACGATCGCAGCCCCGCCCAGGTACGCGTGGGCCGCTGAATCTGCATCGTCGTCGCTTCTTCGATACGGTAGATCCCCGTCGCGATATCCAGCTCTTCAGGCTGCACGTCATGCGGCGACACCAAGTCTGCGTTGGCGGACGAGCCTAGCAACAGTCCCGCATCCGGCTTGAAGTAGAACGAGTCGTCAGACGCGTAGACGAATGGCCATCCCGACACGTTCATGCCGTCCGGCGGCGCGAACAGGAAGGCCGATCGCCGCCTCGGTTCGAGCCCGATCGGTGCAACGCCTGCGATGCGAGCGATGTCATCTGCCCACGCGCCAGCTGCATTGACCAGCAATGGCGCGCGCAGGAGCGCCGTCGATGTCTGCACGTGCCATCGTCCTTGCACATGCTCGATCGAAATGATTTCGTCGCCGGTCGACAGCTCGCTGCCGCGCGCCTTGAGCCCGCGAATGAATCCCTGCTGCAGACCATTCACGTCCATGTCTGCCGCGCCGGGATCGAACAAGCCAACGCGCGCGGCTTCGGGGCGAAGCACCGGAACGAGCGCTTGAATGTCTCGTTCACCGAGCAACCGCGCGATCGGCAGCTGCGGCTGAATCGCCTCATACGCGGCAGTGACCTGCGAGGTCTGTTCCGCCGAACCGATGATCAGCGAGCCGCGCGGCGTGAGGATGGGGCTCTCGATGAAATCCGCGGGCGGCTGTTCGAAGAACGCCCGGCTGGCGCGGGTGAGCGCGAGGACCTGCGGCGGGCCATAGGTCTCGCTGAACAGCGCCGCCGAGCGGCCGGTGGAGTGCATCCCGGGAAACGCTTCGCGCTCGAGCACCCGCACTTTTGCGTGGGGGGCGAGGAAATACGCTACGGAACATCCGGCGATGCCGCCGCCGATCACCAGCACGTCGAAGTCGAGCACGGTGCTCATGGGTTGGCGGGCCTCGACTGGACCCAGCGCCTGGACATCACGATCAAGTTACTCCCTCAACAAAATTGTGTACGAGATTGGAGCACACTGTGTACAGCTTTGGTGCGCGCCCCCGGTGCACCACGACGGTACGCGTCAGCAACCTGCTGAATTGCCTCGACTCACATGCGCCCGGCCGACGCGTCAAGAGGACGCTTCTGGCCCTCTCTGCTGTGCATGCTTTTTGCACCCCAGCCCGGCGTAATGACGACGTCAAAACGATCTGCGGGCGGAGCGGCTGTAGCGCTCATCGCCCTGCCCTGTCTGGCCGCGAGCGCGAGCAGCGCCGACGCGCCCCCGTCTTCCAATGTATCGAGCCCGGAGCAACTGCTCGATAAATACTGCTCCAAATGCCACAACGACGAGCGCCTGGCCGGCGACCTGTCGCTCTCCACACTGCACACCAACGACCTCACCACGGGCAATAACCTCGCGCAGTGGGAGAAAATCCTCCGCATGACCAGCCGCGGTGAGATGCCCCCGCGCACCCGTCCGCAGCCCTCTTCCGAGGCACGCGCGAGTTTCACGCACTGGCTCGAAACATCGCTGGACGATTACTCGGCGGCGCATCCGAACCCGGGCCGTGCGACCCTGCGCCGACTCAACCGCGCCGAATACGCCAACGCTGTGCGCGACCTGCTCGCGCTGCAGATCGACGTGAGCAAGGAGCTGCCGGCCGACGACTCGGGCTACGGCTTCGATAACATCTCCGACGTGCTGAGCGTATCGCCGACGCTCATGGATCGGTATCTGGGCGTCGCCGGCAAGCTCAGCCGCCTCGCAGTGGGGCTCGGTCCGCAGAAGCCGTTCGTCACGAGCTATCCGATTCCGAAAGAAGGTTCCATCAAGAACCAGGGCATCCCGTCGTACAACGAGCGGATGAGCGACGACCTGCCGCTCGACTCGCGCGGCGGCGCTGCGTTTCAGTATTACGCGCCTCACGATGGCACGTATGAGATCAGCGGTTATCTGAACGCCAACACCAACAACGAAGTGGATCGCCTGAAGGAAACCCGCGTCGCGCTGCGCGTGCCACTGAAGGCCGGGCAACACACGGTCGGCATCACGTTCCGCAAACAGCTCGAGCTCGACGAGACCGTCCAGACGCTCCACAACACAACGGACATCATCGTGTTGCCGACGGAGCCCCCTAAGCCGTTGCCGGTCGACTTCGTCGTGGATGGCGGTCGAGTCGGGCAGACCACGGTTCCGTCGTATCACATGTCGCCGCGCTTCTCGCAGGCGAATTTCCCGCGCGACGTTCTGCAGATCGATGTGGAAGGCCCGTTCGATCCGGCGGGCCCCGGCGACACGCCGAGCCGGCGCAAGATTTTCGTGTGCCAGCCGTCATCGAGCCCTCGCTCCGAAGAAAAGTGCGCGCAGAAGATTCTCTCGGCGCTCACCCGCCAGGCTTATCGCCGGCCGGTGGTCGCTGCGGACATCGCCCCACTGATGAAAATCTACGCGGCGGCCCGGGCCGATTCGGATTTCAATCACGGCGTCGAAGCGGCCGTCGAAGGCGTGCTGGTTTCGCCGAGCTTCCTGTTCCTGCGCGAGACCGATCCCGTCGGCAACGCGCCAGGCGCCGTGCATCCGGTGAGCGATCTCGAATATGCGTCGCGGCTCGCGTTGTTCCTGTGGAGCAGCCTGCCCGACGAAGAACTGCTCGATCTCGCCGCGAAGGGCAAGCTGCGCAAGCCCGCGGTGCTGGAAAAACAGGTGACGCGCATGCTCGCGGACCCGCGCGCCGAAGCGCTCACCCGCAACTTCGCAGGCCAATGGCTCTACCTGCGCAACCTCGAATACCAGCGGCCGGACGTGTTTCTGTTCCCGCAGTTCGATACCCGCCTGCGCGGCGCGATGAAGCGCGAGACGGAGTTGTTCTTCAGCTCGGTGGTGCGCGAGAACCGCAGCGTGCTGGACTTCATTCGCTCGGACTACACGTTCGTGAATCAGCGCCTCGCCGAGCACTACGGCCTCCCCGGCGTGAAAGGAACGGCATTCCGCAAGGTGAAGCTCGATCCGCAATCCCAGCGCGGCGGGTTGCTCGGTCAGGGCAGCATTCTCACGGTGACGTCCTATGGGAATCACACGTCCGCGGTGAAGCGCGGCAAGTGGATTCTCGATAACTTGCTCGCCGCCGCTCCGCCGCCCCCGCCACCCGATGTGCCAGCGCTCAAATTCACGCAGGCCGGGCGCCAGCTGAACGCACGTGAGCAGATGGAGCTGCATCGCTCGGATCCGGCCTGCGCTTCCTGCCACGTGAAGATGGATCCGCTAGGGCTTTCGCTCGAGCATTTCGACGCGGTTGGCGCGTATCGCACGCAGGATGCCGGCCGGCCCATCGACGCGTCCGCGAAAATGCCGGACGGCGCAGAGTTCGACGGCATCCGCGGACTGCAGATCATCCTGCTCGATCACAAAGACGAGTTCACGCAGGCGTTCACCGAGCGGCTGATGACGTATGCGCTCGGGCGCGGGCTCGAAGCGTATGACCAGCCGAAGGTGCGCGCGATTGCGCGCTCGACCGCGCTCGACGATTACCGCATTCGCACCCTGATCCTCGGCATCGTGACGAGCGAGCCATTCACCCTGCGCAGGACACCCGACGCATGATGTTCACCCGTAAGCTGCTCGATCGACGCACGGTGTTGCGCGGCATGGGCACGGCGATGGCGTTGCCGCTCATGGAAGCGATGCTGCCGAACGCGCGCGCGGCGGAGCCCGCTGCGAGACCCAAGCGCCTGCAGATTTTCTACACGCCGAACGGCATGATCATGAAGAGCTACACGCCCGAGAAAGCCGGGCGTGATTACGCGATGACGCCGACGCTCGCACCACTCGAGCCGTATCGCGATCAGTTCAGCGTGATTTCCGGACTCGCGCACTATCAGGCGAGCGCACTCGGCGACGGCCCGGGCAGCCACGGCCGCAGCTGCGCTTCGTATCTGACGGGCGCCCACGCGAGGCGCACGGAAGGCTCGGACCTTCAATGCGGCATCTCGATGGACCAGATCGTCGCGAAACATTTTTCCGATGCCACGCAACTTGCTTCGCTCGAGCTCGGCATCGATCCGCCCAGCCTGATGGGCAGCTGCGATGTCGGCTACAGCTGCACGTATACCAACACGCTGTCGTGGCGCAGCCCGACAGTTGCGCTGCCGGTCACCGTGAATCCGCGCGACGTGTTCGAGCGCCTCTTCGGCGATGGCGACGCGCTCGACGAAAAGAGCCGCGCGGCGGAGCTGAAGCGTCGGACGAGCATCCTGGATTTCGTCCGCGAAGACGCCGCGCGATTGTCTGCGCGCCTCGGCGCGAACGACCGACGCAAGATGGATAAATACCTGGAAGCGATCCGCGACATCGAGCGACGTATCCAGAAAGCGAACCAGAAAAACGCCGCCCTGGACACGAGCGACCTGGCTCCGACGAATCTGGCGCGCCCCGCGGGGATTCCGGATTCGTTCCAGGATCACGTGCGGATGATGATCGACATGCAAGTGCTCGCCCTGCAGGCAGACCTCACGCGTGTGTGCAGCTTCATGGTCGGCCGCGAGTTGAGCAATCGCACGTACCCGGAAGCCGGCGTGCCGGACTCGCACCACATGCTCAGCCACCACGGCGGCGATCCGGAAAAGATCGCGAAGCTCGCGATCATCAACCGGGTCCACATGGAACAGTTTGCTTACTACCTGAAGCGCATGAGCGCGACGAAGGATGGCGCAGGCTCCCTGCTCGATAGCACGCTGGTGCTCGCGGGCGCGAGCCTCGGCGAGCCGAACGAGCACGACAACATGAATCTCCCCGCCATCGTCGCGGGCGGCGGACTGCCCGGGAATCGACACATCGTCGTGCCGAAGCACACGCCGATGTGCAACCTGATGGTCTCGATGATGCAGCACCTGGGTCTTTCCGTAGACAAGTTCGGCGACAGCACGGGCCCGCTCACCGAGATCGCGGCATGAGGGTCTCGGGCGCTCTCGTACTGGCACTGATCACTTTGCTGCCTGCTTTCGCAGGCGCGGGAACGAGTCGTTCAGATCCAAATGCGCTGCGGCCCGATGGCTCGACGCCATTGGCCTGGGCGGTCGAGAATCAGGATCGCGACGCTGTGCGGCTGCTGTTGAAACGCGGTGCGAAGCCAAGCGGCGTCGGCGATCCGTCGGTGAGCCCGCTGATGATCGCTTGTCAGTACGGCGATGCCGCGATCATCGAGATGCTGTTGGATGCGCACGCGGACGCCAAAGTCGCGCGTCCCGATGGTCTCTCGGCCCTGGCAATCTGTGCGGGCAGCGCACCTCCCGAGATCATCGCGAAGTTGATTGCCGCCGGCGCGGAGGTGGACAAACCCGACGCCGAGGGCCAGACCCCATTGATGTGGGCGGCCGCGAAAGGCCAGATCGATAACATCGAGCTGCTGGCGGCGTACGGCGCGCAGATCAATCGCGCGACTCACAAAGGATTCACACCGCTGTTCTTTGCCGTGAAGAGCGGGAGTCCTGCCGCGCCTCTCGCGGTGCTCGAAGCCGGCGGCGATCCCGATTACGTCGCACCGGACGGCACGTCGGTCATCCAGCTCGCTCTGTATCAACATGCCTATGATTTCGCCGAGCAGATGATCGCGCGCGATGCGGATCTCACCGCGTTCGATCGCAATGGCAATCAGCTGCTGCACGCCGCTGCGCTCGCGGGCCAAACGTCGCTCGTCAAACTGCTGCTTTCGAAGGGTGCGGATCCCAATGCGCTGACTGGACCTTCGAAGGTGCAATGGCGTTTTGAAGTGAACTTCAAGACGGCGGACTTCAAGCAGCCGCCGAAGCCACCGCTCTTGCTGGCAGCCGAAGCGGGTTTCGCGGAGGTGATGCAGGCTCTGGTGGATGCTGGCGCCGACACCAAATTCCGCATGGCGGATGGCACGAACGTCGTGCTCGCCGCAGCCACCAGCAACAAGCTCGCCGCGCTGGAACTCGCGCTGAAGCTCGAGCCGGACGCCAACGTCACCACCCAGGACGGCATGACGCCATTGCATATGCTGGTCGCGGGCGGCGTGGGCAAAGAGATTGCGCCGATGATGAAACTGCTCGCCGACAAAGGCGCGCGACTCAATGCCCGAGACCGCTCCGGCAAAACCCCAGGCGACATGGCGAAGGAGGCGGAAACGGATGCGAAGACCGCCTTCGCCGCCACGTTCGAGAAGCGCACCGCCAGCAACCTATGAGAATCATGACTTCGAACCGTCCGTCCCCGCGCACCACCCTGTGGCTGCTCGCATCGTTTGGTGTTCTGGTCGCGGGAGCCGTGAGCGCTTCGGATCCGGCCGAATCGCCGCAGACCGTGATCGAAACCCGTCGGCAGGGCTTCAAGAAAATGGGTGCGGCCATGAAGGCGCTGGCGGAGCAGCTGAAAAGCGCCACGCCCGACAGCGCGAAGATGGCGGCCGCCACGCAAGCCATAGCCGCCGGCTCGCCGGAAATTCCGCACTGGTTTCCCGCCGGCAGTGGACCCGAAGCGGGCGTCGAGACGGACGCGCTGCCCCACATCTGGGAAGACCGTGCCAAATTCGATTCGCTCGCGAATCGGCTCATCCCCGAGACGAAGACGCTCGTGAGCGCCGCCTCCGGCACGGACGTGGCCGCCATCAGAACGCAGATGAAAGCAGTGGCCGACATCTGTTCGACCTGCCACAAGAGCTTTCGCGCGGACTGAGGTCCGCGCTCGCGGCCGGGCGGAAAGCGCTATTCTTCGCGCCTCCGCAATTTCGCTGGCCGCCTGATGCCGACGTCCGAACCCGTCACCCGCCTCGAACGCGCTATTGCGCTCGATGCCGCTGGCAATTTCGACGAGGCGATCAACGAGCTGGCCCGTGGCACACGCGAACGTGATGCGGCGTGCACTCGCGCACTTGGCCTGCGACTTCTCACTGGCGATCGGGCGCCGTTTCTCCCACAAGATGGCCTGCGTTTCCTGGGCGAAGCGTGCGAACGCGGCTTGCCGGAAGCGGCGGCGCGCGCGGCGGGAATCCTGGCGCTCGGTGTGCGCGTACCGCCGAACTGGGCCTTCGCGTTGGAATGGCTTTATCGATCTGCTGCGATGGGCTGGGCACCGGCGCAACGTCAGCTTCTCGGGCTCTGCGACGATCGGCCGCTGGCGAAGCGTGCCGCTTTGGAACCCCGCATCGACTGGCGCGCAATCGCCGGCGCGGTGGATCTCAACAGCTGGCGACGAGCTCCTGCCGTCGAGATCAAGAGCGACGATCCACGCATCGGCGCGATTCCCGATTTCCTCCGCCCGGAACTGTGCGATGTGCTGATCGAAGCGGCGCAGGGCTCGCTCGAACGCGCACGCGTTTACGACGCAGCGATTGGCGAGAACGTGGTGAAATCCGACCGCGACAACAGCGTCGCCAATTTCAACGTCGATTCGGTCGAGATGCTGCATGCCCTGCTCCAGGCACGGATGTCTGCTGCGTGCGGCATTCCCGAGCGAATGATGGAAGCACCCACCGTGCTCCATTACGCGCCGGGCCAGCGATTCCACGATCACTACGACTTCGTCGATCCGGGCTCGACGACAGACTATGCTGCCGAGCTCGCGCGCAATGGCCAGCGCATCGTGACGTTTCTCGTCTATCTCAACGACGACTACGAAGGCGGCGAAACTGCGTTCCCGAATCTGAACCTGGCGCATCGAGGCCGCCGTGGTGAGGGCCTCTACTTCAGCAACGCGCTGGCCGATCTCTCGCCGGACATGCGCATGCTGCATGCGGGCCGGCCGCCCACGCGCGGCGAGAAATGGATCGTTTCGCAGTTCATCCGCAGCCGCGCCACTCGCTAGGCACTTGGGCCATCACTCTGCGGCAAGGGCTCGAACGACAGCGACGAAATTCTGGCTCACCGGTCCATCATCATCCCTCCGTCGCAGCAGGCCGATTTCGACGCTCGCCTTCGAGCCATACACCGCGCGATATTGCACGCCCGCCCGCTTCAGGTTCTTTACGGACGAGGGCACCAGCGCAACGCCCATCCCACTCGCCACGAGACCCACGACAGTTTGCATCTGACGCGCGTGCTGCGTGATCCGCGGCACGAAGCCGTTTTCACGACATTCGCTCAGGAACAGGTCATAGAGCCCCGGTGCCGCTTCGCGCGGCGGGATGATGAAGCTTTCACCTGCCAGCGCCTTCAGGCGAATCGCACCGCTGCCCTTCACGAGCCGATGAGCCGCAGGCGCAGCGAGTAACAGACGCTCGCGCAGCAGCGGCTCGAAAACCAGATCCGGCTCGTTCACGGGACCCAGCCCGATGCCGAGATCGAGCGTTCCGGAGCGGACCCCTTTGATCTGCGCATCCGTCGTCAGCTCATGCAGCTGCACTTCGACCTTCGGGAAGCGCTCGCGAAACCGGCGCAACGCGGGTGGCAGGATGCCGTAGTCGGCAATCGACACGAAGCCGATCGACAGCTCGCCGAGCTCGCCATGGCCTGCGTTCTGCGCCTTGACGCGCGCCTGCTCCAGGCGGCGCAAGACCTGGCGGATCTCGTCCTGGAATACCTGGCCGGCCGGTGTCAGCGTGACGCCGCGGTTCGTCCGATCCACGAGCCGCACGCCGAGCTCTTTTTCGAGGCTCTGCATGTGCGTGGACAAGGGCGGCTGGGAAATGTGCAGGCGCTCGGCGGCGCGGGAGAAGCTTTTCTCCTCCGCCACCGCCAGGAAATATCGCAGCTGTCGAAGTTCCATCCAGCCTCCACTATCGGACCCACTGCGCGCCCACTGCGGTTCCACCGTCGGGCCGCACTATCGCTCCAGGCACCCGGCCCACTATTCGGGCTCCCTATAGCGGACCGCAAAATTCTATATTTTCCAGTATAGGCCTCTTTCGGCAGAATCCCCTGACGATGCCTACCTACCGATCCCGCACCAGCACCGCCGGCCGTAACATGGCCGGCGCCCGCGCCCTGTGGCGCGCCACCGGCATGAAAGAAGGCGACTTCGCGAAGCCGATCATCGCGGTCGTCAATTCCTTCACCCAGTTCGTTCCCGGCCACGTACACCTGAAAGACCTGGGTCAACTCGTTGCCCAGGAAATTGCGGGCGCAGGCGGCGTGGCGAAAGAGTTCAACACGATCGCCGTGGATGACGGCATCGCCATGGGCCACGACGGAATGCTGTACAGCCTGCCGTCGCGCGAGCTGATCGCAGACAGCATCGAATACATGGTGAATGCTCACTGCGCCGACGCGATGGTCTGCATCTCCAACTGCGACAAGATCACGCCGGGCATGCTGATGGCGGCGCTGCGGCTGAATGTCCCTGCGGTCTTTGTCTCAGGCGGACCGATGGAGGCCGGCAAGGTCGTGCTCGGCGCAAAAACGCAGGCGCTGGACCTCGTCGATGCGATGGTCGCGGCCGCCGATGCGCGCATCCCGGACGCGGATGTGCAGGCGATCGAGCGCTCCGCCTGCCCCACGTGCGGCTCGTGCTCCGGCATGTTCACCGCGAATTCGATGAACTGCCTGACCGAAGCGCTGGGCCTTGCGCTCCCCGGCAACGGCTCCGTGCTCGCCACGCATGCGGATCGCAAACGTTTGTTTCTCGAAGCGGGCCGCACGATCGTGCAGCTGGCGCGCCGATACTATGAACAGGATGACCTCAGCGCCCTGCCGCGCTCGATCGCTTCGTTTGCCGCATTCGAGAACGCGATGACGCTGGACATCGCCATGGGCGGCTCGACCAATACAGTGCTGCACCTGTTGGCGGCCGCTCACGAAGCTGGCGTGGACTTCACGATGAAAGATATCGATCGGCTGTCGCGTCGGGTTCCGGTTCTATGCAAGGTCGCGCCCGCCGTGGCCAACGTTCACATGGAAGATGTCCATCGCGCTGGCGGCGTGATGGGCATTCTAGGCGAGCTGGATCGAGGCGGACTCCTGCACACGGATACGCGCACGGTTCATAGCACGTCGCTGGCGCAGGCTCTCGAACGCTGGGATGTCGTGCGACAAGGGGACGACGAAGTGTCCCGCTTCTATCGAGCCGCACCGGGAGGCGTCCCGACACAGGTCGCGTTCAGCCAGGAGCGTCGTTGGGACGAGGTGGATGTGGATCGCGAATCCGGTGTGATTCGCAACGTCAGTCATGCGTTCAGCCGGGATGGCGGGCTGGCCGTGCTGCAGGGAAATCTCGCGGTGGATGGCTGCATCGTGAAGACTGCAAGCGTGGATCCCGGCGCGCTTCAATTGTCCGGACCGGCCCGAGTGTTCGAGAGTGAAGAAGCGGCTGTGGCTGCCATTCTCGGCGGCCGCGTGAAGGCTGGCGACGTCGTCGTGATTCGATATGAAGGCCCGCGCGGCGGGCCGGGCATGCAGGAAATGCTGTATCCCACGAGCTATCTCAAATCCAAAGGTCTCGCGAAGCAGTGCGCGCTGGTGACGGATGGGCGCTTCTCGGGCGGCTCTTCAGGTTTGTCGATCGGCCACGTGTCGCCCGAGGCGGCCGAGGGCGGGCTCATCGGGCTCGTCGAAGAAGGCGATCGGATCGAGATCGATATTCCCGCACGCTCGATTCATCTCGCAGTGACCGAAGCGGAAATTGCGCGCCGACGCGCCGTTCGCGACTCCGCAGGCTGGGTGCCAGCGGCGCCGCGGACGCGTCGAGTCTCGCCCGCGCTGCGTGCCTACGCCGCCATGACGACGAGCGCGGCACGTGGCGCGGTTCGAGATGTCGATCAACTCGTCAGGAAAAGCTAAGCAAGGCTTACACCACCACCAGCGACACATCGATGTTACCGCGCGTGGCATTCGAGTATGGACACACCACGTGCGCCTTCTCGACGAGCGCCTGCAGCTTGTCTTTCGGCACGCCGGGCGCCGAGATTTTCAGTTCCACCTGAATGCCGAATCCCGTGGGAATCTGACCGATACCGACACGGCCGGTGATGCTCGTATCCGCAGGCAGTGCCACCTTCTCTTTGCCGGCAACGAACTTCAGCGCGCCGATGAAACACGCTGAATATCCGGCGGCGAACAATTGCTCCGGGTTCGTGCCCGGCCCGCCGCCACCGCCCAGCTCGCGCGGCGTCGAGAGCTGAATGTTCAGCACGCCATCGGACGAAACGGCGCGACCATCGCGACCGCCGGTCGCCGTGGCTTCCGCGGTATACAGCACTTTCTCGATCGACATGTTTGGATCTCCTGATGCGTGAGGTGCGACAGCCTACCCGGAAATTGCCGTATTGCTATCGCCCGAAGGTAGAATCTGGCGCTGCCCTTCGCTGCGAGAAACGCTGGTGAAATTCCTGAAGCTCGCCCTGCCGCTCTTCCTCGCCACCACCGTCGTGTGCCACGCGCAGAATGCTGCCGCGCCGCCGCCAGACCCCTACGTGGCCATCGACCGTCTGTTCGAGGAATTCTGGCTCGACGCGCACATCCCCGGCCTCGTCTACGGAGTCGTCCGGGATGGGCGGCTCGTTCACGTGGCGTCGTTCGGTGTGCAGGACCTCGAGTCGAAGCGGCCCGTCGACGCCGACACCTTGTTCCGAATCGCGTCAATGACCAAAGCATTCACCGCGCTCACCGTATTGAAGCTGCGCGACGAGGGGAAGGTGCGTCTCGATGCGCTCGCAGAGGATTACGTGCCCGAGCTGCGCGGATGGAAATACCCGACGGAAGATTCTCCGCGCATTCGCGTGCGCGATCTGCTGAACCACACGGAAGGCTTCGTCACCGACGATCCGTGGGGCGATCGCCAGACGCCGCTGCCGGAAGCGGAATTCACGAAGCTGTTGCGCGATGGCGTGCCATTCATGCGCTCGCCCGGCATCGCGTACGAATATTCCAATCTCGGCTTCGCGCTGCTCGGGCGCATCGTCACGAATGTTTCGAAGCGGCCGTATCCGGACACGATCACCCAGACGCTGCTGGGTCCGCTCGGCATGACGTCTTCGGGATTCGTCGCAGACGCCGCGCCGAAGGAACGTCGCGCGCTCGGCTATCGCTGGGAAGACAATGCGTGGAAACTCGAACCCACGCTCGGCCCCGGCGCATTTGGCGCGATGGGCGGCATCCAGACGAGCGCCAACGACTACTCGAAGTGGATCGGTTTTCTGCTCTCGGCATGGCCCGCACGCGACGGTGCAGACGCCGGTCCCGTGAAACGCGCCACGGTGCGCGAGCTGTCGCAGGGCTCGAATTTCCCGCGAACGCGCGATCGCTTTGGCCGCAGCGGCAAGACGGCGCCGTGCAAGCTGGCGATGAACTACGGCATGGGGATCATCGTCTCCACGGATTGCGAGCTCGGCTTCACGCTGAATCATGGCGGCGGCTATCCGGGCTACGGCTCGCACATGCTGCTGCTTCCGAACCGCGGCATCGGAATCTTCGCGTTCGCGAATCGCACCTATGCGGGGCCGAGCGCGCCGGTGTGGGACGCGGCTGTCATGCTGCTGAAGGCCGGCGCGTTACCGCCGGCACGCACGGTGCCGGTCAGCGCAGATCTCGCGAATGCCTATCGGACGGCGGGCGAAATCTATAAGGCCGGAAGTGTCGCCGGCGCATCCGGAATGCTTGCGATGAATTTCCTGCTCGACCGCGATGCCGCCGGCCGTACGCGCGATCTCGCGGCGCTCAAGAGTGAAGTCGGCGACTGCGACTCGTCACCGCCCATCACCGCATTAGGCGCACTGGCCGGCGAGTTCACCTGGAAGTGCAGCCATGGACGCATCAACGGCAGCGTCCTGCTCGCGCCGACGAAACCGGCGCAAATTCAGGAACTGAAACTCGAGGCGGCCGTTCCCTGACGACGCGGTAACATCCCGTCGCCGGGTCCGGTCTGGTCTTATATTTTCGCCCTCATTTTCGCCTTGGGAGGTCCGATGAACGTGCGTGACATTCATGATCCCCGTCGTCGCGAGCTGCTCAAGATGGCGGGTGCGGCGGCCCTCCTCTGCGCCTTGCCCTTCGGCGGTCGCTTCGCGTGGGCCCAGAGTGCGAAGCCCAGGATCGGGCTGATCGGCTCCGGCAACGTCGGCAGCGCGCTGGGGCGCAGCTGGGCGCGGGCCGGATACGAAGTGATGTTCTCGTCGCGCGAGCTGGAAAGCGACAAGAAGCTTGCGGCAGACGTGGGTTCAAAAGCACGCGCGGGCACACCGCGGGAAGCGGCGGCGTTTGGCGATGTGGTGGTTTTCGCCGTGCCTTACGGCGCATTGCCTGAGCTCGGCAAGACACTCGGCAGCGCCCTTAAGGGCAAAGTAGTGCTCGACGCGAGCAACCCCTTCCCTCAACGTGACGGCGAAATCGCGACGACGGCGCGGGAGAAAGGGGCGGGAGTTGTCTCGGCGGAGTTACTGCCGGGCGCGCGCATCGTTCGCGCTTTCAACGCGATTGGTGCGGCGAGCATGGGCAAGGCTTACGAAACGCCGGGCCGCGTCGGAATGCCGATTGCGGGCGATGACGCGAAGGCCATTCAGATCGCGTCGCAGCTGATCCGCGATCTCGGCTATGAGCCGGTCCCGATCGGCGGGCTGGCGATGGGGCGATACCTGATGCCGGGCACGCCGCTCGCGGGTGAGCACTCGCCGGACGAAGTCAAAAAGATCGCGGCGACGTTGAAGCCCTGACGCTCGCTGACGTGGCGGCTGCAGCTATGCAGGCCGCGCAACGCTTCCTCTCGTGAATGAGCAACCGCCGAAGCGATCTCTATTGCTCCGGTCGGTTGCTCGCGACTTACGTAACGATGGCCCTTCAGAAGCTCATGCTCGCCGTCACGGTGTATCGTCGGCCCACGAGGTCCGCGGCCGGCAACTGCGTGCTCACGCCGGTGGTCCAGGGGTTGTACCCATACGGCGGCGGCGCTTTGTTGAGCAAGTTACTGATCGACAGCCGCAAGTCCATCTGCCCGATCGCGTAGCCTGCGTTCGCATCGAATCGGCTGTATGCGGCTCCGCCCAACGTCGGCGAATCCGGATTCGTCTGCGCCACGCCCGGCTTCACGCTCGGCTGAAAACGCCAGCTCAAGCCCGCCGAAAAAGACTTCACGAAGTACGACATCCGCGTCACCGTGCGCCACTTCGGCAGATTGGAATACCCCACGTTCTCCAATTGCGCAGAGATTTCCGTCGCCTGGCTGAGGTAATGGAACACGCGCGTTCCCTGCACACTGAAGGACAAGCGGCCCGGCACGGCGAGCTTCACTTCATCCAGGTCCAGGCTCCAGTTCACGCCGAGGTCCAGACCCGATGTCTTCAGCCCGCCGCGATTCGAGTAAGGCGTCTCCACCCGCGACAGACCGCCACTGAACGGATCGCGTTCGAGTCGCGCGCAGTTCGGATCGTCCGCTGAAAACTCCGGATTCTCGCCTTGCCGGTTGAAGCAGGCATCCAGCACTTCCTGCGGCCCGGGCGCACCGATGTTGTCCTCGATCTTGATCTTGAAGTAGTCGATCGAGGCCGTGAGATTCCGCGCGAGTGCATGCTCGAACGGCGAGCGCAGCACCGTGCCCAGCGTCCACGTCGCGCCAGCCTCGCTCTTCAATTGCGGGTTGCCACGCTGAATCTGCAGGCCGCCGCCACCACCCGTGTAGCCATCGGGGTTCACATCGAAATCCGACGAGCCCGTGCCGATGAGAGCGGAGCACAGCGCCTGCAATTTCGCGCGATCTGGATTTTGCGAGTTGTTGTACCACGGCTGCTGCACCGTATTGTTGGTGCGGCAGGGGTCCGCGGTGCCGAGCACCACCACGGTGGTTTCACCGAGATACAGCTCCGCGATGTTCGGTGCGCGATTCACTTTCTGATACCCGCCACGCACGTTGATCCAGCTGAGGGGCGTCCAGGTGGCAAGCGCCTTCCAGGTCGGCACGTCGCCCGCGCCGCTGTCATAGTGGGAAAAGCGATACCCGAGCTCGAGCTCCAGCATTTTCACGGCCGGCAGGTCGTTCAGCAGCGGCACCGCGAGCTCGCCATACACTTCGCGAACGCGCGTCTCGCCGCCCGATCGCACGGCCCCGAACTGCCCCACGCCCACGTCCTGAATGTAGTTCGTCGCGCGAATCGGATCGGGCCGGAACACATAGTCGTTGTCGCGAAAGCTCGCGCCCAGCGCACCGCGCAGCTGCCCGGCCGGCAGCGGCATCAGGCCGCCCTGGAAATTGGCTTCGTAGATGTCCTGCGTCATCGAGCTGCGGTCGGTCGAGTCCGTGAGGATCGCGTCGATGCAGTCTTTCGAAACTTCGAACTGCTCGAAGATGGGCAGCCCGCTCGTGCAGGTCACCGACTTGCTGTTGAGATAGTTCGGGCTAGTGTAATTACGGCCGTAGTTCGGCGACTGGATGATCGCGCGATACTGTTCGGTCGACGGGTAGCCCACATACGAAGCTTCGAGCAACGTGTTGCCGTGGGAGACATACGCTTCCCACGTCCAGTCACCGAGCCCGAGATCGCCTTGCAGGCCGCCGATCATCTGGTAAAGCCGCTGCACGTTCTCCGTGCCGCGCGTCGGCAGAAAGCTCATCGTCTGCGACAGTTTCCACGATGAGTTGGGGCCGCACGTTGCGAGATCCGTGCCCGTGAGCGGGTTCTGCTGATTGGTGCTCGTCGTGCCGTTCGAAGTCCGCAGCACGCAGTTCGCTGAAGCGGCGCGACTGTCCAGCAGTGCAGACAACGCGGCCGGCGTTGGGAATGCCTGCGACAACGTACATCCACCTCGCTGCGGACAGTTCAGGCCGTACGAGCCGCCGGCCCGATACTCGGGACGCGTGTCCCCCACTTGCAGTGTCGGCGTAGCCACCTGAACCACCGACGGGAGATAGATCTGATTCCCATGCGGAATCGCTGCACCGAAGTTACCGGTCGCGCCGGTCGGCTGCAGACGCTGATCCACGCTGGTCGCAACGAAGTTCACCTGCGTGTAGGCCCGCACGCCTTCAGTGATGTCGTATTTCGCGCGGCCAAAAAAGGAGAAGCGCTCCAGCGGACTGGTCAGCCATTCCTTCGCATCGTTCTCGCCGAGTGACGTGCCGGTGATGCCGCCCGTGCCGTCGTAGTTGTTGAAGACCTTGTAAGGCGAGCCGTCGAGCGGCCCGCTGTTGAAGCCCAGCGCACCCGGATACGACAGATTCGCGCCACCGAGCAGGAACAGCGAGTTGTCCCGGTTGAAGTACACAGTCGACGTGGCCGGGATGTTGGCGCCCGTTGGTCGTCCCGGGAACGCCGCATTGATCGCGGCTTGCGACGGCGCGTTGCCCGTGACGATGCCACTCGTCGTCGACGAAGGGCCCGCAGTCGCCGTCGCGCCGGCAAATTCCACGGAAGGGAAGTTGATGCGCAGGAGTCCCGCGCCGTTGGTGGGATCCGCCCAGTCATCCCTGAACCACTCGCGATGGCTCTCGAGCGCGTTCTCGCGCCGGTACCATTCCATGCTGACCATGGCGCTGCCCTTGCCCGCGAGGGCGGAGCCGAGCAGCGCGGAAACCTGCCAGTCATTGCCATCCCAGCCTTCTTCGTTGATGCCGCTGCGAGCCGTGAATTCGACGCCCTCGAAGTTGTCGCGCAGCTTGAAGTTGGTGACGCCGGCCAGCGCGTCCGCGCCGTACACCGCGGAAGCACCGCCCGTGATCACTTCGACACTCGCAATCGCGGACGAAGGAATCGAGTTGAGATCGATCGCGAGCGATGCGTTCGACGGTTGCCCGCGGCGGCCATCGATGAGCACCAGCGAACGATTCGTACCCAGGCCGCGAAGATTCACCGTCGCCGCGCCCGGTGAATTCGTGGCGGTGGGCTGAACATCCGCCGTTGCAAACTCACCGCTCAACCCTGCGCTGGCACCGTTGATGGTGCCGGCCACGAACTGTGGCAATTCGTTGAGCACCTGCTCGACGGACGTGTACGCAGAGTTCGTGAAGCTATCGTGCTCGAGCGTGACGATCGGCGTGGGCGCCTCGAGATCTCGCCGCAAGATGCGCGAGCCCGTGATCGTCACTTCCTGAATCGCACTGGATTTCTCGGCTTCGCGTGATCGGTCTGCCTCCTGCGCAGCGCTCACGCCCATGTGAAAAACGGAAAACACTGCAATCACCGTCGAGCGCGCGGCCAAACGGCGGGCGCAACCGGCCTTGTCGATCGAACGACGTTCCATGATCTCCCCCTCGCGACGTTTTCTTCCCAACAACGTTTCTTATGGGGAAGAACTGTTTTGCGAGAAGGGACCTCAATCGAAACGGCGTGCAGCATTCACAGCGTCCGCACCATGGCGGGACGGTGACGGAGCTTGGGCGGACGCCGGCGCGCTCTCAGCGATACAGATATCGCGCGGCGGCCAGGTCCTGCACGATGTGGCCGAGCGACTTGTACATCGTGATGTCGTTGTCGCTGAGTCGGCCGCGTGCGCGTCCCGCGAGCACTTCACCGATCTCGGCAACGATGTGATCGTCCTGCACGAGGCCGGCTGCTTTGGCGTTCAGAAATTCCGCGGCCTGCGCGAGCGCTGAAGGGCGACTGTCGACCACATATCGACTGGCCACGACGAGATCGGAATCGACTTCGACCGGGCCTGCGTAGCTCGAGCCCACTGCGTTCACGTGTGTGCCCGGTTGGATCCATCGCCCGAGCAGTATCGGTGTAGCTGCGCACGTGAGCGTGCAGATGACCTCGCTCTCCCGCGCAGCCGCCTCGGCGCTCTCCACGGCTTCGATCAGCAAACCCGTTGCGGACGCGTGCTCGAGAGCAAATTCGCGCGCGCGTTCGAACGAACGTCCCCATACCAGGATGCGCTCGTATTGGCGCACCGACGTGAGCGCCTTCACGTGGGACGCTGCCTGGTTACCGTAGCCGAAAATGGCTAGGGTCGTGGCATCAGGTCGTGCCAGCGCTTCGGTCGCAACGGCCGTCGCCGCAGCCGTGCGAATCGTGGTGATGGCTTCTGCATCGACGGCACAGACGGGATGGCCAGTTTCCGCATCGAACAGCACGACGACGCCGTGATGGTGCTGACGGCCGCTGTCCGCGTTGTTATAGACACCGAGCAACTTGGCGCCGAAGTGCTCGGCAACGCCCGATGCGCCAGACAGCACGCCGGGCATCATGCCGAACAGGCGACCGTCACCGATGCGAGTGATGCTCCGGAGCGGTTGCGCGAGACCGCTCGTTGAAGATCCAATCATCGCTTCGCGAATGAGCGGAATGCACACGTCCGGCGTGAGGCGCCGCTCCACTTCCGCGGCGTCGATAAATCTCATGCGCGCGGCTCAGGTAGCTTGCTCAGGCAGCGGTTTCAGGCCGCGCTTGAATTCAGCGGAACGGGTTACGTAGTGCGCACTGGCGCCCGCGATCATCTCCAGATCGCGCGGCGTCACTTCGCGCACGATCTTCGCGGGCGAGCCCATCACGACGACGCCGTCTGGAATCACGGCTCGCGGCGTGACGAGCGAGCCCGCCGCGATGACGCAGGACGAGCCGATCTTCGCGGCATCCAGCACAATCGCTCCGTTGCCGACGAGCGTTTTCGCGCCGATCTGGCAACCATGCAGCAACACCATGTGGCCGATGCTGACATCTGCGCCGATCAGCGTGGGCATGCCAGGGTCTGCATGCACGACAGAGCCGTCCTGCACGTTGCTGCGCGCGCCGACCTCGATCCATTCCGAATCGCCGCGCAGGACGGCCTGGAACCACACGCTCGCGCGCTCGCCGAGTCGCACCGAACCGATGACCTGCGCCGACGGGCAGACATAGCAGCCGGCCGCCGCCAGATCGGGAACCCGATCGTTGAAGGTGTAGATCACCGCGCGCACTCCTCGAACATCCTTGCGATCTACCCTTCTATCATCGCCGGACGCGTGTCGGCCAGGGCCGGGCCGATCAGCGCACCTTGTATGTCTTCTCGAACATCGGCGGCAAGCCCCCGTCGCTCGTGATGACGCGATGCTTGAACAGCCAGCGCCCGTTGCGCTTGACGAGCACATCGTGCTCCCGACCCTGTTCGATGAACTGGGGCGCCGCTTTCACCGTCGCCGAGTTGACGCCGGTCCACAACGAATCCGCGGTGGCCGTGGCGCCTGTCACGACGATCTTGATGTTGGTGAGCATCATGCGGAACGTGCCGGGCCGATGCGGCGTGCCTTCCGCCGTTTTCTTGTAGAGGTCTTCGATGGCCTTCTGGCCCTGAGCCACGATGCCGTTGACGTCGAGCACCCCGTCCTCGACATAGAAGTCGCCGAAGTCATGCCCGCCCGAGCCGAGCTGGCTGTAGTAGTCGACCAGCAGGTCTTCGATCTGGGTCCGGTCGAGCAGCGTCCCGAGCGACGTGATCGGCTGTTCGGCGTGCGCCGGCGCGACGGCTGCAGCGATGGCGAGCGCGGCGCAAGCCAGCACGCCGTGGCGAAATGTCGTTTTCAATGTGATTTCCCCCTGTTGCCACAATCGATCCAGGGGTGTCTTAACACGGAACGCGGGCGGGCGCTGGAGTCGCTGGCGTCAAGTCCGTCGGTTGATCAGCATCAGGTCGGGACGACGCGTGGGGGCGGCGCGGCAGCGTCGAGCACTTCCTTCAGCGTTCGCGCGACGAGCAGCCGCTCACCGATCGCGTCTAGCTCGTCGATCGTCGCATGTTGCATACGATCGAGCGTCGACGTGTCGAGGGCTCCGAATCGCACGGTGAGCAGACGTTGCAGCAGCGCGACGCGGCCTTCTGCCAGCCCGACCGCCACATATTTTCGCGCGAACTCGCTTTGATACTCGTACTTCTGTGCGTCCATGGTCATCAGCGCCTGACGCGCCGCCTCGCCGAGAGAATTCAGGATGAGATCAAGATAAATCTTCGCACGATCCGCGTCGAGCGCCACACTCGCGCTCTGCGCCGCCAACGCTATTTCAATCGCGTGTGCGGTATTCGCATCTCGGCCATGGGCCATCGCCGATAGCACGGCGAGCTCGGGGTTATCCGCAGCGCGCGCGGCGTCCGTCACCTCCGGTATTCCGGAAGGCCCCAGCACATAAGGCGTGAAATGATGCATGCCGCCGAGCTGCACATTCTGAGACGCCCAGCGCGCTACGGCCTCGTACGGCGTCACGACGAGCAGTGATACCGGACACCGCAGGCGCGCACGCAAGACGGATACATACGCCGGCCAGGTGTAACGCTTCTGTTTCGGCCTGGAGAGCTGCACCTCCACGATCATCGCGTAGACCGGCTTTTTCCTGCGGAACTCAATCACCATGTCCGCGCGATATTCGGCAGGCTGAACATCGGTGAGATCTCCGGAAATCACCCGTGCTTCCGTGTACGCGGGCACCTTCACGCCCAGCGCACCCCGAACCAAGTCCGCAGCGAGTGCCGGGTGATTCCGGAACAGCAGAAGATGGGCCTCGTGAAGTTGCGACGGCATGCGCAGAGGCTAGTGATCGTGCGCGCCGAGGCGAATGGCGGTTCATTGTGTTTTCGTGGAGAAATGGATCGACAGGCAGCGTGGGGCGCGCGTAGCGCTCACGAGGATCTACTGGCACGGGCAGGATCGTTCAGTCGGTCGTGCATCGTGTCGTCCGACGAGACGCGGCACCCGCAAGGCAAGGTTCTATGCGCTCGGCGCAGCCGGCCACCGCAATCGCCCATCACGACCGCATCCACCCACACCAATCTGTGCCCTGTCTGCGCAGACCGACGGGTTGCTCGGAACACCCGTTGCATGAAACAGTGTGACACCGCACGGCCAAATCGCTGACGCCTTCCGCTGAGTGATCCAGGTGAACAGCCAGAACAGGATGAATGCGGGTGCCGAGTACGTGGCGTACCGCATTTGGGCAACGCTTCAGGAAGAGCACGGCATTCATCCCGCATCACTGCTCACCTGCCTCGGCGCGCTGGCGGGCTACGCGTGCCAAGCGTCTGTGCGCAAAACGTCAGCGCGATCCCGCGCCGATGCCAACTTGCCGCTGATCGAAAGTCCGCTCTCCGTATGGGCGCTCGTCAGCCGCATCGTCCAGAAGCTCGGCAAGCCGCTGCCGGACCTCAACGAGATCCTTGCGCATACGAACGCCGCAGGCGCAGGCGACTTCAGCGCTCCGCAATGGGGAGCAGAGCATCGCCCGCGGCATCCGGCGATTTTCTATCTGACCCAGATCTGGCCGCAGATCCTGCCCATTGCGCAGCGGTTCTGCAGCAGGCCCATGCAGATTCCGGTGTTGTTTGGCATCGCGCTTCAGCGGACGATCGAGCAGATCCAGGACGAGGTGAGTCCGACGCTGAGCGCGAGCATCGCGATGGAATCAGCCATCGCAATGTCGAAGGTCGTGCTGCCAGCGATCGACAACAGCGACATCCTCAACGCGAATACAGGTGCCAGCATCGACGCGCCTGGCCTGCTGCCGGTTAACGCCGCGGCGTCGCTCACAATGAGCGCAGGATCAAGACTGTCCGCATCCACTGGCGGTATCGCCAGCGGGACCAGCGGGACCAGCGGGACCAGCGGGACCAGCGGGGCCAACAGTGCGGCCACCGAGCCGATGTACGCCCGCGCGAAACCCTCGCGCAGGAGTCGCGCCGTCGCGGACACGGATTCAGGCACGCCCGCCCTCGGCGCCCTGCTCGCCCGCTTTCCGCCGGCAGCGCGAATCGTCACGATCATGTCGCTGGCGTTCATCACAGTCGCGGGTGCGATGCATAGCGGCGATCAGACGGGTGGCCCGGGAACCGCACGCCTGGAGCGTCCGCTCGAGATCCGGAAGTTTGGCGAGGGAATGCCTGCACCCTTGCCGGAACCGTCCATGCAACTCGCTCAGGCCAGCCCGCAGCCGCAGGTCGAAGAGCAGCCGGAAACGCCAGTGGCCGCGGCAGCAGAGCCCGTCGCCGAAGCCCTGCCTCCCGACGAGGTTCCGACCCCGTACGAGTCCGTCCAACCGGCACCGGAGAACAGCGCCCCTGAGGGCTACGACGAAATGGTGATTCGCGAGTAGGCGGGATCGCCTGCCGCCGCCGTCGCTGACGCCGCAGCCACCGCTGCCTCAACTGCCGCCGTTACGACTGGCCCCTACAGCCGTCCGTCAACCCGCCCTCAATCGAAACCGTCAGCGCTGCAGCCCCGCGCCACCGCCCGCGTGACGGTGCGGGACGAAACCCACCGTCGAAGCCAGCCCCCCGGAGTCCATCGCCGCTTGACCATGCAGCAGCGAAATGCCTCAATTTGCGCCACTGATCCACACGCGCCGCCCCGACCGTGCCGTTCGCGAGCCTTTTGAAGCCTTCGAGAATTGCGCGATCGGCCGCGATGCCCGCACCGACTCACTGTCCCGTTGAAGCGATTGCACGACCGCCGGCCCGCACCGAACTCCGGCAACGCGCTCGCGGATCCCTCCTTTCCTCACAACACGAAAAGCTGAAATCCTGATGCCTGGCCTGCTACCGAATATCGATCCCGACGGTCTGCTCGAATTTTCCGTGGTCTATACCGACCGCGCGCTCAACCACATGTCCAAACGCTTCGTCGGCGTAGTGCAGGACATCCTCTCGACGCTGAAGGGCGTCTATCACGCGCACACCGCCGTGCTCGTGCCGGGCAGCGGCACGTTCGGCATGGAGTCCGTCGCTCGCCAGTTCGCCAATCGCGAGAAGGTGCTCATCGTTCGCAACGGCTGGTTCAGCTATCGCTGGAGTCAGATTTTCGATGCCGGTGCGTTGGGAAACGGCGTGGTCGTGTGCCAAGCGCGCCGACAGGGAGAAGGTCCGCAAGCGCCCTGGATCCCGTGTCCTGCCGCGGAAGTGGCGGTTACGATCCGGTCCGAACGTCCGAAGGTCGTCTTCGCGCCGCACGTCGAAACTGCGAGCGGGATGATCCTGTCCGACGATTACCTGCGCACGCTCAGCTCTGCCGCACACGACGTCGGCGCGCTGCTCGTGCTCGACTGTATTGCGTCGGGTGCGATGTGGGTCGACATGCAGGCGACCGGCGTGGACGTGCTGATTTCCGCGCCCCAGAAAGGCTGGAGCAGCTCGCCCTGCTGCGCGATGGTGATGTTGAGCGAACGCGCGCGACTGGCGATCGACGCCACTCAGAGCTCGAGCTTTTCCTGCGATCTCAAGAAGTGGATGCAGATCGCCGAAGGTTACGAGAAAGGCCAGCACGCCTATCACACGACGATGCCGACCGACGCGCTCGTGCGCCTGCGCGACACGATGCTCGAGACTCGCGACTACGGTTTCGAGAAGGTGCGCGCGGAGCAGATCGAGCTCGGCGCAAAGGTGCGCGCGCTGCTCGAATCCCGCGGTTTTCCGAGCGTTGCGGCGGAAGGTTGGAAAGCTCCCGGTGTCGTCGTGAGTTACACCACAGATCCCGGCATCCAGAACGGCAGCAAGTTCATCGCGGCTGGATTGCAGACTGCCGCGGGCGTGCCGCTGCAGTGTGGTGAAGGGCCGGACTTCAAGTCGTTTCGCGTCGGGCTGTTCGGCCTGGAAAAGTGGCATCACGTGGATCGCACGGTGGGCCACATCGCGGCGGCACTCGACAAGGTTGCGCCACGCGCTGGCTGACGGACAGGGCGTGAGCCATCGCTCACGCCCTTTTCGGGATGATGTGGAGCGCGCGCTTTTGAAGGCGCAAAGTCAGTCCGGCAGGGGATCTGGCTCGCGTGAGTGGCGGGAAGTCCGCGGCGCGATGCGCGACATTCAATGCGCGCCTTATTTCACCGGCGTCGCCCGCGCCGTCGTGCCGCTGCGGCTGAAGTTGAACTGCACGCGCACGAACCGCTCGCCTTCGGTCGCCACCGGCGTGAACGTCCACTGTTTCGACGCCTCGAGCGCGAGCCGATCGAAGTAGCGGCTGGTGCCTGTCTTCTCGGTGCGCGCGCCGAGCACGTTTCCTTGCGGATCGACGTTCACGCGAACCGGCACTTTGATGGTGCCGTGGATCGTCTGGCTCGCGCGGCGCGGGACGTCGGGGATCACCTGGTTGACGGGTTCGATCGCGGCAGCATCGCTACCGGCAGAATTCGTTTGGGCGACTGGCGGGGCAGCGACAGGCCGTGCAGGTGCTGTTGCCTCGGATGCGGACGCGGATTCGCGTGCGCGTGTCTCCGCCTGGGTTGATGGCGATGACGCGGATGCCGCCGCTGTCACGGACAGCCCGGCCGGGGAACTGGTTGCGGGCGCGGCGGCCGATGTTGCCAACGCGGAGTCCTGAACGGCGGTGCTTGGCGCTGGTGCTGCGGCAGGCGCAGACACGCTCGGATCCACCGCAGCGGTACGCGATGGCGAAGCTGCGTGACGTGAGGTGAACAGCCACACGCCACCCGAGATCAGCCCCACCAGCACAACGGCCCCGATCGCCAATGGGACGATTCGCCATTTCGCTCGCATGTCGGTGTCAGGGTCGGGGAGCTCTTCGGGCATCAGCTCGGCGCGAATCACGAGCTTCGTCGTCGGCCGTGATGCGGGCTCCGCAATCACCGCGGACTCGGCAGGCATCACAACGGGCGCCGGCCCGCGCGCCGGCGCGGAAGGAGGCGCTGATGCGGGAGGTATCGCGGCGGATGCTGACGTCAACGACGATGTCGCTGTTGTCGCAGGCACCACTGCCGATTGAGACCGTGATGCCGCCGGAGGCACCGCTGCCACCGCGGACTCAGACATTGAAGTCGCTGCGGGCACGGGTTCGGGCGCAGACGCAGATGCGTGCTTCGACGCGGCCCCAGAGCGCAGCGCCGACTTTGATGCAGACCCCGTCGTGCCAGCGGAAGGCGCCGCGACTACATTGCCGGTTGCCCGCGCGGCCGTAGGAGCAACCGCTTCCGCCGCCCTTGCTGCTCCCGCTGCTCCCGCTGCTCCCGCTGCTCCCGCTGCTCCCGCTGCACCCACTGCTCCCGCCGCCGTCGCCGTCGCCTCGGTCGCCCCCTCCGCACTCCGCTCCAATCCTTCACCGCGAAGCCATCCCTGCAGCGCCGCTACGCTGGGCCGCTCCTGCGCCTTACGGCTCAAGCAGCGCCCCACCATTTCCCGAAACGCGAAAGGAATATCCGGCGGCAACACGATGCTGCCGCCCGCCGCATGCAGACCGGCCGGCCGACGATGCGCCAGTGCCTCGCAAAGTGTTACGCCGAGCGCCCAGATATCCGCTGCAGGAGAACGAACCCCGTAGCGCACCTCGGGCGGGTCATACGCGGAGAGTCCATTCATGTCGCCGAAACTCTGGCTGACACTCGGGCCCGAAGGCTGGCCCAAAATCTGGCCTGAAAGCTGGCCTGAAGGCTGACCTGAAGGCTGACCTGTTATTTGGCCCGACCCTTGGCCTGCCGTGTGGCCTGACATGAGTCCTGCGCCGCTTTGCTCAAAATTGAGCCCATCGGCGTTGCCCACAGCGCCCCCAACACTCGCGCCCACTTCCACCATCACAATGGGTTTCACCGCGTCGGTCGCGAGTTTGAGCTGGTCTCCCACCACCAGCACATTCGACGGCTTCAACTCGCCCTGCACGACGCCCCGTTCGTGCAGGAACGCGAGTGCGCGCAGCGTCGGCACGAGCATTTCGCGCGCCTCGTCCTCCGCGAGCTTTCGATGCTGGAGCAGCTGCGAAAGACTTTGGTCCGCGTGCTCCATGATCAAATACAAATATTGCTGCTCGCCGATCTCGCACTCACCCGCCTCGAACAGCCGCAGCAGCTGCGGATGCCTCAGGCCGACCAACGAACGCCACTGCGCCAACTGCGCCTCAGCGCGCGACGGATTCAACGGGATCAGCTTGAGCGCGACTTCAATCGGCGTGTGTTGGGTGGATCGCGTGAGGAACACGCCGCTGTGATCGGAGCTGCCGAGATAACGAATCAGCGGATAGGCGTCGTGGACGACCTGCCCTTCCAGGTTTGCCCAGGCGGCACTCATCGAATTATGAGGTTCTGCACTCATCACATCTGCCAGCTAAGGATCTGTACTGACTGTACATCCACCGGCAGCGCGCAGGGTTCTGTCGCCACGAGCCGACGCACCTTGCACCGCGAATTCGAGGCAAATCGCCGCGCCAAGCACAGACTGTGCAGCAGCCAGATCAACAAACGAGCCGCGTGCCATGCGATCGCCTGCGGCACCGACCGCGTTGCCGCTCGGCATCGACCGACCTCATAGCGGTCACGATTCACTCCAGCTGATCCGCTCCTCCACAGGATCACGCGTTGCCGGGGGCCCAATAGCCACTGGCGTCTTCACATATGTCGTACCGTCTGCTTCGTCCGGCTTCCACCTTTCTCATCTGCCTCGCGCTCGCCGCCTGCGGAGGCAACGAAAACACCGACGCAGGTTCGGACGGCACCGGTCCGACGAACCCGCCGACGAATCCGCCCGCCTCCACGTACACCGTGGGTGGCTCCGTCAGCGGGCTCGCAGGCTCCGGCCTCACCGTTCGGCTGAACAACACGGAAAGCAAAACGCTTGCCGCCGACGGGTCCTTCACGTTCAGCACCGCACTGAATGGCGGCGCGACGTACTCCGTCGACATCGCCACGCAGCCCACTGCTCCGACTCAGAACTGCTCGCTCACCAACGCCAGCGGCACCATCGCAAGCAGCAACGTCAACAACATCGCAGTCACTTGCACAACGGTGTCGACCCCCACAGGTGAAACCGGCCCTGATACGGGCCCCGACGCGACCGGGCGCATCACGAGCGGCATCCTGCTTTCCCAGGCTTTCGCGAACGGCGCGATCACGAAAGAACAGCAGATCCTGTACAGCGTGTACTCGGAGTTCCGCGACAGCCGCCTTCCACCTCAATACAAAGGCGACGACAGCGCGGTGATCGAAGCGAACTCGCTTTCCGACGCCGCTGAGTACTTCGCAAGCGTCGGCATCGATCACGTATCGACGGCCACCGTCGACGCGATCCGCCCCTATTTCATTCCGCCGTATTACGAGACCAGCGCGTGGCACACGAACAGCACATCGGGCCCCTCGTCGATGCGAATTCAGGCGGCGGCGGCCAATCCGGCGAAGTCTGGCTGGATTTCGGTACCGGGCACGCACGTCGTTGTCTGGTATCGCACCGGCAACGCCGGAGCCGACGCAACGGTCGCCGCAACGCTGCTGAATGAATACGAAAACACCCTCTGGCCGAAGCTCACCACGCTGATGGGTCGCACGCCGAAATCGGACCTCGGCACGGACGGCCTGCTCGGCACCGGCGTCGGCTTCACCGAAGATGACGGCCGACTCGATGTGTTTCTCGACGACCTGGGCAGCGGCGAAGGCCAGACGATTCCGCTCACCGCGACGCTGGGCGGCCCGACGAAGAACGTGCCCGCTCGTATCTTCCTGAAGCGCACGCTGCCCCCGCACGGCTTGCTCGCACAGGCCGCGCACGAATTCCTGCATGCCATTCAGTATTCGTACGACATGCGCGGTTCCGGCCTGAATCACTACATGACGATCAAGGAAGCCACCGCCACCTGGGCTTCGCACTACGTCTACAACAACCAGTGGGAGACCAAGTATGCGAAGTACTACGTCTCCAACGGCAACACCGTACTGTCACTCGACGCGCGTCCCGCGGAAAAAGAATTCCACTACGGCGCCTATGTATTGCCGCTGTTTCTCGAAACGAAGTTCACCGCCAGCATCGTGAAGAAAATCTGGGACGCGACGCTCGACAAGGCAGACGAGCTGGCGGCGCTCGATGCCGCGCTCGTTTCGGTGGGGACGAGCTTCTCCGAGCAGTGGCCCAAGTTCATTGCCTTCCTGTGGAATCAGGACACGCTCAACAAGCTCGTGCCGTTCGGGATTGCCGACAAGCCCGATGTACAGCGGAGCACCGACGCGAAGCTGACGGGCGGGTACACGTACATCGGCCACGACTTCAGCCTGCCGCATGCGTCCGCAGCGTACTACCGGGTCGATTTCCCGAACGCTGACGTGCGGAGCGTGACCTTCGTCAACGGCGTCAACTATGTGTTCGACACCATCGATGAAGGCGTGGGCGAAACCCTGTATTTCACGGGTCTCAGCGAGCTGCGCCGTCGCGGCGTGAGCATGCAGCTGTACCTGAAAGTGAACGGCGCGTGGCAGGCCGAACCCACCCGCTTCACCAACTATGCGTGGTACAGCGTGTGCCGTGACGATCCGGCCGGCAAGGTCGAATCGGCCATCTTCATGTATGGCAACGCGGAGATCGTCGAGGGCCTGCCGAACTACGAAAAGCTCGAAGCCGACGTTCAGGAATCCGGTGTGTTCGCCACGAACATCGGCTGCCGCGACTGGACGGGCAACCTGGATTTCACGAAGGCGCTCGACAACGGCCGCGACGGCACGGAGACGCTGAAAATCACGAACATCACGCTGAAAAACACGATGGCGACGAAAGCACCGGCGGCGGGCGACGCCAACGTTCCTTATCTGCTGGCAGAGAACCAATCCGCGCCGGCGGGATTCGGCTTCACTTACGCCATCGCCGGCGGCACGGCGAAGTGGGCTTATCACGCCACGACACCGGGGCCCTCCGAAGTGTGTCAATACGACGGGACGGACACGTTCGACATTGGCACCGGCGACGCGACGAACGTCTTTTCGAACTGGACGCCACCAGGCTCCGCGTTCCGGGGCGCAACGATTTCGCCGCTCCTCACCAACGTGATCGCCAGGATCGCGACGTTGCGCATCGACTGGTCTTGCGTCGACAGCAATAACCGGCGCACCACCGGATTCGAAGGGCCCACCGACATGCTCGATATGTTCCTGGATTTCCGCTCCAGCGTGAAATTCGACGCGAGCGGGCTTGCCATCGGCGGCACCGGCGCGCAGTCGATGACGGAGCACGTCACGGGCTCGTGGAGCTTTACGGGAAAGACGCAGTAGGCGGCAGTGTTGATTCGATCCCCGGCGGCGGCGGGCCGCCGGGACTGTCACGATGCGCGGACAGCGCCGCTACTCGACCTCTATCGGTTTTTGGAAGCGCGTAGCGCGTGAGTCGCGCTCCTACGGAAACGCAAAATTCACATCCGCCGGCGCTTCGAAGTGATAGCCCTTCGTGAACCCGATCCACCGCGCCAGGAAGATCACCGTCAACCACACCAGAATCGACAACACCCCCGCCACCCTCGCCGCCGTCGGCGCGCGCGCGCCTGAATCCCATGCGCCGACCGTGCGAAACGTGACGAGCTGAAACACCACCATGTTCAGCCCCGCGCCCAGCAGCGCGAGCATCTTCAGTCGGAACGCGGTGTTCTCGAAATAGGTGTTGGCGTTCGCTGCAAACATCAGCGCGCCCGTGATCACAGCGACGCAGAAGGCGCCCCACGTGAGCCGCAACATTTCATCGGAAACCCGTGTGAACGGGCGGCGGGTATCCGGAAAGCCCAGCAATCGCAGGTCGACGATGAAGATCGTGCCGAACACGGTCGCCGCAGCGAGCACGTGAATCGATTCGACGATGGGCATCGCCTTGACGGAGCTGCGCATCCACTCCGCGATGCCGGAATCCTGGATGGTTTGTACGACGCTGACGAGTGACATGTCAGGTATGCAGTGACAGCGAGCCCCAGACTTCGACGTCGTAGGCAATCGCGCGGCCGAGAAAGATGATTGCGAGCCACAGCAGCACGATGCCGCCTGCGGCTGCCTTGGCGCCGAATGAGAATTCGGTGCGTATGGCGCTTTGCGAATCAGCGCCTGCCGACATCACAGGCCTGAAGGAGCGACCGAATATCGCCGTGCTGATCACCGCGATCGCCAGCAACGTCATCTTCATCCAGAACGAAATGGCGGTGAATTCACGCACCGGCTCGCCCACGACCAGCAGCAATCCCGTGACCACCATCACGACGAGTCCGCCCCACATCCAAGGCGCGAACCTGCGCCACACCGACGAGAACGGCTCATCCGCGCGCATGCGTCCCAGCACGCGCAACGCGATCATCAGGCTCGAAATGAAGACCACCCCGATCGTCACGATGTGAATCGACTGCAGCAGCGGGATCGCCCAATCCACTTCCTGCATCTTCGTGCTGAGAGACGTGGCGGCCAGCCACTCCGCGACCCCGCTCATGCCGGATCACTCCTTGGCAGCAGGCAGCGCGCCCTTGCCGAGAGCCGTATTTCCCGCGACGGAATCACAATGCTTGCCCGGTGCCGGTGGCGTGCGCTCGGGGCACTTGAACATGCCACCCGGGCTCACGCGACTGCCGGCCGGCCCGCCATTGCGCAGCGGATGCATCGCGACGCTGAAAATCGTGCCGGGCGGAAACGTATTGACGGAAATACCTTCCTGCGCGGATTGCGCCGAACCGCCCATCTCCACGGCCCACAGCAGCGGCTTGCCATCGTCACCGCGCAGGACGTTCTTGCGCTCCTCGTTCATCACGGCGAAGAAAATCTGCAGGTGATTCGCGTCTGGATTCACGCGTGTGACGACGCCGGTGAACACCTTCGTCTGCTCCATGTTGTACTGGGCGAACGAGTGGTGCGCCATCGCGGGACCAGTCGCGAACATCGTCACAGCGGTCGCAGCAGTCACGGAGGCCGCGAGCATTGCGGCCATCCCGCCACGGGAGACGCTACGTTTCGCTCTCATTGAAGGCTTCCTCTCGAGTTGTCTTGCAGGAGATCACGGGAACGAGAAAATGTCTTTTTCCGCAGGCTTTTCCATGCCCTGCTCGTTGTACTGCTCCCACATCTGCGCCCACGGGCGGCCGTACATGTCGGGCACGCGGTACTGGATGGTCTGGCCCGGCGACACGGGCGTGGCCTTGCCATCCACGGGGAAAATCGTCGGGATGCATTCGATGAACACGTACGGGTCGCCCTGTTCGAAGCCGCTCGTCTTGATGTAGTTGCGGACGATCCGAATCGGCTCGACCAGCGCATCGGCGTCGTAGAAGATCGCCTCGTGATTGAGTCCGATGAACTTGCCGCTGGCATCGTGATTCGGCGAATAGATCTCGATGGTCTGCATCTTGTTCGAGTATTCGAACGCGCCATGCGCGAACCAGCCCTGGATGTTCGAGGTCCAGGTGATGAGCACGTCCTTGTCCCAGAAGCCGATCGTCTCGCCGTACCAGCGCGGCACATCCGCGCCGAGCCGCGGGATCGGTCCGCTCATGTTGAACTCGCGCCCGATGTGAATGTTCGTGAGGAAGTTGCGCGCCACGCCCGCGGTGATGTTCACGAGATTCGGCGTCACCGTGAAATCCCACTCCCACGTCGCGGCCTCGTGCCAGCGCCGCATGAAGCCTTCCGGCCAGCAATACTGCGACGGCCAGTGCGCCACGTTCTGATGGCCCTCGTGATACGCCCATTGCACCGTGCGTTGTTGGTACTCCGGCGTGAGCAGCGACAGAATCGTGGACATCTGGTTGTTACGCATCCGATACCACCAGGCGTTACCGGGCGTTCGGGCGGGATGCATGTACCGGCCGGTCCATTCACCGGGAACGGTGGCGTAAGTATGTTGAGTCGGCCCGCCGCGTGATTTCGTCTCGGCGAGCAACGCCTCGTAGTGCTCCTTCGCCGTCTTGAATTTGTAGGGGCTCACGATGGCCGCGCGCGGATAGTCCCGATCGCAATAGCCCCACGCGGCAGACTCCGCGCCCTTGTCGGTGATGAGTCGCGGCCCGTTGGCGCCCCACTGCTCTTCGATGGCGGCGGGGCTGTTACAGCGGAAATAGCGCGGGTCGGACCAGAGCGCCTTGTCCTTGTAGAAATCCTTCGACGTGAACAAGTCGATGGGCAACGGCTTGATGCCCGGCGGCGCGGCGCCATCGCGGGCCGCACCGATGAACGGGCCGGCGGCCGCTGCCGCGCCAGGCGTGCCTGGCGCCGGCGCACCCGGAATGCCGAACGGGCCGCGCAACGCAGGGCCGACGAGCTGAAAATTCCGCAAATCCGCGGCGAGAGGTGCGCCCCGGCCCACGCTCTTGAAGCCGGGATTGGCCACGTCCTGGGCCCCTGCCGTTCCGCCGACCAGAAGCAGCGCCGCCAGAACAGCCAGCCGCCGGATGTAGTTCTGCATCATCCCCCCTCGATTCGTAAGCGCGGCACCTGTAGCAATGCCTGCAGCCTGGGCACCATACTGAGGCGAGGCCCGCATGACATTCAAACTGACAACGATTGCCGAATCACCTCGTGGCCGCGCGGGTGCTGAATCGGCCCGAAGGGGCCGGGCGTTGGCCCTGCTTCTGCCGGCGCTCCTTCTGCTGGCCAGTTGTTCGCGCGAAGCTGAGCAGCCTGCGCCGGCGAGACCGAAGGCGGCATCGAGCGCGACGCTGCCGGCAGCCGAACAAACCGAGGAGCCAAAGCCATCGAGCGAGGCCACCGCTCCCGTCACCCCGCCCGCGCCTGGCACACCCGGTGGACTGCCCGACGATCGCACTCCCATCTCCGAAGCGCCCTTTACGCCCACCAGTGCGCAGGGTGCGGCCAACGTCGTTCAGATCTACTACGCGCTCATTTCAGAGGGTCGCTACGAAAACGCCTGGCGACTATGGACTGAAGGCGGCCACGGCAGCGGAATGACGGCGGACGCCTTCTCGAAAGGCTTTGCGGCGTTCGCGAGCTACAACGCCAACATTGGCGCGCCGGGTGAGATCGAAGGCGCGGCCGGGTCGCTGTACGTCAGCGTTCCGGTTCAGGTTTACGGGAGGCGCAAATCGGGTGAGCCGGTGTACTTGCTCGGACAAGCAACGCTTCGGCGTGTGAACGATGTGCCGGGGTCTACGCCAGAACAGCGCGAGTGGCACATTTCCCGCATCGAGCTGAAGCCCACCCCGGGACCGGCTGCAGAGACTCCCGCCGCGGCAATCGGCAAGTGATCACTCGCCGCGGTTAACTCAGCCCGCCACGGTTGCCTCACCCACCCCGCTTGCCTCACCCCGCCGCGGCCGCGGCGATCGCACGCACAGACTCCATCGTGTCGGCGTCTTCCGCACGTTTGTCCTCTCGATACCTTTTGACGCGCGCGAGCCGAAGCGCGAGCCCGCCGGGATAACGCGGACTCACCTGCAGGTCGCTGAACGCAATCTCCACGACGATCTCAGGCCGCACATACACCGTGTATCGGGCGCGATGCGTCTCGCGTTCGAGAAAAGCCTTCGTCTGCCATTCGAGCATGACATCGGTGAGTCCCTTGAACGTCTTGCCGAGCATCACGTATTCACCGGTCGCCGGATCGAGCGCGCCCAGATGCAGGTTGGAGAGCTTGCCGGTGCGCCGACCGTGGCCCCATTCAGCAGCCAGCACGACGAGATCCAGCGTGTGCGCCTTCTTGATCTTCAGCCAGCCCGAGCCTCGATTACCTGCTTCATAAGGCGCCGCGAGCGACTTCGCCATCAGGCCTTCATGGCCGGCGGCGAGTGCCGCGGTATAGAACGCGTCTGCGTCCGGCACCGAGTCCGTGACGAGGCGCGGCACGCGAAGATCTTCCGGCACGGCCTGCGCAAGGGCGGCAAATCGTTCCTGCGTCGAACGATCGATGAGGCTGTCGGCCTCCAGGCGCAGGCAATCGAAAAAATAGCCCTGGATCGGCAACGTCTCGCGCATCACTTCCACGTCGAGCCGACGGCCGAAGCGACGCATCGTGACCTGAAAGGGCTGCGGACGTCCCGCCGCGGTGAACGAAATCGCTTCGCCATCGAGAATGATCTCGCGAGCGGACAACGCGCGAACGGCCTCGACAATCTCCGGCACGGCTGCGGTCACATCGTTGAGCGTGCGCGTGTAGATGCGCACTTCATCCGCGGATTTGTGCACCTGGATTCGGGCGCCATCCATCTTCCACTCGAAGGCGACGGCGCCCTCGAGTTGAGAGAGTGCATCGCTGACATCCGCCGCTGTCTGCGCGAGCATCGGTGCAACGGGCGAAAAAAGTTTAAGCTGGAAGCGCGTGAGCGCATCGATGCCCTCGAGCATCGCAAGCCGGGCCACTTCACCGAGATTCGTCGCATACATCGCCGCGCGCCGCACGCTGGCAACCGGGAGTTCCGCCGCGGCGGCGATGGCGTCGACCATCACGCCCGCGAGCGCGCCTTGACGCAGCTCGCCGACCAGCAGCCGAAGCAGAAACGCCTGCTCAGGCTGCGTGGCCAGCGCGAACAGCTCGCCGAGCGCCGCGGTACGTTTCGCGCCCGATCCGGTGCCGCGGATCACTGCGATCTCGCCGACCCGGCGATCGGTTTCGATGACCGTGAGCGTAGGATCGAGCGCAGCCGGTACCTCGGCGGCAGCCTGCAGCATCGTGTAACTCACGCCGAATTTTCCCTGCGGAATGTCGCCGGACAGGTATTGAACCGCGATTTCGATTTCGGCGGGCTCGAGAGCGCGAAGCACGCCGACGAGCTCACGCGCCTTGGTCAGGCGCGACGACGTGGCACCGACGCGTTGAGAGGCTGAAACAAGGGTGGCCAGGAGAGTCATGGGAAGTGCAGGAGCATGTGACGGGCCCGGGCAACTCGGTGGCACCGGCGCGATGCGGCCCTGCTCGGCCTCATTGGCTCATTGATTCGGCTGCAACCATCACGCCTGCCCGCGGCACACCGACAAAAACCCCGCCGCCATGAAACTCGCCATGCGCTTCTTCACCGCCTCGAAGTCTTCCGACCTGCACAACCCGCCCGACAACTTGTCGATGCGACCGGTGCGCGCCAGCGTGAGCAACAGCGCTCCCGTCACGAAGTGATAGCCCCAGAAAATATCCTCATCCGCACAGTCCGGCAGCGCGCGTTTGAGCAGCCCGATCAACCGCAGCACCACCGGATCGAAGTGCGTGTCCATCAGCTCCGCGCCCCACTCCGGCGTATTGGCCACCTGCGCGCTGAGCGCGCCGTAGTTACGCCAGCCTTCACCGCCTTCGATGTACAAATCGAGATCGGTATCGAGAAACGCGCGCAACGCGCCTTCGACGCTGGGTTTGCCTTGGGTCGCGGCTTCGTACTCGTCGAGCATGCGCATGCGCCGCGTGCTCGTCACCACGGCACGACGCGCGAACACCTGGTCGAACAGTTTCTTCTTGTCGGAAAAGTAATAGTTGAGCAGCGTGTGATGCACCCCCACGCGCTTGGCGACGTCCTTGAGCGTGACGCCATACAGGCCATGCCGGGAAAACAGGTCTTCTGCCGCGTCGAGAATCTGCTCCATCATCTCGGCGCGCTGCGCGGCCTTGGTCACACGACCGCGCGCCGCCTTCGGCGGCTTCGCCTGGCTCGAACGCTTACTCCGGGACTTCACCTTTGCGGGCACGGCTCCCCTCCCTCGTTGGGTCGCCGTATTGTGCCCTGAGACGCGCCTTGTCGATCTTTCCTGTGAGACCGAGCGGCATGCTGGGGAGACGAACCACTTCGTCGGGCAGCCACCAGGATGCCACCCGCCCGCGCAACGCCGCGAGTATCGCGTCGTCACTGAGACCCTGCGGGTCGCGCAGTTCCACGAGCAAAATAGGACGCTCGCCCCAGCGCTCGTCCGCGCGGCCGATCACGGCCGCGAGCGACACTTCGGGCAAGCGGCCCACGATGGCCTCGATTTCCGCGGGATTGATCCACTCACCGCCGGATTTGATCAGGTCTTTCGCGCGGCCCGTGATGATGAGGTTGCCGTCCGGGTCGATGCGCGCGAGATCGCCGGTGTTGAACCAACCTTCGGCGTCGGTGGCAGTCTGCTCCTCGCCAAAATAACGGTCGATCACGCTTGCACCGCGAACCCGCAGATGACCTTCGACACCACGTTGCTCGGGCAGCGCGCGGCCTTCGGCATCGGTCAACAGAAGGTCGACGCCGATCGCCGGGCGGCCCGCGATTGTGGCGACTCGCTCGAGATCATGCGGCGGGGACATCGTGCCGGAGGGCGACATCTCGGTCATGCCCCAGCTCGTTTGAACCGTCACGCCGAGGCGCTGCTCGATGCGGTCCATCAGCGCGGGAGCCAACGGCGCGCCGCCGACGAGGATACGTTCCAGTGAAGGCAACTCGCCGCCGGTCGCTTCGAGATGCTCGACGAGCCCGAGCCAGACTGTGGGCACGCCCACCGCAATCGTCACCGATTCTGCGGCGATGAGTCGCGCGAGATGCGCGCCGTCAGCGTGCCGCCCCGGCAAAACCAGTTTGGCGCCAGCGGCCGGAACCGCGAACGGCAAACCCCACGCATTCGCGTGAAACATCGGCACGACGGCGAGCACGCTGTCTGCGCTGGTGATGCCGATGACATCCGCCTGGAGCAATCGAAGCGCGTGAAGGAACGCGGAACGATGCGTGTACGTCACGCCCTTCGGCGCGCCGGTGGTTCCGGAGGTGAAGCAAAGACAAGACGGCGTGCGCTCATCGAACACGCTCCACTCTGCGGGGCCCTGGGCCGCTGCCATCGCGTCTTCGAGCGAGAGCACAGTCGTCGGCTTGCCACTGTCTTTCAAGGCATCCGCGGACCCATCGATCACGAGGATGAGCGTCATCGTCGGTGTGCATTCGACGATCTGACGTGCGAGCGGCGCAAGGTCCGCGCTGACGATCATCCAGCGACAACCGGATTGCCGCAGCATCGAAGCGATCTGCGCAACGGTGAGCCGAGGGTTGAGCGTGTGGCACGTGGCGCCGAGGCCCATGATGGCGTACCACGATTCGAGGTGCGCCTGCGTGTTCCACGCAAGCGTCGCCACGCGATCTCCGAGGCGGACGCCAAACCCCCGCAGCACAGCCAAGATTCGCAGGCTGCGCGTCTTGAGCTCTGCGTACCTCACGCGGTCGACGAAGCCACCGTCACGCCCCGTGACGACTTCCGTTCGCGGGTGCCACTTGGCGGCGTGATCTAGAAACTTTTCCAGCGTGAGCCCGAATTCCTGCATCGACCCGTCGATCATCGGCACGCGTCTCCGCGAGCCGGCAGCACGGGCGCACCGATCCCGACGTTCCAGTTCCAGGGCTGCGTGCCGCTCGCCTTGCGCCGACACACGATCTCATCGTGCAGCTCGAACATCCCTGGAAACAGGTGAGTCGCGGACCTCGGCGTGTCGCCGATCAGCAGGTAATTGCGCGTCGAGCCATACGCGGGCCAGGGCGGTTGCTGCGCGGCCTGCGGCTCGCCGGACAGCGCGAAGCTCGTCCAGTAACCGATCATTGCGTCGGATAACGCGGCCTCGGTCTTCGTCGCCGGAACCTTCGGCCAGAACGGGGGCGCGCGATCCGCGGTGCCGAACACATACGGTAATTCCGCGGCGTGAAAGCCGTGCAGGCCTACCGAATCCGCAGCGGGATAGCTGTGATCGAAGAGATATAGAAATGCGCGCTGCCCGAGCGCCGTTTGGCGGGCGACGAGGCGCTCGGCCGTCCAGCCGTACATGCCGTCGCGAAGCGCGGCGAGCATGCTTTCTTCGGGATGCGCGGCAGGATAGAGCTTCAGGAAAGGGCCCGCGAGATCGGCGTAGCGATTGCGGATCGTCGTCTCATATGAGGCCGAATCTGCGGGCACCGGCGGCATCAGGAACCGCAGCGAGCGAATCTCACCGCTGTTGAAACCGGCCAGAATCGGCACCGGCGCCTGCTCACCACGATCGAACACTTCCACGAGCTGGCGTGGCAGCACTCGCCCGTCGATCGTGCCGAACGGCACGTAGCCGGATCGAACGGCCGCGTCGATGAGCTTCGCGCCGTCCATCGCCCGTAACGCAGCGAGATCCGATGCACCGAGCGCCACGCCCAGCCGCGAGCCGATGGCTTCCGCCGGCTGCTCGCCAAAGGCCGCTTTTTTCAGCTCGGGCGTGGAGATCATGTAGGCGCTTTGTGCGATCGCCCGTGCGAACAGGCCACGCGCGCTGGGCGACGTCATCAGGTACATCACGCTCAGGCCGCCCGCGGACTCGCCGGCAATCGTCACTCTCGCGGGATCGCCACCGAACGCCGCGATGTTGCGCTTCACCCAGCGCAGCGCTTCGATCTGGTCGAGCAGGCCGTAGTTGCCGGAGATTCCCTCGGGCGATTCCGCGCTCAGCTGCGGATGCGCGAGATAGCCGAGCGCGCCCAGCCGATAGTTGATCGATACGACGACGAGGCCGCGCTCGGCGAGCCTTGCGCCGTCGTAAAGGGTTTCGCTGCTCGAGCCGGTGGTGAGCGAGCCGCCGTGGATCCAGAAAAAGACGGGCGCATTGCGCGCCTCTTTCGGCGCCCAGACATTGAGGAACAGGCAGTCCTCGCTCATCGCCGCGAGCTCGCTGGCGTAGATGCTGCCGGCGCGGGATTTCGGCTGCAGGCAGGAGGCGCCGAAGCGAGTGGCGTCGCGGATGCCGGTCCACGGGGACATTGACGCCGGAGGTTTCCAACGTGACGCGCCGGTGGGCGGTAATGCGTAAGGCACGCCTTTGAAGGCGACGACGCGGCCGGCCGATACGCCGCGCAGTTCGCCAGCAGGCGCTCGCACGATCGGATCTGCGGCAGTGCTGCGATTGGCACTCGCACCATACGGCGCGGCAGCGCCTGCACCTGCGTCCGCTTTGGACGCAGCAGTGGCATCAGCTTCGGCGACGGCCTTAGCACTCGCACCGGCACCCGTCGTGCCGGCGGCAGAGCCCGCGCCCCTGGCCGTCGGCTCCGCGGTAGCCGCGCACGAAGCCAGCACAAACACAACACCGCACACCACCGCGCCGATCAGCACCGTCTTCCACAATCCTTTGCGATCCATCACACCCTCCCTCGCAGCCGCCGACTCAACACATAGAACAGCACCGCCGCGACTCCATAGAACGGCGCCAGCGAATAAAACGCCAGCTGCAACGAATTTTCCGGATGACTCGCGTGCAGAAAATCGCTCACTGCCCCAAGATACGTCGGGCCAAGTCCCAGCCCAATGAGATTCATGACGAGCAACAACAGAGCGCCCGCCATCACACGCTCCTGCGGCCGCACTTCTTCCTGAACGAGCGCGACGGACGGCGACAGATAGAAATAATTCAGGAACATCGGCCCAGCCAGAAAAACGAGCGCCAGCGGCCAACCGGATGCCCACACAAACCCGAGAAAAAACGGAATCGCCACCACCAGCGCAACGCCCGGAACGACGGCATACGCCTGCTTCGAGCGCGGGGCAAACCGGTCGATGAGCCGACCCGACACATACATGCCCGCACAGATGCACGTGCCAATCAGCAGCGCGTAATACACCGCGATCTCTCGCAGCGTCATGCCCTTCTCACGCATGAGGAACAGCGTGGTGAAGTTCAGCGTCGCATACGTCACGAACTGTGTAGCGCCACAGGCAAGCGAGACCAACACCAGCACCGGTCGTGAAAAAAACATGACGACGGTGCTACGAAAGCCCGCCGAAGACTCGCGCGCTGACGGCGCATTCGCGGGTGCTGGCTTGTCGAGACCGCCGCGAACCGGCTCGCGCACCGTTAGAAAAACCAGCAGCGCGGTGAAAACACCGACGGCACCGAGCACAACGAAAGCATTTCGCCAGCTGTACGCGGCCGCAATCGAAGCGCCGAACGCGACACCAAGCGCCTGGCCCAGCGGCGGGCCCAGGTTGAACAACCCGAGCGCCGTGCCGCGCCGACCCGGCGCAAAGTAATCTGAAATGATTGCGTAGGACGGCGGCACGCCGCCCGCTTCACCGACACCCACCATCATGCGAGCCGCGACGAGCTGCGGATACGTCGCTGAAAACCCGCAGGCCACCGTCGCCGCGCTCCACACCGCACAAGCCAGCGACAGCACCCGAACCCGATTGGTGCGATCGGCAAACCACGCCACGGGAATCGAGATCAGGCAATAGAACAGCGCGAAATAAAGCCCGCCGATGCGGCCGAGCTGGCCGTCGGTCACGTGCAGGTCGTCCTGGATCGGCTTCGACAAAATCGACAGCAGCTGCCGATCGAGAAAATTCAGCACGTAGACGAAGCACAGCATGCCGAGCACGAACCACGCTCGTGCATCCGGTCGCCGTGCTTCGACTGTGGACAACCGCGTCTCCTGCCTAGAAATCGTAATTGACGCGCAAGCCTACCGTCCGCGGCCGCATCGTGCCGAAGCGACTCGCCAGGAACGCTTCCGGATGGATGTACGTGATCGAGTGATCGTCGAACAGGTTCTCGACATAGGCGGTCGCGGCGAGCGAACCTTTCGTTGCGCCGAGCGAGAGGTTCACGTTGTTGTAGCTGTCGGTGTAACCGAAGGTGGGACTGATCACCGCAGGCGAGCCGGCCACTCGGGGAAACGCGCTCGGAAACGAATCCACGTGCTGGAACGCGACGGCCGCCAGGCCGCGGCCCCAGCCGCCCAGTCCGAATCCGTACTGAACATATGCTGCACCCTGAAATTTCGGCGCGGCCAACCGGGCATTCGGCACGGCGCCGGAAATCGCGGCTTCGCTCGGTGAAAGCTCCGTGACGTGCGCATCGTTGAACGATCCGCTCAAGCCCACGAACCAATCCGTCAGCGGCACCACGCCGACCTCGAACTCGAAACCTTTGCTGCGCGCGGCGCCGATATTGGTGGCGAACTGAACGGAGTCGGACACGCGGTTGGCCTGCACCTGGATGTCGCTCCAGTCGATCCAGTACAACGCGAGATTCGTGCTCAATCGTCCGTTCAGCCAGCGGCCTTTCGCGCCGAGCTCGTAATTTTCGAGCTTGTCGCTGTTGGCACCGAAAGGAATGATCAGGTCGTTCGGATCCACCACGCTCGGGCGGCCCGCGAAACCGTTGACCACCGGCGCACGAAAGCCGGTCGACACCGTCGCATAAGTCGTGAGCGACTGCATCGGCTGGAACGATGCGCTGAGCTTATAAGACGGACGGCGCCCTTCCGCCTTCACACCCGTCGCCGGCGCGATCGGCGTCACGGCCAGCGGGCCGGAAAGTCCGAGCAGCGCGTAAGTGAGATAGGCACTGTTGTAGCCGCCCTCGGTGAACGCCTGCGCATCGAGCTTTCCATAGCGCATGCCGCCGGTGAGCCAGAATCGATCGGTGAAGTGATACGACATCTCGCCGAAGCCCGCGAGCTCGTGCGAGTCCGCATGCGTGTACTGGCGCTGATAGTACTCGTCAGGCAGCCCGGTGATGCCGCGCGCCGCGAGGAACTCGGGCGTCGAACGATAGAAGTAATCCACGTCGTGGCGGCGGCCGAGATAAAAACCGCCGACGATCCAGTCGAACTTGCCGTCGGTGTTCGACGCGAGCCGCGCTTCCTCGACGAAAGTTTTCTGGTAGCCATACGCGTCGAGACCGAAGGCGATGGCGCCTCCGAAGGTTCCGGCGAGGTCCACGAAAAACTTCTGGTCGAACCGCGAGAACGTCGACGAGCTCGTGAACTGCGCCCAGTCGAACCGATAATCGATGGTCGTATTGAAGTTCGTGAGCTTGCCGACGAACAGGTCAGGACGATCCGACACGCGCTTCTCGCGCCCGAGCGCGGGGCTGGTGAGCGAGGAATCGCGGGGATTGCTGTCCTCGTAGGACGTGAGAAATCGCACAGACAGGCGATCGAGCGGCTCCCACAGCAACACGGCACGACCCCCCGTGTCCACGAGCGTGTTGGCGTGACTCTCGCCTGTGCCGACGTTATCCAGGTAGCCCTGCTCATGCCGATAGAAACCCACCACTCGCAGGCCCAGCTTGTTGTCGACCAACGGCACGTTGACCATGCCGTTGTATCGCTGACGGATGGCGTCACCGCCCGTGACCCCGAGGTCCGTCATGGCGGACGCGTCGAACTTGGTAAGGTCGGGGCTCTTCGTCAGGATGCGTAGCGCGCCCGACAACGAGCCGGATCCAAACAGCGTGCCTTGCGGACCACGCAGGAATTCGATGCGCTCCACATCGTAGAGATTCGGATCGAGCACCGTCGTGTTGCCGATGGTGGAGATCGGCAGCTCATCGATATAGACCGCGACCGTGCTCTGCAGATTGGCGCCGTAACCGTTGGTCGCGATTCCGCGGGCGGTGAAGTTATTGAAGTTCGCGCTGGGTTTGTTGAGCACGACGCCCGGCGTTTCGCGCGCGAGCCCTTCGTAGCCGACGATGCCCTTCTCCGTCAGATCTTCCTGCGAGAAAGCGGTGATGCTCAGTGGCACATCCTGCAACGGCTCGCTGCGACGGGTCGCCGTGACGACCACCTCTTCCAGAGCCTGCGAATCGGCGGCTTGTGCCAAAGCCGCTACAGGTGCAACGAACAGGACGACCGCCGATGCGGACGCGCGAAGACTGGCCCCCATACCCATCCCCCTCTATGTGGCGCCGGTCTTGGTGCCGACGCGCGGGCCGATAATGCGATCACCGCAACGCGGCGTCAATATACATTCACATGTGAGTGAATATCTTTGAAGGGCTGCCGCACGCCTGTTCCGTGGCTCTTTCCGGCGACCCTGTGGACCATTCCTATTCACCATAGTGCGAACACGGGTGGTAACCTTCGCCCATGCCCAGCCCGAAACGTGTCGCGAAGAAAGCGAAGCCGCTCAGCAAGGCCGAGCAACGTGCCCAGACGCTCGAGCAGATCCTCGATGCCGCCGAATACCTGTTTTCGAAACACGGCCTGAACGGCGTGACGCTCAGGGATGTCGCTTTGAAAGTGGGCGTGCACACGTCGCTGATGCACTACTACTTCGTCGATAAGCGAAGGCTGTTCGAAGCGGTGTTCGCGCGACGCGCCGGCATCACGAGCAGCCACCGCCTCGATGCGCTGGACCGCTATGAGCGTGAATGCGGCGGGTCTCCCACCGTGGAGGGCGCGTTACGTGCGTTCCTCGACACCGACCTGGACCTGTACATCAACGGCGGCGAAGGCTGGAAAAACTTCGCCGCGTTCGCGGCCCAGGTGAGCAACTCCACCGAGGGTGCGGCGATGATGGACCTGCATTTCGATCCGGTCGTCCTCAAGCTCATCGGTATCCTCAAGAAGGCCCTGCCCGGCTGCACCGACAAGGACATCTTCTGGGGCTACGATTTCGTGACCGGCGCGCTGATGCATACGCTCGGACGCACCGGACGGATCGACAGGCTCTCGGGCGGCGCGTGCCGGTCCGACGATTTCGATGCGGTGAAGGAACGACTGGCCAGCTTCATGGCCGCCGGATTCATCGCGCTGTGCTCGAAATCGAAGACCCCGCCGGCAGCGCGCAAGAAGGCGGCGCACTGACCCGTCCGGCCGTTTCATTAACTCGCTCGTGAATGAACGTTGACAGCCGCGTTCGTTTCGGCAATTTTGTTGACCTGATGAGGGAGACCCCGACCAATGACCCCGCTGCTCGCAGATCGTGTTGCCATCGTCACCGGAGCGGGCAAAGGCCTGGGGCGCGCGCACGCACTTGCGCTCGCCCGCTACGGCGCGAAAGTTGTCGTCAACGATATGGACGGTGGCGCCGCGACGGGCGTCTGCGATGAAATCCGCGCGTCCGGCGGCGACGCGCTGGCCGACTCCGCGAATGTGCAGGACATGGCGCTCGTCGAACAGATGGTCGGCGCGGCCATCAAGCGCTGGGGGCGCGTCGACATTCTCGTCAACAACGCGGGCATCCTGCGCGACAAGACTTTCGCGAAGCTCGACCTCGCCGATTTCCGGCTGGTGCTCGACGTGCACTTGATGGGTTCGGTCCATTGCACGCGCGCGGTGTGGCAGCACATGCGCGATCGCGGTTATGGGCGCATCGTCTTCACGACATCGTCGTCCGGTCTCTACGGCAACTTCGGGCAGTCTGCTTACAGCGCCGCGAAGATGGGGCTGGTCGGCCTGATGCAGACGCTGGCGCTGGAAGGCGAGCGCTATGGCATTCGGGTCAATTGCCTCGCGCCGAGCGCGGCGACCCAGATGACGAACAACCTGCTCGCGCCGGACGATCTCGCAGCCCTGGCGGCGGAACGCGTGAGCCCGGTGGTCGTTGCGCTTTCTAGCGCGGATGCGCCGACGAAGCAGATCGTTCTGGCTGGTGCCGGCAGCTTCGAGCAGGCACACGTCACGATGACTCAGGGCGTGTATCTCGGCAGCCGGGAAGACGCTGCGGAACAGATCCTGGCGCAGTGGAAACAGATTGCCGACCGCACGGGCGAGGTCGTGCCTGCGAGCGGGTTCGAGCAATACCAACACGAAGTGGGCCGCGCTCGCGCGCATGTGCCCGTGAAAAAGTAGGCTGAACATGGATATTCATGTCGTTTCCGCGGTTCGAACGGCGATCGGAACGTTCGGCGGTTCGCTCAAGGACTTCGAGCCCGGCGACCTCGGCGCGCGCGTCAGCCGCGAAGTGCTCGCCCGCGCAAAGCTGGATGTGGGTGCTGTCGGGCACGTCGTATTCGGTCAGGTGATTCACACTTCGCCACGCGATCCGTATCTCGCGCGAATCGCTGCGTTGGGCGCGGGCCTGCCCCACTCCGTTCCCGCGTTCACGGTCAATCGTCTTTGCGGCTCGGGGCTTCAGGCTATTGTGTCGGCCGCGCAAGCCATTGCGCTTGGCGACTGCGAAGTCGCGATCGGCGGCGGCGCAGAGGTGATGAGTCGCGCGCCGTTTCTGGCGCCTGCCCTGCGCTGGGGCCAGAAGCTGGGCGATACCACGCTGGTCGATATGCTGAACGGCGCGCTGACCGATCCGTTCGAGAACATCTTGATGGGCGTCACCGCCGAAAACGTCGCGGATCGATATCAGGTCACGCGAGAACAACAGGACGCGTTGGCGCTGGAAAGTCAGAGGCGCGCGACCGAGGCGATTGCTCAGGGCCGCTTCGTGAGCCAGATCCTGCCCGTCGCGGTGAAGGCGAAGGGCGGCACTCGGGAATTTTCGGTCGACGAACACGTGCGCACGGATGCGAGCGCGGCAGACCTTGCGAAGCTGCGGCCGATCTTTCGCGCGGACAAAGGCAGCGTCACGGCCGGCAATGCTTCCGGCATCAACGACGGCGCCGCTGCCGTGTTGCTCGCGAGCTCTGCCGCCGTGAAGAAACACAACCTGACGCCGTTGGGCCGGCTCGTTGCGTATGCCCACGCCGGCGTGGAGCCGCGCTACATGGGCATCGGGCCCGTGCCGGCGACACGCCTCGCGCTCGAGCGCGCTGGACTGACGATCGCGGACCTCGACGTGATCGAGTCCAACGAAGCGTTCGCCGCACAAGCGTGCGCCGTCTCGCGCGAGCTCGGCTTCGATGCCGCCCGGACAAACCCGAACGGCAGCGGCATTTCGCTGGGTCATCCGATTGGCGCAACCGGTGCCATTCTCGTCACGAAGCTGCTCTATGAGTTGCAGCGGCGCTCGGGCCGTTATGGGCTTGCGACGATGTGCATCGGCGGCGGGCAGGGAATTGCGGCGATTTTTGAGCGGGGGTGAGCGGGCCACACGCCCTTGCTCACTGCGGCGGGCCTGGCGCGGGGACGTCGACAAGCGTCGCGCTCGATGTCGCGATCGGCGCTTCGATCAGGGTCTCGACAGGTGTCTCGGCCGGCGTCTCATCACGCACCTCCATCGCAGCGTAATCCGCATCGAACTGCGCCTGCACCGCCGGCTCGATGACCGCCGGACTCGCCGCGACGCTGTGAACCTCATGCCGTTCATCAGCATGTCCCGTGCTCGACCGATGCAGGCTCAACAACCCGTGGCACTGAAACAGGATCATTGCGCCTGCAGCGGCGATACCCGCAATCGTCCAACCGTTGTACTCCGATCGAGTACCCGCGACAGAAGCAGCACCCGGACCTCTGGCTGAAGCGGCGGCCGCAGCCGATGTGCGCGAACCGCCATCAAATCCCGCAGGCGAGCCCGGCCGATCCATCGGCCCAGACGCCGGCGGACCTTTCGCGCGTGCAGGCGGCATTGGCGAAAGCCAGCCCACCGCAAGAAACACGCCGCCCGCTGCGATCACCGCGAGGATGTTCGCCAGTTGCCCGAGCGATCCGAAGTCGAGCAACAGCAGCTTCACGGCCGCCGCGACGAGCAGCACCGCGCCGCTCATCCACCCCACACGCGAGCCTATCTTGCGCGACCAGATCGTGAGCACCGATCCGACCACCGCCCAGAGCAGCGAAATCACGGCTGGCCAATCCAACGTGAGCACATCCGTAATGTTCATCTCGCCGGGCGGACCGAGCACCCGCATGAGGTTCGCCTGAAGCACCAAGGCGGCGCCGGCGATGCAGGCCATGGCAGACAACTCGATGAACTTATCGAGCCGGCGTCGAATATCGGTGGTCAACACGAGACCCGCGAGACAGAGCGCTTCGAGTGCCACCGCGGAAGGATCGCGCACGATGAACAGCAGCGTGGCGCCCCCGAGAATCGTGGCAAAGCCCACCGGAAACACATCCACCGCATCGTCCATCCACTCCGACCGCTCGTCATCGATGAGTCGCCCGAAAGCGAGAGTGACCACGGCGAATGCGACCGCACACGCCAACGAAAACGCCACCGGATACGCGAGATCCGCTTCCACACCCGCCCGCAATGCCCAGATCGCGGCCACCACCGGCACCGCGATAGCCGCGGCAAACCGCTCGGAGCGCGAGTCTTTCTCGTCGTCGCTCTGCGGCCGAAGCGCGACGCCGACGAGGGCCAGCGCCGCGGCAAAAAGGCTGACTGTTGCAGCGAGCGCCGATGCAGAGAATGCGCTCCACACGGCCGTTGCAACGATGAGCACGACGAGCAGCACGATTCGCTGATCCGCGATGCGCATCCGTCGACCGCGAATCCACAGGCTTGCCGCCACCAGCAGGAAAAACCAATGCAGCAGCAGTGAGAACGTCGCGAAGTGCAGGCGCACGAGCTCGATGCCAACCGCGATGAACGCCCACAGTATTCCCGCCGCGAGCAGGAACGTATCGAGCGGTTGACGAATGCGGCGGCAAATCGCACCGGCCGTGAGGAGCAACGTCGCGGCGATGAGCCGCTTGACGAGAACGGCCACATCAAGCGCCGTGCCCGAAGAAACACTCACCGGCGAGCTCACCAGATGAAGCGCGCCAAAGAGCAGGACGATCCCGACGAGCACATCGTGAATTCGACCCAACGGGCGCCGCCAGGCAGCAACCGCGAGGGCCCCCACCGCAAGCGCAAGTCCGATGAGCTCCCAAGGCAAATCGCGGAAACGCGCGGCGATGGCCAGCAACAACAGCGCGGCACCGATCGCAGCGTGAGCGGCAGCGCCGTTGCGACGGAGCGCCGTCAGCGTCACCGTTGCGATCGCCCAGATTCCACTCAGCACGATCAGCTCGATCGACAGATCCAGCCGGCTCGGCGCGATGATCAGCGCCAGGACCGCCGAAGCAATCGGCAACGCCAGCAGGTATGCGACGTCGAGCCGCGCCATCCATCGGCCGTTCTCGCTTCGGCTCTCGCAAATCGGCATCGCGACGTGAATCGCGGCCAGCACCCACAACATCGGCAGCATCACGTCCGCATGCGCCGTCTCGTAGTACTTCGCCGTCCACGCAAAGAACAACCCGCCCGCGAGCGTGAACAGAAAACTGAGATGGATGAGCGGACGCCAGCCGCGCATCGTCACCATTCCCAGCGTCAGCAGGCTCGCCACAACGTAGTAGCCGTAAACGACCAGTGGGCCCGGATCCGTCACGGCAAATGCCGGCGCCAGGAATGCACCGGCCATCGACAGGACGGCAAGCGAGAGCGCGCTTCGGGTTACCGCATAAATGCCTCCGGCAACAGCAGTCACGCCGAGCAACGCGAGACCCGCTGGATTTGAAAGATAGTGGAACAGCGCGAATGCACTGTATGCAGTGAGATACGCCACTCCGAACGCCGCGCCGCCCAGCGCGAGTGACACAGGCCGTTTCGCCGCGCCCGCCGGAACGAACGTCGAGGCCAGCCCCAGCAACAGCGCGATGACGATGCCCGCCCCGAGCTTCAGTTGAGGCGGAACCTCGATGTGGATGAGCGAATACCGCAGCAGCGCGCCAACGCCAACGATGATGAGCGCGCCACCGATCTTGGCGGGCCAGTTGCCACTGGCGATCCAGGTGATGAGGCCAGTCGGTCGGCGCCATCGAAGCGCATCCCCTTCGGACGCTTCCGTCGCCAGAACAACGACGACTATCGCGGCGAGCGCGGCAAGAAACGCGAGCGTGATCATCCGTGAGATCCCGTAGCCGTGAGGTACGGGTCTCAGCCTGAGGGAGAAGAATCCTGGGCTGCAAATTCCCGTGCCGGGCTCACAGCCCGCGATCCTGCCGGTATCGCCGCGTGATACGGACGACGCGCATCACGAGCGAGCGAAACGCCAAGCCACGCCGAATGAAGCTGAACGTCCAGGTATTCCCGAACGTCAGCCTCCACTCGTCGTTCAGCGCTCGAAGTAGTGACCTTGCTCGAGGTCTTCGATGAGCCCCGGCTGCGTCGGGCGCCAGCCCAGTTGCTGCTGGGTCTGCGCGCTCGAGGCCTGCATGTCGGTTGCGAAGAAACGCGCGATCCAGCCGAAATGCGCCGCGGCTTCCTCGCTCGATTTCGAGACCACCGGCACGCTGAGACGTTTGCCGATGACGCCGGCGATGTCGCGCGCGAGCACGCCCGCCTCCGCGACGCTATGGAACACCGAGCCTGCGGCGCCCTTTTCGAGCGCGAGCCGGTAAAGATGGGCTGCATCGAGCCGATGAACCGCCGCCCACCGATTGCGTCCCTCCCCCACGTACGCCGCAACTTTCTTTTCGCGCGCGACGCGAATGAGCTCCGGAACGAAGCCGTGATCCGCAACACCATGCACCGACGGCGGCAGGCGAATCGCCGAGACGCGCACGTCCTGCGACGCAAGCGACAACGCGGCATGCTCAGACGCCGCGCGGTGTGTGCCGGCACTCTTCGCATCCGGTATATCGGACTCCGTTCCGACTAGACCTGGCGTGAGCAGGCCCACCGCCGAGGTCACGACAAAAGGCTTTCCCGAGCCCGCCAGCGCCGCGCCGATCGCCTCGATCGCGATCTTGTCCGTGACGCCCGAGGCCGCCATGTTCGAGAAATCATGAATGAATGCTGTGTGAATCACGCCGTCTGACGCGCTCGCGCCTGCGCGCAAGCTGGGCAGATCCTCGAGCGAACCTCGGTGCACTTGCGCACCCGCCGACACCAACGAGGTGACGGCACCCTCCGTTCGCGCAAGGCCCAGCACCTGATGACCCGCGCCGATCAACTCGTGAACGATGGCGGAGCCGACGAAACCCGTGGCTCCTGTAACGAATACTCGCATGGTGTGCTCTCCCGACTGGTCTGGTGGCGCATCTTCAGGCTAGATAGAGCCTTCCGCACGCGCATACTCGGAACACTAAGCATGAGCAAAAGTCGGTCTCGATCCTTCGACCGTTATACGCTGGATGGGCTCGGCACCCTGCGAGCCGTCGTGGAGGCAGGCAGTTTCGTGCGGGCCGGCGAAGCACTGGGGCTCACGCAATCCGCGGTCAGCCGGGCGGTCGCGCGCATCGAAGATCGAGTCGGTGTGCGCCTGTTCCGCCGCACCGCCCGCGCGATTTCGCTCACGGACGAAGGCGTGCGGTTCTATGAATCGATCGCGCCGCATCTCGCCGCCATTGCGGAAGCGACGATCGAGGCCGGCGGGTCATCGAAGAAGGTGCGCGGCCGCCTGCGCGTGAATGTAGACGCGGGCATCGCGCAATTTCTGCTCAACCCTCAGCTGCAGCCGTTCCTCGCGCAGCATCCAGACCTTTCGATCGAGCTCGTGGTCCGCGATCGAATGGGCGACCTGGTGCGCGAAGGTTTCGACATCAGCGTGCGCTTCGGGTTGCCGGAGCCGTCGGCGCTGAAATCCCGGCTGCTGCTGCGGGCGCAAGTGATCACGTGCGCATCGCCGGACTACATCGCGCGACACGGGGCGCCACGCCAGCCGGCCGACGTCGAAAAGCATCAGTGCATTCTGATGCGGGATCCCTCGACGGGCAGTCACTTCGGCTGGGAATACGTGCGCGGCAAGAAAACTGTCGCGGTGAACGTGTCAGGACAGCTGACGGTGAATGCCACCGGCTCGTTGCTCGCCGCGTGCATCGGCGGGCTCGGAGTCGCGCAGGTGCTCGAGATCTTCACGCGCGACGCACTCGCTGACGGGCGACTCGTTCAGCTGTTGCCCGAGTGGGCCGACGAAACGTATCCGCTCTATGCGTACCATCATTCGGCTCATCTGATGTCGGCCAAGGTGCGCGCCTTCCTGGATTTCGTGGTCGCACTCACACGGGCGTAATCCGCCAGGGGAACAGCGCGCGCACGCGCGGATCGCGAAACCACAGGCCACCCCACATGAACAGGCCCAGGTAGATGCTGAACAAAATATGGCTGAACAGCGGATTACCCACCCGCACCTGGGTGGCCATCGCGCCGCCGAGCAGGCCCATCATCAACACCGCGCCCAGCAGGCTCGTTTGCGGGATGAGATAGAGCACCAGGCACGTGAGCTCGATGACCCCGATCATCGTGACGTAGCCGGGCGGCCAGCCGAGCTGCGTCATCGTTTCTTCCGCAACCGGCATGTGTAGCAGCTTGGGCGCGATCGACGCCCCCAGCATGAACAGGGCGAAAAGGCCGGTCAGAACGCGGCCGGTCCAGAGCATCGCGGGCGAATTCATCTTGTTTCCCTCGTGTACTGCGCGGTGGGTGCCGCGGTCTTCCTGAAGACGGAGCGCGCCCGCCCGGGCCGACAGTCTGCGAAAGAAATTCTCGGCCGCCGCCAGATCCTCGTGCCGATCGCGATTGTCGGCTTGACCCGGATCGCAGCGCCCCGAATCATTACCGCCTCCTTCGACCCCCCGGGTTTCCCATGATCCAAGGTTCCTGCCTCTGTGGCGCAGCTCAATGGCGTTTCGACGGGACGCCCCCGGACGCCACGATCTGCAATTGCACGGCGTGTCGTCGCTATGGCGTGCTGTGGGCCTACGATTACGAAGGCGAGCGAATCACCGTCTCCGGCCCGGCCGTGGCGTACGCGCGCGGCAAGGCGCTCAGCTTTAATTTCTGCCCGGCGTGCGGGTGCCTCGTGTTCTGGCGTGGATTGCGCACGGACGACGCCGGACGGCGTCGAATTGCCGTCAACGTGCGCCTGGCCGAGCCAGATGCCGTGGCTGCGATTCCGATCAGGCGCTTCGAAGGCCTCGATACGTTCGAAGACCTGCCGCTCGACGGGCGCTGTGTCGCGGACTACTGGTTCTAGATGAACGCGCTCGGAATCGACTTCGGCACATCCAATTGTGCCGTCGGTACCATGACGGCGAATGGCCCTCGCCTGCTGCCGCTCGAAGGCGAATCGTCGCTGCTGCCCACTGTTCTGTATGCCGTGCGCGCGGACGCTCAGCGAGCAACCGTCGATGAAGCCGCTCTCGCCAGATGGGTCGCAGAAGCGAAAGCCGCGCAGGCGCGCGCAAAGTCCTTTCCGCAGGTGATGGCGAATGCCAGCGCGATCTGGGTGGGCTCCGAGGCATTGCAGGCACATCTCGCCGACCCGCAGGGTGGGCTCTATTTCCGCTCACCGAAACGATTTTTGGGCAGCGATCTGCAGCCGGTTCAGCAAGCGCGCTTTCAGTATGTCGTCAGCGCGATGCTGTTCAGCTTGCGGCAAAAGGCCGAGTTGTCTCTGGGTGAAAGCATTTCGCAAGCGGTCATCGGTCGGCCGTTTACCTACAACGACGTCACCGGCAAGGAAGGCGACCAGAGCGCGATCCGGTTGATGGAAGGCGCGGCTGCCGACGCCGGGTTCGACGACATCCGGTTCCTGCTCGAGCCGATCGCCGCGGGGTTGCAGTTCGAACAGACGCTGCAGGCCGAGAAAACGGTTCTGATTCTGGACATCGGCGGCGGCACGACGGATTGCTCGGTCGTTCGCCTCGGTCCAAAGCGCGCGAAGAAAGCGAATCGTGAAGCGGACGTGCTCGCGAGCACGGGCCAGCGTGTCGGTGGTGTCGACATCGATGAAGCGCTCGCGTGGGAGTCGTTCATGCCGCTGTTCGGCAGGGGCGCGCAGCAGACGGACGGACGGCCCGTATCGAACGTGCTGCTTCACCAGGCAGTATCGGTCCACGACATTCCGTCGCAGCAGTCGTTCTATTCCGCGCAAGAGACGATCGATCGATGGCTGAACGCCGTCGTGCCGCGCGTGCCGATCGAACGCCTGGCCAGGCTGCGCGACGAGCGGCTCACGCATCGGCTGGTGCGCAGCGCGGAACTGACGAAGATCGCGCTAACGGATGCATCGTCACTCACCGCTTCGCTGGGCTATATCGAAGACGCGCTCGACGTCGAAGTGTCTCGCGACGATCTGCGCCGCTCGGCGGGACGAATCCTGGAGCGGCTCATCAGTATTGCCGCCGAGGCTGTGCGGCTCGCAGGCCGCAAGCCGGATACGGTTTTCGTCACCGGCGGCACGGCGCGCTCGCCCGTCGTGATGGAAGCGATTCAGAAATCCGAGCTGAGCGGCGTGGACGTGGTGGTGGGCGATTTGTTCGGGTCGGTGGCCACCGGCCTGGCCATTCAGGCAGCGCAAGTATTCGGGACGAACGGGGCGAGGGCCGTGACCGCGTGATGCTTCTGCCGCGACTTGGAATCGCTCGCACTCGCTCTTCTGGTCGCCCTTCTGGTGTATGTCCCTAAATAGCGGCATACCGATCAGCGAAGTCGAGCCGGGAGGCAGGCTGGACGCTCACCCGTCGTGCGCTTCTCGAGCGCCCGCGTTCGCCGGATCAGGGCCATGCGAGTGGTGACCCAAAGTCTCGCGATGGAAGAAGATCGCCATGGCCCCCGGCGATCGCGGGGAACGCCGAAGAAATCCCGCCGCGGGATCTCTTCGAAGCGCGCTCGAGCAGCGCACGACGGGTGAGCGTCCAGCCTGCCTCCCGGCTCGACTTCGCCGCGATGACGCTCGCTTCGATTAGCTCAGTGTCAGAGTCGTGCCGGTTATTTGCGAAACATCACACTAGACACCCAAGCTCCACCGCCCCACCGCCGCCTTCAACACATCCAGCGGCACCGGCCCCGACCGCAACACGATGTCGTGAAACGCACGTTCATCATAGCGCGCACCCATGCGAGCCTTGGCACGCTCGCGCGCGGCGCGGATCTCGTTTCGCCCCATCATGAAACTGCAGGCCTGGCCGGGGTACACGCAATACCGATCGATCTCGCGTTCTGCCGCAGCAGCCGGCTCGCCGGCATGGTCGACCATCCATTGAATCGCCTGCGTGCGAGTCCATCTTTTGTAGTGGATGCCGGTATCGACGACGATACGCGCTGCGCGAAACAACTCCGATTGCAGCAAACCGATCTGCCCCACCGGATCGTCTTCATAAACGCCGAGCTCATCGGCGAGCCGCTCGGCATACAGGGCCCATCCCTCCGTGTACGCAGAAAAGCGCACGACGCGTCGGAACGGCGGCAGATCGCCCGCCGCTTTCAGCATCGCGAACTGGAAGTGATGGCCCGGAATGCCTTCGTGATGCGCCAGGGTGGGCAAACGCCACAGCGGCAACTCCGACGGCGTTTTCAGGTTGAGGGAAAACACGCCCGGCGCGCCGCCCACCCCTTCGCTGTAGAACGCGCCGGGCGAGCCGTTCTCGATCGCGATCGGCGTCCGCCGCACTTCGAGCGGCGCCTGCGGAATGTTCCGGAACGCCTGCGGCAATCGCAGGGTGATTTTCTGAATCATGCCGCGCGCAGCGGCGATGAGTTTCGCGCGTCCGGCGTCGTCATCCGATGCGAGAAAGCGCGGGTCGCGATTGAGCGCTTTGATGCGCTCACCGACGTTGCCGGTGGTGTAGCCGCGGGCGCGGAGTGCTTTGTCGAGCTGCGCGGTGAGATCGTCCACCTGCTGCAGTCCGAGCTGATGCAGGTCTGGAACCGCGATGTCCGAAGTTGTGTTGGATCTCACCGCGGACGCGTAGTACGCCTCGCCATCCGGCAAATGCCAGACGCCCGCGTCGCTCACCGCTTTGGGCCGCAGTTTCTCCAATGCGCCGATCTGACGGTCCAACGCCGGCGCGATGCTTGCGCGAAACGCCGCGGTCGCGCGATCACTCAGGTCGCCCAAGCCTTGCTTGCGCGCACGCTCGATCGCAGGACCGATCATCGCGGTCTGCAGCGGCGATGTGTCGCGCAGTGCTTTGATCTGCGCAATCGTCTTGGCGAGCGTGAAATCGGGCAGCACCACACCGAGACCCGCATCGTGCGAGATGCGCTCGGTTTCCTGATCGAGTGCCTGACCGAGCGCCGCGATGCGAGCGAGCCAAGCCTCAGCATCACTCGCGGAGCGCAAAGGATGATCGGTGCCGATGAAATCCGGGAGCCAGTAGTACGCGCCGTTCATCTGGCTGACGACATACGGACTGGGGCGCAGATTCAGGTCGACGTAACCGTAGCGCGCGAGTTGATCTTTCAGCGTGCCGTACACGAAAGCCGCGATGTCGTAGTCCAGCACGGCTTGCGCCGACAGCGACGTTCGCTTGATTGCGGACAACTCCGCGAGCGCGCGGTCGACCGCACTTCGATCCCGCGCGATCGCCCCTAACGAGCGGTCGTCGAGTTGGGAACGCAGTGCAGCCTGAGCGCCCGTGTCGAGCTCGAAGCGGGTCGCATCTTCGGGCGAGCGCCGGAGATAAGCTTCTGCGTGCTGCTGAAGCATCGACCTGAGCCTTGCATCCGCAGTGTTCTGCTCACCGCTCGCTGAAACAGCGAAGGCGGGCATACACCCGATCGCCGCCAGCCCCGCAGCCCCCTGAAGCCATTCGCGTCGATTGAGGTCCATGGCCGCACATTACACTGCGGCGGCAATCGTCTCGACGCGAATTTCCTCGGTGATGCGCGCCTTCAGGTCCGTAAACCCGGCCGAGGTTTTGATCGTGTAGTGGCGCGGATGCGGCAGCTCGACCGGCACATCGGCCTTGATCCGTCCCGGCCTCGCACTGAACACGACAACGCGATTGGCCATGAAAATCGCCTCGTCGACATCGTGCGTGACGAACATAACCGTCTTGCGCGCGGACTCCCAGATGCCGAGCAGCAGCTCCTGCATCAGCACGCGCGTCTGGTTATCCAGCGCGCCGAAGGGCTCATCCAGCAACAGGATTTTCGGATCGTTCGCCAAGGCCCGCGCGATGGCCACGCGCTGCTGCATGCCGCCCGACAACTGCTTCGGCAGATGGTCCTCGAAATGACGCAGCCCGACCTTGTCGATGAAGTGCTCGCTGATCTCTTTCTGCTCGGCCGCGCTCGTGCCCTTCTCTCTCAGGCCGAAGCAAATGTTCTGACGTACAGTCAACCAGGGAAACAGCGTGTAGCTCTGGAACACGAAGCCACGATCGGCGCCGGGCCCTTTCACAGGCTGGCCGTCGAGCAGAATCTCTCCGCCGGTCGGCACGTCCAATCCGGCGACGAGCCGCAGCAGAGTCGACTTGCCGCAGCCCGAAGGACCGAGCACGGTGATGAAGTCGTTGTCGTTCACTTCCAGACTGACCGGCAGCAACGCCTGCGTGGGTGCGGCCCCGCGTAGTCCTGGATAGGTCTTACTGACATTGCGAACAGAGAGCCGACTCATCGCAGCAGGCTCCAGGGAAACAGCAGCTGGTTCGCTTTCTTGAACAGCAGGTCCGACGCGAGACCGACGAGCCCGATGACCACGATGCCGGCGATGATGTTGTCCGTGGCCATCAACGCCTGGCTGTCGGTGATCATGTGACCGATGCCGGTGGAGGCGCCGATCAGCTCCGCCAGGATCACATACGTCCAGCCGAGGCCGAGCACCTGACGCAAGGCTTCGGCGATGTCGGGCGCCGCGCCGGGCAGCAGGACGCGCCGGATGATGCCGCTATCCTTCGCGCCCAGCGTGTAGGCGGCTTCCACCAGGTCCCGCCGCGTGCTGCCGACGATCATCGCGACCATCAGCGTCAGCTGGAAAAAGCAGCCGATGAAGATGATCGACAATTTCTGCCCTTCACCGATGCCGAGCCACAGGATCAGCAGCGGGATGAACGCGGACGCCGGCATGTAGCGCGCGAACGAAATGAACGGCTCGAAGAAGGCTTCGATAGGTTTGTACGCTCCCATCAGGATGCCGAGCGGGACCGCGACGATCGCGGCGAGCGCGAAGCCGCCGACCACACGCCACACCGTCATGCCGATGTCTTCGAGAAATCCCTGGCTCGCAAACAGATCGATGCCCGAGCGCAGCGTTCGCGCGGGCGATGCGAGGAAGTGTGGGGGAACCCATTCGGCCCACGTGATCAGGAACCAGATCGCAAGGAACGCCGCGAAAAACGCCACGGCCAGCACCAGGCGCGTGCGGGACGTGACGCCCACCAGAAGTTTCATGCGCGGTCTCAACCGGTCGCCGCTATTTCAGGAAGCTCGTGTCGAACAGCGCATCCATCTGCGTCGGTGCCGTGCGCACGACGCCAATTTCCTGCAGCAGCACGGCGGCCTCTTTATTGAAGGCCTGGATCTCGCCGTTGAAAAAACGCACGTTGGCGTCGCGGTCCGCCCATTTGAGCTTGGCCTGCGACTTTTCGAACTGCGCGGCGTTCTGCTTCGTCGGCGCGCCCATGATCGTGAAGGCCTTCACCTTATCTTTCGCGATGAAATCCAGCGCCTGGAAATAGCTTTCCGTCAGCGCCTTCGCCGCTTTCGGGTTGGACTTGATGAACTTCGCCGTGCAGCCGAACGTATCGAACACGACGGGATACTGGATCGAATCCGCCAGCAATCGGCCGGCCTTTGGATTGTCGTTCACCAGACTCAGATAGGGTTCATACGTAACGGCCGCGTCCAAACCCGAATTGCCCGCGACAAACGCACTCGCCGCCGGCGCGGGCTCGAGCGTCACGATCTTCACGTCCTTGACCGTGAGGCCGTTTTTCTTCAGCGCCCACGCGAGAAAGAAATACGGACTCGTGCCTCGCGCGGACGCTGCGACGGTCTTGCCCTTCAGGTCCGCGACCTTCGCGATGCCATTCTTCGCGACGATGCCATCCGAGCCCATGCCCTGATCCATCTTGAAGAGCTGCGTCGTCGCGATGCCGTTCACGTTCCAGACGATCCAAGTCTCGACCGTGGTCGCCGCGCACTGCACGTCACCGGACGCGATCGCCAGATGACGATCTTTCTGCGGGATGTTCTTGATGGTGACGTCGAGGCCGTTCTTCTTGTAGAGGCCTGCTTCTTTCGCGAGCACCAGCGGCGCAAACCCGGTCCATCCCGAAATCGCGATGACGACGGGCGTTTCCTGTGCGGAAACCGCCTGAGAGAGCACGCATCCGAGCGCGCCCATCGCGATCCAGCGCGCAAACCTTTTGACGATAGCCATATCGATTCAAGTCACCTTATTCAGTCGCCGCGGGATAGATCCGCGGAAATATCGAAGCCTCGAAGGGATCGCCGTCTCGCAGCGTCAACCCCGTGAACGGCGGCGAGCCTTTCGCGCCCCGATCTGCGTAAACCGCATCGTCACCGACCCAGCGTGCCGAAAACACTCGACGCGACCGCGCGGACACATTGGCGGGCGCACCGTGCACCGTGCGGAAACTGAAGGCGATCGCATCGCCGGGCTGCAGATCCCAGGTCGCGATGTCCAGCTCGCTCCGCATCGCCTCGATGTCCGGCATCTGCTCGAACGTGTCGTTCGGGTAGAGGCGCGTGCCGTTGAAACGCATCGGCCGGAACTGCTTGCCCCAGGCGTGTGAGCCGCGCACGCACTCCATCGCAACCTGCTTCGAGACAGGGTCGAGCGGGATCCAGAAACTCACGCTCTGTAACCCTTCGACACAGTAATACGGCTGATCCTGATGCCAGGGGGTCACCGTACTGCTGCCAGGCTGCTTCACGAGCACGTGATCGTGAAAGAAGCGCGCGCTATGGGACTGCATGAGCCGTGCCGCGATCTGTGCTGCGCTCGACTCGAAGACGAACTGGCGAAACTGCGGGATACGCTGCCAGTTGCACAGGTCCTGAAAGAAAGGCGCGGAACCGTCCGCGGGAATCACCGAGCGTTCGAGCGGGCTGGGATGATCCATCAGGTCGCGAACGCCCGCCTGCAACGCTTCGATCCACGCGTTGAATACCTGGCGTAAGACGATTACGCCGTGCGCCTGAAAGGCCGACACGTCTTCGTCGGACACGATGGGAGGGGTCGAAGCGGGCATGGATTGACTATAATGTATAGACAATGCCCGGGGGAATGGCTCGGCGCTTCGACCCGCCGCACGTGCTCGGTTTGAGTGCAATCGGCGCCCCGACGCACCAACGTCACTCGCCGACGGCCGTCGCCTCGATTTCGATCAGCAGGTCCGGATGGAACAGCGCCGCGACGCCAAGCAGCGTACCGGGCGGTTTCGCGCCGCCAAGCCTTGCCAGCAGCACCGGCGTCGCTGCTAAAAATGCACTGATGTTCGTCGTGTAGAAATTCAGACGCACGACCGATGCGAGCGTCATGCCAGCCTGCGCGAGCACGGTTTCGAGATTGTCGATAGCCTGGCCGAGTTGCTGGTCCATATTGCCGGCGTGCTGCGGCCTTCCCTGCGCATCGACTGACGCCTGGCCGGAGCAGAACAGCACGCGCGCGCCGCCCTTGACCTCATAGGCCTGCGAGAATCCGAGAGCGTCCTGCCAAGACCAGGGATTGACGGCTTTCATGCTGAGCATCGGCACCTCACCGAGGGGTTGGTGAGGTGCCGACGCTACGCGGGTGACGGCCCGCGTGCAATTACTCCCAACCGGTCTTTGCCTCGTAAGGCGCCATGAATCCCAGCGCCTCGATCTCGTGGATCTTGCCGCCCCGGATCTTGAACACATGCATCGCCGGCAGATCGAACGGCTTGAAATCGTAATCCGTGTGATCCACACCCGGCACGCCGACGATCTTCACCGACTTTTCCTTCATCGGATGGCGGAACTGCGACATCCCGAACACGAGGCCGTGCTCGACGTCCGCGATCCACACGCGACGTGGCTCGATGCGCTTGATGTAGCTCATCACGCCTGAGTCGAGCTGGTCCGAGCATTTGAGCGAACCGAGCGTGCCGCGGCCCGGCGTCGCCGGCGCCGGGTTGCCATTCGTCTGCATGCCGTTCTCGTGACGCAGGCAATCGTCTGCAAACGGCGCTGCCTTGCCGTTGCTCGTGACGATGGCTTCGTAGTACGAGGTGCCAATCTTCAGCATGTCATCGCGCTTGGTTCGCTCCGCGACGGGAACCACCGCGTCGAACGCGGCTCGCTGTGTCTTGAGGTTCGCAAGTCCATTCTCACGCAACGTGTGAACGACGATCTGCTCGATCTCGGAGATCTTGCCGTCCGTCAGCTTGAGCCGCAGCCCGATCTCGATGGGCTTGCCCTGCTCCTGCATCACGCCGATGAATCCCACTTGCTGTGCCACTGGATCCGGCACGTAGATCTTGAATGCGGTCGGCACGCTCGAAGCCGTCTTCCACAATCCTTCGCCGATGCGCGTGGGCTCGATGTTCTCGACGAACTTCGCGCCTGGTGCGATCGGCGCCTTGGTCGGATCATGCGCGACGACTGCGGCCAGATAAGTATCGACCACCTTGTTGAGGCACGCGCTGTCGCATGTCGCCGCGCTTGCGACTTGTCCGCCCGCCGCAGCGACCGCGCCCAGCACGAAGGCTGCGACCACGCTGTTCTTCATTTTGTATTTCATCGTGTGTTTCATCGTATGCCCCGTCAAAACTCGAACTTCACACCGACCACGAACCGCCGCCCCAGCACGTCGAACAACGACGCGTTGGTCTGCACCGAACCGGCGAAGTCCGAATAGTTCGCCGCAATCGGTGGATCGCGATCGAGCAGGTTCGTGATGTTGCCGAACACGTTCAGCGTGGTCTTGTCGTGCAAGTCCAGCTGATAGCCCACCTGCAAGTCCGTGTAGTACGCGGGGCTCACGTAGTCGTTGTCGATGGTGATGCCACTGAGCAGCGGCTGGTTGTCGTTGAAGCGGCGCTTGCCGCTGCCGATGTAACGTTCCTGAATGAATGCGTTGAACGGCCCGTCACGATAGGTCGCACCCGCAACGGCCTGCCACTCCGGGAATGACAACGCGCCCGTCTCACCGGCACGGTCCTGCTTCGGCAATCCGAAGTTGGTGATCGAGTTCTCGCCCAGCCAGCTGCCGAGCAGACGCAGGCCGAGCTGGCGTCCGCCGCCGAAGCTCATGTTGTAGTCGACTTCGAGGTCCGTGCCGAGCACCTTCGCCGCGTTGATGTTCAGGAACTGGTTGCTGAGGCCCGAGATCTGGTTCGATATCGGGTCACGCTGGATGCGGCCGCACAGCGAGGTGTTGCCGTTGAAGCAGCTGTCCACGATCTGCTGTGCGGTGAGCTGGCCGATGCTGCCCTTCACATCGATGGAGTACCAGTCGATCGACATCGACAGCCCGCGCACCTGCGGTGGCTGCAGAACGATGCCGAACGTCAGCGTGTCCGCTTTCTCCGGCGCCACGTTTGGATTGCCGCCGCTGATCTGGCTGAAGTTCACCGAGGCGCCGCCGAACACCGGATCGCGCACCGTCGCGCCACCGCCCGAGGAATCGAACCGCTCGGACATATTGGCCGCGCGCACGTCGCGCGACACCGTGCCACGCAGACGAAGTGCGTCGATGGCCTGCCAGTCGAGACCGCCCTTCCACGACCAGACGCCGCCGCTGCCGGAATAATCCGCAAAACGCGCGGCGGCGCTGAAGTTCAGCTGCTTGGCGAGGAACGTATCCTTCACGAGCGGCACCAGCAGCTCGGTGAACGCTTCCTTGGTCGTGATCTCGCCGCTGAAGTTCGGGACGATCGAGAACTGCACACCGCTGTTCACACCGGCGAACCCGACAGGAATGCCTCGGATATTGCGCGTCGGATCGTTGCGCGGAACGGCCACGAACGTGGGGCTGTTGGTCGGGTTGCTCGGGTCATCCACGACCTGGGTCAACTCATCCTTGCGATAGGCGACGCCGGCGGCGACGGAAATCGCGCCCGGCGCCCAATTCTTGAAGAGCTCGCCGTCGACCGTGAATTCGAACGCGTTCTGCTTGTTGACGGTGTTCGCGGTCTTGACGCCGCCCGTCACGTAATCGATCGCCTGCTGTGAGGCGCGGCCGGAGCCGAGCAGGTTGATGGGAATGCAGCCGTAGCCGGGATTGGCGAGATTCACGTTACACGTGACCGCGCCGGTGCTCGGATCCACGACCGCATCCATCGCCAGGAACAGGCGATCGGTGCGCGGGAAGTTTTCCGCCCGCATCACGCCTTCATTGCGGCCGTACTGGTAATACGTGCTCACGCGCCATTCGCCGACCAGACCTTTGAGGCCGGCGGTGTACGAGTCTGTCTGATTGGTCTGCAGCAGCCGCGACACGCTCAGGTCCGCGGAGCTGCCCATGCGCGACAGGTTGAACGACGCGATGTTGTTCGCCGTCATCACCTGCTGCACGTTGGCCGGCAGATACGGATTACCGCTGTAGATCGTGCCCTGGAACGCCGGTCCGTGCATCACGTCGGCGAAGCCATTTCCATCCACCCGGTTGCGGCCGAGGATCAACTGCCCGAACGCTTCCCAATTGTCGTTCAGCGAATACTTCAGGTGCGCGAAGCCGTTGTAACGCTCGACGTTCGGAATGAGGCCGGCGTCGGACGCGCGATCGCGTTCGATGTTGTCGCCGATGCCGCCTGTCTGGGATCTCAGGTAGGCCGAATTGAAGTTGGCGATGTTCCCGGGCACGAACGGCACCGCAGATCCATCGCTCAGGAACATCAGCCGATTCAGCGCGGTGCCCGGCGAGTTGATCATGCCGCCGAACGTATAGAGCGTGCTGGTGACGTGGGGCTGAACGAGATATTGCGGCTGAGTGCTGCCGGGCGACCAAGCCGGATTCAGAACCGTGCCCCAGTCCTGCATCCAGTCGCGGCCGTCGTAGCTTTCGATCGCCTTCGAATCGTAATAGTCGATCGACGTGATCAGGTGCGCGCGACTGCCCAGGGCCGTGCCCCACGCGAGCGACGCTTCTTTGTTGCCATTGTCGCCGCGCGTGGTTTCACCGCCCTGCACGTGGCCTTTCATGCCGGTGTAGTCGGTGTCGAGAATAAAGTTCGTGACGCCTGCGACGGCGTCGGTGCCATAGGCCGCAGAGGCGCCGCCTGTCACCACTTCCACGCGCTTGATCATCGACTCGGGCAGCACGTTGATATCGAGCGTGCCCTGCTTCGTCGACGGCACGATTCGCCGGCCGTCGAGCAGCACCAGCGTGCGATTCGCGCCGAGACCGCGCATGTTCAGGATCGATTGGCCCGCGTTCGTGCCGATGAACACGTCCGTGCCCGGCGAAGAATTGCCGAGAAACTGCGGCATCTGGTGAAACGCTTCGATGAGGCTGCCGGGCGCGGCCTGGTCGAGCTGCTCGGACGTGACAACGGTGACGGGCACCGGAGTGTTCATCCCCGTGTCGCGAATGCGCGAGCCGGTGACGGTGACTTCATCCAGGCTGTTGTCGGTAGCCGCGTCTTGCGCGTATGCCCTGCCGCTCGTGCCTGCGATGGTGGCCAGGCCGGCCATGATCGTTGCGAAGAATCCCCTGCGATGCTGCGGTTTCATTTCTTTCGTTGCCCCTGTCGACTCTGGGTACACCCGCACCACGAGTTGCCGCCCTCCCGCTTCGATCGAAGCGAGCAGACCCGTGTCGAGCAACAGGGCTTCGACGCCTTCCTGCACGGAATACGTGCCCGAAAGGGGATTCGCCGAAAACCTGCTGACCTCCTCGTACGGATAGAGCACAACCAGGTGCGCCTGCTGGGCGAACTCGTTCAGCGCGAGGTCGGCCCGCTGCGCGGGAATCTCGAAAGACTCCCGAACAGCCTCGGCTTCTGCCACCGGGGTGAAAACCAGCGCAGCCGCGACCAGCAAGCCCCAGTGGGCTCGCAATCGGGTGCGCCTCAGGTCTTCGCCTTTGGGCATTGCCTGGTGTCTAAGACAGGTAGGATCGAAAAAAGGACCATGTGAGTGACAAGGACGTTCACTCTTTCGCGGATAGGACGATCGTGTCTCCCTGGTCGTCCGGCCGGCCGTCCTTCTGGCGGGTGGGCTCGATGCCGAACGTTTCGCGAAGCGCGAGCAGCAGTCCATCCACGTCGCCCGCACGGAACACGCCGCCCACACGGCGCTGACGAATCGAATCGTCCTCTATGCGGAAATGCACGGGCGTATACCGGCTGACATCGGCGATGACGTCCTCGAGCGTTTCGCCCTGATAGATGAGCACGCCGCGCTGCCACGCCTGAGCTGCATCGAGCCGTGAAGGCTCGACACGCTGGATGCGCGTGGCCACTTCACCGATATCGACGAGTTGGCCCGCACGCACGAGCACGTCGCCATCCGATGCGCCGCGACGATTCACGATCTTGACGACGCCTTCGGTCACGGTGACGCGAACGTCGCGCCCCGCATCCCGCCGCACGTTGAATGCCGTTCCGACCGCCTGCACCGTGCGTTCGCCCGCGCGCACGAGGAAAGGTCTCGTCGCGTCATGCTCCACACTGAACGACGCCTCGCCTTTTTCGAGCACGACCAGGCGCTCGTCGTGCGAGAACTCCACGGTGAGCGTGGTGTTCGTGTTGAGCGAAATCGTCGAGCCGTCCGGCATCTTCGACGTGAGATGCTCGCCCACGGCCGTGCTCAGGCTATGCGTGACGGGGGATGCTTTCTCCACCGGCCCGATGGTCGACGCCAACGCAACCTGCGTTTCCAACGGCCGGGGATGCGCGGCAAAATAAAACCCAGCACCAATTGCGCACACTGCGATAGTCGCCAGCGCGGCGCCCGCCAGGGTGAAACGACTCACGCGTGCGGGCTCCGCACGCAGCGGCAGAATTTCCGAGAGCTCCGCGAGCGCATCGAAGTCGTCCCACTGCTCTGCCATGCGCAAGAACGCCGCACGATGGGCGGGATCTGCAGCGAGCCACGCCTTCAGCTCGATCATCTGCTCTGCGGACAAGCCTTCCTCGAGCGCAACGATCCACGCTGCCGCCTGTTCGCGCAGGGCACGCGAGTTGGGCAAATGGATCAACTGGCTCATCGCGCTTTCCGCCGCAGCTCACGCCCCCGCGGCTGCACGGGTTCCGGCGCTTCCGTCGCGGCCCTGTGCGCTTCGAGAAACTCGGCGCACATGACCATGCCCTTGGCGATGTGCTTCTGCACCGTGCTTTCGCTCAATCCCATGTAGTCCGCGATTTCCTTACGGCTCATGCCATAGACCTTCTTCAGCACGAATGCGCGCCGGCACTGCACGGGCAGACCCTGCACGGCCCGGCACAGCACCAGGAATCGTTCCTGCACCTCCGGCGAGTTCTCGCCGGGCATGTCCCGATAAAGCGGCACGGCCGCCTCGTCGAAGGAATCGACGCCGGCAACCAGCCGGTTGTCCGCCAGGTCGATGTAATTCAACGCAAGGTTACGCGCCGTCGTGAGCATGAACGAGCGCGGATGACGTACGGTCGTGTGCGCGCTCGCCTGATAACAACGCAAAAACGTCTCCTGGACGATGTCATCGACGTCGTCCGGCCGCACGATCCGCCCGATCGCGCGCGCGATGCGCGTGCGCAACCTCAGGAACGTTTGCAGCAAACTGTCTTCGGTCTGGTCATACCCGATCGACATTCCCCCTCCGAAGTCGACTGAGCCCTGGTCAGGGAGTTGTCTACGCTTTGCCGGTGAGCTTCGCAATTTCGAGTGATGCCGCCACTGCAGGATGGCGGATAGCGCTTTTCGCGGGGCTGGCCGGTCTACCCTCGTTGAGATGGCCGTGCTGAAGGAAGACTCCATGAGACGAACCCCGAAAATGATCCGCCGTGTGCTGGCCGTGCTGCTCGCGGGCGCTATGGCCGCCGGCTCCGCCGCCCCGGCGCTGGCGGAAACCGTGATGATCACCGGCGCCAATTCCGGCATCGGACTCGAATTCGCCCGCCAGTATGCCGCCCGGGGCTGGACGATCATTGCGACCCATCGCCGCAAGGGCGAGGCTCCGGGCACGCTCACGGAGCTGCAGGCGAAATACCCGAAAGTGCGCATCGAGATGCTCGATGTGACGAATCCGGAACAGGCGGCGGACCTGGCGAAGCGCCTGGCCGACACGCCGATCGACGTGCTGATCAACAACGCCGGCGTCTATAACGACCGCGGCAACTGCAAGGCGGACGACGATGCCTGCGCGGGAGACTGGAACACGCAATCTTTCGGACACTTGCGCTACCCGCTGCTGGACACGATTCTCGCCGTGAACGTGAAGGGGCCGCTCGTCGTTTCCGAAGCGTTCTATGAGAACGTGAAGAAGAGCAAGCTGAAGAAGATCGTGGCCATCAGCTCGAGCAACGGCACGTTGACGGGCGAGAAGCCGCCGCGCCCGGGCGCCATGTTCTATCGTACGAGCAAGGCTGCGTTGAATCGCGCCATGCAGATCGTGGCAGCTTCCGTGAAAGAGGAAGGTGTGACGGTGCTCATGCTGAATCCCGGCCCGACGCTGACGGAACATCAGTCGTATCTCAAGGACAACCCGATCATGTTGAAGACCTCGTTCACCGTGGAGAACATGATGAAGACCATCGACTCCGCGACGATCAAGGAAACGGGCAGCTTCCTGCGGTACGACGGAAAGCCGGAGGCATGGTGAGCGGGGTCGCTCGTTGGCACGCTGGTGTCGTTGTGCCGGTCCTCGTGCTGGCCCTCGCGGGCTGCGTGTCATCGGGCCCGCGGGCCACATCGAATGCAGCGGATGAAGCGGCCATCGCTGCATTCAACGCGCGTTATCTCGGCGCGATCAACGCGGGCGACATCGCCACTCTGAGCAGCCTCACGACCGAAGGCCACATGATGATCGCGCCGGGCCGTCCACCGATCGTCGGCAAGAAAGCGAACGACGAAGCGAACGGCCGCGCGTTCCAGAACTTCAACATCCAGGAAACCTGGTCGCCCGTCGAGACGGTGATCTCGGGCGACCTCGCTTACCAGCGCGGCACGTTCACGGTGAATGCCACGCCCAAAGCCGGCGGCAACACGTCGCACTCGACCGGCACGTTCCTGCGCATCTATCGGAAGCAGCCAGACGGCCAGTGGCGAATGGTGCGCGATATGTTCAACACCGATCAGGCGGCGAAGGCCTTCGGACAGTAAGACCGTAGGGCTCAGCCGCGCAACGCGTCAGAGCGCCACCGCAGCCCCCGCCGCCCGCTCTCCCTCCCACGAGGGACTCCTGTCTCTTCAGTCATAGTGCTGTGCCCCGCGCTCGCAGGCCTCACTGTGCTCGTCTCACCGCGGATTCGCGGATCCCCCAACCTCCATTCCAGGACAATCTAATGAGCAAACCAGTCGTTCTGATCACCGGTGCCCTCACGGGCATCGGCCGAGCTACCGCTGTCGCGTTCGCACAGGAAGGCGCTCGGCTCGTTGTCTCCGGACGGCGCGAGAAGGAAGGCGCGAAACTCGCGACGGAGTTGCGCGAGCTCGGTGCCGAAGCGGAATTCATCCTGGCCGACGTGCGCAACGATGATGACGTTCGCAACCTCGTGGACAAAGCCGTCGCACGCTTTGGACGTATCGACGTTGCAGTCAACAACGCAGGCACCGAGGGTCGCCCCGGTCCGCTCACCGAGCAGACCGCCGAATCCTATGCTGCGACGTTCGACACGAACGTGCTCGGCGTGGTGCTGAGCCTGAAACATGAGCTGCGAGTGATGAACGCGCAGAAACAGGGAAACATCGTGAACGTCTCGTCTGTCGTCGGCCAGTTCGGCCTCGCCGGCGCGGCCATCTATAGTGCAAGCAAGTTCGCGGTCGAAGGACTCACCAAATCCGCGGCGCTGGAAGGCGCACCGGCTGGCGTGCGCGTCAATGCGGTGGCGCCCGGGCCGATCGAAACACCGATGCTGAACCGGTTCGTCGGGTCGGAAGAGAACAAGAACGGCTTTCTTCAGACCGTCCCGCTGCGGCGTGCCGGTCGCGCGGAAGAAGTCGCGCAGGTCATCCTGTTCCTGGCATCAGACAAGGCAGCCTTTGTGACGGGCCAGTCCTACGCGATCGATGGCGGGCTGCTGACGACGTGACTTGATCTGCCCCCGTGGTGGGGTCAGACGTGCGCGATCCGGGCCAAGTCATCAGCGGGGTCACGAGCCAGATTCGTGACCCCGGCGTGGCGCAGCCTTTTTCCACGGCTCTTTGGCGAAGTGCCGGGCCAGGAACTCGATGAACACTTTCACCCGCGCCGGCACCAGCCGCCGCTGCGGCATGACTGCATAGATGCCCGTGTCGACAATCGGATAGTTCGGCAGCACCACGCGCAATCGACCCTGCGCAAGATCTTCGCAAATGTGCCAGGTTGAATGCAGGGCGATTCCCGCCCCTGCGACCGCTGCATCCCGAAGCGATTCGCCGACATTGCTCTCCAGCCGACCCGTCACGCGAACGCTGATTTCGCGTCCCTTCGTGTCGTTCATCCGCCAGACATCCTGTCTGCCCTGACTTCCCACCAGCAACAGACAGTTGTGATGCTTGAGATCCGCAGGCGTCTTCGGCGTTCCATGGCGGCGCAAGTAATCCGGTGACGCGCAAAGCACGCGCCGATTCTTCGCCAACTGCCGCGCGACCAGCGTGGAATCGCTGAGCGCACCGATGCGAATGGCCAGGTCGAATCCGGAACTGACCAGATCGAGCATCTCGTCGCTGAAATTCACGCTGATCCGCACCCCCGGATGAAGCGCGAGAAACTCCGGCAGCAACGGCGACACGTATTGGCGACCGAACGAGGACGAAGTGCTGACGCGCAACATCCCCGTCACCTGCGTGCTGGCCTGGCGCAACCCGGACGTCAGCGATTCGAGATCCTCGACGAGCGTTCGCCCCTGTTCAGCCAGCGCCGTCCCTTCGGGCGTCGCGCGCAACTGCCGCGTGGTCCTGTGCAGAAGACGCACACCGAGCTCCTGCTCGAGCTTCTGCAACCGTTTGCTCGCGACGGCGACGGACAGATCGAGAGCGCGTGCAGCCGCACTGATGGAGCCGAGATCCAGCGCCCGTAAGAACAATGCGATGTCGTTCAGCCGATCTATAACTATTAACCTTTCTTTGAGACTGCTTGTTGATATACGTCCTTACCGGGGACGACGCAATCGCTTACCGTCCCGGCAGCCTATGGAGGGCCTCGCGATGGAATATCGATTTCTCGGCAAATCCGGCTTCAAAGTGCCGGCACTCAGCTTCGGTGCCGGCACGTTCGGCGGCAAAGGCCCTCTCTTCAGCGCCTGGGGCAGCACGGGCGAACGCGAGGCGCGCGAGCTCGTCGACATCTGCCTCGAGGCGGGCGTCAACCTCTTCGACACGGCAGACGTGTATTCCGACGGCGCTTCGGAAAGCATCCTGGGCGCAGCGATCAAGGGCCGACGCGACAGCGTCATCCTGTCTACGAAACTCACGCTGCGTGCCGGGCCCGGACCCAACGACATCGGCGCATCGCGCCATCACCTGATCAGCGCGACGGAGAAGGCGCTCACCCGACTCGGCACGGACTACATCGACGTCCTGCAGCTGCATCACTTCGATGCGGCGACGCCCGTCGAAAGCGTGATGTCGACGCTCGACGACCTGGTGCGCGCGGGCAAGGTTCGTTATCTCGGTGTGTCCAACTTTTCCGGTTGGCAGGTCATGAAATCGCAGGCAGTGGCCGAGCGTTACAACTCGTCGCGCATCGTGGCGAATCAAACGTATTACTCGCTCATCGGGCGCGACTACGAATGGGAGCTCATGCCGCTCGCGCAAGACCAGGGCATCGGTGCGGTCGTCTGGAGTCCGCTCGGGTGGGGACGCCTCACCGGCAAGATTCGGCGCGGCCAGCCGCTGCCTGAATCGAGCCGCTTGCACGACACCGAGAGCTTCGCGCCGCCCGTCGATCAGGAGCGGCTCTATCGCGTCGTCGACGCGCTCACGGACGTCGCAGAGGAAACCGGCAAAACGATACCGCAAGTGGCGCTGAACTGGCTGCTGCAAAGACCGACGGTTTCGACTGTTCTCATCGGCGCGCGGAATGAAGAACAGCTGCGTCAAAACCTCGGTGCGGTCGGCTGGAATCTCACGGCAGAGCAAGTCAAGACGCTGGATAGCGCAAGTCGCGTCCCCGCTCCGTATCCTTATTATCCCTACTGGAACGGGCAATTCGCTGAGCGCAATCCGCCACCGGTGTAGCGGCAATTTCCATGTTCAGCTCGGCTGAACGGCCGTTCAGTACGATTGGACTCGCGCCGCTCGCACCTGCCTACACTCGAAACAGGTAACGCCATTCTGGTGAACGACATGCTCGAGATGGAACCCGCTGCAACGGTCACGGCAACCCTGCGCTATATCTCACCGACGACGCACAAGCCTCGCAGTTATATGTTCGAGCCGCCCAGCGGCGTGCCGCGGATCAGCGCGACCTTCGAGCCGCATGAGGCCGTCATTCGCAACATGCGGCCGGTCGCTGCGAACCTGTCGCTGGACGCTCAAGGCTTCAGGCTGCTGCGTCATGAAAGCCGCCTGCGCTCGTTCGATCGCGACGACGACGTGTGCGATATCTATTATCCCGAGTCCGCACGGTTGATCGCAGAGACGACCGGGGCCGCTCGCGTGTGCGTCTTCGATCACACGGTTCGTCGCCGCTACACCGATGGTGCGTCGGATCCCACTCGCCCCCGTCGCGAACCGGTTCCCCGTGTTCACAATGACTACACGCTGAAGTCCGGACCCCAACGCGTGCGCGATCTCATGGGCAAGGAGGCCGAGCGTCTCCTGCGCCGTCGTTTTTCAGTCATCAATCTCTGGCGACCTATCCGCGGACCACTCGAAGACGCGCCGCTCGCGCTTTGCGACGCGCGCAGCGTCCAGCCCGATGATTTCGTGCCAATCGACGTCGTGTACGCCGATCGAGTTGGCGAAACCTACAACCTGCGGCACAACGCCGCACACCGTTGGTTCTACGCTCCGCGCATGATGCCCGACGAAGTGCTTCTGTTCCGCAGCTACGATTCGCTCGACGATGGCCGCGCGCGCTTCGTTCCGCACGCCGCCTTCGATGACGCCGAAGCGCCTGAAAATCCGATGCCGCGTGAGAGTGTCGAGCTGCGCGCACTTGCGTTCTATTGAAAAGATCACGATGTCGTCGCGACGTTCAGAACTTGTATTCGAGTCCCAACACGTATCGACGTCCCAGCAGATCGTGGATCGTCGTCGGCAGATCGAGCACACCGGTGCGGCCAATCGCACCTGGCGCCTGCGGCGGAGCGCGGTCGAACAGATTCGTGGCCGTGCCATAGATCCGCAGCCCCTCGAATCTCTGCGGCACGAAACCCAGCGACAGGTCCGTGTAGAACACTGAGCCGACGTGGTTGTCGTCGATAGTCGTAACGCCCGCAATTCGCGTGTCGCTCTCAACGAGCGTGCGATCGAGTAGTCCTGCGCCGATGTAGCGTCCGATCAGCGTTGCCGAGTACGGCCCGACGCTGTAGCCGAGGATCGCACTCGCCTTCCATTTCGGCCCACCGACGGTGTTGCCTCCCTGCACCGAACCGAGCACCTGTCCGGCAATTTCGTCCACAGTGCCGCCCGGCGCCTGGATCGAGTTGTGCAGCAGTCGCGTGCCGAACAGGCGCGCGCTCACTTGCTCTGGCCCGCCGCCGATCCACTCGACGCTGCGGCGATAGTCGAGCTCGATGTCCAGGCCTTCGATCTTCTGCTGGTTCAGGTTGATGAACAGCGAATCGATTTCGACGATGTCGCCGTTCGCGGCCCGCTGCACGAACTGGCACAGGAACGCATCGCCGGCCACGCAACGATCCACCAGCGTCTGCGCGCTCAGCTGCGAGATCGCCTCCTGGATATCGATGTTGTACCAGTCGACCGACGCCTGAAATCCCTCGACGAACGCAGGCTGCAATACGATGCCCACCGTCGTCGTATTGGCTTTTTCGGGCTCTACTGCGGGGTTGCCGCCCGAGAAGCTGGTACCTGAAACGGTTTGTGGCGGATTCTTCGCGCGATCCGTCACGGTGAAACCACCGCGCGTCTGGTCGAAGCGATCGCGAAGATTCGCCGCACGCACGTCGCGCGAGCGGGTTGCACGCACCCGCACTTGGTCGTTCACCTCCCACGAGAGCCCGCCCTTGTAGGCCCACACATTTCCCGAGCCGGAGTAGTCGGCCCAACGAGCCGCGAGGTTCGATTCGAGTCGCTGCACGAACGGAATGTTCTTCAACAGCGGAATCTGAAACTCGGTGAAGGCTTCTTTGACGTTCGACGTTCCGGCGATCGTGCGCAGGCTGCTGAACTGCACGGCGCTCGAATTATTGTCGCCGCAATAACTCGTAGGCACGAAGCGCAGACCCGGCACACCCACGATCGTCGGCGCGCCGGGGCAACCGCCGGCAGCAGGAACGATGCCGCGCAGACCTGCAGGCATCAGCCCGAGATCACTGAGCAGACGACCGTCCGGCAGTGCCGGGTACTCGTCGGCAGGATCGATCGTGCGTTGATCGAGCTCGTCCTTGCGATACGACAGGCCGAACGCGGAGGAGATATCGCCCGCTGGCAGGCCAACGCCCAGATCGCCGCTCAACGTGAGCTCGCTGACGGTCTGCTCGATCCATTGTGAAGCGACTTTCTCGTCATCGCGGATCCACGCCGCCGCTTCGGGCGTCACCGTGTTCATGCCGCCCAGCAGGTTGATCGGTACGCAGCCCCGGAAATAGCCGTTCGGATCGTACTGAGGAAGCGCTGCTCGACAGACGATGTTGCCACTGGGGTCGCGAACCGCATCGAGCGCGAGGAACAGCCGATCCACCCGAATGCCGTTGTGTGTATTGAAGTCCTGCCGGTTATTGCCACGCTGTGCGTAGCCGTCCACCGTCCAGCCGCTGAGAAAACGGCCCGCGAGTTTTGTCGTGAAACCCAAGGTGATACTGCGCATGGAATTCGCCGTGATCTGGCGCGTATCACCGATCGGATTTTCCGGAACGTCCGGCAGGAACACCGAAAAATCTGCCCAGCGGACCTGCTGATCGGCGCCAGTGGTGTTGTCGGTGGTGGTGCGCGTGGCCGGCGCGCCGTTGAAGAGACGCGCTTGGATATCCGGTGTCAGATACGCGTTGTTCGAAAAAATTCGCCCCTGCCAGACGTTGGCAGAGACCAGCGCCACGCTTTCGCGCCGTTGATTCGCCGCATTTTCTGCCCAGATTCCCTGCGCGAAAATTTCCGTCGAATCGTTCAGGTCGAAGCCGAGTCGCGCAAAGCCGGTGGTGCGACGATAGCCCACCTGCACTTCGTCGTCTGCATTCACACCGAGATCAGCAGTGGGCAGTGCCTGACACAGGCATCCGTTGTCACGCGCACCGATGCCGTAGAAAGCCAGCGGACTGAGCGAAGTGCCGGTGCTATCGAACTGCAGGCGGTTCAGCGCCGGCGCCGCGTTATCGACGATCAAACCGCGCGTGCTGAAATTCGTCGGCTGCACGTGAGGACGGCGCAGGAAATTCGGTCCGTTCGGGTCCGGATTCGTGACGCGGCCCTGCTGCTGAAACCAGGGCCGCGACGTCACTCCTCCCACAGTGCTGATCGGATCGTAGTTCGAGTACTGCAGCGAGCTCACGAGATGCAGGCGGTCCCCCATCAGGCCGTGGCCGAACGCGAACCCATACTCCTCGCTGTCACCATCGTGTCGCGACGTTGTGCCCCCTTGCACTCGCACCTTTACGCCTTCGAAGCGCGTATCGAGCTTGAAGTTGACGACACCTGCAACGGCATCCGTGCCGTAACTCGCGGAGGCACCACCGGTGACGGTCTCCACACTCTTCAACAGCATGTCCGGAAGCGTGTTGACGTCCACGCTGCTGAACCGGTTGCTCGCGACGACACGCCGACCATCGAGCAACACCAATGTGCGGCTCTGGCCAACACCGTGAAGATTGACGTTCGATCCGCCGGAGTTCTGACCGCCGAGCGCTTGCTGCTGTGTCGAGTTGCCGAAGAACACAGGCAGCGTCGAAAGACTTTCGATCAAATTGGCGGGTGATAGTGTTTTGAGCTCTTCGGCAACCACCGACGTGACCGGCGTCGGCGTGAACATGCCTGGCGCCTGCACGATGCGCGATCCGGTGATCCTGACTTCAGCCAATTCCTCCTGCGCCATCGCGGGAACAGTGGTCGCCGAAACGCCGATAGCGAACACAACTGTGACGGCCGCGGTCTTCGACAGTCCTGTCTTCAGCCTTTCCATGGCAGCCCCGCGAATGTTGTTCTTGTACCGCCTCTCTACACCCGGGGGGTATGCGAACGCACGCCGGACTGCGCGACTCGTCCGGATCGCGGCGGTATTAGCTGTTGCCGACGCAACTATTGCGGGAAGTCACAGGCTGCGGTGACCCGAAAGGTCACGACGCGAACGAGGTGTAACGCCGATGGTACAGTTTTGTACGCGCGCCAAAGTCGGCGCACGTCGGCCGTCGGATTCGCTGCGACTAGCGACTGTCGAGCACGATCGGCAGCGCGCGCCCGTCGATCTCGTTCGCATTGATTTCCAGACCGATCAGCGACGCGAGCGTCGGCACAATGTCGACTGTCTGCACCGCCGTGGGCTGATCGAATCCTCGAACGCCTTTCCACCAGAACAGGATCGGCACGCGTCGGTCGTAGCCCCAGGGCGAACCGTGCGAGGCGACGTAATCGGTATCCAGATTCGCAGGCGACAGATAGGTGGTCACATACGGCTTGAGCAGCACGATCAGATCGCCCGATCGCGACGCGTTGAAACTCGCTTTCGCGCGTTCGAGCAGCGTCCATTCATCGACCGGACCCGTCGGCCTTTCGGCGGCGATCAGCTCGTTGCGCGTGAACACGCTTGCGACTTGCGGATGCGCGCGATATTTGCGAGCGGCAGCCTCGAGCGCGGCGGCCCGCTGGTCAGGCGGGATCTCCGGATTCAGATACACATCGTTTCCGAACTCATTCTTCCCGAGCACCACGTTTACGCTGAGCCCCAGCTCCTTCGCCAGCTCGGCGCCCATTTTTCCGGGCAACAACTCCGCGCTGATCCGTTGTGCTGATGGAATGCCGCGCAGACGGTTGCGTTCGGGAAGGTCCAGCCCACCGTGATCTGCCGTGAAAGCGACGACATAAGAGACGCCGGTTTTGTCGAGCGCGGCGAGCAGTCGCCCAATGCTCTGATCGAGCGCAACCTGCTGCGCACACATCTCCGGCCCTGCTGTACCGAAATAGTGGCCCACGTAATCGTTGGCGGAGAGGCTCACGGCCAGCAGGTCGATCGAGCTTCGTTGGCCGAGTTGCAGCGCTTTCATCGCTTCGAGCGCCGCATCCACCGTGAGCGAGTCCATCGCCGGCGTCGCACGCCAGCGCTTGGAATTCGGCTCCGTCGCTTGCAATACGCCGACGGAAGCCTTCGGCGGAACGTCGACTTTCAGCGTGTCGTTTGCGCAGCTCGCGGGCAGCGTCGGAACGGTTCGACTCGCATACGACGCGCGCACCTTGTAGTTGACGGTGTTTTTGTCGTCGTCGTGACCGGGATTGGAGATCGCGATCGGAATCCGCGATTCCTCACCCCGATACGTCTCGAAGCCCTTCTCCGTCCACCACAACGTCAGGTCGGCTTTGGCGCCGCCCAACATCACCGCAGACCTGTCCTTGCCCGCGACCGCGACGACGCGCGAATTCGGATCACGCGCGTGCATGCGTTCGCCGAGCGTGGGCACCAGTAGAAAACCGGGCGAGATCACTCTTTTCTTCGCATCGCTGTCCTTCTCGCCGGGCTTTTCGACGCAGTAGATCGAGAAGGTATCGGCGCCGTCACTCTTCCGGCGCAGTGCAGGATCCTGCCAATCGTTTGCGACGATGCCGGTGCGCGCGGGCCACGCCCCCGTGAGGATGGTCGAGTGGCCGGGACAAGTCTCCGTCGCCGCATGGCCCTGATGGCCGCGCGGAAAAACGACACCACTCGCGAGCCGTGCGAGTCCGTTCACCTTCGGGTTATAGGTGGGCCGGTAGCGAGTGAACAGGTCTGAGGAGTACTGATCGACCACGATCGTCACGATCAGCTTCGGCTGCGGGCGCTCGGCGGCGCCGACCGGCGCAATGCCAAACAACGGAACACACAGCGCCAACACAGGGGCCATCGCAACGAGTCGAATACATCGCATGGATCAGACGATTCCTTGTGTGAGGGCGTGGAGTTCTCGAGGTCCGTTGCCGTGATTCATGGGCGTGCAAAGGCTAGCCGCGAACCCTGACCGTCGCAAGCGAAGAACACGCGTCGACGCACGGCCCAGCGCGAGCGGATATTCGACGGCGGCGCCGTCATCGCACTGATACCTTGGTGCAATCGAAACGGGACGCCGACTCTGATCTGATGATGATTCCCACCCCCGTCGCTGCTCAGGAGCTCGTCATGGACATGCCATTGAAATACATCTGTGCACTCGGCAGTTGTGTCGCCCTGGCTATCACGATTGCGTTTGCCGCCGACTCGGGCGCCAAGCCGGCCCAAGACAAATACACCGTCAAAGTGCCGGGCGGTCTCGCGTTCTCAGAATTCAAGGGATACGAAAGCTGGCAGACCCTCTCCGTCAGCACGAACGACAAGCTGACGGCAGTGATTCTCGGCAATCCCGCGATGATCCAGGCCTACCAGGCCGGCATTCCCGGCAACGGCAAGCCTTTTCCCGATGGCGCGAAGATGGCCAAGATCCATTGGAATCCGAAGAAGCAGCAGTTCTTCCCGCAGACCACCGTTCCGGGCACGCTCGATAACGTCGACTTCATGGTGAAGGACAGCAAGCGATTCGCCGACGGCGGTGGCTGGGGTTACGCCGTGTTCAAGTACGACAACGCGTCCGGCGCGTTCACGCCTGGCACCGACAAAGACGTTCCGCCGCAAGCGAACGATGCCAAATGCGGTGTGGCGTGCCACACGATCGTGAAATCGCGAGACTACGTTTTCACTGAATATGGACCCCGCTGAACGCAGCGCGACCGGCCTCTGCCTGATCAGTTTTGCTGAATGATTCCGGCCTCCCGACGCGTTGTCCGGTGGGGGCCGGTTCGTCGCGCGGGCGCTGATCAAACGAGGCTAGCTGCCGCCACCGCGGTATGGCGTCCTTCGCTCGAATGGTTGCTCGTCACCCGCTGCAAACGCACGCCATACATCCGCGCCTTGTACTGCGTAGCCGCTTCCGACCGACCGACGGCCTTCGCGATCTCCGCCATCGTGCGACCTTCCTGGGCGAGCGTTCTCATCAATCGCACGTCTTCCGCGGTCCATGACCGGTGACGGAGCGACCCCTCGCCCGGCGAGGTTTCCGTCGGCCAGCGCCACGGTTTGCGGGTCTTGTTCGTCATTCGAGGAAACTCAGCTGGCCGTGAGCTCAACGAGCTCGTAGCGTCCAAAGCCCGTCGCGTTGCTCAGGTAATTGCCCACCTCCGCACGCACGACGAGATAGTCCGGGTGGCGACACCACAAGTCGTAGGAAAGCTGGCGGCCATCCGGGCGCTTGCCCATGAGCATGCGGTAGTGATGCGTGTCGAACGTTCCGGCCGGCGTCGTGATCTGCTCCGGTCCCACGTACTCCGCGCCCCGCTCTTTGCCGAGTGCGAGCAGCGGGCCACTGCCCCCGTCGAGCAACGGAGAAGTAGACAGTCCGCCTTCCCAGGTCTGGATCTTTTCCGGCCTGCTGTGATCGAAGCCGGCCATCAGCAAGCCATCCGCCACGATCGGATGCGACACCAGGCTCTTCACCGGTTTCGCGAGCGGCATCACCTGATGCACGCGGCCGAGCACCGCGCTCGAGACTTCACACTCCGCCTCTTTTTCGGAGACGCGAATCCAGCCGGTGCCGAGAAACTCGCCTTTCACGTGCAACCGACAGAAGCAGTCGAGCGGATGAAACTTATCGTTCATCGTCTGGACGATGTCGCGCTCGACGCGCGTATCGTCGATCTCACAATAGGCGCGCAGCGTGATCTGCCCGTCTTTGCGATAAGTGAAGCTGAACCACTCGCGACCGCGCTCCGTCCCATCGTCGCTGATGTAGAGCATCTTGCCGACCACGTTGCGCGATCGATTCGCGACGAGCGCGGGATTCTGCTTGACCGGCGGTGTCGCAGTCTTCGCAGCTGCGCCGGTCGCGGCAAGCACCGAGGCCGGCACGACGAGCGACCCAGCGCCCGCCGCCCCCACGGCACCCGCCAGGAACGAACGACGGTTCACGGTGCTCATCTGGTTTCACCCTGCCACGACATGAATATCGTTTGATCACTAAGTTACCTACGTGTTAATCATGACGTCAACAGGCGTCGAGAAATTTCATGCACGGGGAAACGCAATGACCACACGTGTCTTCACACGTCGGCTCGTATCGTTCGGCAGCACCGCGCTCATCATCACGACGCTGACTGCAACGCTTGCCGCCGCACCTTCGCCACCCAAGCGGCTTGCGCTGGCCGGCACCTGGGAGGCAGACCTGTCGCACTCGACGTTCAAGGGCCGCGCCCCCTATCGCAGTGGCAAGATGAGCTTCACATCCGAAAACGGCGGCAAGGTGCACGTGATCAACGATGTGGTCACGGCCAACGGCGCGGCGTTTCATATTGAATACGTTGGGCCGGAAGACGGCACGCAGGTGCCGGTGCGGGGCAATCCGTACTACAACAAGGCGGCGATGGTGTGGAAAGACAAGAACACGCTCGTCCGCACGGAGTTCCGAGGGGATGCGCAGACCGGCAAGACGACCTTCGTGATCGCGCCGGATGGCAAGTCGTTCACCGCGAGCGCAGACCGCTCGGCCCCTGAAGACGGCCACCAGTACCTTTCGGTGATCGTGTGGAAGAAGATCGCGGACTAGAACGCCGCCTGGGAGGACGCGTCGTCTGACGCGTCCCCCGAGCTCGTTTTCAAACGCTGCGCCTGACTCAGAACCCCATGCCGACGCGCAACATGATTTCGCGCGGCGGGTTGGGGAAGGCACTGACCGCCGGCCGCGTCGGGTTCGTCTGCTGCAGGCCTGCGAGCGAGTAGTGCTTGTCGAACACGTTACGGACATCGAGATTCACGTTGTACGTGTCGTTCGGGCTCGTCCAGCCCAGACCCGCGTTGTAGATGCTCGCGGCAACCGTCTTCACCAGCGGACCTTCGTTCGCCACGTTGTTGAAGTAGCTGCTGTGATACGCCCACGAAGCGTTCATGCGGAACTGACCCGGAAACGGAAGCGCCGGGGTATAGCGAACGCCGAGGTTCGACTTGGTCGGCATCAGGCCGACGAGGTCGTTGCTGCGGCAGTCGACGACCGTGCCGAACTGGCTCGTGCACGGAAACGGGCCCGTGTAACCGCCGCGGTTGATCGCGACGTTGCCGTAGATCTGCAGCTCTTTCATCACCTGCCAGGTCGGCTCGATCTCGAGGCCCTTCGAGATTCCAGACGTCGCGTTCGACGTGTAGATGCTCGTCGTGCCGGGGAAGAACACCGCAGCCTGGATCCCGTCGTACTCGGCGTAATACGCGGCAACGTTCAGGCGCACGCGATTGTCGAAGCCGGTCCACTTGATGCCGGTTTCATAGCTCTTCACGTATTCCGGATCGTAGGGTGTCGGCGCGCCGATCTGGCCCGGAACACCGGTGTTGGTGTTGGGCGGGATCGGATTGAAGCCACCGCTCTTGAAGCCTTTGGTCCACGACGCATACGTCAACAGGTTCGGCGTCGCCTGCCAGTTGATGCCCAACTTCGGCGTGGTGGAGGTGAAAGTCTTCGTCGCGTTCTGCGAGGTGCCGATCAGCAACCGATAGTACTGCGTGAAGTCCGCTTCTTCGCGCGTGTAGCGGATACCCGCGGTGAGGCCAACGCCGGCACCGATCGTGTATGTGCCTTGCGCGAAAGCCGCGTACGCCTCGGTGTTGCGGTCCTGGTCGATGGTGGGGCTGTCCGCCGTCGTCGAGCGGCTCTTGCCCTTCTCGTTGATGTAGAACAGGCCGACCACACCCTTGATCTGCTCGGTCGTGTACGTGCCGGTGAATTCCTGCGTGTAGTACTCGTCGCTGGTGCGGCCTTCGTTCGTGCTCGGCGCCGTCACATCGAGGCCGGCATCTTTCTGAGCCTGCTGGGCGAGCGACACGAACAGCGTGCTGCCCGTGCTGTAGGTACGCTGGTCGCCGTAACCGGTGATCGACGCGAGCTCGATCGCTTCGTTCACGAAATACTTGATGTTCAGCGCGACGCCGGTGTTGTTGATGAAACCTTCGCCGAACGGACCGTAGATTTCCGTGCGCGTGAAATCGCGATCGAACGTGCCGGTGGCTTCAGGAATGTTCACGCCCGGCAGCGTCTGCAGCGGCACCGGGACGCCGGCTTCGGAGTAGTCCTGGATCGCGGAAACGGCCAGCTCCGCTTCGAATTTCTCGCCGGGCGTGAACAGCAGCTTCACGCGCTCAGCGCGCGAATCGATGTCGCCGATGCGACGGCCGTATTCCGTGCCGTAGATGAAGCCGTCGTGCTTGCGCAGCACACCGCTCGCGGAAAACGCGAGCAGGTCGTCCTTGATCGGACCGCTGATGTAGGCCTTGCCGCCGATCGCATCGTAGTTGCCCACGCTGCCTTCGGCCTTGCCCGTCCAGTTGAACGACGGACGCAGCGTCGAGATCTTCAGCGCGCCGGCCGAGCTGTTGCGACCGTACAGGGTGCCCTGCGGACCGCGCAGGACCTCCATGTTGTCGATGTCGAAGAATTCGAAGAACGCACCGTTGATGCGCGGCTGATAGACGCCGTCGATATAGATGCCGACCGCGGGATCGAAGTTGATGCCCGCGGTGCTCTGGTTCACGCCGCGCATGGCGATGCGCGCCGACGTGTTACTGCCCTGCGTGGGCGTGATCATGATGCCGGGAATTTCCGCCGCGGCATTCAGCACGTTCGTGACCTGGCGCTGCTCGAGCATCTCCGCGCTCACCGCAGTGACGGCCACCGGGGTGGTTTGCACCGTGGCGTTGAAGCGCTCCGCGGTGACTTTGACTTCCGCGAGTGCGCCCACGTCGTCGACGTCCGACTCTTTCTGCGAGTCCTGCGCGCCAGCACTGGCGGTGGCGAGCGCCAGCGCCGTGAGCACGGCGCGGCCGATTGCACTGTTTCTCTTATTTGCTGCTTTGACTCTCACCATCTCTCCCCGCGTGTTGTACGACAGAGCATGCGTCAGAAGCAGTCCGTTATGGCTAGCGCCGCTCGTTAACTAAGTGATCTACGTTATCGACGATGCCGAATGCCTCCGCGCGTTGTCAATGGGACGTGAATGAAATTTGCCGTGCGGCAGGAAAACCACAGTTGCGCGCACTTCGCGCGTGCGTGCAATGCCGCGCAGGCACGTGCGTGGTGCAGCAACGACGCGGATCAGGTTTCGATCTTCGTGCCCTGTTGCAGCGGCATCGTCGCGAGCGCAAAGCCCGGAATCCGGCGGATCGGATTCGTCGCGTTACCGAAGGTGTCGCGCAGGAAACGTCACCGCGCGGATCGTGCCAAGCGTCCCAGCCGTTGCGGGCGTTTGAGCGAACGACGGAATCGACCGGGCTGCGAGTGTTGCCAGCGCCGCGCCGGCGGCCGATGGGAGGAAGCGACGTTTCGCGATCATGAGACCTCGGCCGCTTTGCGCGTGCTTGACAGATCATCCCCTCGAGGTTACCTAGATTACCTAGGTAACTGGGTCGTCGCAAACGGCACCACGGCTGCCGCGGACCAGGCGGCAAAAGGCCCTCACAGCTTGGCCGCGTCCGATTGCTACAGGTCTTCCGGACGGCGTCGCGCGTCCTTCCCGGACGGGTGTCATGGAAACGGTTGCCAAGGCCCCGAGCGCGGACGCCCCGAAAGCCTCGCTGCCCATGTGGAGTCGATGCCCTGACGCGGGTGCGCCGCCTTGCACCGAATAAAGACAACTTGTCGACCTACGTCGTCGCCACGGCCGGTTTTGTGGCAAGATTCGCGCGCAACCAGAGGAGATCGAGCTTGCAACGACCGAAGAACGTGGGAGATCGCGTCCGCGCTCCCAAATTGTCCCACCTCGTTGCCGAGCGGTTGCGCGCACAGATTGCCGAAGGCGAGCTGGTCGCCGGCGACTCGCTGCCGTCGGAAGCGCAGCTGCTGGAACAGTTCGGGGTTTCACGCCCGACCCTGCGTGAAGCGCTGCGCGTCCTGGAGTCGGAGACTCTCATCCAGCTCGGGCGTGGCGCGCGGTCCGGTGCCATGGTGCTGGGGCCATCGGTCGAAGCGGTCGCACGCTATAGCGGCACCTTCCTCGCCAGCCGTGGCACGACCATCGCCGAGATCCATCAGGTTCGCATGCTGCTCGAGCCCTCGCTCGCCGGCCTCATCGCGCAGCGCTGCCGCAAGGAAGACATCAAAGCCCTGCGCGCCTGCGTGAAAGCCCAGCAGGATGGCCTTGCCAACGAGGATTACCTCGCCGTCATCTCCAGCGTCATCGAGTTTCATGACGTCATGGTTCGCTGCTCGGAGAACGGCGCGCTCGGCCTCGTTTCCGGCATGCTCCACGACATCTCGCTCAAGGTTTATCCGCAGATGCTCGCAGCGGGCACGTCGAGCGAGCGGCAAGCCGTCAAACGCCGCACGGAGCAATCCGCCGCGGCCCATGCACAGCTCATGGAGCTGATCGCGGATGGCAAATCGCAGGAGTCCGAGAAGTTCTGGCGTAATTACATGCAGGACACCGCGGCATTTCTGATCCGCACCGGCCTCGCCAAGTTGCGAGTGCAGGTTTCGGCGGACTACGCGAACAATCAGGCCCCGAGGCGCTGAGTCGGGCGGCGCGCGGCCGCCCAATGTCGTGCGAGTCGGCTGCCCTGCTCCGGGCAGACGATGCGGCGCAAGCCAGTCGTTACGGCGACTTCGTTTCGATCAACTCCACCAGCTCACCCGCCGCGCCCCGCGCAACGGCCACGCGCCGCCCGTCATAGGGCTTCGACTTCACCGCGCGGGGACGCGCCAGCAGCGGCACCTTCACACTGTCGAGCGAATCGAGCTCGAACGACACCGACGCAATCGCCGGCGGCAATTCGCCCTTTTTCACCGGACGCTGGATGGCCGTGTCCGGATAGCCATCCATCTCGATCGAATACTGTGCCGAGATGCGCGCCATCGAGAACGGATGCGTCGTCTCGATATCGAGGCCATGCGCCTTGTTGAGCACGGTCATGCGGGCCTGGTTGGCGCCGCCGACCGCGGCGCCGAACGACGTGCCATAGAAATCCCGCAGCCCATCGGGATTCGGACCGCCCACGATCAGGATGAACGGGCGATCGACGAACGTCTGCGCACTCGCGCGAACATCACCCTCGCGCGGCGGAATGCGCGTGAGATACAGCACCTCTTTCGCCGGGCCGACCACCTGCATCGCGCGAATGGGTGAGTTCGCACCGAGCGGCCGGGGCTGACCTATGATTTCGAACGGCGAGCCTGGCTTGGCAAGCCGCGTGGCGAGCTCATCGGGGTCCTTGACCAGGATCTCGATAGCATTCCAGCCATAGGTTTTCATCGGCACGTAGTCTTTCGCCGCGTCCACCTGCACGAATCGCAGATAGAGACCTTCCTCGCTTTCCGGCTGCATCAGGACGTACGGCCGCCCTTCCATTCGCGGCGCGGCCCACGCCGCGGCGAGATCCTTTTCGACTTTGCCGTGAGCCTCGGCTGTGTAGCCGAGCCACTGCGAATACGCCTGCTCCATCGCCCCGACATCGGGCGCTCCGAGCGTGATGATCAGGATCAGTTTCAGCACGGAGCATCCTCGGAACGTTTGGCGACGGGGCGGTTCGTCTTATTTCGCGCGCCGCTTGGCTGCTGCTTTCTTCGGTTTGAGCGGCTTGCGCGCGCGGATCACCGTCCAGGGAAAGCGCCAGACGCTGGAGCCGACCGCCCCGGGCGCTTCGGCAAAGGGCTCGATTTCGATGTCCGTGAAGCCATGGCTCTTCAGCACTTTCGGCAGGTCCAGCTCCGCCAGCGGCTGCATGTATGGCTCGTTGTTCCGGCGGCCATGCCCGTAATGCATGAAGCGCGAGAACGCGTCCGGGAAGTGATAGAAATCCAGATGCACCATGCGGCCGCCCGGCTCGAGCACGCGAAACGCTTCGGCCAACACAGACTGCAGCGGCTTCGGCGGCACCTCGTGCAGGAACATGGTCGAGGTCACGAGATCGAAGGACGAGTCATCGAACCCCGTGTCCGCCGCGTCCCGCTGGCGGAAATGCGCGTTGGCGGCGCCCGCTTCGTGCGCAAACTGTGCAGCGACGCGCAAGCACGGCTCGGACAGATCCACGGCCTCGATCTGCGCCTTGTCGAACTTCGCGATGAACGGACGCGTGCTCTTGCCGAAGCCACAGGCCATGTCGAGCACGCGCTTTGGCGTGCCGCCTTCGGCCACGAGATCCGTGAAGCGCGTATGCAGGTCACCGTGCGAAGAGCCCAGCAGCGGCGTAGTAGACCGCGCGCCGTGCTCATACACGAGACCTGCCACGTCTTCGGACCACACGCCACCCGGGTGCTGATGGATATCCACGTCCGTGTAATACCGCGGGAGCTGCAGATCTGGCTTCAATTCGAGCGCCGGATCGTCGGGCGACACGCCGCCGAGCCGCTCCAGGAAATTCTCGCGATGCTCGTCGTAATAGCGCGCGAGCCCATAGCGTCCGGAATATTTCATCCGTTGCAGATGGCGCTCGAGCCACGCGAAATACTGGTAGATGGTGAGGTCTTCCAGCACGCCGGCGACCGCCGCGACGTTCTTCGCCGGCTTGCCCTGCGTGATGGCCTCGTATTCCTCACGCATCTGCGGATAGAGCGTGGTGGTCCAGAAACCCTTGGCGGCCAGCAGGAAGCGCTGGCCTGCGCTGAATTCACGTTCGGTAGTCATGCTCTTCTCTTGCGCAGCGTGTGGCGGCCGCTCGCACCCAATGCCTGCTGCCGACCCAGCAGCGGCTGGAGGATCGTGCGAGCGAAATCATCGGCGTCCGTTCGTGCCGCCGCTTCTTTCTCGGCCGACGGCGCCGTGGCAAGCGCCGCCGTGTCGAGATGTCCTGCACTCGCGAGCTGCTCTTCGAGCGCCTTCACGCGGTCGCGCAGGACGTATTGCTCCGAGGCGAGGGTCATGACGACGCCCATCAAGCGGTCGATGGCGGGGTCGTCGAAGAAGACCTGCTCCGGGCGTTTGGCTTGGTCAGGCCGTTTGGCCTTTGGAGCGGGTGGGGCGGGCGCGGCTTTGCGGGTCATACGGACGTACCGGAACTGGAGGCGGTGCGACGATTCTAGACAGCCTTTCAGGAAACCTGCAACTAAGTTATCTTTGTTGTAGAACAGCGGCGGCGGTAGGTCCAAATGAATCAGACGAGTCCCGAAGCGCCCGACGAACGGGCCTATCCGCCCCTGGCTTACGGTTGGTACGCCGTCGGCGTACTTACGCTCACCTATACGGTGTCTTTCATCGACCGGCAGATCATGGCGCTGATGATCGAGCCGATCCGGCGCGACCTCGGTATTTCGGATACGCAGGTGAGCCTGCTCATCGGTCTCGCGTTCGCCGTTTTCTACACCTTGCTCGGCGTCCCGATCGCGCGACTGGCGGATCGACACAGCCGCCGCGCGATCATCGCCGCAGGCATTGCCATCTGGTGCGTGATGACGGCTTCGTGTGGTGTCGTACGTAATTACGGCCAGCTGTTCCTCGCTCGCGTCGGCGTCGGTGTGGGCGAAGCGGCACTGAGCCCCAGTGCGCTGTCCATGATGAGCGACTACTTCCCGCCCCGCCTGCGTCTGCGCGCCATCGCGATCTACAACACGGGCATTTCACTCGGCACCGGTCTCGCGCTCATCGTGGGCGGCAGCCTCATTGCGCACGTCTCCGCCGCGCCTCCTGTCACTCTACCGATCGTGGGCCAGCTCTATGCGTGGCAAACGGTGTTTCTCATCGTGGGTCTGCCAGGCCTCGTGATGGCGCTGTTGATGCTCACTGTGCGAGAGCCGCGCCGCCTCGAGCGCATCGCTGGACCGGACGGCAGCCTGAATCTTCCGTTCAAGGCTGTCGCCGCCTTTCTCGGCAAGCGCATCCGAATGTACGGCAGCCATTTCCTCGGCATGTCGACCGTCGCGATTCTCGCGTACGGCTTGTCGGCGTGGATCCCCACCATGTTCGTGCGCACCTGGGGCTGGTCCATTCGGGACATCGGCATTGCCTATGGCATCGTCACGCTCGCCGCGGGCCCGCTCGCTGTGTTCGTTGCTTCGTGGCTGGGCGCGTTCTTCACCGCACGCGGTGATTTGGACGCGCAGATGCGCGCTGCTGTGTCGAGCATCGCGCTCGCTGTCGTCGGCGCGCTCGGCGCAGCGTTGAGCCCGACGCCATGGCTCGCAGTGGCGTTCCTCGTTCCTGCGTCCGTCGGCACGACGGCGGCGACGGCTTCCGGCCTCTCGGCGCTCATGACCGTCACGCCAAACCAGATGCGTGCGCAGTCTTCGGCGGTCTATTACCTCGTCGTCAACGTGCTCGGTCTCACGCTCGGACCGACGGGCATCGCGCTTCTCACCGACTTCGTGTTCAAAGATACAAAAGCGTTGCGATATTCGGTGGCCTGGGCCGCCGTGTTCGCAGGCGCCTTGACGGCAGTGTTCCTGCTCTACAACCTGCGCCAATATCGCGCACAGGTCGCCGAATCGCGCGCGTGGGCGAAATGAGCACTCCCGCAGCGAGCCTGCGCGCGGCTTTGAAGCCGGGCTCGAACATCGTCGTCGCACCCGGTTGTTATGACGCGCTCACCGCCTCGTTGGTCGAGCGGCATGGCTTTCCCGCAGCTTATGTGTCCGGTGCAAGCATCTCGTACACGCGGCTCGGCAAGCCAGATATCGGGCTCGTCACGCAGAGCGAAGTTGCTGAAGTGGTCAGCTACATGCGCGAGCGTGTGTCACTGCCGCTGATCGTGGACGCGGACACCGGCTTTGGAAACGCGCTCAACCTGCAGCGCACCGTGCTCGCTTTCGAGCGCGCGGGCGCATCCGCGATCCAGATCGAAGACCAGCAGTTTCCGAAGCGTTGCGGACATCTCGCGGGCAAACGCCTGGTACCCGTCGCAGAGATGGCCGGAAAAGTCCGCGCGGCCTGTGACGCCCGGCAGAACAACGACACGATCCTGATCGCGCGCACCGACGCCGTCGCAGTCGAAGGATTCAGCGCAGCGCTGGATCGCGCCGAGCGCTATCTCGAAGCGGGCGCAGACGTGCTGTTCATCGAAGCGCTCCCGACACTGGAAGACATGGCCGCGGCGTGCGCGCGCTTTGCCCACCGTGCACCGCTGCTCGCCAACATGGTTGAAGGCGGCCGCACACCTCTCCAGCGCGCTTCAGAATTGCAGCAGCTCGGCTTCGCCATCGCGATTTTTCCGGGCGCGATGGTTCGCGCGCAGACCTTTGCAGCTCAGCGCCTGCTGCGCACCTTGGCGCGAGATGGCGGCACCGCTGCATTTCGCGACCAGATGCTCGACTTCGGTGAGCTCAACAACTTGCTCGAGACCCAAGCCCTGCTCGCGAGCGGCGAACGCTACGAGTAAAAAAAACGGTGGGCCGCTCGCTCGAACGACCCACCGAATCGCAGGCGGCCCCCAGTGCCTTGACGGGGCGCGCGTGCTTGCAGATCAAAAACTCAGTTCGTGAACGCCGGCTCTTCGATCGGCGTCGGATCCTTCGTCCACGAATTGCCGGTCGCATAGGTCACTTCGAGCCACACCACGCCGCCGGCGGTCGCACCGGTGTCGGGCAGGCCGAAGATGCTCATCGGCGGACGGTCCACGAAGTAACCCTTCGCGAGCTTGAAGCTCTCGGCCTTCTTGCCCGGCGCGCCATACGACTGAATCGTGAGGTCCCCGTTGATGACGTAATTGAACTGATGCGCCTTCTTGTACGAATACGGGCGCAGGTTCGCAGGCGTCTTGGCACCAGCCTCGAGGAACCACATGGTCGCGCGGAAGCCGTGCGACGGATCGTCGATCAGATATTTCGCATTCAGGCCCGGCGAGCCTTCGACCGGCTGCCACGGCATCTTATCGAGCGTATCGATGATGCGCGGCGTGGCCCAGTGCTGGATCTTCTTGTAGTCCGGGTTGTACTTCATGCCGCCAGTGGCCTGGCCGTTGCGCACCGCCGGGTCCACCGTGAAGGAGCCCGCGTTCACATTCGCCTCTTCCATGATCAGGATGATCGCGCCGATCTGCGACTGCATGAACTTCATGCGGTTCTTCTCGCCGCCATGCAGGCTGTACGGCGGACGATCCAGGAAGTTGCCTTCACGGAAACGCTGCAGCGGGCCCGACACGTTGTCCGGCATGGTCGACTCGTTGTTCGTGAAGTCGCCCATGATGTTGTAGGCCCACTCATGGAATTCGTGGTAGTGCACATAGGCGCCTTCGGCGCCCGGCGGCACATACAGAATGCGCAGGGCACCGGTCTCGTCCGCCGACTTGAACAGAGTCTTCTGACCCCAGCCCGATGCGGCACGGCCACTCTCCAGGGGCATCGTCTCGGTATCGAGCACGCGAATCGAGGTTTGCGGCGCCGTTGCCGTTGATCGCTGCTCGTAGGCGGGTGCCTTGTCGGCAGCCACAGCAGCCTGCACTAATAGAGCCGCACACACGGCGGCCACCGCGCGGGCGGGTCGCACCCAACGCAGGCTCGAACAATCGGTAGACATATCGCTATCACTCCCCATCGTGGTCCCGAAAGAGTTCACGTAGTTATTTATGTTGTCTATGTCGGGGAGAATTGCCGCGGCCCACACGGAGTGTCAAGTGAATTGTTTGTACTGCAGGGCCGCCGGGTCCGACCGCGCGCGATCGCGGTAAAAAGCCCCCTTCCGCAATCTCCGTCAACAAGGTTATCTTAGTTACCCAATGGCCCCTCTCGACAAGATCAAGGTTCTCGACCTCAGCCGCGTGCTCGCCGGCCCGTGGTGCACGCAGTGCCTCGCGGACTTCGGCGCCACCGTCTGGAAAGTGGAGCACCCCGTGCGCGGCGACGACACGCGCGCCTGGGGGCCGCCGTGGCACACCGCTACGCCCGGCGCCGCTGCCGAATCGGCATATTTCCTGAGTGCCAATCGCGGCAAGCAATCGCTGGCGATCGATTTTTCCAAGCCCGAAGGTCAGGAGTTGGTGCGCGCGCTGGCCGCCCGCGCCGACATCGTGGTGGAGAACTTCAAAGTCGGCGGCCTCGCCGCCTACGGGCTGGACTGGGCGACGCTGGGTGCGCTCAATCCGCGCCTCATCTATTGCTCCATCTCTGCCTTTGGCCAGGACGGCGTCTCGGCCGCCTGCCCCGGCTACGACGCGATGATCCAAGGCTCGGCCGGCCTCATGAGCATCACTGGCGATCCGGACGGCATGCCCCAGAAAGTGGGCGTCGCCGTCACGGACCTCATGACCGGTATGTATGCCGTGTCCGCAATTCTCGCAGCCTTGCACGAACGCGAGCGCTCCGGGCTCGGCCAATATATCGACCTGGCTTTGTTCGACACGCAACTCGCGGCGCTCGCGAACCAGAGCCTGAATTATCTGGTCTCGGGTCGCGCGCCGGGCCGCCTCGGCACCGCACATCCGAGCATCGTTCCGTATCAGGCCTTCGCCACCGGCGACGGCCATCTCATGCTCGCCGTGGGCAACGATCGGCAATTTGCGGATCTGTGCGCCGTGCTCGGCGAGCCGCAGCTCGCGCGCGACGAGCGGTTCGTCACGAACTCGCAGCGCGTCGCGCATCGGCAGGAAATCGTTTCACGCGTGAGCGAGCTGCTGCTGCAGAAGTCCGCGCGGGAGTGGCTCAGCGTTTTCACTGCCAAGAACATTCCTTGCGGACCGATCAACAGCATCGCGGAAGCGTTTGCCGAGCCGCAAACGATCCATCGCAAGATGCGCTTCGACCTGCCGCGGCCCCAGGGAGGCAGCGTGCCACAGGTACGCAATCCCGCACTGTTTTCACGAACCCCCATCACCAGCCCAATACCGCCGCCAACACTGGGCGAGCACACTGATGACGTGCTCGCCCGGGAGCTGCAGCTTTCCGCGAGTGCGCTCGCGGAGCTGCGCGCCAAGGCCGCGATCCGCTGATCGCCCCGGAGAACGAGATGACCGATAGCCCCCAATACGACCTGCTCATCAAGAACGTGAGACTGGTTCGGCCGAATGATCCCGACATCGTCGAGGGCGACATCGCCGTGCGCGACGGCAAGATCAGTCAGGTCGGTCCGAATCTCGGCGCGTCCGCCAAGCAGGTCGTAGACGGGAAGAAGCGGCTGGCGTTTCCGGGTCTCGTCGATGCCCACATGCACACCGGCATCTATTCGCCGCTCGCGGAAGATGCGGTCACGGAAAGCGCGGCCGCCGCGCAGGGCGGCGTCACGTCGAGCCTCAATTATTTCCGCTCGGGCCAGTACTACCTGAACAAGGGCGGTCCCTACGAGACGTTCTTCCCCGAAGTGCTGGAGATTTCGGACGGCCGCTTCCATGTGGACTACGCGTATCACCTCGCGCCCATGGACAGCCGCCACATCAGCGAAATCCCGATGCTGATCGACAAGTTCGGCGTCACCACCTTCAAGATCTACATGTTCTACGGCGGCTACGGCCTGCACGGCGCGTCCACGTCGCAGCGGGATTTCCTGATGATCGACGAAGACGAGAAGTACGATCTCGCGCACTTCGAGTTCATCATGCGCGGCGTGAAAGACGCCATGCAGCGCTTCCCGGAAAAGCGCGACGCCATCTCGCTTTCCATGCATTGTGAGACGGCGGAGATCATGAACGCCTACACGAAAATCGTGCAGAAGGAAGGCAAGCTGAAAGGCCTGCGCGCGTACAGCGCGGCCCGTCCGCCGCATTCTGAAGGCCTCGCGATCTGTATCGCTTCGTACCTCGCACACGAGACCGAGTGCGTGAACCTGAACCTTCTGCACCTGTCGTCGCGCAAGGCCGTCGAGGCCGCGCTGAAGATGGCGGATGCGTTCCCGAACATCAATTTCCGCCGCGAAGTGACCATCGCGCATCTCGTCATCGACTACGACGTGCAGACGGGCTACATGGCGAAGGTGAACCCGCCGATCCGCTCGCGCGAAGACGTGGAATACCTGTGGCAGACGCTCATCGACGGCAAGATCGACTGGGTGTGCTCGGACCACGCCTGCTGCCGCCACGAACTGAAGTCGCACGACGGTCACGCGTGCGAGGATGTGTTCCTCGCGAAGTCCGGCTTCGGCGGCACCGAATATCTGCTGTCGGCGTTTCTCACCGAAGCCCGCAAGCGCAAATTTCCGTTGCACAAGGCTGCGCAGCTGCTGAGCTCGAATCCCGCCAAGCGCTTCGGCTTGCCCAGCAAGGGCGACCTGGCGCCCGGCTTCGATGCGGACATCGCGCTCATCGATCCGGACAAGAGCTTCACCGTGCGCGCCAAGGATTCGCCGTCGACCCAGGGCTACACGCCGTTCGAAGGGCTGGATCTCACGGGCAAGGTGATGAGCACGTACCTGCGCGGCCAGCTTATTTATGACGAAGGCAACGTCGTGGGCGGACCGCGCGGCCGTTACCTGAAGCGGCCCTGCTGATGACGGCCTACACGCTCGCGGAAAAAATCCTGCTGCGCGCCTCGGGCGCGGCGAGTGTGCGGGCGGACGATATCGTCATCGCGAAAGTGGATCTCGCGATGATGCACGACTCGGGCGGGCCGCGGCGCGTGGCCCCTTATCTCGAGCGGCTGGGTGCCACTGTGTGGGATCCAGACAAGGTCGTGCTCGTCACGGATCACTACGTTCCCGCTGTCGATCCGCAAAGCGCGGCAATTCTTTCGCTCACGCGACGCTGGGCGCACGAGAACTCGATCAAGCGGTTTCACGATATGCAGGGCATCTGCCACATCGTGCTCCAGGAAAACGCTTATCTGCGGCCCGGCATGCTCGTCGTGGGCGGCGACTCGCACTCGCCCTCGGGCGGAGCGGTCGGTGCATTCATGGTGGGTATCGGCGCAACCGAAATGGCGGGCGTGCTCGTCACCGGTGAAATCTGGTTGCGTGTTCCCGCGACCATCAGTGTGGAATGGACTGGCGCGCTCGGCGCAGGCGTCTGCGCCAAAGACATCATGCTCGCCCTGTGCCGTGATCTCGGGCAGAACAACGACTACAAGGCAATCGAGTACAGCGGCTCGGCCATTCGCGCGATGCCGATGGCGGAACGATTCGTCCTCTGCAACATGTCCGCAGAGCTCGGCGCCAAAGCCGGAATGATCGCGCCGGACGGCACGACTCTCGCGGAAATCCGCGCGAACGGCGGCATCGTCGACGAGTCCGCGCTCGAATGGCGATCCGATCCCGATGCGACCTTCGAACGCGCTGTGAGCTTCGATGCCAGCACATTGGCGCCGCAGGTGGCCGCGCCACACAGCCCCGGCAATACCCGCGCAGTGAAAAGCATCGGCCGTGTGCGCATCGACCAGGCGTATATCGGCGCCTGCACCGGCGCCAAGCTCACGGACCTTCACATGGCTGCAAGAGTGCTGAGCGGCAAGAAGGTTGCCTCGAGCGTGCGACTGCTCGTCGCGCCGGCTTCGACGCGAACGACACAGATTGCTGCTGCAGATGGCACGCTCGCTACGCTGACCGCGGCCGGAGCAATCCTGCTGCCCACCGGCTGCGGCGCTTGTGCCGGCTATGGAGCTGGTGTGCTCGGCGAAGGCGAAGTCTGCATTTCGTCCACCGCCCGCAATTTCAAAGGGCGCATGGGAGATCCCTCGTCGCAGGTGTATCTCGGTTCGCCGTTCACCGTGGCGGCCTCGGCGGTCGCAGGCTACGTCGCCGACCCACGCGACTTTCTGAATTGAGCCGCTGATGAACGCAGTCAACCTCGAAGATCTGCGCGGCCGCGCCTGGGTGTTCGGCGACAACATCGATACCGACCTGCTCGCGCCCGGCCATGCCATGCGCAAGCCGCTCGAAGAGCTGAGCCGGCACTGCCTCGAAGCGATCGACCCGAAATTTGCGCGCACCGTGCAACGGGGAGATTTCATCGTCGCCGGCGAAGGATTCGGCATCGGCTCATCGCGCGAACAGGCTGCGCAGGCGCTTGCGTACCTCGGCGTGGGCGCCGTGCTCGCCCGTTCGCCCGCCCGGATCTTTTATCGGAACGCCATCAATCTCGGCTTGCCCGTCGTGCGCTTCCCGGACGCGCGGCTCGTGAAATCGGGTGACACCCTCGCCGTCGATCTGGTGAACGGACGCGTCCAGAATCTGACTCAGGGTACCGAGCACGCGGTCGAACCTGTGCCGGCCTTCCTGCGCGACATCCTGCTCGCCGGCGGCCTCATTCCCCACCTTCATGCCCGCCTTCACACGCTGAAGCCGCGAGCCTAATTGGAGACGCTGTGATGACTCTGGACCCAACCGATCTGTTCGACGTGCGCAGCCTGCTCACTGATGAGGAACGCATGGTGCAGGCCTCGGTGGGCCGCCTCGTCGACGACCGCGTGCTGCCGATCATCCAGAAGTGTTTCGAGGATCATCGCTTTCCGAAAGAGCTGATTCCGGAGCTGGCCGAGCAAGGTCTGTTCGGCTCGTCGATCGAAGGTTATGGCTGCGCGGGACTGAACGCCGTGAGTTACGGCCTCATCTGCCAGGAGCTGGAGCGCGGGGACTCGGGCCTGCGCAGCTTCGTGTCGGTGCAGTCGTCGCTCTGCATGTATCCGATCTATGCGTTCGGCTCTGAAGAGCAGAAGCAGAAATACCTGCCGCGCATGGCGCGCGGTGAGTTGATCGGCTGCTTCGGCCTCACCGAGCCGCATGGCGGCTCCGACCCGTCCAACATGAAGACCCACGCCAAACGCGACGGCACGGACTGGATCATCAACGGCGCGAAGATGTGGATCACCAACGGCTCGATTGCCGACCTGTGCGTCGTCTGGGCACAGACCGACGACGGCATCCGCGGATTCATCGTCGAGAAAGGCACGCCCGGATTCGACGCCCCGGAGATCGAGCGTAAGTTCTCGTTACGCGCGTCCGTCACCTCTGCCCTCTTCTTCGCCGACGTGCGCGTGCCCGCGGAAAACATGCTTCCGGGAGCACGCGGCTTGAAGGGCCCGTTGTCGTGCCTCACACAGGCGCGCTTCGGGATCACGTGGGGCGTCATCGGCGCGGCGCAGGCGTGCCTGACGCAGCTCATCGACTACACGAAAGATCGCGTGCTCTTTGGCCGCCCGCTCGCGGCCAATCAGTCGATTCAGATGCGGCTTGCGGACTGGGCCAGGCGCATCACCAGCTCACAGTTGCTGTCCCTGCAGCTCGGCCGGCTGAAAGACGCGGGTAAGATGACGCCGACCCAAGTGTCCATGGCGAAGTGGAACAACTGCCGGGCCGCCCTCGATATCGCCCGTGATGCGCGCGACATGCTGGGCGGCGCGGGCATCAGCGCCGAGTACGTTCCGATTCGTCACATGCTGAATCTCGAAAGCGTCATTACGTATGAAGGCACCGAGACGATTCATCAGCTTTCGGTGGGACGCGAGCTGACGGGCTTGAGCGCGTTCTGACCCGTATGCCGCGGTGTCTCAGTCTCAGTGCATCCCGGCGGATCGCGCCAGCGCGGCGTCGGCCGCTGCGAGATTCGCCACGGCGGCGTCGAGCATGTCCTGTCCCGTCACGTCCATCGGAATTGCCGCGTTGACCTTTTTCAGGTCTGCGATGCCGCGGGTGAGCATCTCGCGCGCCTTTTGCCAGTGGTCGAGCTGCGTCGTCGCGGCGAGTTCCGCGCTGTTCGCACGCGCGACATACAGCGCCCCGAGCCGTACCCGCGTCAAACCGACCGTGTAGCTCACCTGCAAACTATCGTAGCGAACAGCGAGTGCCGCAGACGCGCTTTCCGCGCCGAGAAGCATTTTCTCGGCCTCCGCGACGCGCCCCAGGTTGAACTTCGACCAGGCGATGCCCGACGCCAGCATCTGCTTGGCAAGCTGCGCACGCATATCGCTATTGTCTGTCGCGCGCGCGGCAAACACCGGGGCGGCGAGCTCGAGCTGTTCCAAGGCTTCGGTGAAGGCACCCTGAAACGCGAGTTTGTCCGCGACATTGAAGCGACTCTCGGCGAGACTCGCAGCGTACTTCGCTTCGGTCGGATGCAGCGCGACCATCTTCTGATCCGCGGCGAGCGCCTTGCGCAACAGCCCGACACCGCGCGCCACCATCTCGGCCTTCGACAGGCGCGTATCTTCGATGCTGCCCGCGTTGCCGTAGGCAGCCGATAACGCGAGATACGATCGATCGTCGTCCGGATGCGATCGAGCATAGGCCTCGATCGTCGCAACCATCTTGTCGACCGCCGCCATGCCCTCAGAGACCTCGCCGACCGTCGCGGCGACGACGCCCTTCAGCCAATACGCCTCGCCCACCTGTTTCGCACGCTCGTATTCGCCGACGATGCCATCCTGCACGACTTCGATCAGTGACAAGGTTTTACTGGCCGATGCTTCCGCTGCGTGCGCGCCCTCTGTGAACAGGAGCGCGACGGTCTGCTGAGCGTACGTCTTCGCCAGCACGCCGCCGAGCCGATGGTTCTGCGGATCCGCCCGATACAACGGGTCGAGCAGCTCGATGGATTTCGCGTAGCTTGCGAGCGCTGCCTTCGAATCTCCGGTGTTGCCGCCGTAAGGATTTCCCTGGATATCGCCCACACGCCGATACGCGACGCCAAGCTCTTCACGCAGGCCGCGATCGGATCCCGCTTCCCGGTTCAGGGCATCGAGATATTCGAGAGACGTCTTGACCAGCATTTCCCGCGCATGAGTCGCGTTGGGCAGCTGCGCAATCTCATCGTGGAAATCGAAGAGCCGGTTCGCGAGTTTGCGCACGCTATCGAAGTGTCGCTGCGCGACCCGACGCTGCTCCTGCGCGATGCTGGCTTCGCGGAGCGCGAAAAACAGGCCGCCAACCAGTGCGAGCAGCACGAGCGCGCCCGCCGCGATTTCCACCTTGTGCCGGCGTGCGTATTTGCCGAGCCGGTAAGCAAGCGATCCGCGCCGCGCGGAAATCGGCAATCCGGCGAGGAAATTGCGGAGGTCGGCCGCAAGCTGCTCGACGGTGCCATAGCGGCGCTGCGGCTCCTTCCTCAGCGCCATCAGCAGAATATCGTCCAGGTCTGTATCGATGTCGGTGCGGCGGCCGCGTTCCGGTGTTTTTACGAGGCTCGGCCGCCTCGGCACCGTGTCGCTCAGAATCTCTGCTACCCGCTGCGCCTCGTTGAGACGCGCGCCGTACGGACTCTGGCCCGTGAGCAACCGATACAGCACGACACCGAGCGAATAGACATCGCTCACCGTCGTCACCGCTCCGCCGGCCACCTGCTCGGGGCTCGCGTAGTCGAGCGTCATCGCGCGCAGCTGCGTGGCCGTTTGTTCGCGACCGTCGACTGTCGGGCTCTCACTCTCCAGCAGCTTGGCGATGCCGAAGTCGAGCAGCTTCACCGAGCCATCGGCGGTGACCAGAATGTTGTTTGGCTTGAGATCGCGATGAACGACGAGCCGCTGATGGGCATACGCCACCGCTGCACACACCTGCAGAAACAGTTGCACGCGATCACGCACGCTGAGCTTGCGGGAGTCGCAATAACGGTCGATGGGCTCGCCCGCGACCAGCTCCATCACAACGTAAGGCAGACCGTTTGCAGTGGTGCCGCCATCGAGCAGCCGCGCGATGTTGCGATGATCGAGCGCCGCAAGTATCTGTCGCTCCGTCCTGAAGCGCTGCTCGGCGAGCGGATTACGAACGTCCGCGCGCATGATCTTGATCGCGACTTCCGCGTGATATTGATCGTCGTCGCGTACCGCTTTGTAGACGTCGCCCATGCCGCCGGTGCCGATCATCTCGGCTACGCGATACGCGCCGATGCGTTCGCCGGTGCGGCCAGCAGGCGCAGGTGCTGCGGCCGGCGTCAGCACTTGCGCGCGCAGTTGTTCAGGGATGGCGTCGGCGAAATCGTCGGGGTCGTCGTGCTCATCCAGCAGCGCCTGCACTTCGGCCAGAAGCCCAGGATCGCTTCCCGCTTCGCGTTCGAGCAAAGCGGCGCGATCGGCGGCCGCCAGCTCGGAAGCCTGCGCAAACAGCTGCTTCAGGCGCGCCCAACGCTCGGGCGTCATCGTCGTGCGGAGGGTCAAGTGAGCGACAGCTCGCGCTTCAACCACGCGCGAGCCATGGCCCATTCGCGCTTCACCGTGGGCACGGAGACGCCGGTGATGGCCGCGATCTCCTCCAACGTGAGGCCGCCGAAATAGCGCAGCTCCACGATCCGGCTCTGGGGTGCGTCGACTTTTTCGAGACGCGCCAGGGCGGCGTCGATGGCGAGCAGGTCGACCCGATCGTCCTCGAACGGCGCACGCGCCTGGGCTGCCTCGACTTCGAGCGACGCGTGCGTGTCCTCGAGACTCAGGTGTGCGGCCCCCTGGCCGCGGCGTTGGGCCAGACGCTGCCGTGCGTGGTCCACCAGCAAGCGACGCATGATTTTCGCGGCCAGCGACAGGAATTGTTCGCGGTTGAGCCATTCGACGGAGTGTTGTCCGGCCAGGCGGATGAACGCCTCGTGGACCAGCGCCGTGCGTTGTAGGGTATGGTCACGGCGTTCATGCGACAGCTCGCGCCGGGCCAGGCGGCGTACATCGTCGTAAACCAGCGGCCAGAGCGCCTCCAGCGCGCGTTCGTCGCCCTGGGCCCAGGCCCGCAGCAGCCGGGTCACCTCCCCCGAATCGCGTTGTTTCTCGTCGTCCACCGCACTGGATCCGCAGCCACCCGGAAGCGTTGCAGTTTACGACGGTCCGCCCAGCCCCGTGAGCCGGGTGCGCAGGCACCCGCGCGAGGCATCTGAACTGAAGCGGAACGGCGGCATAGGACTCGTCCTATAGGTCGCTGCGACGCATTGGGTACACGAAAGTTCTCGGAACGGCTATCGGTGGTGACTCAGTTCTGAGACTCTCCGCCCATGGATACCATTCAGTCCACCCAAGCCGGGTCAGCGCAGCAGCGTTGGCAGTCCCACTATGCCGGCGAGCAGACTGTCCGGCTGGCGCGGCGCTGTGTGCTGGTCGTCGACGACGACGAAGACAGCCGCGAAGCACTGGCGATGTGGCTGAGCTGGTCCGGGTACGAGGTGATTCAGGCGTCCGACGGCAATAGTGCCGTCAAGCTTGCGCACCGACACCTGCCTGGACTGATCTTCCTCGATATCTCGATGCCCGGGCGAAACGGCTACGACGTGTGCTCCGAGTTGCGACACGTGCCCGTCGTGCGCGATTCCCGAATCTTCGCGCTCAGCGCTTTGACCGGGAAGACGCACGATGCCCGGTGTACCGAAGTCGGTTTTACGGCGCAGATCACCAAACCACTGGATCTGGCCCGACTCGAAAACCTGGTGTGATCCAGCGCTGGTGCGATCAGTTTCTGGCTCCATAACGCACTCGCATTCTTTCGCTACCCGCTCCCAGCACCCAGTAGTCGAACCACTCTAGATTACGTCGAGTGCTATCGAGTCGCAGCAACGGCTCGCTGACACCGTGGCCCGTGCGCGGATAACCGATCAGCTCCACAGGAACTTTCAGCGCGGTAAGTCCGTGCAGCAGCATGCGTCCCTCTTTCGCGAGAAACGTATGAGCCGCACCGAATTCCGCCAGCACCGGCGTTTTGATCTGCTGAAGACGGAACAGCGTCGATTCGCGCAGCAGAATTTCGAGGCTCTTCCGATCGAATACGCTGCCAGCGCCATTCTGATCGCGCAGCACCTGGGGATGCCAGGAAAGCGCAACCTGCTCGAAAGCGAACGTGAGGTTCTCGACCGCGCCGTCCCCGAGCGACGCCGCCTGAAACTTCTGCGACTGGGCGATGGTCTCGATGCCGAGCGCGAATCCGTAACTGAAGCCCACGAGCCCGACGCGCTTCGGATCCACGAATCCTTGGCTCACGAGATAATCGACGCCTGAAGTGACATCGCCATGAGGAACGATGCGCTCGCTGTGTTCCTTTGCGATGGCCTCGTCGAATGCATAACCGTAACCGGGCCTGCCGCGAGAATTCACCGACAGCACGACGAAGCCGCGATTCGCCCATTCCAGCAGCGGATACTGCGAGCTCACGCCGAAACTCGCGCGAGTCATGCTGGGACCGCCTTCGATGAACACGACCAGCGGATAACGCTTGCTCGCGTCGAAGCTTGCCGGCTTGATCAGAATGCCGTGCACGTCCCACCGGTTATCCGCGCTCCGCCAGGAAACGATCTCGCTAGAAAGGGCGCGAAACACATCCGCGCTCTGCGCATCTTCATCCACTGTGCGCCAGCGCTTGCCGCCGTCATCGCTCATCACGACAGCAGGCGGAACGGTCGAAGATTGACGCACACACACGATGCGCTGAGCCTTCCGCGCGGAACCGGCACTCAGATCGCACGATGGGAAGTCCAACACGCCCTCTCGCGACGTCACGCTGGTCACGCTCTTGCCGTCCAGCGAGACTCGATACAGTGCCGCTCGCAGCTCGGCGCCACCGCCGAACGTCACGCTCTTACTGTCCGGCGCCCAGCGAATGTCGCGCACACCGAGCGGCACGAATGTCGCTTCGTGAAATTTCGCGAGCAGATCTCGAGGCGCAACACGGCCGTCCGCACTCACCACAGCCAACGTTGCATTGAACCGCGCGTTCTCGGGTTGCTGCTCCGTCGTGAAGGGAACCTGCGAGGAATAAGCGATCCAACGGCCGTCGGGAGACCATTCGGGGCTCGCGTCGTCGCCGCGGTCTGTCACGAGTGCACGACGGGCTTTCGTCACGGCATCGACGACGTAGAGATCGGATTGACCGATCGCACCTCGGTCCGCGCTCGTTTGAGTCGCGCTGAAGGCGATCTCCCGGCCATTAGGCGACCACGCATAGGTGAGCACGTCGAGCGTGTCGTTCGTGAGGCGCTCGAATTTCCGGGTGTGCAGATCCATGATCCAAAGGCTTGCGGACAGCTGCGGCAGAGAGCGCAACTCGCGTCCCATCTGCGGCGAGCGCGCCGGATCCCAGTAGATATCGATCTCCACGCCCGTTGTTCCTTCGCCGGGCGAAGTCCTGGAGGCGGCCTCATTTGTTGCCGCGACGGCGGCCGGCGCCGCAAATGCGATCCGCCCGCCGTCGGGTGACCATGCGAAACCCGATGCGATGCCACCCTGGAACAAGCGTTCTGCTTCGGACGGCAACTCGAGCGCGCGCCGCTGTTGAGTATCGACGTGCAACACTTGCATCGATGCGCCAGGCATTCGAAATGCCAGTTCATTCGTTGCAGGGGACCAGCTGAGGAATACGCTGGCGTACGGCGAAGTCATCACGCTGCTTTTGGCCAGCACCTGTTCTGCGCCCTCGCCGTTCGAACGCTTGAGCACGGCTTCGAATCGATAGCCGTTTTCGGTGAAGCTGGCAGTGCGGCGGGCGTAGGCGAGCCACTTTCCATCGTGCGAGAGAGCGGGACCGGAGAAATCCTTCGCGAGCAGGCGGGCGCTCGTGTCGCGGTCGACCGCGACTTGCGCACGATCGGCACCGCTCTGCTGAGCGGACGATGTCGTCGCGAGCGTCGCTCCGAACATCACCCAGGCCAGTGCGGCCGCGCGTCTGAATGACTTACTCATGACTGCGCTCCCTTCGCGCACTCGCCTGTCGGCCGCCACGAATCCCAGCGCTCGTATTGCGCCTTCTTTGCCTGATCCGCGTCCCGGTGTCCGTTGAGCCAGTAATCGAACCAGTCCACGTTCATGCCCTGCTCCGCCAGCCGCTGCCACGGCTTCACCAGGACGTGATCGCCATTGCGGATATAAAACAGATCGATCGGCTTGCCTTGCGCCCGCAGCGCTGCGTACGCATCCCACCCGTAAACCAGCGCCGGCGGGCTATTCACCTGCCAGAGAATTGGCGTGCAGACGCGGTCTGTATGAAAGCCAACGTTATCGTCGGTCCACGTCTTCAACCCTGCGCCGAAGGGCTGCGGACCAAACTGCGCACGGAACATTTTCTCGCGCTCGACGCCCATGTAGTCGATGTTGATGAGATATTCGCCATAGCTGTTGTACGCAGCCTCAGCAAAGGTCGCGGCCGCATAAGCGTGCGGCTCTTCGACGATGCCCTGCATGGCGTACGGCCCCATGTGGCTCCATGTAGTGATGCCGACTTTCTGCGGATCCACGTGCCCTTCGGCCACCAGTTGCTGGATCGCTGCTCTGTAGCCGGCGGCACCCGTCGCGGACTCTTTCGGCGTGCCCGAATTCTTGTTCAGCTCATCCACCTGAAGCACGAGCATGTCGCGCGCGGCGAAGGCTCGAGCGGCAAAGCCTGTCGCCGAAGGGCCATCGATCAGATACACGGCGCGATCGAGCTGATGCGTCTGGATGACGAGCGGATAGCGCTTCTTCGCATCGAAGAACGGCGGCTTGACGAGCGCACCCTGCCACTCATCGCCATCAGCGTCGCGCCAACGATAATTTTCCGCGGATCCCAGCGCGATGTCGCGCAGTTGCGGGTTGGGATCGAACACCGTCTTCATCACCTGCACGCCCGCCGCCACTTTCAGCACCGGCGGTTGATCGATGCTCTGCTGCAATTCGATGATGGGCCTCTTGCCTGCGACCTTCGGCGTGAATGCGGCCGAAGACCATCGAGTGCCAGACTCGGAATAGCGAGTGCCGAATTTTCGGGACGGCTCGTTGGGCGTCGCCTGCTCCACTTCGAATACGCGCGCGCCGGGCGCCCAGCGCACCGTCACGATCTGTTTGCGATCGCCATACGATGGATGATTCGCGCCGAGCGGTCCTTCGGTGAGCGCGCACGATGCCGTGCGCGGGCCGACATCCACCACCATGAGGGTGCACGGATAGATTGCGTCCTGCGACGCCGATACCGTGTCGAGTGCAGGATAGGCCCCGAGCAGCGCAACTCGCGAGCCGTCCGCACTCCACGTCACCGCGGTCTCGAACTGATTGGCGAGAAGGTCAACCGGCGCCGGAACCAGCGGGCCGCTCGATCCGTGCTCCAGGTCGATCAACGTGTATTGTCGCGGGCGCATGTTTCCCGTCGCGCCTTCGGTTGCGAGCGTGTCGGCCACGATCTGGAAGCCCGGATAATCCATGCGCGGCTTGTAGCGCTCCCACGATTTCGGGATGCGTGGTGTCATCGTTGTCACCACGACGCTTCGGCCATCCGGAGACAGTGCGAGCTTCGAATCCTTCAGCCGAATCGGCTTCCCGCTGTCGGCAGCGACGACGCGATGAGCGCCTTGCGAAGTCAGCTGCCACAGCTCGTCGTCGCTTTCGTCGAATGCCACTTCCATCCAGTGTGGAAACAGCAAGGGCAGCACGTTGCGACCCGTGGCCACTTCCATGTCTGGGACGGTCGAGCCACCTGCCTGATAGACCTCGTTCGTGCGCACCGGTGCATGCGCGAGAAAAACCACCTTACCGTTTTGCTCGTCGAACCTGCTCACGTCTTGAGTACTGGGAGTGAGTGACACAGGCTCGCCACCCTCGGCACTCACTCGATACAACTGCCGCGCGCCATCGTCGTCTGCAGCCAGATAAAGCAGGCTTTGCGAGTCGCTCGACCAGCGCCAACTAGTGACGGGTTGCCGGTTCGTGCCACTGGAGAACTGCGCGAGCGGTCGAGCTTCATTGAAGGTTGAGCTCGATCGCTCGCGCGCAAACGCGCTCACCGCGCTTGCATCGAACAGCCATAACGTGGCGTCCCGCTTGCCGGTCTGCAGGTTGCCGCGCAGGGTGACGGCGACGAAATGCTTTCCATCCGGCGACCACGTGATCGGCGATGTGGTCGGCGTGTAGGCCTTCGGGCTCAGAAACGTGGAGAATTCGATGGAGTCTTTGACTGTGAAGCGGCGGCCACCAGGGGACGCGTCGGCGGCTGCAAGCAGCGAACTGCTTGCAACTGCCACGCACGTCAGAGCCACCACCCTACACAGTATTGAATGTCGCATTGTCGTGAGCCTCGTCTCTCGAACTGGAAGCTTTACTGGAACGCCTTCGTGGCCTTCAGATAAACGATTCGCCCGCGCAGATCGCCGGTGCTCGTGTCGTATCCCCAGGACCCCACTGCCGAATACACCGGCATCTTGTCGAAGAGATTGATCGCGCCCAGCCGCACCGTCGTTCCCTTCAAAACTGATGAGCTCGGCGCGAATGCACCGACATCGAGAGACGCTTGCAGATCCCACAACGTGGGCGGTGTGACCGTTCGACCGTTGAGCACGCCAGCGCTGTCGGCGTCGTTATAAGGTGCGACATGCCGGCCGGCCACGGATGCCCGGACCGGACCATAGGACCAGCCCAACGAACCCACGACTCGCCAGCGCGGAATGGTGGTTCCATACTGCGCAGTGCTCACACGTTCCACGAACGGTGTCGTCGGAAAATCGGCTGCGACGAAGGACTCGACCCACGTCGCGTTGAGCGTCGGCGTGAAGCGGCCCCACGGTGTCTTGATGGACTGCGACAGCTCCACGTCGACGCCGCTCGTCTGGAGACTGCCCGCGTTCAGGTTGGTCGAGAGCAGCCCGAGCAACTGACCCGGACGACCCGCCGCGATATCTGCAGACGTTGGGGCCGCCCGCACGACACGCTCGGGAAAATACGCTTCATTGGCGAGGATCGCGCTCGCGTAAGTGCGTACGACTCGCCGGTCCTGTTTGACGCTCCAGTAAGTGGCGCTGAGAGAGAAGTTCGGCAGTGCCTGCGGCGTGAGCACCAAACCGGCGGTGTACGACGTGGAACGCTCAGGCTGCAGATTTTCGTCGCCACCACTCGTGATGCGCACTGGAACGTCTTCGTGCCGGCGCGGATCGTTGATGAGGCTGCCCTCGACGACGTTCAAAGGCTGATACAACTCGAACAGACTCGGCGCACGAAAGCCCTTTCCATAGGAACCGCGGAGCAGCCACGAATCAGCGGGACGCCACACGAGGCCATACTGTGGATTGAACGTGCTGCCGATATCGTCGTAATGGTCGTAACGGCCTGATGTCGTGAACGTAAGCTCCTTCGCCCAGGGTTGCGCAGCGTCGCCGCCGAGCAGTGGCACGCGAAACTCGACGAAGCTCGACAGCACGTCACGATCGACGACCAGTGGGTACGCAAGATAGATGCTGTTGAAGTTCAGCTTCTCGCGGCGCTCTTCCGCACCCAGCACCGCCTCGAGATCCCCCGCCGGCAGCGACCACAGCGAGCGGCGTGCAAACTGGCTCAGCTGCAGCATCTGCGAACGAAACGTATCGAGCTTGCCTGGATCCTTGATCGATTCGAGCAGCGATGCGCTGCCCGCCGGCCCGTCGGCAAATGGGTTGAGCGCCAGCGCCGGGTCCGTCTGATTCAGCGCTGCGAGGGCTTTCGTGGTATCGAGTGCGTTGTGGGTTGTGTTATCGGCTCGCTCGTCGCCATAGAGTGCGGAGACTTCCCAACTCCACTTCTCGTACGCGCCTTTCACGCCGGCCACTGCGCGCCATGCTTCGGTATTCGAAGGCTCGTCGCGATTGCCGAATACCTCCGGGTCCATGCGGTAGTTCACGAGCACCGGCACGCCGAACGGGTTGTACGGATTCGTCGCCGGCACCCGCGCATTCGAGAGCGACGCGACGCTGTCCATGCGCGTGTCGACGCGATCGATGTACATGAGCTCGCCGAACCCAGTCACCTCGTTCGTGAAAGCGAACTCACCTGTCCCATTCGCCGAGGCACGACGGCCCGAAGGAACGAGGGACCAATAATCGTAAGGTGAGCCCAGATTGAGCACGCCCGCGGTCGCGAGAAAATCGGCGGGCGTCAGTCCAACACCGGTGCTGCCTGTCGGTACACCGGCGCACGAAGCTGACAGACCGGGCAGATTGGAGCCGTCCGTCGAACAGACGTTGCCGGGGTTGCGACGCGGGCCGCGCATGTCGGGGCCGCCGAAACGCCGGTAATCCATGTTCGCCGTGTAGTCGCGCTGGTAGCCGTAGAGCGCGTCGCGCTTCAGGAAATCCAGCACGAGCGTCGATTTGAATCGTTCGCCCGCGGCGCCGATCGTGAAGCTGGCCTGGCGCTCGTCGCCGCCATCGCGGATGTTGCTCGCCTGGAGATCGAGTGTCGGATGATCGACGTGATCCTTGAGAACCACGTTGAGCACGCCGCCGATCGCGTCGGCGCCGTAGATGGCAGACGCGGATTCCGCAAGCACTTCGATGCGCTCCACGGCGGCGAGCGGCAACATGCTCAGATCGAAGAACGAGCGCGCGCCTTGCAGCGCCGACGTGACGGTGCGACGACCATTCACCAGGACCAGCGTGGTGCCCAAGCCCAAACCCCGCAGCTGCACGGGACGCGCGCCAGCAAAGGTATCGCCTTCGAGCACCTGAAACGATTGCTGCGGCAGATAACTGAGCACGTCCGCCACCTGCGTGACGCCGAGCTCATCGAGTTTCTCGCGTGTGAACGTCACAACGGGCGCGGCGCTCACGCCGGTGGCACCAATTCGCGATCCTGTGACGACGATCTGATCGAGTCCCGTCGTGCCATTCGTTGATGTGCCGGCGGACGCGTCATTCCCAGCGTTTGACGTGGTGTATGTATTGCTCGACTGCGCAAGCCGAATGGGCGCGCGGGTGAGACCGCTCCACATTCCGGAAGGTGGCGCGATAGGCGTGATGGGCGGAGCTGCGTTTGGCGAGGCTGTCATCGAAGCGGGAGCGGCAGCGGCCGAAGGCAGCAGCGTCACCGTTTGCGCATCCAGAAATTCGAAGCGCAGCTGGCTTCTTTCGAGCAGCACTCGCAACGCATCCTCCGGTGTCATCGAGCCATTGAGCGATCGCGCTTGCTGGCCTTCGACCAGCTCGGTGGGATACACCAGTTGAATGCGCGTCTGCTGAGCGAGGGCAGCCAGCGCCGAGCCGAGCTTTTGCGCGGGGATGTCGATCTGATGCTTGATCGCAGCTTGTGCGAGTGAAGGGGTCACGGCGGTGAACGCGAGCAACGTGCTCGCGCACAGGATTCGAAGTGTCATCAGTACTACTCTCCCGAGGTAGTGATTCGGCGTGCCTCGCGGGCACGCCGTGTTGTTTTCGTTCGACGGGAGGTAAGAGAGGTCTGCTGACAAAAGTGGGTACCGGAAAATTTCTCCGTCAATGCAAGGCGGGCGCGGCGGTATCCCTGGCCGCGGCGGCGTCACGAGTGATTCGGATCTGCGAGCGCGCGCGGTCGATCCGCACGCCCTGGTAACGACTGATGAAGCTCAACAGCGGCTCGGTGTCCGTCGCATGGAACACGCCGTTCACCCGAATGTGCGCCAGCTCCGCATCGTCGACCACGATCGGGACGCGCGCGTAGCGGTTGAATTCTTCGACGACCGCGCTCAGCTCCTGGCCATCGAAGACGAGCTCCTGGCGCAGCCAACTCGTCGCCGCGGCGACGTTCGGTTTTTCACGGCGCTCGACGGCGCCCGACCTACGCACCGTAACCTGCTCGCCGGCACCCACCAGGGTGGCCTGCGAATCGGGCTGATCCATCGTGTTCCATTCAATGGGTGGCGTCGCAGCCGAGCCGAGTAGCGCGACGCGCCCTTCGACCACGGTGACGATGGTGCCTTCGTTTTTTCGATACACGTCGAACTGCGTACCGACGGCGCGCACGACGACGCCTCCGCTATAGACGACGAACGGCCGGGCTTTGTCCTTGGCGACTTCGAAGAGCGCTTGCCCGTGCAGCAGGTCGATTCGACGCACTTTCGAAGTGAGGCGCACCTTCAGCTCGGAGCGAGAATTCAGGCGCACGACAGAGCCATCTTCCAGCGTGATCACGCGCTGTTCGCCGGCGACTGTCGCGAAGGATGGCGTGCGACCGAAGTTCCACCACGCGAGCAGCGCCACGAGCGTCGTCGCGACCAGCAGCGAAGCCGCGAGCGCTCGTGCAGGCAGCCGCCAACGCCGATCCCGCTGCGAAACCGATTGCCCTTTTTCGTCCGGCAGCACGCTGTCCGCTCGCAGCGGAACGACGTTCTGCGCGCCGAGATCCTGGAGGTCGACATCGGCCGGCATCTCGAGATGCGCCGTATCGCCCCACAACTTCGCGATCTCTAGATAAGCGCCGACATGCATTGGCGAAGTTCGCAACCACTCCGCGAACGCTGCGCGCCGCTCTGCCGACACGACGGGCTCGCGCATTTCCACCAGCCACTCAGCGGCTTCATCGATGATCTGCGGCGGGGTGCGGTTCGGGTTCTGAATCTGGCCAGGGCTCATGCTCTACTCTCCCTGAAGACACTTGCGGCAATGGGCCAGCGATTGCGCGAGGTACTTCTTCACCATGTTGGTCGAGACGCCGAGCCGCGTCCCGATCTCCTTGTAAGTCAGCCCGTCGCGCCGGTGCCAGATGAGCGTGGCGCGTGCCTTGGGCGATAGCTGGGCGAGCGTCGATTCGAGCCGCTGCATGCGGTCTGCGCGAACCGCGTCGTCTTCGGGCAGTGCCGTCGCGAACAACTCGACGTCCGCAGGCAATTCTTCGAGCGGCGCGTCGTCCAGCGTGATGTGCGGCGGCCGGTTCGAGCGCCGCAGCCGGTGCTCGCGTGCAATGTTGGCCGCAATCGTGAACAGGTACGCCTCAGGGCAGCGGATCAGGTCCGGCCGCTCGAGCCGCAGCACGCGCAGGTACACCTCCTGAACGAGATCGGGCGCCTCCATCGCATCCGGCAGTCGCGAGACAAAAAATTTCATGAGGGGCCGGCCGTGCAGGCTGACCACCGAGCTCAGAAACTGATCTCTCCAACTGCGCTTCATCGGATATCCGCACCGTGCGGGTGCGACAAACGCACCTCGGGTACAGCGTAAGAGTGGTGCGGCGGCGAGAATGGGTACCGACAGCGGGAGTTTTTTCGAGGCCTGCCGACCGTACCATCATTGAGTCGGATGGTGCCCGCGTTACGTCACCAGCGTTGGCGGGCCGGCCGCGTTGAGTCTGCGTGCCGGACGGAATCACGAAGAGACGCTCGTCCACTTCGTACGCTCCTCCCGCCTGGACTATGCTCCCACCGCGCAAGGCCCGAAGCATCCGGGTCACAGGAGGGCGTTCCATGAGGATGAGTGGATCGGTCGCGAGCCCGGCATTTCGCCGGCGTACGGCAGGGACGATGGTCGCAATAGCCTGCGCAAGCCTTTGCCTGAGCGTGGGCGCCCAGGCCCAACAAGTCGCAGACCCGGGCTTCAAGAGCGTGGGACGCGGCGCGCCGCTCACACCGCCGTTACCGCACATGTCGATGCCGCCTTTCGGCACGCCGCTCACGCCTGCCCAGACGCAGCAGATTGCGAAGGAATTCTCGACGTTTCCGTTCGTTGGTCCCATGAAACTGCCAATGCCGCGGAACGCACCGACGGGCGAAGGCGCGCCCACGTTGATGGAGATCGGTTCTGCGTGGAACGGCGCGGCGCCGCCGGGCGTGCAGCCATTGCCGATCGACCTCTTCACGTCGAAGGATTTTTATAAGGATCGCGAGCTGTGGAAGGACCCGCGCTATTTCCGCTGCAACAGCCCGGAAGGGCTCGAGATGCAGCGTGGCGCTATCTTCCCGGCGACGGTTGGCAGCGATCCGCCGCGCACAGCGGCATGGGGCTATTGCGAGCGGGACTATCCACGCAAGGCCATCGTCAGTCCCTATCCGTTCAAGACGGCACAGGCGCACTACGAAGCGCTGCTCGCCGAAACCCGGAAACGCGGCGGTCCCACGCAGCACACGTACAAGACCGTGCCGGGCGAACTGAACGGCCGCTATACGCCCGGACCTATCTTCGAGAACTGGTACACGCTCATGCTTTCGGTGCAGTTCCCGACTGTGCTGTCACTGCTGACGCCGGAATACCAGAAGCGCATGGTGCAAGACGCGTATCACCAGGGGAACACCAACGCCGCGCAGTGGCCTTCACAATACTGCTGGCCGGAAGGGTTCATGCGACGCTGGTACGCGTTCTCGATCCAGTTTCCGCAGACCCTGATCGTGACGCCGACGATGGTGCAGATGACGGCTGGAGTCGCAGACAACTTCGTCACCAACATCCACATCGGCCGCCAATTTCGCATGGACGGCGCGGTGCCACGGCTCGGCGCGGACGTGCCGCGTTGGTACGGCGAAACGATCGGCTTCTGGGATCACGACGTGCTCATCACGTGGACTTCCAACATCCAGGGGTGGGCCGCGCACGGTGCGTTCGAGTTCTCGAACAAGATGCAGACGGTCGAGATCTACACGCCGGTGCGCGACGCCAAGGGCGAGATCACGGCGCTGAACCACGAGGCGGTGTTCTACGATCCGGACGCGCTGGTGGAGCCGATTCGCATGATCCGCAACTACGCGCGGCTCGGCGGCTTCGAAACCGGCAACCCCATCGAATACATCAAATGCATTCCAACGATCTATCCGGTCAAGGGTCGCGCCACGCCGGTGACGGCGGGCCAAACCATCGAGTACGAGATTCCCGACATGTTCGGCCGGCCGTGGGCGCAGATGTGGGAGAAGTACTTCGAGCAGGGCATGGAGCATCCGAAGGAAAAGGATATGTTCGAGTTCAAGTGAGGGCGTGAGGCGGGCCGGTGGGCCGGGCGCCGCGCTGCCGACGCGAGCCGCTGGCGTAGGCTGCAGACGCTGATCTGCTGGTCGCTGGCGTGGGCTGCAGACGCGGGTCGCTGGCCGCGGTTCGCTAGCCGCTGGCCGCCGGCCGCCGGCCGCCAGCCGCCAGCCGCCAGCCGCCAGCCGCCAGCCGCCAGCCGCCAGCGTGTGAGCTTCTTCACTTCTCTCCGAACCGCACCATCGATCGTTCCTTCGCGCGGGCGGCCTCCACCGCCCTGTCGCGTGGATCCGCCAGCGTGAACAGCGACGCGAGCAGCACACTCGCCGCGGCGGAAACATCCTCCACCGCTTGCGCGAACGCCGCCTCGTTCGCCTTTGACGGCTTATTGAACCCGCTCAGCTTGCGCACGAACTGCAGCGAGGCCGCGCGAATTTCGTCCTCCGTCGCGGGGGGCTCGAAGTTGAACAGGGTTTTGATGTTACGGCACATGGGCGACGTTCCGATGCAGCGTGGGCTGCGACGGATTCTACGACGAGATACGCAAGGTCTCGACCGCGCGCGCGTTGTCCTGTCAGGTTCGCGCAAGCCTCACCCTCTACCGTCGCTCCATACCCTCTCAACCGATGTGGAGCGTCGCCGATCATGCTGCTCGATATCCGATATACCGACGACGGATTCGCGGTCGACGCGATCCTCGTTCAGCCCGAAGAACAGGCGTTGTCGGTGGGGGAATTCGCACGACAGGTCTGGCGCCCGGACCGGATCCTGTGGCTCGCGCCGCCGGTGATCGCCCAACTGCGCCGGCATGACTTGCCGCAAATTCCCGCAAGACAAAAGTATGTCGTCACGCTGGCCCCGGCGCGGCCGGCGCTGGTGAAGGCGGCAATGCGACGCCTGCGGGATTCCGATTCCGCGCACACCGCCGTCGGCGCGCTGTGGCTTCGACGGATGCACGACCGAATCCCGGACATCCACGATTGGGTGAATGCGCAGGTTCGGTTCTTCGAGTCGGAACCGGCTCGGACGGTGCAAAGACAAACGATGGCGCGAGTGGGGTAGCTGTGCGGCGAGCGCCGGAGCGACGTCGGCCCCCCACAGCAATGCCTTCAGCGGTCGAACTGTCACCGATAAAAGATATGATTCCCAATCGTCGCAATCGGCTTCTTCGTATCCGCCCAATACGGATGCACCGACGTGGTGTGATAGAACAGCGCGTCCGGCACTTCGGTTGAATAGGCGTGGTCGTAAGCCGCCCTCGCAATGGCCATGGCCTGCTTCCAGGCAGGGCCTCGCGGCGTCGGCAGCCGCTCCATCTCCGTCCATGAAAAATGCGCGACGAAGCGTCCGCGCTCGGCGTCCCACCGCGCCTCGTGCACAACTGCGCAGACCGTGTGCGGGAACAGCGGCGATCGCACTCTGTTCAGCGTTACATCAGCCACTGCGTACTGGCCATCCAGCGGCTCACCGCGCGCTTCGTAATAGATGTTTTCAGCGAGACAATTCAGTTCAATCGTGCGCTCACGAGCGGCGTCGTTGCGAGTCAACGGCACCGGCCGCGGCTGCTGCGCCGTGGTAGCGAAATAGAGGATGAGCGCGAGCGCCACAAACGGCACGCTGAGCATCACCTGGAAGGCAACGGTGTCGTTGTCGCGCATCGCGCGACGGACGCTCCGCCGCCGTTGCCAGGTGGCGAACCACGCTTGGGCATCGATGGACAGGGCTCTGATCATGTTCGTTGGGTCAGGACCTGCTTCGTGTCCATGACGTCGCTCCTTGCTGCGGCGAGGTCTGCCGTTGAGTGTGGCGAGGGTGCGGGAGGTCGCCAGGCGGAGTCAAACAGGGCAACGCCATCCTGAGAAACAGGCAAGGGCGCGTCGCCGATTGGCGGAGGGCGCGTGGGCCGGTGCGCGCAAACGGCGACAGTATGGGATGTTATGTGTGAGACTCCCCGCCCCCCATTGCGGCAGTCCAGAGAGTCGAGTTGGCAAACAAGTTTTACGTCGTCTGGGCGGGCCGAAATACCGGCGTATTCACGGACTGGGCCACGACCCAGCGCCACGTCGATAAATTTCCGGGCGCGCGGTTCAAATCGTTCAACACTCGGGCCGAAGCGGAGCACGCTTTCAGGTCCGGCACTCCTTCCTATGCGGGCGCGCGGCCCACGACCGCGAAAGCCGCAATTCCCACCAGCGCCAGAGTTCATCAGGCAAGCGCGGGCCTGCAAATCTACTGCGATGGCTCGTGTAATCCGAATCCTGGCAAGGCGGGCTCGGGCATCGCGGTGTATCGCGACGGCACGCTCGTGGAGCTCTGGTATGGCCGGTATCACGCCAACGGCACCAACAACTCGGCGGAGCTCAACGCCCTGCTCCACGCGCTGCGGATTGCCGAAGCCGCAGTCGCCGAAGGCCGAACGGCGCAGATCCTTTGCGATTCCGCGTACTCCATCAACTGCATCTCGAAATGGGCCGAGGGCTGGGAAAAGAAAGGCTGGCGCAAGGCCGGCGGCGACATCAAGAACCTGGAGGTGATCCAGGCGGCTTATGCGCTCTATGTTCCGATCTCGAGCCAGGTGCAGTTGATCCACGTCAGCGCGCACGTCGGGACGGAAGGCAACGAGCTCGCGGACCGGATGGCGGCGCTGGCTGCGGAGAGTGAGACGGAAGATCTACGGCTCTATGATAAAGCGATCGATATTCCAGCGATCCTGCGCATGCGGTCGGGCTAGATCTTTCGAATCATCGAGTCCGCAGTAGCTTCACTTCGTCGATCGCATACAACGGCCCGCTGACGGGCGCGGTAAAAATAAAGCACAAGTCATGCTCGCCGCGTTGGAGTGCGAGCGGCACTTCGAGGCGCTGACGATTGTCGCTCTTCGCAGGGCCAGGCAAAGCGGCGCGCGCCAACTCCGCGCCGGACTCGCAGCGATCCTGATAAACCACGAGCTCGCCAAAGGGCGTCCGCGCCGCGTACGACTTCACCTTGTTCTTGTGATTGGTCAACCCGAAGTTGCGCGACAGCCGTGCGATGTCGAATCGGATGGCCTTCACGTCCGTCAGCAGTGCTTTCGCGTAAACGTAACAGCTGTGGAACAAGTCGACGTTGTAGACCGGCGCAACGGCCGGTGCATTGGGTGTCAGCGGCAGGCGCAAACGAAGACTCTCGTTCTCGCAGACCTGGAGTTGATTGGAGGAGCGTGTCAGGAGCGTAGCCGCGCTGAAGTGGTATGTTCGCGCGGCAGCCAGCGGCAGTCCGTCGTCGCTGAAAGCAGTGGCCTTGATCATCGTTCCAAACTGCAGACTGAGCGGCACGCTGTACAGCGCTGAGTCCCGACTCGGCTCCGAGCCGTCCAACGTATAGCGAATCTTGCCAAAGCCCGTCTGATTGACGAGCGTCACCGCGCCTGCACCGGATTGCAGGGCTGCATTGCGCCCGTCGGCCAATTGAAAGTCGACCGCGAACGCGGAGTCGGCGGCCGCGACTCCTTGCCGACCATAGCGCTGCAGTTGAGCGGGAAGACGCGAGAGGAATCCGGCCCAGCTCATATTTGCAGGCTGGCTCCAAACGGCTTCCGAAAGCGCATCGACACGCGGGAAAGCGGAATGTTGGACATACCAACTCGATAGCAAGTATTCGCTCCACAGGTTGGCCTGCGCACCCAGAACGTGGCGTCCTTCCTCGGCGCTCAGCACGGTGGGCATGACTTCGAAGGTATACACCTGCGAGAGAGACGCGATGTTCAAGCGCCCCGCCGGCTCGTCATCGCGAGCGCTCTGCAGGTTGTCGAAGTACAACGTCGGCGCGGGCGACACGACCACGTCGTGCCCAAGACGCGCCGCGGTGATCGCGCCCTGGATTCCGCGCCAACTCATGACGGTGGCATTCGCGGGCACACCGCCTTCGAGAATCTCATCCCAGCCGATCATGATGCGACCGTGCTGGGCGAGATACTGCCCGACCTGCGCCATGAACCGGCTTTGCAGCGCCTCCTCGTCCTCGAGGCCGAGTGCTTTCATCTGCGCCTGAACGGCTGGTGAAGCGCGCCACTGATCCTTCACCGCTTCATCACCACCGAGATGAATGTATCGGCCGGGAAACAGGCTCATGACTTCATCGAGCACGTTTTCGACGAATGTCAGGCTGTAGGCATTCGGGTTGAACAGATAAGGATTGACGCCCCAATCGCTCGATACGTTGGGCTGGTCTCCCAACACCCCGAGCTTCGGGTGTGCGGCGACGGCGGCCTGCGCGTGACCCGGCAGGTTGATTTCCGGAACCACAGTGATGTGGCGTGCGGCCGCGTACGCCACGATTTCCCGAATATCCGCTTGCGTATAGAACCCGCCATACGCGGCCGTCTCGCTGCCTGCTCCGCCGTTCGACGGCGGCGTGCGCCACGCACCGATTTTTGTGAGCTCCGGATATCGCTTGATCTCGATGCGCCATCCCTGGTCGTCTGTCAGATGAAGGTGCAGCACGTTCAGTTTGTGCTGGCCCATCTGATCGAGCATCGTCCTGAGGTCCGCCACCGTCAGGAAATGCCGCGCCGAATCCAGCATCAGCCCACGCCACCGGAAGCGCGGAAAGTCCTCGATATGCACACCCGCCAACCGCACGGGCCGGCCATACGTCGCGCCTGACGACACCCATTGCGCCACTGTCATGGCGCCATAGTAGAGACCGGCTGCGCTGCGAGCTTCAATCCGCACGCCGCTTGCGCTCACATCGAGCGTGTACCCTTCCTGATCAACCACCGCGGCGGTGGACGACAACTCGAGAACGATGCCGGCGCGCTCGCAGCCGCGCGCCTCGAGATCGAGCCCTTGCACCGCTTTGATGACAACTTGCAGTTGTTCTGACACCGCGCGCGTCGCATCGGTGGCGCAGATCGTTGTGTGCTCGTCGACGGTAAAGAAGCCTGCTGTCGAGGCGATCCTGGCCGGCCAAGGAATGAGCGAGGGAGTGAGCGACGGTTCAGCCGCTTTCGCCGTGCCAGCGACGAGCAGCAGCATCGCCCCGAGCGCGCGGAGCCACTCGCTCCGTTGGCCTCTCATCGGGTCGACAACAACACGTTCAGGGCCAGCACGCACAACAGGCCGACGACACCGGCGAGGCTTTCCATCACCGTCCAGGAGCGGAAGGTGTCCCGGAGACTCAGGTTGAAATATTCCTTGAACAACCAGAAGCCGGCATCGTTGACGTGCGAACAGATCAAGCTGCCAGCGCCGATCGCCAACACCATCAGGCTCGGGTCGGCGCCGCTCGCGACGGTCACCGGCGCCATGATGCCCGCCGCAGTCAGGCCGGCTATGGTCGCAGACCCGAGCGCGATTCGGATGACGCCGGCAATGAGCCACCCGAGCACCAACGGCTGAACCGGAACGGTCTGCAGCCACGCGCCTAATTGCGCACTGACGCCCCCGTCAATGAACACCTGCTTCAGCGCGCCGGCGCCGGCCAGCGTCAACAAGATGCCGGCGACATCCTGGAGACTCGCGCCCTGCGCCTGCATCAGCGTTTTGAAATGCACGCCGCGCGCGATGCCGAGGCTGAACGTGGCGTAGATCACCGAGATCATCAACGCGACGGTCGGTTCCCCGATGAAGGCGGCAAACATCTTGGATCGCGGCGAGACCTGCGGGACATAGGCAATCGCGGTCGTCACGGCGATCAACAGCACAGGCAGCAGCGCCGTAAAACAACTGTTCAACGGTCCAGGCAAATTTTCCTGGGGCGCATCGGGATCCGGCTTCGATGCTGGGCTTTCACCGTGAGGTGCAATGCCTTTCAAGGTGAGTGCGAGCAGGGGTCCGGCGATCATCACGGTGACGCCGCCGACGATCATTCCGTAGATCAACGTCCTGCCCAGGTCCGCCCCGAACACCTTGATGAGTGCGAGCGGTGACGGATGCGGCGGCAGAAAACCATGCGCCACGGACAAGCCGCACAGCAGAGGAATGCCGAGATAGATAACGGGCAACTGGGTGCGCGTGGCAACTGAAAATATCAGCGGCACCATGACGACGAAACCGACGGTGTAGAACAGAGGAATGCCGACGATCAAACCCGTCAGGGCCATGGCGACGAGGATGAACCTGATGCCGACGATTCCGATGAGCGTGTTGGCAATACTGCGGGCCGCGCCGCTGTGAGCGATTGTCCTGCCGAACATCGACCCGAGGCAGATGATCGCCGCCAGCCCACCGAGCATGTCCCCCACGCCGCGCTCCAGCGACCTGGAGATATCGCGCAGTGGCATGCCGAAACACAGCGCGGCCAGCAGGGACGTTGCAATGAACGCGACAAACGGGGGAACGCGGCCCCAGCTGATCAGAACGATCAGCACGGCGATCAGGATCACCACCGCCAGGACGGTCGAGACCAACGCGCTCCCCCATCGATTGCAGGATCAGCGACTCAGAAGCTCATCCGGAAGCCCACACGATAGGTTCGCCCGAGGGCGTCGTAAAGATACGGGTTGATGCCGTAAGACACCGTGGTCGCCGGGGCCGGTTCGGGATCTTTGTTGAGCGCGTTTTCGACCATGAAATACGCCGTCACATTGTCCGTGGCGCGGTACGTCCCGCCGACATCCACATACAGCGCGCCCTTCATCTGATTGTTGTCGATCGTCTGATGCGCCACCGTGGAGACTGGACAGTTCGTCTGGCATTCGATGTATTCGTTGCTGTAGACGCCGTCGCTGAACCAGCGCTCGGTCAGCGTCACACCCAGCTTGTCCGTTCCCCAGCCTTGCGTCAGACGCAGCTTCCAGTCGGGGATGCCGGCCGAGCTGACGGGGGTGCCCAGGTTGACGCCCGCGCTCTCGACCGGAATCGTCCCGACGACCCCGGACTCGGTGAGAAAGCTGATCGCATGCGTCGCCAGCGCGCGCAACGTCAGCGTACCCAGGCCCGCCATCTCGGCGTTGTAGGTCATCTCGACATCGAATCCCTTGTTGCGCGCTTTGGCCAGGTTGAACGCCTGCACCCGGACGAAGTTGGTGTTCGGGAGCGGGCTGGTCAACAGCATCTGCGCGCACAGGGCCTGATTGCCAGCCACGCAGAGATCCACCTGTTGCTGGGCCGTCAGCGTCGAGATCAAACCGGTGAGCTTGATGTCGTAATAATCGATCGACGCGCTGAAACCCGGCAGGTACTCCGGCTCCGACAGCACGATACCGAATGTCGTATTCCGGGCAATTTCAGGCACCAGACTGGTGTTACCGACCGTCATGCCGAGAACGTTGAGGTTCTGGCCGCCGAAGATCACCGTCGCGTTCACGACGACCGGCGGCGCGAACAATTCGCTCAGGTTCGGCGCGCGGATGTCACGTGAGGTCACCGCGCGAAGACTGAGGCCGCTGAGCGGCGTCTTCCACGTGCCGCCCACCTTCCAGGGCGTCGCGCTTCCCGCGGTGCTGTATTCGGTTTTCCGAACGGCGAGATTGAGGTTCGCATCGCCCACGGATTGCGAATGCAGCAACGGCAGGTTCGTTTCCAGATAGGCCTCTTTGACGTGATAGCTGCCTTCCCCATTGTGGAAGTTGCCAGCGTACCAGTTGTTGCCGGAGGTCGTGTTCATCAGCGGATCGTCAGGATAATCCACCGTGTTGGGGCTGCCGGCCAGCGAACCGTTGCCGTAGGGATCGCCGACGGTCTTGTAAGACTCGTCGCGATATTCCGCACCGAACGCGAACGCCACGGGCCCGGCCCACAGCGAAAACGGCTCGCCGCTGACATTGAAGCTGACCACCTGCTCCTCCTGGCGGGAGCGTTGCCGCGGTCCGCTCGAGGGAAACACATAGGCGATCGCCGCAGGATCGATCGTATTCTGCCCGATGATATTGATGGGCCGGCATCCAGCGGCCCGGGCCGCAGCGCTGCGGCAACCGATGGTCCCATCCGGCAAGCGGATCGCATCGATGGCCGCGTTGTAGCGAGGCGTCAGGGAAATATCGTTCACATCGATGCGCGTGTGGTTCGTGCCATGCGCGACATAGCTGCTGTACGTCCAATTCGTGCCGAAGAGATCGGCGCCGCCATCGAGGCCGAGCACGAAACGCAGCTGGTCGCGCGCTGAAACCACGTCGATAGTCTCGGGGAACACGCCACTGCTGGTGCCGAATGCGAAACGGCCCGTGGGATAGTCAGTTGCGCACGTCGCCTGAATCGAGGCAGGCAGGAACGGATTGTCGCAGCCGATCGTGAGATTGCCGGGCTTCTCCGTGCCCGCGTTGGGTTCGTTGATCCCCTTCACGCGCGCCACGTTCGCGGTGAGATAAACCTGGGTGGCCTCGCCAAGGTCGAAACCCAGTCGCGTATAGCCCACGGTGCGCTTCAGCGCCGCCGCGAGGCTGGGACCCATGTTGACGTTTCCGCTCAAATCGCCGCCGACACAAAACGGGCTGAAGCAGTTCGTCACCTGTCCGGTTCCGGTGGGCACGCCGTTGGAGCCGTATTGGAACTGATAAGGCACACCATTGAGCCCGAATGCGGTGCCTTGCCGGGGACCGTTCGTGATCAGTCCATACTTCGAGTATTGAAACTGCTGCGCGTCGCGGATATCGAAGATTTGCGGCCTGCCGTCGGTGGTCTGGCCGATGGGACGAACCTGCAGCGCCGGCGACCTGAACCAGTCGCGGCCGTTGGCAGCGGGGCCGCCGCCGAAGCCACCGGAAGGCACGCCGTCCTCCTTGCCGTATTCACCACTCACTTGCAGGTGCAGCCTGTCGTCCAGGAACGTGCTCCCCCAGGCCGCCTGCGCGGTAATGCTTTCGTCGTCGCCGTAGGTGGTTCGCCCCGCTTCAACATTGGTTTTCACGCCGACAAACTTTTTGTCGGTGACGAAGTTGACCACGCCGCCAATCGCGTCCGAACCGTAGGACGCGGAAGCGCCGCCGGTAACGACATCGACGCGCTTGACCAGCAATTGCGGAAACTGGCTGACATCCACCACGCCTGTCACGTTCGCGGGCGTCACACGTTGCCCGTCGAGCAGCGTGAGCGTACGAATCGTGCCCAGGTTGCGCAGGCTGAATGAGCTCAGCCCCGTGGCGCCGCTGCTGGTGCTGTTGACGAACGTCCGACGTCCGGTGCTGCCCTGGAGCACCGGCAATTCCGCGATGGTGTTGAACAGGTTCGGAGCGGCGTTGCGCTCGATATCCTCGGCCGAAATCATGCTCGTCGGAGTCGGCTGGGTATAACCGGACGAGGTGATGCGCGAGCCGGTCACCGTGATTTCCGAGAGCTCCTGCGCTTGCGCGTCGGCGCTGGGCGCATCCGCCGCGTCGGTGCGGACCGAGACACTCAACAAAACCAATGTGGACACGAAGTAAACATGCAAGTGACGTCTGGCTCGTTGCATTCTGACTCCCACCCTGTGAGGGCGCTCCCCGTTGTTTTCTTTTGCAGTCAACGCGGTTTGAGCATAGACACGGTTTTACACAACCGTCAATCAGAAAAGCGTCATTCGTGTTTGTATTGTTACATTCTGACGCGACAACAGAGGGAGCGGCTGAGCCAGCTCAGCCCGGCGGGCTCAATCCCCGATCGGTTGTTGGGGAGCGATGCCGTGCAGCCACGCGACACTGCCGCGCATCCTGCGCAAGGCCACACGGGCCCCTTCTCCCATGGCGGCGGCTACGGCATACGCTAACCGGTCGATCACGAACAGCTGCGCGAAGCGCATGGGATTCGGTTGGATTTCTTCCGCTCCCACCGCTGCCAGTCCCACGTGCAGGCAGATGTCGGCGTCACGTCCCAACGGCGAATCCTTGTCGGTGATCGCGATGGCAGTGGCTTTGTAGTATTTCGCGAGCTCCAGGCTCTCCTGCAATTCGCGCGGACGGCCGGTCGAGGACAAGAACAGCGCGACGTCTCCTTCGCGCAGGATCGCAGCCGACATGCGCTGCGTGTAACCGTCCGTGAACACCATGATCGGAACGTTCAGACGAAATAGCCGATTGTGGATTTCAGCAGCCAGCGTCGCAGAGCTGCCGCCGATGCCGTAAACAACAACCCGCCCCGCCTTTGCAATAGCCTGCGCGCCGCGCTGGAGATTCTCGTGCGACAAGCTATCGCGCGTGCGCGTGAGCGCTTCGATGATCGTATCGAACACGCGATCGCCTTCAGGGTCCGGGTCTCGCGTCGCAAGCTCGGTGGAGCCCGCAGACCTGTTGGCTCGCACGGCCTGATCGCTGATGGCCTGCGTCAGCGCCAGCTCCTGGATCAGCCGAAACTTCAGGTCTTTGAACCCCTCGCAGCCGACCGCGCGACAGAATCTCAGGATGGTGGGCTCGCTGACGCCGAGCTCCGCCGCGACACCGCGCACGCTCGAGCGGACGAAATCGTTCGGCGCGGCCTGCAGCCGCTTGGCGATGCGGATTTCGGAGCGGGTCATCGAATCCATCATGCGCTCGAGCCGCGGCAGGATATCGGCACTGTCCTGCGTGCGCGTTTTCTTGAGATCAGTCTTCTTCACGTCGAACCATCCTCTCGTCGGGCGGCGCCCGGTCACGATCATTCCGCAATAGTGCCACGAGCCGCGGTGCGGCTGGCACCGGCCGCGGCAGGCCTAATGTTACTTACGCTACATTCTGGTTTGACCGCACTACATTTCTGATAGATTATCGCGACGGTCCTGGCGGCGCCGTGCCCCACGGAAAGGAGAGCAGGTGTCTATCGAACGTATCGGCGGTGCAAAAACGGGTACGGGCGGCCAACCGCTTCCCTTTTGCCAGGCCACGGTGGCTTACGGCTTCGTGTTCGTATCCGGGCAGGTCGCCCTCGGCGATGACGGCGAGATCATCCCCGGCGGCGTCGTGGCGCAGACCCATCACTGCATCAAGAGCATCATCGCCATTCTGGAGAAAGCCGGATGCACGCTGAAAGACGTCGTCAAAGCGAACGTATGGCTCGACGATGCGCGCGACTTTCAGGCATTCAATCGCGTGTATGCGAGCTACTTTGGCGAGGCTTTGCCAGCACGCGCCTGCGTGCAGTCCGCATTGATGGTCGATGCCAAGGTCGAAATAGAAGTGATCGCTGTGCAGCCCCGCAAGTGACATGCGCCTGAGCGATATCGCCAATGCGGACCTGCCTCCGGGAACCAAAGGGCTGCCGCTCGACGGCTCGATTCGATGCCTCGGGGATCTGACCGGACGCGGATTGAATCTGCTGCGCGGTGATTTCCCGATGCCGGTCGCGGTGCTGAAACATTTTGCGCTGGTCAACAACCTGACGCAGATGCAGGCGTATATCGAGCGGGCGGGCGTGAAGCTCGCGCCGCATGCCAAGACCACGATGTGCCCGCAGTTGTTCGCGCGCCAACTCGAGCATGGTGCGTGGGGCCTGTCAGCCGCGACGATGACGCAGTTCAAGCTGTGTCACGACTTCGGTGTGTCGCGGCTCATCCTCGCGAACCAGTTGGTCGGCCGCGCCGAAATCGCCGCCCTCGCCCACCTGTGTGCGCAGGCGCCATCTCGGGCTTACTACGTGCTGGTCGATTCTCTCGAGGGCGCGAAGGCGATTTCAGAGGATTTTGCTCGCAGTCCGGGCGCGCCGCCCGCGCGGCTTCTCATCGAGATGGGCATGCCGGACGCGCGCTGTGGCGTGCGCACTCTCGAAGAAGGCCAGGCACTCGCGCGGGCCATTCGAACCTTGCCGCACGTCGAGCTTCACGGTGTGGAAGGCTATGAAGGGCTGATCGTCAGCGATCGAGCGGACCGCGACGCCGAAGCGGTGTTGGCTTATCTCCGCACGCTTCTCGAGCTGTGCAAAGCGCTGGACGCGGAGAAATTATTCTCCGCTCCGGACCAGATCATCGTCAGCGCGGGCGGCACGGCCTACTACGATCTGGTTGCCCATGTGCTGTCCGGAAAATTGCCCGGCGTGGTGCCCATTCTGCGCAGCGGCTGCTATGTCACGCATGATGCTGGCTTCTATCGGCGTCTGCTGACACACATCGAAAATCGGGCTATCGAAGGCCCCGCGCCGCGCCTCATCCCTGCGCTCGAGGTCTGGTCGCGGGTGATTTCGCGGCCGCAGCCGAACCAGGCCATCGTGTTGATGGGCAAGCGTGATGTGTCCTACGACATCGATCTGCCCGTAGCGCGCTGGTGGTTTCGCGAAGGCCGGCATACCGCGCCTGTGCCCGTCGCCGACATGAGCGTCGATAAGCTCAACGACCAACATGCTTACCTGAGCGTGCCGGTAGAAGCGGATCTCGCAGTCGGCGATCTGCTCGGCTTCCAGATATCGCATCCGTGCACCACGTTCGACAAATGGTCGCTGCTGATGGAGGTCGACGACGACTACACCGCAGTCGGTGGCCTCAAGACGTTTTTTTGAGCGATCCACGTCATGGCAACCAGCATCCCTCAAGCCGATGTCCTCCTGCGGGGCGGGCAGATCCTTGACGGCAGTGGCCAGCCCGCCTTTGCTGCGGATGTGGCCGTGCGCGGCGATACTATCGTCGCCGTCGGTGCGCTGACGCGCGTCTCGGCGAAGCAGGTCATCGATGTGGCCGGCCGGGTTGTGGCGCCGGGGTTCATCGACGTGCACACGCATGACGACCTGGTCTGCATCACGCAGCCGGAGATGACGCCCAAGATCAGCCAGGGCGTCACCACGATCATCGTCGGCAATTGCGGCCTCTCCGCGGCGCCGCTGCGCTTTCGCGACAGCGTCAGCGAACCCTTCAATTTGCTCGGCCAGAAAGAGGACTTCGCCTACGACAGCTTCGCAAGTTATCGTCGCGCTATCGAGGCGGCATCACCGCGCGTCAACGTCGCCGCGCTCGTGGGCCATTCCACTTTTCGCGTGCGCTGTGTGGAGGATCTCGAGCGACCGGCCACGAGCACCGAACGCGAACAGATGAATGTGCTTCTGAAGGAAGCGCTCGACGAAGGCGCCGTCGGCATGAGCTCCGGTGTGTTCTATGCGCCCGCCCAAGGCGCCGATGTCGAGGAGCTGGCATTCCTGGCGCAAACCGTCGGCAAGGCCGGCGGAATCTGCACCGCGCACATTCGCAACGAGCTCGATGGCTTCGTCGAGGCATTGCAGGAAGCGTTTGCGGTCACCGGGCCAAGCCGCACGCCGCTGGTCCTGTCTCATTTCAAATGCGCTGGCGTGCGCAACTGGGGCCGGGCTGCCGAGACACTTCGTCTCATCGACTCCGCCCGCAAGACGCAGCCCGTGCACCTCGATTGCTATCCCTACACCGCTGGCTCCACTGTCATTCGTCCGGACCTGGCCGATGGCGAGATCGAGATCCTGATCAACTGGTCTACGCCGTATCCCGCGATGGCCGGGCGCACGTTGAAGAGCATCGCCGAAGAATGGGGCATCACCGAAGCGAGCGCCGCCGAGCGGCTCATGCCCGGCGGCGCCAGCTATTTTCAGATGCAGGAGCAGGATATGCGACAGATCCTGCAGCACCGCTGCTGCATGATCGGCTCGGACGGGCTACCGCAGGATTCCTTGCCGCATCCGCGCCTGTGGGGCACCTTTCCGCGCGTGCTCGGCCGCTATGCGCGCGACCTGAAAGCGCTGAGCCTGGAAGCGGCCGTTCATAAGATGACGGGGCTGTCTGCGGCAACCTTTGGCCTGGCTGACCGCGGCCTGATCGCGGTCGGCATGAAAGCCGATCTCACGGTCTTCAATCCCGAAACCATTATCGACTACGCGACGTATGAGTCCCCCGCTCAGCCGGCTGAAGGCATCGAGCATGTCTTCGTCAACGGGACTCTTGCCTGGACACAGAAAGCGGCGACACCCGTGCGCAGCGGGAGATTTCTGGCGCGCCGGCCTGATGCGCCGATCAGCTGACAGCGGCCGACAATCCGGCAACGGTCGTCTCGGCGCGCTCTTCGATCACCGCAGTATCCGGTTCTCGCGCCATGCAGGCTTCGGGAGCACAAACTCACGCGGCTTCACACCGTCCCGATCGGCTGCCTGCGGCGCGAAGCCCGAGGCAGCACACGTCGCGCCGCTAGTCTTCATGTAAGAGAGCGCCGCGAGCAGCGTGGATTCTGTGGTGTCGCCCAGTTGATGAGCAAAATCGTCGGACACGCTGCAGCCGGGGAGCTGCGTCGTTGTCGTCGGCGAACCTGACGGTGAAAACCCGTCTGGATATTCGCCGAACCCTTTCGCATTGATGCCGCGGAACTGGATGCTGAAATAGGTCGTCCCGCAATTGTCGGCCGGATAAAAACCGTAGGGTTTGCCGCAAGTCGTGCTGCCCACCTGGATCACCTGGACGTCCGCGCCGCGCAGCCCGTTGATGATCGCCTCACTCGCGGAGCACGTGCCGGTGCCCGTGAGCACATAGACCTTGCCGAGATTCAGAGTCGGAAGCGCCGCGCCGCTCGGCAGCGAAGAGGTGAACCCCCGGGTGCGATCGAGAAACGGCATGGGCTCGAGCGCCCTGCCGGTAATCGGATTGGTGGTCGGGTACCGGTCGTTGAACTGGAGCTGTTCGAACGTCTTGCCCGCGGTCGCCGTGGGACCGGCAATCATGTAAGCAAGCTCGCTCGCGATTTCGAGATAGCCGCCGCCGTTGTAGCGGATATCCAGGATCAGGTCCGTCACCGACGCCGCCTTCAGCGTGTTGATCGCGTTGACCAGCGCAGGTTCGGACGTCGCGAGATGATCGTTGAACAGGACATACCCCACGCTGCCGCTCGGCGTGGCCAATACCTTCACGATTGGCACCGGGTTGTGAGTCACCTTTGACGCAGTGAGCGTGACGGTTCGTCTCGTGCCATTGCTGTAGAGCACGCCGAAGGCGTGCGTCTCGCCTGCTTTCGACGGCGATAAGCCTGCGTTCAATACATCTACGCCGGCTCGCGTGTTGTCGTTGATGAGACTGACACCATCGATCGTTTCGATGGAGACACCGCGCGTCAGGTTGGCCGAGGCATTCGCCGCGGGAATATTGGGCTCGACGAACGCAATGTACGCCGCGCGTGGCGGGCGAAGTTGCGTGAGCGCCCACTGTACGCCGTAACCCACATCCTCCCCCGCCTGCGATAGCGCGGTCCACTCCGCCGTCGAATACGTGAAATGGAACCGGTCTTTGTCGGCCCCGGAAGGCGTGGTCGCGAAGGTTTTCATCAAGTCGAAGTAGTCCGGCGTCGAATACAGGCTGGGATCGACGTCGGTGACCTCGCTGTACCAGAGGTATGTCTCATGCGTCCACGAGCGCAGCCAGTTGTTCTCGTCTTTCTTGCTGCCGGAAAGATCGCTGGTGCCACTGCGGGGCGCGGCGCAACGGGCGGAATAGTTCGTCGCCGGCTGGTAGTTGCCGCGGATCCAGTCGCTGGTGCCGATGCCACCCCCGCCACCCCCACCGCCGCCGGAATCACCCGACCCGCCTCCGCCGCCGCACGAAACAAGAGCGAGAGCGCTGAGCGCAACGAGTGGCAGAAGCACCGACCGGCACGTGGGCATCCGATGTACCTGTTCTAATTTTTCCATGCGGGCACGATGAGCCTAGCACCCCCGCGCCGATCAAGTGAAGCGCGGACCGAAACACCGACCGGGACTTTGGCCCACCGTGCATGAGGCCGTTTCACTTAACCGACCGCGGAAGCCCCTGATTGTTGTGTATTCGTCGGCGCAGAACGCGCCGGCCTCAAGCTATGATGCGCCTCAATAACAAGACCGACAGGTTGTCTCTCCTATGATGTTTTCGAAAGGGATGGCGCGGCTGTCACTGCTGCTGACAGTCGGGTTCGCATCTTTCTCCCACGCTGCGGGCGCCCCGGTCGAGATGTTCTACAAGTCCTTCGCCTATCCGAAGGTCGTCCTGTCCCCCAGCGGAAGATATTTCGCCGCACTCTATCCCTCCAACGGCACGACGAACCTGGCGGTGGTCGATGTCGCTACGAACGCCGGGCATCCCCTGACTGCCTTCGAAGGAACGACTGACGTCACCGAAGTCGGTTGGGACACAGAAGATCGTCTGATCTACGGCTTCTTTGCGACCGGTCGCTCCGGCATTCGCACGTACAACATCGCGGCGGTGGATCGCGACGGCAAGAACCCGCTGATGCTCGTGGACAACGTGGGGGGCGCGATCCGCAAATTCGAGGCGGTCGATTTCGTCGACTGGACACTCGACGATGCCAAGACGGTGCTGCTCGCGTCTGACATGGAGAACGAGAACTTCCCGTCCGTTTACCGCGTGCAGACCTCGTCCGCGTGGCACGCAATGGGAGCGCCTTCGACCAAGTCCCGCGAGCAGTTCTCGACGGCGCGCGCCCGCATTGTCGCGGCCCCCGGCCGCAAGTGCAGCTATCTCACGGATCACGCGGGTGTGGTGCGAGTGTGCACGACGCTCGAAGTCGACGGCTCGCGCCTCATCCTCTATCGCGCCGATGAAAAGTCCGAGTGGAAGAAGATCGCCGCCTTCGCCAACGACACGCGAGCGATTTCGGCCATCGGCTTCACGCCGGACAATCGCTCGCTCTACGTGCTCTCCAATCGCGATCGCGACACCATCGCGTTGTTCGAGATGGATCCGGAAGCAGGCGTTCTCGGCAAGCTTCTTTACGAAGCGCCCGGCGTCGACCTCGATTCACCCGTGTGGTCCACGGATCGACGCACGCTGCTCGGTGTGAACTATCACACCTCGCGCTGGAGCACGCATTACTTCGACCCCGTCGTCGAGCAGCTGCAGAAAGACCTGCAGGAAGCCTTCGCGGGCTACACGATCGAGATCATGAACTTCTCGCAGGACGGGAAGAAGGTCATCGTGCTGGTCAACAACGAACGCACGCCCGGCAGTTATTATCTTTACGACGGCAAGGCGAGGCAGGTGACGTCGCTCGCGCCGCTCGCGCCCTGGCTCGATCCAAAACAGCTCAGCGCGGTGAAGCCCATTCACTATGCCGCGCGCGACGGTCTCGAGATCGACGGGTACCTGACGATTCCGAACGGCAAAGAGCCGAAGAAACTGCCGCTCATTGTTTACCCGCACGGCGGTCCGCTGGCGGTGCGAGACACGGAAGAATGGAATCCCGACGTGCAGTTCCTCGCCAATCGCGGCTACGCGGTGTTGCAGATGAATTTCCGCGGCTCGGGCGGATCCGGCTCGAAGTTTCGCGAGGCGGGTAACCGCGAGTGGGGCGGCAAGATGCTGGACGACATCACGGATGCGGTGATGTGGGCGGTCGAACAGGGCGTGGCCGATCCGAAGCGCGTCTGCATTTTCGGCGCCAGCTACGGCGGATATGCGGCGCTGATGGACGCGGCCACTCATCCGGAGCTGTTCCGCTGCGCGATTTCGTACGCGGGCGTTTCGGATCTGGAGTCCGTCTTCGCGGCCGAGATCGTCGGCGATGGCTGGACGGTGCAGCGTTCGCCGGAAGAGCTGGCATTTCTCGCGCGCACGCTCGGCGATCGGCGCGACACGGCGTTCCTTCGCGAGCACTCGCCGCTCTACAACGCGTCGAAGATCGCATGCCCGGTGTTCATCGCGCATGGCCGGCAGGACTACGTCGTGCCGGTGAGCCAGGCTCGGCAGATGCGCGAAGCGCTGAAGAAAGCGAACAAGACCGTCGAATACCTCGAGAAGCCGGACGACGGCCACGGCTTTCACATCGAGCGCAATCGGGTGGAGCTGTTCACGCAGATCGACGCGTTTTTGCGCAAGTACAATCCTGCGGACTGATTTTGAGCCGGCGCGGCCGAGCACCGGCTCGGCTGCACCGCGTCATCCACGCGGGCACATATGTCGTGATTCTGCCGAGCAGGTCCGGCTCCGAGGCCTGATCAGCGTACGGTGGCAGGTGGCGCGCCCGAAGCGCGCTGCCTTCAGGACACCGCCTATGAAATCCGTGCTGCTCGTTGACGACAACAACACTGTTTTGTTGACGCTGGGCGTCCGGCTGAAAGGCATGGGATACACGGTGTACACGGCGAAAGATGCTATCAATGCCGTCTCGACCGTTCGCAAGACCAGTCCGGATATCGTGATCCTGGACATCTCCCTGCCCGCCGGAGATGGATTCGTGGTGGCTGAACGTCTGCAGAACCTGTCTGGATGTGGCGCGACACCGATCATCTTTCTGACGGCCAGCGAAAACCCTTCGCATCGCGATCGCGCCCGCAAACTGGGCGCCGTTGCCTTCCTGCAAAAGCCCGTCGGGGCCACACAGTTGGCCGACGCCATCGAGTCGGCGCTCTCGCCGGGAGACCATTGGCAGCCGTCGACCGTGGCATGAACGCGCACTCGCTGATGCCGGCGCCTCAGTCATTCAGCATTCTGCTCGTAGACAACGACCCGATGGTCGTGCGGGTTCTGAATCGCATCCTGCAGGAGTTCGCGCCGATTCGATTTGCCAACTCCGGGCATGAAGCGCTGCGGCTGGCGCATGAAGCCGTTCCCGACCTGGTGCTGCTCGATGTGAACATGCCGGGGATGAGCGGCTTCGACGTGTGCAAGGCGTTCAAGCTCGATCCGGCCCTCGCGCATGTGCCTATCATCTACGTCACCAGCCACGTAAACGCGGAGCTGCAGGCGAAGGCGCTTCAGCTCGGTGCCGCCGACTTCATCAGTAAGCCGCCTCAGGCGCCCGTGGTGTTGGCGCGGGTGCGGACCTTTCAACGCATGAAGATGTTATCCGACACGCCGCAGAGAGCTGCCACGATGGATTCGCTCACAGGCGCTGTCACACGACATCAGCTCGAACGGTCTCTGGAAGACGAGTGCCGGCGAGCATCTCGTTCTACGTTGCCCCTGGCCCTACTGTTAGCGGATATCGACGGGTTCAGCGCGTACCACGCCGAATTTGGCAGTAACAACGGTGCGGCTTGCCTCAACTCCGTCGCCGAAGTGCTGCGTTCAGCAGCGAAACGCCCTGCCGATATTCTCGCCCGACATGCAGGAGGAACGTTCGCGATATTGCTGCCAGAGACGGACGCGAACGGTGCAGGCACCGTCGCACAACGCGCGATCGATTCAGTTGAGGCCTTACAGATACAACATGCCGCATCGTCAGCGACAACCCGCATCACCCTGTCAGTGGGCGGCAGTTGCCAACACTTCTCGCGCCAGACAACTCGCGACGCAGCCGCAGACCGCTCCGCGCAGACGCCACTCAGTAACACCATCGCGAACAATCTGATCGCTGCCGCCGAGCAGGCTTTGCGGGCTGCCAGATCCGCCGGCGGGTGCCAGGCGAGATGGGTCGACGCGGCCCTCGATTCGCGCAGCGGCGCCGATGACTGATCTGGGGATCAAGACACCCACACCCAGGCTGCTGATGCGCGGCTCGCAGATTGCAGCGTGGGCAGTGGCCGCCACCGCGCTGCTGGTCCTGTCAGGCTGGGTGTTCGACATCCAGGTACTGAAAAGCGTACTGCCCAGCTACACGACGATGAAGCCCATCACCGCGCTCGCCTTCCTGCTGGTGGGGCTCACGGCTGCCCAATTGCACAGGCCGATCTCGGTCGCGTCGCGATGGATGATCCAGATCGTCGCCCTGGTTGTCCTGCTACTCGGCACACAGACTCTGGCGGAATACGCTCTGGGCTCGAGCCTGGGTATCGACCGGTCGCTGTTTGCAACGTTTGGGTTTGCGACAATGCCATTAGACGGTCGCATGAGCGCGCTCGCGGCGTTCAACTTCATCCTGTTGGGCGCCGCAATGCTGATCCTCGCATCCCAGCGCCCGAGGCTGCAGCGCGCGGGCGACGTCGTGACGTACGGGGTCGCGTTGGTCGGAATGGTCGCGCTCGTCGGGTACCTCTACGGCGTACCTTCGCTCTATCGTTTGAATGCTTCCAATGCCCTGGCGGTGCATTCAGCGGTGCTCTTTGTCGTCCTCGCCATCGCCTTGCTGGCAGCACCGCCGGTCCGCGGCCTCGCGGCGATGCTCCTGGGCGAGGACGTCGGTGCAATTCTGGCTCGCCGGCTGTTACCGGTGGCCATCTTCGTTCCACCTCTGGTGGGTTACCTGCAGCTCGCCGGCGAGCGGCGGGGCCTCTACGGCGCCCAATTCGGGCTCGCACTGTTTGCGACTTCGAACGTGCTCATCTTCGTCGCGGTGATTTACCGCGCGGCCGTTTCACTGCGCGGCACGGACGTGGAGCGGCGCGAATCCGAGCGAGCGCTACACGAAAGCGAGCAACGATTGCGGCTGCTCATCCACAACGTGAAGGACTACGCCACACTCGTACTCGACCTGGACGGGCACGTGGTGAGTTGGAACGAGGGCGCGCAGCGACTGAAAGGCTATACCGCCGAGGAAATCGTCGGGCAACACTTCTCCCGCTTTTTTCCCCCCGAAGATCTCGCGACCCATAAGCCGGAAAAAATATTGATACAGGCCCAGGCCGAGGGGTCGCATGAAGACGAAGGCTGGCGAATCCGCAAGGATGGCTCGCGCTTCTGGGCCACCGTCCTCGTCGTTGCGCTCAAGGATGAGGAAGGTCGACTCTGGGGTTTCGGCAAGATCACGCACGATTGCACGGAGCGAAAGCGCCTCGCGGACGCCCGACGCGAAAGCGAGCAACGACTGCGCACTCTCACGGACAGCCTCACGAACGGCCTGGTCGTCGCTACGTTGGACGGGCAGATTTTTCACTGGAACAAGGAGGCCGTCACGCTGTTTGGCCTGGGCGACGGTGAGAACTGGCTGCGCAAGCTTCCCGAGCTGGTCGACACCTTCGAGCTTGCCACGCTCGATGGGCGCATCCTCGCGCTCGAGGAATGGCCGCTGTCACGCGTCATTGCGGGCGAAAAGCTGCGCAACGTCGAAGTCGCCTTGCGACGAATCGACGTCGAGTGGCAGGGGATTCTCAGCTTTTCGGGCGACGTCGTCGTGGAAGACAGCGGCAGGTCGGTCGCATTCCTGTCCTTCGTCGACGTGACCGCACGAAAGCGTTACGAGATCGAGTTGAAAGAGACCAACGAGCGCTTCGCGATTGCTTCGAAGGCGGCGGGCTTCGGCTTCTGGGATTTCGATATCGCGTCGAATACGCTGCGTTGGGACGATCAGATGTTCGCGCTGTACGGTCGATCGAAAAGCACGGGCGACCAACCTTACGCCCTGTGGTCGGACAACGTGCATCCCGACGATCGTAAAAGGAGCGAGGAAGCGCTGACCGAGGCGATAAAAGGGGCACGGGACTTTCACACGACGTTCCGCATCGTCCATCCGGATGGCGACATCCATCACCTGAAGGCGTCGGCCCGCGTCACGCGCGACAGCGAGGGCCATCCCGTCAAGATGATAGGGGTGAACCTCGACATTACCGAGCGCAAGCAGGCGGAGGGCGCCTTGCGCGCGAGCGAACAGCGTTATCGTTTCCTGGCCGAGGCCGTGCCGCAGATCATCTGGACCGCAACGCGCGACGGCAATCCCGACTACTTCAACCAGCGCTGGTACGAATACGCCGGCCTGACATCCGAGCAGAGCAGAGACTGGGGATGGCAGCCCATCGCGCACCCCGATGATGTGCGGAATTGCATCGCTCGATGGACCCACTCCCTCATGACCGGCAGCGATTACGATATCGAGTGTCGTTTCAAACGCGCCGCCGACGGCACCTACCGCTGGCACCTCGTGCGCGCCTCGCCTCTGCGCGATCGACATGGTGAAATCGTTCAATGGGTGGGCAGCTGCACGGACATCGACAACCAGAAGCGCGCGGATGAACAACTGCGAGAGGCGTATATCACCCTCGAACAGCGCGTGATCGAACGGACGATGGAGCTGAGCGCGACCCAGGCAGAGGCCGAACGAGCCAACCACGCCAAGAGCGAATTCCTGGCCAACATGAGCCACGAAATCCGCACCCCGTTGAACGCCGTGATCGGCCTGGGATACCTGCTCGAGCAGACGACGTTGACCGAGGATCAGCACCAGTACCTGAGCAAGATCCAGTTCGCCGGGCGCTCGCTGCTGAGCGTCGTCAACAATGTATTGGACCTGTCGAAGATCGAGGCGGGCGAAATGGCGCTCGAGGACGATTCCTTCGAGTTGCCGGAGCTGTTACAGAACATCAGCCAGATGCTGGCGTCACAGTCCACGGGCAAGGGGATCGAGCTGATCGTGCAGCTCGACCCGGAGTTGCCGCGCCTGGTCGTCGGCGATGGCTCGCGTCTGCGCCAGATCCTGATCAACCTGCTGAGCAATGCGATCAAATTCACCGATACCGGTCGCGTCGAGCTCAAGGTTTTCTACACCGAGCAAGGCAGCGATCGCATTCGGCTTCGCTGCGAAGTGATCGATACGGGAATCGGCATCGACCCCGCAGCGATCAAACGGATGTTCATCCCTTTCGCTCAGGCCGATGGGTCGACCACCCGTCGCTTTGGCGGCACGGGACTGGGCCTGGCGATCGCTCGCCATCTTGTCGAGCTGATGGGCGGTGAAATCGACGCCACCAGCGCCGTCGGCGTGGGCAGCACGTTCCGGTTCGAGATTCCGCTCCGAATCCTGCACAACGTCGATCCCAAGATCAGCGCGCAAGGCTTGCGCATTACCGTCATCGATTCAGGCGCCACGGAGAGATTGACGGCGATGGTGCGTGCGTTGGGCTGGTCTCCGCAGGTTGTCTGCAATGGCGAGGAGCTCCTGAGTTTCCTGAATAGCGCGCCGCCGAGCAGTTGGCCCCATGTGCTGATCGCGCCGCTGCAGCTGACGGACATGGATGCGCACGAGCTCATTGCGAGCCTCGAAAAGGCCTGCACTCACGGTGAATTGCCGCCGGTTATCGTCGTCACGGAAAGTGCGCAATCTTACCTGCTGCACCAACCGCGCATGCGCGCGGCGGACAGCCTGCTGGTGCTACCGTTGAGCAGCTCAGCACTGTTCAACGCCCTGAATGCCGCCGTCTCACAACGACCCGAGGGTCGTGAATACATGTTGCAGTCGGCCACCGATCTGGTGCATGCACAATGGCTGGTCGGTGTGCGCGTGCTGGTGGTGGATGACAACGCCATGAATCGGGAGGTCGCGCAGGGGATTCTGCAAAGCCAGGGCGCCATCGTGAGCACGTGCTCTGACGGCAAGAGTGCCGCGGAGTATGTGCGCAATCATCATCGGCAACTCGACGCCGTACTCATGGATGTGCAGATGCCCCTGATGGACGGTTGCGAGGCGACGCGACTCATCCGGGGCGAACTGAACCTGCGGACCCTGCCCATCATCGCGCTGACGGCTGGCGTGCTGGTGAGCGAGCGGCATCGCGCGCTCGAGGCGGGGATGAACGACATGGTCACCAAGCCATTCGATCCGCAGATCCTGATTCGGAAAGTGCGCTATTTCGTCGAACAGATCCGCAACGAGCCCATTCCCATTGCCATCCTCGATCGCAAACGCGACCTTCGCGCCGCGGACGGCCCGCCGATATCGTCCATCGATGCGGGCGTGGTGCGGCAGATCTTCGGAGAAGACGTGCTGCTTTTCAGATCGGCCCTGTCCCGCATGTTACGGGACTATGCCGAGTTCACCTCCCCCCTCTCGGTGTCGCTCGATGATCGAGGCGTGCGAAGCCACCTGAAGGCGCGCATGCACGAGTTGAGAGGCAGCGCGGGTCTCATCGGTGCGACCCGCATCATGCGCCTCGCCGGTGCGGCGGAAACGGCGCTCGAGCAAGGCCGGTCCATCGACATCGTCAGCCCCATCCTGGGGCAGCTGACCTCGGCGTTCTCCGAGATGCACGACGAGGCCCAAATCTGGTTGGCAAAACAAGCGGAACGAGACGCCCCAGCCGACGCCGGGGCAGCCCCTCTATCGACCATCGGCGCCGCAGACATCGATGAGCTGTACGCGCTGCTCAACACCCGGAACCTCGCGGCGCTCGATCAATTCAGCCGGCTTGTCCCATCGCTGAACGAGCTCCTGGGCGCGGTGCGCTTTGGGCGTCTTCGCGATGCCATGGATAACCTGGACTTTCCGCTGAGTGCGCGGTTATTGCGGGAGCCGCGCAAGGGGCTTCACGCTTAGCGGGGAGCTTTGTGCTGGGCGCCGTCGGCAGGCTCGAATGAGGCGATCGACGCAGGCCAGCAGATCATCGCGAATCCGTCGAGCCTGTATCGGGCGTTCAAGCTGACGATCTCGGTGTCTTATGGACCGGGCGGCAACGTCGTGAGCTTCATCGCCTCGCACGCGGAGGAAACGCCGGTGTACGAGATTCAATACTCGCCGAATGCGGGCTTCACGGTGTTCGTGCAGATTCCACCGGGAACGTCCCAGGCCACCTTGTTCCAGCGCTCGCCGAACGACACGGTGTGGTATTCGTTCGTGACGCTGCCGTACGGCACGGGATCTTATTTCGTGCTCGGAAGCGTGCCGGTTGGCAGCGAGATCCGAGCCATCGGGCAGAACCTCTGGCATAGACGGCTGCATGCGGAAGGGGATGCGCTGTCGCTTATCGTGAATCAGACGCCGGTGTGTACGCATTTGCCGTGTACGCCGATTGAGCCGGAGTGAGGGGACTGTGGGGGCGCGGGGGGTTGCTCTGCGCCCTCTTGCAAGCATAGGAGGCATGAATTCTCGTACTTTCATGCATCTAGACGAGGCCGCCGCCGCGCGTTACTTTGCGCGAAACGTGAATTGGGACGCCACTGTGTCAGAAATTGAAATCTTGGAACGTCGCATCGAGTGGATGCAGAAGAAAATGGATCGAGATTACGCGGCGCTCGCGGCAAGCCAGGCGGCGTTGAGCGACAAGGTCTATACCGTTCATCACGCCTTGTGGGACAAGATCGATGAGCGTTACGACCGGCTGAGCAAACGGCAGGAAGCGTTGCGCGACAAGATCGATGGCGTCGACCAGAGGCTCAGTGAGAAGATCGAGGCCGCTCACGGATCTCGGTAACGAGATCGCCGCTATAGCCACCGCCTTTGCCGAGCTTCGAGGCTTTCACAAAACCGTATCGCGTTTCCGCGGAAACGCGGCATTCCGTCGAACCGCCCGACCCCGCTATCTGGCGGCACTACTCCGGCAGCCGCAACTCTATCGCACGTGACGTGACCAACCCCGCATGACAAAATCGTGGCCCGAAATCATCGAGCGCTATCGAGAGTACGCAGGTGACTGGCGCTCGATTCACGCGCTCCAAAGCCTCGCTCGGCGGATCAATGAGACACCGCTGGCCGGCGCACTGTTTGCGTGGACCTCGATGTTCGATCTTTGCATCGTGCAGACGGCGGTGAGCTACCCCTACGAGGGGCCTTTCTTGCGGCTGTCGCCGGCGTCGAGGGATCAAGTGCAGTTCAGATACGAGGACACTCACGTCGAGGCGCATCAATGGCACCGAACAGTTGATGCAGACGACGTCATGCCACGCCTGCTCGAGTTTCTTGATCAGCTGCGTTGGTTTCCTGCAGCTGTACTCGAATCGTTGGGTAGCAAGAAAATCGGATGAGCTGCTGCCGAAATCACGGCCGCCGGTTAACCAGGCACCGGGTTCGGCGGTCATGGCGAGCCGCCAAAAAGAACTTCTCGATGATGCGCCGAGCTCGCGAAGGCTCGGCCTTCGCGAGCTCGGCGCGCAAGTGTTCGATGATTGCGTCATCGCTTACCGGTACTGGGTCGTTGGCCATTGGCCCCGTCCCTCGTCCTTGTCCTATGTTCTAGGACTGCGTGACAGTCTTCCGCGGACAGCTGTCCTCACTCCACCCTGCAAAGGGCGCCACATGACCTGGCATCAATCGGTATCGGGCAGTGACTCTGGACCCACCCGACTCTGCGGCTAGTCTTCCATCCACGATGCCTGAGTGCTTGGCACTACCATGTATTCGGCTAGTGCCCCTTCACCACACCCATCCTGGCGCCGTCGCCTTTACCCTCCCCGAATGCAAAGGCGTATAGTTGAATTTATAACAATACTGATCTGACTGGCAGATTTTGCGTTCCGGTCATATACAGGGAAAGGGGACGAGGAATGCCGAAGCATCAGATCCGCGTGGATTTGCGTGTCTATCCGCTGCTCGTCATTCAGAAGACCACGGCTGCATTCAGCGATCGCTACACCGCCACCATGACCCAAGCCGGCAACGATGCACTGATTATCGAGTTCGAAGTGCGTGCGGGCAGTATCCCGTTGCCGAATCTTCCTGTTTTATTTCAAGATCGCCTGCTCGATCTTTCCCTGCAGGAACAGATTGCGGCTCAAACCAAAGATATTCGTTTGGCACTGGTACGCGCGGCATTGGCCGAAGCGCTGCCTGAGTCCCCAGTAAAGCCGTGAGCACGCACGAAAGTTTTAAAGCCCGCTTTTCGGCTCCCAACGTTTTTCGATCCGCACAGGGTCGCTACCATCTCGCTCCCTTTCGCTTCGCTCGTATTCCAGGGGTCGAGGGCAAAGCTCTGCTGGTCAATGAGCTCGGTGAGTTCCATTTCCTGGATGAACCTACGTTCCGCCGCTTTTGCGACCTTTCCCTCGACTGTCATGAAGACGAGTTTTTCGACCTGCGTTCCAAGCATTTTCTGTTGGATGACCACGCAGAGGCGTTCTGGCCATTTGCCGTTTCACAGTACCGCACGCGCAAGAGCTTTATCTGCAGCGGTCCCGCGCTTCATATCTTTGTCGTCACGCTTCGATGCGAACATTCATGTCCGTACTGCCAGGTGTCGCGTCAAACCGGTGACGCGGGTGCTTTCGATATGTCCGCCGAGACAGCCCGTCACGCCGTAGATCGACTCTTCGAAGCACCGAGTCGCGACTTGAAGGTGGAGTTCCAAGGTGGCGAACCGCTGTTGGCTTTTGACCGGCTGCGCTGGATCGTTGAGCTCATTGAGCAACGTAACGCAACGGAACTGCGCAATATCGATTTCGTCATCGCTACGACGTTAAACGACATCACGCCCGAGCAGCTCGAGTTCTGTCGGGCGCATCGCGTCAGTTTGTCCACTTCAATCGATGGGCCTGAGGCGCTCCACAATCGCAATCGTCCTCGGCGTGGTCGCGATGGATTTCAGCGCACGGTTGCGGGCATCGAAGCGGCGCGTGGGGTCCTCGGAAACGATGCGGTCTCCGCCCTTACGACGATTACGCGCGAGAGCCTCTCACACCCCGAAGCGATCATCGACACCTATGTCGCGTTGAACTTCTCGTCAATATTTCTGCGGCAGTTGAGTCCCTACGGCTTCGCGCGCCTGACAGGCGCTCGCATTGGGTATAGCGTCGAGGACTTCATTTTGTTCTACCAGCGCGCCCTCGCTCACCTGGTAAAGATCAACCTGAAAGGACGCTACATGGAGGAGACGTATACGAGCATCCTCTTACAACATATTCTGACGCCGTTTCCGACGGGCTACGTTGATCTGCGCTCCCCCACAGGGGCCGTGCTCGGTGCGCTCGTATACAACTACGACGGTGCAGTGTATGCCTCCGACGAAGGGAGGATGCTCGCCGAAACCGGCGACTTCGCATTCCGCTTAGGTGCCGTAGATCAGTCATATCGAGCGCTGATGAACAGCCCTGCCGCTCAAGCGGCACTCGCCGCTGGTGTCGCTGAATCACTTGTCGGATGTTGCGATTGTGCATTCCTACCCTATTGCGGGGCGGACCCTGTGTTTCATCACGCCGAACAGGGAACGCTCAGGGGGCATCGGCCGACGAGTCCGTTCTGTCAGAAGCAATCGGCACTATTTCAGTTTTTGTTTCGCGAGCTTCATGACGGCAACACGGACACTGTGCGTGTGCTGACTTCCTGGCTTGCGCGAAGGCCGATCAGCGACATCGGCTCAATTTCCGCGGTCTAGGCGCCAGAGAATGCTTCCGCTTCATACGAGAGCGACAATTACCGGAACGCCGGGACGTCCGATTCTCAAAGTGATCGAGCTCACAGAGTTCCTGCGCTGCCGTTACAAGCCCTCAGAGTGCGCGCTGTGGTACGACGGCAGTGACGTTCTCCAACGGTCAAGAGCATTGACCGACATGGATTGGGGCGCGATTGTCTCGCCCAATGCCATCTCACCGCCCCTCTCTTGTGCTCGGTGTACCGTCGCAGCACCGGCCGTTCCCAATGTGATTGCCCCTGGGGACGTGATTCGGATCACTGAGCGCAATCACCTGGTCTCGATATTGTTCAGGCGAAAGGCACGGACCAACTCGCTGCTCGTCACGGAGCGCTGTAACAGCTTTTGCGTCATGTGCTCGCAACCACCGGTCGAGCACGATGATTCCTACCGCGTCAGTGAGCTGCTCGACGTCATTCAACTGATCGACCCCGAACTCTCCGTTCTTGGGTTGACAGGCGGAGAACCGACTCTGCTCGGGGCCAATCTGGTTCGGCTTTTGTCATGTCTGAAGTTGGAACTGGCGCGCACGAGGTTGCACGTTCTGACAAACGGGCGCCGCTTCAGCGATTCTGAGTTTGCGGAACAGATCGCCGCGGTTGGTCACGAGCAGGTTGTCTGGGCCGTTCCTCTTTATTCCGATGCGCCTGAGATTCACGACTATGTCGTCCAACGCCGTGGGGCGTTTGATGAGACGCTGCAGGGCCTGCTGAACCTGGCGCGTTTGAATCAGCGCATTGAGATTCGGATGGTTCTGCAGAAGGCAACCGTGCCGCGTTTGCCGCAGCTCGCCCACTTCATTGCGCGCAATCTGACATTTGTAGACCACGTGGCGTGGATGGGACTCGAGCCCATGGGCTTTGCTCGTCCTAACTGGACCGATCTGTGGCTCGATCCTGCGGATTATGTGGGCAAGCTCAAGGACGCCGTGCACCGGTTGTACGAGATGAGGATGGCGACATCTATCTACAACGTGCCGCTATGTGCACTACCGACGGAGCTTCGTCCGTTCGCCCGGCAAAGCATTTCGGATTGGAAGAACAGCTATCTGCCCGAGTGTGGAGGCTGCTCATTGCGATCAGATTGTTGCGGGTTCTTTTCGTCCGCTGAGCGCAAACATTTGCCCAGAAGCGTTCGGCCGATCCCCTCTACCGAGACTTCACTTTCTATTACCGGAGGAGCTGCTCGTGGCTAAGCTCAGTCGCTGGCTTTCAGGTCTCGTGGCATTTATAGGCAGTGCTGGATTTGCAGGAGCATTCGAGAACGCGGGAGCGCAGCCGCCGGCCGCGTCCGCAAACTCATCGATCGACACGTTGTACACGCGAGCCATCCGCTTGCGAAACACTTTACGACAAGGCGCTGGCTGGGTGCTCGCAGCCCATCGCAGCCATTCCAGTCACAGCTCCCACAGAAGCCATGCGAGCCACGTCTCTCACTATTCGGGCTCGAGCAGTGGAGGCACATATTCGCCGCCCCCTTCGCCGGCACCTCCACCCGCTTCTCCGCCGAGCGAACGCGCTCCGTCCTACACCACTCCCAGCAACGCTTCGACCGCACCCGCGGCGGAGGCGTCAACGCTGACGCCACAACAACGTCGTGAGCGCGGTGTCGCCGTGGAACACGGTGCGAAACTCCCTTCACAGTCGGAACCTCCTGGCCACGCGGACGCTGCCGCTGCGGAAGTAGCCAAGCTCATCATGCGCATTCAGCTTTCACTGAACTCTCGTGGTTACTGCAACTGCAAGGTAGATGGAAAATTCGGGCAAGGAACTCAGCTCGCACTGAAGAAGTACCAGAAAGATAATGGGCTGAAAGTGAGCGGGTTGCCGGACACCGAGACGTTGAAGATGTTGGATGTGGCGTTTTGAGCTGACCGAAGTACCGCTTAGTCATTTAGGTTGAATGCCGATGAACCGCAACCCGCCCAAAATCCTAGCCAGTTTATCCGTCAGGGACTCCTCCCGCAGTTCAATTGAATGGGTGCAAGTGCTGGGGCCGCTGTTGTTGTCTTGGCCCCTCGTTGCCCTTTTGATTGTCCTGTCATTCAGAGGGCCACTCTTCAGGGCCCTCGATCGCTTCGCTGACTCCGAAGGCAGCAAGGCCGAGATTGGCCCCCTCAAATTTGAGATGGGTCATCCTGTTTTGCCGCCGAAGTATCGCGCGCAAACGGTGGACGAGGAACGCGAGATCATCGATCTGTCGGCCACAATCGGTCAGATACGGGACACGGGTCCCGAAGCGACTACTGCTGGCGTAGCAATCGCCTATGCATTGCAGGCGGCGGTGAAGAATGCGTTGGGGCGAGACGTATCGGTGTCGGCTCGTGGCATCTACGAACTGGCGAGAAATTATGACGAGTGGCGAGGGACAGATTATGCAGGTACGTCCGTCAGGGGTGGCCTCAAAGCGGTTCAGCAAGTCGGCGTTTATTCAGAACACGAATGGCCATACGGGACGAGGCAGCCAATCGCAGGTGCTAAACCCACATACCGGATCTCGCACTATTCAGAGGTTCACGGCGTTGAGCAAATCCTGCAGGCTCTTCGAAACAAGCAGGTTGTAATTGCTACCGTTGATGTAACGGGAGATTTCGACAAACCAGATGCACACGGTCGTGTCACTATCAAGTTGCCGATAAATACCCTGGGCGGGAAGGCGATCGCAATTGTGGGCTACGACTCTGCGTCGGCTGAGTTCAAATTCGCCAATGATTGGGGTTCTACTTGGGGCGCCGACGGGTTCGGCCTGATCAAAGACACGGATTTGGCGCGCATCATGATGGACGGCTACATCGTTGAGCTGTGATGTGTCGTCCCTATTGATCAACGCGGTTCTGGATCCCGCCGCGTTCGGATCTTCGCAGTAAGTAAGGCCCTCGGGGCTGCACGATGCTTTCATCTTTTGCCGTGTCGGACCAATAACGAGTCAGGCACCCAGAAACACATCCACGCATTTCTCCACATTCGCAGCAAATTTGCCCGCTGCTCCCGCGCGCCCCTTGAGAAACAATACGGCGACTCCTCACTCTTTCTCAAGGACCCGCCAATGGAATCCCCCGCCCTCCCCATCGCCACCCTCGAAGCCCAGATCACCGAGCTCGCCGGCCATCTCAACTCCGCGAATCACCGCTTTCTCGAGCTCATCGCCGAGTTCGATCGGCGCGAGGGTTGGGCGGATTCTGTCACTCAGTCTTGCGCTCACTGGCTCAACTGGAAGTGCGGCATCGACATCGGCGCTGCGCGGGAGAAAGTTCGTGTCGCCCATGCGTTGGAAACCTTGCCGCGGATCTCGGCGTCGATGGCCCGTGGCGAGATCTCCTACTCCAAAGTCCGTGCGCTTACGCGTGTCGCGGACGCTGCGACCGAAGAGCTGCTCCTTTCGATAGCGCTTCATGGCACAGCCCACCATGTTGAAACGACCGTCAGGGCTTTCCGCCGCGCGCAGCAGATGGAAGAGCTTTCACGGGAGGCGCGTCAGCAGGCCGCGCGACGGCTCATATGGTCCTACGATGAGGACGGCTCGCTCATCATCAAGGCGACGCTGCCGGCAGAAACCGGCGCGCTGGTCCTGAAGGCATTGGAAGTCGCTATCGAGGACGCTTACAACGCACGGGACGTTTCCGCGGAAACGTCGGCCGCCACCGAGAACCCAACTCCCGGCGAGCAGCCGCCCTTCAGCGTCCGACGGGCCGACGCACTGGCGCGTATGGCTGAGAGCTTTCTGGCACACGGCACTCACGCGCTCTCAGCCGGCGACCGCAATCAAGTTGTCGTTCACGTCGACGCGCAAACACTGCGCGATGGCTCCGACGGCCGCTGTGAGCATGAGGACGGGCCGTCTCTCGCTGCGGAAACCGCACGCCGGTTCGGCTGTGACGCCAGCGTGATCGCTATCGTCGAAGACGAAAACGGTGAGCCGCTCAATGTCGGCCGCAAGACGCGTACGATTCCGCCGGCGATTCGCCGCGCGCTACACGCACGCGATAAGGACGGCTGTCGCTTTCCGGGCTGCACCAACAAGCACTTTGTGGATGGGCATCACATTCAGCACTGGGCCCAGGGCGGGGAGACTCGCCTTTCTAATCTCGTGCTCTTGTGCCGCTTTCATCATCGGCAGGTGCATGAGGGTGGTGTCCATGTTCAAGTGCTGGATGACGGTGCGCTTCGGTTTACCGTCAAAGAGGGACGGTCGTTTGCGTCGCCTGTGCCGGCGCGTCGGGCTGCTGAGCACTGTCGACCCAATGAACATGCGACACGCGGTAACTGGGCTCAGATCGTCGCTGATCTTTCCGAGAGTGGCGTCGCTATCGATCCATGCACGGCAGTAACACGTTGGCGTGGTGAGCGGATGGACTATGGGACAGCGGTCGATGCGCTGTTGTATCGGACGCGCCAGGCCGCCGCGGTCTCAGCGGCGGCCTCGTGACGTGACCCCGATCACGCCGCCACCACCCTCTGATGAATCCTCCCAATCGCATCAAGCCCCGACAGCACAGCGCCCTCCTGCCACCCGCCGACAGCGCTCGCGACATGCTCACCGGCCAGCACGACCCGCCCGTCCATCTCATATAGGTTGCGGTAGTGCTGCTTGCGCGTGTCTTCGGTCCAGCGGACGAAACAACCGTGCGAGCCCGGCACGCGGTGCCACGCAACGCTGATGCCGTGCTGGAACTCGGTGTCGTACTGCGGATGGATTTGCCGGCCGTACTCGAGCACCTTGCGCAGGCGCTCCTGCGCCGACAACCCGGCAAATTCCATCGACCACGCGCCCATCGCGAACGCACCGTAGAGCACGCCGGGCCGATCGCTGTTCAATCCGTGGCTCGGATAGGCGAGGGTCGTGATCGGCAGGTTGGTGTGCGAGAAGCCGCCGTAGATGGCTTCGTCCTGCTCCCAGAAGCGGCGTTTGAACTGCAGGCCCGCCTTGAACGACGACACGTAGCCCGCGAGTGCGTCGATGCCGTCCTTCATCGGCAGGCTGACCTTCAGGTCGATCTGGCTCAGGATCGACAGCGGGATCGTGCACACGCAAAACTCGGCAGTCGTAGTCCGTCTGCGGCCGCCATCCGTCAGGTCTTCGTACGCAACGCGTACGCCGCGTTCGTCCTGATCAATCGCGACGACTCGCGCGTTGAGGCGCACGATGTCGCGCAGCTCTCGCGCGAACGCCTTCGGCATCGCGTCCATGCCACCCGCCGGCTGGAACAGCGGACTCTGCAGGCCGCGATAACCACTGTGGTTCGACGTGCGCCAGATGCTGGCATCACGACTGAGCTTCAGCAGCTCTACGAACGGCAGCGGTTCGGTCGGGGCTGCCGTGCCGTCGGGGAAATCTGTGGCACCGTTGCCGCGCATGCGCGCGCTTGCTGGGCCGCGGGTGTAGCGGAACTGGCTGTCGAGACCCGCCCAATTGCGCAACACGTCGCGCAGCAACTCGCGATCGTCAGCCGTCAACGCATCGTCGAGCGCTTGCTGCCGCGTGGACTTGGCGAGCAGCTCGCCGACATATCCCTGGAAATCCGGCACCACCTCGTGCCAGCGTTTCGGGACGCCGCCGAACGCCTGCGTGGAATGCAGGAAGCCGTTGTAGTTCATCTCGATGAACGGCTCGAGCGGTACCTTCAGCCGGCGACAGTAATCAATGATCGCGCGATGGTGATGCGCGATGCGCCACGGGCCTGGATTGATGTATTCGCCGCGCTCGAATTGACAGTGCTGCGTTTCGCCGCCGAGCTCGACGACGCGATCGCCGCCGCGGATGGTCCACGATCGGCCGCCGACACGATTGGCGAATTCCAGCAACTCGACACGATAGCCGGCGTTGCGCAGCTCATACGCTGCGGTCAGGCCCGCCATGCCAGCGCCGAGCACGACAACACGCGTGCCGCGCGGCGCCCCAGTCAGAGTGGGCGGCCCGCGATACGGCGACTCCTGGGCGAAGCCGAGTGTGCTCATCGCCTGCAACATGGCGCCGCTGCCACCCAGCGCGCCGATCAGGCCCAGCACCTTGCGACGACTGGGGTTCATGCGGCGGGTCGCGCGAGCACGTGCCGATGCAGCCGCTCGACCGCATCCAGCGCTGACATGATCGTGCCGTCCTGCCAGCCACGATTGGAGACGCCCTCGCCCGCCAGCAAAATACGCCCGTCGATCGCACGCAGATTTTCGTAGTGCGTGCGGAGCAGGTCATCTGTCCACTGCGCCACGCAGCCGTGCGAGTAAGGGTTGCGGTACCAGCAGATCGCCATGCCGTTCTCGTATTCGGTGCGGTACTGCGGATGGATCTGCGCTCCGTACTCCAGCACTTTGGCGAGGCGTTCGGGCGGAGTCAGCGACGTGAATTCGTACGTAGCCGTCCCGCCGTGCAAAACCGAACCGTACAGCAAGCCCTTGCCCGAGCTGTTGAGCGCGTAGCTCGGATAATAGATAGAACGGATCGGCAGGTCGGTCATCGAGCAACCGCCGTAGATCGCCTCGTCCTGCTCCCAGAAGCGGCGCTTGAACTGCATGGCAATCTTGATGTCGTCGCCGAGTGGCACGGCATCCACAGCCGCACGCATGCCCGCGCCAACCTGCATCGGCAGCTGGCTCATGATCGACAACGGCAGCGTGCACAGGCACCAATCGGCCTGCGCGACCTCCGTGCGACCGCTGCGGCCATCGACATAGTCGACGCTTACAGAGCTCTCGGACTGCCGGATCGCAGTGACTTTCGCGTTGAACCGGATCAGATGACCCACTCGCTTTGCGAACGCCTTAGGCAACATGTCCATACCGCCGACCGGTTGGAATAGTGGCATTTGAAATTCGGCGGACGTCGGATGGTTCGGCCCGCGCCAAACGGCAGCGGCATCGCACAGCGCCAGTACGTCGGCGCGACTGAGGGGAGTCGACGACGGCGCGAGGCCGCTCGTGACATTGTAAGGTTCCGTGCCGCGCATGCGAGCGCTGGCGGGCCCAGTCACGTAGTCACCGTTGCGGTTCAAGCCACCCCATGAAGTAAGCAGCGAGCGAAGAAGGCGCGTTTCATCGGCACTCAGGCGCGCGGCAACGTTCGCGTCCTTCAGCAGCGCTGTGGTCAGTTCGGCGAGATAGCCCTGGAAGTCCGCAACGACATGCCGCACGCGTTGCGGCTTGCCGCCAAGCACCTTGCTCGAATGCACGAACCCATTCAGGTTGGTCTGCAGGAACGGTTCGACGGCAACGTCGAAGCGCCGGCAATAATCAAGGAACGCGCGATGCCGGTGCGAAACGCGCCAGGGCCCCGCGTTCATGTAAACACCCGGCGCGAAGCCGCAGTTCTGGGTCGCGCCGCCAAGCTCGGTATACGAGTCGCCACCGCGAATCGTCCACACTCGTCCGCCAACGCGCGTGTTGTACTCGAGGATCTGGACGTCGTAGCCCGCCTGACCCAACTCATACGCCGCCGTCAGCCCCGCGAGTCCCGCACCGAGGATCAGCACGCGGGACTTGCCGGGTTTGCCTTCGAGCCGCAGCGGACCGCGATAGCCGGATTCCGTTTCGTCAGCGAGCAGACGATCGGGCATCAGCGCCGAGGCGCCCGCCACGCTCACGAGCGCAAGCAAATCGCGCCGGCTCAGGGCCATCAGATACCCCACGCGCGCAGGAATTTGTTCAGCAGCGGCAGCACCAGCTCCGGCGACTGAAACGGCGCGTCGTGGCCCGCATCGATGATCGCGACTTCCGCGTGCGGCATCGAGCGAGCGAACTCCTCGACATTCTCCGGCGTGCGGCGTGGATACAGGCGTGTAGCGACCAGCAGCACGGGGCACTGGATCTTCGGCACTACATCAGCGAACGGCGTGGAAACAATCAGTGCATCAGTGAAGTGTTTGCTCTCGGGATCGTTCGATCGTTCCATCCCGACGAAACGACTCCAGCGCACTGGATCCGTTCGCAACTGCTTCGGATACGTGACGGCGTATGGATCATCCGGATGCGGCGGGATAACGGGTCCCGATGGCGGGTCTCCCGGCTTGCGAGGCACGAGCACCGACGACGGGCTGACGACGATGACTCCACGCACACGCTCAGGATATTGCGCGGCGTACTGCAGCTGGATCGAACCGCCGAACGCAGTGCCGATCATCGTGACCTTGCCCGTGAGCTTCAATGCCTGCAGCAGCGCCTCGAGATCGCCGACCTCCTGCTGCATCGTCACCGGCTCAGTGAGCTTCTGCGACAACCCCGATCCGCGAATGTCATAGCGCAGGATCGTGCGATTGCGCTTCGCCAGCGAAGGCACCAGTTCGTCCCAGTATTCCAGCGTCTTGCCAGTGCTCGGCAAGAGCACAACGACATCGTCGCCGTTGCCGGTGAGCTGGTAACGCAGCACGACACCGTTCACCTCGATCCACGCAGGAACCGGCGCCGTATCTCGGGCGAAAGCCGGCCCGCAGATCAGACCCGCGACGAGGACCATCGCGCTGAAAAACAGTCTCATGGACGCACTCCTGCGACGTCTTTGGCCTTCAGCTCATCCGTGTACCGATTGCCGAAATGCGTGCGCACGTAATTGACCACTGCAGCCACCTGGTCGTCGTCGAGCAGCTTGCCGAGTGCCGGCATCGCCTTGCTGCCATTGACGACGATGACCGCTGGATACAGCGGTGAAACCAGCTTGGGATTGCTTGCGAGCGCCGGATACGTCGCCGCACCGACCGCGCCTTTGGCATCCGCCATGTGGCAGCCCTGGCAGATGGCGCGATACAGGAATGCGCCATCGTTCGACACAAAGTGATCCGGGTTGGCGAAAGACGGATCGGGCGCGCTGTCCGCGGCCCAGCCCGCCGGCGCGAAGCCGGCGAGCAGGGTCACGACCAGGCACATCGCCTCAAAACGCATACGTCGCACGCATGTAGTAGAACCCTCCGTTGAATCCGTAGGGCGAGAAGATCGGATACGGGGTTCCACTCGCCGCATCGTTCTTCGTCACCGCAATCGAACTGTTGACGGCCGCCAGCAGGTCCGGATTGATCTTGTTCGGATACTTGTTGAACAGATTGGTCGCACCGAGCGTGACCTTCAGCGCCTTGGAGAAATCCCAGCTCAGGTCGAGATCCGTGATCACCGCTGCGGACACCGTGTTCAAGTACCACGCACGCGCGCCTGTTGGCGTGCTCGTGGTGCTCGCCCACGACTCGCTCTTGCCGTAGATCTTCTCCAGCAGGCTGACCGTCAGCCGACCGAATTCGAGACGGCCGCCGAGATTGACGACGTACTTGGGCGAGGCCGTCGACAAGTTGGCGAGCGTCGTGTTGCTATACACAGGCGAGCCATTCAGCGCCGCGACCAGGGCGGGATCGAATGTCCTCACCCGCGTCACCTCCGTGTCGTTATAGGTGGCGCCGACTTTCCAATCCACCGACGCCGGGCCGTACTTCACGGGGAATTCGAACGCCACATCCACACCGCGTGTGCGGGTGTCGACTCCGTTCGTGAACAGCGTGACGCCAGTGCTCGTCACGCCCGCGCCGTTCGTCACCACACCCGAGGCCGCCAGCACATCATTAACGAGCTGCGAAGCCGTGGCACCATTCAGCGTGCCATACAGCGTGCTGCTGGCAACGATGCGATCCTTTACGTCGATCTGGTAAGCATCGATGCTCGCCGTCATGCGCTCAGTCGGCCGCAGTACCGCGCCGATACTGTAGTTCGTTGAACGCTCCGGCTTCAGATCGCCCAGTCCCAGAATGCCCGCAGCCGCGCCGTTCGGCGGCAACTGCGCAGAAATGCTGGCCGGACCCACGCTGATCGCCGAGTAATATTCCTCTGCGAGCGTCGGTGCGCGAAAGCCGGTGCTCACCGTACCGCGAAGCGCGAAGGCCGGCGCAAAGTCGTAACGCGCTGTCGCCTTACCGACCGTCTTGCTGCCGAAGTCGCTGAAGTGCTCGAAACGCGTCGCCAGATCGACACGCAGCTTTTCCGTCAAGAGGCCACCGAGATCGAGATAGGCGGCCTGGCTCGTGCGCGTGTGCAGTCCGGAATCCTGCGGCGAATAACCGGCATTGCCAGCAGCGCCGCCGTAGTTCCACGCCTGAATGTCGCCTGAGGAAATCTCATAACCGTCGCGACGATATTCGATGCCGAAGGCCACGTTGGTGGCGCTCGCGAGGCCGAAGTCGAAGTCGCGATTCACGTCGAGATCGGTGGTCCACTGAGTCGAGATGAGTGCACCGTCGTAGAAGTCCGTCTGCGACAGAAGGCCGGTGGTCGCGTAGTACGTCGTGTTCGCCGAATCGCGCGTGTAGATGTCGTTGCGGTCGCGACCGTACGTGGACGACAGATCCCACCGCCAGCCCGCCAGTTCGCTCTTGAGACCGACGGTTGCGCCGTAGTCGGTCTCATCGATGGACTCGACGGGCGAGAAACCGAACGGGTAAGGATAGGTCGTCACTCCGCCCGAGGTGTACTTGTAGACGTTGGGCAGACGATAGTTCTGGTAGGCGTCCGACGACTTGGTGCCGTAGGTCCCGAAGGAATAGAACTGCATGCCGCTGCCGAAATCGTAGCCGCCGTCATAGCTCGCAACCTGCGAGTGATAGGCCGCGTCGCCCTGGATCCAGTTCAGGTACGGATAGCCCGGTGCGGAAAGCATGTTGTTGTTCGGCGCGGTCGCAAGGTTGCTCGCCGCGGTGGTGCGCACGTCAGGGTCGCCATGGAACGTGTGACCATGGTTGCGCACTTCGCCGGACAGATTCAGCCAGGCATTTTCGCCCGGCGTGAGGCCGATGTTGGCGGAGTAGCGAGTGGTGCCGCCGGTGGTCGAGAACGGCAGCGTGTCGCCCGCCAGGCCATCGTCGAAATTCTCGCCGTACATCGCGCTCACGGTGCCGCCCGAAGCGCTTTTCTTCAGGATGATGTTCACCACGCCCGCGATTGCGTCGCTGCCGTACTGGGCGGCGGCACCATCGGTGAGCACTTCGACGTGATCGATCGCATCGATCGGAATGAAATTCAGGTCCGCGGACGCGCCGCCCACGAAACCCGAGGCATTCACCGCCAGCGCCGAAGTGCCGTGGCGACGCTTGCCGTTGACGAGGATCAGCACGTGATTGGGGCTCAGGCCCTTCAGGCGCACCATCAACGTCATCGCGGAGCTGCCGTTACCGAAGGTCTGTGAAGTCAGCGAGGGGATCAGCTGCGACAGCGCCTTCATCAGATCGGTGTTGCCGCCGGCGGCCTCGATCTCTTCCGGCTCGACCACCTGGATCGGAGTCGGGCTCGCCGCGGCAGACAATCCGCCCTGACGTGTGCCCGTGACCACGACTTCCCCGACTTCGCTCGTCGCCTCCTGGGCCCAGAGCGCCGAAGAGCTCAACGTGGCGGCTACGAAGAGTGCAATGGCGCTTTTGCTGGCGATCGGACCCGTGAATGTGGGAACCGCCCGCCCGAATGTCGACTTCATCGTTTCTCGTCTCCTGCGTTTGGAACGGCTGCACGCAGCCGGCTTAGGCACAGTATGCATTTGGTATGCCACTGGCACGCCACCTTGCGCAGGACAGGAATCCTCGGTAACGATTGGGCCGCTGAGCTCGTCATCTCGCTGGTTTTAAAGGCGTTTCGTGTGACTGAGCCAATCGAGATGCAGGTGGAGACGCGTGACCCGTAGCGCGCCTCGATGACGCCGTGAGCCTCATCGTTGTGCGCCGTCGGGCTCTATTGGTGCGATCCGCCATCCGCTGTTCGTTTATCGATACAGCGACAGCGGGTTCCCGAGATCCATCACGCTCCACCCAGAACGGCAAGCACCGCTTCACGCAGCAGCTCTGTGCGGGAGGCAGACCACGCCGCTCGCTGCCTGAACGTCGATTGAAGAGTGTGATTTCGCAGGGCGAGCGGAGCGACGGCCGGGTCGTCCGCTTCACAAAATGCAATGGTGACGCGATCCCCTTCGCGTAACGCCCAGTCGCTGGCCACAGTGATGAGTCGATGATCGACAACAAATCGCCGCAGGAGAAGCGTGTCTGCGACCGCTTCACCCCACAGGATTTCGACCTCGTCGCGCAGATGGCACACGGTGCCGCTCAACACGGTCAGCGAGCCGCGACGATTCATTTCGTCAGCCGGATTTGCCCGCGTAGGCGACGACTTCGATCTCGACCTTGGCATCGGACACGAGCTCCGAGCGCACCACGGACCGCGCAGGCAGCGCCTCGCCGAAATACTCTTCGTACACGCGGTTGAAGCTCCAGAAGTCGCGGGTATCGTCGAGCCACACGGTCGCTTTGACCACATCGCGCAGACCGAGCCCGGTCGACTCGAGAATCGTGCGGACGTTCTCGATGGTGCGACGGGCTTGTTCGACGATGCCGCCCGGCACGACTTCACCATCCGGACCGGCGGCGATCTGACCCGACACGAACACGAAATCCCCAGCCCGCACGGCTTTGGAGAATGGCAGCCGCTTGCCGCCGCCCCCGGGCGCACCGGCGCCGAAACGTTGAATGCTCAAGAGCCCACCTCACGATTGGAAACATGCCACGGGATCGCGCGTCGCTCGGCAATCTCCGTCGCCCAGAAAAACAGCATGCCCAGCACCGAGAGCAGCAGGATCGCCGAGAACTGCCGCGTGACATCGAAGTTCGACGACGCCGACAGAATGACGTACCCCAGCCCCGAGTCGGCGCCGACGAACTCCGCCACCACCGCACCGATAACCGCCAGCACGGAGGCCATCTTCACGCCTGCCAGGATGCTCGGCAGCGCCTGGGGCAAACGGAAACGCCAGAAAATCTGCGCGTGGGAGGCGCCCATCGATTGCGCGAGATAGATCATCTGCGGCGAGGCCGATCGCAAACCCACCACCGCGTTGATCACCACCGGAAAGAACGCGACCGTCACGATGATCGCGATCTTCGGCGACATTCCAAAACCGAACCACGCGAGCATGACCGGCGCGATGGCCACCTTCGGGATCACCTGCGAGCCGACGATGAGCGGATACAAGGCACGGTCCAGCACTTTCGAGGTCGTGAGCAGAATCGCCACGGGAATGCCGACCAAAATGCTCACTGCAAAACCAATCAACACTTCGGCCGACGTCATGCCGATGTGCGGCAGGAAGTACTGCCAGTTTTCGTACAGATCCTTTGCAATCGCCGAGGGCGCGGGCAGCAGGTAAGAGCCGATTTCGAACACCGCACAGCTCAACTGCCAGACGGTTACGAGCACCACGAGCGCGATCCAGGCGTACGGCACTTCGAAGCTGCGGCCCTTGCGCGTGACGGCATCGAGGTCCTGAATCGTGGTGTTCATCTCATGTCTCCAGCAGGCGCGCAGCCTGCGATCAAAGGTCCAGAACCAGGCGCGGACTCAGGCTGCCGGAGCAGCAGATCATCATCTTGCGGTTCGACGCGCGCTCGCGCGCCGAGAGCACGTGGTCACGATGATCCGGCGTACCTTCGATGACGGCGGTTTCGCAGGTTCCACACACGCCGGACATGCAGGACCGCGGCACATCCATTCCTCGCGCCAGCAAGGTTTCCAGAATCGTCTTGTTTTCCGGCACGAAAATCAGTGTGCCCGAGCGCGCCAACTCCACCTCGAATCCGCCTTTCGCCGGCGCTTGATCCGAAGCGAAGTACTCGACGTGAACGCACTCCGGTGGCAATCCTGAGGTGGCCTGTTCGAAAGCTTTCAACATCCGGGCGGGGCCGCAGCAATAGAAGTGAGTGCCAGGTGGGTGAGCACCGATCACCGCCGGCAGGTCCAGCATCTTCTGTCCCGGTTCCTGATCGAACACCATGGTCACTCGCCCCGCGGCCGAACGCTCGAGCTTCGCAAAAGAGCTGAGGAATGCGGCCCGGGAACGAGTGCGGCTCGCGTAATAGAGCCGCCATTCTTTACCCAACGCCTCGAGCCTCTGAATCATGCAGGACAACGGCGTGATGCCGATGCCTCCACCGATCAGCACGGTGAGGGGCGCCAGTTCGTCGAGCTCAAACGAATTCGCCGGTCGCGTCACTTGGACGATATCCCCGACCTTCAAGCCGTCGAACATGAACGCCGAGCCCCCGCGACTCTCCGCCGCGCGTTGAACCGCCACACGGTAGCGATTCAGCGGCCCGCCACTGTCGAGCAACGAATAGCTGCGCTCGATGCCGCCGGGCAACCGCAGATCCACATGAGCACCGGCCGTGTACGGCGGCAGCGAAACCTCATCAGGGGAACGAAACTCGAACGAGCGGATGTCCTCCGCCTCGTATGTCACGGAGTGAAGACGCAGCGATAGAAACGCGTCGCTCAAGAACCCGTGCCCGCCGGACGAACGGCGTTCTTCATCGCCTGCTCGTAGCCTTCGATCCAATCCGTATTTTCGGGCACGACCATGTCGCCGCCGCGAGCATTGCGGCTGATCGACGGATCATCGACGACGTCCGGCAGCTTGCCGCTCTTCGCGAACTCACGCGCCGCTGACAGCAACGCACGCCGAGTCATCATCACCATGCGATCGCTCGAAGCCAGATGCTCCATGGAACGATCGACGATCGGCCCCATGCTCTCGATCATCGCCTGATCCTGCAGCGGAATGCCGACCACGCCGATGAACGTCGACTTCAGTGTCTCGGGCGTGCGGCCATAGTCATCTGAGCTGTTATGGACAGAGCGCCAGCGACCCATCCAGTCGGTGGTCGTGGGCTTGTAGTCGAGCGGGCGCGCCAGATGCGGCACGACCGTCCCGTCCTTGTAGCGGATCGCCGTGTCCTTGCCGGAACCGCGGAACAGGTCGATGTTGAAAATCATCGTGTTCTCGTCGTCGATCGGCACCCACGCGTTCACCGACACGTTCGACTCGATCATGTCGCTGGGATACGTGACCCAGAACGGGAAAATGAAACACGCGAAGCGATGGTGATCATGGCCGGGCATCGCCGAGCGCTGTGCGGAATACATCGTGCCGAACGGCATTTCCGCCACGTTGATCTGCGGCGCCTTGTTGATGACGGTGTAGCGCTGCATCTCTTTCTCGTCGATGCCTTCGCCGTCGATGAGCCCGGCATGCAGGAATCCGAGATGCGACGTGTCGATGTCGCCCTCGAGGTTCTGCAGCCAGTTGCAGTCACGATGGGTCATCGCGATGCCCGAGCCATGCATCGGGCCGAAGGTGGCTTCGATGTCCGGCAGCGGCGGAGGCGTCTCACGCTTGCCCATGTAGACGAATACGATTCCGCCGCGCTCGGAGGTCTTGTACGCATTGGCCTTGGTGCCCGCGGGATAGCGATTCTTGTCGGGCAGGTTCGGCTGATCGAGACAGTTTCCTTCGACGTCGAACTTCCAGCCGTGATAGCCGCAACGGATGCCGCCCTGTTCATTGCGACCGAAGGCCAGCGAGGCACAGCGATGCGGGCAACGGTGATCGAAAATGCCGACACGACCCTGCGTGTCGCGAAACGCGATGAGCTTCTCTCCCAGCAGCATCAATCGCATCGGCATCCCGTCCGGCGCCAGCTCCGCCGACTTGCACGCGGGGATCCAGAACTCGCGCATGAAATTGCCCATGAGCGTTCCGCGTCCCACGCGGGTGATGGCTTCGTTGTCTGCTGCGGAAAGCATGCTCGGTCTCCGTTCGATATTTCAGGGTGTCGCGGCCGGAACGGCGACACCGGACTTCAAGAGGTTCTGCAGAGCCGTGGCCGACGGCTCGCGGATCTGCGCGGAATCGGTCATCGGCTGGGCGGCGAAGGCGTTCGGCGGATAGACCGTCGCCTCTTGCATGAGCGGGCGATACATCTCCCAGCGCCCTCGCAAAATGGTGTTCGCAAGCCCCAGATCACGGCGCGCGGCGCGCAGCGCTTCGAGATCGATCTGCGTCGAGACCGCGATCGTTTCGTTCGTTTCCGCGTGGTACGCGAGCGTGTTGCCGCGATAGTCGACGATGCGCGAACGTCCGCCCAACACCTTGCCGTCCATCGAGAAGCCGATGGATCCGGCGACGTTCGCGCTGATCACATACATCATGTTCTCAGCGGCGCGCGCAATCTTTGCGGCCTCCTGCCCTGCCGACAGCTCCTCGTTCGTCGGATGCAGCAGCACTTCTGCTCCGCGCATCAAGAACGCACGCGACACTTCGGGAACTGCAATTTCACCGCAGGCGATGACGGCGAGTTTCCCCAGCTCGGTATCGACAACGGGGAACGTGCCTTCAATGCCGTACTCCGCGAAGTAGGTATCCATGAAGTCGTGAGGCGACGGCCACAGCGCCGTGTTGATGCGGCGATAACGCAGGATCACGTCACCGCGCGGATCGATCAGGAAACAGGAATTGAAGAATCGGCCCGGCCAGCGCGGATCGCGCTCGAACAGGTTGCCCGCGATATAGATGCGATTCCGGGCGGCCAGCTGCTGCAACGGCTCCGTTGCACGGCCCGGAATCGTGTCACACGCCTTCTCGATCCAACCTTCGATGGTCGCGCCGTGCGGTGGGCCCTGGAAAGCAAACTCCGGCAGCACCACGAGACGCGGCGGTTGCGCGCTATCACAGGCCTCCTGAATGAGGCTCACGGCGCGCATGACATTGGCGTCGATGATCGCCCAGGCTTCGGCTGGGGTGCTCGCCTTGGCGGCGAGCCACGACTTCATCTGGATACAGGTTGCGCGCCAGGGCGCGACGGGTTTCGTCATCATTCATTCCACGAATTTATTGGTGTAGATCCGATCGGCGGTCACACTGGCGGGCAACTCGTAATAGTCGCGCATGACACTCAACATGCCGTCGACGTCTTCTTTCGCGAGCCAGCCGAAAGGCTTCTCGGCGCTGTTCTTCGTACGGAGATAAGCAGGAACACCGGCGATTTCGCTTGCGAGCACCGTGCGATCGCCTTCGGGACGCGCACGCAGGATCGCATCCACCGCTGCCTTCGGGTCTTTCGCGACATCTGCCGCGCCCTGGCGAGTCGCGAGGATGAATTTCCGCAGGATGTCCGGCTTCGCCGCCATCGTCTTTTGAGTCACGAAGAACGACGTGCCGAGCGTGTTGAGACCCGACTCCGCGAACAGCATGGGCTCGTTGATCGGTTTCACCCGGGCGATCTTCAGTCCGTCCTGGAGCGCCCACGCGCAAATGAAATCCACGTCGCCGTTCAGCAGTGACGTGATGGCGGCGCTGTGATTCAGCGTGATCTTGCGAATCTTGCGGATGTCGACATGGTTGCGAGCGGCGAAGGCGACGAAGAGGCGCTGGGCCTCATCGCCGGCGACCGCGCCCCAACGCTTGCCTTCCAGATCCTTCGGGCTCTTGATCCCGGAGGACTTGAGCGAGATCACAGCTTCCGGCGCACGCTGAATGAGCCCGGCAATTGCGGTGATGGGTACACCCCGCGATGCCGCCATCGCGAGCGCCGAAAGGTTCGCGAGGCCAATCGTATCGTTTCCGGAACCGACGACCTGCAGCGTCGAAATACTGCCCTGACCGTTGCTGATCTGCACGTCGAGCCCTTGCGCAGCGTAGTAGCCGCGCTCCTTCGCGACGAACAGCGGCGCGTGATACGCGCCGGCCAGCCAGTCCAGACGAACCGAAACTTTCTCGAGCGGAGCCGCCGGAGCGGGCGCGGCGGTCGCCACGAGCACGACGAGCGCGCCAAGCCAGGCACGCAACGTTTTCTTCATAGCCTCAGCTCCTTCATGAACTGCAAAAACACGGGAGCGGTCAGCTCCGGCGATTGATAGGACGCGAAATGCCCGGTTTCCAACGCAACGAAACGGCCTTTCGGAATCTTCGTTGCGAGCTCGCGAACCTCTCCGACCGGTCGCACGAACTTCGTGGTGGCGACGAGCAAGGTCGGGCACTGGATCTTCGGCAACACGCCCGCGAACGCGGTTGTGTTGATCAGCGCTTCTGTTGCGATCTCGCTGTCGGGATCGTTCGCATAGTACATGCCGAGATATTTGTTCCAGCGTTCCGCGTTCGCACGGAACTCCACGGGATACGTGACTTTCAGTGTTCGCTCATCGGCCGCGCGAGCGGCCGCAGGATCGGCGGCGGCGTTGACCCGCGCCCGCGGCGGCTTGGCGGCGAGCACCGCAGAAGGACTCGTCACGACCACGCCCTTCACGCGATCCGGAAACTGCGCGGCAAACTGGAGTGCGATGGAGCCGCCGAGCGCGCCGCTCAGCATGACGACAGGCTTACGCAACTCGAGCGCATCGAGCAGCGCGCGCAGATCGTTGACTTCATCCTGCATCGTCACCGGCCCCCGGAATTTTTCCGAGAGGCCGAAGCCGCGCAGGTCATAACGCAGGAACGTTCGATTGGGCGCCTGCAGCGTCGGGAGAATCTCGTCCCAGATCTCGAGAGGAACCCCCGATTCCTGCAGCAGAACGACTGTGTCCGAGCCCTTCCCGCTGAGCTCGTAACGCAGCGTCACGCCATTCACCTTGGCCCATTCAGGCACGGCGAATGTCGTCATGGGGAGCGCGGTGAGCATCAACGCGAGCAGGAGCTTTCTCATCGGCCCAGCTCCTGCAAAAAGTTCTGAACGAGCGGCGTCACCAGCTCCGGCGATTGCACGCCCGCGTAGTGCCCGGTTTCGAGCTCGACCAGGCGCGAATGGGGAATGGCGTCCGACAGCTCCCGCACGGCTGCAACCGGCTGCACGAACAAGCGGCCCGCGGCCACGATCACCGGACAGCGGACCCGCGCGAAAACGTCTTTGAAGCCGACGCTGTACACGGCGCGCATGGTCAACACCGCGCTGGTCGGATCCGCCGAATACGCGACACCGAAAAAGCGAGCGGAACGATGCTCGTCCGTGCGCAATACGGGGGGATAAACCGTATTGAACTCCCGCTCGCGATCGCCAAGCGAAGCGGGCGCGGCGCCGGGCGCAAGCGGATCTGGAAACTTCGCAAACTGCTTCGGGTTCTGCACAAGAAACGCGGTGGGCCCGAGCGCGACGACGCCAGCGGCACGATCCGGATAGGTCGCTGCGAACTGCAGGGCAATCGTCGCGCCGAACGTATCGCCGATGAGCACGGCCGGCTCGCTCAGGTCCAGCTCGTCGAGCAGAACGCGAAGATCCTCGACCCACACGTCCATCGTCACCGGTTCACGAATCTTCGTAGACAGGCCCGCGCCGCGCTGATCGAAGCGGAGCACCGTGCGCTCCTTCGACGCGAGAGCCGGGGCCACTTCATCCCAATTTTCGAACGCGGTGCCGAGTGAATGCAGCAACACCACCGGCTGCTGGCCATTGCCCGTGCGCTGATATCGCAGATAAGTCTGCGGAGCGACTTCGATCCACTGCGCCGGTTGCGCTGCTGGTTTGGCAGTTACCGCACGCCCGCCTTCGACCGTCACCGCGTGGGTGCCGCAGCCCGCGATCACGAGCATCAAGGTGCCCAACAACATGCGCATCACGTCACCCTCACGAAATCGAATCCACCGCTGTCGAAGGCGGTCGCGAGGGAACAGCATGCACGTGGTATACCATTGGGACGCCGCCGCCGCAATCTCTGCCCAATGAGAGGTCTGCGAGACGGCACGCATACGTTGAAGGTTTCGGGAAATCAGCGGACTGGCGAATGAGTCCGTTGCAATTTTGATGCACGCGGCCGCTGGGCCGGCAGACTCGTGCAGCGCTGCCTGCGAATCAGCGCCGCACCAACAGGAGGCGAATGGTGCGGCGTCGGTATACCATCGCACCAAATGGAGCCATGGACCGGCGGCTTGAAGTGGCGCGAGAGCGCAACTCAAATGGCTCGTCACGCCATGCGTCGGTAAACTTCGGCAGCGATTGCGGTCATCGGCAGGAAACGGGAGAGGGTCGGAGTGGCACTCCAGAAAAAGAAAGACGTGGCGCGGGGCAGAGCAACCCGCGTCGGGGTGATAGACGTTGCGGAGTTGAATTCGGCAGATCGCAGCCTGCGTGAGCTCGCGTACGATCGACTGCTGGACATGCTGTTGTCAGGACAATTGCGCTCCGGCTCACCTCTGCAGGAGCGACGGCTTGCCGAGGCGCTGAAAATCTCGCGCACCCCCGTGCGGGAAGCCTTGCGCCAGCTCGAGACCGAAGGGCTGGTCATGCGCCAGATGGGCCGCCTCATGACGGTTCCGCAGATTTCCACGCAGGACTACATCGAGATCCTCAACGTGAGAAAGCTGCTCGAAGTGGAAGCGGCGGGCCTCGCAGCGGGAAAGATCAGCAAAAGCGCTGCTGAAGAAATGCGCAAAGCCGTGTGGGATCTCATGGAGGAAGAAGACCCTTCCCCTGCCCGGCACTGGCAGGTCGACGACCTCGTGCATTTCACGATTGCCGAAGCGGCCAATAACAAGCTCCTGACCATGATGATTCGCGATCTGCGTCGGCGAACCCACGTGTTCAACACACGCCGGATTCCGTCACGGCGTCGTCCAGGCGCGCTGGAACATCTCGCGCTCATCGATGCGCTGGCAGCGGGTGACGCGGACAAATCCCGCCGCCTGATGGCCGAGCACCTCGACAACGTGAAGTCCGCGATCATCGCTCAGGTTCATCCGACACCGAGTCGCGAAACCTGATCTTGGCGCGCGCCGACCGGCGCGCGTCACGCCTGCGCAGGCACTCGCCCGCTTCGCTGCCTCTGAGGCGCTTCTTCGACGCCCTCCGAAATCGCTCGCTTGACGATTTTGGTATTCCAATGGCATATCTATGGCGCACTCGATGCTCGGGTGGCGTTCCCGATCCTTCAGGCGACTTCTTATGACCATTGCGCCCTGGCGTGCGACCAGCGTCCAGATGACCAGCGACCTTGCGGTAGCCGCGGCCAATCCCACTGAAGCGTGGGAGGTCATTCGCAGGAATCTCGCAACCGGCATGCGACTCATCGAGGCCGCGCAGGCGACACAGCCGGCGCAGGTTTATGTGACGCCGGAGTTCGCCTTTCAGGGCGCGCCCCAGGGCATGCCGGTCGAACGATGGATCGCGCAGGCGTGCTGCTCCGTGCCCGGTCCCATCACCGAGCCGCTGCAGGCACTGGCCGCGAAGCTGGGCATTTACATCGGCGGCAACCAGTTCGAAACCGCGGCCGAATGGCCCGGTCGCTATTTCAATACGAGCTTTCTGATCGACGCGCGCGGTGAGCTGATCCTCCGCTACAGGCGCGTAACGACTGCCGCATTCCCCTCGCCTCACGATTTCATGGATGACTATCGCGCGAGCAACGACGCGAAACAGACGTTCCCCGTCGTCGACACGCCGCTCGGATGTCTGGCGATGATCCCGTGCATGGAAATCACGGTTCCGGAAGTGTCGCGCGTGATGATGATGCAAGGCGCGGAAGTGATCCTGCATCCGACCAACGCGAAGAAAAGCGCCTCGGAAGACGCTGCGAAGATCGCCCGGTGTGCCGAGAACAAGTTCTATCTCGTGAGCGCGAACGTGGCGGGTCCGATCGGGTTTTCCGTCGACCGCACCGAAATGGGCGGCCGCTCGCGCATCGTCGATTTCGAGGGCCGCGTTCTTTCTTACTACGAGGGAACGGACGACACCACGTGCGTCTCCGCACTCATCGACATCGAAGCGTTGCGGCGGAATCGTCGCGACGACGAAAGCCCCTCGGGCCTGCTGCGCGCCCGCTGGGAGATGTATCTCCCCTTCTTCGAGCGCGCGAGCTTCTACCCGCCGAACGGCTTCCTGAAGGAGCCGATGAAGGCGATCTCCGACACCCAGAGATTGCTCGACGCCTCCCGCGACAACATGGCTCGAGCCGGCATCGCGCTGGGCGATCGATCGAATCGCTGAACTCTTTACGCTGAGGAACTGACTGGATGGCCCGACTCGACGAGCACGCGCGCGGTGTTTATATCATCGCCGCGACCCCCTTCACTGACACAGGGGATATCGATTTCGACAGCACCGACCGCATGGTCGACTTCTATCTCTCCAGCGGCGTCACCGGCATCACCGTGCTGGGCATGATGGGCGAAGCTTCGAAGCTGACGATGGAAGAATCGCGCAAGTTCGTGCGATACGTCGTCGCGCGCGTGAAAGATGCAGTACCGATCGTCGCCGGCGTTTCGAGCCCGGGATTCGTCGGCATGGCGGAGCTCGCGAAATCCGTGATGGACGATGGCTGCGCCGGTGTGATGGTCGCGCCGCCTCACACGCTGCGCACAGATGATCAGATCGTCCAGTATTTCCAGCAGACCGCGAAGCATCTGGGTCCGATCCCGTTCGTGCTCCAGGATTTTCCGCTGTCCACCAACGTGCAGATCACCACGGGTGTGATCAATCGAATCATCGCGTCGACACCAACGTGCGTGATGCTGAAACACGAAGACTGGCCGGGCCTCCACAAGATCTCTGCGCTCCGTCAGGCGAGCAAGACGGGCGAGGCCAGACGCATCAGCATTCTGGTCGGCAACGGCGGCATGTTCCTCACGGAAGAGCTCGATCGCGGCGCAGACGGCGCGATGACCGGCTTCGCGTTTCCGGAGATGATGGTCGGCATCTGCAAGGCTCACGCCGAGGGCCACATGGACCTGGCCCGCGATCTGTTCGATGCGTATCTTCCGCTCATGCGATACGAGCAGCAGCCTGGCCTGGGTCTCGCCGTTCGCAAGTATGTGTTGGCCAAGCGCGGCGTGGTGAAATGGCCCACTTTGCGTGAGCCGCGCACATCGCTCGGCAGCGCAGAGATCAGCGAGATCGAAACGCTGCTCGCCCGACAAACAAAACGGCTGAAGGAGATTGGCGCATGGACCTGAAGATTTCGAATCGGCGCGCGGTCGTGCTCGGCGCGAGCCGCGGGCTCGGTGCGGCCATCGCACGAGGCCTGTTGGCCGAAGGCGTTACGGTGTACGGCGCCACGCGCGACGTCAGCTCAATCGATCGCTTGCGATCTACTGTTGATAGCGCGGCAGGCGCGCGGTTGCACGCCCTGCCCCTCGATCTCGCCAAACCCGCCGAGGTGGAACAGGCGGCACGCAAGCTGCTCGAATCCGGCCCTATCGACATTCTCGTCAACAACAGCGGCGGTCCGCCGCCCTCCAGCGCGAGCGCGGTCGAAGCGAACCAGTGGATCGAACAGTTTCAGCAGATGGCGGTCTCGCTGTTCACGATCACCCGCACCTTGCTGCCGTCGATGCTGGAAAGAAAATGGGGACGCGTGCTGACGATTGCCTCGTCGGGCGTCGAGCAGCCCATTCCGAATCTCGCGATTTCCAATGCGATCCGGTCGTCGATCGTCGGCTGGTCCAAGACGCTCGCTGCTGAAGTTGCTGCGAACGGGGTCACGGTGAACGTGCTGATACCGGGCCGCATTCACACCGATCGAGTCGAGTCGCTCGATCAGGCGGCCGCCACTAAACAGGGCAAAACCGTCGCCGAAGTCGCCGCAGCGTCAAAGGCGACGATTCCGACAGGCCGCTATGGAACGCCTGAAGAGTTTGCCGACGCCGCAGTGTTTCTGGCGAGCGAGCGCGCTTCATACATTACGGGCTCGATGATTCGCGTCGACGGCGGCCTGGTGCGTTCGATCTGATGTCGCGCATCCTCGTCATCAACCCGAATTCATCGCCGGCCGTGACGCGCGAGATCGATGCTGCCGTGGCGCCGTTTCGGCACGACGGTGGCCCGACGATCGACGTGGTGCGACTCGAAGATGGGCCGCCGGGAATTCAGAGCCAGGTGCACGTGGATGGCGTCGTTCAGCCTGTGCTCAATTGCATCCGCACGCAGAGCGCAGACGCATATGTGATCGCCTGCTTCAGCGATCCCGGCTTGCATGCGGCTCGCGAGATCACGAAAGCGCCGGTGCTCGGCATTGCCGAATGCGGTGTATTCGCGGCGCTCCAGCGCGGAAGCCGACTGGGCATCATCGCGATTCTGCAAAACTCGATTCCCCGCCACATGCGTTTTCTCGGCGCAATGGGCGTGATGAGTCGCGTCGCCGGCGACCGCGCCATCGGCATGGGCGTCGCCGAACTGGCCGATGAAGAGAAAACCTTCGAGCGGATGTGCGATACGGGCGCCAAGCTGCGCGATCTCGATGGCGCCGATGTATTGATCATGGGATGCGCCGGCATGGCACGCCAACGTGCACGCCTTGCAAGGACTTTGGGTATTCCCGTGGTCGAGCCTACGCAGGCTGCTGTCGCCTCAGCTGTCGGAGGTCTTGCGCTCGACTGGTGAGCAGGACCAGCGCTTGCCGCTGTCCGACTGGAAGCGAGCAATCTCCGGAGCCAGTCGACCCAGCGGCGTCGCGCTCGACGGGCGCGCACAAGGCTGAAACTTTCCATTGCCCGCGCTGACGCGCAGTTGATTGTCCTGAATCACGACATGGCCGCGACATAGAACCGTCTCGGGCCAGCCGGTGATGGTGCGACCTTCGTAAGGTGTGTAACCCACGTTGTCGTGCAAGCTCGCAGCGGCGATCGTGACTTCGCGCGTCGGATCCCAGATCGCAATATCCGCGTCTGAACCGATTGCGATGGTGCCTTTGCGAGGATGCAGACCGTACATCTTCGCGTGGTTCGTCGACGTCAACGCGACGAACTCGGGCAATGTCAGCCGCCCTTTCAACACACCTTCGCTGAACAGCAGAGCTTGCCGCAATTCGATGCCTGGCACGCCATTGGCGACGTCCTTGAACGTCGTGTCATCACCCTTCGGCAGTTTGCCGCTCTTGTCGAAGCGATATGGCGCGTGGTCCGACGAAAAGACCTGGAACGTGCCATTCGTCAGCCCGAGCCACATCGCTTCCTGCGCGTTCACGTCGCGCGGCGGCGGGCTGCAGCAAAACTTGGCCCCTTCGAGGCCGGGGCGGTCGAGATCATCCGCTGTGAGAAAGAGATACTGCGGGCAAGTCTCGCCGTAAATGCGAAGACCCTTGGCGCGCGCATCCCGAATAGTCGCCGCGGCCTCGCTGCTCGAGATGTGGACGATCAGCAGCGGCACATCGATGAGCGTCGCCAGCGCAATCGCACGCCCCGTCGCTTCGCTCTCGGCCAGCCGGGCGTGCGCGAGCGAATGATGGAACGGCCGCTTCAGCCCATTCTCGACGAGCTGTTTCGCAAGCCATTTGATGACGTCGTTGTTCTCCGCATGCACCATCACGAGAGCGCCTTCCTGACGCGCGGTGGTGAGCACATCGAGGATCTGCCCGTCGTCGAGCTTCAGTTTGTCGTACGTCATGTAGATCTTGAATGACGTATAGCCCTCGCGAATCAGACCCGGCAGCTCCTCCGCGAGCACCGCCTCCGACGGATCGGAGACGATGAGGTGAAACGCGTAGTCGATGACAGCCTTGGGCCCCGCGCAGTCGTGATAGTCCTTCACGACCCGACGCAATGAGTCACCCCGATGCTGGGCAGCGAACGGAATGATCGTCGTCGTGCCGCCAAACGCGGCGGAGACCGTACCGGAATAGAAGTCGTCCGCCGTCATCACACCCGTCGAGGATTTCTGCTCGATATGACAATGGCTGTCGACGCCGCCCGGAAGCACGAGGCGATCGCGCGCGTCGATGTCGATTCGCCCCGGCGGCAGAGACTGTCCGAGCGTCGTTATGACACCCTGGCGAATGCCCACATCCGCCTGAAATTCATCGACCGCGGTGACGACGCGGCCGTTGCGGATCACCACGTCGTAGTCGGACATCATCTACTCCGCATTCATTCAGGCGATGGGCGAGAACGGCGCCGGGATCAGGATGCGGTTTTCCTGACGCACGATCACCTGCGGGCTCGATTTCAAATACGCGAGCCACTCGCTGTCGGTCGCCAGGATGGCACGCCTCCGCTCACGCTCCGCGTAGCTCTCGTAGCCCCACAGCTGGATCGCCTGATTCAGCTCGCCGAGGTCGGCGACGAAGAACCCCAGGAAATTGCCGAGGATGCGCTTCTGCGCCGGCAAGCCGTGTTCCGCGAAATAATCCCGATAGGCATTCATCTTGCCGACCTGGACAGTGTAGGTGCGCTGTTCGACGATCACTGGATTCTCCTCGGGGAACGGGGTTGCAAAAGACGCGCCGGGTGTCGCGCCGGCACTTTAATGGTATACCAGTGGCATATACACTGCGAGCGTCGATAGATGAACGACGGCGAGGACTGTTCCGAAAATGAAGCGAGCGACGTGGGTGGACGTGAGCCGTGGAGCGATCCCTACGCGGGCTGCGCCTCGATCGGGCAAACGGCGAGCGGTCCGCACCGGATTGAAGCAGAACGGCGCGTTCGAATGAGCGCGCCCGAACCGTTCATCCGCATCCGCGGTGCTTCCAAACAATTCAGCACTCAGCGCGGCGTCGTACGCGCGCTGGATCCGGTGGACCTCGACATTCAGCGCGGCGAGTTCATCTCCGTGATCGGGCCCAGTGGCTGCGGCAAGAGCACGCTGATGATGATGCTGGCGGGCCTCGCGCTACCGACAGGGGGCAGCATTGCGATTGACGGCGCGCCGGTAAACGGTCCGACCGCGGATCTCGGAATCGTCTTTCAGCAGGATGTGCTGCTCGAATGGCGCACGGCGCTCGAGAACGTGATGCTGCAGGCAGAGATCCGCAAGCTCGACAAGAAGCAGTCGCTCGAAGAAGCGCATCGTCTGCTTGCGATGGTTGGCCTGGATGGATTCAAGGACGCATATCCGCACGAGCTGTCCGGTGGCATGCGCCAGCGCGTATCGATCTGCCGCGCCTTGCTGCATCGTCCGTCATTGCTCGTCATGGACGAGCCGTTCGGCGCGCTCGATGCGCTCACGCGCGATCAATTACAGATCGACCTCATGCGGCTCTGGGCCGATCGCAAGATGACGGTCATGTTCATCACCCACTCGATCGTGGAAGCCGTGTTCCTCAGCGACCGGGTCGTGGTGATGTCCTCACGGCCGGGAAAAGTGGAGTCGATCATCCCGATCGATCTGCCCAGGCCTCGCAGGCTCGCCGCGCGCGAGTCCGCGGAATTCCTGCACGACATTCAGCGGGTCACGTCGATCTTCGAATCGCTCGGAGTTTTGAACGATCACTGACCAGGCGCAGATACGGCTCGCCGCGAGCGCAGTGCGAAGACCTTGAGATCCGCGCCGTTGAAGCGAGATCCACCTTCGCCCTCCGGTTCCTGATAAGACGTGAAGCGGAAGCGGCTGACCGGCTCGCTGAAACGCAGGCCCACCGAGCCGAGCTCCTGCCCGTCGTTCACGAACCCTTCCTTGACGAAGGTCGTCACGACGATGCCGGTCGGAACGTAATCACTCTTGCGGCCCGCATCGTTTTCGCCGTCGCGAACCTTGTAAGAACCGAGCACACGACCGTCTTTATTGAGCGCGGAGACCAGCACATCGCCGCTGCTGCCCCGTTCGAACAGGAGCAGCGTATCGGTAGGCGTGGCGAATCCGACTTCGTAAATCGTCGTGCCCACTGCTTCCCGGGTGGCGACGATGCTCGTCAGATTGAAGTTGCCGAAGTTGTCCGCGAGATCGCCTGAGCTGGGCGTCGTCGTCGCGGCGCCATCGGCGACCCAGGAATCGCGATCCGCGCCGATGCCGTAGCCGGCCGCGAGATTCCCGCCGCCGCGAACGACGTCCACCGCGTCGTCGATGACGATGGTGGCGCTGCTGACGAGCTGGATCTGATCCTTGGTGTACGTGACGCCATTGATCACCACACCGTCGAGCCGCACGTCGCCGACGTTGCTGTTCACCTGTCCCGCGTGCGGATCATTTGCCGGATAGCGGTACGTGGAACGGTCGAACTTGAAGTTCCTGGACGCGCTCGCCTGAAAAGCAAACGGCGTGATTTTCACATCCGTGGGCGCACCCGCGCCCGTCTGGGCGAAAACCGGCTGAATGAGCGCCGCCGACGCTGCCAATCCCAGCACCACGTGTTTCATAATCGAGCTCCTCGCAAGACGCCACTGTGACGGCACGGCGCCGGGCGCGAGACAGGATAGTCGTGGCGCCCTCGCGCGGGGTGTACCCAGTTCAAAGTACTAAGGTCGCAGCGCTCAGTGAGCTGATTTCAGCTCGGTAAACAGCCACCTAATAAACTGCTCCGAGGTCTGCTCACCCTGCTGTACGTGGGCGTCGTACTCCGTGGTCGGCTTGGCCGCGATCACTTCCTCGACCGTGAGCCCCCGCTGCACCAATACGGCCACTTTATCGCGCACGGCCAGAATGAGGTCACGCTGCGCGATCACCCCATTACGGTCCGTGATCGGACCATGCCCTGGAATGATGCGGGTCCGCGGACCGGCTCGTCCGATCGTCTCGCCCAGCCCGTCGAGCAACCCTTTGAGGCTGCCCCCATTGCGCAGGTCGGCTCGCGGGTAACCCACCATACGGATGTAATCCCCCACCGCCAGGATATCGAGTCGCGTGAAGCTGATCAGCGTATCGCCATCGGTGTGCGCCGAACGGATCGGCAGCAACTGAACCTCTTCGCCATTCACATGGATCGTCACCGGTCCATCATAGGTCACCACGGGCAACGCCTGCGCCGGTGCCGGCTTGCCTGGCGTACCGTCGGCGGACGGTTCGGGGTGAGCCAACCGCTCACGCAGTTGATCGCGGCTGAAGATGAGCGCGCCGAGCTTCGCGAAATTCTCGTTGCCGCCCGTGTGGTCGCCGTGCACGTGCGTGTTGACCAGGAACCGGATCGGACGATCCGACACCGCGCGGACTGCGGCGACGAGCTTGTCAGTCAGCGGAGCGAACTGCGAATCCACCAGCAGCACCCCATCCGGTCCGGTGAGAACACTGATCGTGCCGCCCTGACCCTCGAGCGTGTAGAAGTGATCGGCCAGTTTCGTGGTTTTGATCTGGATTTTGCTGAAGTCCACCGCTTGCTGTGCACGCGCGACGTGTAGCGGCAATAACGAGGTTGCGACGAGTGAACCGATCACAACGGCGGACAATAGGTTTCGCGAATAGCCCATGGAATTCTCCCGTTCGGACCTGAGAGTGTGTCATGCAAGCGCGGCTTTGCTAATGACAATTCGGGTATGACTCATGAAGGGTGGGTCATTGGCGGTGCTCTTCGATCCAGCGCGCAAGCGGTTCCAATCCGGCCGGACGCACTCGGTAGATTCGGCGCCGGCCCTGCGTCAAAGCGTGCACCAACCCGTCCGCCTCCAGCATCTTGAGGTGCTGTACCACTGCTGCACGGGAGATGGGCAGACCCTGTGCCAACTCACCCGCAGAGCCAGGTGATCGCGCCAGCCGCTGGAAAATGACCACGCGAATCGGATGCCCGAACAGCGCGAACAAACGCAGCACGGTGCGAAGCTGCGCGGCTTTTGCGTGAGACCTGGCCATGCGAAGTGTCAGGCCAGACTAACAGTTTTGACAGCCAGAATCGCGCTTGCTCTACTTCGAAGAGCCACACGTCGGGAGCAACACGATGATCAACGGCGCGCATGTCATCCTGTATTCGAAAGACGCCGAAGCGGACAAGGCCTTCTTCCGGGATGTGCTGAAGTTCGATCATGTGGATGTCCACGGCGGCTGGCTCATCTTCAAACTGCCGCCCGCAGAGATCGCCGTTCATCCGTCCGACGAGAATGATCTCCACGAGGTCTACCTGATGACCGACGACCTGGAGCTGGAAAAGCGCGCGTTGAAGAAGGCAGGCGCGCGGTGTGACACCGCTTCTCAGCAGAGCTGGGGCCGTTCGACTCGCATACAACTTCCGGGGGGCGGGACGGTGGGGCTTTATGAGCCTCGGCATCAAAAATCTCAGCGCGGTCCGGGCTCGGGGCTCGCCAGATAAGGCGCCGCGACAACGAGCAAGGAAGACACGCGCTCAGAGAAGAGTCGGCGCGCGGCGGCGGTGAATCCACGAGGCGCACGGAGTGTGCGCAGGAGGGATTTCTTCAGATGATCGATTCAGGATTGCGCGCCGGCAGAGGCGCTTACGCGATGACTGTGGGCTTGGGGTGCAGGGATTGAGCCGGATGACGCAACTCCGGAAATCCAATGCGATCGAGAAACTGATCGCGAATCCGATCAACCACAGCGAAACTCACAATCGCGCCGTCGCTCGCGGGGTCGATGAGGGTACGCGACCGGTGCAAGCTTCATGATGCCGGCGTTGTTGACGAGCACGTCGATGCCGCCGAATGCCCGTTGCGCTTCGTCGAAGAGCGCGCGCACCTCAGCCAGCTTACGGCAGTTCCTTTCCCGCGTGACGCGTGAGCAGATGCATCGTCAGGAACTGTGCGGCTGACTCTGCATAGATCTCCGGGGCACGCTCACGCAGTCGCTGCGCGACTCCCAGAATCACCTGCCGCAGCAGAGGATCTTCGCGCACACGCTGCACAGTTTCGGCACCTCCTTCACCTTACATCCACCACAGTCTGTCCGTCCGGTAGAATCCGAGCCAGGCGCCCTTCAGGGTTGCCGCCCAGCGAACGAAGGAAACATTGTGTCTACACCGATCGCCACGCCCCTGGAACGAGTGTTCGCGCTTCAGCAGGCTCATCAGTGGGAGGCGAAGGCCTCGACCGCCGGGCAACGCAAAGAGAAGCTGAGCAAATTGAAGTCGGCGGTGGAAGCGCACGCCGATGAAATCGTGGCGGCGGTGAAGCAGGACACTCGCAAGCCTGAAGCCGAAATCCGCGTCACGGAAGTTCTCGGCGTCATCGGCAACATCCAGCGGAACATCGACCATCTCGAGGAGTGGATGAAACCCGTTGAAGTGGTGCCCTCCCAGAACAAGAACGACCGGGCGCGCATCGTCCCTGAGGCGCGCGGCGTGTGCCTCATCCTGGGTCCGTGGAACTTTCCGCTCGGGTTGACCTTCGGCCCGCTGGCCGCAGCCATTGCCGCGGGAAATTGCTGCATGGTCAAGTTGACTGACCTTTGTCCGGCAACGGCCAGTGTCGCGGCGAAGATCGTCAAACAGGCATTCGAAGAAAGAGACGTCGCGTTGTTCGAAGGTGGCGTCGATGTGGCCACCGCACTGCTGGAGCTGCCGTTCAGTCACATCTTCTTCACGGGTAGCACGCGGGTCGGAAAGCTGGTCATGGCAGCCGCTGCGAAGAACCTGGCCACCGTGACACTGGAGCTTGGGGGCAAATCTCCCGTCATCGTCGATGACGGAGCGGATGTCACCACCGTTGCGAACGACCTCGCGGCCGCCAAGCAGTTCAATGGCGGGCAGGCGTGCATCAGTCCGGACTACGTGTTCGTCAAGGAGCAGCAGAAGAGCGCCCTCATCGAAGCGTTCCGGGCGAAGGTTAGGCAGAACCTCTACCGGGACGACGGCAGCATCAAGAAAGAAAGCATTGCCCAGATCGTCAACGACCAGAACTTCACGCGCATCCGAAAGCTTTTCGATGATGCCGTGGCGAAAGGCGCCAAGGTTGCCGTCGGCGGCACGCTGGAACAAACCGACCGAACGATTCATCCCACGCTGCTCACGGATGTCACTGCGGACATGCAGATCATGCAGGAAGAGATCTTCGCGCCGATCGTGCCGGTGGTGACTTACAAGAACATCGACGAAGTCATCGCGCACATCTCGGGCCGTGCCAAACCGCTGGCGCTCTACATCTACAGCAACGACCAGGACACGATCGACAAGATCCTCAGCAGGACTTCATCGGGCGGCGTGACGATCAACGGGTTCTTCTCGCATTACCTGGAAAACAAGCTGCCGTTCGGCGGGGTCAATCAAAGCGGCATGGGCAGCTATCACGGCGTGTTCGGGTTCAAGGCGTTCTCGCATGAGCGCGCGATCTACATCCAGCAGGCACGATAGATCCCCACGGCTCCGCGAACGGCGCTGTTGAACAACGCCCTGTCGGCCTTCCAGCTGGCGCTTCACCTCTTCGGCATCGTGGATCGCGGCCATATGTTTGAACCGCCCGTCGATCACCTGATACACCGCATACTCGGTGACCTCGAATGACTTGCCCGTCGGCTTCACGCCGACAAACTCTTTCGCAGGCGTGCCCGTGTTGACGAGTTGAGCGCCGATACGGTCGCCATCGATGATGAGCTTCGTCAACTCCCCAATATAGTGGCGCGGCACGCGGCCCGGCAATTGAGTTTCGGTTTTCGAGCGCGGTGGGATCGTGAGAGCCGGTCAAGCTGAAGGTCCTCACTACCGCGACCATAGCCCGGGATCAGCCAGATTTTCGTTGCTATTTGGCGAGCCCTTCAGACACTCTAATGCTCTAGGCCACCTCCGCAGTCTGCGGGGAACACTACAAAAATGCGCCATGGAGGATGCAAATGAGCACTGTGGGTCTTGCGAAAGCATTCATGAAGCTCGGGGAAGTGCGCCCGATTTCGCCCCTGAACAAGATCGGTACCTGCCAGGAGCTGTTCCGCCACGAGCGCTTTATCCGAGCGGACGACGCCGAGCGCCGCGCGATCATGCTCGCGTTATCGCAGAACAAATACGCCGAGGAGTTGGCTTATCCCTGGGACAACTACTTCGGCATCGACCTGACGCCGTACTTGACCGGCCGCGAGGTGCTCGACCTCGGCAGCTTCAGCGGCGGGCGCAGCGTCGCGTGGTTCGAGCGCTATCGGTTCAAGAAACTGATCGGCATCGATGTCGCGCCGGAATACATCGACGCTGCCACGCAGTTTGCGCAATCCAAGGGCGTCGACGCGCAGTTCAAACTGGCGCACGGAGAAGCGTTGCCGCTGGAGTCGAATTCGGTCGACGCGATCGTCTCGTTCGACGTGTTCGAACACGTGCAGAACGTGCGCCAGACGCTGGCCGAATGCCAGCGCGTACTGCGCCCGGGAGGACATCTGGTAGTGGTATTCCCGAGCTATTACCAGCCCGTCGAGCATCACCTGGCTTTGGCCACGCGCGTGCCGGGTCTGCAATATCTATTCAGCGGCGCCACGCTCACGCGCGCGTACTACGAAATGCTCCAGGAGCGCGGCAGCGACGCCCAATGGTACTGGCGCGCGACGCCCGAGCTCGAAGCCTGGGAGAAGTGCAACACCATCAACGGCACCACTTATCGTGGCTTCGCCAGGTTGATTCGCGAAGGCGGATGGAAAGTGGTGATGAACTCACGCGCGTCCGTCGGCAGTATCGGTCGCTATGCCTCGCGCAAACTTTTCTACCGGTTGGTGTCGCGGCTCATCGCGCCACTCACGGTGCTGCCGGGGCTGCAGGAGATATTCCTGCATCGGGTGACTTACATACTGGAAAAGCCGTTCGGTTAGGACGCGGCGTTGCGGGCCGCAATCGGGGCTGGCTGATGCGCCAGGCCACCATAACGCCGAGGAACAACACCCACCAGAACGAGAGACTCCCGCCCCCACCACCTCCAGACGCCGAGGGCGAAGATGGCGGCGGCGTCACCGGTACAGCAGTGACCGTTGTGGTGATCGAAGTGGAGTTGTTCGCGGCCGATGGATCGACCGCAGAGGTCGAAACCGTGGTGTTCGAGACCGCCGTGCCAGCGGTCGCCGCGCTCCCTGAAACGGTAATCGTGGCAATGCTCGCAGCCGCCATATCCCCAAGCGTGCATGTCACGCTCGAGGTCGTCACGGTGCAATTGCCCACAGTGGCGTTCGCGGAGGTCGCCGTGAGGCCCGTTCCAAGCTGATGAGTCAGTTGAACGGCCGTTGCAGCGTTCGGGCCCGCGTTCTGCACTGTGAGTGTGTGCGTAACCGCGCTCCCCACCTGCGCACTCAATGTCCCCGCCGAAGCGACGGAGATGTCGGCTTTTGTCACTACGGTCGCGTTGTAGGACTGCGCGTTGTTGGCTGCAGCCGGGTCGGCCTGATCACCCGCGATCGTGCCGGTGAACTGAAGTGCGCCTTCGGTCACCGGTGTTGCCTTCAGCGTAATGGCCGCACTCAGGCCTGCACGCAGGATGTCATACGTGCAAGTGATCGTTGGCGCGGCTATCGCACAGCTGCCGGGGCTGCTTTCAATCGAAACATTTTGCAGACCCGGCGGAATGTCCAAGCGCACCTTCGCGCCGGTCGCATGAAACGGTCCGAGGTTCTGTGCCGTAAAGCGAAGTGTGATGGCTTGTCCCACTGCCAGCGTCGCGCCGGGGGACTGATCGAGATCCAGTGCCAGGTCCGGCGCAATGGTGATCTGCTGCACGCCGAAGCGCTGCGTAGCCGCGAGCACAACGTGCGGACGTAAAGGGTCTGGCAACAGAGCGCTGGGAACCCAGGGCGGCGTCGATGAAGTCGCCGGTGGCGTGAGCAGCTCCCAGGAATCACCGCTGTCGATAGAGCGCGCGATGAGCTGCGGTCCCGACACGTACAAGGTGCTGGGGCGAACGGGATCGAGCGCGATCGCCGACGGGAATGGGTACCCGAGTGCCTTCCACGGGCGTTCCGTCCAGTTGGCCCCACCGTCCGTCGTGCGCCAGAGTTTTTGTTCCGCCGAAACGTAGACGATCTGTGGATCGAGCGGATGCACGGCCAGCGCGGCCGCCGCGAGGGTGTCGATGCCGCCGTTCGCGGCCGACCAGGTGAGTCCACCGTCGGAGGATCGATAGACGCCGAAAGCCTGGCTGACCGATGCGGTGATCATCTTCGGTGCCACGTAGGCCACCGACGGATTTGAAGCGGAGAACGCAACGGAGTCGACATAGACGTTAGCAGGAAGGCCGCTCGTGGCCGCTGCCCACGTGTCACCGCCATCGCCCGAGCGATAGAGCGACGACGTCAAGCCCGCCAGGATGAGCTGCGAATTGAGCGGTGGACTGGCCAGCACGGTCGGCTGGCGGCCCAGCGGGAACGACGTGAGCGCCCACGTCGCGCCGCCATCCAGGGATCGCGCAACCTGGTTGGAATAGCCTGCGAAAATCCGGCCCGACGGCGAGGATTGAGCGAGCGATGACGCGACAAAAAACGCCGTCGGAATCTGATCGAGCTGTGCGAGCTGCGCGTTGTTGACTGGCGTGCTGCGTGTGGCGCCGCCCGCGAGATAATGAATCCCCGTGCCACCCGCACTGAAATAAATGCGATCGGCGGCGGTGTCCGCGCTCAGGGATTGCACGGTTGTGGCGATGATGCCCGCATCACGTCGCGTCCACGTCGTTCCGCCGGTCGTGCTGAGGAACAGGCCGGAATAGCCCGCCACCAGCACATGCGATGGCGACTCGGGTCGCACCGCTATCGTCGCAACCTGACTCGCTCGCCCGTTGCCGGACACGTCTGTCCAGGTCGCGCCTTCATTCGTCGTCTTGTAGATGAATCCGTACGGCTCGCCGATGTAGAGATTGGTCGGATCGGCTGGATTCAAGCCGATTGCGTGTACGGCGCCCGACAGCAGCGGCGAATAATTGAGGCTGAAGTTCGCGCCCGCATTGCTGCTGACATAGAGGCCATGCTCGCCGCCGATCCAGATGCGGTTCGGATTGGAGGCCGGCACGACGATGTCGAAGATGTATCCGGCCGGGGCCGCTGCGCTGAGCAGGGTCCAGGTCGCCGCGCCATTGTGGGAAACAAACAGCCCGCTACTGTTGATGGACGTAGCGGCCACTGCATAGACCGTTTCCTTGTTGGTCGGATCGATCAGCAGGCGGGACACGATGCCGGGGGCGACTCCGACCGACGTGCGCTCCGACCAGTCGGTGCCGCGATTGTCACTGCGGAATATGCGGGTCGCGCTCGATGCATAGATCGTCTGACCGTCTGCGCTCAGCTCGATCTGGAAAGCGTTTCCGACATTCGGGAACGCGATCGAATTGAAAACGACGCCCGAATCCGTGCTCACCCACAGGGTCTTCGGGCTGCCAGACACCACGTAGACGCGAGTGGGATCGGAAGGATCGACCTCCATGTCCGACGGGGGATTGAGGAAGTCGCTCTTGGTGAGCTGCCACGTGGCGCCAGCATCGACCGAGCGATGAAAGCCCGACGCCGCAATCGCATAAACGGTGGTCGGTGTGGCGGGGTTGTACACCGCCTTCACCATTTCGCCCCCTTCCGGGCCCACCGAGCTCCAGGTGTTGATCGCCGCCGACGCGAGCGGTGAGCCGATCGTCAGCGCCGCTGCCAACAGGCGATAGAGAGCTTTGACGAGCGCGCGCCCGAAGCCAGGGTGGAGGTCCATCTGAGATTTTCCGAGTGAGGGAATGGGAGGGAGTTGATTATTGTTGGCCTGACCGATCGAGTCTGCCGAAAGTCGGGCAATAACGAAAGGACAAAGAGCTGAAAGACAGGGCTGAACGACTGGCGTGCGGGCTGCGCGCGCTGAAATCCAGTTGTCACCCGGAAGAGACTACTTCGATTATTAACCCGCGACTCGTCGATTACGTTAATTGAGGTGCAGGAGGCTTGGCGCACTTGGCGGACTAACCCTGTCCGCCATGAAGCGGCGACCAGGCGCCAGCGACCGCGAAGGCATGATAGAAAGTCGCAGCATGCAGCAGCTATTCCATCGACTCGGAGCCATCGACCACGTCATCTGGGACTGGAACGGCACGCTGCTGAACGACGTTCCTCACGCCGTCGACACCATCAACCTCCTGCTGGAGCCGCGCGGGCTGCCGCTCATGAGCATCGAGCGGTATCGCGAGATCTTCCGCTTCCCCATTCGGCGGTACTACGAGTCGCTCGGCTTCGATCTGCAGGCGGAACCCCTCGCCGACTTGTGCGACCAGTTCATGGATCGCTTCCTGGCGAAGGTGGGTGAGTGCCCGCTCGCACTGGGCGCCCGCGAGCTGTTGGGGCAGATCAAAGCCTCCGGCAAGAAGCAGTCCGTGCTCTCCGCGACGGAGCAGGCCAGCCTGCATGACATGATGTCGCTGTTCGGCTTGAGCCCTTATTTCGACTTCGTGTTTGGCATCGCGGACAGGCTGGCCGGCAGCAAAGTCCAGCGCGGCCACGATCTCCTGCGCGAAAGTGGCGTGCCGTCCACTCGCACGCTGCTCATCGGCGATACGGATCACGACCTCGAAGTCGGGCATGCCCTCGGCATCTCCGTGCTGCTGGTGACACACGGCCACCAGAGTGCGGAGCGCCTGAAGCGCCTTCATCATGACGTCATCGACGTCTCGGCGCTGTAATCGACCCCTCATGCAGCGAATCGCCGCCCCGATGCAGTGAGCGGTCTGGGGGCGTCCGGGAGTGGGTCCTAGACTTCAGGCTCCACTTCGGCAACGGACAACAGTGAGGCCGCCATGAGAATCCTTTTGATCACACTATGCGCACTGCTCTCTGCATTGCTGTGCGCCGCTGCCCCTGCTCAGCCGAGCGAACCAGCAGCCTCCAAGGCAATCCTCGTCACCGGTGCCAGCAGCGGCATCGGCCGCAAGATCACGGAGCACCTCGCCGCACAGGGCTACATCGTGTATGCCACTGCGCGCAAAGAAAAGGACCTCAAGGCGCTCGGCGCGATCAAGAACGTGCAACCCCTGCGCCTGGACGTTACACAACCTGCAGACATTGACGCCGCGGTGGAAGCCGTGACCAAAGCCGGCCGCGGCCTTTATGGACTCGTCAACAATGCCGGTGTCGCGACGTTCGGCACGATCGCAATGATGAGGCCGGAGGAGTTCGACCTTTCGATGAAGGTGAACGCCTATGGACCCGTGATGATGATCAAGGCGTTTACGCCGCTCATCGTCGCCGCGAAGGGACGCATCGTCAACATAGGCTCCCCTTCCGGAGTCACCGACGGTGGAGGGCCCGACATCATCGCGTACGTGATGAGTAAGTACGCGGTCGAGGGGCTGACCAACTCGCTGGTTCTGCAGATGGCGCCCCTCGGGGTTCAGGTCAGCGCGGTGGAGCCCGGTGCCTACCAATCCGACATCGATAAAAACATGCTCGCGCGCCTCACGGAAGCGGAGAAAGCGAACATGATCAAGGTCTGGGGACCGCCGCCGGATCAAGCAATGTTTCCGGAGGCGGACGAGGTCGCGCGCGCGGTTTCACAGGCGCTGTTCGAGCCCAACCCGAAACGCCGCTATCTCGCGATTCCGCGCAACGCCAAGGACCGGCTGAACAGCCGCCTGCCGGAGCGGATCATCCGCTACCAGATGAAGCAGCTCGTGCAGTGGAATGAAGGCCACGCGTACACCTTCGACCGCGCGACGCTGATCCAGTTTCTGGATGATGCGCTGGCCACCGCTCGACCGCGAACGGAGTGAGTGCGCACTCAGCGATCCAGATTACGGCTTCTTTTCCTGCGCATACGTTTGCCACGCGAGGTCGATCAGATACGCGTGAATCTGGTCGACCTCTTGCTCGCTGAGCAGGTCATCCCAACGCGGCATGCCACGCGGCTGAAGCGCGCCACCGCGAACAATCTGTTGGAAGGCAGCGTGCGTTGCCGGTGTCGAGCGACGTAGATCCGGCGCCGGGCCACGGCCCGCATTGGTGTGGCAGTGAGCGCAGTTCTCGCCGAACAGTTCACGACCCGCCGCGATGTCGGCCTTCGTTCCCGTGCGCGCCGGCGGCTCACTCAGCGGTGGCAGTGGCGGCAGCGGCGCCGGCTGCGGAATTGCGCCGCCGCCGAGGCGAAGCGCGACGATGCGGTTCGCGTTGCCGTTGCGTGAGGCGATGTTGTCGGGCATCCACGTGCTCCAGCCGCCACCGCCGCTGCCCGTGAGAATGGCGACGTACTGCACGCCATCCACCGAATAAGTCATCGGCGCGGCGATCATCGCGCTGCCGATCATGACTTCTCGCAGCAGTGTGCCGTTTGTATCGTCGAAAATACGCAGGTTGCCGTCGAGCCCGCCTTGCATGACGAGGCCGCTGCCGGTGGAGAGCACGCCGCCGTGATCCATGAATCCTTTCTTCGGGCCGGTCCACACCACCTGCTTCTTCACAGGGTCCCACGCCTTCAGCGCGGCCCACGGTGTGGGATCTGGAATTCCCTTCAGCGCTTCCGGATCTTTCGTCGTTACGCCAAAGCCTGCCACAACGTTGGTGTTGAAGCGCCCCGGCCGATACGGACCGAAGGTATCGGGCTTGCGCAACGTCGCGCCGAAATGCACCGCGGGGATATACACCAGGCCCGAGCGCTCGCTGAACGACATCGGGTTCCAGTTGTGAGCGCCGACGGGCGACGGGAAGAGCACCTTGTCTTTGCCGTCTTCGTAATCGTTGCGCTTCACGTTGAATACCGGCCTGCCGGTCTTCAGGTCGATGTGGCTCGCCCATGTGACGTCTTCATATGGATCTGCGGACAACAGCTCGCCCGTCTTGCGATCGAGCACGTAGAAGAAACCGTTCTTCGGCGCGTGCATCAGCACTTTGCGCGGCTGTCCATTGATCGTGAGCGTCGTGAGCTGGATGTGCTGTGTGGCCGTGTAGTCCCATTGCTCGCCGGGCACTTCCTGGTAGTGCCAGACGAGCCGGCCGGTGCCCGGATCGATCGCCAGCAGCGATGAGAGGAACAGGTTGTCGCCGCCCTTGGGGCTACGCAATTCGCGGTTCCACGGCGCGCCGTTACCGGTGCCCACGTAGAGCAGGTTTAGCTCCGGATCCCACGCCATGCTGTCCCACGCGGTGCCGCCGCCGCCGAGCTGCCACTGGCGGTTGGGATCCCACGTTTTCGCGGCCTGCTCGAGCTCAGGATTCTCGAACGGCTTGGACGGATCGCCCGGCACGATGAAGAAACGCCACGCCTGCTTGCCGTCGACGAGCTGATACGCACTGATGTAACCGCGCGCGTCGAGCTCCGCCCCGCCGTTGCCGATCACCACGACATTGCCCGCCACCTGTGGCGCGCCCGTGATGGTGTAGCCGCGCGTGCGATCGACGATCGTGTCCGCCTTCCACACCACGTGGCCGTCACGCGCATCGAGTGAATAGAGAATGCCGTCGATGGAAGCGACGTACACGCGCCCCTGCCACACTGCCACGCCGCGATTGACCTGGTCGCAGCAGGAACCGCGCGTGTATTTCAAGTCCGCCGGTGGTTCGAAGCGCCACAGCAGCTTGCCCGTCGCGGCCTCGAGCGCATAGACGCGGCCCGCGACGCCGGATGTATACATCACGCCGTCGACCACGATCGGCGTCGCTTCCATGCCGCGATCCGTGCCCGTCGCAAAGTCCCAGGCGAAACCCAGCGTGTTGAGGTTCTCGCGAGAGACCGCCTCCAGCGGCGAGTAGTGCGTACTGCCGAAATCACGGCCGCCGGTGAGCCAGGCGCCGGGTTCGGCGGAGATGGCGAGCAGGCGTTTGTCGTCTACCTGGGCGGGAGCTGGCGCCGGGGCTTGTGCTTGTGCGGACGACGCGGCATCTGTCGAAGGCGACTTCTGGCACGCGGTGAGCACGAAGGAAGAAAGCACGGCCAGAGTCAGGCCTGTGAGTCGCAACATGAGTCTTTGCCCCGTGGGTCGACGGTGTGGTCGAGCGTGTGAGGCGGCAATTCTAGGGGGGAAGTGCGCGCGAGCCGGGGCACTTTGGAGAATTCTCCCGCAGTGTGGTGTCTGGGCGGGGGGTCGGGAAATCCCCCCGGATGCGGCGAATGGGCCGCCGGCCGTGAATATTACGCACCCACCTGCGCCTGATCGGCAGCCCGTTTGTCGGGAAGCAGCGCTGTCGGCCAGGCGCATCCGGCGCGCAAGTTTGTTGGTTATCAGCGCAGCCGGCCAGAAGCACGTGCGCAAGGACTGCTGTGGCCAGAATCAACATGGCCTGTGTGGCCAAAGTTCCGAAGACGTCATGAGGAGGAAGGCAGCGAGTACCAGCGGACCGACTACACCGCCGGGGGCAAACTCATTGATTAGGCACCAGCATCCGATATCCGGGCTTACCCGAAAACTCGTACAGCGACCATCGCGCGTCGTCCCGGCACCTGACTCACTGACCGCGCGGAAGGTAGCGAGCGGGACACACCGCCACGATCCGGCCCTGACCGTCGACGACATTTCGAGGCAGCAAGCATGTCCTCAGTCGGCCGGGCGAGATCTCCGAGAACCGCGACGCAGCCTTGCACAGCTCGCGCGCCTCCCGCATTCGCCCAGGCGGCGCGGCGATCTCGACGGACATCTTCGGAAACGCCGCCCGAACCTCGCGTACAAGCGGTATTTGATCGCTATCGGCTGTGACCAGGATTGCACGCTCAATTGATTCGCTCTGCGCATCCCGCAGTACCTTCACCGCGATTGCTACGTCTGTCTGCTTCTCCTCGTGAAAACCGCAGTAGCGGTCGTATTGCGCGCAGAATCTGTTTCTCTTGATGAATCGAGACTCAATGACGTTCACGCCATAGGCAGATAACGCGTCGATGTAAGCTCGGTGACGCCGGCATTTTTCCGCGTCCCACGCGAGCGTGGCAGTGAAGTAAGTAACCTCCGCCAGCTCGTCATCTTTCCCGAGAAAAGACGCGGCCAAGGCGTGAAGGTTCAGCCACTTGAGCTCGGGGCACGCAAGCGGCTTGATCGCATGGTAGAGATTGAAGCCATCGACGTAATACGAAATTCTAGACATGGAACTCGCCATTTCCTGAGTGAGCGATATAATTTGCCCATCTCCCCGCCGGGCTGCGGACGGCGGAAAAGGGGCTAAACCTTCGGGTTGGCCCCTTTCTTATTTCTGGGGCCGCCCGCCCTATCGTCACCGCGTCGATATGCGCTGATGTCGCACTCGGCACTGCGAACACCGCGCTGAGACGCGTTGTGACTATCTGAAAAGGTAAGGATCGACGCGTTCGCTGGATGCGAATCACGTTCCCGCGGCAGGGAGGGCTGAGTTGCTTTTATCGAGGCTCGGCCGGAGAAATAGCATCGGCGGGCGCAAAAGTCGATGGCGACTTAACCGCTGGGCTCCACGCTATCGAGGCTTGCGCTGCGGTCGTCGTGAATCAGACACAGGTACACCCCTGCCGTGCGCACCGATCGAACCTGATTGATCTCGCTCAAGAGCGTGGGCTTTTCTCTGCACTCTCCTGCAGACGGGCGAGCTAACGTCACGTCGCTGCGGCTCCACGCAGAAGAACACACTGGTCGCATACGCGTGTGAATCACGTTCCAACCGAACGTTCATACCCCTGAATGCATTGATGCACGAGAATTGCGAGGCCTCTGTGACAGATATCGAAAACGTTGAACACAGCGTCCGATCGATGTGGGAGAAAATGGATCGAGATCAGGCCGCGCTGCTGTAAACCCGACGGCGACAGATCTTTGCTGTCAACCAGTTGTGGGTATGCTTCGGCAGCCGCGTACAGCGGACTATCAGGCCCATGTTCCTCGCGGGCAACCCGTCAGTCGACGCTCTCCAGTATCCACGCGCAGCGTTTACCGCCTGCAGTAACGCGCATGACTTGCACGCATGCGAAGCAAAAATACTCGTACTTTCATGCTTGTAGACGAATCGAAAATGAAGCGATACCTTCCGCCAACTCATTCACATCCGACGTTCTGCCATGAACGTTTGCATCCATGAACGCCCTACTGCGAGAAAGAAACAACGAGGTTGAGATGGGAAACGTTGAAGCGACTGACGCCAGGATAGACGCGCTGCGCGACAGTCTTGACGAGGTAAAGGCCGACGTTCGGGAACTGCGCGCGGATACCAAAGCGCTGCGTGGCGAGATGCACGCCGGATTCACAGCTTTGCGCGAGAGCATCGCAAACGTGCAGACGGGACTTCAGACGAATATCAACAATGTCCAAAGCACCCTGCAGGCTGGCATAAACGATGTGCGTGCCGACCTGCAGGCGAGCATCAACGCTGTGCGTGCCGACCTGCAGGCGAGCATCAACGCTGTGCGTGCCGACCTGCAAGTGAGCATAGCCGGCGTGCAAGCAAGCGTCGCCGCACTGCAAAGCATGATGAAGGTCGTCTTCTGGGGCATCGGCATTGTCGGGATGCTGGCCACTGTCTTCCTCACGGCAGGCAAAGCCCTGCACTGGTTTTGAAACCAGATGTCACTCCGAAAGAAAGCTGCGGCGGGATGGGCCTTCTCGGCACACCGATCTACGCGACCGATAAAGCCATCCGCCCCCACACCGGAACCCGCGCAAATGCGTAACCTGCTGCTGGAGAAATGGAACGGCACGATGCCGCAACTCGTCGCGGCGGACATTGCGCAGATGGGGTGGCAAGCCTCGACAGCGAATCGCCAACGCCCCACACCGATGCGACGCGACTGCCCGCGCGCGCGAGCCCGCCATTTCGCTTCCGGATGGCGATGCGCAGTCGCGTCTGCAGGTCATCGATCTCTGCTCGCGCGTCGAGGCTCGGCTGAACGGCCTACTTGAACCGTTCGAGCGAGTGGCCGAAGAAGGAGCGCGCGGGGCATAGCGCTTCCCAGGCCCGGGTTACTCTGAGGAGAGCCTGGAGTTTTTCTGTGGGGGATTTGCGGGCCATGGTGCTCCTGCGCCCTCCGTAACGAGGCAGATCGAGAAATAAACTGGGGGAACGTGGATTCCCCGATTTGTTTGACAGCCATGCGTCGTTTTTTTTGCAAACGGAGGCGCGAGCCTGAACTACCCGCGTCTTGCGTCTGCAAGCCTCGGTAGGCCGAAAAAGAATGAGGGGAATCCCGATTCCCCTCGTTTCGACGGCCCAGTCGATCGAGGAAGCGCAGCTGACGCACAGCCCCCCGCGCCCGCGGCTTGCCGGGCGAGGTCGCATGGCGGATATTGCGAGAGCAAAGCAGGCCAGGCATCAAGGAAGATCGTCATGACTTCGAACGCTTGCCGACTCGTCGCGACATTCCTGCTCACCTCGCTGGCGGCAGCGGGATTCCTTTTCACAACCGCCAGTGCGCAATACAGCTCACGCGGACCGGAAGTCCGCCTGCCGCCCCCGAGCATCCCCGCAGATGCGAAAGACATCGTTCTCAAAGGCGAGCAGGTCTGTCTGCGTCGCCTGCCCGACGCGAGCGGCCGCGTCTTGCTCGACTGCGCAATAGGGCTGCGCGGTGACGACGATCAGTTCTACGGCCTGCGCGCGGCGGATCCGTCGCGAATTGCGGGATTTCCTGAAGTGAACGCACGCGTTCGCGTCATCGGCAAACTGATTCCCCAGAGCGCCGGCCGATATGAAGAGGCCGGGCAGATCATCTACGCGACGATCGAGTCGATTGACGGCGAGCCGAAGCCCGTAGCGGGAACATTCATGTGCCTCGCGCCCAGTCCTTCGGGCGCGCCGCCTGTCGATCACTGCAGAAACGTGATCAAGACCGATCGCGCGCTCTATTGGGGACTGGACATCCCCTCGCTCACCGCAATCCCGGCAGCGCGCGGACTCGCCTCGGGAGACCGTATCGCAATCGAAGGCGACATCGTGCGTGACGCGCCCGAAGACTGGCGCTCGTGGATGTATTTCTCCGCCGCCGAGCACATAGAAGGGGTTTTGAAAGTGCGGAGTTTGAGGAAGCTGTCACCGCAATAGGTATCGGAGAAACGCCGAGATGTCTCCCACCTTCCGACATCGATTTCCAGACCGCGTACGCTCTTAGCCTCGCTCACCGAACCAACACCACACAGCTGTCTCAGCGTTCCCGATGTGCTCCATCACGCCGATGTGCCGCCCCGCCAGCGTCCATGGGGCGATGCCGTGCCCATGACGTCGACGCCTCGAACGCTCAACGATTGCGCCCTCGCCGGGCTCTCTCCCGATCTGCTGCGTCAAGCTGCGAAGCAAGCACTCACGCGCGGCTTGGTGACAAAGTCAGAGCTGAGAGACGTCGAGAAGGTGCTCAAACCTTTTGGCGGCATCAAAGGATGACAATGCGGACGGACACCTCACCGCAGGCCTTCAAACAGGCGCTGGAGCAACGCCTGAGGAGCGAGCCTTCACTTGCGCGCATAGATCACCTCGCCGCCGCGAATCACACAGCGAACGTTCGCGAAATTGCGGGGCGAGCCAGCCGGGTCTGCATTCAGCACGACGATATCTGCATCCATGCCGGCTGCGAGGCGCCCGCGCCGGTCCTGCTCATGCCAGCGAGCCGCGGGGGTGATCGTCAATGAAGCGAGGATCTGCATGGGTGTCATGCCGGCTTGCGCCATCAGCTCGTATTCGAGCGTCGGGTCGAAGTCCGTCATGTAGCCGACGTCGGTGCCGAACAAAACCTGCCCGCCCAGGGCGGCGAACCTGCCGAACTCCTGGACGCTTTCGTTCACAAGTCGCTTGGCCACCTCCGGCGGCACCTGCTGCTTCTGCAGCTCGAACGGCAGCAGCTTGAGCGTCGGAATCATCGACATGCCGCTATCGCGAACCTGCTTCAGCAAGGCTTCGGGCCACGGGGCAGGTTGGCCCAGCGGCGGATGCGCAAGGATGTCCACATGAGCGTCGAGCGCGGCCTGCACTCCAATGAAATCCGTCGGATGGACGAAGACCAGTTGGCCGCGCCGATGTGTCGCCTCTGTCGCGGCCCGCATGATGTCGGCAGACATGCGCTTGATGCTGTTGTCGGCCTGCGGTGTGGCGATGAAGAGCTTCGTGCCATCAGTGCCGGCAGCGAAGTTCTGCTCGAGCACTTTCAACGCGGCGTCGACGGTTGCGGGTTGCGGCAGTTCGTCGAGCAACGACTTGCGCATGTGGGCAATGTAGATCGGCAGGCCGTTCGGCGGGAACAGCGCAAATCCTACCGTCATGATGCGCGGGCCGCGCACCTCGCCCTTCTCGATCCGCGCTCTCAGCGCGACGGTGGAATCACGGTCGGAGGTAATGTCGAAGACCGTGGTGTAGCCGTAGCGCGTGAGCATGTTCGTCAGCGAGCGGGTCAGCGCGTCGGCCGGCTTGTGGCCCGCATCGGCGTATTCGTCGCCCGTGAAATGCACGTGGCTGTTCTGGAAGCCCGCGACGACAACACCGCCGTTGCACTCCGGAGATTTCGTGGGGGCGGCCGGTGTGCGCGAATTCGAGGAGGCTGCGACTGCCTGGATCTTCTTGCCGGAGATGATCACTTGTCCGTCTTGGATCGGCGGCGCGTCGGGGGAGGGATAGATCGTTGCGCCCTTCAGCGTCCACGCCGATTGGGCGTGCGCGGCGGGAGCGAGCACGACAGCCAATGCTGTTGCGAGGGCAAGTGCGGGTATTCCAAGCTGTCTGATCATCGTGACATCCCATGTTCTCTGGCGAACGCGACCACCCGACCACATCCTGCGGCCGGCGGTTCACGATTGTGACCAGCGGCCCATTGCTACCCTGGCGCTTTTCGGACGAAATCGTTGCGCTCGATACAACGATCCGGGGAGTGAACCATGAGCGACGAGAGCGGCAGCGTCAATCGGCGTGAATTCGTGCAGACAGTAGCATCCGCTGCGGCTTTGGCCGCTGTGCCAGGCTTGGTTTCAGCGGCCGCGGCGGGCAAAGCCGACAAAGCAGCCGTGCTCGCCCAGGTTCCGAAAATGCACGGCGAGAATCTCAAACGCCTGCAGGATTGGATCGCCCTCCCCTCCATCGCCGCCGAGAACCGCAACTTTCCCGCAGGCCCGGGGTACATGGCGAAGCTCGCGCAGGATGCGGGCTTCACGAACGTCAAAGTGATTCCCACGTCCGGCAAGCCCGGCGTATTCGGCAAGATCGATGCGGGCGCGCGCAATACGCTCGGCGTCTACTTCATGTATGACGTGAAGCAGTTCGACCCGGCCGAGTGGTCGTCGCCGCCGCTCGAAGCAAAGCTCGTGCAGAAACCGGGGCTCGGCACGGTGTGCATGGGGCGCGGCGCGGTGAACCAGAAAGGGCCGGAAAATTCGTTTCTGTCCGCGCTCATGGCGTTCAAGGCGGCGGGCAAGAAGCTGCCGGTGAATCTCGTGCTCGTCTGCGAAGGCGAAGAAGAGATCGGCTCACCGCATTTCTCCGAGGTGATCCAGCATCCCGACGTTTTGCCCGAGCTGAAGAAATGTTCCGGCGTGTTCATGCCGATGGCGGGACAGGATCGCGACGGCGGGCTCACCGTGTCGCTCGGCGCGAAAGGTGTGATCGAGCTCGAGCTCGTGTCCAGCGGCGAGAAGTGGGGACGCGGGCCGGCGAAGGATGTGCATTCGAGCCTGGAAGCCCAGCTCGATTCGCCGTCGTGGCATCTCGTGCAGGCACTCAACACGCTGATCGAGAAAGATGGTCACACGCCGGCAATCGAAGGTTACTTCGAGAAGGCGAAGCCGCTGTCGGCCGCGCAGGAAAAGATGGTGCGCGACCATGCGGCCCGCACGTCCGAGGAGACGACGAAGAGCGTGCTCGGCGTGAAACACTGGGTGCACGACGAGCCGTTCGCCGACTCCATGGTGCGACTCGCTTCGAAGCCCACGATCAATATCGAAGGTCTCGTGGGCGGCTACACGGGGCCGGGCGGCAAGACCATTCTTCCGCATCGTGCGGTCGCGAAGATCGATATGCGACTCGTGCCGGACATGACCGCGAAAGATTCGCTCGAGAAGCTCAAGGCGCACCTGGCGAAACACGGCTTTGGCGATATCGAAGTGAACATGAGCGGCGGCTACGACCCGACCCAGACCGACCCCGACAGCAAGCTGATTCAGACGCAGATCGCCACGTACAAGAAACTCGGCTATGACCCTCAGTTGTGGCCTCGGAATGCAGGCTCATGGCCGGGTTACGTGTTCACCGGGCCGCCGTTGAATCTGCCGGCGGGGCATTTCGGATTGGGCCATGGCACGGGGGCGCACGCGCCGGATGAGTACTACCTGATTGAGTCCACGGATCCGAAGCTCCAGGGGCTCGATGGGGCGGTGGCGTCGTTCGTGGAGTATCTTTATGCGATCGGATAATTGCAGGCCGTGTAAGGTAGCGCACTGCCGCCGCTAAGAGATCTCAAGACGCCCATGACCATTTCCCTGTACCAAGCCTCAGTGCCCGCGTTCATCCGAGCCCTCAACAATCTTGCTGCGATCCTCGAGAAGGCAGCGGCTCACGCGCAAGCGCGCAAGATCGATGCTTCAGTCCTGCTGAACAGTCGCCTTTTTCCGGACATGTTTCCGTTGGTTCGACAGGTTCAGATCGCCACTGACACGGCAAGAAGCGGTGCGGGTCGTCTTGCCGGCGTGGAGTTTCCGGCCTGCGAAGACAAAGAGACTACATTTCCAGATCTGGCGCTGCGTATTCAAAGTTCCATCGGCTTCCTGCAATCCCTTCAACCCGCACAGATCGATGGCGCCGAAGACAAGACGATTTCTTGGCAGACGCGCAGCAGCACCAAGAGCATGCAGGGACTGCCCTATCTCATGAATCACCTGCTGCCCAATATTCATTTTCACGTCGCGACCGCGTACGGCATTCTCCGCCATCATGGTGTCGAGCTCGGCAAGAAGGATTTTCTGGGCGCCTGAGTTTCGTGGGTGAAGCGCTCGATCGCGCCGCGCTTCAGTTCAAAGCATTCGCTCATAAACCCGCCGAATCTTCAGCCCCGACAGCGGATCCTTTCCACCCCTGACCTCACTGACGACAACGAGCTGCCGCCCGCCCTTTCTCAATTCATACCGATTGGTGCGCATCACATCGTCCGGCGCTTTGATCTCGATCACCCACGTGTCGCCCTTCCAACCGCAATGGCGTTCCCCGAGCTCGCCACCGGGAACGGGCGCCTGACCGGGCTCCGCGGGCTTGCAGGTGTTCGCCTCTTCCTCTGTGGTGATCGTCAACGCGTCAGGCTGCTGCTGGATCTCGAACTGCTCGAGCGTGGCGAGGAACGAGTCGAGCGGAACGCGCATCGTGGCGGGCTCCGGATCTCCAGCCGGACGATCGCCCTTCCCCGCTGCGCCACCGGTCTTGCCGGACGCACGGCCGAAAATGTCACCGAGGACTTCGCCGGCGTCGATGACTGTTCCCCCACCGGTTGCAGTGCCTCCACCGGTCCCGGGTCCGCGGCCGACGGGTCCGCCGCCGCCTCCCATCGGGCGGTTTCCGGCACTCTCACGTTTGCTGGCGACCGCTTTGTAAGGATCGTCGCTGAGATCCGGGTTGAGCCTCCACAGTCCCGCGAGGCTCACCTTGGCCGGTGCCGTGTGATTCAGCTCCGCGCCTGTGGCGAAGCTCAACGCCGCGGCGCCTGCGATTCCAAGGAGCAATGCCAGGGGCTTGGGGTTCATCGCAGGATCCATAAGCAGTGGGGCTCATATTGTGTGCCTGCGAAGACCCGGAAGGTTCCCTGCGGACCCTACTTGTTCTGCTCGAGTATCGCCCGCAACTCCTGCGCCGCCAGCAGATCCTTCGGCCGCGCCAACGATTCCTTAGCCCTGATCAAATCCTCGATCGATATCACCGGATGCTGCACGCACGCGCGTGTAATCGCCATCGCCGGTAATCGAGCCCAGCAGATCACCGCGCCGAGCGATGTACCAAGATAGAGGTTTTTGACCTCGAGAGAACCGCACACACATCGAGGTCACGTGTGACGAGCGTCGACCCGTGGAGGATTCCCGCGAATCCGCCCACGATGACGAAGTCGATCTCAGCGTCGCAAAGGCGCTGGATGAGCTGATTGAGTTCGGTCACGGAGACGCTGGCCCGCCTTTTCCATCTCGAGCATCAGGTTAAGGGCGACCTGGTGTTGGATCGCGCGCTGCTCGTAGGACAGGGCAAGGCTTTCCCGAACGAGGCTCATGTCGAAGCCAGCGGCCAAAGCAATTTCGGTTGCAGTCGCAGAGATGGGCAACAACGTCCGCTCTATTTCCACGAGTCTCAAACCCTCGGAAGCCGAAGACGAATCAGTCACTTACTGATCCGTTGGCCGTCGTAGCGCCGGCATCCTCAGCAGATGTGGTGCCAGTTTAACACCATGACCCGCGCCGAGCGGTGCCTCAACGCCGGCGCTCCATACCGCTCCAGCATTCGCGGCGGAGCCTGGCCGAATCTCCGCAAAGCTCCCGGTGCGCCGAACGTAAGCCAACCAAGCACCAGCGCGCCAACAAAAACCCAAACCCTCATCGCAGCGCCCCCATAAACTCATCGAGCCACGCAAAAACCTGCTGCCAGCTGTGGTTCACATTCGCGGGCGACTGGAAAACGTGATCGTCGCCCATGTACTGCACGAGCCGCGCACGCTTGCCTAATCGCTGCATCGCTGTGAAGAATTCCTGCGCCTGCTGGAGCGGCACGCCATCGACGTCACCGTGGAGCTGCAGCAGCGGCGTGTGGATCTGATCGACGTAGCTGATCGGGCTATTACGCGCATAGAGCTGACTGCTCCACGGAAGGCCCATCTGCATACGCGACTCCAGCATGTCGAAACGCCCCACGGTGTAACCCATCTCCGGCGCGGCGGGGGCCAGGTAATCGCCTTCGAATTCCAGGACGATGCTCGTAAGGTCCGTCATGCCCGCGAATGCAACCGCCGCCTTGAAGCGATCGGTCTGCGAAATGATGCCGTAGGTCGAATAGCCGCCGTTGCTCTGGCCCATCACCGCGAGCCGTTGCGGGTCTGCGATGCCCATCTCCACGAGCTTATCGATGGCGGGGAGCACGCCTTTCGTGAGCGCGCGATACTCATGCACCTTGCCCGGCATGCTGGGGAACAAAACAGCATAGCCGCGCGACGCGAGCGGTTGCAGGTTGAGCGGATTGATCGAGGCGATGGAGCTGAGGAACGGCCGCTCCTGCTGAATCTCGGTTTGATAGACCCACGTGACGAGCGGGTAGCGCTTATTCGGCTGCGCGCCGACAGGCAACATCACCCAGCCTTTCAACATCTGCCCGTCCAGGCTGCGATAGTCGAAGGCCTTCACCTCGCCTTCCGCGATGTCCTTCAGGAACGTGTTCCGCTCGAGAATGCGAGTCGGCGCGGCGGCACCGGGCGAGGAGAGCCACACACTCGTGCCGTCCCGACCGTTCTTGCGAAACACGGCTTGTCGATCACCGGAGTCCGCGAAACCCTGGAAATGCGCGTCGTCACCCGGCGTAGTCAATTTCGATTCACGGCCCGAGGCGACGTCGAAATAATAGAACGTGGACGGCGTTGCTGTTGCTGGCGCATCGGCGGGCGCGCGATCGTGGGTTTCATAAACGAGGCGGCGAATGGAGCCGCCGCGAATCGGCTCGCGGTCCGTCCAAGACAGCGACAGCTTCGTCTGATCCGGATGGTCCGTGAGCTTGCGGAACGAACCGTCCGCGCGCAGCGACCATAGATTGCCTTTGCCCACCGCGACGAGCTCACGCCCTGCGTCAGTCTCGAGTAGCACGTCTGGCACGAAGTCCAGCTGCGCCGTGAGTTTGCGCGGGCGAGCGCCCTTCTTCAGCAGCCACCAACCACTCGGCTCCGCCGCCATCATCAGCCGATCGTTACCGAGCCAATTCAGGCGAACGCGGCAGTGAAAGCCCCAGATGGACGGGCCGAGTGGCTTCAGCCCGGATGTATCCAGCGTCTCCAGCGCACCGCTGCGCACGTCGAGCATGAAGACTCCGTAACGGCTCATGTCCGCGCAGATGTCGGGGTCGGAGAGATTCAAAGCGGCATCGAACGAGCCGACGAATGCGACGTGCTGTCCATCGCTGGACCAGTGAATCGAGCCCGGCAGCACATTCTTCATCTTCGCCAGCGAGGGAAACACACGGGGGCCCGTGCTGTCGAACACGCGCAGTGTGTACGTGCTCGTGGAGTAGCCATTGGCCGGGCGTACCGGATCAGGCAACTGCACCGCATCGAGGCTGAGCGCCGCGAAAACGTCGCCGCGTTCTGATGGAATGAACGTCGCGTTGAAGTAATCATGCAGAAACTGGGCGACATAGGCATCGCTGACATCGCGGCATTGCTGGCTTTCCACCGTGCATGCCACGTAGCCTTCACCGTGAGTGAGTGACTTCTGGTCCAGGACCACGCCTGCGTCGAACGTCACTGCAGTTGGCTCGACGCCTGCGGTGGACTTTGCCCATTTTTCAGCGATATCCGCCATCAGGTGCCGCCGCGTGCGCGGCTCGCTCAGTCGCGTCCCCGGCTGGATCGCCGCGAACACCAGAACGGAATCGGACACCCAATGGAGCTTCTCGGGATGCTCGTTCACGAACGTGTCGTTGTCGATGCCGCTGTAACGGTCGCCGAGCTGCGTGAGCTCGTCCTTGTGCGCATCCCACACCCACACGTGCGAATAGCCGCCGGACGTTTTCCGGGTCGACGCCATCGCGAGCCGTGCACCGCTTGGCGACCACGCCGGAGCCCAGAAATCGGCGCGATCGCCGGCGCCCTGGGTCAGGTTGCGCAGCGCCTGCGTCTTGCGGTCGAACAGCCAGACATCCGACCGATCGTTCGTGAAAATGAAGTGGTGACCCGGCTCACTCGCGACCGGCCGCTTGATCAGCAGCGCGACATAGCGCCCATCCGGCGACGCGCGGATCGAGTCGCCGACATCTTCCTGCCGGTAGATATCGTCGATCACGAACGGTTTCTGGGGCGCCGCCTCGAGAGCGGCGCAAGCGCATCCCATCGCCAGCGCGGCGCCGGCCAGTACGAAAACTCGCATGATGAGCCCCTTACAGATCGACGCCGATGGTGAGCGAGATGAAGCGCCCGCGGATGTCGTACTGGGTCGAGTCGTACCCTTGCGAGCCATAGTTGAACCACGAGGGTTTCGGCAGTGAGTCGAACAGATTCACTACGCTTAGCTGCACGAAGCCGCCGCTCAGGTACGAAATTCGGTCGCTCGCGAACCGGTATTTGGCGGACAGATCGAAAAGCCAGAAATTTCCGAGCCGCGCATCTGTCGGGTCCGGCGTCTGATAGTCCAGATACTCGCTGACATAGCGGCCGAGCGCGGTGGCTGAATAAGATCCGTGCGACCACGCAAGGCTCGCCGTCCCTTTCCAGCGCGGCGCCCAGGCATCGATATCCGCCTTGCTCAGCCGATCTGTCTCCGGCGCACCCGGCGTGACCGCCGCGTCATACTTCTGCATGTTGGCAATGCTGATCGCCGGCGAAAAACGGCCGACCTGTGTATCGAGCTGGTAAGTGACATCGAAGTCGATACCGGACACATCCAGGTCACCGAAGTTCAGATACGTGCCATCAATGCTCGTGATCTGGTTCGTCACCGCATCGCGCGTCACACGGCCCGGAAACAGCTCGGGATGATCGACGAATGTCTGCGGGCTGATGCCTTGCGAAGCCCGGTTCTGCTGGCCGATTTCCCAATACGTGAGCGAGGTCTGCAAACCTGCGACCGCTTCCGGCGACCACACGAGGCCGAAGGACTTCGAGCTGCCCGTCTCGGGCTTCAGCGCAGAGTTGCCGCCGTAGACTCCGGTGTAGGTGACCGAAGCGCCGCCGTTCAAGGTATCGTTCACGCAGCACAGGCCATCGTAGGTACGGCTCGGCGCGTAGAGCTGCACGAGGCCCGGGGCGCGAAAGGCTTCAGCATAGGAGGCGCGCACGAGCAGCGCATCGATCGGACGAAACTCCACTGCATACTGCGGAGTGACGTTGCTGCCGAAGTCGCTGTAGTCGTCGTATCGAACGGCGGCGCTCACGGCGAGGCGCTCACCGGCGCGAGGATTGGAACGGTTCGCCACGATGGGCACACGCGCTTCTGCAAATGCAGACCGCACCTGCCGATCGTAGGCAAATGTCGACGACACGTCCGTGGGGCTCCGCCAGTTGAGCTTGTTCTGGGTGTACTCGGCGCCGATTGCGAGGTCCACCGGTCCTGTTGGCAAATCAAAGAGCGAGCCGTGCGCAATCGCACTCGCGACGCGTGCATCGCCGACCGCCCGCAGATGCTCGGGCGAATAGATGGTTTGCAGCAGCTCAGGCGAGCCCGGCGCTTGATCCGAGAAAACATTGAGCGCGGTCGCCGGGTCGGACGATGCCAGCGCACTCGCGAGCGCCGCGGAATTCAGCAGGTTTGCGGCCTGCACATAACGATCTTCGTCACGCGAATCCCACGCGGTGACTTCCCAGCTCCAATCGGAGAAGAACTTGCCCCGCACGCCCACGAGCGGCCGGCTGAAATCGACGGCGCTTTCGTAGCGATACTGCGTATAAGGCGTAGCAAGCGAATAGCTGACCTGCACCGCTTCACCAAACGGATTGAACGCGTTGGAAGCCGGTACGAGCACCTTGTTGAGTGAGCGGTAGTTCAGCACCGTCTCCTGCGTCGAGTGCGAATACATGATTTCGGTGAACGCTTCGATGTCGTCGGTGATGTGCAGACTGCCGGAGGCGAGCAGGCTCATGCGATCCGTCGGCGGAATCAGGTTGTCGTGGCCGTATTGGCGGCAGTTGCGCGTGGCGCCCGCATTGAAGTCACCCAGCGTCGGAACGCCCTGCACGCCCGTCGCAATGCTCGCCGACGAGGACGACAATCCGGCAAGGGCGCTGCCGTCCGTCGAATACACGTTGCCGGGACTGCAACGGTCCGTGAGCAATCCGAACGCATCGCTCGAAGCCACTTCGCGCTCGCGCCCTTCGAGCTCCGTGCGCGTGTAGTACGTGCCGATCAGCGAAAACGAAGCGCGCTCGTTGTGGTGGCCCCACGCGAAGTCGATGGCCTTCTCGTTGACGCCCGACGCCGCGCCGTAATGCGCCGTCGCCTGCAGTCCTTCGAAATCTTTCTTGAGGATGAAGTTGACGACGCCGGCCAGCGCATCGCTTCCATAGACCGCCGAGGAGCCCTGCGGCACGATCTCGATCCGCTCGAGAGCCACCGCCGGAATATTGTTCAGGTCGAAATAGCCACCATAGAACGCCGTGCCGCCGCCGTTTTCGAGACGCCTGCCGTTGAGCAACGTGAGCGTCGTTCCCTGCGGAAGGCCGCGCAGCTGCACGGTGGTCTGGCCCGAAAACACACCGCCATTTTCCGGCGTGCCGACCGACACCTCCGGCAACGTATTCAAAAAGTCCGCGACGGTGGTCTGGCCGCTGCGTTCCATCACCTCACGGTTGTAGGCCCGCACCGGAACAGCGCCTTCCGGAGCAGGGCCGCGCGATAGCCGCGAGCCGGTGATCATCACTTCATCGAGCGGAACCGGTGCATCGCTCGAGCTTCGCGAGGATGTATCACGCGGCTCGACCTCGTCCGCCTGGGCGAGACGCAAGCGAGACCACATGCCGCCCCGGCTGGTGCTCGGCACAGGTGAATCGCTTTCAACTCGAGGTGAGGTGCCTTCGTTCTTACGTGGCGCGGCCGCCGGCGCGGCATCCGCCGATGTCCGGCGAATGGCAATGGTGTGGTCGTTCAGGAATTGATAGGTGAGCCCGGTGCCGCCGAGCAGCTGCTCGAGCGCATCGTTCGCTTCGAGGAATCCGACCGCGCCGGGGGAGGAGACCCCCTGCCCCACCTCGGAGTAATAGACGACCTGCAATTTGGTCTGGGCCGCGAACTCTTTCAGTGCGTCGAAGACACTCTGCGCCGGTACGTTCAGGCGGTAGCGCGCATTAAGGTCGGCGGCCGCATGGCTGCTCATCCCGCCCAGCGCGAGCGCGAGGGCAATGCTCCAACGTGACATGGCTGCAATTCTCATCCGAGACTCCCCGTTCGGTGCGATGTTTTTTGGTACACGTGAAGAGAGGCGGCGCGGGCTGTGCCGGTACCGGGTGAAAAAAAGATTTCCGGGCGGTACCCGAAAGGGGGCGAACCTCAATCTATTGAATGGGGCAGTCCCCACAGAGAGAACGATGGCCTTGCACGAGGAAGTCGGTTGGGTTCAGGAGGTCTTCAGCGCGAAGTACGCTTCGCTGCTGCGTTTCCTCGCCTCGCGCCTGCCTCAACGGGAAGACGCGGAAGATCTGGCCCAGGAAGCGTTCCTGAGGCTGCTGCGCGTACCGCACGCGGATCTCATCCGTCAGCCGGACGCCTACCTGTTCCGGATTGCGGCGAACCTGGTGCTGGAATTCCGCATGCGGGCGCGCAAGGCCCGCGTATCGTTCGACTCCGAACAGGCGAACGAGGCCGGTGAGACTGTGGCACTGTCGGAGTCGCTTGCCGATTCCCTGGCGCCCCCCGAGCGCCTGCTCGATACCCAGAGCCTGGAACGAGCGATCGATTCTCTGCCCGCGAAATACCGCACGGCGCTGATCCTGCAACGGCGCGATGGCCTCACGTACGCACAGATCGCCGTGAAGCTCAACGTCTCGCCCAACATGGTCAAGAAATACCTTGCATCAGCCATCGCCCGCTGTCGCCTGGTGTTAGGAGAAGAGAAGTGACGGAGCACGCCCCTTCCCTCGAGCGCATTCAGGCACTCATCGCGGAGCAGGCCGCGCAGTGGCTCGTTCGCCTGGAACCGTCTGGCGGAACGCCCGACGAGCGCATCGAGCTTGCCGCGTGGCTGCGCGCGTCGCCCGCGCACGTACTGGAATTCCTGAAGGTTCGCACGGTATGGGAGGCGATGGGCGGCACGGCGCTCGACTTCCTGCCCGATGCAGAGACTTTATTGAGACAGCTCGCGTCGGAGAATGCGTCAAATGTGACGCCGCTGAACAGAACGGCCGCGGATGCGAGCTCAGTGGATCGCGACGAGATCGTGAGCGCCGGTGCCGTAACTGTGCGATCGCGCGGCTGGTTGATGCCAGCGATGCTCGCAGCAGCCGCGCTGGGTGTCGTGGCTGTGGGCGTCATGGTCTGGACACCGCGCTGGTTCGATCGAACGCATGCGAGTTATCAGACTGCGGTGGGTGCGCAGTCGATACATCGCCTGCCAGACGGCTCAACGGTTGTGCTCAACACGCGCTCGAGCGTGCGGCTGGAATATTCCTCGAGCTACCGCGACGTGTACCTGGATAGAGGCGAAGCGCTGTTCGATGTCGCTCAGGATCCGGTGCGGCCTTTCCGCGTGCGATTTGGCAATACCATGGTTCGCGCACTCGGCACGCGTTTCAACGTTTACGCACACGACGGCGGCGTGACGGTGACGGTGCTTCAAGGTCGGGTCGAAGCGACGGCGGGCCTGGATCCATTGGATCTGGGCCTGTCCGGCCCGGGCACGTCCAATGCAGGGATGGTCAAGGTACAACTGGGTGCCGGCGAGCGCGCCCGCCTGCAAACGCACACTCCGATTCAGCCGGAGCGAGTGGCGCATCCCGAGCGTGCCCTGGATTGGCAGGAGCGACGGCTCGTGTTCGAGAACACGCCGCTCGCGGAAGTGATCGCGGAGTTCAATCGCTACAACGAAATGCCGCTACGGCTGGAAGATCCGGCCCTGTCCGGCAAGCGGATCAACGGCATCTTCGATGCGACGGATCGCGCCTCACTCATGCGCTTCCTGCAGGAATTCGAGGACGTGCAGATCGAAGCGAGGCCGGATGCTGTGTGGGTGAGGAAGAAGCGCTGATCGGCCCGGAAGGGTTGGAAACCCGCACCGGCAGGCGAATACGGCAAATCATCGGCCGGTTCGAGATCTCCCGCACCGTTGACTGCGCCTTGAGCGCCATGCCCGGTGGGGCGGCCGTGTTTATCGTATGCTCACCGAAGTCGACCGAGCGGATTCGAATGCAATCGAACTTGATGTTTCGCGTAACACGTGGCGTGGCGATGGTGATCGCCATTGTCGTCGCGCACTTTGTCATCGTGTGGCTATTCCACACGATGCAGATACCGGCGCCGCATTTCGGGCCGGTCGAGGCCACAATCATCGCAGAACCCGTCGCCGACCCGGGGACGCAAAGTGCTCCCCCGGTCAAAGAAAGCGAAAGACCTGTAGCAGCGTCTGCTTCTGAAGGGACGGGCAGGCCTCGCAGCTGAATGCGCTATCGCGCTGACGGCCGCATCGCCGACAGTGCGATCGAGCTCCCGCGGATAAGCCTCGCCGGAGATCTCACCCCCTCCCCGCCCCACCGCTCTTATAAGGCGCAAACATCGAAAACGCCCAAGGGCGACACGCCAGCAGCAGCGCGACACTGGATTTGTCACGCGCGTGTACGTTCACATCCAGCGCGGAAAGGTCGGCGAAGTCCGCAGCGAGGCGCTCGATTTTCCGCATCAACACACGCACCGACGCCGCGGACAGCTCCGCTGAATGAAACGTGAGCGCCTCGTTGCTACCTGTGAAAGCGCCTTGCAGAAATTCGGCGCGGACCTGCCGCTCATACAGTTTTCGCACCGGGCCATCAACGCGCCACGCGATCGGCAGTCGCGCGTGAAACCGCAAACGCTGCTTCGGGCCGAGATCCGCGAGCCGCGCCGCCGACAAGGCGCTCAGCAATTCGCGCATCGCCCGCGCCGAGATCTTCAATCGGCTGCGTGTGGTTTCGATCGTGTGTCCATTCAGCAGCAGATAAAAACAGGCGAGGAGCGGCGGATTCCGCGCCAGCAGGCGCTCCTGCTCGAGTGACAGCGTGTTGGGCTGCGAACCGGCCGCGCGAGTATCCGCCGACATACGCGACAGATCTGCAACAGTCATGTCGAGCGCGGTACAGACCCGTTCCAATCGCGGCAGCGTGAAAGAGCCATCCGCGAACAGACGTTTGACCGACGATTCGCTGAGATTGATCGCCTTTCCGAGCGCCCGATAGGTCAGGCCCTGGGACTTCAGGCAGCGCTTGAGCGCCGCCAGCATTCTTCGTGTTTCGTTCACGCCACGTCTCTTCGACTGTCTCGGGTCACGGTGCGGCCGGTACTGTAATCCAGTACTTCGTTCGGTGCAGGCCCACAAAGCTCGGCCGCTCATTCACTCTCGCTTCAGAACTTGAACAACGAGGAGTGGACGATGAAGGTCTTATTTGCGGCTTGCACTCTGGCAGCTTCCACGCTGGCGATTCCCGTGCTGGCGAGTGCCGATGAGGTGGGCCATTGGTACGTCAATCCGAATTTCGGCGGCGTCTCGGTCGACAACGACCGACCCGTGCAGGACAAGGATTGGCTCTATGGATTCGGCGTGGGCCGGCATATCACGCGCGGCCTCAGCACCGAGCTCAACGTCACCGGCGCACAAGTAGGTGGCGGCCCCGGTCGAAGTGACCTGAGCCTGTGGGGCACCTCGCTCGATCTGCTCGGCGTGATGAACCGCGACGCTCGGGTCTCGCCGTACGTGAGCGTCGGCCTCGGCGCACTCAGCAACGAACCGAGCCCGGGCCGCAATACGACAGACTTCCTGTCGCAGGCCGGTGTGGGCATGTTCATCAAGCTCTGGGAAAGCACCGATGGTTCGCGCAGCTTCTCGCTGCGACCGGACCTGAAAGCGCGTTGGGACGATGCGGGTGCCGAAGGCAAACTGCGCGACTACGTCGGTACGCTTGGATTTCAATTTGCATTCGGCGCGCCGAAAGCACAGCCGGTGGTTGCCTCTCTGCCGCCACCACCCGCAGCCCCGCCGCCGGCACCGCCTGCACCACCACCGCCGATCGGAGACTCGGATCACGATGGCGTGCTCGACAACCAGGATCAGTGTCCCGACACGCCTGCGGGCGTGGCAGTGGATTCGCTGGGATGTCCGCGCAAAGGCTCTATCGTCCTGGAGGGTGTCACGTTCGATGTGAACTCGGCGCACCTGACCGGTGGCTCCGACTCCACCCTCAACAGTGTGGCGGACGATCTGAAGAAGTACCCGCGCCTGCGCATCGAGCTGCAGGGACACACGGATAGCAGTGGCTCCGACGCGTACAACCTCAAGCTCTCTCAGCAGCGAGCAGACGCTGTGCGCGAGCACCTCGTGGAACAAGGCGTACCGGCCGCACGGCTGGTGGCGAAGGGTTACGGCGAGTCGATGCCTGTCGAGAGCAACGACTCGGCGGAAGGCCGAGCACACAACCGCCGCGTCGTGATGGTGGTCATCGAGAACCCCGGTGACGTGGAGGTGAAGGGGGAAGGTAAGACGGAGTGATGTCCGGCGAGTAGGGTCAGGCGCGGGCAGAGTGAGTGCTGCCCGCGCCTTTCCCATCAGAAGTTGAGTTTCACGCCCACGTATGCGCGACGGCCCAACACGTCATAGAAACCGGGCTGTGTCGAACCTCTTGCATTCGTGACACCCGGATTGGCGCCGTAGATTTCCGGATCGCGATTGAAGAGGTTGTCGATCCCCAGGCGCAGGGCAACCGTTTGCGTCACGTTCAGACTCGCGCTGAGGTCGAACAGGCTGTACGACCCCGCACCCTGGATGGTGGTCGTCGGATTCGTGGCGTAAGCCGCATTACGAACCGAAGGCAGGTGCCGCCAGTTGATGCCCACGTTCCAATCGCGGAGCGCATACGCGACATTCATCATGCTCGTGTACTCATACTGGCCCCCTTGTGCAAACGTCCCTTCGTTGTGATTGAAGATTCCGTTTGGAATGGCCTGGGTCTTGTAGCTCAGCAGGTAACTCACCTGCAGGCCCACCGCGAGCGCGCCGGGAACGCTCGGCAATCCCATATCCGCCATGTTCGCGCGCCAATTGAACTGCAGGTCGAGACCATCCGTTTCGATCGCACCGAGGTTGAAGTACGGCGCATCCACGGACACACGGCCGCCCGTGATGCCATCGCGCTTGATCAATGCACAGAATCCGCCCGGATCGTTCAGCGAGTAGGTCGGATTGCTCGTGCCGTTCACGTTGAAGCAGTTCTCATAGACCGTCGTCGAAGGCAGCGGCGTAATCGCATCGTCGATCTTGATGGAGTAGTAGTCGATGGCCGCCGTGATATTGCTCGCCAACGCGTGCTCGAACGGCGAACGCAGTACCGCACCGATGGTGATCGTCTTGGCCTCTTCCGACTTGAGATCCGTATTGCCGCGACGATTTTCCAGTTCCAGCGGAAAATAACCGCCATTGCCGCCGATGAACCCGTTCGGATCCTGATCGAACACCGACGTGCCGGTGCGATTGAGAGCCGCGCACAGCGCCTGTACCTGCGCGCGCTTCGGATTACTCGCGACGTTACCCCACGGCGCAAGCGTCGTGGTGGCGCAGGGATCGCTGAGCGGAAAGCTGGCGACCGTCACCGTCGGCCCGGTGAACAGCTCCGCCACGTTGGGCGCGCGGTTGGCAAGCTGATAGCCGCCACGGAAGCTCACGAAGTTGTTCACGCTCCAGTTGGCGAGTGCTTTGTAGGTCCAGATTCCGCCCGCGGTGTCGTACTCGGAATGCCGGGCACCGAGCTCCAGGCTGAGCTCCTTGATCGCCGGCAGGTCCTTCAACACCGGGACCAGAAACTCCGCGTAGAGCTCGTTCACCCGCGTGGAGCCGCTCGTATCGTTCGCCGCGAACAGCCCGATCGGGCCGTCGAGCACGGACTCCTGGTCGTTCAGCACATCCGGATCGAAATCGAACTTGTTGATGCGATGAGTAAAGCCGGCGGCGGCGCGCAGCTGCCCGGCCGGAAGCTCGAACAGCCCGCCCTGCAGGTTCGCCTCGACGATGTCCTGCTTGAGCTCGGTGATGTTCTTGAGCCGCGAGGAGATCGCATCGAGACAGTCTTCGGACACCTGGAAATTCGAGAAGACCGGCAGGCCTGAGGTGCACTTGATCTGATAACCCAGGATCCCGGTGGGATCTCCGAGCGTGAGGTTCTGGCCGTAATTGGGCGCTTGCATGACGCGCCGGTAGCGCTCTACCGAAACGAAGCCGCCATTCAGGTAGTTCGTCGTGTTCGTTTCACCGTGCGAGGCGTACGCCTCCCAGGTCCAGTCGGCAATGCCGATCTCACCCTGCAGGCCGGCCATCACCTGATAAACGGTGCTTCTGTTCGTCGATCGACGCGGGCCCGTGTAGTCGAGCACACGTTCCAGCGACCAGGGATCGTTCGCTGCCGAAACGGTTGCGCCGTTCACCACCTTCGTCCGGCTGTCGAGCAGGGTCGCGAGCTCCGGCGAAACAGGATGCGCGCCGTCGCGCGGAATCGAGGCGCTCCAGAAGCTCGTTGCGGGTGGGTAGGTGAGAATCGAGTCCACCTTGATCGAGCTGAGATTTCCCTGGATGAAGGCCGACACCTTGTCGTTGAATTCGAACGTTCCGCGCGTAAAGATCGAATAGCGGGTCAGCGGACTCGACACCAGGCCTTCCGTTTCGGGCTGCGACAGCACGCCGTTCACGTTCTTGATGCCGTCCTGCTGGCTGTTGAAACGGGCCGCTGGAGAGGCCTTGAACAGCGAGCCGTCTGTATTGAAATAGAAGTTCGTGAATCGGCTCGTACCCCCCGTCCCGAACAGCGCGTTCACAGCGGCCTGGGATGGCGCGGTGGTCCCCGGCGCCCACGATGAAAAGCTCGTGAGCCCCGTGCCGGTCGTGCCGGGGTCTTCGAAACCCGCCACGTAGAAGTCGCGATCCGCCTGCAGCACCGCCTCTCGTTTGGAGAACTCGATGCCGGCCAGCACGTTCGCGTGGCCGTCGGCGAAGTTACCGCCCATGAGCGCACTGATGCGCGACTCGGAGCCGTCACCTTCCTGCGTGATGCCGGTCTGCGCATCCACGACGAAGCCCTGGAAATCGCGCTTGAGCTTGAAATTCACCACGCCCGCGATCGCGTCGGCACCATAGGTCGCCGACGCGCCACCACTGATGATCTCGATGCTGCCGATGGCAGCCGAGGGGATGGAGTTCACGTCCACCGTCAGCGTTGCGTTGGCCGGCTGCGCGCGACGGCCGTCCACGAGCACGAGATTCCGGTTGGCACCGAGACCCCGCAGGTTGACGCTCGAGATGCCGGGGTTGTTGAAGGCGCTCGCCTGCACGTCTCCGGCCACGAACTGAGTGCCGCCCGGTTTGAACTGCGGCAGCTTGTTGAGCGCGCTTTCGATGCCCACGGTGCTGGTGTTCTCGAACACCTGCTCTTCCACGGTGACGATCGGGCTGGACGCGGTGAGGTCTCGACGCACGATGCGCGACCCGGTAACTGTCACCTCCTGGAGCCCCTGCTCTTCGTCTGCGGCCTGCGCCATAGTCGAAAGCGCGCTCGCCAGGGCAGTCGCGACTGCCGCTGCCACCCGTGAGCGCGAACGAAAGACAAAGGAAGAGGCCTGCGGCTGCGCCGCCTTGAATTTCGACATTGAGTATTCCCCCTGATGCGATAAAGATGCCCAGTGAAGTCCCCGGGCGCACTTTTCAGCTACCTGAGTGTCGCACCAGCCGTCGGCACAAAAAATGCCGTGCTGGGTGTTTGGCCGAAACGCGGATGGGAGCGTTACCGTGGCGGCGGCCGTAGGGAATATCTCAAGGGCGGCAGCACGCTCGTTCTCGTGACCGGATGAAACTCTCTGAAGCCGAGCGCGTTAGTTCCCACTGAGTCTGAACCTCGACTTTGGGAAGGATCGGTCAATGAGTGCTTTAGTAGCGGCGCTGTATCGGAACCACGCGCAGGCCGAAGACATCCGAACTCAACTCGTGACGCTGGGGTTCGCGACCGATCGCGTGCAACTCACGTCGCGCGAGGAGCTCGGTCCGGCTGGGCTCACCCCCGCGGACGACACGGTGACGCAGCTGCGGCAGTACTTTGCGCAGGTCTTTACAGATGAGAGCGAGTCAGCCGATCTCGAGGCTTTCGTCAAGGGAATCCGCGACGGTAATGCGGCGGTCGTGGTTCATCCTCGCGGCGACGTCGAGGTGGAACAAGCGAGGCAGCTTCTTGCGCGATCCCAGCCGCTTCGCTCGGCGGAGCATGAGATGGAGAATCAGGCGATGGAACGCGCTGCATCCCATGACGGCGCCACGATCGTCGGAAAGGTCGTGCCAGAAGGACTGACGCAAGCGCTCAACCCGCGCAAGAACTGATTCGCGCATGCCCGAGGGGGTCGCCTCAGACCTCGCCTCGATCGGCGGCGTAATGTCCGGAACCCGATACCGGACGAATCGTTTCGGACGCACATTTCACTACGAGGAGCGCCGTTACGATGAGCTTGTTCGACGTCATCAAGAAGGCCATCTTCCACAACCCGCTTGCGCCGCATTCCGGCTCGGGCACCTCAGCGCCACCGGCTCCGCCTGCAACCCCTACGGCCGTTCCCGCCGTCAGGCTGCCGGGCACTCCTGTCGTTACGACGAATCCGGCCGCTGGTACCGTGTCCCTTGACTCGAAATCGAGCTCCGCCCCGCCGCATGTCGTCGACGTGGAAGCGGTGCTCGAACAGTTGAATGAGAAGGGCGGGCAGCGCCTCAACTGGCGCACCTCGATCGTCGATCTCATGAAGCTCGTGGGACTGGACTCCAGTCTGGCCAATCGTAAGGAGCTTGCGACTGAGCTTGGCTATACGGGCGACAAGAACGATTCGGCGGCGATGAACATCTGGTTGCACAAAGCCGTCATGAAGAAGCTGTCTGAGAATGGCGGGAAAGTTCCTGCATCGCTGCAGTAGCGCGCGCCTCCAGCGCGAAACGAGCAGGGCCCCGCATCGCCCACTTTCGTGAAGCGATGCGGGGCCCTGTCGACGAACGAGCCCGAGGTCGTCCGCGAAGACTAGTTGAGCTTCTTCGCTTCCTCGATAGGTCCTGAGCCTGGCGAATGCGCGAAGCCTTTGGCGTAAGTGACCTCGAGCCAGATGGCGCCTTCGTTCGTGACCGGCCCCGGACCGTAGCCCCAGATGCCGCGCGGCGGCTGGTAGATGAAATATTCCTCACCGACCTTGTAGGCCTTGCCGGAATCCTTCGGTCCGGTGAACTGCCAGACCTTCATGCTGCCCCAGATGACGTAGCGCAGGACGTTGGCCTGCTCGTTGTAGGTCTTCATCATGTCGGCCGGTGCTGTCCAGCCCGGCGGAATCTTGACGAGTCGTGAGCGAAAGCCGGCATCGATATCTTCACTCAGCCACTTCACGAAACGACCCGGGACTTCATCGTCCTCTTCCCAGTCACCCGCGCTGGCGGTATCGATGAACCACGGACGCGAGAACGACTTGACCTTGCGCCAGTCGCCGCTGACGTTGGGCGGTGGCCCCTCGCCATTGCGACTGCGATATCTTCCCGGCTCGCCGGGTTTCGGTCCGACGAAAGCCAGGTGGCCATCGCCCTCCTCGAAGATGATCAGGTTGTAGGGAAACTGATCGCGCAATCCACCCGTTTCATAGCCGCCACTGTGCAGTGAGTACGGCGGACGATCCAGCCAGCCGCCTTCCTTTTTGTGATACAGCACGCTGCTCTTCTGGAAGGGGGTCACCGGCTCGAACATCACCGAGTCGCCTTTCAGCGTGTAACCCCATTCATAGAACTCGTGGTAGTGCGCCTGGCCGCCCGGCGCCTTCGTCTTCACGTTGGTCGTCGGCGTGTTTTCGATGCGCATGAAATTGCCGAGCGGCAGGTCTGGCGACGTATACAGACCGCTCTGGAAGAAAGTCTTCGACGTCGGGCCGAGCGGCGGCTTCTTGATCGACGAGCCCGGTGTCGCATCGAACGGATAACCGTCGACATTGACGATGCCCAGCGGGTTCCAGCTCCCGGCGGCCGGCGTCACGATGCCGATGACCGGCTTGGTCGCTTGCGGGGGCTCCGGCGCATCGATCACGGGTGCAGGCGTGTGCCGGATGATCGCGAAACCCACGCTACTCAGTGCGCCATATGCGATTCCCGTCAGCGCGACACTTTTCCACAACGTATTTCTTTTCATGCTTGCCCTTCGAGGTATTACCAAGTTATCTACGTTTACCTCTCGCCCCATGATTTGCATGCGATTGTGGGGTTGTCAAGGCGTACGGGCGGCCGTGGCCGCGCCGTTGGCAAAGCTATTCGCCGTGGCAGGTCCGCTGCTCAGACGGTCGGTATGGTGCCGCCGTCGATGACGTACTCCGCGCCCGATATGGAAGCCGCTCGAGGCGAGACCAGAAACGCGATGAGGTCTGCGACTTCGCGCGGCAGCGCCGGGCGACCCAACGGGATGCCGCCCAGTCCATTCATGATCAGCTGCTTGCCGCCTTCGTAGTCCGTCCCGGCTCGAGCCGCGAGCCGCTTCGCAAGCGCGACGGACGCTTCGGTCTCGACCCAACCGGGCGCAACGCGCACGACGCGAATGCCTTTTGGCGTGACTTCTTTTGAGAGCGCCTTGCTGTAGGTCGACAAAGCAGCCTTGGCCGCGGCGTAAGCAATCGTGGATTCCGGCAGTGGCAACACACGCTGGATGGACGTGACGTGGATGACCACCCCGGATCGCTGCGCGATCATCGAAGGCAGCAAGGCGCGATCGAGGCGGACCGCGGACATCAGGTTCTGGTCGAGCTCTTTGGACCATTCCGAATCATCGAGCGCCGCGAACCCGCCCGCCGGCGCACTCGAGCCGCCGACCACATTGACGAGGATGTCGATTCCGCCGAGATGCTGGTGCACTGACTCTGCAGCATGGAGTGCGCCTTCTGACGTCGAAAGGTCCACGGCGACATAGTGCACGTTCTCAATCGCGCGAGTCGGAAGTGATCGCGCGGCAGCCAAGACCTGCACGTCCGCGTCCACCAATGCCTGGACCACCGCCGCGCCGATGCCGCGGGCGCCACCAGTGACCAACGCGCGCATGCCTGCGAGTTGCAAGTCGAAGCTCATGGCTTGATCTCCAACGAGGCGATCTTGCCGCGCTCGAGCGTGAAGGTGTATCGAAGATCGACGGGGCTGCCGGGGAAATTTCCCGTCACCCGGCTCGTCACGATGGACTGGCGATCCTTTTTCTCGAGCGTCAGGGGTTCGGCGATGTACGAGTATTTTGCGGACGCTGCGCTCTTCCACGCTTCGATCGCAGCAAGACCTGTGTGCGTCCGCCCTTCGTCCATGACCCTCCCATCGTTCGTGAAGCAACGCGCCACGGCGTGACCGTCGCGCCTGTCCGCTTCGAAATACGCCTCGATCGGTTCAGGAAGGTTCAAGTCTGTCATCTCGTTCTCCTCGGGTTTCGAGGCGCCAGGATGACTCACCCGCACAGATCAGAAAATCGCCTATTATCCACTCAGGCTATGTAGAGATCAGTGCACAATGCGGGGCTCCGAATTTGCCGAGCTGAAAGCCTTCGTGGCGATCGTCGAGCGGGCGAGCTTTGCGCGGGCCGCCGATCATCTCGGCATTTCGAGGTCGGCGCTGAGTCAGGTGATACGCCAGCTCGAATCCCGCCTGGGTGTTCGCCTGCTCAATCGCACGACCCGAAGCGTCGCGCCCACGGAGCCGGGCCGGCGTCTGCACGAGCGCATCGCACCGATGCTCCGCGAAATGGATGACGCTGTCGCACAGGCGGTCGGCGCGACCAGCCGAACCGCCGGAACATTGCGAATCAACACGCTGAGCATGGCGGCGAAGAAGCTCATCGCGCCGCGGCTCGGGCGCTTTCACAAGGCGCATCCCGAGGTGGTGCTCGACATCGTGATCGACGATGGACTGATCGATATCGTGGCGGGCGGGTTCGACGCGGGAATCCGCGTGGGTGAGCGCGTCCAGAAAGATATGGTCGCCGTTCGTCTCACGCCGGATGTGCCGCTGCTTGCGGTCGCCTCACCCGAGTACCTCGCCAGAGCCGGCGAGCCGAAAACACCCCTCGACTTGCATCGTCACGCCTGCATCAACTGGCGCTTTCCCGGCAGCGGCAGGATCGCTCGATGGGAGTTTCTGAAGAAGGGCAAGAAGATCGAAACGGTCGTCGAAGGCCCGTTGATCTCCAACCATCAGGACATCGTCGTACCCGCCGTCCTGCAGGGATTGGGAATTTTCTATGCGTATAACGACGATGGGATCGCCGAAGCCCTGGAGCGCGGGCGGCTCAAGCGCATTTTCATCGATTGGTCACTCACGATGCCCGGCCTGTATCTCTACTACTCGAACCGTCGCCACGTTCAGCCTGCCCTGCGCGCGTTTATCGACTGCCTGCTCGATCGAGACGGAGGCAAGCGGCCGGCGAGAACGCTGGACGCGTAGCGACTCGGCGATTGGCCAACGTGCCGGCTGAACGCGACGCTGAACGTGCTCGTCGAGCCGTAACCGATGCGCTCGGAAACCTGCGCGACACTGAGCTCGTCGCGCCTGAGCAGATCTTTGGCGACTTCCATGCGCCACGACAGCAGATACTCCATGGGTGCCACGCCCACGGTCCGCGTGAACCGATCGAAGAATGCGGATCGCGACAGCGCGGCGGCCTTCGCAAGCTGCGGAACGGTCCAGGCTCGATCGATATGCGCGTGGATCAGGCGCAGCGCCGGCGCGAGTCGTTCATCGCCCAGGCCGCGCAGCAAGCCGGGAGGAGCGTTCCCAGCGGTGGTGGAGCGCATCGCTTCAACCAGCAGCATCTCGACGAGCCTGGACAGCATGAAGTCGCTTCCCGGCTTCTCGTCTGCCGACTCCTCTCCCACCATGTTTACCAACTGGGCCAGTCGTGCCGAGCCCTGCACGTGCACCAATTTCGGCAACAGGGACACGAGCAGGCCGGAGTCCGCGCGGTCGAACGCGAAGGAGCCACCCAATGAACGCATCTCTGCCTTGCCTTTGCGCTCGCCGTAACGGATCTCCTTCTTGAGACCCGACACCTGGTTGGGATCCGTGAAGACAGGCGGCGCGGGCACGAAGCTCGAGATCGTGAACGCGGGCGTCGTCGGTAACAGCACGAAATCTCCCGCGCTGATCGTGATGGGCGCGTGTCCCTCCACCGCGAGGCGCGAGCTGCCGCTCAGCACGATGCAGAAACTGGGCTGCCCGAACTCGGAGTAGCGCACGGCCCAGTTGCCTTTGCCACTGATGAGGTTCGCGAACACCGCGCTCGGACGCAGCAGCCGCACGACTTCGGAAAGCGGATCGCTCATTCCGGACTCTCGCTAAAACTACGCGGACTTTTGCGGGTCGATCATCCGGCAAGGGTTTCCTATCGTTCGCTCCGAGTCAACCCGCACCCCGGAGCATCAAATGAAAACTGTACTGATCACCGGCTGTTCGAGCGGCTACGGCCTCGAAACGGCACGTCACTTTCTCGCGAACGGCTGGAATGTCGTTGCCACCCTGCGCGATCCGCGTAAGAACCGCCTGCCTGCCGCGAGCAACCTGCGCGTCGTGGCACTCGACGTGACGAAGCCTGAAACGATCGCCCATGCGCTCGCGAGCGTCGGCCCCATCGACGTGCTCGTGAACAACGCCGGCATCGGCCTGTTCGGCGCATTCGAGGCGACGCCGATGGGCACCGTGCGCGAGGTTTTCGAAACCAACACGTTCGGAACGATGGCCGTGTGCCAGGCGGTGATTCCGCAATTTCGCGCGCGGCGCGCGGGCACCCTCGTCAACATCACTTCGAGCACCACTCTCGCGCCCTTCCCTCTGGCTGCCGCCTACACGGCGAGCAAGACAGCCATCGAAGGGTTCACCGAGTCTCTCGAGCACGAACTCAAGTTCTTCGACGTGAAGGTGAAACTGGTGGAGCCCGGTTACGGCCCCTCGACGAGCTTCGCGGAGAACGGCCAGGAACGGATTCAGGGACTCATTCCTGAGCCATACATGCCGCTCGCCCACACCGTGTTCGCCGGCTTGAGCAGCGTTACTGACGTGACTCGTGCAGAGGACGTCGCAGAAGCGGTGTGGCGCGCTGTCCATGATGTTTCCGGGCAACTGCACTTTCCTGCGGGAGCGGATGCGGTGGCGCTTGCAAAACTGCGCCACGCGTAAGGGGCGGGAGCATCATGTCTGCCCTGAAGCTCGGCTCTGATCCAACGCCCGGGACATCTTTCTCATCGCTCCATTTTCGAGATAGGCCACCCCGCTTGAAGCCGAGCTGCCGAGGAATTCAGAGACAAATGCACGCCCGATATCGTCCTGCTCAATCGTGCCGAAACGTCCCGGAATCAGACGCCCCAACCACGCTACATACGGCGGCGTGTGAACATTCCCTCCAATGATTCCGGGACGAAAGACTGCGAGGCGTTGGAATCCGATTCCTCGAACCGTATCTTCCTTTAGACCCATGACCCGCACATAACGAATCCTGCTCTTCGCAGTGCTTCCCACTGCGGAGAGCAGAGAAAACCGTGTGATGCCCCCGGCCTGGCAACCCCGGGCAAAGCCACCGACCACGCCCACTTCAAGGGCCTTCAATTCCTCCTCGCTCCATTTCAGGCTGCCCGCACCGACGCCAACACAGGATGCCCCATAGACCACATCGCCTTGCGCAACCATGCTCTGCGCGAGGCGGGTCACTTCTTCAGGAAATTGAGGAGCCGACGTATCCAGGATCACCTGCCGCACCCGGTGATCAGCGGTAAGAGATATCGCCTTGCGATTGACCATCACCACCTCGGCGCAGGAGGGCTCAGCAGCCAATGCACGCATCACCGCGGCTCCCACCTGCCCCGTGCCACCGATGATCAAAACGCGAAATACCATTTGAGCCTCGCTTTGGATTGTTCCGCCAACGCACGCAACGGCAGGATGCCTCATCGCTCGATCGCATTCTGCTCGGGTGACTCGTCCCTGGCGAGACCTTGGTCGCTTGTTTGCACGCGCGTCTCGTCATTACGATGCGCGTCAAAATGGGGGCGAAGCGATCGTTTCATCCCCCACAACGCGCACGGATGCGGCGCTCCCGCGACAGGAGTCTTCGCTCATGGATCATCAGTTCGGGCGAGTCAAACCGATTGCGTCGGCGCGAGTCGCGTCGATCGTGCTCGGCGCGGCGGTGGGCATTGCGCAGGCGCAGGAGCCACCGGCGGCAGGAGATCTCGCTCTCGAGGAAGTGGTCGTGACGGCGCAATTCCGGCAGGAATCGCTGCAGTCGACGCCCATTGCGATCACTGCGGTCAGCGGCGCGCAGCTCGAAGCGCGAGCGATCTCCAATGTCACGGATCTGAGCGCAGTCGTGCCGAATCTGCTGAGCGCGCAATCGACGCACACGTTCGGCCCGATGTCGCAGATCCTGCTGCGTGGCGTGGGCCAGTTCGACGGTCACCCGGGTTTCGAGCCAGGCGTGGGCGTGTACATCGACGATATCTACCGTGGCTTGTCGCTCGGCTCCGCACTCACGCTCGTCGATCTCGACCGCGTCGAAGTCTTGCGCGGCCCGCAGGGCACGCTATCCGGCAAGAATTCGATCGGCGGCTCGATCAAGCTGTTTTCGAAGAAGCCGCGCGAGCAGACGGACGGTTATCTCTCTGCCACCTACGGCGACTTCAACCGGGCCGAGTTGCGTGCCGCGGGTAACTTCACGCTCGTGCCAAACAAGGTACATGTGCGGCTGTCAGCCATGTCCAAGCACGTCGACGGCTACATGAAGCGGCTGGATTACGCGTGCCTGCATCCCGGCAGCACTGTGCCTACGCAGATCCCCGTGACCGCGGGCTGCGAGATGGGCACGCAGGGCGGCCAGGACGTACAAGGCATGCGCGTCGCGGTTCGCTGGGTCGGCAGCGACACCTTCGAGGACAACCTGATTCTCGATGCCACGCGCGACCGGTCGGAAGTGCCGGCGGCGAAGCTGCTGTTCGTGAACAACCCGCTGATCCCCGGCGGCGGTGCGCAGTTCATCACCGGTCCCGAGGACTACACCACGTACTCGACTTTCGCGAATCTCGGATTCACGGATCCCGCACGGTACACCACGCCCACCGCACAGCCCGGCGCCGGCACGCACGGCGCGATCTATCTGCCCGACACGAATCCGACCGACGGGTACGGCGTGTCGAACGGGTTCGAATGGCGCTTCGCCGAAAACTATTCCTTCAACTTCATCACGGGCTATCGGCGCGACTCCGGTGAGTACTCCATTTTCTACGGCGGCTCGCCGTATACGATCCAGCTTCTCCACAACACGTGGTCGAACCGGCAGTTCACGCAGGAGCTCCGCCTCAACGGTAAGCTGGGCGGGCGCGTCGACTGGACGGTGGGTGGCTTTTACTACGATCAGCAGGCCTTTTTCGGGGGCCTGAAGCTTCTGAGCCCCGGCGCCGCGACGGAGACGCTGTTCACGGGCAACGATCCGATTCCGGCGACCAGCAAGTCTGCGTTCATCCATGCGGTGTGGCACGTGACGCCGAAGCTCAGCGCCATCACGGGCGCGCGCTACACCGATGAAGAGAAGAACTACACCTTCGAGCGCAAGAACCCGTTCGTGCCGTCGTTGCCGAGCTTCACGCCGGTCGGTGTGCTCGATGGCACTACCAGCAGTTACTCCGGCAACCGCGCTGACTACCGCGCGGGGGCCGAGTACGAGTGGACCTCAGCCTTCATGACCTACGCACAGTGGTCCACTGGCTTTCGCGGCGGCGGCGTGAACCCGCGACCGTTCATCGTGGAGCAGGAAGTGCCGTATAGCCCGGAGAAGATGCAGGCGTTCGAGATCGGCGCGAAGACAGAGTTGCTGGATCGCCGCCTGCGCGTCAATGGCGCGGTGTTCTACAATCAGTACAAGGACATCCTGTTCAACAACACCGCGCCCACGGTGGTGGGTGGCGTGGTGCTGAGTGCGAACAACTCGACGCCGGTGAATGCGGGTGACGCCACGATCAAAGGCGCGGAGCTCGAGATCAGCGCGCGGGTGGTCGGGAATCTTCAGATCGACGCGGCGCTGAGCTATCTCGACTTCGAGTTCACCCGGATCTCGGCACCCGGCGCCACCATTCCGGGTGTGAGCCTCGCGACCGAGGAGCCCTTCGCGCCGAAGCGCAAGGCGAGCATCGGCCTCTCGTATGCGCTCGCGCTCGGTACATTCGGCAAGCTCATTCCCCGGGCGGATGCGAGCTTCCAGTCGAAGTTCTTCACGGACATCTCCAACAGCCCGGACGGCCTGGTCGACGGGCGCACACTCGTCAACGCGCACCTGATCTGGGAGCCGCCCTCCGAGGATTGGGAAGCAGACTTCGCCGTGACCAATGTTACGGACAAGTTCTATTACGTGAACAAGTTCCGCGTGGCACCGCCGACGAACATCACGGAAGGACAGCCCGGCCGGCCGCGCGAGTGGATGGTGGCGGTCAAGCGTAAGTTTTGACGCGTGGGGAGAGTCGGTTGCGCAGGGGTGCTTGTCTGTGTGCTCGAGTGACCGAGCAGTGCGATCGTGACTAAGGGGACGAATCGGCAGCGGCCTGCTCCACCTCATTCTTGCTGCTTTCTATGGAACTCGCGCTTCGCCTCGAAGGCGTCGTCGCCTTCAACATGCGCAACGCCAGCCACGCCGCTAGCGCGCCATCGCCAGATTCGCGTCGACAGAGCGATCGCATCCGCCGAAGCTCACTCCGGCCGGAGTGAACGCGGGCCGGCGGAAAAGGCGCGACCCCCAGGCACCGCAGTCCGCCATCACGTCGCTCCACTCATGTGAGGATGGCGTCGGCGCGCGCAGTCCAGCTCGCGCCGCATGGCACATTCGCGCCGCGCGCAGCCGGATGAGCCGCTGCCACGCCACTTGCCACGATGATCACGATGAGGAAACCACGCCACGCATGCATTACTCGAGTGCCCTCACTACTTTCTCGCGCCGCCCGACATAGCGAAGCATCTGTGCCGGGCTGAGGCCTGACGTGATTCCACGCCTTGATGCCCCGACACCGCGCCGCAGCTGCAATTGGCGTTGCAGTACTCATCCAGCGCCACGATCTCACCGGCCACGGCAAAATACTGCTCGTACTCATCGGAATGACAGCAGAAGGGCGCCCCCGCACACGACGAACCAAACATCCTCCAGCGTGTACAGGCCAGTGCGGCCCGCCCATTTACCCCACGACGACCCATCGTACTTCAGCCCGAAGTCAGGGCAGCGTACCTGCCTTCACAAGAACCATCTTCTCAGGCTCGAGATACTTTCGAATCGCGCCGTTGACCTGCGCTAGCGTCAAAGCCTGGATTGCCTTGGGATACTCGTCCAGCCAAGTGAGGTTCTTGCCGCGATTCAGGGTTTGCAGAATGGCACTGGCGACCCCGCCCGTGGTGGACAGTCCCACCTCGTAGGCTCCGATCATGTTGGTCTTACGCGCCGTCAGCTCCTGCGCGGTGACGCCCTCCTGCCACCACTTGTCGATTTCACGGCGGGTCGAGGTGATGCCCTTCGCGAGCAGTTGAGGTGCAAAGGTTGCCGAGATCGCGACGTCGCCGTCGAGAAAGGTATCGTCGGAGGCGCGCGCCCCGATGCCATACGTCAAACCTTCTGCGTCACGCACGGACGCCATCAAGCGCCCCGTAAATCCACTTCCCAGAATCGCAGTTCCGACCCGCAGCGCCAGGGAGTCGGCGTCCTGATATCGAAGGCCTGTCGCCTGTCCTATGACCACCGCGACACTCGCCTTGTCCTGTAGAACGATGGTTTGCTCCGGAGTCGAACGGGCTTTGGCCGCGTTCGCCGAACGCTTCGCAGCCACGCCCCCAGTCCATCCCGCGAAAGCCTTTTTTACCTCGGCTTGAATGGCTTGCGAATCGACGTCGCCAACGAAGACGAGGGTCAGATTCGCAGGCCCGTAATATTTTCGATGGAAAGCCTTCACGTCGTTCAACGTCAACTGCTTCAGCGCGGCAAGTTGCTCTTGCGAACTACTCGGCCGATTGGGATGGCCTACCGGAAAGACCGATCGACCAAATGCCTCCTTAGCGCGCGCTTCGGGATCCTCCAATGACTGGCGTATAGAACCCTCGAGCTGTGTCTTCGTCTTCGCGAACTCCTCTTCGGATAACAGAGGTGTTCGCAATTGTTCCGCCATGAGCTGAATGACCAGAGGCAAGTCGGTCTTCAGTGACTTGGCATTCACCGAGAGCATCTGATCGCTAACGCTGAACCGTAACTGCGCTCCGACGTCGTCGAGCTGCTGAGCGATGGCGAACTTATCCTGCTTCGTGGTTCCCTTCTCGATCAAGATTCCTGTCGCCGTCGCGGCGAGGATGTTGCCTTGAACCGCGTAGGCATCCCCTGCGGGCAAGTTCCCCGCTATCGTCACCACATCTTGAACCCCCATCGGGTAGATGACGATGTCCACGCCGGACACTTTGGTCCGTACGATGCGCTCCGCCAGGGCGGCTGAAGCCTGCATGCCAGCGCTCAACGCGCTGATGGCCCAAAAAGCGATCACCATCGATTTACGAGTCAGCGCTCTCATTTCGACCCCGTCGGGACGAACCAGCCTGTCGTGCTCTGATCCTCGTTGAGATACCTCTGTGCCACCCGCTGAACGTCAGCTGGCGTGACGGCAGAGACTCGAGCGGGGTACGACACGAATTGTGTCCAATCTCCCGTCGCGATCCATTCGTTGAGCGCGCCCGCGGTACCGGCCGTTCCATCGCGCTGGTAGGCCTGCTCTGCCCGGTACTGACTGACCACGCGTTTTACCTCCTCGGCGGTCACGCCGTCTTTCTTCACCTCGTCGATCTCAGCGAGGATGGCCTTCTCAACCTGTTCGTGCGTGATCTGGGGCGCAAGTCCCACATCGATCAGGAACAGACCGGGGTCGTGCGTGGGCTGGATGTCTGCCTCCGCATAGGTCACCAGTGATTTGTCCAGGAGGGCGCGCGACAGGCGGCTGTTCTCCCCGCCACTCAGGATGGAGCTCAGCACGCTGAGTGCGGGCATGTCGGCGTCGAGTCCGGCAGGGCCTTTGTAGCCAATGAGCACGCTGCCCAACTCGCCTGCTCGCTTGAGTGTCACGCGTCGCGGGCCAGTCTGCGGCGGCTCCTCGGTGTACACGGCCGGGAGGAGATGTGGGGCTCTGGGGATGCTCCCGTAATATTTCTTGATGAGCTCCAAGGCCTTTTGCAGCTCAACATTCCCCACGATGGTCACCGTCGCATTGTCGGGCCAGTAAAACGTATCGTAGAACTCCTTCAGCTTCCCGATCGGCACGCGCTCGATATCCGTCTTCCAGCCGATCGTGCTGTGATGATACGGCTGTGCCATGAATGCCGAGGCATACACTTCCGTGGCGAGCGCGGCGGAAGGGTCATTTTCCCCGCGCTCGTATTCATTACGCACCACTGTCATCTCGGCATGCCGGTCAGACTCCCTGAGCCAAAGGTTGCGCATACGATCCGATTCGATGGCGACGTATCCGTCCAGGTTGTCGCTGCGCAAGGTCGCAAAGTAGTTCGTGCGATCCAGCCAGGTGCTGGCGTTGTACCCGGCGCCGACGCTCTCGAGATATTGATCCAGGCTGTTGCCCTTGCGTCGGTTGAAGTGGTCTGTTCCTTTGAACATGAGGTGTTCGAGAAGGTGAGTGGCACCGGTGGTTCCGGTCACTTCGTTCCGCGATCCGACGCGATAGGTCACTTGAAAGCTCGCGACGGGCACCGACGTGTCGGGCTTGATCAGTACGTCGAGCCCATTGGCATCCAATTGATACTCGTGGATCCCGCCTACGCTCTTGATGTACGTGAAACCATCGAGCGTCACAGGTGCGGTTTGAGCGCTGGCAATGACCGCCTGCCCCGCAAGTAGCAGGGTCAATGAACCAATCCATATAAGCATGATGAAAAGCTCGCTCGTGAGCGTGCTCAAAGGCACGCTTGCTGAAGTCCGGAAAGTCTCAGCTTCCGCGAACGGCGCCGAGCACGATGGATGGAGTCAGGATTTCCGGCAGTATTTTGGGTTGGGCCACGCCCGGCAGATACACAAGATTGAAGGGCACGGCGCTGCGGTTCCACTTCAAGAGCTCTGCTGTGATGAGCGGGTCGCTGTTGGTCCAATCCGCTTTCAGCAGCGCCACCTTCCGCTGACGCAGGACTTGCTTGACGGCGTCTGAGGCGAAGACAACTTGCTTGTTCGCCTGACAGGTCGCGCACCACCGCGCCGTAAAATCCACGTAGATGGGTCGATCTTCGGCCTGCAACTGTGCGATGCGCTCGGCACTCCAGGGTTCCCAAACGACATCATTCGCTTTGGCGGCATGCGGCCAGCCGAAAACGCATCCCGCTATTAAAAGAAACGATGCGCCCAACATCGCCAAGCGCGCCCGTCCGAGCGGGGCAGCGGGCCTGTTGTATCGTCCATAGAGCCAGACGGCCATCGCCACGATCGTCAGGCCGAGTAGTGCAGAGAGCAGGCCACTTTCGCTTGTCTGGCCTGCCAAAACCCACATGAGGAAGGCGACGGTGGCATAGAGCGGAAATGCCATCGCTTGCTTGAATGTTTCGAGCCATCTCCCGGGGCGCGGCAAAGCGCTGACCGCCTGCGGGAACAACGATAACAGCAGATATGGCGCGGCAAGTCCTGCTGCGATACAGGTGAATACCGCAAACGACTGCAGGGTCGGCAATGCGAGCGCAGAACCCAGCGCGGGCGCCAAGAACGGCGCACTACAGGGGGTCGCGACGACTGTCGCCAAGACGCCGGAAAAGAATGAGCCGGTCAGTCCTCGTCGGGATTGCAAGTCCGAACCGGTCGCCGTGGCACGCAGCCCGAAATCGAAGACTCCGCTCAAACTGAGGGCGAAAGCGAGCATGACGACGGCGAGCGAGAAAACAAATGGCGCTGATTGCAGCTGGAATCCCCACCCCAACTGCTGCCCACTCGCGCGCAACATAGCGAGGAGTCCGGCCAGCACCCAGAAGGACAGCAGCACTCCCACGGAAAACATCACACCGTGCAACGCGACCCGCCGCCGGTCACTGCCCGCCTCGTTGACGAAGCCCAGGATCTTGATGCCGAGCACGGGAAAGACACAGGGCATCAAATTCAAGACAAGCCCGCCCATGAAGGCCAACATCAAAATGCCGATGGAGAGGGTTCGAGCCGAGAGCGCGGCAGAGGACACAGCCGGAGCAGCCGACAGAGGCACATCCACACGGACGCCGCGATAGTCACCTGAGGAAGTCGTGTAGGCAAACACCCCGGTGAGGCGAGTTGGAAGCTCCGGATTCGCTACCAAAGGAAGCGCGAGTGAGGTCATCGCTCCCTCGACACTGACCTTCTGCGGTTGATCGTACTGTATGAATTCGTTGTCGCTGAAGAAGTGCGCGTTCTGCACACCGGCCGGCGCTACGACGTGAAGTGCGACCGCGTTGCCAGTGCGATCGGCGTCAACCTTCCATCCCGCGGGCTCTTGCGGCATCGGAACCTTGGCGAGTTCGGCGCTCACAGCGTCATTGCTATGAGGCGGGCTGTCCGAGACAGGAAGTTGTAACGCCACATCGGCCGTGCCCGGAATGCAGACGTCCGCACACATCAGCCACGAGACCTGAGCTTTTATCTGTACGTTCCCACCGGTAGGCGCGTCTCGAGGCGTCGACAACGTTACGGGGAGGTAGGTCACCCCGTCATAGCCGTGCCCGGTGACGTGGCCTTGCGCATTCTTGATCAGCGTGGGCACGGGCCATTGGATGTCCCCCGCCACCCAGCCGCTCGGTAGATCCCACGTGAGCTCGGTGGGATAGCCGGTTCCAGCATTGACCCAGTAGCTGTGCCACCGCGGATTGTGCTGCATGCGAAGCGCGACGCTCACCGGATGGCCTGGCTGAACTGAATTGTCCGGCGAGACCAAGGCGACGGAGACCTGCGCGGTTGCACTGCTGACGAACGCGGTGCTGCCGAGCGCCGCGCACGTCACGAGTAAAGATCGCAGGCGGAGTCGCATCATTCAGCCCACCCAGGATCGGTAAGGTTCGGGCAGGTAGTTGGGCGTTTTCGCGCTGCCCACCAGCGATGGCAGCGTCTCCAAAAGGATGGTGCGGATGGGGCCGTTGTTGAGGAACGAGGTGCCTTCGAGCCCTTTGCCCAGCGCCTTCGCGCGCTGCTCACCTTGCAGCGAAGCGGTCGACTCCAGCAGTGCCTTGCCGTAGATGTCAGTGAGGGACCTACGCACCGCGACGTAGGGTTCAAAGGCACTCGTCTCGGTGGCATGGCACGAGATCTTGTAGCGGCTGGGCAGTGCCTGGTATTCAAATATCCTGTGTAGCGCGAGGACTTGCGCAGTCGCGCCGCCGCTCTTGCCCTCGGCAATCCGCTGCTTCAGTTTGGCGAGGGTTTCAGGGGTCACCAACATATAGTCGCCGCGATCGAAGGCATTTCGGGTCGACTGCGCGGCAACGAACTCTTCGATGGCGCCCAGCGCCTCTCGTAGCTTGCCCTCGCGCACCAATAGTGCGGCTTTCATGGCCAGCGCCTGCTGCAAGGTCTCGCCTTTCAGTCGGTATCGGGCGATCAGCGCATCGACATCTGCAACTTTCACAGCGGGATTGAGGTCGTAGCCGCCGCCGATCTTCAATTCCAGCTCGTTATAGGCTTTCGCGCCTGCCAGGTAGGCGAGGAACCCACGGTGATCGGCGGGATCGAGATCCTTCAGCTCTTTCACCCGCTGCGCGTAGTACTGCTCGAGGAAATCCGGCCGCACATGCGCCATCGCGTCGATCAGCACATCGGCCTTTGCGGGGCCTTTCATCTTGTCGGCTCTCGCCAGACCCTCGCGAAACGCCTTGCCCGCGGCCATCAACGGCTGGAGCTGTGCCCAAAAGTGCTCGGGCGTATCGGCTTCCTTCAAGTCATCGAGCTCAGCAGCCGAAAGGTCGTCCCTCGGTGGAATATAGGTCGTCCAGGCGTAGGGCTCGCCTTCCGGCGTTGCCAGGAACACGGAGGGGAAAGTGCCGACCTTGTATTTTTTCTGGAGCGCGACGTAACGCGCCTTGCGCGCGGGCGACAATCCGCGCGCCAGCGTATCGATGTCCACCAGCACGAACTGTTTCGAGGCGCGTTCTATGAACGCTGGCTTCGTGAGGACGTGCTCCTTCAACAGGCTGCACGCCACACACCAGTCGCTGCCGCCGAAGTCGATGATCATGTCTTTGCCCGTCCGCTTGGCCTCGGCGAGCGCCGGCGGCATCTCGGCGTACCAGCCGTCGTGGGACATATCCGTCTCGGGCGGCAGCGGAGCCCGCGGGGCCTGTCCCCATGCCGAAGTCAGCGGCGCGAGGCACGCGAATACACTTGTCAGCCAAGTCGCGCGGTATAGCGATTTCATGCGAGGAGGCTCCATGCTCAGAATGTCTTCAACAGGGAAAGGGAGTAGCGACGCATGCGCGGATCGGTGACGGCAAAACCGGCATTGCCTTGGATATGCGGCGGCTCGCGGTCGAACAAGTTATTGATCGTCAGCGCAAGCCTGGTGTCCGCCAGCAGGCCCGCCAGCGTCGATCCACTCCGTGCGGTATAGCCTGCAGCGCGAAAGTCATAGGAAAACTGGCCATTCCACTCGAGCGCGCTGCCCCAGCGTTGCTTAGTGCGTGTCGTATCGCTGAACTGGCGGGCTTGGTAGAAGCCGCTCACGCCCAGCCCGATCGGACCTCTGTTCCAGTACGACTGCCACGTGTAGCGATCGGGGTAGGTGTAGCTGTTGCTCACGGCTGGGGAGACGGCAGTGTTCTTTGAATCGTACTTGTCGTACGAGGTGGCCGCGGCGCGGAGATCAAACGTGCCGATCGAAGTCGCGCGGGTATACCGCATCTGATAATCGATACTGCGGATCCTGACCTGCCCGATGTTGAAGGCTCGCACATCGAGTCGCGTGATCCGGCCGGGCAGGCCGGGGGGATCGCCCGGCAGGCTGGCGCCGCGAGTCACGCGCTCAGGCAGAAAATCGATGATGTACTGCGCGTCCAAGCCTTCCAGAACGCGGTTGGTATAGTCGATGTCGACCAGATCCACCGACAACGAAAGTCCATCGAATATTTTGAAGGGCGACTCAATCACGATGCCGATGTTGTCGGAGACCGACGTTTCCGGCTTCAGCGCAGGATTGCCGCCGATCAGCGAGGTGATGTTGAAGTTCATGACTTCGTCGTTGCGCGCGTGATCGATTGGCTGATCCTCTGCCGGCAGGAAGCTGAAACGCAGATTGCCGATACCCTGCGGGCGGTAGAGGCTGTTCAGAGTCGGCGCGCGAAAGGCGTGATTGCGGGTACCGCGCAGCATCAGCCAGGAAAACGGGCGGTACATGAGCCCATAGCGCGGGCTGTAATCGCTGCCGACGTCGTCGTACCGGTCATAGCGCACCGCCGCCGTCAGATCGAGGCGATAGACCAGAGGAATTTTCTGTGCAGCTGAAAGAATCGGCGCCAGCACCTCAGCGTAGGCAGAATCGATATCACGATCGAAATCGCCCAGCAGGTTGAAGATTTGTCGCGGAGGATCAGGAAGGGACTGGGAGGTCTCGGCACTGTCCCTGCGATGCTCGGCGCCGAGAGCCATACGCAAGGCACCCGCCGGCAGGTCGAACAGCGGTCCGTCAGCAGAGGTCGAAAATCCGAGGCTGACGTTGTGGTCCAGCCGATTCCCCGGGGCGAGGAAGGACAGCAGTTCGCTCTCATCGTTTGGTGCAGCGGCACGGCTGTCATACAGCAGCGTCAGCGCGTCCGACGCAAACTGGCCGGCGGCATTGGGCTCGAGTAATAGTGGATCGTACGCATTGGAGTCCTGCAGGACAGCGCGGCTCCAGTCGACACCGGCCTCATACCGCCAATTCGCGCCCAGCATGCCCTGGAGGCCAGTGGACGCCGAAACACTGCTCGTCTTGGCGTCTTTCCGTCCCTGCAAGCGCGGCAGTTCCCAGAACGTCTTATCGAGATACACGTCCACACCGAAGGGATTCTGTGGGTCGCTCTCCGGAATGAAGATGTTGTTGGTGTAATTCACCGGCAGACCTTCAATCTCGGTCCGCGTGTCGCTATAGCGGCTGTCGAGGAACAGCGCCGTGCGCTCGCCCACCGCATAATTCAAACGCAAGCCTGCGCCGCGATTGGTCTGAGGCGAAATCAGGTTGAGATACGTGGCGCTATCACCCGTGTAAGGCGCCAAGTCGGCCGGGTCTACCGAAACATAGTCTGATGCGGGACGTGGTGAGCCGTTCGCACCGGTGGGAATCAACGCATAAGGACTGGTCCGGCCAGGCAGATTGCCGAAGGCAGCTTCCACGAAGCCGGCGCCGAGCGCGATGCCGCCACCGCCGCCGCCGAACTCTGGCAACGTATTGGTGCCGCCCAATTTGGTCCAGTCACTGGTCGCGGTGAAGTAGCGATCCACCGCAGCCAGGGCGTTCCGGTGCTGGTAGCTGGTGTCGACGGACACTGACAGCTTATCGGCGACGAAGCTATGCGCCAGGCCTATCGAGCTCACCGCGGTGTTGGTGTCGAATGTATTCTCGAAGCTGGCGTTCACCTCAGTCCCGCTGTAATCCTTGCGCAGGATGATGTTGACGACGCCGCCGACCGCATCGGAACCGTAGATGGCAGAAGCTCCGTCAGTGAGCACCTCGATGCGCTCAATGGAGGAAATGGGAATACCCGCGAGGTCGTTGGCTTCGTTGCCGCTAATGGTCCCGCTATGGGCCATGCGGCGACCATTCACCAGTACCAGTGTGTTCCCGGCGCCCAAGCCACGGAGATTGAACGTAGATCGCGAAACGTTCGCCGCCTGGCCGGTGTGGCCGTCGACATAGTTGGAAAAACCGCCCGCCTGTCCACCGAAGCCGATGCCGTCATAGGAGCCTTGGCTGTAGTTCTGCGGAATCAACCGGCTGATCTCACCGATCGAAGTCACCCCCGCGCGTTCGATATCCGCGCGGGTGAAAGTGATCATCGGCGTGAAGCTTTGTTCGCCCAGGGGGGTCCGGATGCGCGATCCGGTCACCCATACTTCCTCGAGCTTTGGCGAACTGTCCGCTGGCGCGGCCGGGTTCGGAGAATCTGTCTCTTTTTGAGGACCCGTCTTTGACGGGTCTTTTTCCTCGACCGCCCGTTGGGCCCCTCCCTTTCCCGTCCCGGTAGAGGGGTTGCCTGGAGCAGAGGTGCCCGTATTGCCCATGCCTGTATTAGGCGTGCCCGCCTTGAGGGCAGTTTTCTTGTTCGTAATCGCGACTGTGGCTTTGTCCAAAAAGTCGTAGTGCAGCCCGGTGTCCTTGAGCAATGCCTCCAGCGCAGCTTGTGGCGTCAGCGTCCCCTCTATCCTGGGCGCCTTCAGGCTGGCGGGAAGTTCCTCAGCCGACCACAGAATCTGCAGGCGGGTCTGGTTAGCCAGGCCGTTCAGGGACTCGCGCAATGTCTGCGCGGGAAGATCTACTGGAACCTTCACCGCCGAGGGCTCGGCTGGCGCGTCGTTGCTCCGCGCTTCGTGTGCGAAGCTTGAGGTGATCAGTAACAAGAGAGAAGAAATCAGGGCAGTCGCGTGTCCGCTCCTTTTTCCCTCACCCTCCACTCCGTGGTGCCTCTCTCTCCCGTCGCCGGCAGAGGGGTTTTGAGAGGCTACCGCTGCGGGCAGGGTGTTTTTTCGCATGTTTTATGGGTTCCCCGGTTTTCGGTTTTTTTGTACCTGTTGAGTGTTTAGTGTGTGGCTGGGGGAAAAAGTCCTACGTTATTTCCGGCCCATGAATTGGCGTAGGAGTTTTTCCGTCTGGGAGACACTAGATACATAGGCTCCGTACGAGAATGAGGCGTGAAAGGTAGTCGGCCAACCAATGCGGATATGCAGCTCGATCGCTGGGCGATCGGCGTGTTCCAGCGTTATGGCCTCGAGCTACGCCATTTCCTGTTGAGGCGCGTCAAGCGGGCGCCAGACGTGGACGATGTGGTACAGGAGGTTTTCCTTCGGCTCTTGCGAGTGGGCGACGATGTACTGATCCGGAATCCGCAGGCGTATCTATATGGGATTGCACTGCATGTATTACGCGAGTTCAAAATGCGGGACTTGAGAGCGGGTACCTGGACGACGTTGGAGCCTCAGGCGATTGCCGATATGGCCGAGCACCCGGAGCAACTCCCAACGGAAGGGCTGGCCGAGGCTTTGGACATTCGGCAGCGGTTACAAAAAGCCCTGGCGCGATTGCCCGTCGCCTACCGTACCGTTTTCCTGCTGCACAAGCGGGACGGGTTTTCGTATGAAGAGATTGCTCAGCGGCTGAAGATTTCCACTCACACAGTGGACAAGTATCTGCTGCAGGCGAAAGTCAGAATCCGGTCAATGGAGGACCTGTGAAAAGAATACTCCGCGAAGATGAAGTTCGGATCGCGACCGAGGCGGCTCGCTGGCAACAGGCGCTTGCAGGCGCAGATGAGTCTGTGCGCGCCGAGTTCACGGATTGGTTGAAAGCCTCGCCGCGTCATGTGCGCGAGTTCATGTTCATGGAAGCGTTGGATGCTGCCGCGATCGATGCGGACCCGGACCGTGAGCTCGAGTTGGCGACGGATTTGTCTGGCGGGGATGAGGACGCTCACCTTTCACGACCCACATCCTTCCCGTTGTCACGGGCCCCTTCCGTCGAACCTTCGGTCGTCGGTTCCCCTCCTTCCCCCCCGCTCCGCGCTACCTCCCTCTCCCGTCGCCGGGCGAGGGGCCTGGGATTGGCGGCGGCGATGCTGGTTTATGTGGTGGCGGGTGGCTATTGGTGGATGAATGTCCGCAATACGTATGTGACGGATGTCGGTGAGCAAAGGTCAGTGCGGCTGCCGGATGGTTCCATGATGCACTTGAACACCGATTCACGGGCGGTAGTGCAATTCTCGGGTTCCGATCGTGCGATTCGGCTCGAGTCCGGCGAGGCTTTGTTCAAGGTCGAGCGCGACGCGGGGCGGCCGTTCGAAGTGGTGACGCCGGGCGCGCGCATTCGGGTGCTGGGCACAGAGTTCAACGTGCGTGAGATGGGCTCGGCAACGCGTGTCGCGGTTGTCGATGGAGCGGTGAAAGTTTCGCCGGCAGGTCCCTCCCCCTTACCGCTTGCGCAGGTCGGAGAATCTCTCACCGCTGATCCCTCTCCCGTCGCCGGGAAAGGAGAAGAGATTCTGCGGGCTGGGGATGAGGCCAATGTCGAGCAGCGCCAGGTCGTCAAGTCGCCGAAGCCAAACATCGGGCGAGCCGTTTCGTGGCGGTCGCGGCGGTTGGTATTCCAGGAGGAATCGCTAGGTGCGATTGCGGATGAATTCAATCGCTACAACCGCGTGCCGAGGATTGTGATCGAAGGAGAGCAGGCATCGGGACGGCGCTACGGCGGAACGTTCAATGCGGACGATCCGCAGTCGCTGGTACGACTGGTGACGCGCACCGGAGATCTGCAAGCGGAACAGCGAGGGGATGAGGTCATCATTCGCGGGCGTTAGCTTCCCGCTGTGAATACGACCCCAGATGTGACCCGGAGTCTGTCGTCCCTGTGCAACGCGCATTGAGGTTCCCTTCTCTTTTTGATTCGGTACGCCTGTACGAGACAGGCGATCACTCTTGTCACTCGCGCTTCAACGCTCGTCGATTCGTGCGCAGCTCCACTTTGGGACTGCTCACATCCGGGTGAAGTAGTCCCTGTAGGTGTATTCGCCCACCTGAACCTCTACGTAGAAACTGTTACTACCCTCGAAGAAAAGCTTGCCGCTGTCGCCGTTCTGCTGCTGGTCGATCACGACGAAATCCTTTTCGATCTGGAGAATCGCATACGGTCCGGAACGCCGATTGAACTCAGTTCCGCGAGTGTCGTATTCGATCTGTACATAGTTATGGTCTGAGTAAGTGACCGTCATAGAGCCGACCTCGCGCCGCATGCCTTCGACATACTTCTTCGCCTTCGCGGCTGAAGTCACCACGCCCTTCGATGCTCCCGGGGGCGCTTGTATGTTCCGAAGGGTTTTCTCGAGGTCCCATCGCCACGATCCAATTAGTGGATTCTCAGCCGCCTGGCACGCGGTCACCAGGCATGTCGAGACCAGAAACCCGATGAAAATACGGCGGGCCCAGGCATCTACTCTGGTTCCTTTCCGTCCAAGATAACGTCCCCACACTTCTTGATGAGACATATGCTCTTCCCGTATGAATTTGCCGTTCTGCACTTTTCGACTGAACAGATCTGCCCTTCCGTCGCGCCGAGCTTCCTCGCAAGATTCTTCATTGCCCTCGTCGTGAGCGACTATGACTCAACGAACGGCGTGTTGAGCGTGACCAAGGCGCGCGTGGCGGGGATTGATCGGGACCGCACAAAGATCGCGAGGACCGACGCGTCGTGCTGTGTGCTCGGGCCCGTTCGGTGCTGGAGCGTCAACTGAAATTGCACGAGCGATTGGGCCAGGCGAGGCGAATCCACCACGAGCATCTGTTCTTCCGCGCCAACGGTAAGCCGATCCGCAAACTGGGCGAGGTGTATGGGCGTTGGCGACAAACCCTCAAGCGCCTCGCGATTCGGTATCGCAAACCTTACGCGGCACGTCACTCGTCCGTCAGTTGGGACCTGATGATCGGGCGCGCAATCCGCTCCTCGTCGCGAAACAGCACGGCCACCGCATCCTGACGATGTTCACCGTGTATGCGGCCTGGACCGAGGGAAGCCTGGAAGCGGATATCGCAGCGATTCGGCGGGCGATGCGCGGACCCGCCTATGCCGCCCGCGAGTCGTGCCCCACGTCCCCCGGCCTCGCGACTCACCGCTCCGGAGTCGGCAATGGCATTGCCGATAAGAACGGGCGGTCCAGTCCTTCAGAGACGCGGAAAAAGAAGATGAGAGTGGAGCGACGCGCTCGCCGGGGCAGTCCCGATTTGGCAATAGATTTGCCAATAGAAAATCCGCGACAGGCATCAATCGCGAGGAACTACAAGGACTTAGACTGGCGGAGCGGACGGGACTCGAACCCGAGGCTCTCGCAAGCGAAAACAATGACATATTGATTCGCAAAGGAGTCAATGACCCGCTGGTCCCCAGAAATCCCCGTATTTGCCACTAGACTTGCCACTAGCTTGGCGGAGCAGGCGGGCGGACGCGGTCACGCACGCGCTGGGCTCTCGGTCGCGCGCGGGAACCACTGCCATGCCGTAGTGCGCGGCGAGCTCTGCGTATCCGGGGTTCAGATCCGGGTCGTACACGTGACACTTGAGCACGCCCTGCTTGAGGCAGTCCGGCACCGTCACGTGCGCCACGCCGCCGTAAAACGCGAACATGCGCCGGTGGCAGGTGAGCCACTTGCGGCTCTTCGTGTCCTCGGCCGCCCAGGCAAAGAGCAGCTGGCTGAGGCCGAGCCCGGCGACGAACACGTAGGCCCGGTGGATCTCCCCGGTAGACAGATCGATCCACTCGAGCGTGTCGCCGGCGTAGTCGACTTCGACGCGTTCACCCGGCTCGAACTCGCGCGCCGTGACCGCGGCCTGCCGGTACTGCGGGAACTTGCGGTAAAACTGCTTCCAGAAGTTCGAGTACGTGGTGAGTTCGCGCGCCTTCTCCTCCCACAGGAACTTCAGTGGATGTCTGACGCCGAGGTCGTGGATGATCTGCTGCCACTCCACCTGCGCCATCCACGGCGGATCGATGAGGTTTGGGCTGACTCGGACAGCCGCGTTGCCGATCGCGGATCTCACGCACCGTCGTCCGCGAGCACTTCAGCGCCCGCGCATTCTCCCGCACACCGCGGCCTGCCGCCAGCAGCCGCTCGATCTCCTAGTACCGCTCCACCGTGAACTTCCTCCGCGACATCGCGCCCTCTCGTTCGTGACACACCGTCACGAACATAGAGTGTTGAGCCACCCCCAACTGCTACAGCCCGGGTGGTCCCAATCCGAGGAAATCGGATGGTCCTAATTCGAGGAAATCAGGTGGTCCTCAGCCCGGGAAACCGGGTGGGTCCAATCAGAGGAAATCGCGCATCCTGCTCGCCAAAGACCCTCACGTCCTCACACACGTGCTCGACGAGGTCTCCGCGGCGGAAGTCGCAAAGATTGATGTTTGGTTCAAGGAGAGATGACGATTGAGTGAACCGTCGATCACGCCGAAACGGAACAAGCCTTCTGCCTATCGGGGTCTTGCCAGGCTCAGGATTCTCCCAAACATCTCAGTGCACTCTGCAGTTTCACAGCCTCAGCCTGTCTGCTGGCATAGTCCGCGCGCGCTTTCTCCACCGCGTCAGGTCTCGCGCGCTCGACAAAACTGGGGTTATCCAGCCGCGCGCCGAGCGTGTCACGCTCTTTCTCTGCCGCCGCGAGTGTCTTGATCAGACGGGCGCGCTCCGCGTCGAGGTCAATCACGCCTTCCAGAGACAGAACGAAGGTGGCTTCGTCCACCACGACCTGGGCTGTGCTGCCACCCACGGCGCTCGCTGAACGCTCGACGCGTGCGAGCCGTGCCAAGGCTGCGGACTGACGGTCCACTCGCTTCAGAGTCTCTTCACTGGCATCGCGAACGAAAAGTGAGAGGCGGGCACCCAGCGGCACATTCAGCTCCGAGCGGGCCACACGAATTTCGCTGATGAGCCGGATGAGCCAGTCGATCTCACGCTCGGCCTCGGGATTGACCGCGCCGGGTTCGGCAACTGGCCACTTGGCGATGATGAGCGCATGGTTGCGGGCTCCCATTGCATGCCACAGCTCCTCGGTGATGAAGGGCATGAACGGGTGGAGCAACACCAGGATCTGATCGATTACCCAGCCCGCCGTCGCCCGCGTTTCTTCGCTGCCTGCCTCGTCGCGTTGGAGGACGGGCTTGATCAGCTCGAGGTACCAGTCGCAAAAGCGATTCCAGATGAACTGGTAGATGGTGTTGGCTGCGCTGTCGAAGCGATAGCTGGCCAGGGCAGTGTCAATCTCCTGCACGGTCCTGACCGTCTCGGCGATGATCCATTGATTGACGACGAGATCGGCTCGGGGAGGCTCCAGAGTGGCTGCAGCGCTGATCTGATTGGCCTGGGCAAAGCGCGCGGCATTCCAGAGTTTGGTCGCAAGGTTGCGGTATCCCTCGATGCGCCGCTCGTCCATCTTGATGTCACGGCCCTGGGTTTCCATCGCCGCCATGAAGAAGCGGACCGCGTCAGCGCCATAGGTGTCGATCAGACCCAGCGGGTCGACGGCATTGCCTTTCGACTTCGACATTTTCGAGCCATCAGCGGCGCGCACCAGACCGTGCATGTACAGCGTTCGGAATGGCACCTCTTTCATCGAGTGAAGGCCCTGCATCATCATCCGGGCGTTCCAGAAGAAGATGAGATCGAACCCCGATACGAGAACATCATTCGGGTAGCGCCCGCCCAATGCGGGATCATGATCGCCAGGCCAGCCCAGTGTGGCGAACGGCCATAACGAAGAGGAAAACCAGGTATCGAGCACATCCGGGTCGCGCGTCAGCGCGACGCCTGCGCCCGCTTGATCGCGTGCGTCCTTTTCATTGCGGGCCACGAACACGCGTCCGTCGTCCGCGAACCACGCGGGGATCTGATGCCCCCACCAAAGCTGTCGGCTGACACACCAGGGCTGGATGTTTTCCATCCACAAGAAGAACGTTTTTTCCCAGGCTGCGGGGACGATCTTGATCCGACCTGTGCGCACCGCTTCGATCGCGGGCTGTGCCATCGTTTTGGCGTCGACGTACCACTGGTCTGTCAGACGCGGTTCGATGACCACGCCCGAGCGATCGCCATAGGGCGTCTGGATCGCACGATCCTCGACTCGCTCGAGTGCGCCCGACTCTTCCAGCATTCGAACAATGACCTTGCGCGCCTCGAACCGATCGAGGTGGATGAGTGAGGCGGGCACGAGCCCGTCCGCGGTCTGGCAAACACGAGCCGTGGCGTCGAGCATGCTGAGCATGTCGCTCGTCGCGATACCCGCGCGCAGACCCACGTTGAAGTCGTTGAAGTCATGTCCCGGCGTGATCTTCACCGCACCGGATCCCAGCTCCGGATCGGCATATTCGTCCGCCACGATGGGAATCAGACGACCCGTGATGGGTAGGCGTACCTCACGGCCAATCAGCGCCGTGTATCGCTCGTCCCGCGGATGAACGGCGACCGCCATATCCGCGAGCATTGTTTCCGGACGCGTCGTGGCCACCGAGACGGCACCTGATCCATCCGCGAGTGGATAAGTCAGGTGCCAGAACTTGCCCTGAACTTCACGCGTTTCGACTTCCAGGTCGCTGATTGCGGTGCCGAGCCCGGCGTCCCAGTTCACTAGGCGCTTGTCGCGATAGATGAGCCCCTCGCGGTAGAGATCGACGAATAGCTTCAGGACCGCTGCGGAGAAACCCTCATCCATCGTGAATCGTTCGTTGGCCCAGTCCATCGAGCAGCCGAGTCGGCGAAGCTGACGGGTAATCTGATTACCCGACTGCTCCTTCCACTGCCACACCCTGGCGAGGAACTCTTCACGACCGAGGTCCGTTCGCTTGATGCCTTCTTTGGCGAGATTTCTCTCGACCACCGTCTGTGTGGCGATGCCTGCGTGATCAGTTCCAACGACCCACAACGCATCTTTACCTTGCAGTCGCGCGTGGCGGACCAGAATGTCCTGCAAGGTGTTGTCGAGGGCGTGGCCAATGTGCAAGGTCCCCGTCACATTGGGCGGAGGATTTACTATCGTCCAAGGCTGCGCACCGGGGCGCGCCGGGCGGAACAGGCCTTGCTGTTCCCAATGGGCATACCAGCGAGTCTCGATGACGGCCGGGTCGAAGTTCTTGGGCAGTTCATTCATGGCTGAGGTAGGGGAGCATCCGAATAGCCCTTCGCTTGTGCCAGATACATCGTCGCATAGTGTCCTCCATGCATGAGCAGCTCCTCGTGGCTGCCGTCCTCGATGATTCGACCTTCATGCAGCACGATGATTCGAGTGGCGAGCCTGACGGTCGAAAATCGGTGAGAGATCAGGATCGCGATACGATTCGCGATCATCGCGCGAAAGCGCGTCAGCAGTTTCGCTTCCGCCAGCGAGTCGATGGCGGCAGCCGGCTCGTCGAGCACGATGATGTCGGCAAACTGTCGCGCATACGCCCGGGAAAGACTCAGCCGTTGCCACTGGCCGCCAGAAAGGCCCATGCCGCCGAAGCGGCGACCGAGGAGCGTGTGGTATTTCTCCGGCAGGTCTTCGATGACATCGTCGGCGAGGCCGGCTTGCGCAGCCTCGCGCCAGATCGCTTCATCGTCGAGCTTATCGATATCACCGAGGCCGATGTTCTGGCCAGCCGTCACGGAGTAGGTCGCGTAGTCCTGGAACAATGCCGTCATTCTCCGCCTCAAGGCGGACTCTTCCCACGCGTTCAGATCGAGGCCATCGAGCGTGATCGTGCCGCGCGTGGGCAGATACAGTCGCGTCAGCAGCTTCACGAAGGTCGATTTACCCGCGCCATTGTTGCCGACGAGGGCGATCGCTTCACCGGGACGCAGGTGCAGATTCAGATCACGGATGGCGACGGCGTCGGTTCCCGGGTAGCGGTATTCGACATCGATGAAGCGCAGTCCATCGCCCGGTGCGGGGCCCGCTTCCGCACGCCCAGCCGGACCCTCCTCGCGAAAATCGAGAAACGTCATCAGCGGCCGAAGCTGCAATCGATCGTTGTACAGGCCTGAAAACGTGCCCAGGAGGCCGGAGATTGCGCCCTGTCCCTGCCGGAACATCGCAAGGTACAAGATCATCTGCCCCACCGTTACCGTGCCACGCGCGGCCGACATGACGACAGAGCCGTAAGCGAAATACAGCACGCCCATCGACAGGAACTCGATTGCCATGTCGATTCCACTCTGCTGAATGGCAATCCGCCTGTTCTCTTTGGCAAGCGCATTGATCTTGCCGAGATATTCGCTCAGAAAGAACTTGCCGAAACCAAAGAACCTGACCTCCTTCATGCTGTCGGAGGCGGTCAGCAGATACCTTATATAACTCTGTCTTCGATGGTCTCGAGTTCGTTTCAGGCTGAGCTCGTGAAAATATTTGCCGGACCAGAGATTCACGAAGAACCCCGGCACGGAAGAGATCACGAGCAGGGTCAATATGAGAGGCGAATAGCCGATCAGAATTGCCAGTGAGGCCAGCAGGGATGTGACGGTCTGCGCTGTGCCGAGCCACATCCTGACGGTGCCCAGCGGTTTCGCGGGATCTCCGGTGGCCCGCTGCATCTTGTCGTTGAACTCAGGATTTTCGAAATGGAAATACTCGATCGATACGAGCTTCGACAAGACGGCGTGCTGCACGCTTTCGCTCAGGGTGTCACTCAACTGCGCGCCGATGTGGCGTGACACATGCCCCATCAACGTCGAGACCAGAATTAGAGTGGCCTCGAGGATGACCAGCGAAAGCGCGTAGTAGGTATGCTGAGAGGAATAGTTGAATCGAACGGCGTTCGAGACCGCGTCGATCAGCAATGCGCTGACGTAGGCAATCGCTGCGGGAAATACGCCCATTAACACGGTGATGACGCATGTGGCTGTGGCTAGCAGCGGCGATGCCTTCCACACCATCGCAAACGAGCGACGGGTTGATGTGAGCATCTCCTTGATGTCCTGATACGTGACGAGCTCCGCCAGCAGGAAGGGTGTGGGCATCGAGTCGTCCGTGCTCAGGAGATGAAATCAATGACTCTGGAACGAGCAACTTGCCCGATGACCGCAACCGGCTGCCGACTTTTTTGTTTGTGGTAATCGGCGAGCTTGCTCGTTTCCGAAGATCACCTCGAACGGAGGCAGCAGTGAGCAACAAGGTTGTGGACGAAGTATTTCGAGTTGCCCAGGGAATAGAAGAAGAGGACACTGCCACCGCGCCTCCCGAATTCTCCGCGCTCCTGAGGAGTCGCATCGAATCGGCTGCCGACCGAGTGCAGCAGCTCATGACGAATCTGCGTGCCAGATTGGCTCAGCAGGGCGTTGATGAAGAAACTCTGGATCAGGTCTTCTTCGATGTTCGCATCGAGCAACGTCGCATCGTCAACGATCTTCGACGTCTGAGTCACGGGGTCCGCGGCGTCACGCTTCAATACAATACAGTTTCATGCTGACCCAAATCGCGGAGCTGTTCGAGGCAGAGCTGCCGCCAATCCAGAGGTTGCGCCGGGTTGAAGGTGCTCGAGTCGTCTGGTGCGACCGCAAGAGACTGCTGCAGGACTTTCGCTGGCTCGCCGAAGTCGACTTGAATGAGTGGCTATTGAAGGTCGGCGCGCTGGTTTCCGAAGCGCAACTCGACAGCATGGCCGTCAACGATCCGTTCGAGGTGCGCTCGACGGCCGTCACGGCATATCGCCCGCAGAGCTATGGTCGTGCCGCTGTGCTGGATCTTCGTTCGGTTCCTGACGAATGCCGCGGCGAAGGCCTCCTCGATCTCAAGGGCTGCGGTGTCAGAGACGGCATAACGCCGCAGGCGATGTCTCACGGTACGGGTCTTCTGCCACTGTCGGGCGCTATCTGCGATCTCATCTGTCAGCGACTGATTGAGTCGGCGCTTTCGTCGGTCGATGCACCGGTTACCACAGTGCCGGTCTACGCCATCATCTCGTTGGGCGTGGACGCGATACTCCCGAACGAAGTCCGGGCCGGCCCGATGCCGGTTGCGACGATGCTTCGGCAGGCCACCCGGCGTCAGGAATTCGCTGCCCGTCAGGATTCGTCCGTGTGGATGACGACGCAGCAGGTGGGGTTGCGGATCGAGCTACTCCTGCGGCACTTCGGAGTGACCTCGTGCCAAACCGTGCAGTCACCGCAGGGACATTTTTTCGGCCCGCCCAAGGTGAAGTCGCTCCTTTCTATCCTCGGCTGGGATCTTCCGGTCCGGATCTGCCATCACAATGTCCAGCTCACCGGCAGCTGTGCCCTCGAACCGTTCGAGGCACAGCTCATCGATTTCGGTCACTACAGCTTCGCGCGACATTTCGACGCTCCGATGAGCGTATCGGCCCACGATCCGGTGACGAGAATAAACCGCCGGCAATTGTTGTGGCCGCACGATGCCCGGTATGTCCAGCCTGATCCGCGTATCGCATTCGACCCCGATCTGCTCGAGCTAGGCTCGCTCGAGCCGCATCTTGCAAGCTGGAGCGGGTATCCCGCGGATAGCCGCTTGCATGGCGCCCGGCGAGAAGCCATCCGCATTGCGCATGCGATTTCCGAGAAGCATCTGTCTGCCGCCGCGGTGAATACCGAAATCGAAGCGTTCGTCCAGCGCGTGACGTCGAAGTTGCGAGCTGCGCGATGACCGGAATGCCCGAAGACTATGTAAGGCGCTCGACGCCGCGTGTCTCGCCGGCTCATCTCGTTATCGCCGGCTTTGGCCCTGTATCCGGTTACAAATACTCACGCTGTATTGCCTCCGGCATTCGTGATGGCGTGCTGAATGGGTACACGGTCATCGACCTGGCTTCTCAGCGATCCATAGTGGCGGAGAGGTTGGCGAAACTTCCAGTGCAGCCGGAGCACTCGTTCTTCATCCCCGATGAGATCATCGGGCGAGACATAGATGCCGGACCGCAGTGGATCTGGGATCGGTTGGCGGGTCTGCACGCCGGGGTGCGTAAGAAACTGGTGATTGCAACCGAGCCGCAGGCTCACGCGGCTTATCTTCGTGACTCGATCGAGCGAGGTGTCGATACCCTGACGACGAAGCCTGTGGTGCTCCCTATGCGCAACGGGCTCTTCGATGCAGCCTCCATCTTCCCTGAAACTCATGCGCTCGCCGAGCTTGCCGGACGCAGCTCTCGCCACAGCATTCTCTGTCTGGGGCGCCATCACGATGTCTACGAACATCGTGTCCGCGCGCCGATCGCATTCATGATGCGGCGGTTTCAGACGCCCATCACGTCCATCAATCTGAAGACGGCTTCGGGTGTGTGGAATCTGCCGTCAGAGTTTCATTCGCGGGATGATCATCCGTACAAGTATGGCTACGGCATGCTCATGCACGGCGCCTACCACTACATCGACATCTTCACCCGACTGCTACAGATGAACAGGCTCATCTTTCCGCAGGAGGAGCTGGAGCTTCATATCACGGGCTACAGTGCGGGCCCGCAAGACCAGCATCTGCGCATCCCTCGTGGTGTCGAAGGATTGCTGCAGGGCTATGACGAGTCATTCGGCAAGCTGAAACCGGGCGAGGCCTACGGTGAAACAGATATTGTCGTCACCGCGGCGCTGAGGCCACGCCGTTCGGCCCGGACGATCTGTCTCGCAACGCTCGCCTTCGAGCAGACGACGCCCGGCATGCGCTCGTGGGGAACCTTCCCGGCCGTGCCGTATAACATCAACGGTCGGCTACATTGCACGGATCTCGATGTGCGCCTCGGCACCATTTTTTCAGTCAACGGACATGTGCGCAAGAGTCCGATCGGTGCCCGTCGCGGCGGCGATGACATCCGTGGGCAGAATACCGGCATCATCACTACGCGCTCCAACGCCGGCCTCACGGGAACCCAGGAATATATCCGCGAAGAACATCTGAGCCGCCCCTACGGCTCGTCGTTTTCGTATCTGGCGGAATCTCGAATATTCGCGCGCTGGATCAATGATGAGGAGACCTTCAGCAGTTTGCATTCGCACGTGCCCGCCAATGCCGTTCTGGCGGGGCTCGCACAGATTGCAGCGGGAGAACCACGTGCAGTCGTTGATTTCAACTTTCCCGTGCCGGAGTGGCCGAGCGACGTAACCCAGCTGGAACACGAGCATCTCGATGAGGGCAGCATGTTTGCCGCTCATCGTGCGCTGTAGAGAGCACGTGTCACCGATGCAGCTCTCCGTCATCATTACAGCGTTCAACTCGGGTTCGCTCATCGCGGAGGCGGTCAACTCTATCCTCGAAGAGAATCTCGAGTGTTCCTATGAGATTGTCGTCGTGGATGACGGATCATCCGACCCAGCGAGTCTCGAGTGCTTGAGGCACCTGAAGCCTCATGCCGCGGTTCGGCTCATCGCGCAATCAGAGAACCGCGGCGTGCAGCTCGCCCGCAACGCCGGGCTGCACGCGGCACGCGGCGAGTTCGTGATACTGCTCGATGGCGATGACAGGCTGGAGTCGGCCTCACGAGCTTATCCGGACCTGGCAATCGAACAGCTCCAGAATCCGGCGGTGGCATTCGTGCACACCCTTTCCAGGATGTTCGGGGCCTTCGAGGGCTACACCATTTCGGCTTATCCGGTTACCGAAAGCCAGGTCGTCAGGAAACACCATGTTCCGACCTCCATCTGCTTCCGACGCTCTGATTTTCTGGCCGGTGCCACTTACGATCCGGCGATCCTGAAGTGGCAGGACTGGGCCTTCGCAGCGACACTACTGGCAACCCGGTGGAGACGGGGTGCAGGAACGCAGATCGGGTTTGTCCCCGGTGCTAACCACAAGTATCGGGTGCATGATCTTTGCCCCCGAATCTCGGCAACGAACGTCGATGAGTTTGCGATGACACTCGCGGTCGTACGCGCTCACCTGGACTATTTCCGCGATCGCCTTCACTTGTCCGCCGATGCCCAGACCCTCGCTCGAGCCGTCGTGAATGCCAAGCCGGATCGATTGAGCGATCTGCTTCACGTCGCTCGCTACGATCCGCGGATCGCCGAGGACATCCGCCGTGAACGAGAGTTCGAGCTCGTCAGTCCCTTCCTGGCGCTTGGAATTCCATGAGCACGATACCCGTGAACGACATCCGCCAGCGTCTCGACGCGCAAGCGACGATCCTTCGCGAGACCCCGAATGAAGTACGGGAAAAGCGGCTGCTCGCCTGTCTGCTCTTTCCGCACGATTCCACGTCTGTGGCTCTGGCGAAGATGGAATACGAACTCGACAACGGGTTCAGGCTCGAACTGCAGCAGCCTCGCGACATCTCCGCGAAGCTTCACTGGCTGAAACTGCATTACCGAAATCCGATCTACCCGACGCTGGTCGATAAACTCGCTGTTCGGGACGTGATTCGAGAAAGAGTTGGCGCTTCCTATCTGGCGGATCTGTACTGGGCGGGCTCAGACCCCGAATGCATACCCTGGAACGAGCTGCCGCAATCGTTCGTCGCCAAGGCGACCCACGGCTGGAACATGAATGTGTTCCAGACGCCGGAAAAGCCGATATCGATCCCCGAGGCGACGCGAACGTTTCGATCCTGGCTCTGCCAGAGGCACGATCTGCGTCATGGTGAATGGTCGTACTCGCAAGTGCAGCCGAAGATCATCGTGGAAGAGTTGCTGAGGCCGTCTGACACCGAGTTGCAGGACTACAAGTTCTATTGCTTCGACGGCGAACCTCGTTTCCTGAAGGTAGACGGCGGGCGGGATGGGCATCGCAGACAGATCCACCTGTCGCTCGAGTGGGAGCCGATGCCGTTTCATATTCGACACTACGACCCATTCGACGTGCCGCCGCCGAAGCCGCGGACGCTTGACGAAATGATCGAGATCGCTCGTGCCCTGGCTCGGGACATTCCCTTCGCGCGTGTGGATCTCTACTCCTTTGACAGACGCGTCGCATTTGGGGAGATCACTCTTTACCCGTGCGGTGGCAACCTTCGGTTCGACCCCTATGAGTGGAGCATCGCAGTCGGTGACATGATCACTCTTCCGTCACGCCAGGCGTAGTCGTGTGATCGCAGCCTCGATCGCGCTGCTGGTCTGCGGCGTGGCGAAGGCGTACTTGTCATTGTCATCTGCACAGATACACAGAACCGATTGCGCCTCATTCTGTTCGTTCAGCCAGCGCAGAGCCCCGAGCAAACACGCAGCGCTCGAACCCCCGATCTTCAGGCCTTTTTGCGTGAGGAGAAAAAAGGCGTCGATGGCGTCGCGATCACTGACCCGACAAATGCGGCACGGTCTGGGAATCGGCAGGAACGCGGATCGCGAAACGCTGCCGAATCCGGGAATGCCGGGTGGGGTGTGATCCGCTATCGCCGCCTCGACCACGTTCGATCCGACGGCGTCCACGATGACCAGTTGGGTATGCGGTGCGCGCTGATTCAGATATCCCGCGAAGCCACGCGCAGTGCCACCCGATGAGGCACACACGAAGCAAGCGTCAAACGTTCTTTCGGAGAACGCTTCCGGCGCAGTCCAGGTCTCGTGTGCGAGGTAGGTGGCGGGATGCTCGTACTGGTTCAGAAAGACGCTTCCCGTCCGAGCCGCGATTTCCCGGGCTCGGTGGATACGCGCCTGGCAGGCGCTTTCCCCAGGTTGTACCTCGGCAAAGCACAGCGCCGCTCCGAAGCTCCTGATGGCCTCGGCATTGCCTGGGGCAATATTCGGCGAGGAGACGATAATCGCCTGCAGTCGCAAGAGCTGCGAGAAACCGGCGATCGCCACGCCGAGGTTACCAGATGAGACCTCGACCAGCTTTGCCCCGGAACGCAGCGTTCCGTTTTCGAGCGCGCCGCTGAGCATAGCCCACGCCACGCGATCCTTTATGGATCCAAAGGAGTTGGCGGACTCAAGTTTCAGGCTCAATGTGTGAGTGATTTCGCCGTTCCGATACGTGAGTTGGAGCATCGGCGTGTTGCCAACTCGCACCGGTGGAGCGGCATACCTCGAAGACGAAGACGTCACAAAGAACCCCGGGGCTGACACCGCATCACATCCATTGCGCTTTTCCGGCTCGCCGCTCGTTCCCATGGCAGTAATTTGCCCTGAGAACGAATGAGCCGATGACTTCCCGCAATATCAGCTCGCATGGACGCCACTGCTATCGTCGTGGGTTGGCTCAATGACCCGGACGGTGCTGGTCACCGGCGCTGCCGGATATCTCGGCTGTATCCTGGTTCCGGCTCTTTTGAAGGCCGGCTTTCACGTGATCGCATTCGATACGTTCGATCGAGGCGACGTGCCGCTTGCCGCTTTCGCGAGCGACAGGAAATTCGAGCCGGTGCGCGCCGACGTTCGCGATGAAGGTTCGCTGAGGTCTGCGATGTGCAGGGCGGATGTGCTCATTCCGCTTGCCGCACGGGTCGGTGCCCCCGCCTGTGCGAACAACCCCCTCGATGCACGCAGTACTAACCTCGAGGCGATTCGATCGCTGATCGAGCTGAAGTCCGCGGATCAGATTCTCATCTATCCCACGACCGCATCGAGTTACGGCAATGTGGGAAATGCCGGTGCCTGCAGCGAAGAGACGCCACTGAATCCCGTTTCATTGTATGGCTCGACGAAGAGCGCGGCCGAACAGTTGGTCGTGGACGGCGGACATGGGGTCGCGTTACGGCTCTCGACCTTGTTCGGCATGTCACCTCGCATGCGACTGGACCTGCTGGTGAATCATCTGACTTACCGAGCGATGACTGAACGGGCGGTCGTTGTATTGAGCGCTAACGCGAAGCGGAACTTCGTTCACGTGAGCGACGCCGCCTCGGCATTCCTGCATGTGATCGATCGATACGCCACGGCGCGAGGGCAGATCTATAACGTGGGGCTGTCCACCGGCAACGTTTCCAAAAACGACATCTGCGCAAGAATCCAGCAGCAGATCGCCGATTTCATCTGGCTTGAGGCATCGACCGGGGCGGACAGCGATCCGCGCGACTACACGGTCTCGAGCGAGAAGCTCGAGGCGACCGGATGGAAGCCCCGCCACACGCTGGATGACGGTATTTCAGAGCTGATCAAGGGATACAGCATGCTGGGCCACGGACGGCTCTCCAACGCATGATGTCAGACGAGATGAGATGTCTCACCGCGGAAGACATTGCCTGGAAGCAGCACATTCATGTCGCGTTTGTTTCTCCTGACAGCTCACATCTGTACTACTCCGCTAACGATAGCGGCAGCGCTCGGCAGACCCTTTACCGTGCTGATGTTTCTGACGGCAGAGCGCACGCTCTGAAGACTGCAGCCGCGGATCACGCACAATGGGTGGCTCTCTGGCGCGGGGGTATGCTGGACGTTCTGTGTGAGCGAGATTGGAGCCGCAGGACGGCGACGTTTTTCCGTATCACTGCAGATGGAGCGTTGGGTAGCGACAGCATCGCCGTTGATGACGTCGTTGATGTCTGCGCATTGGATGACATTGGATTGGTCATCACGAAACAAAGTCTCGCTGTGATCGATCAGTCGCATCGCAGGCCAGGCTGGCAGAATGCCGATCTCAAGCGCGCGTGGGAGAACAGCGACGCGGGTCGTTCGACGGCGCTGGAGCTGTTGCATCGACCCGAAGAGCGGCGGATCTCTCCCGCTCATGGAACCGAGATCTATCTGTTGCGAGCTGAACTCGACGGCCTGCGGCGGATCCCTTTTTCGGGGCAGTTCAATCGCCTGATCTGTAACAGGCTGTCGCGCCATGTGGTCGTCTTGTCAGACCTGTCCGTGTCTGAGGCGGCGAAGAACGGCGTACATCGTGATCACTGGAAGAGAGCACATCTCATCGATGTCGTGAGCCAGTCGGAGCATGTATTTGCAGAGATCCTGTCATGCCACACCTTTGACTGGTCGCCCTCGTTAGAGCGCATTGCGTGCGTTCAGCTGGCGAGCAGTAAGGCGAGGCTCGCGTTCATCGACATCGAGTGCAGGCAAGTTGTAGCCCAGCGTTCTAGTGAGGTGCCGATCGGTCCTCATGGGGCATGGATTTCCGGGCAGTGGCTCGATCCGTCTGGCTTCGTCGTGGATGGTGAGCAGGGATGCGCTGGAGCGCCGGGCAAATGGGTGATCGTCAATCCCGATGGCTCGGCTCGCACCCTCGACATCGGGCCGCGCGAATATCAGGCGCCGCGTCGCTTCGCGGATGCGCCGATCACCGTGCGTGACGGCAAGCTGTTCCGTCTCGGGCCTGATCTCGGAATCGCTGAGCAATTGCCGATACCGAGCGATCTGACGGTCGAGCAGATATGCTGGCCGAGCCGCCCCGATACTTTGGCGACCAGAATTATTTTCGTTGCTCGACGGATGATGGAGGGCGGGCCAGCTGACGGATCGCGAGCGCTGTACAGCTACTCCTTTTCAGATCAACACACGTCATTTCTATTCTCTGCCGATGATGTCTGGCCGCACATAGACGGGCAGCGAGACGCGCCCGTGATGGGCTGGGTAGCCGAGAATGCAAATGGCACGACGCTCTTCTGCTATCGCGACACTCGAGAGCGAGAGATCTGCCACGTAAATCGTCACTTTCGCCACATCCGGCGCGGAACCGGCGAGTTGGTCGAATACGGTTCCGCGGACGGGGCGAAGCTGCTGGGATACGTGATCTACCCACCGCATCTCGAGCCGGTGAACTTACCGGCGATCGTTGCGATGTTTCCCGATTTCAACTACTACCGCGAGCCGCCGCCGGAGCGGGCGTTCTGGTCTGGCGGGTTTTCCAACCTGCACATCGCCGCCGCTCACGGCTTCGTTGTCATCGTCCCTGCAGCGCCCCCCGGTTTTCGGGACTGGCCGACGGAAGAGTTCGAGCAGCGGATCTCACGCGACCTGTATGCAGGCATTGCCGGAGCGGTGGAGTCTTTGGTGGACGTCCTCGTATCTCGAGGCGCGATCGATCCGAACAAGATTGCCGTGATGGGTTACAGCAGGGGTGCCACGGCAGCGGTTCGTCTCCTAGCAGATAGCGACAGATACAAAGCCGGTGTTGTCGTCTCGCCCATTGCCAATACGTTGGGGGATGCCGGCTACGGGCATCACGAACAGCGGCACGCCTACTCACATCTCGACGAGCTGCGTCGCTGTCCCCGGTGCAACGAGGAGGATCGCAAGCCCGATCATTTCTACAGTCTTCTTGCGATGGTCGAGAGAAGTGCGGTCCGATTCGCCTGCGCTATTCGCAGCCCGCTCCTGATCGTGCAGGGAGATCAGAGCAATGTAGAGCTCAATCACAGCAGCACGCTCTTCGAAGCATTGGCGAGGTTGAACCGCACAGTGAGCCTCATTCGCTACGTAGGCGAGGGGCACGGCATCTCTTCGCCCGGGAACACAGTGGATTTCTGGACGCGAGCGCTTTCGTGGCTCGACGCTCACATTGATCGTGACGGGAGCAGAGCTCATGGCGGATGAAATTTCGAAGCCCTCCGTGGAAAAAACCGTGCTGGATATCTGGCAGCGGAATATCGGGGGGGCGAGGCCGGCCCTCGATGATGACTACTTCATGATCGGTGGCCAGTCGCTGCAGCTCGTTCGACTCTTCCTCGCCATCAACGAGCAGTTCAGTGTTTCGTATCCGGTGAACACTTTTTATGCGCGCCCGACGGCCCGGGCGATGGCCGATTTCATTGTCGCGCAGAAGAGTCCGCCGCCGCCCCCACCGGTGAAACGCAAAGATGGATGACTCGAACCTGTTTCTAATGCTCGAACGCCATCGCGATGTGGATCGGGAATACATTTCGGATAAGGCCGAATGTCTCTCGTACCGACAGACGCTACAGGCTGTTGAGCGGATCGGTCACGTTGCCGAGGTCGAGGGCATTGGCCAGCAACACGTAGCACTGATCGCTGAAAACTCGGTGCAGTATGTCTGCGCGTACTGGATGCTTCTGAAGCGGCAATGCGTAGTCGTGCCAGTTTCTGCAGCAGCATCCGACGAAGAAGCCCTATCGCAGATAAGGTACACCGATTGCACGTGGATCGTCGCGCACGGAAGCCATCTCGAATTGGGTCTGCGCCTGGCGTCCGCACTGTCACTGGGGCTTCTTTACATCGCCGAAGGAAGGGCGCAGGTCATGGCACGGCCGACGCGCCGCTATGGACTTCGGGCAGCATCGGGCACCGCCGTCATGATCTATACGTCGGGCTCTACGTCCCAACCCAAGCGCGTGATGCTTTCTCATAGCGCGTTGGTTCAGAACGTCATGATGCACAACACGGTCGCCGAGCTTTCCCACGCTGACAGAACCATTCTGTGCCTGCCGATCGAGTTCGGATATGCGCAGGGTACGCAGCTTCTCAACGCCACCTTGGTGGGTGCATCGGTTCATCTGCGTCGCGACCGGCACTTCGATCCGAATGCGTTCCTGAAGCTGTGTCGAAACATCGAGCCCACATTTCTGACAGTGGTGCCGAGTCTCTTGAGATTGCTCGAGATGGCTCTTCAGCCAAAGGATGAACGGGTCGGTTCGCTCAGGAAAATATTCTTCGGTGGCTCCCCGAGCCATCCCAATACGCTCCGGTCCTGGCGCACCAAGGCTCCCCACATCGCGTTGATGAACACTTATGGAATGACTGAATGCGGCCCGCGCATCAGCACAGCAAGGCCAGATGACACTGATGATCACAGCCTCGGATATCCCCTCCCGGGCGTGAGAGTCAGATCAGTGTCCGCTGAGAGTGGTGTTCAGGACGGTGAAATAGAAGTGAGCACGCCGTCGATGATGCTCGGCTACTACCAACAGCCGGGTGAAACCGCGGCTTCATTTTCTCGGGACGGCTGGTTCAGGACCGGGGACCTGGGATACGTCGCGGCGGATGGCCGCCTGCTTCTGACCGGGCGCGTGAAGAATGTGGTGATCGTCGGCGGGATGAATGTGTCCTGCGAAGAAATCGAAGCAGCGGCACTGGCGACCCAGGATATTGCGGAAGCTAGGTCGTGTGGGATTTTCGATGAGGGAGATGAATACCTTTCCCTGGACGTGGTGCTCGCGTCGGGTGCTGATCTTGACGTCGAGGACGTTCGGCGTCATTTGCGGCAGCGTCTGTCCGCGCACAAGGTGCCGTTGTCTATCAACATCGTGAAGTCCATTCAGAAAACCGCGAACGGGAAGATTCGCCGGTTCTGAAGCCGGTTGTGGCACGTGAGACAGGGAGGTTGGTGAGTGACGTGCGAATGTGGCTGAGGCTCGGCTCTGTCGTGGCAGCGAGCTCGTGCGCGATGGCGCTTGGCGGCGCGCGGGACGCAATAGCGCAGACCGGCGGCGACCCCGTGGACGCAGCGACAGCTGAAGTTCTCATTGAGGCTTCCAGGGCGCCGGCTCCGAGCAGCAGTATCGATCCCATCGAGGTGTTCGATGCGGACTTTGTCGATAGGACTGACGCCTTCACTGCGGATGAGGTGCTCTCTCAGATGCGCTCGCGGCTACCCGACGCGCGGCAGGTGGTGCTCATCAACGGGCAGGAGAGCCTGATCGATCTGTCGAGTATTCCAGCGCCGCTCATTCAGCGTATCGAAGTGAGTACGACCGGGGTCATGCCGAACGGCAGCCCACGCATCGTTGGCAATGTCGTCAACATCATCCTGAAGGATCGATACGACGGCGCGAACCTCGACGCACGGCTTCGAAATACGATGAGAGGCGGCGGAGATTCGAGTGATGTGAACGCATTGGGAGGGCACACGCTGAATGAGCTCAGTGCCATCCTCAATTTTACGCATCGGGAGCAGCAGTCACTGCTTGCAAGCGAGCGCGATTTCTCACGCGTACAGAACTACACCTCGCTTGGAGGGACGGACTATCGTGATCCGTACGGTACGGTGCCGGTGCTACGCGCCGTGATGGGTTCTCTCGATGGGATTGCCGATGCTGAGGGAAATCCCGCGTCAATCGCACTCGCTCCGCGGTTTTCGTCCAGTCAGGCTCTTCGTCCACAGGACTTCATTGCCGCGCCTCCCGGGACGCTGCGGGCCGCGGGACTGAGACGCTTCAACACCGCCGAATTCCTCGATCTGATACACCCGTCGAAAGCGGATCTCATGAAGGGCAATCTCACCTTCGCGGCGAGTCCCGATACGAAGGTACACGCTGAGTACAGCTACGGCACATCTGAATCAGTCGCCTCCAGTCCTCCGCCGATGACCGCTATCGGGACTGGGGCTGTCGTTCCCGCCGCTTACAGCCCCTTCGATCAAGACGTCGAAGTGGGTCTCGTGCATGCAGGTTTCGGTGCTGTTCGGCATTGGACTTCGACAGGTCAAAGCACGGGGAAGCTTGCCGCAGAGGGGCGCGCGGACCGGTGGAGATGGAACAGCCTCATCGAGGTGAGTCGTCGCAGGATGACCGGGCGCACTCACGATCTCGATCCGGCGAAGTTCGCCGCGTCGCTCGCGGCAGCGGATCCAACGGAACGGTTCGATCCATTTGCAGGCGATGCGCCGGGCTCCGCCAACGCAGAGTTGTATCCCCGGTTGACGAGAATCCGGTGGAACGCCAGCACTGCAACCGATACGAAGCTTCATGCAGACACTCAAGGAGAGATCAGTAAGGGTTGGGTTGGGCCATTGACCCTGAATGTCGGCGTGGATCGCAGTACGCGCGATAACCGCCAGACCCTCGACCCGGCAGACTCGACCTCCACGATCACGGGTACACGCGTCGCCTTCACGTCTTCGCGTCTGTCCGCGGCCCTCGATGTCCCTGTCTTCAAGGTTCTCTCTTCGCCTGCTGTTCTGACCGTCTCGACCTACGCCAGCCGCGAACAGCAGGATGTGATGACGCAAGCCGTATCCGGAGCGCTGCCATCAACAACCCCTGTCAGGACAACGGTGGCTAACAGCCTTCTGACAATCCCATGGGCGACGCCTTCTGATGCGAGGAACGGCGCGTTCAGCGTTCAGACCCGGGTTGGTTTTGGCCTCTCTCGGGTCGATGGCGAAAGCTATCCTTCCGCGGAAGTCGGTGCGATCTGGGCCCCGCTCAAAGCGGTCTCGCTGCGCGGCGAATACTCGCGGCAGGTTTCACCCAGTCCCTCTGCGGGTTCCGTGTCCACGTCCGAATACCAGACCCTGATGGACCGGCGCGGGGCAGGCGCCGTGGTCAGCAATGTCGAGATCATCGATAGGGGTGCCACCGTGCAGAGTCCCCCTCGGTCTGCCAGGCTGACTCTCGCCGCCGACTGGACCCTGCCGACACTCGAGGGGTTTCATCTAACGCTGTCGTATTCAGAGTCCACGCAGGATCGGCAACTGCAAAAGTTGTCTGCTCAGGAGGTGCTCGACAACGAAGCAGCTCTGCCCGACCGCGTGATCCGACTGCCTCCAACGTCACAAGACATTGCGGCGGGTCTGTCAGGGCAGGTCGTGCTCGTCGATACAACGCCATTCAATGGCGGTCGGCGTGACGAGCACAAGATCAGCGTCCAGTCGCGCTATTTCGAAAAAACTGCGCAGTGGGGAGCTGTAGCCCTCAGCGGCAGCGTCAATCGCACTTTGAGCGTCAACAATGAGATCGTCCCAGGCAGACAGCTCATCACGACTGACGGTCAGAAACTTCCACCAGCGTGGGCGTTCTCAGGTGAAGGCGATTGGCAACGTGGCAGCGTTGGCATTCACATGTGGCTCACGTACGCAGGAAAGGGCGCTTACGCGGGACTGCCTTATTCCTCGTTCACGACTCTGGACGTCAAAGGCAATTATCAGCTACGCAAGGTGCGGATCGCAGTGGGTGTCCAGAATCTCTTCGACCGACGCCCTCCGTTCGCCAATACCCTGACCGGATTCGGAGGCGGATCGCCGCTGGGGCGCTCGTATTCGCTGATGATTCGCTCGGCCATTGGCGGATGAGGTCGGTCGCGATGAGTTTCTCTGTTGCGTGCCTGCTGTCAACGCCGGCCGAAAATTGCACAGATCTGGCAGATTTGAGCGGCGGTGACATCGACACTTATCGGCGTACTGTCGAGCACAAGCGATAAACTGCCGGGCCCGTACATAGAACTGGTGTGCTGAGGGTCTCGATCCTTCGACATTCGCCTTGTAAGGGCTGGGAAGGCGGGAGGTGGGGCGCGCGGGCGAGTCGTAATTTTTCTAACTGGTTGAATGAACTGACCTCAAATCGCGTGAGTTTCCGTCGGCCGCTGGTCAGCAAGTGAAATTCGTGGCAGCGGGTAATGCCTCATTCTTAGCGACCTGAAATGCGCCCGTGTCGAAAAGTCTTAGCAATGATGGCATTCGACTTTGACCCGCGCGCGATGGCGTTGAACGCTACCGCTCATGTCTGCGAAGAAGCGTCAATCGCATATGCCCGACCGCACTCATATTCAACGAAATCGGCCCTATAAGCGCCTTGAACCTCGCTCACTCCACGAGCGATATTTCGTTCTGGAACGAGCGAGTAGATCCGTGTGCGAGCCGAGCAAGGCCGTGTATGGCTCGCAGTTCGAGCAACGTGCGGCGAGCGCGTCATGACGGCGCCAGAGTCCACTCCGCCCATCGCGCCGGCTCGCTATGTTCTGCTGCCATTAGCCGAGTTGATTACGGGTTATACGGTCAAAGCAATGCAGCGAAAGATCGAACGCGGCGACTGGCAAGAAGACAAGGTGTGGAAGCGCGCACCTGACGGGCGAATATTGATCGACTTAGTGGGGTATGAACGATGGGTCGAAAATCGTTGAGCGGTGGTGTCGCCGCAAAAGGGAAAGACCGGATCGAACTCACTTTCGTGTATGAGGGTGTCCGATATCGGCCGACGATCTCGCGGACACCAAGTGAGGCCAATCTGCGTCGCGCTCGCGCCCAGCTCGCAGATATCAAGGCACGCATCAGAGCCGAAACGTTCCGGTTCGAAGAGGAATTTCCAGACTACCGCCTGCCTACCCGTCTGCCGCGTGCATTTCAGAAATCCGTGGTCGCGCCCGCCATTCCAACAGAAACCATGCCCGCCCCACCGTGCAGAGTCGAACGAACCTGCAAGCAAGTTTTCGACGCCTTCCTGAGACACTGCGAAGTGCGAGTCGCCGGCAGCGACATGGCGTATTCGACTCTGAATAGCTATCGGAAGATCCTCGCGCGCAACTGGCGACCTCCGCTCGACGCCAGGGAGTTCAAGAGCGTCACTTATGGTGAGCTCGTGGAGATAGCTGGCGAGCAAGGCTGGCGCACTAAGAAGAGTACAACAACGGCATCAGCCCTCTACGCTGTGCTTTCGAATTCGGCTACAAAGACCATCGCAACATCCCAAATCCGGCGGAAGGCCTGGATTCTTTCAAGATTACGAAGATTGATCGCCCGCGCATCGATCCGTTCACGATCCACGAAGCCGAGAAAATCATCCTGGGCGCTCATGGGGAGTTCGGCGAAGCTCAGGGCAACTTTGATGAATTCCGTCTTTTCACGGGCCTGCGTCAATCAGAAGAGATCTCGCTGAGAGTCTCGAGCTGTGATCTTGCGAAAGGCACGATCGAGCACGTTGTAGTCCTGGGCAAAGACAAGAATCGCCCGAAGAACAATGAGGCACGGACGGTGGAACTCTGTCCGAGAGCCCTCTCGGTCCTGAAGCGCCAGCTCGCGCTACGCGAAACGTACGAACGTGCGGGCCAGCTCGCTCACGACTTTGTATTCTTCAAGGACGACGGAAAGCCCATTCGCAATCTGAAGTATCCCTATGTCCGCTGGGTTCATGTCCTCGACAAGTTCGGTGTGCGGTACAGGGAGCCGTATAACGCGCGGCACTCTTTCGTAAGTTGGTGTCTGATGCTCGGCAAGAACCCGCTCTGGTGCTCAAAGCAGTTCGGTCACGGCGTTCAGCTGATGTTCGATCGGTATGGGACTTGGATGGAAGGAGCGAGCGAGGCTGATATCGAGGCAACAAGGTGCGCGCTGGAGGCGGATTCGACAGCCGGCCGAATCAACGTGAACCCCATCGCACCCCCAGAAGCCCCCGGATTTGCCACTACAATGCCACTAGAAAAGGGGTGGGGACGTCTAAGCTGGAGAAAAGTGAAGCACTTCAACCAGTTAACTGGCGGAGCGGACGGGACTCGAACCCGCGACCCCCGGCGTGACAGGCCGGTATTCTAACCAGCTGAACTACCGCTCCGACGTGCGCTGAGGAAGCAGTTCAGAAGGGGCTTCCCGCGCGAGGGGGCGCATCCTAAACGATTGAATCAGTTGCCGCCAGACCTTTCCGAGCGCCCACTTTGAGGCTCGGGCCGGGCGGGTCGAACGAGCGTGCGCAGGTCGGCCAACGAGCCCGGTCAGTTCGGCCACGTTGAAGTTGCGGCGCCTGCCGGAGCCGCCGGAATTCAACCGCGGTGCGCGGCCGAACGGCGTCTGAAAGGTGCACTTCTACCTATTCAGGCTCCCCTGTTTTTCCAGGCTCCTGCATGCCGAATCCAGGCTCGTCTGCATGCGATTTCAGGCCCCTCGGCATGCCCGTTCCAACCTCCTCGGTATGCACCGCCAACCCCGCGCCATTCATGAATCACATGCTGCGTCGAAGCGCCGCCCTGCTGCCGGGAAATCCCCTCCAAAATCCGCTAGTGTGCGACCTCAGTCTGAGCGGCTCGCCGCCAACACCCGCGTGTTATGTATCGAGCGCGAGCCCCTGCTCCGCACTGAATCCGCTTTTTTTCGACACTCTCCGAGGGAATTTAATGCGTCTTGATGCTGTGTCCATTGGCCGGGATCCTCCGAATGAAGTGAATGTCATCGTGGAGGTGCCCGTGGGCGGTGAGCCGATCAAATACGAGATGGACAAGGCGTCCGGCGCGTTGATTGTGGATCGCTTCCTCTACACGTCCATGCGTTACCCGGGCAATTACGGGTTCATCCCGCACACGCTGTCGGATGACGGGGATCCGTGCGACGTGCTCGTGTGCAACCAGCGCGGCGTCGTGCCGGGCGCGGTGTTGGCCGTCCGTCCGGTCGGTGTGCTGAAGATGCAGGACGAGGCCGGCGGCGACGAAAAGATCATTGCCGTGCCGGTGCCCAAGCTCACGCGCCGTTACGAGAAAGTGCACAACTACACGGACCTGCCGGACATCACGATCAAGCAGGTCGAGCACTTCTTCGAGCACTACAAGGACCTCGAAACCTCCAAGTGGGTGAAGGTCATGGGCTGGGGCGATGCCGAGGAAGCCAAGGCGATGATTCTGCAAGGCATAGAGAAGGCCAAGACGAAATAGACTGTGCTCTGATTGCAGTCGATCGCTCGCGGAGGCTCTCGTGCAGTGAGCCTCCGCTCTTCCAGGGAGAATCGACATGCGCCGCCGTTCATTCATCGCCACTCTGCCCGCCACCTTGGCCACGCTGGCCGCTACGAATGCCTTCGCGCAGTCGCGCGAGGCGAATCCGAATCGCGACCGCCGTGACGTCTCGTTCGGCGATCGCGTGGACGGCGCAACGTTCGCGTCACGCTCCGCGGTGTGGGGTATACACGGCGCCGCTGCGACCTCACAGCCGCTTGCGACGCTCGCGGCAATCGAAATCCTCAAAGCCGGTGGCTCCGCCATCGACGCGGCGATTGCCGCGAATGCCTCGCTGGGCTTTCTGGAGCCGACTGCGAACGGAATCGGCGGCGACTGCTTTGTGATGTTGTGGGATCCGAAGACGCGCAAAGTCATCGGCCTCAACGGCTCGGGCCGCAGCCCCGCGAATCTCACGCTCGACATCCAGCGCAAGCGTGCGAAAAACGGACACATCGCTGCCTATGGCGCTACGGCCGTATCAGTGCCCGGTTGTGTGGACGCGTGGTGGCAGCTGCATCAGCGCTACGGCAAATTGCCGTGGAAACAGCTGTTCGGACCTGCGATCACGTACGCGGAAGAAGGGGCGCCCGTTGCACAAACCGTCGCGTACTACATCAACGCGAGCTTCAAGCGATTCACGGATCCGGCCACGGGCATCGAAGAAGTCGAGAATTTCCGCAAGATCTGGGCACCGGAAGGCCGCACGCCGAAAGAAGGCGAAGTGTTCCGCAACCCGGCGCTCGCGCGTACGCTGGGCCTCATCGCGAAAGAGGGGCGCGACGCGTTCTACAAAGGCGAGATCGCCGACACCATCGAGCGTTACTTCAAGCGCATCGGCGGCTGGATGACGAAGACGGATCTTGCTGCTCACACAGCGGAGTGGACACAGCCGATCGTCACGAATTACCGCGGCGTCGATGTGTATGGCCTTGCGCCGAACACTCAGGGCCTCACGACCCTGCAGATGCTGAACATCATGGAAACGTTCGATCTGCAGAAGATGGGGTTTCAATCGCCCGCGCTGATTCATCATTGCGTCGAAGCGAAGCGGCTGGCGTTCGAAGATCGCGCACGCTATTTCGCCGATCCGGATTTCGTGAAGACGCCGATCGAGTGGCTCAACTCGAAGGACTACGCGCGTCAGCGCGCGAAGCTCATCCGGCCAGATTCGATTCTCACGCCCGTGCACGCAGGCCAGGCGCCGAGCCACGGCGACACCACGTATTTCTGCACGGCGGATGCGAGCGGCATGATGGTGTCGATGATCCAGTCCAACTACCGCGGCATGGGCGGGGGGCTGATGCCGGATGGGCTGGGATTCATGTTCCAGGATCGTGGCGAACTGTTCTCGCTGACGGATGGGCACCCGAATGTGTACGCCCCGCGCAAGCGGCCGTTTCAGACGATCATTCCTGGGTTCGCCGTGAAGAATGGCGAGCCTTGGTTGGCGTTTGGGGTGATGGGCGGCGATATGCAGCCGCAGGGACAGGCGCAGGTGATTTCGAACTTCGTGGATTTCGGGTTGGCTGTTCAGGAGGCTGGGGATTCGCCGCGGTGGCATCACGAGGGATCCAGTGAGCCTACGGGTGAGGCGCAGGATGGGGTTGGGGTGTTGCGGGTGGAGACTGGGATTCCGGGGAATACGCAGAAGGCGCTTGCTGGGTTGGGGTGGAAGCTTGGGGCGAGTGATGGGGGGTTTGGGCGGTATCAGGCGATTGAGCGGTGGCCTGGGAGATATGCTGCTGCGGCGGATCCGAGAGCTGATGGGGCAGCGCTAGCGTATTGAAGCGGGTCGCGCTTCGGGGGGGAAGCGTGCCGGGAGGGACTCTTCAAATGGGGCTGGTCGGGACCGGCCGTAAGACCCGTCCCTGGGGGCCTCAGCAAAATGCATCCCTGCATTTTGATGTCCCTCGCATCCCCATTTGAAGAGCCTCTCCCGGCACGCCTCCCTTCGCGCATCAGATGCTTTGGCTCTCCGAGCCGCTGGCGATTGAGGGCGTTTCTCTCCGAGCCGCCCGGCGACTGAGGGCTTCTTGATCTCTCAGTCCATCAGTCTCTGCGAGAGATACGTGAACTCCAACGCAATCCGCTTCGCCCGCTCTCTCTGATTCGCTGCCGCCGAATGCCCGCCGTCGATATTCTCGTAATACAGAAACGGCATGCCCAACGATTCGAGTTTCGCCGCGTATTTGCGCGCGTGACCCGGATGCACGCGATCATCCTTCGTCGAGGTCTCGATGAACGGCACGGGAAAATCCGATCGCTTTTTCAGGTTCTGATACGGCGACAGTTTCTCGAGCCAGGCGCGTTCCGCAGGAACGTCCGGCGAACCGTACTCGTCCATCCACGAAGCGCCTGCGAGGAGCAGGTGATAGCGGAGCATGTCGAGCAGCGGCACTTGCACGTTGACCGCGCGAAACAGATCCGGCCGCTGCGTGAGCATCACGCCCATCAGCAGGCCGCCGTTCGAGCCGCCCTGGATCCCAAGCCGACGCGGTGACGTGACTTTGCGTTTGATCAGGTCTTCGGCGACCGAGATGAAATCGTCGTAGACCACCTGGCGCTTCGTCTTGAGGCCGGCATCGTGCCACGCGGGGCCGAACTCGCCGCCGCCACGGATGTTGGCGAGCACGTACACGCCGCCCTGGTCGAGCCACAACTGGCCGATCGTGGCGGAATAGGAAGGCGTCATCGAAACGAGAAAGCCGCCGTACGCGTAGAGCAGCGTGGGTGCCTTGCCATCGAGCTTCAGGTCCTTCGAATGCACGACGAAATAAGGCACTTTGGTGCCATCCTTCGACGTCGCCTCGAACTGCTCCGTGACGTACTTGCTCGCGTCGAACTTCGCCGGCATCGATTTGATGGCCGTTACTTTTTGCGTGGCGACGTTCGTCGAATACAGCGTGGTGGGCTGCAGAAAGTCGGTGTACGTCGAATACGCGACGTCGTCATCGTTGTCCGAGGTCACGATGCTCACGGCGCCGCTGTCCTTCAGCGGCAATCGCGCGCCGGTCCAGGCCGTGCCTTCGAACGTGAACCGCTCGAGCTGGCCGCGCACGTTTGAATAACGCGCAACCAGCACGCCCGCTTTCGTCACACTCACCTCTTCCACGGAATCGCGCGGACCGGGCGCGACAACGAGTCGCACTGTCGGCCGCGGCTTTGTCACGTCCGATTGCGGCATCGACAGCAGGCTTCCCGAAGCCCACTTTTTCGCGCCGATTTCCCAGTCCTGCTCGATGGTGAACAGCAGCTCGTTGCGATAGAGGCCGCGCAACGTGGCTTTCGGCGGCAGCGTCATCGGCGTGGTGCCAGTCGGCGTGAGCGTGCTGTACTTCGACGTAAAGAAGGTCTCCGCATCCACGACGCCGACCAGCTGCGTGCCGGCCGGGCCTTCAATGGCGAACGGTGACGTGGCGACATACTGCTGTTTGCCCCGATGCACTTCGCGCGCGGTCTTGAGCGGCGCGCCCCGTTGCCAGCGTTTCACGATGTACGCGTAGCCCGAGGTGGTCATCGTGCCTTCGCCCCAGTCTGTGGCGATCAGCAGCGTGTCCAGGTCTTGCCAGACGATTTCCGTCTTGGCTTCGGGAATCTCGAATCCGCCGGCGACGAACTCGCGTTTGGTCAGATCGAATTCGCGCCCGAGGTAAGCATCCTTGCCGCCGTTCGACAGCTTCACGATGCAACGCTGGCCGGGCGGCAGCACGCACGACGTGCCCTTCCACACCCAGTTCTTGTCTTCCTTCTTGGACAACGCATCGAGATCCAGCAGCGTTTCCCACTGCGGATTCGGCGTTTCGTAGGACTCGCGCTTCGCACGGCGCCACAGGCCGCGCACGTTCACATCGTCCTGCCAGAAGTTATAGACCCAGCCGTCGCGCAGCGCGCCGAACGGAATGCGGCTCCGGTCTTCGAGTATTTGGAGCGCCGCGGTGTGATACCGCTCGAATCGCGGATCGGCGGTAAGCGTCTTCAGCGAGCGTTCGTTCTGCGCGCGCACCCACGCGAGCGCGCGATCACCTTCGACCTCTTCGAGCCAGAGAAACGGATCTGCGGGTTCCGGAGTAATAGCCATGACAGTGTGAGCCATCGGACCTGAAAAGAGGACAGTTGCGCCAAGCGCCGCAAGCCGGCGCAGGAAAGGACGAGCACTGCATTTCACTGAGTTCATCCTGGGCTGGGAGACAATCGGCGAATGCTGACGGGGGGCGCGCCGCGCGTCAAAGGCAGTCGTCGCGAACGCGCCGATCCGACGTGAATCCGGGCTCGGGCGGGCGCGCCCTGCTCACGCGCTTGACCCCTCTCGGCGGTGTGCCGTCTACTGCGGCCATGCACTCATTTCGCAAGCCCGCCGCAGCCGGCGCAGGCCGTATCGCAGCCCAATTCGCGGCTGTTTTCGCGATGGCCGTCGCGGCGATGTGCGCTCCGTCGGCGGCGCGCGCGCAGGTAGACCTGCAAGTCCGCGTTCTGGAAAACGAGGTCATGCGCCTACAGCGGGAGCTGGACGCGCAGTCCCGCCGCATCGACGACCTCGAGCGCAACGCGCGCAACCCGAGCGTTGCCCGCCCCCCGGTCGCGGCGGCCCGCCCTGAAGACAGCTCGCCCGCCTGGCTGGTCAGCGGAAACTGGGACCGCATCCGCACCGGCATGAAAGAGCTCGACGTGATCGCCTTGCTGGGCCGCCCCACATCGGTCCGGACTGAGCAAAACGGCAAAGTCCGCGCGCTACTCTATGCACTGGAGCTCGGCCCAACCGCGGTGCTGGCCGGAAACGTACAAATGAGTGACGCGGGTGTCGTCGAAATCAACCGACCTGTTTTGCGATGAAATTATTCACAGACACCTTGCTCGACGATCTCACGTCCCAGGCCTCGGCCAGCCCTCGCGGCCGCGCCCACCACACGATCCACGCAAGCGCGGCCGATCCCATCCAGCGATTTTTCGTGGTCGCGAACCAGGGCTCGTACTTTCGGCCGCACCTGCACTGGACCAAGGCCGAGCTGGTGGTCGCCGTTCGCGGGCAGTTCGACATCCTGATTTTCGACGCAACGGGGCAGATTCAGGACCGTTTCCCATTGGGTCACGGCACGCCCAACGTCGCGTACGAGATGCAGCCGGGAACCTGGCACACGCTCGTGACTCTGAAGGATGGAAGCTCGTTCCTGGAAGTGAAGCAGGGCCCGTACGACCCCGCCGTCGCCGTGGATTTCGCCCCCTGGGCGCCCGCCGAAGGCAGTGCCGAGGTGCCGCGTTTCCAGGACTGGTTGCGAACGGCCGAGGTCGGCCGCATATTCAAAACCTGAATTCAGTGCGTGCGCCGAGCGTGGCGCAGGAGTTGTCTCATGAAGAGCCTATGCGTGCTGGGTGTGTCGGCCGTGTTGCTCGCCGGGTTGGGCGGATGCGCGACGACTCGCCAGGCCGACGCGAACCTTGCGAAAAATGCGACCGCCGCGCCGAAGGAGCAGGCGTTCTGCATCAAGGATACGGGGACGCGCATCAAGCCGAAGGATGGCGAATGCGTGGGGCCGGGACGGACCTATTCGCGGGAGGAGCTGGATCGGACCGGGTCGTTCAACGCGGCTGAGGCGTTGAAGAAGTTGGATCCGGCGTTGTGAGAGTGAGGGCTTGGGCGGCCTTCCAGCCGCCCGGCGATTGAGGGCTTCTCGCTCCCGACCGTCTCGAAATCAACCCAGGGTCAGGACGCCCGCGGCACCTGCCCGCCTTGTCCCTTCACCCACATGCGTCCCTTATCCGCGAGCGACCACTCGGCCATCGCCGCGCGTTTCGCATCGGCTTCGCCCATGCGCGTGATGTAACCTTGATCCGTGAGCCACTTGCAGGCCCCGCTCGCTTCTTGCGAAAACAGGCCCAGTGCATTGGCGAGCTCACCCGACTTCAGCGGTCGTTGCGTCATGCCGAGCACGTGCAGGATGCGCTCGTGCGTGTGGCCAGGCGATTCGAGATGAACGTTCGCGTTCAACATACCGGTAGAACTCTTGCTCGGGCCCATGACAACTCCTTCGGTCAATGCGGATTCACAGTGCGTGCTCTTCGAGAGAGGACGCCGCCAGGACACGGAATTCGCGAGGGGGTCACGTCCCCGCGCCTGGCGGCGTTGCCTGGTTAGCCCGAAGGAACCATGCACGCGGACGTAGAGGCGACGTCCGTGAGCCAGAGATTGCAATGCGCGTGCCATCACGCGCGGCCCGCCCGGCACACTTGAAAACAAGCACTTGCGCGCGTGGCACGCCGACACTGAGCCGAATTGAACAGATCGCTGACCTGCATTGACGCAATCAGGTCACTAAAGGCCCAGTTGGAGTGCGACGACGTGGCACGTGTCGCCGATCAGCGAGTGGGTCGGTGACAAGCGAATGAGTGCGGCGAGCGTGAACTCGCTCACACTCACTCACTCGCTCTAGCGGCGCACTCGTTCGAGCGCAGCACGCTCAGACTTTCGTTACGCGCACGTTGCAGCCGCGGCATCGAGAATGCGGTGGTTCAATTCTGCGACACTCTGCACCGTACGTTCCGCGGCCTCGCGATCGGGAGTCGTGCTCGCGTTACCGAAATCTCCCGGCGCCTGCGACTGAAGCAGAATACCGTCACGCCTCGGCAGCATGTAGAACCGGTCGTTGTACTGAAGGCCGTAGGTCACTTCCGGTTGCGGCACGAGTCGCATCAACTGACCGCGCACCGGAATGATCGACTCATCGCCGAACAACGCGCGCGCGCCGTAACCGGTGCAGTTGACCACGGTCCGTTCGCGCAGCCTGGAAATGTCGCCGGGCTTTTCGAACTCGCGCGTTTCGATGACGCCGCCCGCAGCGAGGAAATCCGAAATGAGCAGGCGTGAGTACGAAGACAGGTTGAACACGAGAACCGAGTAACGCCGCACGAGCGCGGTGGGGAACGGATGAGTTCCCGGCAACATCGTTTCGATCTGCGGAACGAGATTCGGCAGGCGCTCTTCGAGATTCGGATAGTGCGGTTCGTCCGTCGGATGCCGCGGCTGGTTGATGAATGCCTCGTCCAGCAGGCGATAGCCGTCTCGCCATTCGATAGGATCGCCGGGCAGCCCGAGCAGGCTCTGATACATCCGAAAACTGATGCGCGCCATTTCTTCCCAGCGTTGCACGAGCTCGGGTATAGCGCCCTCTTCCGAACAATACCGCGAGTTCGGCGACCAGTTGCCCGTGGCGAGCACGGAGCGCACATCCGGCGGCTGGTCCTTCGCATAGATGCGAACTTTGAGACCGGCGCGCTGGGCCATGATCGCGGACGTGAGGCCGATGACGCCGCAGCCGATCACGGCAATTTCGCGCTCGCGTGTTTTCATGACTTCGCGGACGGCGAGCGTTGCGGAGCCCCACGATAAAGACCAGCCGCTGCCGCCGTGGCCGTAGTTGTGAACGATGGTTTTGCGACCGAGGCGTTCGCTTTCGATGCGCGCGCCGGTTGCACGGAAGGGGCGTGTGCAGACGGTGAGGGAGATGATGCGGTCGGGGGTGGCGCGGATCAGGGGGAAGGGGATGCGACCTCGAGACGTTAGTATCGTGGGTTGTTGGGGAGAGCAGGAAGGGAGGCCCTCAATCGCCGGGCGGCTGGGAGGAAGCGAAGGCGCAGAGGCCTCGGGCGCCGGGCGGCTAAGATGGCCCGCGCCAGTGCTGGTCCCCGCCACTGCATTTGCGCCCAGCGCGGCACCCGCTGAAGCCGCGGCAAGTCCTGCACCGGCATTCGTCAGAAACTCTCGTCTTCGCATTGAGCCGCCCGCTCCCTGTGACAGCGGGCGATCTTACTCCTCGTCGATATCGCTCCGCTTCAGCAGATAGTCCAGTCCGCCCACGCGGAACCAGCGATATGCATAGGCCTCTAGCAATAGACAATGCTCGCCATTCTTGCCCGCCTGACTGTGATCGTCGCTCAGCAGATTGATCAGCCGCTTGCCCTCTTCTCCGTCCGTGTCGATCCTGAACTTCACTTCGCGCGGCGTGGAAGCCAGGTTGTGAACGAACAGCACGGTGTTGTTACGCCAGTGATAGCGCATCGCCAGCACCGCCGGATCACGAGTGGCGACGAACGAAAAGTCGCCCCAGCCGATTTCCGGAATCTCCTTGCGCATGCGCACGATGCGCTCCGTCCAGTTGAGCATCGAGTTGGGATCGCGACGCTGCTGGGCGGCATTCACATGCTCGAAGCCGAACGGTCCACCACTGATCACCGGTGAAACCGGCTTCGGGCTCTTCGTGAATCCAGCGTGGGGCTCGGTTGACCACTGCATCGGCGTGCGCGCGCAGTTTCGTTCAGGCAATGACAGATCATCGCCCATGCCGATCTCGTCGCCGTAACGAAGCACCGGCGTTCCGGGCAGCGTGAACATGAGGCTGTAGGCAAGCTCGATGCGCCGGCGGTCGCCCTCGAGCATCGGCGCGAGCCGGCGACGGATACCGCGATCGTAGAGCTGCATGTGTTTCTCGGGCCCGAACGCCTTGAACACTGCTTCGCGCTGCGGTTTCGTGAGTCGGCCGAGATCGAGCTCATCGTGATTGCGCAGGAACAAGCCCCACTGTGCCGTCGCCGGGCGCGGCTTTGTTGCCTTCAGCGCTTTCTGCAGCGGACGACAGTCCGCAGCCGCCAGCGCATAGAACAGGTTCTGGTTCGCCTGGAAGTTGAACATCATGTGCATGCGATCGCCATCGTCGCCGAAATATTCCATGTCCGTTTCGGGCAGCACGTTCGCTTCGGCGAGGATGATCGAATCGCCCTGTCGCCACTGCAGGAACTCGCGCATCGTCCGGAGCATGTCGTACTGCTCCACCGGCTTGCGAACGCCAGGCCCCTTCTCGGCGATGACGAACGGCACCGCGTCCATGCGAAAACCCGAGACGCCGAGCTGGATCCAGAACCCCATGATCTTCAGGATTTCCGCCTGCACGTGCGGATTCGAGGTATTGAGATCGGGCTGGAACTCGTAGAAGCGATGGAAATACCAGGCCTTCGCCACCGAGTCGTGAGTCCACGTGGATTTCTGCACGCCGGGGAACACCATGCCCTCGTTGGCATTCGGCGGCCTCTTCTTCGACCACACGTACCAGTCGCGATAGCGTGAGTCCGGATCCTTGCGCGCTTCCTGAAACCACGGGTGCTGATCAGAGGTGTGATTCACCACGAGGTCGATGAGCACTCGAATGCCCCGCTGCCGCGCGGCGTGCGTGAACTCGACGAAATCGCCGAGCGTGCCGTAACGGGGATCGACTTCGTAATAGTTCGAGACGTCGTAGCCATCGTCCCGTCCCGGCGAGGTCTGGAAAGGCATGAGCCACACAGCCGTGACGCCAAGCCCGTGGATGTAGTCGAGGCGCCGCATGAGCCCGGCAAAATCGCCGATGCCATCGCCGTCCGAGTCCATGTAGCTCTCGACCGAGAGACAGTAGACGACGGCGTTCTTGTACCAGAGGTCGTTGATCATCCAGCGTCAACGGTTCGGGCGCGCGATAGGTCCAACCCAGTATAGTCACGCTTGGTCTGTGGGGAGCCGAGATGAGCGTAGTGCTGGTGACGGGCGGTTCGGGCTTCATCGGAAGCCATTGCATTCTCAAAGCGCTGCAAGCGGGTCATGAAGTACGCACCACCGTGCGAGACCTGAAACGCGAAGGCGAAGTGCGCGCCATGCTCAAGCAGGGCGGTGCCGAGCCCGGCGAGCGGCTGCGGTTTTTTGCCGCGGATCTGGAAAGCGACGCCGGCTGGCATGAGGCGGTCGACGGATGCGAATTCGTTCTGCACGTCGCGTCACCGCTGCCGCTAAAAGCGCCCGGGGATGAGAACGACATCATCCGCCCCGCGCGGGACGGTGCCCTTCGCGTGCTGCGCGCGGCGCGTGACGCGCGCGTGAAACGCGTGGTCATGACATCGTCATACGCGGCGATCGGCTACGGACATGCGCCGCAGAAAGAGCCGGTGAATGAAACCCAATGGACGAACCTGAGCGGCAGCGACGTCTCGGCGTACGTGAAATCGAAAACGCTCGCGGAGCAGGCAGCCTGGGAATTCATCGCGCGGGAAGGTCACGGGCTCGAGCTCGTCGCCATCAACCCAGTGGTCGTCGCAGGCCCGGCGCTGGCGGCGGATTACTCTGCGTCGATCTTTCTTTTTCAACGACTCCTGAAAGGCGGCATCCCGGCACTGCCGCGCCTCTATTTCGGCATCGTCGATGTGCGTGATGTCGCGGACCTGCACCTCATCGCGATGACTCATCCCGCAGCGGCGGGTGAGCGCTTTCTGGCGGTGGCGGGAGACTTCATCTCGATGCGGGACATCGGCCTCGTGCTGAAACGACGTATGGGCGCAGCAGGCAGCAAAGTGCCCACGCGTGAAATGCCAGACTGGCTCGTGCGACTCGCCGCGCGCTTCAACCCAACCGCGCGAGCCGCATTGCCGGAGCTCGGCAAGTACAAGAACGCGACGAACGAGAAAGCGCGCCGCGTGCTGGGTTGGACGCCGCGCAGCGCTGAAGAAGCCATCGTTGCGTCAGCCGAAAGCCTGGTACAGCTCGGCCTTTTCAAAGCCGGATGACGAGCTTGCCGACGAACTGGCGCGTCGACCGAGGGTCGCCCCTCTAGCGCATCAGCTCCAACGGTTTCGGCAACTTCGCGAGCAGCTCCTCGCTGAATTCCGCATCGATGTGAAAGAAGACCATCCGCGCGATCCGGTCCGAACGATTCTCCCACGCATGGTCGGTGCCGCGCTGAACGACGACATCGTTCTGCCTCAACGTGACCTCGCTGTCATCGAGCACGAGCACAATCTCGCCTTCGATCACGACGACGTAATCGAGCGTCTTCGTCCGGTGCATCACCGTGCGCTTGCCGCCGTCTTTCGGCGGATAGATTTCGATGAGCCGCAGCAGGTGTCCCGCCACCGGCATGATCGTGAACGCGCGTTCGTTCGGCTCGCGCGCTTCCACCGACGTGAGCTGCGGCACGGGCTGTTCGACGCTCCACATCTCGAAAAAATCCGCGCCGACCTCGCGCCCGTGCATCGGGTGATGCTGGGGCGGCGGCCCGTCTGAAATCACGATGGATTTGCCGTTCGCGTCATGCCCGGTGACCACGCGCCTGATGGAATTCGCCACGCCGCTCCCCCCTTCGATGCCGGCCGCGCACGCGGTCGCGTTAGAACATTCTGAGCTGGCCCTGATCGCCCACGGTCAACTCGAAATCGAGCCCCAGTGTTTCGAGCACAGGTTCCGCGACGGGCTTCACCTGCTTCTGCACATAGTGCTCGCGATCCAGCGCGTGCTGCACGTTATCCATCGGCTCCGGCCCCGCGGTGGTCATCACGTAACTGATCGAGCGACCCATCGGCTGCGAGGATTTCCGGGCCGCCGCCACGTGCGGCGGAGTCGTAGCGGTGTACTCCTGCGTGCGCTTGCGAAGATTCTTGCGATAGACGAGTGAATCGTCCAGCTTCCCGGCGCGCACCTGACGCACGACGTCCGCGAGGTAAACGTCGACCGGCTGGTCGTTGAACAGGCGTTCATATAATTCGCGCTGAACCTGCTTGGCGAGGGCCGTCCAGTCGCTGCGCACGACTTCCATGCCGACGAACTCGACGGTGTTTTCGTCTTGGGCGGGGTTCGCGCCCTGCCGCAGTCCCGCGTAGCGCTTGCTCGCGCCGCGCGTGCTGTTCCGCGCTCGTGACAGGAACAACCGCAGATACAACTTCTCGAATTTCAGCGAGAGCCGGCTCGTCACGTGCCAGCGCTCCGTGATGTAACTCGCGAGCTCTTCGTTCAATTGGCGGGCGAGCTGCGCGCCCTGCTCCCGCACGCCTTCGGCATCCGCTTTCCCCGACGACACGAACAGGCTGTCCGTATCGCCATACAACACGCGAAACCCACGCTCCTCGAACCATGCTTTCGACCAGAGCAGGATCTCTTTCCCTGTTCCGGTGATGGAGTTCGCCAGCGCTGGGTTGTAGAACCGGCACGCCGATGTGCCCAGCACACCATAGAACGAGTTCATCAGAATCTTGATGGCGTTCGACGCCACGCTGTCACCCGCCTCGCGTGCCGCCTCTCGCCGTGGGAATAGCTCGTCGAGCAGTCCGGGCAATATCGCGGGCTCGCGCCGAAACGCGCCGCCCGGCGTCACGATGAGATCGTCGTTCGGCCGAGATTCAGACCGTTCAGACAAGGGCTCCGGCACGTACGACAGCGGGTCGATGTTGAACGTGCGGATGATGCTCGGGTACAGACTCTTGAAGTCGAACACCCAGACATTCCGATGCACACCGGAGTCGGGCTCGAGCACATGACCGCCCTGCTGGGCCGCGGCGCTCACGTTCGAATCGCCGGATCGCACGGAAGGCGCGACGATGCCGCGCTTTTCCAGCTCGCTCAGATACACAAAATCGAACGACGCAATGCTCGCGGCCACACGATCCGGCGTCATGCCGGCGAGCTGGCTGCGCGCAAAAGCGAGGCGCACGAGATCGAGCTTGTGGACGATTTCGTACGCAAGCCGCGAGTCTGTGCGCGCGTAGAGCGCGAAGGCCGGCAGGTCGTAGCGATAGTTGCTGATGATCTCGGCAAGGCGATCTTTCACGTCGCCCTTCACTGCCTTGCCTTCGCCGAGCACGGAACGCGACACGGCATCGAGCGAATAGTCTTCCATGCGCACGAAGGCGCCGCGCAGCAGGTCGATGCCATCGAGCACCACGCGTCCGGGAATCGTGGCCTGGCCGCTGCCGAAATAGCCTTCCGCCTTGCGGACGCGGAGGGCGCCAACATCGCGGCCGATCTGAAACGGGTGACGCACGCGCGCGGCGATTTTCTCGAGCACGCTGAGATCGAAGTCGATGATGTTCCAGCCAGTGATCACGTCAGGATCGAGCGTGCGGATGCGATCGGTGAAGGCTTCGAGCGCCGCGTATTCGTTCACGCAGGCGGTGGCGTTTTCGGGCATCGGACGGCCGCTGCCGTCGACGATGAGCACTTCGTCGAGGCCGGGGGCGTACATCGAGATCGCGAGCAGGCGATTGCCTTTGGGATCGGTTTCGATGTCGAAGGACAGGACGACGGGGTCGACGCTCACCGAGGCGGGGCGCAGCACGGGATTGTGGAAGATCTGCAGCGTGTTGCGTGGGCCCGTTTCGGTGCTCGCAACGGTCGGATCCCGTGAGGGCGGCAGATTGGCTGCGCCAGGGGCAACACCAAGGGGCTCCCCGATGGATGGGCCAACGGGCGTCCCAACCGGCTCGCCGTGTATTTCGCAGCCACCCTTGATCCCGCGCTCGATCAGATACCGCGTGGCAAACCGCACGTCCGCTTCGAACGTATCGATGCCGTTCGCGTGCAGCCGATCGCGCACATCCGGCACATCGGCCGGAATCGTCGTTTCCACGCGCACCACAGGCTCCCCATCGAACGTTCGCTTTTCGATGGGCACCTGTCGGGTTGCGCCGAGCTGCGCTGCGCGCGCCGCGTCTCCCGCCCGAACGTAGAAATGCGGATGTTGCCGGTCGTCCCGAACGAGAAACGTGCCACCGTCCGCGAGCCGCCCGTAGAGATGGACCACCGGCACCCGCCCGCCGCCCGGGACCGTCGTGACGCGATAGCTCGCCTGAAGAATGAATCCGCGCGTGACCGAAAAAGCCATAGGCAAGCATACCTCTTGCGCCGTGTGCTCCGGGTCGTGCTATTAAGCGCGCGGCCTGCGCCAGCCTGGAACCACTTGGGCCAACCCGGACAAACCCGCGCGAAACCATCGAACGACCGCAGAGAGCCTTTGCAAGAACGAGTGAACAACCCGGCCGCTCCCGTGACATCCAGCTCCTCACCGGGCGATGGACTGTATGGCGCGCAACGGTTCTGGGCTCTCGTCGCCATTCTGCTGGGCACCTTTCTCGGCAACCTCGACGCGGCCATCGCCAACATCGCGCTGCCCGTGATTTCGCGGGACCTTGGCAGTTCCGCGTCGACGACCGTGTGGGTCGTGAACGCTTATCAGCTGATCATGGCGATGACGGTGCTGCCCCTCGCCGTGCTCGGGGACCGGCTGGGTTACCGGCGGGTGTACCTGACGGGACTCGTTGTGTTCACGCTCGGCTCGGCGGCGTGCGCGATGTCTTGGTCGATCGGCACGTTGGTCGGCGCGCGCGCGTTTCAAGGACTCGGCGGCGCGTGCATGGCCGCGATGGGTCCAGCGCTGCTGCGGTCGGTGTTTCCGCAGAACATCGTCGGACGAGGCATTGCGCTGCTGGGGTTCACCGTCGCCATCGCAACGTCGATCGGTCCTTCGGCGGCCGCAGCGATCCTGCGTATTTCGGATTGGCCCTGGTTGTTCGGCATCAACGTGCCCATCGGGGTGGCGCTGATCCTGGCTGCGCTGCGCGCCGTTCCGAGCCGAGTCGGAGTCGCGCGGCCCTTCGACGTGACCGGTGCAATTCTGACTGCAGCGGCGCTCACGTTGCTGATTCTTGGTGTTGATGGGCTAGCGCAAGGCGGGCACGGGCCGGACATCGCGGCCAACCACACGCGTGTCGCTGCCGAGGGCGGGAGCTTCGTGGGTGCCGGCGCGCGGGCACTGATCGAGCTGGCGCTGGCCGCGATGGTCATCGTGATTCTGGTCTTCCACCAGAAGCGCCATCCCCATCCTCTGGTGCCGGTGGATCTGCTGCGCATTCCGATCTTCTCGCTGTCGATGCTCACGTCCGTGTGCTCGTATTCCGCGCAGACCTTGGCGATGGTATCGCTGCCCTTCCTGCTCGAGCATCAGCTCGCGCGCAGCACCACGGTCGCGGGGCTGCTGATCACGCCCTGGCCCCTGGTGATTATTTTCGTGGCGCCGCTGGCGGGACGGCTATCGGACCGCTATCCGGCCGGCGTGCTCGGCTCGATCGGGCTGGTCATTCTCGCGACGGGACTCGCGTTGACGGCGATGTTGCCTGCATCACCGAGCAACTTCGATATTGCCTGGCGGATCGGACTGTGTGGCATCGGGTTCGGGTTCTATCAGACGCCGAACAACCGGATCATCTTATCGTCGGGCCCGCGCGAACGCAGCGGCGTCGCGAGCGGAATGATGGCCACCGCGCGAATCGTCGGCATGACGTTCGGCGCGGCGATCGCGGCGTTGCTGTTCGACGTGGGCGGCGAGCGCGGGACCACGTTCGCGCTCACGGCGGGGGCACTGTTTGCCGGGACCGGCGTGGTGTTGAGCTGCTTGCGGTTGTTTGCCAGAGCGGGATAAGGCGCCTGGCTAAACTCAGCCGACTCACGCCGCATTCACGCCGACGCGTGCAGATGCTCCAGCGTGTGCTCATACCGCTCGCGCACGAGCTGCACGTGCAGCCACTGCTCGCAATACGATACCGAGGGCAACGACAGCAACTTCGAGATGAGCTGGTTGAAGTCGCGCAGCGAATTGAAGCTCAGCGTCGCGATGAGATCGTAGCGTCCCACCGTGCGCGCCATGAACTCGAGGCCGGGTGCCGCGCGCAACAGCTTCGTCACTTCGCGCAGATCGCCGTGCGCGTTGATGCCGAAGCCGAACAGCAGGTCGTCGGTCATGTCCGAACGCTGCGGAATGGCGCCGATCTGCATCACGCCGGATTCGAGCAGGCGCTGCACACGGATGCGGCAGCCGCTGAGAGAAAGTCCCACGTTCTGGGCGAGGTCCGCGTAGCTCGCGCGCCCATCCTGCTGAAGGCGCTTGATGATGTTGATGTCGAATTCGTCGAACTTGTAGCTGAACGAATCCGGCGGTTCCGGCCCGAGGAAGAAGCTGCTGAGCACGCGCTCGTATAACAGCACCTGCACATCCGCGACGCCGTCCATCGCGCGAATCATCGACACCTGCTGGCTGAGCTCGTTCATCGTGCGCAGCTCGGTCTCCACGATGATCTGATAAGCCCCCGCGGCGATCGAGATGAACACCAGCGATTCCAGCGGCTCGAGCGCCTTCACGATCACGTGCGCGTCGCCGCTCACCTTGATCGAAAGGTGGGCGGACACCGTGAGCCCCAGCACGCGCGGATGCGGCGCGGCGATGACGCGCAGCTCCCCCGATTGAAAGAGCGGATTGACCCGGCCGGCGACGTTGTCGCGGGTGGTGTCGAGCTCCCGGGCGATGTCGGAATACGAAGCGCGGCCGTCCCGTCGCAGGATGGCGATGATTTTCTTGGTCAGCTGATCCATGAAAGGAGGGGAATGACGGTTTTCCGGATAGTAGCCGGAAAAACGGACGCGCGTCGGGGGCCGCAAACGAGACGCGGCGAAGAGCAGAGGCCCTCGATCGCCGGGCGGCTCGCAGCGAACTGCTTGGCTGATGCGGTGGGGACGGCTGGGCGCGAACTAATTGGCAGATGCAGTGGCGGCGGCTGGGCGCGAATTAATTGGCTGATGCGGTCGCCGCGGCTGCAGCGATCGGGGTCGTTGCATCTGCCGCGGCATCGGCACGCACGGCCGGCTGCGCGACGGCCATAGCCTTGGCGATCGCCTTGGTGATGGCCTCGGCCGTGACCCCTGCGCGATAGTCCCGAAGCTCCTCACCCCACGCCTGAACCTGCTTCTTGTCGGTGAGCGGCACGCCGTCGATCGTGGCCTTGCCGGCCTTCACGCGCTCGGACCAGCGGATCATATTCGGGTCAGCCAGCATGATGAGCGTCGTGACCGACGGGTCATCGTGCAGCCCATCGCGCACGCCGGCTTTGGTCACGCCCTTCTTGAGCAGGATGGCGTCGGCCCCTTCCCAGCTCTGGTAATACTCGGGGATGTAGTACACGAGCGTCCTGCCCCACTCCGCGTTGAGCCGCTCCGCGACGGCTTTCATGCCGCCCTGGTTGGTGCCGCCGTTGTCGCTGATGAGGATGATGTTCTCGAAGCCGTGCGCCTTCATGCTTCGGGTAATGTCGGTGACGAGCGCTTCATAGGTTTCCTGCCGCACGCTGATCGTGCCGACAGACGACATGTGACCCGTCTTTGCTTCCAGGTCACCTTCCGGAACGAACGGGATGATCGGTGCGCACAGCGCGTTGCCCAGCTTGCGCGCGGTGGCTTCACAGGTGACGCGCAGGATATAGTCATGCTTGCCGAGCGCGACCCATGGGCCGTTCGGCTCGACGCCCCCTGTGGGGATGATGATGGTTTTCTTGCCGGCGGACAGCGCGTCGCGGACGTCCATCCAGGTCATTTCTTCGAGCCAGATGGTTTTGGTGGCGGGCAGCGGGTTGGGCGTGTCGGGGCAGTTGTAGACGTTGCGGGCGCAGGGGTTGGGGCGCGTGGCGCCGGAGCTCGCTGATGCTGATGCTGGCGCCGCTGCGGAAGGCGCGGGCTGCGGCGCGCCGGCAGCGCCCGCTGCGACGAAGCAAAACGTCAACGCCACTGTGCTCGCCGCGGCCGCGGTGCTGACGAGCGACTCGAAGCCGCCTCTCAGCCGCCCGGCGATTGAGGGCTTCTGTGCCGACGGGCCCTGCGCAGAAGACCTCTTCGCCACCGGCCCCTTCGCCGACGACCTCTTCAACACCAGGACCTTCATGGGCACACCCCCCGATCCCCATTGAACTGCACGATATACGCAATCACATCCGCCCGATCCGCCGCCGCTTCGAACCCCGCAAACCCCATCTTCGTCCCGCTCACATATGCAATCGGCGACGTCAAAAACTCATCCAGCTTCTTCGCATCCCACGTAATCCCAGACGCCTTCATCGCCTCGGAGTAATCGAACCCCGGCACCGTGCCCGCGGCCCTCCCGATAACCCCACAGTGCATCGGCCCCGTGAAATTCTCGGTGAGCTTGTGACAAGCCTGGCACTGCGCATACAGCTCCTTCCCATGCGCAACGTCGCCCTTCCCCGCAGCGCCGCCGCACGCCGCGAGCGACCCCGCCACCGCCAGAAACGCCGTCATCACAGCCGCGAACCGAATCGGCCGATCGATCCTATTCAAGTGCATGAATCCTTCGGGCAGTTGATGAACACCTGCACCATCTTCACGTCGAGCGCCGACGAAATCGCCGTATTCGCGCCCGTCTTCGCATCCGGATAAGCATCGGCCAGCCGTCGCAACGCCTTGTACAGCGAGATGCCGGAGATCTGCCCGTTGCTGAGGTGATGCGTGGAATCGTTGCGGATGAGCTGCTTGTACCAGGTGTCGACATCCGCATAACCCGCGATGAGCCCTTCTGCACTCGTTGGCGTGAGCTTCAGCTGAAAGCGCATGTCGCGGATCACCTGTACCGTCGGCACGCCCAGGTTCATCCAGGGAATCACCATCTCGCGCGCCGGCTCCGTCGTCAGCACGCCGTGGGCGATCTTGCCGCGCAACTGCTGGATCAGGTTCTTGCCCCAGCGCAGATCGATCCGCTGCGAGCCACCGGGCATCACCTTGTTGCCCGTGGCGTCCGTGAGCAAGCGATCGAGTCCGCGATAGATCGTGACGCGCACGTCGTCATCGTTCACGAGGCTGTCCACGCCCGTGATCTCGATCATCGTGCGGTTGTACCGACTCTGCGCGATCGCCTTGTTCTCGAAGATGTACTCCACGCCATCCGGACCGCGAAAGCCGATGATGCAGCCGAGTGCTCGATACAACTGGTTGTCGATGCCGGCTGTGCCATCCGGATGCGTGAAGTCTTCGGGCGTCGTCTTGCCGTCGAGATTCAGGCCATACGAAAGCTTGCCGGTGACTTCCTTGAAAACGAACGAGTCCGGCGTGGTCGTCGGCATCCACGTTTCGGCTTCGAGCTTCAGCTGGGTGTCGACGACGTTGTACTGTTTTCCCTTCGAGGGATAGAGCACGTCGTACTGTTCGCGCGGGCCGTCGTTGAAGCCCTTCGGGCACTCGGCTTTGGCATCCGGCGTCTGATAGATCGCCCAGTAGAGGTCCGTCATCGCGTAGCCGATGGTGCCGTTACGAGGCGCGGCGGGGCCGTTGTCGCCAGCGAACGCGGCTGTGACCATGGCCAGGCAACCGAGCAGACTCCCAAGCACTCGCGCAGAACGAGAGGCACTAACGCGGCGCGCCGCAGCCGCTCCTTCGCCGGCAGACTTTGTAACGCTGAGCATGCTCATCCGCCCCCGCCGCCGAAGAAATCATCGCGCATCCAGAACGCCTTCAGCCCGTTACGCTGCCCGCGCCATTCGCCCGTCCCGTCGCCGTTCACATCGCCAGGTTTCACATCGAGGTAATAGGTGTAAACCGGGCGATCCCGAAACGCCCACACACTCAAGGCATCCGCCTGCTCCGCCGACGCGCGGTGGCCTGTCTTGGGATCGATACGGATCACCGTCCACGTGCGGCTGGTGCCAACCTCGCCTTTCGCCGCGAGCACGTAAGGCCAGTTCTGCACGCATCTGGCCGCATCTCCGCCGCCACACAGCGCGAGCCGATAGGTCTGCGTATCGTCGGGGTGATCGCAGCTCAGCTGATCCTGCGAATCATCACCGCAGTTGTAGACGTAGATCGTGCGGCCGCGCGCGTCCGCGAGAACCTGCCCCGCAATCGTGTCTTGTAACGTGAAGCTCTTCGGCGGCGATGGCGCCTTCTGCGTGTACACATTGTGCCAACCGGGAATATCGCCGCCTTCGAGGCTGCCCGGCCGCGCGTCGAGCGCATAGGTATAAAGCGGCTTCTTGCGGAACATCCACTGCCGCACGCCGGCGGAACGTTCGAGCACGGACCAATCGCCTTGCGACTGAGCGCTCGCCGGTGCGAGCAAAGGCTTCCACGTCCGCGTACATTCCACGTCACACGCGGATTTCTCAGCGGTGTCTTTGTCGTAGGAATAGACCGAGAAATTTTTGGCAGTGGTCAGAAGTCGGCCGAGTGCTGTCGACTTCACATCGAAGCCCGGAGGCGTTTGGCTCGGTGGGCCCACAGGAACGCGACCCGCGGGTGAATCGCCGCCGCCACCGCCGCCTCCATCGCGCCGACGGCTCGCGTGCCCACCCATCACATCACCGGGCCCACGATCCACGGAAGCGGTGTACAGCGGCTGCTCATCGAACGCCCACTGTTTCGTGCCGTCCTTGCGATCGACGATCGTCCACTTGCCGATGGGCTTCGCATCAGCCGCCGCGAGCACGGGCGGCCACAGCTTCGTGCAACTCGGACGCGTGTCCAGATCTGGCAGCACGACGCCCGCGGGGTAAGGGCTCATCAGTCCAGCGGTCGTCTTGAGGACTTCATCGTAACAAGCGGGCTTGCCCTTCTGTTCGCCGCTGTAGCCGACTCGCATACGCTTGTACGGCCACGCGTACAGGGTGTGACCGCTCGCATCGGCGAACACAGGCCCTTCGAGCTCAGTCGTTTCGACGTGGAATCCCGGGGGCATCGGTACTGGAACATAAGCCTCGACCTCGTGAGTGATGCCGGGAGCGCCGGGCTTCGCCATATCACCGGATGCAGCTGCGGCCCCGCAGCCCAGCGCCGATGCCAACGCCAGTGCGGCGATCCGACGCTTCATGCGAGGATTTCCCCGATTTCCTTCGACGTGTGATTGCTCTGATCGCCCCACGACGGCACGTCGAGCCCCATCAGTTTCATCGACGTATAACCGAGGCGCGTGCCTGGCGTGCCCGCGCCGTCGATATGCAACCCGGTCTTGATCCGTCCCTGCGCGCGGCCCGCGGTGAACATCGGAATACCTTCGATGGCATGCGTCTTCGCGAACGACTGGTCGGTCGATGCATAGACCAGCACGTTATCGAGCATCGTGCCGTCGCCTTCCTTGATCTTCGACAGTGCCTGCACGTAATAAGCCCACTCTTCCATCGCGCGCCGCGTGTACCACGACACATTGGGCTGGCAGTGCTGCGTCTCGACCACCGCTTCTTCGTGAGTCGCGGTGTGATGAGGCTTGTCGTAACCCGGCTTGGTCGTCGCCGAAAACGCCGCCGCGTAGAACATGTTGAAGACGCGCGCCTGATCGCAGGCCACAGCCATCAGCATGAGATCCGTCATCATGCGGTGGCGCTTGGAAACGAGATCCGCATCGAGGCCGGACGGCAGATCTTCCGGTGGCTTGGCCGGCGGATGGCAAGCCGCGATCGGCTCCGGCTTCGTGAGCTGCAGGTCGAAGCGCCGCTCGAGATCGCGCAAGCCCGTAAAATACTGGTCGAGGCGCGCCTTGTCTTCGGCACCCAGATCCTTCGTCAACGATTTCGTCTCGTCCATCACGCCGGAGAGCACGCTCTTGCGCACCATCACGCGGGGATCCGGCTTGAACTCGGGCGCGTTGGGGTTCTGGAAGTCTGTTCCAAAAAGCCGCTGATAGAACCGAATGGGCGACCACTCCGGCGTATTCACCGAATTGCCGTTCTCGTAACTGAAGCTGTCGCGCACGTCGCCTGTAGCATTCGCGCAGAGATTGCGGAAGCGAGTGGCGCTGCCGATCTTCTTCGCGATCGTCACGTCGATGGTTTCACCGGGCCGGTTGGCCGCCGTCAGCGGCGCCACGCCAGAACGCAGAATCACCCAGCCCGTGTGATGACACAGGTTCGGCGCTGCGTCCTTGAACACCTTGTAATTCGTGAACAGGTTGATGTGCTGCTGAATGTCTTTCAGCGGCGCAATTTCCGGCGGCAGGTCGAAGTTCGGGCCGGTCTTCTTCGGCACGAACACCGCCTCGCTCATACCGAGTCCCCACGACCACGTTCCGAAGCGGAACGGAATCGACGCGCCCGTCGATGCGAGCACCGTGCCGTTCTCATTGAGGAAACAGTTCAGGAACGGCAGGCCGACGGTGATGGCGCATCCGTTCAGCATGCCCCGAAGCACACGACGCCTGTTCATGAGTTTGCTCATGGGAAGTGCCCTCTTCAGCTCAGTTCGAATTCTGCGCGACCTGCGTCGGTCGCCCGGACTTGCCTTCCCGAACCTCCGAGAAGGCGTTGCTCAATGCGATGTCCCGCAGCAGGTCCGGCAACTTGTAGCCAGCCTTTGCGAAGCGCTCGGTGAAATGCGCAAGGATGGCCTTGTCGCCCGAAACCGAGAGCGGGCCGCCCGTGCCATAGCTGTAGACGCGATTGACCAGGCACGAGGGCAACGACGGGTGATCGTGCAGCGCCTGGTTCAGCCCGTTGATGTCCTTGAACGCGTTGCCATCGAGGCTGCCGCTCGTATCCAGTACAGCGCCATTCTCGGTGTCGCGAAACTGTCCGGCGCCGTCGAAGTGCTCGAGCGCGAAGCCCATCGGATCCATGATCTTGTGGCAGCCCGCGCACGACGCATTCGTGGCATGCACTTTCAGTCGTTCGCGCGCGGTCTTCAGGCTCGGGTCGGGATCGTCGAGCTTCGAGAAATCCACGTTCGGCGGCGGCGATGGCACGACTTGGCACAGGAACAGCTCGCGCAACGCCTTGCCCCGACGCGTGACGGAGCTGCGCGCCGGATGCGCGTGCGCCGACAAAAAGCTCACCTGCGTCAGGAGACCCGCGCGCGGACTGTCTTCTGGAAATTCATACGGCACCCAGCCGTTCACCGTTGGCACGCCGTAGATCGCGGCGAGATTCATCGACATGAACGTCGCGCGCGTCGTGAACAGGTCGCGATAGTCCTCGCGCTTCGTGATGAGGTGATCGATCACCGTGCGCAACGTCTGTTCGCGCGCATCCGCAAGCGTTGCACCGGTGACGGTGGGATACGCCTTCGGGTCTTTCGCCAGGCTGTCGAAATCGTTGAAGCCCATCATGTCGTCGAAGAACGCGCGCACGCCGTCTTCGACGCGGGCGCTGGCGAGCATCGCGTCGACCGCACGCTCGCGGCCTTTGCGCGTCAGCAGCTCGCCGCTTTCCGCAGCCTTCAACAGCGCGTCGTCCGGCGCGGCGTTCCAGAGAAAGAAACTGAGGCGCGCAGCCAGGGAATACGCATCGAGGCGGCGATGGCCGGGATGATCCGGATCAGGCTCCGCCACATCCATGATGAACAGTGCGTCGGGACTCACGAGCATGCCTTCGAGTGCGACGGCAAGGCCCGCGTAGAAATCCTTCAGCTCGTCGGCGGCTTCACCCGCGTGCTTCACGAGCTTCGCGAGTCGCGCATCGTCGACGGGCCGGCGATACCAGAGCCGACCTGTCTGTTGTAAGAACATCTTCGCGCAAGGCGCGTCCGCGGCCTTTTCATCGGCCGGCTTGCAGGGAATCAGGAAATCACGGTGCTCTTCGTCCACCACCCGCGCTGCCACGGCAGCGGCCGCCTGTTGGATTTGCTGGATCTGATCGGAAGTCACGCCGATGGACGCTGCACCAGATGCGAGCAATCCGCCGGTTCGTGCCAGCGGAGGGAGCGGCGCTGGCACGGCATCGCTGACGTCGTCCCCGAAGATGTAGGCCAACGTCGCGGAATACTGTTTGCCCGTCATCAGGCGCACGCGCATCGGTGAAGCGCTGCCTTCCGGCTCGCCCGTTCCACCGGTACAGCCAGCGAGAACAAAGAAAAGAACGAGAGCAACGGCGACGGCAAGCGCCGCTCTCGCGGTCGCGAACGTTGCCAAAGCAACCGGCGCCACGCGCGCGCCCCGCATTCGAGCGTGCAGGTCTCCAGCGTGCCTGTGGTCGGTCGGGTTTCCATTCAACATGTCATAAACCTTCAGCTCGTCCGAACCGTCTAGCTCTGCAAGGTCGGGGCCACGGACACTGAGCCTTCAACTGTCCGTGACCCCGGCTTGCGGTTACAACCTGATGCGCACCCCCGCGAGGAAGGTGCGGCCCAGCGAGTCGTAGTTCGAGGGGTTGGTGGTCACGGTGTCATAGGGCAAGCCGCTCGGGCCGCCGGCGACGATCACCGGGTCTTTGTTGGTGAGATTGCGAACGTTGAAGAAGGTCTGCACTTCCGTGTCTTCGCTCTTGCCCACCCGCAACGTGAACTTCAACGACAGGTCGAAGTAGACCGCGCCCGGAATATGGTTGGTACTGATCGTCGGATGATCCGTCGTCGAAACAGGGCAGTCCGTCGTACATTCGATGAAAGCGTTGCCGTATTTGCCCGCGCTGACGCCGCGAGCGCTGAACGTGCCGCTGATCGGATTCACGTCGTACGTGACGGCCGCGTTCCAGCGCCAGTTCGCCGGCCCGTTGCCGGAGTTCTGGCCGGCCGAATCTGTCGGCAGCGTCAGGGTATTGTTCGTGTAGTTCTCGATCGCGTGAGTGCCGAGAGCGCGAAACATGAGATTGCCGGGCGCGCTCGAGACGAGATCCGACAGCGCTGTGCGATAGCTCATCTCCACGTCGATGCCGCGCACTTTCTGCTCAGCGAGGTTGAACGGCTGGATGCGAATGGCATCGCGGGGGTTCTGCCCGAGCGGCAAACCGTTATTGATCGCCTGACAGAACTCCTGCTGGCCGCGCACGGTGCACAGATCGACGATCTGCTGGGCGCTGATCGTGTTGATCGCGTCCATCAGGTCGATGTTCCAGAAATCGACGGACGTGCTGAAACCCGGCAGGAACGACGGCTGATAGACGATGCCGACGTCCGTCGTATCCGCTTCTTCGGGCACGAGATCCGGGTTACCGGTCGTCGTACCTTCGTACTGGTATTGCAGGCCCGTCGAATTGTCGATGATCAGGTTGTTCACGCGCGAACCGGCGTTGAACAGCTCGCTCATGTTCGGCGCGCGGATGTCCCGCGAGCGCATCACCCGGAGCATCACATCGTCGATCGGCTTGTACGTCAGGCCCGCCTTCCACGTCGTGACCGAGCCGGAGGTGCTGTAGTCCGTGAAGCGCGCGGCGGCGTTGAGCGACAGGGACCTCGCCCACGCCTGGTCCTTCGCCAGCGGCAGCAGGCCTTCGACGAAGCCTTCTTTCACGTTGATCTTGCCGAAGGTCGGCTTGTAGTTGCCGGCGAAATACTGGCCGGCGAGATCTGCTGCCGTCGCGTCGCCGCGCACGGACTCCGTGCGATATTCCACGCCGGTCGCTACGGACACAGGTCCCGCCCAGCTCTCGAACGGCGTGCCGTTGATGGACGCTGCGGTCACGTTCTGCCGGAATGTCTGGTCTCGCCGCGGGCGACCCAGCACGTAATCGAGTGCCGCCGCGGAATTCACATGGATGCCGAACGGGTTGTATGGAATGCAGCCATCGGTCGGGTTCGTGAGCGTCGAGCGGCAGATGATCGCGCCCGAAGAAGGGTCCACCACGGCATCGATCGCCTGCGCGTGTTTCACGAGATTGAGCGAGTTGTATGCAGACTCGACACTCTCGGACACACCACTCTGGAAATACCCATTCCACTTCCAGTCCGAAGCGAACGCGGTGAAGCGGCCTTCGGCGCCGACCACGTTGCGCACCATCTTGCGGTCCGTGTCGATCGTCACCGTGCCCATGTCTGCGTTCGACGTTCCCATCACGAGCCTGGAATATCCCAATGCCTGCGCTTGGGCCCGAACCGCGGCGGGCAGGAAAGCGTTGTCGACGCTCACCAGCAGGCCGCCGAAGAACTCGTTCGGATACGCATGCGACTGGTTGGAGTTCTCATACCAGTTCGACTGCAGGAACACATTGATGTCGTCCGTGACGTCGAAGCTCGCCCGCGCAAAGATATTCTTCGACGAAATCTTCGGCTCGATGGACTGACCGACTAGATGCAGCGACGACGTTTCCCAATCGCCACCCTGGGTAAAGGCGAAGTTCGTGCCGTTCAGCGCGCCGTAATGGAACTTGTAAGGCGTGCCGCCTTCGCCAAAGGCCGTTCCCGCAAGCGGCCCCGTGAGATTCGTCGTGCTCGTGCCGGTGCGGCCGAACAGGATGATGCCGCCGGGTGTCGCGTTTCCGGCCGCAATCTGGTTGAGCAGGACGCGCTGGGGCAGCCCGTTGGAAACCCCGTTCGTCACCTTGTAGTTCGGGTTGGTGACGATCTGCCAGCCTTCCCTGTTCCAGGGGCGATCGCCTTCGACCACACCATCCTGGGTCGCGAACTGGCCGCTCAGGATGAAATGGCCGCGACCGCTTGCGAAGGGCGTGCCGCCGGTCAGGGATATCTTGCCGCTCTCGTCATCGCCGTAGTCCGTCATGCCGCCGGACAACTCGGCCTTGAAGCCGGTAAATTTCCGGTCGAGGATGAAGTTCACTACACCACCTACAGCGTCAGAGCCGTACGCCGCGGACGCACCGCCGGTCACGACTTCCACGCGCTCGATGAGCTGCTGCGGAATGGTGTTGATGTCGACGAGGCCCTGCACCGTCGAAGGAACCGAGCGCTGGCCGTCGATGAGCACGAGCGTGCGGTTGGTGCCGAGATTGCGAAGATTGACGGAGCTCGTGCCCGCCGTACCCGAGCTCACGTTCTGCGTGCTGCTCTGGGGAGTGTAGTTGCCTGCAAACGCAGGCAACGTCGTGAGGTAGTCGATGAGATTCGGCGTGGCCTGCTTTTCGACCTGCTCGGCGCTGACCACCGTGAGCGCCACAGGCGCCGTGGATCCATCGCGAATGATGAGACGACTTCCTGTCACCACCACTTCTCCCAGCGCCTCGCCGCCTGCATCGTCTGCGCGGGCCACCGGGGCACCCAGTATTACCGCGGCGAGCACGGCAATTGCACCGGCTCCACTGCGCGCGTCTGGGCTCGAGGCCGCGGAGAGGATTCCCCGGACGCAGGCGATTACCGGAGAGCTTGCTGTCGATCTGTGTTTTTTCTGCTGGAGACCATCACGACCCGTCGTTCTCGCAAACATCGCCCACCCGTTTCATATGCTGTTCTCCCCCTCGGCATGCGCGCTCTAAATTGCACTCGATATGTGCACGAATGAAAACTTTGCGTCTAAATTGGTGCATCAATCTGCGAATCTGCATATATACTAGGCTTGCATAAACAAAATGCAAGCGGTGGAATGATTGACGGCAATGTGGGAGACCGCTGAATGACCCTGGATATCGTGGTCCTCGCGCTCTATGCGCTTGGCATGCTGGTGCTCGGCTGGTTCGGCATGCGCCGCTCGCGCAATCAGGAGGATTTTCTGGTGGCGGGCCGCCATCTCGGTCCCGCGATGTACATGAGCACGATGGCGGCGACCGTGCTCGGTGGCGCGTCCACCATCGGTTCCGTACGACTCGGCTACGTGCACGGAATCTCGGGATTCTGGCTGTGCGCGACGATCGGCGTCGGCATCATCATCCTGAATCTGTTCCTCGCGAAGCCGCTCATCCGGCTGCGCATCTTCACTGTCACGCAGGTGCTCGAACGGCGCTACAACCCGCTCACGCGGCAAGTGAGCGCGGTGATCATGTTCGCGTACGCGCTGATGATCGGCGTCGTCTCGACGCTCGGCATCAGCACCGTGATGCAGGTTTTTCTGAAACTGCCCTTCCCCGCCGCCATCCTGCTGAGCGGCGGACTCGTGGTCGCGTACTCCACCATCGGGGGCATGTGGGCGCTCACGCTCACGGACATGGTTCAGTTCGTCATCAAGACGATCGGCCTGCTTCTGCTGCTACTGCCTATTTCCCTGCATCGTGCCGGCGGCTGGGATGAGCTCGTCGCGAAACTGCCCGCGAGTGCGTTCAGTTTCACCACCATCGGCCGCGACACGATCATCACGTACGTTCTGATCTACACGTTCGGCGTTCTCATCGGCCAGGACATCTGGCAACGAGTGTTCACGGCGCGCAGTCCGCGTGTTGCTCAATATGCGGGCGCAATCGCTGGCGTTTATTGCGTGATTTACGGCCTGGCGGCAGCGTTGATTGGCATGTGCGCGCGCGTGCTGCTACCAAACCTGGACAACGTGAACAACGCTTTCGCGGCCGTCATTCAGGTGGCGCTGCCGGATGGTATTCGCAGCCTCGTCATCACTGCAGCCATGGCTGCGATGATGTCGACCGCGAGCGCCGGCCTGCTTGCCGCTTCGAGTACGTTGAGCGAAGACCTGCTGCCCAAGGTGCGTGGGGGCAAGGCTTCCAGTCTCGGCATCACACGCATCTGCACTTTCATCACGGGGATTCTGGTGCTGCTCGTGGGACTCGTCGTGAGCGACGTGCTGAGCGCGCTGACGCTCGCTTACAACCTGCTCGTCGGTGGAATGCTGATTCCGCTGATGGGCGCCATCTTCTGGAAACGTGCCACGCCCGCGGCCGCGATGATCAGCATGGTGCTCGGTTGTCTCACCGCGCTCGTCTTCATGATCAAGGACGGCATCGACGCCAACACGCCCATCTATTACAGCCTCGCGCTGGGATGGGTGAGCTTCGTGGCGGCGAGCTTATTTTCACAGCCACCCACGCCTGTCAGCGAAGACGTGGGAGCAGTCAAGTTGAGTCGAGGTAACACCTGATGGATCGAGAGAACCTGGAGCGGCTGCGCGCCAAGTACAGTGGCGCGCAGGATGGCGGAACGTTCGACCCGAGATTCCGGCGCGTCGTCGATCGCCTTTTTAGCGAGGGCACACGCAAGACGCCATATTCCGGTATTCCCACGTTTCTCTCCGCGCCGTATCTGCCGGACGCGATCGAGAGCCCTGACATCGGCGGCCTGCAAGCCGCGCTCATCGGTGTACCCATGGACCTGGGCGTCAGCAATCGCAACGGCGCGCGCTTCGGTCCGCGCGCCTTGCGCACGATCGAACGCATTGGCCCGTATAACCACGTGCTCGACTGCCTACCCATCGGCGATCTCAGGGTCGCCGACATTGGCGATGTGCCGTTCCGCAGCCGTTTTTCGCTGGAAAGCTGTCACAAGGACATCGAGGATTATTTCACCCGCATCGTGGATGCGGGCGTCGCGCCGCTCGCAGTCGGCGGCGATCACTCGATCACCGGCGCGATTCTGAAAGCGGTGGGCCGCCAGCAGCCGGTCGGGCTCGTGCACATCGACGCCCATTGCGACACGGGCGGCGCATACGACGACACCAAGTTCCATCACGGCGGACCGTTTCGGAACGCGGTGCTCGATGGCGTGCTCGATCCTCACCGTACGATCCAGATCGGCATTCGCGGTGCGTCTGAATATCTGTGGGAGTTCTCGCGGGATTCGGGCATGACCGTGATCCACGCGCAGGAGTTTGCGCGCATGGGCTGCGAAGCCGTCATTGCGAAGGCGCGGGAAGTCGTGGGCGATGGGCCGGTGTACGTGACGTTCGATGTGGACGGACTCGATCCGGCCTTCGCGCCGGGCACCGGCACGCCGGAAATCGGCGGCCTGACGACGCGCGAGGCGCTGCAGTTGCTGAATGGATTGAAGGGCCTGGATGTGGTCGGCGGCGATGTGGTGGAGGTCGCGCCTCAGTACGACGCGACGACGAATACCGCTCAGGCGGGAGCGCAGATGTTGTTCGAGATCCTGAGCCTGATGGTGTTCAGCCCTTCGATCGGGCGGCGAAAGGCGTAGCAGAACGATGCGAGTGGTGAGACAGCGTCGCACGCGAACGATCGCGTGGGTGACTACGTTGGTGGTCCTTCAAGGCATCTCGAGTGCGGCGGCGACGCTTCTCGCTGCAGCGGCGACCCCCGTGGCCGCTGCATCTCCCGCGGCGAAGCCCGCGGTCAGCACATCGCCGGTCGAGCTAGGCCGCTACCTCGCCATCGCCGGCAACTGCGCCACCTGCCACACCGCCCCTGGCGGCGCGGCCTATGCCGGCGGGCTCGCGTTCGAAACACCCTTCGGCAAAATCCATTCAACCAACATCACGCCCGACAAACAGACGGGCATAGGCAACTGGACGGTTGCACAATTCACCCAGGCCCTCCGCTCCGGCGAGCGAGCAAACGGCGACCACCTCTACCCCGTGTTCCCGTACACGTCATTCACGAAGATCACGGACACCGACGCCACCGCCCTGTTCGCCTATCTCAAAACGCTCGCACCCATCAACGCCAAAGCGCCAGAGAACGAAATGTCCTGGCCCTACAGCATGCGATCCCTGATGTCCGTCTGGAACGCGATGTTCTTCGACGCAGGGGCTTTCCAGAAAGACGCGTCGAAATCTGCCGAATGGAATCGCGGCGCCTATCTCGTGCAGGGCCTCGGTCATTGCTCCGCCTGCCATTCGCCGCGCAATTTCCTCGGCGGCGAAAAATCGAGCCTCGCGATGACGGGCGGCACCTACAACGACCAGGTCGCCACCGGGGAGCTGCGTCCGTGGGCCGCGCCCAACCTCACCGGCGCGCCGAACGGCCTCGCTGGATGGCCGGTCGCCGAGATCGTCTCGTACCTGAAGACCGGCAAAAACGCCTACGCTGCGAGCTTCGGTCCGATGAACGAAGTGATCATGAACAGCACCCGTCACCTCACGGATTCAGACCTGCGCGCGATGGCCGTCTATCTCAAGAGCCTCAGCGCCAACGAAGGCGAACTGAACGGCCCCGCCAAACAAGACGTGCTGAACGCTGGCGCGTCGCTCTACGACCTTCACTGCGGCACGTGCCATCAGCCCAGCGGCCTGGGTGCAGCAGACTCCGGGCCGCGCCTCGCCGGAAGCCTCATCGTGCAGGCGAGCGATCCGGCGTCGTTGATCAACGTGATTCTGCACGGCCCGCAGCTTCCAGAGCCGCCTCCGCCGACGGGCGAGTGGCAACACATGGAAGCCTTCGGCGAAAAGCTGAGCGACGAGGAAATTGCCGCCCTGACGAGCTATCTTCGCAGTGCCTGGAACAACAAGGGCGGTGAAGTCACCGCGGAACAGGTCGCCAGACAGCGATGACTAAACTGCGATGACCAAATAGCGATGACGTGCGGAGAGCTGCTGGTTCGCTTGCTGGAAGATCTCGGAGTCGAGATCGTCTTCGGCATCCCCGGCGTACACACCATCGAGTTGTATCGCGGCCTGCCCGCGACACGCATTCGCCATATCACGCCGCGCCACGAACAAGGCGCAGGGTTCATGGCAGACGGCTACGCGCGCGTCACGGGAAAACCCGGCGTGTGCTTCATCATCACCGGGCCGGGCATGACGAACATCCTCACCGCGATGGGTCAGGCCTACAGCGACTCGGTCCCCATGCTCGTGATCTCCAGCGTGAACCGGACGACGGAGCTCGGCCTCGGCGGCGGCCGGTTACACGAGCTGCCGTCCCAGCGCGCGGTCGTGTCCGGCGTCAGCGCGTTCAGCAATACCTTGATGCGGCCAGAAGAGCTGCCGGACGTGCTATTTCGCGCATTCTCCTTGTTCAGCAGCGCGCGTCCTCGTCCGGTCCACATCGAGATTCCGCTGGATGTGATGACTGCACCTGCGGATCAAGTCAGTCGCAAAATCGGCGTGCTGCCCGGCCGTCCACTTCCTTTGCCCGAGACCCTCTCGCGCGCAGCTCAGATGCTTTCGACTGCGCGGAACCCGATCGTGCTTCTGGGCGGCGGCACCGTTGACGCAAGCGCCGAAGCGACGGCACTCGTCGAAGCGCTGGATGCGCCCGTGTGCTGCACGATCAATGCGAAAGGCGTCATTGCAAAGGATCATCCGCTCGCGCTGGGTTCGAACCAGGCGTGGGTGCCTGTTCGTGAATTAGTGTTGGAATCGGATGTCGTGCTGGCGGTGGGCACGGAGCTCGGTGAAACGGACTACGACATCGTGTTCGACGGCCGCTTCCGGATCACCGGCAAGCTCATTCGGATCGACATCGACCCGGCGCAGATGAACAGCAACTTTCCGGCGGACGTCGCGGTGATCGGTGACGCGAAGGCCGCGATGGCGTCGCTCCTCGCTGCACTCGGCGAACGCACGGCATTCTCAGCGACGAGCGCCGGCGCGAAACGCGCGGCAGAGGTTCGAGCGAAGCTCGAGGCGCAATGGCCTTCGGCCTGGAACGGGCAACGACGCGTGCTCGAGATCCTGCAGGAAACACTTCCAGACGTCATCGTCGCCGGCGATTCAACGCAGCCCGTCTACTCCGGAAATCATCTTTACGAGGCGACGCGTACGCGCTCGTGGTTCAACTCCGCTACGGGCTACGGCACGCTCGGCTATGCGCTGCCCGCGGCGATCGGCGCAAAAATCGCTGCGCCGGATCGGCCGGTGGTCGCGCTGGTGGGGGATGGCGGCCTGCAGTTCACGTTGCCCGAGATGGCTTCCGCGGTCGAGGCGAACGCTCCGGTCATCGTTCTGCTGTGGAACAACCACGGCTACGGCGAGATCAAGCGGTACATGCAGAATCGCGGAATTGCGCCGGTAGGCGTGGATCTCTACACGCCCGATTTTCTGGCGCTCGCCAAAGCATTCGGCTGCAACGCCGCGCGCGCGACGAGCTTCGATCATTTGCGCGAACTGCTGATCACCGCCGCCGGCGCCGATCGCCTGACTGTGATCGAGCTCATGGAAGACGCGAGCTTTCTCAATTCCTGACCGTTAGGGAACGCCTGCACATCGACCGCAGGTGAAACACATCACGCGTATCTCTCACGTGAGTTTCCCAAGCGAGTTTCTCCACGCGATTTTCCTGCGTGAATCTGACAGATGAATGTGCCTGCAAGGCCCTGAATTTCTCGTATTTTCATGACATTTCCCGAGTAGACCTCGCGCGCAACGAGGCAGATACTTCGCGCACAAGGAGGTCCCACCATGTCTACAGCCTTTACGAAATTTCTGGAGCCCATCATGAGCGAACGCACTTTCCTGGAGGAGCGGGTCGACCACATCCAGCAAGACCTGTCCGAGGTGAAGGCCGACGTCAAACGCATCGACGCGAAACTCGATGCGACAAACCGGGAACTGGCGCTCACGCGCGTCGAAACTGAAAAGAGTCTCGGCGCGGCCCGAGCCGAAACCGCCGCCCTTCGGGTGGACATGGAAAGAGGCTTCGGGCAATTGCGAGCCGAGATGATGGCGGGCTTCGCCGCACTCCGGGCCGAGATCGCGGCGCTCGCCTCCAAACACAGCGACGGTCGCATCCAGTTGCTCATGTGGATGGCCGGCACCGCCATTTCCGCCGCAATGCTCGCTGTCGGCGTGGCCAAGCTGTTCAGTTGATGGCAAACGGATTGAACACGCCGCGCGCGGCTCAGAGGCGAGCATCTCCGCTGTGCCAGGATCTGGGCGGCCAGTGCCTGCACCGCCGGCACCGTCGCTGCGAGCAACTTTGCAGCGATGTTTTCGCCCGATCACCCCGGGATGTGGGGCTCCCACGTCACCGACAACCCCGCGCCACCCAGTCCGGCGCGGGTCACGCTCACCTTGCCGCCGTGCCATTCCACAATCCGCTTCACGATGGCGAGGCCGAGCCCATAGCCCGCCTTGCGGCCGGCCGGATCCTCCAGCTGCACGAACGAATCGAAGATACGCACACGATCCGCCTCTGGAATGCCCGGCCCGTCGTCGTCGACACGCAGGTTGTAGACCCCATCCGGCCGAATGAAGAACAACACGTGAACTTCACTCCGCGCATACCGAACCGCGTTGTAGACGAGGTTCCGAAGAACGGTTTCCATGAGGTGAATGTCGCACCGAACGGACGTGGCGCCCGGCGAAACCTCACACCGGATCGTCACGTCCTCGCGGGACGAACGCCGCAGCGTCTCCACCACCGCAGGAAGAATCTGCGTGAAATCGTGTTCGCGCACATTCAGCGCGACCTCGGCCCGCTCGAGAATGGCGTAGTCGAGCGTCGCCGTCACGAACGCATCCAGCTCGGCGACGTCCACGTTGAGATTGTTGAGCTGGCGCGCGAGCCCGTCCGCATCGGTCGCCATGCGCGCCATCTCGATCTCGAAGCGCATGCGCGCCAGCGGCGTCTTGATTTCGTGTGACATGGCGTTCGTCATGTCTTTCTGCGCACCGATGAGCGCATCGATGCGCGCGGCCATCCGGCGAAACGCTTCAGCCAGCGGATGAACGGGCGAGCGTTTGCCGATGCGCGCGTCGAACGTCCAGTTGCGGTTGCCGAAGGTGGTGGTCGAGCGCTCCAGCTGCCGCAGATCTCGCGTTAGCGGCCACAGCCACGCCATGATCACGAGTGCGATGGTTGCGTAGAAAACAAACGCGAGCGTCCAGTCGAGCACGCCACGCTCCGCCACGGGCGACGTGTAACGAAACGCGAGCACGCGCCCGTCGTCGGGTACACGCGTGAGCAACCACTCTTTGTCCGAGGCGTGCAGGTGCGCCATCTCGCCACGCGAAAGGCGCGCGAGCGTGTCATCGCCCGCAATGTCGCGAAGCTCGAAGAGCTCCAGGTCAACCCCAGTGCGGCTTGCCAGATTCGCGACGTATGTGCGGCGTTCTTCCCGCGGCACCGAGTGAAGCGCTTCGTCGACGATACGCAGCGCCGCCTCCTGCGCCTGCACCTCCGCACCGAGCCCCTCGTCCGGTGCGGAATAGACCTCCCACAACCTCCCCTGCCCCCAGCTCACCGCCGCCAGCGTGATGACGATGAGCGCATACAGCTGCAGGAAATGTCGCGCCACTCGCTACCAGGCCCCGGACACGAACAGATAGCCGTGTCCCCACACCGTCTTGATCTTCTCCGGATCGCCAGTGTCGCCGAGCTTTCTGCGCAGATGCGAGATGCGCACGTCCAGCGTTCGATCGACGCCGTCGTATTCGCGGCGGTACAGATGCAGATACAGCGCTTCGCGGGACTGAATTTCGCCCGCGCGGTTGGCGAGGAACAGCAGCAAGTCGAACTCGTTGCTCGACAGCGAAACCTCCCGGCTTTCAACCGTCACCGCGCGGGCTGCTGTGTCGATCGTCAACGTGCCGAACTGCAGCTTGCGATGTTCGGCCGCCGTCGGCGCGCGACTGCGCCTCAACAGCGCATTGATACGTGCCACCAGCACGCGTGGCTCGACGGGCTTGGTGACGAAATCATCCGCACCCAGCTCGAGTCCGAGCACCTGGTCGACGTCGCTGTTGCGCGCCGTGAGGATGAGGATCGGAATGCGGTTGAATGCCCGCAGCTCGCGGCAGACCTCGAAACCGTTCTGACCGGGCAATCCCAGGTCCAGGATGATCAGATCGGGCGCTTCGCTGCGCACACGCTCGACGACGCGATCGCCCCGATGCTCGACGCTCACCTCGAAGCCGTTGCCGCGCAGATAGGTGCGCACGAGCTCCGACAAACGCGGATCGTCCTCGATCAGCAGGACTCGATCGGCCGGCGCGTTCAGGAGAGGATGTCCCAGGGCTGACGGCGCTTGCGGCGCAGCCGAAGCGCTTCGCGGATCACGGAGATCGCCTCCGACGCGAGCACCCGCTCCAGTTGCGGATCGCGCAGCTCCACCAGCAGATCGCGATTGAAGACGAGCCGTACGGTGTAAACGCCTTCGGAATGATTTTCCCAGCAGCGTTTCACCTGCGGCTGGTCGACGATGAGGAGACAGAGCGACTCGTCGTTGGGAGCGCGCCAATGCGCCGTCACTTCGGTGTCGCAACTCTCGTCCTGGCTGGCGAGCGTGCACACGCGCGGACTCAGTTCGAGCTTGATGCCCTCGGGCCGCCCGTCTGCGGCGGCGGATGCCACGCCGGCGACGACGAACAAAAGTCCGGCGAACAAACCGATCCATCCGGCTTTCGGCCCACGCTCAATAAACACGGAAAGCCACTCCGACAAAAAACGTGGTGACGTGATCTTCCGTAATCACCGGGCTCTCCGCGATGCCGCTCCCCAGCCGCTCATATTGCGCAAACGCGTTGACCGACCAGCGATCCGACACAGGCAATGAGTAGCGCACCTTCACGAACGGATTGAATGCGGCGCCTGGCTCGTAGAGCCCGCGAACACCATAGTAATAACGAACAACTTCTGCGCTCTTCCACGTGAAGCCTGCGCTCGCCGTGAGCGAACCTTTCGACTGCAGCAAGGGCGCTGATAAAGCGCCGCGCACCTCGTAGCCTTCATGTCTGCCGGTGACTTCGCGGAGTGCATTCAGCTGACCGGCGAGCCAGCCATACCCGAACGTCCATTCGGGGCCGACCAGATAAGTGGTATGCCGCTCGCTGACCTCGAATTCCTGGCCTTGAGTGGGCACGAAAGCACCTGTCGGCAGCGCCGTTCCGCCCGCGACGAAGATATTCTGCAGGTCGCTGCGAAAGAAGAACGCGCGGTCGTAACCCGGGGTGGCAAGCACGCTGATCGTATTCCTGTCGTCCTCGTGGAGCGTGAAGCCGAAATCGAGGTTCTCGAGGAAGACGCGCTTGCCGTAGTAGCTGATGCGCGGGATGACGTAGAGCGGCGTGTTCGACCTGTTCTCGACGGGATTCGAGCGCTGCCCCACGCCGAATGACGCGCTGATTTCCCATCGCCCGACCACCGCGCATTCCGGCGAGGGCGAGCTGCAGGAAGACTCCTCGGCCCACGCCGAGCCCGAGCAGAACAGTGTCGCCAGCGCGATGAATCTCAGACTGCGTGACATGTGAACAACGATAGACGTTCGGCCGAAGCCGATTCTGGCAGATCAAACGCAAAGCGTCTGTTATGCCTTTGTACGAGTTTACAAAAGCGCGACAGATTCTTCGACACGCCCACCGTAGGATCCACATGCCACCCCCTGCTGAGGACGCTACATCATGGCGAACAACGGATGTCTGCTGGCGCCCCATCCCTATCGGAATCTTGCCATGGGACTGCTGCTCGCATGCGGTTTGGCCGCGTGTGGTGGCGGGGGCGACGCGGGCCATGATGAGCCGCTCAACATCGACTACTCGATGCTCAAGATCGCAGAGTCGCGCGAAACGCCGCTGGAATACGCGAAAAACCCCGACGAAATCCTGCGCCCGCTGCGCAACGGCGCGCGAATCATGACCGGCGGCGCCATCGTGCCGACCGGCGCGGCGCTGCCCAACGCCAGCACGGTGTTGAGCCCGCGATCGGATACGACGGTGCAGATCGAGGGCGTCGACGAGGCGGACTACGTCAAGTACGACGGTCGCTATCTGTTCGTGGCGCGGCCTGAATACAGCCCGCCTACAGCGACCACGCCGCAGTGGTCGCGCAACGTGCTCAACATTGCGAGCACGAATCCCGTCACCGCAGACATTCAGCGCGTCGGAAAATACGTCATCGAAGGCGAAACGAACACGCCGGCGCAGTTGTACCTGCTCCAGGCCCCAGCGGGATTCACGGAATACCTGGCCGCGGTGAGCCAGGATTTTCGCGGCTGGATGACGCATCAAGCACCCGTCGCCGCGCTGGTCGCACAACCGGATCGAACGCTCATCCATCTGCTCGATGTGCGCGATCCATTGAATGTCTCGCAAGCGTGGAAACTCGAGCTCGATGGATGGCTCATCGCGAGCCGCAAGATCGGCGACACGCTCTACATCGTCACGAGCTATCGCCCACGCATCGGCGATCTCGTGCTACCGGCCGACACTGTCGAGAAGCGCGAGGCGAACGAACGGCGGATCCGCAGTGCTTCCGCGAGCGACCTTCTGCCCGGCTACCACGAAAACGACGGTGCGAGACGTTTGCTCGTCAGCGCGGATCGTTGCCTGGTGACACCGCAACTCGGTGGGGACGAAGGCTATACGGATCTCGTCGTGATCTCGTCCATCAACCTGCGCACGCGCCGGGTCAAAGACGTGAACTGCCTCAGCACCAACGTCAACGGCGTTTTCGTATCCCAGAACAGTCTGTATGTCGCCGGCACGGGCTACCGCACGAGTGAGAACCTGCCGATCACGGTGCTCCACAAGTTCGCGTTCGCGAATGAAACCATCACGTATCGCGCGACGGGCGCGGTGGCAGGGTTCGTTCCGTGGACCAACGCGTCCTACTTCATGGATGAGCGCGACGGCGACCTGCGCATCCTCACGACATCGAACGGCCCGAAACATCAGCTGACGGTGCTGCGCGAGTCCGCGGCTCACTATCTCATGATGGTGTCGAGTTTGCCGAACGCGGAGCACCCCGCGCCGATCGGCAAGCCGAACGAGTCGGTGTATGCCGTGCGCTTCGTGAACGATCGCGCTTACGTCGTGACGTTCCGGTTGAACGATCCGCTGTACGTCATCGACCTGCACGAACCGGCTCACCCGGTCATCGCCGGCGAGCTCGCAATCCCGGGGTTTTCCACTTACCTGCGCCCGAGCGGCGCGGCGCCGTCGGACTATCTGCTGTCGGTCGGCCAGGACGCGACCCCCGATGGACGACGCGGCGGCGTGAAAGTGGAGTTGTTCGACGTTCATGACATCGCACAGCCGCGCTCGCTCGGCGCGCAAGTCTTCGGCAAGTCCACCACTTTCAGCGAGGGGCTGAATGATCCGCACGCGCTCACGTTCCTGCCGATGCCCGCGCCCGACGCAGGACTGCGGCTGGCCCTGCCCATCAGTGTCGCCGACACGCCCGATCCGACCCAGGCCGGCCAATTCACCTGGACGTATTCGGGCCTGCACCTCCTCGAAGTCACGGGCCTCGAATCGGGCGCCCCGCAGCTGCATTTTCAGGGCGTGATCAAAACAGACGCCGCGAGCGACGGTGCAAATGCCGCGCCCTATGCGTGGCCGAACCGCACGACGCTGCATGCGGACAGCGTGTTCGGCGTCAGTGGCGATCGACTTTTTTCGAGCCGGTGGCAAGATCTGCACTCCCCTTGATCGAAGCTCGCGCGACGAGACCTCTGGCGGCGATTCAGCGGCGACTCGCGGCAGTCGGTCGCCTCAAGACAGAACGGCAGCCAATATCTCGATCAGAGCGTTGCGTCGGCGCCAAGCGAGCCGCTTTCATCCGTCGTACCCGCACTTGCCCGTACGTTGTCTTGCTCAATTCGCTGAGCTCGAGCGAGTGACGCTATCGGATATCGCGCGCGTGGCGTGACTGACACGCGCTACTAGCGAACCGCAATAGGTCCGGCTTCGCGCAGTCTCCTTTTTCGTACACCCGCCAGCGTACGAACAGCGCATCAGCGCACCCTTGCGTCCCGTTGACCGTCCCGACGAGCGCGGAGCATGCTTTCAATTGCTATCGCAACCGGGGAGGCATGGCCGCAACACCAGCACGCAACCAGCATCGGTCCTACAGCGAATCGTTTGAGGGGGGATACGTTGATGACCACGAAGATGGCGGCCTTGCCGCGCCCGAATACAAAGAGCGTTACCGCTCGATACCTGATTTCCGCGGCCGTTGCGGCCGCTCTTGCCGGATCCGCACTTCCACAGCGCGCCGTCGCTGCGGATGAGGACGGACTCGACGAAGTCACCGTGACCGGCTCGCGCATCGCGCGCTCGCGGGATCTCGAGGCACCGAGCCCGATCAGCACCGTCACCAAAGATGCGTTCGAGAACAGTGCCTCCACCGGTGCGGAAGCTGTGCTGAACGCACAACCGCAGTTCGTTCCGAGCAGCACCCAGTTCACGTCCGGCATCCAGGCCTCGCCGACCAACAGCCCGGGCGCGGCCACGCTGAACCTGCGTGGCCTCGGCACCAACCGCAATCTCGTCCTCGTCGACGGGCGTCGGCCACAGCCGGCCAATGCCTCTCTCGCGGTAGACGTGAACACCATTCCGACAGCCGCCATCAAGAGCGTCGAGGTCATCACCGGCGGTGCGTCCGCTGTGTACGGTCCGGACGCGATGGCGGGCGTCGTGAACTTCGTGCTGAAAGATAATTTCCAGGGATTCGACGTCGACCTGCAGCGTGGCGAAACATTCGACTCTGACGGCGGCGAAACGCACGTCAGCGCGCTCATGGGCCTGAACGGCATGGACGATCGCGGCAACATCATGATCGGCATCGACTGGACCAAGCGCGACTCGGTGCTGCAGATCAATCGCGACTTCTATCGCAACGGCTGGCTGGATCCGGGCAACCCGGGCGGCGGCTTTCTCGTCGGACCGGCGTATTCGCCCACGACGGGCAATGCGCCTTCGCAGGCGGCGCTCAATTCGATCTTTACCGGCGCCACCGTCGGAACGGCCTCGCAGATCAATTTCAATGCGGATGGCTCGGCATACGTCGCCGCAGGCGCGCAGGGATACAACGGCCCGCTCAATTCGCTCGAGCCCGGTCGATACACCGCCATCAAGCAGTTGACCAACGGCACGCTGGACCAGGCTTTCACGCAGGGCTACGCGTCCGTGCCGCTCGAACGACATTCGTTCTTCGGCCGCGGAACGTTCAAGTTCAGCGACGAAGTGCAGGCCTTCACGCAGGTGAACTACAGCAGCGTGGACGTCACCACTCGCGGTGGACTGCCCCCAGCGCTCACCATCTGGCAGGCATCGATTCCGCGCTATGCCGGCGACCCTGGACTGCCGTCCGATCTCGTGACCTTGCTGAATTCGCGCCCGAATCCTGCAGCAAACTGGACGCTGTATCAGGTGATGGACTACATGGGTCCCGTCACCGTGGATAACGCCACGAATGTGTGGCAAGCGCTCGCGGGCCTCAGAGGTGAGCTGCCCTTCAAGGACTGGACGTGGGAAGCCTATGCATCCCGCGGCAACACGCACACTCAAGCGGACTACACGGGCCTGCCGTCACTGCAGCGATATCAATATCTCGTTTCGTTGCCGAACTTCGGTGCTGGCGCAAACGTGAAGTCGCCAGCGGGCACGCCGTTTGGTTACGGCGTGAGCTGTCCGACAGGTTTGCCGGTGTTCCAGCAGTTCACACCGGATCCGCTCTGCATCCAGAGCATCAACGATCCGATGAAGAACGAGACGAACCTCACGCAGAACATCGTCGAAGCCAGTTTGCAGGGCGCGCTCTTCAACCTGCCTGCCGGCGCGGTCCGGTTCAGCTTCGGTGCGGGATATCGTAAGGAAGACTTCGACTTCAGCCCCGGCAATCCGGTGGGACAGATCGTCGACAATCCGGTGGGTATTTTCGCGTCGAATTACACCCAGGGCAGCACCAACGTGAAGGAAGTGTTCACCGAGTTGCTGGTGCCGGTCGTCGACAAACTCGAGCTCGAGCTCGGATATCGATTCTCGGACTTCAACACCGCGGGCGGCACCGATACGTGGAAAACGTTGTTCACGTGGAAAGCGGCGGACTTCATTTCGTTCCGCGGCGGCTATCAGGCTGCGACGCGTGCGCCGAACGTGGCGGAGTTGTTCACGGGTCCCACGCAGAACGTCGTGGCGTTCCCGCAGGAAGACCCCTGTTCGTCGACGACGCTCGCGCCGTGGGGCAACCTGCCGAGCAATCCGAACCGGGTGAAAGTGCAGCAACTGTGCCGCGAGCTCATCGGCAATTCGACGTCCGAGTTCGATACGCAGACGTTCAACCCGACGACGCCCGGACCGAACGGCTGGAGCCGCCAGGTGCCGACGTTCTTCCCGCTCGAAATCGAAGTACAGACCGGCAACCCGAACGTCAAACCGGAAACCGGCAAGACGTGGACGTTGGGTACGGTGATTAGCGAGCCGTTCGGCGTCGACAAACTGACCGCGACGGTTGACTACTACCGCATCACGCTGTCGGACACGATTGCGCCGCAGTCTTCGATCACGGTGTACAACAACTGCTTCAACTACGATGGAGCGAGCAACCCCACCTATGATGTCAACAATCCGAACTGTCAGTTGATTGCACGTGACCCGATCACGGGTGACCGCGCAACTGTCGTCGCGTTGTATTCGAACCTGGGCAAGTTGCAGACGGAAGGCGTGGACCTGAACGTCAACTGGGCGCACGACATCGGGCCGGGCCAGCTCTCGGTGGGCACCTCGGTGAATTACCTCTCGAAGTACGAGTACCAGAGGTCGCCCACGTCAGACCTCATCGATGCGCGCGGAACGCTGGATCCGGTGGGCGGAGCGGCGGGCCAGGGCGGTCTCTTCAAGTACCGCGCCTTCTCGCATGGCGCGTATACCTGGAACGGACTGACGGTGGGACTGAACTGGATTCACCTGCCGAGCATCAAGGACCAGTCCGCCTCGACGAACCCCAACACGACAGTGTTGCCGGTGCCGTCGTACGACCTGTTCAACATGGTGGCCAGCTACAGCTTCGATAAGTACAGCGTGCGCGTCGGCATCGACAACCTGTTCGACAAGGAACCGCTGGTGGTCGGCGCGAATCCCGGCGTGACGACGGCCTCGAGCACGACGAATCCGGGATTCTATGATGTGCTGGGACGGCGGTTTTATGTGGGGTTGAAGGCGTCGTTCTGAGGTACTGCGGGTACGAAGAGGAAGGCGGCGGGCTGAGAGGTCCGCCGCCTTTTTCCGTTTAGCAGCGCGGGCGATGAGCGCGGATTTCCGAAGATCTGCGAGCGTGACCCCCACGCGTCACAACACCAATGCACGCTCCAGGTCCTGGTGCTCAAACGCGCTCGCCATCCTTCGAATCTCTCCTTGCGACGCTCCGGCGGCGGACGCGACATCTCGCCAGGTCGACACGACGCCGGCAACTTCCTTCGAGATAGCCTTGGCTTCAGTGAGGCTCATGCCGAAGCCCAACATCGACAGCGCTGATAAGAATGGTACCCGTGCCTGCTCCGTGCGATCGAAGCGCCGCGTCAGCATCATTTAAACGCCACGCCCCCGCTCTCGCCGACACCTATGTCGTGTCCCTAAATCCCCATCCCCCCCGACACCTCGATCCGCTGCGCGTTCACCCACCGATCCTCCTCCGACACGAGCGCCGCGATCATCGGCCCGATGTCGTCGGGTACACCCGGCCGGCCGAGTGCGGTCATCTCCGAAACGCGCTTGTTCAACTCGGGATTGTCGCGAACCCTGCCGCCGCTGAAATCCGTCTGGATGGCGCCGGGCGCAACGGCGTTGACCGCGATTCGGCGCGGGCCGAGCTCTTTCGCGAGATAGCGCGTCAGCACTTCGACTGCGCCTTTCATCGCTGCATACGGAGCGCTGCCTGGAAGGGTGATTCGTGTGAGGCCGGTGGAGAGGTTCACGATTCGTCCGCCATCGTTCATCCACGGCAGAAGCTTTTGCGTCAGAAAGAACACGCCTTTGAAGTGAACGTTGTAGAGCGCATCCAACTCCTCTTCTGTCGTCTCTTCGATGGAGTTGTGGTGTGACGTGCCGGCGTTGTTCACGAGGACATCGAAGCGCTGCGCTCCGAGGTCGTTCAGTGAGTCCCGCACCCGTGAGACGAAGTCATCGAACACACGAACATCTCCGGTATCGAGTTGAAGCGCGATAGCAGCCACTCCCGCCTCGCGCGCGAGCGCGACAACCTTCTCGGCCTCAACGCGATTGGAGTGGTACGTGAAAATCGAGCGAACGCCTCGTTTTGCGAGACTCAGTACGGTGCTTCGGCCCAGGCCGCGGCTGCCGCCGGTGACGATGGCAATGGGCGCTGCTGTGCGGGTCATGAAAGTCTCCTTCTGGAAGGGCAATGGCCGGATGAGTGATGGCGTGGACGATGGGCAGCACTCTATTGGGCGGTGCCGGGCTGATAAATCGGCTGATTGCGAACGACTGTTTGTCTAATATGAACAGTCATGAACACGCTCGACACGATGCAAGTCTTTATTCGGGTTGCAGAACAGGCCAGTTTCACCCGTGCTGCGGAGAGTCTCGGCCTGTTGAAGGCCACCGCCTCGGTCGCCGTGCAGGAGCTGGAGACCTCCCTCGGCACTCGCCTGCTCCATCGCACCACTCGCAAGGTGCAGCTGACGCCCGACGGCGAGGCCTATTACGAACGCTGCAAAGAGTTGTTATCGGAGTTGGACAACCTGCAGGGCATGTTCAGGCAGAGCGGTGAAGCGGTACGCGGCCGTTTGCGGGTGGACATGCCGCAGGGACTCGCGCGCCTTTACGTCATCCCCCGTTTGCCGGAATTCCTCAAAGCCCATCCTCACATCGAGCTCGAGCTGGGTTCGACGGATCGGCTGGTCGACCTGGTGCAGGAAGGCTTCGATTGCGTGCTACGCGTCGGCAATCCTCGCGACCCGCAGTTGATCGCGCGACCGTTGGGTCACATGGTGTTCATCAACTGCGCGAGCGCGGACTACCTGCGCCAGCGCGGAACGCCTCATACGCTCGAGGACCTGAAGCATCATCACCTGATCCACTACGTCACCCGCTTCGGCACGAAAAGCCTGGGCTTTGAATATCCCGACGGCGATCAGTATCGAAACCTGCCGATGGCAGGTCCCGTCGTCGTCAACAACTCAGATGCCTATAACGCCGCGTGCCTTGCGGGATTGGGATTGATACAGGCACCGGAGCTCGGTGTGCGCGAACATCTGGCGAGCGGCGTGCTGAAGGAAGTGCTGCCGAACTACCGGCCCGAGCCGATGTCCGCGTGGCTGCTGTACGCGCATCGGCGCAATCTTCCGAAGCGCGTGCGGATTTTCATGGATTGGGTGGCAGAGGTGCTGCGGCCGGTGTTTGTTCAGTAGGCTGCGAAAGAAGTCATCGCCTGCGCGCGCCAGCCCTGGAACACCGGGCCGAGAGAGAGTCGTGCCGTTCTTCGAGAGCCAACGCTCAGCCCACACCCGCGAGCAGCTCCAGCGAGCGACTCCGGCAGTCATCCAACCACCACCGTGAACTCATTGCCGCGCCCTTCATTGATCGGCAGCGCAAGCGACACATACCCATTCGCGGGATCGCGAACATAGGTAAGGTAGCTTCCCGCCTGCTCGAACGCGTTCTCCGCCAGCACGACGGCCCCCGGTTTCAGGTGAGGCTCGAGCAGCTTCAGCACCGGTAAATACAGGGTGAACGCGCCATCGAGCAGCACTAGGTCGACGTCGCCATCGATATCGGTAAGCGTCTCGCGTGCATCGCCCTGGCGGATGTCCACCAGATCAGACAAGCCCGCTGCTTCGAGATTTGACCGTGCGCGGGCGACCTTGGTGGGCTCGAGCTCCGTGCCGATGAGCGTTCCACCTCCCATGTCGCGGAGTGCGGCAGCCAGATGGATCGTCGAAACGCCCATCGACGTGCCGAACTCGACAATGCGCTTCGCACCACGCACGCGCGCGCACTGATAGAGGAATCGGCCGAACTGCGCCGATACAGCGAGGAAATTATCGGCATAAGATCGGTAATAAGTTCGCAGATCGCGCGTCTCCTCGCGGACCAGCTGGGCCAGCCATTGCTCAGGATCGCCCTCACTCATCATGGACGTCATCAAGGGCCGGTCGGCCTCCTCGGCCTCATGGAAAAGTCGCTGCAACGTCGCTGCGACGCGCGGGCTGTTCAGTGAAAACATGGTCTCTCCGGTGCGGATGCGAGACATGCTAGAAATATCGCGGCGCGGCTACATTGGTAGATCCTGTCAATGTATTCTCGTTTCCTGCCAACTGCCCCGCTGCCGCGTTTCGTCTGCCATGCCGCTGTTCACCGACTTCTCTTCGACCGAGTGGACCGATCCGGATGAGGTCCGCCGGCCGGTGGTGACGATCGGCGCGGAGATCGAAAAGCTGGACGCCCTGGAGATGGATTTCCACCGGCACGCCAAAAGCCAGTTCCTGCTGATCCTGAAAGGCGTGGTGAGCTGCGAAGTGGAAGGCGGAATGTGGGTCGTGCCGCCGCAGAGCGCGCTCTGGATCCCCGGCGGCGTTCTCCACAGCATCAAGTTGGCCGGCGGCGGCATGACGGGCTACATGGCCTTCATCGATCCGGCCAGCGCGTCGAACCTGTCCGCAACCTGTTGCACGCTCACCGCGACGCCACTGCTTCGCGAGCTGCTCATTCGTTCTTCACGCTTCCCGATGCTGTATCCGGAAGGAGGCATGGAGTCGCGCCTGGTTGCGCTGCTGCTGGACGAAATCGCCGCCGCGCGACCTGGGAATGTGCGTCTTCCGATGCCAACGGACTCGCGCCTGCGCAAGCTCGTGGACTGGATGATGGCCGATCCATCCGATCGCGGCACGATCCAGCATTGGGCGCAACGCGCGGGCTTGAGCGAGCGAACGCTCGCGCGCCTCGTCAGCCAGCAGACGGGGATGAGCTTCGGTCGCTGGCGCCAGCAACTGAAGATCATGCTCGCGGTTCAGTGGCTCGCGAAGGGACTCTCGATCCAGCAGGTGTCGGGTGCGCTGGGCTACGAGAGCGCCGGCACCTTCGTGACGATGTTTCGTAAGACGCTGGGCGTGCCGCCCGGTCGCTACATGGCGAGTCGCGAACCGCTCTCGGAATGAGTCGGCGCGTGTTTCAGCGAGCGGATTCCGACGCTGCAGGCCGGGGGCCGTGAATACCTTGATAGCTCGCGATCGCCAGTCCTCCTGCCACGCTGGTGAAAGGATCGTGCACCGTCACCTTGCCGGGGAATAGCTCGTCCAACAATCGTCTCACCGCGACGATCTCCGATGATCCGCCGGTTCGAATCACGAGACTGATGTCGTTCCGCTCGATCCCCGCGGCGACGATGACTTCGTCGATCAATTGCCGCAGCGTTTCCAGCGCGGGCTGCAGAATCTCGTCCAGCATGGCACGCGTGAACGGAATCTCGAGATTGATTTCCGGGATATCGAGCACCGTGGCTTCGACCTGCGACAGTGCGGCCTTGGCCTTGCGAATCGCCTGAAAACAGTTGTAGCTGTAGTTGTAACTGATGAGATCTTTCAACCGCTCGAACTTCACGGCCGCAGGCCCGCCCTGCGCGATGCGTTCCACCACTTTCGATTTCGTCGCGTTCTGGTTGAGTAGATAGGTCGTCGGCCAGCTGAGCAGACCCGTCTCGTACTCCTGAAATGGAAACACGCCTTCGAGCACGCGCCCATCCACTTGGCGCGTCCACGTTTCGCCTGCGCCGAGCGCGGGAAACAGCAGCTTCGTGTAGATCATCTGATCGATCTTGTTGCCGCCCAGGCTCGTGCCCGCCGTCGACAGCACCTGGAACTGCATGCCCGAGTAGCGAATCACGCTCAAGTCCAATGTGCCGCCGCCGAAATCGACGGTGAGTGCCGTGCCCTGTGCCTGCGGCCCGGCGCGCCACAGATAACTCAGCGTTGCCGCAACAGGCTCTTCGAAGAACGTGAGCTGCCGGAAACCCGCGTTTTCCGCGGCCTCCGCGAGACGCGACGCGGCGAGCTCGTTCCGCCGCGCACCGCGGCCTTCGAAGTTCACCGGCCGGCCCAGATGAATGCGGCCCACAGGTTGTCCGGTAGACAACTCGAGGGCGCGACGCATCCGTTCCAGAATCGGAGTGATCAGCGCGACGAGCCGATACGCCCGCTGAAACACCATGAGACGCTCGGTGCTGCGGTTACCCAACAATCGCTTCAATTCCTGGAAGAGACGTCCGGTCTGTCCGCGATCGACCAGAGGGCCATAGACCACGCGCCGCAAGCCACTCGCATCGCCCCGTCCGCCCGCTCTGCCGAGCTCGCCGAGCGCCATGCCTTCTTCGCCAATCTCTTCGGCGACGAGCTGGACGAGACGGCCGCGATTTTCCTCGACGTAGTGCGTAACCGCGGTGCTGCCCGTGAGCGCGGCGAACTCTCGATTCAGATGAATCGCGGACGGGAGAATCGGGCTCTCCCCTTCCAGCGGCACCAGATGCAACGCTTGCCCATCGAACCAGGCGATCGTCGAGTTCGATGTACCGAAATCCACGCCGACGCCGAGGCCGCCCGGTGTATTGCTCTGGTTGTCGATGATGGCGATCCGAAAAGAATGACGGACGAGTCGACGAATCAACTCAGCAGCGGATGGTCTTTCGGCAGCTGCTTCGAATACCAGATGGCCAGCTTGTGGCGCATCGTGGTTTCCGCGACCTGATCTTCCGGCAGGGGCTGGATCAGCTTGTCGTGTACCAGCAGGCGATAGACGTACAACAGCTTCTGGCTCGCGGAATCGGTGGCCTCGAACTCCACGGCACCACGTTCCTGCGCGTATTTCATGGCCGCGAGCAGTCCGGCCTTGAACAGCTCAGCCTCGTGTTTCAGTTTTTTCATGGCGCTGAAGCTCTTTCGGTTTCGGACCTCGGGCGGCTCCGCGATAGCATAGCGGAACGGGCAGGAGCCCGGGCGCCGCCCCGAAATCGTCGCGGCGTCAGCTCAGCCGCGAGAGCATTTGGGCCGTCCGGACGCGAATTGAACGAATCCGGCGCACGGGATGACGAACGCCGGTCGCGACACAACGAAGGCGGGCCGCGGGATAACGAATGCCGCGGCGGGGATGACGAGTCCGCGCTGAGTGATCGCGAATTGCGGGTCGGGCTCAATGAACCTGACGGCAAGGTCAGCGAAACGCGGGCGGCGATCAACGAAGGATGAACCGCGTATCGATGAGGGCGCCGTGGAGATGAATGAAGTGCGGATCGGAGATCGCCAAGTCGGATGCCGCTTCGCGTTTTCGCAATCGATGAGGAGAGCAATGTGCATGTAGCGTGGCCTCGATTCTTGTCCGCCTGAAGAGGGCACACTTGCGGAAGGCTGGGTCGCCGCCAATCAACGCGTCCCTGGTACTCGATTTGCGAGTGCCCACCGCGAGGCCACTCCCGCCGGCAATGACGGGAGTCGCGGGCGCCGAGACGGTGTCAGGAAATGTAGCGGCGCTTCACTTCTCCCTCGCGCATCCCGCAGTCGTCGCGGTGGTCCCTGGCTCGAGACGGAGACCGGCAACCTCAGCTCGAGCGGAACGCTTCTTCGATCGGGCCGCAAACGCGCGAATCGCCGAGTCCTCCAGGCCGGCCAACACGCGCGCGCGCGTTCCGCTTATGCTCCGGGCTGGATCGACTCATAACGGAAACATAGCGTGACATCGGAGAGCAGCGACTCGTCCCCGGCCCCCTTCAAGGCGCTGCTGGCAGGCGGTTCGTTCATCGTTGTGGTGCTCGCGGTCGCCGGCTATTCGTTCCGCTGGACCTACTACTACAACTTCGGGCTGCATGGGCTGGTACTGGCGACACCCTGGGACAGCTTGCCGCTGTACGCGATCGAGATCGCTCGAGACCGTCGATTTCTCCTGGACTTGCTCTGGCTTGCGCTGCTGTATCTGTTGCCATTCCACTTTTCGATCCTCGGGTTGAGATACGCCGCGCGATCGGAGAGTCCGACGAGTCGCGCGCCCTTCACGAAGCTCATGCGCTACTCGGGCCTCGATCAACCCGTTCTCGTGGATGCGATCCGCGCCTGTCTCATCCTGCTGATCGCGTTTCGCGCAGGCGGCGCGTCCGGCTACCGTAACTATGTGACGAACGTGGTCGAATCCACATCGAGACTGCCTCGCGCAACCGTAGTTGGCGCTACGGCAGATTCAGCAGAAAAGTGGGAGCAGCTCGCCTGCGACAAGCGTCCTCTGCTGGAACGAGGAGCAGCGAAAACGCCGCGACTCGTAGGGGATCCGGAGCTTGCTATCTCTCTTGCGGCGGGAGCAAGCTGCTCTTCACCCGGCCGAAGTTGGAGGCTGCTCCTCCGCGATGAGCGGAACCTGTATCTCTTCGCCACGGTGAGCAATGCCACGCAGCGCCCCCAGACGCTGGTGATTCCCGAGAGCGGGCAACTGACACTGATCCTTCAATAGGAGGGGTTCATGACGCAGGCTCTGCAGACGGGCTTTCGAATTCACACGCGATCCATCCTGACCAAAGCCGCGTTGCATGGGCAACGCCGTGGAGCGTTACGAGTGATGGCTGCTATCGCCTTCGCCCTGCCGATTCCGGTTTTCGCCCAACCGCCGGTGCCTTGCATCGATACGAAAGTAACCCTGGCGGCCAGTCAGCTGATGGACATCGAGCCGGTGGGCGCAAAGGCGGGTGAGTCACTCGCCGCGCGCGGCACGCTCACCGCGTGGCATCCGGAAACGCGCACCGTGGAGTTCCGCAGTCCAGTGTCGCCCGCGCCCGAATCGATTCCGGTGAAGTCGGTCCGCTTCAGCGTCGAGCAGCCCAGCATGGTCGCTCAGGTGCCGCAGCCAACGCTCACGCGCCATGGCGCGCTGTCCGCATCGTTTCGGCCCAGCGAGATCAAGATTGTCGACGGCGTGATTCGATTTCCAAAGTGCGCGTCGGAGATGAAAGGCCACCGGCTCGTGTTCGAAGGCACACTGACGTTCACTGCGGATGCCGCGGTTCTGAAGGGCGAGGTGCTCGACGTCGAAATGCCCAAAGGCTCGGAGGATGCGGATCCGACGAAACGGAAGGGTGGCTGATCTAGGTCGTCTGACTTACCTCCCCCGTCCCCTTGACCGCCGTCAGATCCCCGGCCCAGATCGCGCGTCGCCCTACGTGCCCCGCCCTGTCGTCACCCTCGCTGCTCAATTGCAGGGTCGGCATTCCTCTTCCGGCACACCCCTGCGCGGCGGCTCAATCTTCGGCACGAGCGTCAGATGAACCAAGCCGAGCGCCGCGCACGAGATGGATTTCGAGAATCCGGCAGACTCACGAGCCTCACCCTTCCACAAAAGTCCTTGCAAGGGTGGACCATACATTTTTTCGTAGGCGCAGCTCCAACATCGCTTCGCCATACGCTGGGCCACCTGAGTCGATCGACTAAGAGAAGGCGGCGAACTCAGGCTGAAGGTGGTGTCAACGATCGCAGCGAATGACCGTATCCGAGTCAGGACGGATCGCACAGGGAGAGGTCCCGCAAACGTCCCGCGCGAAACAGGACAGCAATTTGCGGGAGCGAGTCAAAGTTTTGATTTAATTGGTGGGTGGTGAGGGGATCGAACCCACGACATTCGCCTTGTAAGGGCGACGCTCTACCAGCTGAGCTAACCACCCACAGTGGGGCTTTTGGCAGGGGGCGGAGTTTACACGGGAAGGTGGGAGGTTTCAGCCGCCCAGCGAGTAAGGGTTTTGGGGTGCCTTCAAGAGCTAAGAAGCCCTCAATCGCCGGGCGGCTAAGAGGGCCATTAGGGCGTTAGGGCACTACAGCCAAGAGCCGCGACGCCAGTCAAAGCTAGGCAATCGCCCCATCCACCACCTTCTGCGCCTCACCCAAAATCTGCTGCAGATGAGCCTCGCCCTTGAAGCTCTCCGCGTAGATCTTGTAGACGTCCTCCGTGCCGGACGGCCGGGCCGCGAACCAGCCGTTGGCCGTCACCACCTTGATGCCGCCGATCGCCGCGTTGTTGCCGGGCGCGCGATCGAGCACTTGGGTGATGGGGTCACCGGCAAACTGCTTCAGCTTGAACTCACTCGCGCTGAGCTTCGACAACCGCTTCTTCTGCTCGCGGGACGCGGCTGCGTCCACGCGCGTAAACACCGGCTCGCCGAGCTCAGTGGTCAATGCGCGATACAGCTCGCCCGGATCCCGCCCTGTGCGCGCCGTCATCTCGACCGACAACAACGCCGGCGCCAGGCCGTCCTTGTCAGTGGTCCAGACAGTGCCGTCATGACGCAGGAACGACGCGCCCGCGCTTTCCTCTCCGCCGAAGCCGAGCGTGCCTTTGACGAGCCCATCCACGTACCACTTGAAGCCCACCGGCACTTCATACACCCGCCGGCCGAGCCGATTCGCCACGCGATCGATCATCTGGCTGCTCACCACGGTCTTGCCCACCGCGGCGTCCGACGACCAACGCGCGCGATGGCCGAACAGGTAATCGATCATCACCGACAAATAGTGATTCGACGGCATCAACCCGGCACTGCGCGTGACGACGCCATGACGGTCGTGATCTGTATCGCAAGCAAACGCCACATCGAACTTGTCTCGAAGTCCGATCAGGCGCTGCATGGCGTAAACCGAGGACGGATCCATGCGGATCTTCCCGTCCCAGTCGAGACTCATGAATGCGAACCGCGCGTCGACTTCATCGCTCACGATGGTGAGATCGAGCTCGTACTGCTCGGCGATGCGGCCCCAGTAGTGCACACCCGCGCCGCCGAGCGGATCCACGCCCATGCGCACTTTGCAGCTCCGAATCAGATCCATGTCCAGCACTGAAGACAAGTCGTTCACGTACTCAGACACGTAGTCGTGTTCGTGCGTCGTCCCCGCGCTGCGCGCTTTCGACATTGGCACGCGAATCACTTCGGCGAGGCCGGCCTGGAGCATGCGGTTGGCTTCGGCTTCGATCCAACCCGTCGCATCGGTGTCGGCCGGCCCACCGTTCGGCGGGTTGTATTTGAACCCGCCGCTATCCGGAGGATTGTGAGAAGGCGTGATGACGATGCCATCCGCGAGCCCGCTGGTGCGGCCGCGGTTGTAGACCAGAATCGCGTGGGACACGGCCGGCGTCGGCGTGAATTCGCCGCCCGCCGAAATCATCACCTCGACGCCGTTCGCTGCGAGCACTTCCAGCGCGCTGGCAAACGCCGGCGCCGAAAGTGCATGAGAGTCCGCGCCGAGGAACAAAGGCCCGGTAATGCCCTGCCGTTTGCGATAAACGCAGATCGCCTGGCTGATCGCGAGCACATGCGCTTCGTTGAAGCTGGCGTCGAATGAAACGCCACGATGCCCGGAAGTGCCGAACGCCACGCGTTGCGCGGGAACCGAGACATCCGGTGTTTCCGTGTAGTACGCGGTGACTAATCGAGGAACATCAACGAGGGAACTGCGGGGCGCCGGCTTGCCTGCGAGGGGATGCACCGATGCGCCCATATGAACTTGCCTCTTATTTGACCACCGGCGTCGGCTCGCTGCCGTTGCCACTTTCCGCGTGCGCCGCCGTCGCTTCCGGCTGGACAGGTTTCGGCCCGCCCGTGCCCGTCAGCTTGTCGACGAGATCGCTCATGTACTGCGGCGACTTCGTCTTCCGCGCCACGAGAGAATATACCGCCGGCACGACGAACAGCGTGAGCAGCACGGACACCAAAGTGCCGTAGAACACGACGACACCGATCGGCTTGCGCTGCTCGGCGCCCGCCCCCGCCGCGAACAGGAACGGCAACGCGCCGAAGGCCGTGCAGAGGCTGGTCATCAGAATGGGGCGCAGGCGGGTTTCGGCGGCCTTGACCACCGCGTCCGTGAACTCGACGCCGCGGTCGCGCAGCTGGTTGGCGAATTCCACGATCAGCACGCCGTTCTTGGCCGCGATGCCGACGAGCATGACGACCGCGATCTGGCTGAAAATATTGATGCTGAGCCCGTAGAGCTTCAGCCCGAACACCGCGCCCAGCAGCGCAAGCGGCACCGTCACCATGATGATGGCCGGGTGGATGAAGCTCTCGAACTGAGCCGCAAGCACCAGGAACACGATCGCGATGGCGAACACGAACGTCGTATAGAGCTGGCTGCCGCTTTTCAGGAACTCGCCGGATTCGCCGTTGAACGCGAGCGACGCGCCCGGCGGCAGCTTCTCGCGCACGGTGTCCTGGAACCACTTCACCGCCTCGCCCATCGTGTAGCCGTCCGCGAGGCCCGTGGAAATCTCGATGCTGCGAATCCGGTTGAAGCGATTGAGCGACGTGGCGCCAGCGATTTCCTGCAGCGTCACGAGGTTCGAAAGCGGGATGAGCTGGCCGGTGCGATCCGAGCGCACCTGGATGTTGGTGAGGTCGGTCGTGGTCGCGCGCTCGTCCGCGCGGCTCTGGAGAATCACGTTGTACTCGCGGCCGCGGTCGACATACGTCGTCACGATGCGCGAGCCGAGCATGGTCTCGAGCGTGCTGCCGACGGTCTGCAGCGAGACACCGAGATCCGCCGCGCGGTTGCGATCCACGGACACACGAATCTGCGGCTTGCGCTCTTTGTAGTTCGTGTCGATGTTGGTGAGCCCGGGATTCTGCTGGGCCAGATCCATGAGCTGCTTGGACCACACCGCCAGCTGCTCGTAGTCCGGGCCGCCGAGCGACGCCTGGATCGGCTTGCCGAAGCCCTTGCCGAGACCGCCCGGCGAAAACGTATTGACGCGCACGCCCGGAATGACGCTCGCCTTCTGCGCGATCGACTGGCCGATCTGCTGCGCGCTGCGCTTGCGCTCGTGCCAGTCCTTCAAAACCAGGAACACGCGCGCGGAGTTCACGTCGCCGCCGCCGTCGAAATTGCCCGGCAAACGCAGCATCACGCGCTCGATGTCGTTGTACTGGCGGCGTTCCGCTTCAACGATCGCTTCGAGCTTCGCCGCGTTGCTGACGGTGTAATCGAAGCTCGAACCTTCCGGCGCTTCCATGAACACAACCGTGCGGCCGACATCCGCGAGCGGCGCAAACTCGCTCGGCAGGAAGTGGAACGTGAGTCCACCGGCCGCCATCAACCCGACGACCGCGGCCACGATGAGCCAGGGCCGACGAATGAGGCTGCGCAGGCGCCGCTCGTAACGCTGGCTCAGCCCCGTGAAGAAACGATCCACCGCCTCGGCGAAGCGGTTGTGTTTCATCGTGCTCCAGTTGGCCTTCGACGCGAGCATCGGCGTGAGGGTCAACGCGATGAGCGCGGAGAACAGCACGGAAGCCGCGAGCGTGAAGCCGAATTCGCGGAACAGTCGGCCGATGTCACCGGGCAGGAACGAGATCGGCACGAAGACCGCGGCGAGCGTCAGCGTCGTCGCGATGACGGCGAAGCCGATTTCCTTCGAGCCGTTGATCGCGGCGATCACGGTCGCTTCGCCGTCTTCAGCGCGGCGGAAAATGTTTTCGAGCACGACGATGGCGTCGTCGACGACGAGACCGATCGCGAGCACCAGCGCGAGCAGCGTGAGGACGTTGATGGTGTAACCGAGCGCATACATCGCAGTGAACGTCGCGATGATCGACACCGGAATCGTCACGGCGGGAATCAGCGTCGCCCGCATGCTGCCGAGGAACGCGTAAATGACGACCAGCACCGAGACGAACGCCAGCGCCAGAGCGATCACCACCTCATGCAACGCCGCCTCGATCGCAATGGCGTTGTCCATGTTGACGACGAGCCCCATGCCTTGCGGCAGGCTCGGCTTGATGCGCTCGATGGCTTTACGCATGCCTTCGGCGACATCCAGCATGTTCGCCTTGGACTGCGCTTCCACCTGGATGCCGACGCCGGCTTTGCCGTCGGTGTTCATGATCGAGCGCTCGTCTTCCGCGGCGAGCCGCACATCCGCGACTTCACCCAGGCGGATGAGCTGGTTGCCCTGGCTGCGGCCGATCACGAGCGCGCGAAAATCCTCTTCCTTGTCGAGGCCAACGTTCGTTCGCAGCGAGAACTCGCGCGTTTGCGATTCGAGACGACCGGCGGGCAGCTGGACGTTCTCGCGACGAAGCGACGCTTCGATATCGGCAACCGTGAGATTGCGAGCCGCCAGCGCCTGGCGATCGAGCCAAATGCGCATGGCGTAGCGACGGCCACCGCCCACCGCCACGCGTGCCACACCAGGCACCGTTGAAAGCTGGTCGACGACGTAACGCTCGGCGTAGTCGGTGAGCTCGAGCGCGGACATGTTGTCCGCGTTCAGGTTCAGGAACATCACCGGATCGGCGCCGGAGTCGGCCTTGGCGATCTCGGGCGCGTCCGCCTCTTCGGGCAGCGCGTTGGCGACACGCGAGACGCGGTCGCGGATGTCGTTCGCGGCACTGTCGACGTCGCGATCCACCGAGAATTCCACGGTGATATTCGAGCGCTCATCGACGCTGCGCGAGGTGATCTTCTCGATGCCTTCGAGACCGGCGATGCGGTCTTCGATCACCTGCGTGATCTTGTTTTCGATGACGGCCGCGGAGGCGCCACGATAGTTCGTGGAGATCGAAACGACGGGCCGCGTGATGTCCGGATATTCGCGAACCGACAGCCTTTGCAGGCAGACGAATCCGAAGATGACCAGCAACAGGCTGATGACGGTCGCGAAGACCGGCCGGCGGATCGAGATCTCTGCGATACGCATGGCTCAGGTCGCGGCAGCGACAGCAGTGCCGCCCGAATCCACTTCGACCACCTGGATGCCGTCCCGCACCTTCTGCGTGCCCTCGACGACGACGCGCTCGCCGAGCGCGAGACCCTGCGTCACCTGCACCTCACCGGGTTTGCGGCGCCCGAGAATGACTTCGCGCTTCGCGACGACGCCATCCTTCACGACGAACACGAAGGTCATGCCCTGCTCCGGCACGATGGCGCCTTCCGGCACCAGCAGGCCCTGGGCCGACTGCGCGCTGATGCGAGCCGTCATGAACATGCCGGGCCGCAACACGCCCTTCTCGTTCGGCAATTCGGCGCGGATCATGATGGCGCGGGTCACGGGATCGACGCGCGAATCCAGCGTCGTCACCTTGCCCTTGAATGTCTGGTTCGGCACGCCCGCAATCTGCGCGGCGATCTCGAGACCGGGCTGCAACGCGAACATGTAAGCCTGCGGCACCGTGAAATCGAGCTTCACGACGGACGTGTCATCGAGCGTGCTGATGACGGTGCCCGGGCTCACGAGACCGCCCACGCTGATACGACGAAACCCCATGCGTCCCGAAAACGGAGCACGAATGATGGTGTCTTCCACCTTGGCTCGGGCCACGGCCACCTTCGCTTCGTTCGTCTTCAACGTCGCTTCGAGCTGATCGAGCTGGGCTTGCGACAACGCCTGCGTCGAGAACAACTCGCGACTGCGCTTGAACTGGCTCTGGCTCTCCGCGAGCGCAGCTTCCGCGCCAGCCAGGTCCGCGCGCGCGGGAATGCTGTCGAACTCGACGAGCACCATGCCCTTCTTGACGAACTGGCCTTCGGTGAAATGAATCGCGGTCACGGTATTCACGGTTTTCGACGTGATCTCCGTGGACTCGTTGGCGACGGTGTTGCCGATCGCTTCGATTTCGAGGCCGAGGTCACCGAGCTTCGTTTCGGCGGTGACGACGCCGACGGTCTTGGGCATGCCACCGCCGAAGCCACCGGGACGGCCACCTGGGCCGCCGGCACCTGTGGGTGGCTTGCCGCCCGGGCCCGCAGGCCCACCGGCGCTGGGGTCACTACCGCCTGAGCCTGAGCAACCCGCGAGCAGCAGCGCCACGCAAAGCGTGGCCAGCAGGCTGAAGTTGGGCTGCATGAGGGTCCTCGAATGGGGATTCACGGGCAATTTGGCTGTGAGACCGGGGAGCGGCAAGAGAAATGTCATCAATCGCACGTGCAGAGTATGAGTTTCAGAAGGGTCGGGACGGTTACGGCGGAGCCGGCGCGGAAGATGCCCGCGATGGGGGTGCGCGGCAAGTGAAAACGGTTCATAAGGGCATGATTTTTGGGGGATTAGTGGGGGTGGCCGAAGGTTGGACGAGGCCGTTGGATCGGAGGGAGAAGCCCCTCAATGGCCGAGCGGCTAGAGCGTCTCTGTGAGCGCAACGTGAACCTGATAGGCCTCTTGGCCGCCCGGCGATTTAGGGCCTCTGAAATTCAGACCGCGCTACCGCTGACACGCCCATAGCCCCAGTCCTACATTGCAGCGCGCGCCCGGCCGACATCACCGCCGAATCCGCCACGGCACCATATCTCCCACATCGAAGCGGGGCGCAGTGCCTACGCAGAAAGATGGAGAGGGCCAGATGCTTCACTACGCTGTCGTGTTCTTCATCATCGCGCTGATCGCCGCTGTGTTCGGCTTTGGTGGCATTGCTGCCGGTGCGGTGGGTATCGCGAAGATCCTGTTCTTTGTGTTCCTGATCCTGGCGGCGGTGAGCCTCATCGCCAACATGGCACGCAGAACGTGATGAATTGAAATAGACGGTAGGGCGCGACTGATACGGACAGCGCTCTCTGCCGGTTCGAACGAGCTGCGGTGCTCTTCAACACCACCGCACTCACTTCTCCGAGGAGCTGGAGTCCAACCCAACTCTTCAAAGCAAAAAGGCCGACGCGATGAGCGCCGGCCTTTTTCGTTGTGCCTGCCTGAAGAAGCCCTCGGTCGCCGAGCGGCTCAGAGGGCCGGAAAAGCGCCGGGCCCATGCGGGCCGGAGGCGCTTTCCCCAATCGACTCAGTGCGCGGGAACCGTGTCCTTCACGCCCTTGCGACCGTTGCGGCGGCCCGCTTTCTCGTCCTTCGTGGCCGTCACCGGAGTGGGCGTCGGCTGGTGCGTCAGGGCGACCTGCAGCACTTCGTCGATCCACTTCACCGGCTTGATCTCGAGATTGCCCTTGATGTTGTCCGGGATCTCGACGAGGTCTTTCTGGTTCTCGTCCGGGATCAGCACCGTCTTGATGCCGCCACGGTGAGCCGCCAGCAGTTTCTCTTTCAAGCCGCCGATGGGCAGCACTTCGCCGCGCAGGGTGATTTCACCCGTCATGGCAACGTCTGACCGAACCGGGATACGCGTGAGCGCCGACACCAGCGCCGTGCACATTCCAATGCCTGCGCTCGGGCCGTCCTTAGGCGTGGCACCCTCGGGCATGTGCAGGTGGACGTCGTTCTTCTGATAGAACTCCTGATCCAGACCCAGCACCTGCGCGCGTGAGCGCACCACCGTCATCGCCGCCTGGATGGACTCCTGCATCACCTCGCCCAGCTGGCCGGTGTGTTGCAGCTTGCCCTTGCCCGGAACGACAGCGGCTTCGATCGTGAGCAGCTCGCCGCCCACTTCCGTCCACGCCAATCCGGTGACCTGACCGATGCGGTTCTCGTCTTCCGCCTTGCCGTAGCGGAAACGACGCACACCCAGGTATTTGTCCAGGTTCTTCGGCGTAACAGCGACCTGCTTCTGGTCTTTCTTGGCCAGCAGCATCTGCTTCACGGCCTTGCGACAGATCTTCGCCACTTCGCGCTCGAGGCTGCGAACGCCTGCTTCCCGCGTGTAGTAGCGCACGATGTCGAGCAGCGCCGAGTCCGTCACCTTCAGCTCTTCGTCCTTCAGTCCGTTGTTCTTCATCTGCTTCGGCAGCAGATAACGGCGCGCAATGTTCATCTTCTCGTCTTCCGTGTAACCGGGCAGACGAATGACTTCCATGCGGTCCAGCAACGGCGCCGGGATGTTCAGGCTGTTGGCCGTACACACGAACATCACATCCGACAGGTCGAGATCGACCTCGAGGTAATGGTCGTTGAACGTCGCGTTCTGCTCGGGATCGAGCACTTCCAGCAGCGCCGCCGACGGGTCGCCGCGGAAGTCCATCGACATCTTGTCGATCTCGTCCAGCAGGAACAGCGGATTGTGCACGCCGGCCTTCGACATGTTCTGCACGATCTTTCCGGGCATCGAGCCGATGTACGTGCGACGGTGGCCGCGAATCTCGGCCTCGTCCCTCACGCCACCCAGCGACATGCGCACGAACTTGCGGTTCGTGGAGCGCGCGATGCTCTGTCCCAGCGAGGTCTTGCCGACGCCCGGAGGCCCGACCAGACACAGGATGGGTCCCTTGATCTTGTCGACCCGCTGCTGAACGGCGAGATATTCGACGATGCGTTCCTTGACCTTGTCGAGCCCGAAGTGGTCTTCGTCCAGCACCTTCTCGGCGCGGGCGATGTCCTTGATGACTTTCGTCTTCTTCTTCCAGGGCACCTTCACGAGCCAGTCGATGTAGTTGCGCACGACGGTGGCTTCGGCCGACATCGGCGACATCATCTTGAGCTTGTTCAGCTCGCTCGTGGCTTTCTCGCGGGCTTCCTTGGGCATGCCCGCCTTCGCGATCTTCTGCTCGAGCTCGGTAATCTCGTTACCGCCCTCGTCCATTTCGCCGAGCTCTTTCTGAATGGCCTTCATCTGCTCATTCAGGTAGTACTCGCGCTGCGACTTCTCCATCTGCGCCTTGACGCGCCCACGGATGCGCTTCTCGATCTGCAACACGTCCATCTCGCCTTCGATGGCGACGAGGATGTGCTCGAGACGCTTGCGGATGTCGAGGATCTCGAGAACCTTCTGCTTCTCCGGCAGCTTGAGCGACATGTGTGCCGCCACGGTGTCGGCGAGCCGACCTGCGTGCTCGATGCCTGCGAGTGCCGTCAGCACCTCCGGCGGCACTTTCTTGTTGAGCTTTACGTACTGCTCGAACTGGGAGATGACCGAGCGGCCGAGAACATCCATCTCGCGCTCGTCGTAAGCCTCCACGTCGGGCATCAGCACCACATCCGCGGAGTAATGCTCCCCGGCATGCAGGCGCTCGATGCGCGCGCGGTCCACGCCCTCGACCAACACCTTGACCGTGCCGTCCGGGAGCTTGAGTAACTGAAGAATGGTGGCGACCGTACCGATGCGGTAAAGATCATCGGCTTTCGGGTCGTCGACGTCGGCCTGCTTCTGCGCGACGAGCATGATTCGCTTGTCGGCCCGCATCGCCACGTCGAGCGCCTGAATGGATTTTTCTCGCCCGACGAAAAGCGGAATCACCATGTGCGGATATACGACCACGTCCCGCAACGGGAGCACTGGAACGCTCTCGAGGCCGGGAGGTGGAGTCGTCGTCACCGCGGTGGGAGAAGTGTCGGACACGCTGGAGCCCTCGCTTTGCATGTGAAAGACGGCTTCAGGTGCGAGCCGAAGCCGACTACGCGCGAAGAGTAGTCTAACGGGAAATAAGGGATTGGGGCCGTCGTTTCAACGACGTGAGTCGCGGAAAGACTACTTCATTGGAGAGAGAAGTCTGCGGGGAGCGGAACTTGTCCTTGCCGGCCGGCTGCATGCCCCAGCCGGCAAGGAAGATGAGATCGAGCGAATCAGTGATGATTCGTCCCCGTGACACGACGCGGCTGCGTCTCGTCTTCTGACTTGTAGACGATGTAAGGCTTGGTGGCCCCTTCGATCACCGTCTCGTCGATCACGACCTTGGCCACGTTCCGCATCGACGGCAGCTCGTACATCGTCTCGAGCAGAATGTTCTCGAGGATGGTGCGCAGGCCGCGAGCACCCGTGCGCCGTTGCATGGCGCGTGTCGCCACCGCGCGCAACGCGTCTTCGCGGAACTCGAGCTCCGCGCCTTCCATGTCGAACAGACGCTTGTACTGCTTCGTGAGCGCGTTCTTCGGCTCGGTCAGGATCGAAATCAGCGCGGCTTCGTCGAGCTCATCGAGCGTTGCCACGACGGGCAGGCGACCGACGAACTCCGGAATGAGGCCGTACTTGATGAGATCTTCCGGCTCGACGTCATGGAACAGGTCTGTGCCGTACTGTCTCGCATCCGTCGAACGCACTTCGGAGGTGAAGCCGATGCCGCTCTTCTGCGTGCGGTTCATGATGATCTTCTCGAGGCCCGCGAAGGCCCCGCCGCAGATGAACAGGATATTGCCTGTGTCGACCTGCAGGAATTCCTGCTGGGGATGCTTGCGTCCGCCCTGGGGCGGAACGGAAGCGATCGTGCCTTCGATGAGCTTCAGCAACGCCTGCTGCACGCCCTCGCCCGACACGTCACGCGTGATCGACGGGTTGTCGCTCTTGCGCGAGATCTTGTCGATCTCGTCGATGTACACGATGCCCGTCTGCGCCTTCTCGACGTCGTAGTCGCACTTCTGAAGGAGCTTCTGGATGATGTTCTCGACGTCTTCACCCACGTAGCCCGCTTCGGTCAGCGTGGTGGCATCCGCGATGGTGAACGGGACATTGAGGAGCCGCGCCAGCGTTTCCGCCAGCAGCGTCTTGCCGCAGCCGGTGGGGCCGATCAGCAGGATGTTGCTCTTCGCGATCTCGACATCGTCCTTCGACTTGACGCCGCTGCCGCTACGCGTCTGGAGGCGCTTGTAGTGGTTGTAGACGGCGACCGAGAGGGTTTTCTTCGCCCGCTCCTGGCCGATGACGTACTCGTCGAGAACCTTCTTGATTTCGTGAGGCTTGGGAAGCTTGTCGCGCGCGCGTTCGGCACGATCTTCCAGCTCCTCGCGGATGATGTCGTTGCAGAGCTCTACGCACTCGTCACAGACGAATACGGATGGACCGGCGATGAGCTTGCGAACCTCATGCTGACTCTTTCCGCAGAAGGAGCAGTAAAGGAGTTTGCCGTCGTCGTGCCGGCCGCCGCGGGAGTCTTCACTCATCGATTGCCCTCGTGAAGCACCTCAGCTTGGAGCAAGTTCGGTGCCTTTGGCATGTGCGCCAGATATATAGCATGCGGAGGAGGCGCCAAGCAAAGCGCCTCCATCACACGTAAGCCGTTGTCGCGGTGGGGCTTGTACGTACCGTTGCCCCGCTTCTTCCGCGCTCCGGTCAGGACTTCCCGGGAACCGTGGCAGCGATCTCGCCCCGGTTTTCCAGAATCTTGTCGATCAATCCGTAGGTCACCGCGTCCGCGGCAGCCATGAAGTTGTCACGGTCCGTGTCCTTCTTGATCGTCTCGACACTCTGACCGGTATGTTTGGCCAGGATCTTGTTGAGACGGTCACGGGTATAAAGCATTTCCCGAGCATGGATTTCCATGTCCGCGGCCTGACCCTGGAAGCCGCCGAGCGGCTGGTGGATCATCATCCGGGCATGCGGCAGGGCGAAGCGCTTGCCCTTGGTGCCGCCGGCGAGCAGGACAGCGCCCATGCTGGCCGCCTGGCCGATGCAGATGGTGCTGACGGCCGGCTTCACGAACTGCATCGTGTCGTAGATCGCAAGGCCTGCGCTGACCACGCCACCTGGCGAGTTGATGTACAGCGACATGTCCTTGTCGGGGTTCTCCGACTCCAGGAACAGCATCTGGGCCACGACGATGTTCGCCATGTAGTCGTCCACCGGGCCGACCACGAAAATCACGCGATCCTTCAGGAGGCGTGAGTAGATGTCATACGCCCGCTCGCCCCGAGCCGTCTGCTCGACGACCATCGGAACCAGGTTCAATGCACGCTCGATCATGAGTAAGCCCTCGTTGCGCGGTGGAGTCAGGCGTTTTGCCCGAAACCCGTGAGCTCGGCGAACGTGGTGGGCTTGTCCGTGATCTTCGCCTTGGCGACCACGAAATCGACCACCTGGTCCTCGAGCACCGCAGATTCAATCTGACGCATCGCGTCCGCGTTTTGCAAATAGGCGCGTCGCACTTCGTCCGGATTAGGGTACGCAGCGGCCACATCGTTCAGACGCGTCTGCACCCTTTCGCGATCCACCTTCACATTCTCGGATTTGACGATTTCACCCAGCAGCAGCCCCAGCGCCACCCGACGGCGGGCGGACTCTTCGAAGGTCGCAGCCGGCGGCAGCTGCTTCGGATCCTGGATGTTGGCGCGGCGGGCCATGTCGAGCTGCAGCTGCTGGATCTGCTCCTCGACCAGGGCCTTCGGTACGTCGATCTTGTTCTCGGTGTACAGGGCTTCCAGAACCTGGCCGCGCACGCGATTGCGCACCAGATCTTCGAGCTCGCGCGTCATGCTCTGGCGCACTTCGGTCCGCAGCGCTTCCACGCCGCCTTCCTTCACGCCGAACGCGCTGACGAACTCCTCGTTCACTTCGGGCAGGGTCTGCTCCTCGACCTTCTTCACATCCAGACGGAATACGGCCTTCTTGCCGGCCAGCTCCTTGTTGGGATGCTCGGCAGGGAAATCAACGGCGACCTCGCGGCTTTCGCCGGCTTTCGCCCCTTTGACGCCCTCTTCGAACTCGGTCATGACGCGCTTGGCGCCGACGATGAACTCGACGTCCTGGCCCTCGCCGCCCGGCACCACGGCATCGTCGACCTTACCGACGTAATCGACGGTGACGCGATCGTTGTCCTGCGCAGCGCGCTCGACCACCGTGAAGATGGGACGCTGCTTGCGCATGCTTTCGATCATGGCGTCGACGTCAGAGTCCTGCACAGAGGCGGACGGACGCTCCAGGCTGATTCCCTCGAGCGGCTTCAGCCGCACTTCCGGCAGCACCTCGAAGGTGGCCGTGTACTTGAGGTCGGTGCCCGGATTGACCGTGACCGGCTCGATGCGCGGTCCGCCGGCGGGATTCAGCTTCTCCTGGTTCACCGCTTCCGCGTAGCTGCTGCGGATGAGATCCCCGATGACTTCGCCGCGCACCTGCTCGCCATACTGCCGCTGGATGACGGCAAAGGGCGCCTTGCCGGGGCGGAAGCCCTTGAGGCGCGCGGTCCGGGACAGCTGCTTCAGGCGCGACTCCACTTCGGTGGTCACGCGCTGTTCGGGAACGGCCACTTCGAGGCGCCGTTCGAGACCCCCCGTGGCGGTCAGAGATACCTGCATCGCTCAAATCCTCGACTCGAAAGCCCGAAGCGGGCGGGAAAATACTGTTGGGACACTCGGCCGGCTATCGCGTGGCCTTCCCCATGAGGCCATGCAGCCAGTGCGGTCTGGTGCGAAAGGCGAGACTCGAACTCGCACGGGTTACCCCGCCGGCTTCTAAGGCCGGTGCGTCTACCAATTCCGCCACTTTCGCAGCACGGGCCACGCCTGCACACCATGGGCCCTTCGCTGGCGCCCCGCCCCGTGTAGCGGATCTGGCCGTGCGTTGGGGCGCGGGATTATAGCCCCACGTCGCTGGTGTTTCGTCAGCGTTTCCGACTCGCTCTGACGCCTGTGGCGGGCACCAGCAGACGAAGGGCGGACTTAATGGCGTCGATCTGGTCCTGCAGGGGATCCGACACTGTGCGAATGAGCAATCGCGCGACGTCTTCATCGATGTCTGCGTTCTGCGCACGCAGCGCAGCCACGGCGACAGCGACGGACGACTGCATGACTTTCAGGCGATCGATCGTTTCTTTGAGTCGCGCGATGGCCTGCGCCGTTCGCGCTTTCGGTGGGGAGTGCGGCATAGAGCTTTCTTCCTGGAAGCATCCCGACGCGCTGCCGACTCCTCTACAGCGCAACCGGGTGGACGATGACGGATCGCTCCTCGCCCGCCGAACCTTCAAAAACGTCACAAAAGTACGAGTTTGTCGACTTCTGTTCGGTGCATCTGGCATTTTCGTTGCGCGACCTTTAAAGTTCGCGCCATGCCTGAGACCGGAGAATCAGTGACTCCCCCTCTTCCAGACGGATTTGCCGCCCGTCTCCGTCAGGTGCTGGATTCGTACGGAAGTACGAGTTCGCTCGCTCGCTGCATCGACCGATCGGAAGGGGCAGTCAGAAAGTGGCTACGCGGGCAGTCCGAACCCAACGTGTCCGATCTGCGCGCCATCTGCGAAATCACCGCCACGAGCGTGGAATGGCTGGTCATGGGCCGCGGTCCCCGCGCAGCGCCTTCCGATCCTGACTTTGGCGTCGAGGAAGGCAATCGCACGATCGAAGCGCTGGCGGAATTGCCGCCGCTCAACTACAGGCTCATGGACGATGTCGTGCGAAGCATACGTCACGAGAGTCCCGTGATTCTGGGAGACGGTGTCCCCGCCGAGAAACAGTCATCGGTGCTCACTACGGTGTACAACATGTCTCGACGCGCACGCCGAGTTGACGCTGAAGAAGTCACGCGGCTCGTGGGACTCATGGCGTGACCGCAAGGAGGTATTGACCGCCGTCCCCGGCATCGTGACTCTCCCGACTCCAGTCGAAGCGGAGAACGATGTGCAACGGGCAGGCGGGACTCTCTTTATATGCGTCGGTGTCATCCTCCCCACACTTGCCTGCCTCGCCCCTCGCGCTGAAGCTCAAGACACCACCCAAGCTGCAGCGGCCCCTGCACCCAACTCGCCTGAGGCCTGCCGCGCCATTCGCTCCGAACACGAGCGACTGTCCTGCTACGACAGGCTGTTCGGCGCGCCCGAAGGGGCGCTCATGGAACAGACGCCCGGCCCGGCCGCAGCCGCGACCGCCGCGGAAGAAACCGCGCCGCGCCCGGCACTGACTTCGTTGCTGGACGAGCGCTGGGAACTGAGCGACAACCAGAAACAAGGCACGTTCAAGGTCCAGCCGCACAAGCCCGTGTACATCCTGGCCGCCTTCCATTCGAGCGGCGCGAACGACCTGCCCACGAGCCCGGCCGCAGACCACTCGGTGTTCGACTCGCTCAACCTGTCCAACACCGAAACCAAGTTCCAGATCAGCCTCAAGAGCAAGCTGTGGGAAGGCGTCATCGGCGATTCGTCGGACCTGTGGTTCGGCTACACGCAATCCTCGCGATGGCAGCTCTTCAACGCCCAGCACTCGCGCCCTTTCCGCGAGACGGACTACGAACCCGAGTTGCTGCTGGACTTCCGCACCCACTACGACCTGCCGTTCGGCTGGGCGCTGCAGATGTCCGGGCTGAGCTTCACGCACGTGTCCAACGGGCGCGACGTGCCGCTGTCGCGCAGTTGGAATCGCGTGATCGGCTACGTCGGCTTCGACCGGCCGGGTTGGACGGTGATGCTCAAACCCTGGTGGCGTGTGCACGAAGATCCTTCGTCCGACGACAACCCGGACATCGAAGACTTCATGGGACGCGGTGAATTGCAGGTCACCCGTAACTGGCGCGGCCACGAGATCTCTGCGTCGTTGCGGCACTCACTGCGCGAAGGCGACCGCTCGCACAGCGGGCTCGAGCTCAATTGGGCGTTTCCCATCCACGGCGAGCTGAAGGGATACCTGCAGTATTTCAGCGGTTACGGCGAGAGCCTCATCGACTACAACCATTCGGCCAACTACGTGGGCCTCGGTGTTTCGCTGATCGAGTGGTACTCGACCACGTCGGACAAACCACGCTGAAACGTGCGGGCCGCGCGGGCGGCGCGCTCAGTCGTCCGCCGCGGCAAGCCGTGCGAACACTTTCCGCATCGATTCAACCTTCGCGAGATAGCCGGCAGCACTGTGATCCCCGCATCGCTGACCCGGTGCGAGGTGAAACTTGCGCCGCGCGTAGAGGTTTCCTGCACCCACTCCGCACAGGTGCATCAGCGTTGCGAGATTCTGCTTCTGGCGTAACGTCGCCGAGCGGATGTGGTGCCGCCTGAGCGCGTCGCTCACGCCGCGATCCAAGTAGGCCGACGTCAGCTCCACCGCATTGCCGGGCAGCACGCGGAAATACGCCCAGTTGAACCAGCACGAGTCCCAGTCAGTCCACGGGCCGTCTTCGACGACGGCGTGGTCGTGAATGCAGAAGCGCTTCGCTTCTTCGAACGTACCGTCAGTGATCTGGTACATGCCAACTGCGCTCGACGCTGGCCGGTACATCTCGAACGGCTCGGGCTTCCACGACCAGCGCCAGTACGTGCGCACGATCGGATTGCCTGATCCTTCCACCTGCGCCAGAGCGGCGAGGAACTCTGGCGTCATGACTGCGGTGGAATGCCGGCGGAAAACCGTCTCGTACTCGTCCCACGTTTCTGTGGGCGACTTATAGAGCGTGCCGCTCACAGGAAAGAACAGCTCCGTCGGCTTACGCACCACCTGAAAGAGATAATTCACGGTGACCGCAAGCACGGCGAACATCACTACCGAAACAACCACCTGCATCGGCATCGGCAAACGCTTGAACGTTCGCCACCAGCGACGACGCGTAGCAGCGCGCGGCCACATCCTGGGCACGCGCCACCGACGCTTGCTCCGGCTGCGGGATGGCGAGCGTGCGTTCCGTCGAGAGCCGACCACCCGACTCGCCATCAGTTTTTTACCTGCCACCCGTTCGCCATGCTTCAGATGTCGCGCCCACTCATGATACCCAGAGACATCCTGCCGACGGAATTCACGTCAATTTTGCGGCCGATACGGCATGCTGGCGGGCGATGACTTCCGCACGCTCTAGCAGGGACGCGTACAGCTACCGCCACGATCCCACCGTGCGGCCTTTTCCCGACGACCGGCCGATCATCCTGTTCGACGGCGTCTGCGCGCTCTGCACGGGGTGGGCGAAGTTCGTGCTCCGGCACGACAAGAAAGCGCGCTATCGGCTGCTCACGGCGCAATCCGAGCTCGGTTACGAGCTTTACGTCCACTACGGGCTCGATCCGAAGAATTACGAGACGAACATCCTCATCGAGGACGGGATCGCGTGGTTCAGGTCGGAAGGCAGCGTGCGGATGTTCGAAGGGCTGGGGTTTCCGTGGTCGATGATTCGCGTCGTCCGGGTGCTGCCGCTGAGAGTGCGCGACGCGCTGTACAACGCCGTCGCCAAGCGCCGCCTGCAATTGTTCGGCCGGCTCGACCAGTGCTACCTGCCGCCGCCGGATTATCGAGACCGGTTGATCGCCTGATTGCGGCGCCGATCGCGAGCCGGGCTCGCACTACCGGCCGCGGTGGCCCCACACGCTAAGCACGCTCAGCGCGCCCGGCCGCATCTCTCGATCGCCGCCTGCATGCGCTTCGCGTCGTCACCCGCTTCAGCCCACACGGGCGTGACGTCGTGAAATGACTGCAGCGCGCGCTCATACCATTGCTGCGCAGACCGACAGTCCCGTTTCTGCTCGAACGCCGCACCCATCAGCGCCTCGGTTCGACCTTTCGAATGGCGAACGTACGGATGCTTCGTGCCCGCCGTCAGCGCCGCCTCTGTGGCCTGAAGCGCATCTTGTAGTAACGGAATCGCGTCGTCCGGACGACCCTCGCGCTCGGTGATTTCCGCAAGGCCCGTCATCCCCATCCCATAGAACCCCTGAAACGCCGAGATGCTCGGATCGGCTTCCCGCAGCACTTGCACGCCGTTCACCGCTGCCTGCTCGCGCTGTCGCGCCTCATCCAGGCGACCGAGATTCATCAACGCCGCGGCCGCGTAATGCTGAGTCGCTGCCAGGTTCACGCGCACATCCGGGTCGGCGGGCGCCTCGGCGAGCGACATCTCGAAGACGCGCATGCCTTTCTGATTCAGGTCCAGTGCTTCGGCGTAGCGATGTTGATACAGCAGCAGCTCGCTGGTCTTGTAGTACGCCGCGCCGAGCACGCGTCGCACGCGGGCCGTCGAGCGCGAGCGCGCGATGGGCTCGAGCAAGCCGATCGCATCGTTCATGTGCGACAACGCGCTGCTCACATCGCCTCGAATGCGGAACAGCTTGTAGCCGTAGTCCATGCCGAACATCGAGGTCCAATAGCGGTTCTGCGCATCATCTTCGCCGGACTGAACGCGCGAGCGCGAGTCGGCAAATGCATGCTCAGCGTATGACAGCGACGCCTGCACGTCGCCCGTGACCCAAAGCAGGTCGCTCAAACTGTTGTAGAGGACGCCGATATCGCGCGTGATGCGTGCATTGTGCGGCTCGGCGGACGACGCCGACTGAAGCAGCGCCAGCGCGTGCTGGTAGCTCTCGAGCGCGCCGGAGTAATCATCCGCGCCGGAGACGAACGAGCCCTGCACATCGCCCAGCCTTTTGTAGGCCGCGGCGGATTCGACCTGCAGCGCCGGATCGCCCACCGCGTCTTTCGCAAGGCCGCCCAGATATTCGAGCGTCGTGTCGATGAGCCGCTTGCGGCTCGGGCCGGCGCCCGGCAGGTCGCGAATTGAATTGTCGATGTCGAAGATCAGCGAGCTCGCGAGCCGTCGCACATCGTTGAAACGCCTTTCGGCCTCCGCCCGATGGCGCTCGGCAATTTCCTTCTCGTGCCAGACGGCGACGACGCCGACGATGAGACCCGCGACGATGACCGCAGACACCGCTGCGCCGAAGGCGTGCCGACGCAGAAATCCCGACACCAGATAAGAGACCGTTGCCGGCCGCGCCACCACGGGACGGTGCTCGAGATGCCGCCGCACGTCGTCCGCCAATTGCTCGGCCGTGCCGTACCGACGCTCCGGCTCGCGGCGCAGGGCCATGAGGACGATGCGATCGAGATCGCCGCGCAGACGACGCTGCAATTTTTCCGGCGAGCCTTCGCGCGTGACGCTTCCATCCTGGACGTCGCGAACCGCCGTGCTCGGGCGACGCGGCTCGGAGCCTTGCGCGGCGAGCCGCTGATCGTTGGTGACGTTGTCCGGCAATGAATAAGGACGCGCACCGGTGAGCAGCTCATACAACAACACGCCGAGCGAATAGACATCGCTTGCTGTCGTGACCGTCTCGCCGGTCAATTGCTCGGGGCTTGCGTACTGCGGAGTCAGAATGCCGAGCGTCGCGATGGTGTGATCCGCCGGCGCCGTCGACACCCCGGGCTCGAGAATCTTCGAGATGCCGAAGTCGAGCAGCTTCGGGATGCCCTCGCGCGTCACCAGGATATTGCCCGGCTTCAGGTCACGATGAATCACCATGCGCTGATGCGCGTATTGAACCGCCGCGCACACCTGCACGAACAGTTGCAGTCGCGCCGTGGTATCGAGCCGATGCTCGTCGCAATAGTCCGTGAGCGGCTGACCGTCGATCAGCTCCATCACCAGATACGGAATGCCGGTTTCCGTCGTGCCGCCATCGAGCAGGCGGGCGATGTTGGGATGCTGGAGGCTCGCAAGGATCTGCCGTTCCGCCCGCAGCCGGCTGCCCACGAACGACGACCCCGGTCCCGCATGCACGAGCTTGATGGCGACTTCGTGCTGGTATTCGTCGTCCACCCGGCGCGCGCAGTACACCTCGCCCATTCCGCCCACGCCGATTTCGGCAGTGAGCTCATAGGGACCGAGACGGCGACCGATCATCGTGCCGTGGATCGCCTCGAGACCGAGCGCAGCGTGCGGCGAGACGTTCAGGAAATCATCTGCGGCGCTGTCGTTGGCCGCGAGCAGCGATTCCACTTCGATGCGGAGCGCGGCATCGCTCGCACCCATCCGGGTCAGGAACGCAATTCGCTCCTCTGACGGCAGACTCAGCGCCTGATCGAGTGCCGTTTTAACTTCTTGCCAGCGTTCGGGCGTCATCGAGTGCGAAGGCTACACGCGCCCACCGTGTGCGTGTGATCCCTTCGCGTTAGGATGACTGTAAAACGAGCGTCGAGAGCCTGATAAGCCGACGACGCCAGGCTCAATGGGATTCTAAAAAGAAAATGGCGCGCCCTCGTGGCCCGCCCCGAGGGAGACTCCGTGATCAGCCTTCATCGCGCGCGCTGGGTGCGCACGCTCGTCGCATCTGTATTTCTTACCGTCGCTGCCCTGGCTGTTCACGCCGAATCAGGCCTGAAGGTGCTTTCCGTCGATCTTCCGGCGCTCATCGAAAAAGCATCGCGCTCGCAGAGCCAGTTTGCTGTCGACGTTCCTTACAATGCGTCCCCTTCAACGGCCGGAGAGTGGACAACTTCATCGACGCGGACCACGTGGAATCACTCGGCACAAATCCCGGGCGCGGTGTCGATGTCGTTCCACGCGTCGCGCGTCAGTTTGCCTGCGAGCGCAACGCTCACCGTCACTGCGAACGGCGTGCGTTATGTTTATACCTCCGCGAATATTCATGGCGGTGAAATGTGGAGCCGCATCGCTCGCGGCGACACGCTGAGCTTCGAGCTCGATGTCGCGACCGCCGATGCGGGCCGCGTGCAGTTCGAAATCACGAGTCTGCAGGCGGGGTATCGCGGCCTCGGCGCGGATGCGCCGAATCATCCTCGATACAACCAGCTCCATATACAGGCAGCGACGTCGGCCACCGAGTCGTGCTCCGAAAACTGGGACTGCCGCAAAACGCCCGCGAATGCTGGCGCCGGGCAGGCGACGGTGGCCCTCGTCATCGCCAATCTTCGTCAATGCTCCGGCACGTTGCTCAACGACGTGCCGGGCGATGGCACGCCCTACGTGCTCACGGCCCGTCACTGCCAGAACGGCGATGCGAACGGCGGCGGCCCGAGTTTCGCCGGATCCACCACGATTTATTGGGATGCCATCTCGGCTTGCGGAATGGCGCTCGGGCGCATCTACGATTCGGGCGTCGTCACGCAGTTCGGCGCGACCACTGTGGTCGACCAGCAGGACGCGTGGCTGATCCGTCTCAACGACATGCCCGCAGTCGACGATGCTTATTACGCCGGTTGGGACGCGACCGGCGCCGCGTTCGTGGGTGGTTTCACACCGCATCACGCCTTGGGCAGCAAGCGGCAGTTCGTAGGCTGGTATGGACAGGCGTCTTACAACGTCGTGCCCGCTTCGCGCTGGAATCTCGGGTTCGATTCGACGATCTGGGCGACGGTGAACGGCGTCGGCAACGGCGGACCGGGCTCGTCCGGCTCGGGACTGTTCGATGACAAGGCGCGCCTCGTCGGCGTGCTCGTGCGCGGCAAGAATCAGGGCGACGACGAAAGCAGCCCTGGCGTCTGCCCCGTATCGTCGCCTGCAGTTCCCACACTGCAGAGCTCAACGGGATTTTCGACTGCGCTCGCCGGCATTTTCAGCTCGACTTCCGATCCCAAAAGCTCGACGGGCAGCGTGACGATGCAATCCGTGCTCGATCCGAGCAACACCGGCACGAAAGTCGTCGATGGCAGGGTAGGACCGATGCGCGTGACACTACTCAGTCGCGGCTCGAGTCAGCAGACCGGCTCCCAGGTTCGGTTGGAGTGGCTCGCACCCAATGCCGTGGGCTGCACGGCTTCCGGCGGCGAGCTCGACGACGGCTGGGCAGGCAGCCTTGCCAACAGCGGCACGAAGGATGTCACCGGATACAACGGCGGCAACATCACCTATGTCATCACGTGTACTGACGGAACACGCTCCAACACGGCACAGACCACCGTTCACTGGGACCTGTCGCCGCCCACCGTATCCCTCTACACGAGCGGCGTCATTCAGCTCGGCGTGCCGTTCCAGCTCACCTGGACTTCGAATCTGAGGGATTGTGTAGCGAGCGGCGGCAAGTCCGGCGACGGCTGGTCGGCGGGCGCCCTTCCCTCGAGCGGCGTGCGCGACATCACCGAGGTCACGCCCGGCCTGGTGACGTTCCAGATTACTTGCGGCAAAGCCGGGCGAACGGCCACCGCGCAAGCACCCGTCGCCGTCAATACGCCTTTCGTCAACATGATGGCCGACGCGACGAGCCTGCGCATCGGCCAACCCGTGACGATCCGCACGAGCTCGCAAGGCGGCCCGTGTTTGAGAACGGGCGGCGGAACGGGCGACGGCTGGGCCGGTTCGGAACTGATCGCCTACGATGGCACGATCCTCACCGAGACCGTGCCTGGCACCTACACCTATGTCACTCGATGTGGCAGCGGTTCTTACGTCGCCACTGCGCAGGTCACCGTGTCGTTCACGAACGATGCGCCGCTCGCCACGATCTATTCGTCGAAGGCCAGCGCGATTACGCAGAACGACGGCATCACGCTCACGTGGAGCTCCAACGTAAGGCCGTGCTCGCTCGCCATCGAGGGTCAGGCGACCAACGAATTTTTCAGCCAGCCGCGCGGGCCGACCGGAACACTCGGCGACACGCGCAACGTGATCGGTCGCTACACCTACACGGTGGTTTGCGGTTCCGGCGCCAATACCGCGCAAGGCTCCACCGTGGTCGACTGGACCGGCACGCCGCAGATCCGTTTCTCTGTGCCGACCGCCGCGGTGCTAGCGCAGGGTTTCACCTTTTACTACTCGACCAACGTGCTCCCCTGCATCGCTTCCGGCGGCGGCAGCGGCGATGGCTGGGCCGGCCGGACGACGAAGGAATTCGAAAGTTTCTACGTGCGGGAAGCCGCCGCGGGCAGCTACACGTTCTCCCTGAGCTGCGATGACGGAACGCGTCACGTGCAGTCCCAGACAACCGTGAAAGTTCTTCCGGAAGGCCCGACCGTGTCGCTGACGGCGACTCGGCCACTGCAGCTCATCGGCAAGCCGGTCACGCTGACGTGGACTTCGAACACCTCCCAGTGCACGCCTTCAGGCGGCAATCTTTCCAACGATGGTTGGACCGGGCCACTGGCGGGCAGCGGTTCCATCACGATCACGGAGCCGATTCCAACGGGTCACGTCTACATCCTCACGTGCTCCACGGAAGGATTGACGACCACTGCGGTAGTAACGGTTCACTGGCAGCTGCATGTGCCACCCACGTTCACCGCGAGCACGACTGAAGCGAACGTCGGCAACGACGTGACGCTGCAGTGGGAATCGGCGGACGGTACGGAATGCATGGCGACGGGCGGCGTATCCGGTGACAACTGGGCGGGCAGCAAACCCGCCAGTGGATCAGCGATCGTTCGCTCGACGAGCACCGGAAGTTATCCGTACGCCATCGCGTGCGGCGGATCGGACGCGGCGTCCGTCTCCGTGAACTACACAGTTCCCGTCGCCAACGTCACGCTCGCGGTGAGCTCGAATTCGGTGGATGTCGGCAGCGACGTGACGCTGACGTGGACCACACAAAACGTGGACTCCTGCACCGCGTCCGGCGGCGCTGCTACCGACGGATGGGACGGAACGCTGTCCGCGGCCGGCGGATCGAAAACCGTACGCCACACTTCTGCGGGTGGTTATTCGTACTCGATCAACTGCACGGGCTCGGGTGGGCTCGCCCGCACCAGCGCTTCGACCTACATTACGGTGAAGGCTGCCGCGACAGCTCCCGCCAGTGGCAGCAGCGGCAGCAGTGGCGGAGGCAGCACCGGTGGCGGTGGTGGTGGTGGTGGCGCGATGAGCGTGCTCGATGTGGGCGGACTCGGCGCGGTGCTGCTGATCGTCCTGCGCGCGCGGCGACGCGGGGTGCGCGCACCAGTTGATTCAGCTTCGGTCGCTATCGGTCCCCGCGCATGAAAATCGCGATCGCAGCGAGCAACAGAATCAGCTCCAGCGTGCCCACGATCATCGTCGTGCGTTCCACCGGCCAGAAATGCGCGACGGTGATCACGCGATAGAGCACGATCGGCGCGTACAGGCACAGCGCGAAAACGACGCCAGCCCGTTGCATCGTCCCATTCCACGCGCACCACGCGAAGAACGCAGCGAGCCCGAGCTGCAGTCCGCCGTAAACGACCAGAAACTCGGAATGGCCTGAAGCGCTCAAGGTGAGGTAGCCGACGGCGCGCGCCGTCCGCTCGGGCAGCAGCGTCATCCACGCGGCGAAAATGAGGTAGAGGGCGGCGTTGAGCCAGAGATATGCGGCGACCATGGCAACCAATGCTCGCACAGGGCTACAGGTTCCGCCCGTAACGATCCGGACCCCCGGCCGCGACCGCTCGCTCCCGCGCGAGTCAGCCGACGCCGAAAATCTCGTTCAGCGTGTTGCCGAGCTCGTCGATCGTCTGCGGCTTCAGAATGAACGCGCGCACGCCGATCTCTCGTGCGCGCTCTTCATCTTCAGGGCGCACGAACCCCGACGTGATGACGATGGGCATCGACGGCCGCAATTGCAGGATCTGCCGCCCGAGCTCGAATCCCGGCATGCGCGGCATCGACAGGTCCGAGACCACGGCATCGAACGCAAACGGATCGGTCCGGATGAGGGCGAGCGCCTCTTCCGGATCTTCGAGGCCCGTGACGACGTAACCTTCGCGAGTGAGCTTGCGCACGGCGAGCCGCACGAGCGCGGCATCATCGTCGACATACAGCAAGCGCTGCCCGCGCGCGCGATGGCGCGCCGGCTTTTCGACCGGCGTGGCGACTGCTGGAACCTTCGTCTCGGGAAAGAACAATCTGAAGACGCTGCCTGTGCCGGGCGTACTTTCGACGGTAACGGAACCGCCGTGGCTCTTCATGATGCCGTCCACTACAGACAAACCCATGCCCGTCCCAATTCCCACCGGCTTGGTCGTAAAAAACGGATCGAAAATGCGGGCGAGCGTCTCGTGGCTCATGCCGCAGCCGCTGTCCCGGAGTGTGAGGCACGCGTAGCGGCCAGGCGGTAACGACGCGAAATGCATGTCTGCGCTGACATCGACTGCACCCAGCGAAACACGGATCACTCCGCCGCGATCGCCGATGGCATGCGCCGCGTTCGTCAGAAGATTCATCAATACCTGATGCACCTGTGAGGCATCGCCCAGCGTCGGCGGCGTGGCGGGGTCGAACTCCGTGGCCAGCTCGATCTGCGCAGGCAGCGTGGCGTGCAGGAGCTTCAATACTTCTTCGACGATCGGCCGAAGGACGACGACTTCATGCTTGGGTTCATCCTGCCGGCTGAATGACAGGATCCGGCGCACGAGGTCGACGGCGCGGCGGCTCGCCTGATCGATCTCTTCGAGATTCTGGCGCACGGGATCATCCACTGCGCACTCTTCCAGCGCCAGCGAAGTGTTGCCGCAAATGGCGAGCAGGATGTTATTGAAGTCGTGCGCGATGCCGCCGGCCAGGGTGCCGAGCGCCTCGAGCTTCTGGATGCGCACCCGCGCGTCGTCCGTGCGCCGGCGGTCTTCGATATCCGTGTTCGCGCCGAACCATCGGATGACCTGACCGGTCACATCCCGCTGGGGCGTGCCGTGCGCGTCGAACCAGCGGTACTCCCCGTCGCTGCGCTGGATCCTGAATTCAAGGCGGAACTCCCCGGCAGTCGCGACGGCGCGCGTCCATGCGTCGCGCAGTTGCGTGCGATCGTCCGGATGCACCCGTTCGAGCCAGCCCTCTCCCACCTGCGCTTCGGCCGGCACGCCGGTGTATTCGACCCACTGTCGGCTGAGGTAATCGCACTCGCCTTTTGCATTACAGGCCCAGATCAGCTGCGGCAGGCTTTCTGCCAGGTGGCGGAATCGCGCATCGCTGTCATTGAGCCGGGCCTGCACCTGGTTTCGCTGCGTGATGTCCTGCACCACTTTCGAGGCGCCGACGATCACACCCGCTGAATTACGGATCGGAGAGATCGTCATCGACACGGGGATGAGATGGCCGTCCTTGTGAAGTCGCTCGGTCTCGAAGTGCTCGACGAGCTCACCGAGCGTGATGCTGTCGAGGATCATCTCCTCTTCGCGCTGACGGCTCGCGGGAATGATGCGCCGGATCGACTCGCCGATCATTTCCCGCGCGGTGTAACCGAACATGCGTACGGCCCCTTCGTTCCAGCTGGTCACGATGCCCTGCAGATCCTTGCTCGCGATCGCATCGGAGGAGGAGTCGACGATGGACGCCAGCAGCCGCGCCGCTTCCATGTGTCGTTTCGGCTCGGTGATGTCGCGAACGATGATCGAATAAAGCAGCTCGCCCGCCACTTCGAGGCGCGACACCGAAGACTGGATGGGAAACAGCACGCCATCCCGCCGCCGTGCCATCACTTCATCGCACTCCGGCGAGGTGCCGACGGAACGCTCCACACAGAACTCGAAGTAACGCTGCGCGATGCCCGAGACGTGATCCGGAATGAAGCGGGTGAGCGGCGCGCCGAAGGCGGCAGCCGCGTCGCAATCGAACAGGCGCTCAGCGGCCTTGTTGAACAACACGACGCGGCGGCTCGCGTCGACCGTGAGCACGGCGTTGGCGGCAGTGTGGGTCGTGACTGCCGCGATGCCTTCGATCTGCCTCGGGCCCAAGTTCTGGGACACCGTCATGCGCTTCACCGCTCGGGTACTGTGCGGCAGTCATTATCAGTATTTCCGCGTGCCACACAGCAGCATTCGTTCAACCGCCGCCCAGCGCCTGCGGATTCAGCTGCCACACCGAATAATTGAGCTTGGCGGCAAACGAAATCCACAGCAGGTAAGGAACCAGCAGCGCTGCGGCGAGCCGATGCGCGCGCCAGAACAACACGATCGTCGCGACCACCAGCACCCACAGCACGAGAATATCCGCGAACGCGACTCCGCCCAGATGGTCGCGGAAGAACAGGACACTCCACAACGCGTTCGAGACGAGCTGCAGCAGATACAGTGCCAGCGCGCCGCGTCGCCGGGCAAATCCGCCATCGCGCCAGACGAGCCACGCGGCAACGGCCATCATCAAATACAACGCGGTCCAGACCGGGCCAAAGACCGTGGGCGGTGGGGCCCACGCAGGCCGGCTCAACCCCATGTAGAACGACGCCGCGTCGATGGACGCCATCGCACCGATGCCTGCGGCGATGGCGGTGACGATGATCCAGCCCACGAGACCGATGAATTGCCTTGGCACGGTTTACCCCTCTTTGCGCGACGAAATGCCGGTGCCCGGCGTGGTCAGGTTCATGACGATTCGCACCGCGCCTTCGCGTGCCGGTTCAGTGTGGAAGCCGCTCGCCGCAGCGAGCTGCAGCATGCGCGTGTTCGTCGCAAGCACGTCACCCGCGAGGCGACGTGTGCCGCGATCGCGGCAATAGCGGATGATCTTGTCCATCAGCCGCCTCCCGAGGCCGTGCCCCTTCAGGTCCGAACGCACGAGCACGGCGAATTCTGCAGTATCGTTGTCAGGATCGGCTTGCGCACGCACGACGCCAAGCGTTTCAGGCACACCGTCTGGCCCGTCGCTCACCGCAATGAAAGCCATCGCCCGCTCGTAGTCGAGCTGCGTGAGATGCGCGAGATCGGCGTCGGGCAGCTCTTTCACCACGCGGAAGAAACGGCTGTGCATGTCTTCCGCGGAAATCTGGGAGATGAACTCACGATGCTGAGGTGCATCTTCGGGGCGCAACGGCCGAAGCAGAACCGTGCGGCCCTCGAACGTATAGCGCTCTTCGAGCTCTTTGGGATAAGGCCGGATCGCAAGCCGATCTGCGGATGCACCGCGCGCCGGTGCCACGCGCACGCGTGCGCCGAGCGCGATGACACCCTGCTCATCGGCAAGCAGCGGATTGATTTCGACTTCGACGATGCTCGCGCAATCGACGACGAGCTGGGAAAGCTGCACGAGCGTTCGCTCCAACGCCTGCCTGTCGACCGGCGGAACGCTGCGAAAACCGGCCAGTTGGCGACTGACCCGCGTGCGCGCAATGAGCTCTGCTGCGAGCACATTATTGAGCGGTGGAAAGCCGACGGCGGTATCAGGCGCAGCCTCGACGTTCACTCCGCCCTTGCCGAACAGAATCACAGGGCCAAACGTCGGATCGACGGTCATGCCCGCCACCAGCTCCTGCACGCGAGTACGTCGCTCACGCGCATTCACTACGGAAATGCCGTATGCCGACAGCACTTGGCTCGCCTCGTGCTCATCGAGCTGTGAACGCCCTTCCGCCAGCACTCTGGCGACGAGCGCTCGCACCTCATCCGGCCTCGTCACGAAAGACTCCGGAATCGAGGACGGCACTTCCATGAGTTGCCGTTGGTTGCGCTGGTAGCGCACGGCGTGGAGGAACGCGCCAATGCCCTCTTCCGGCGTCGAATAATTCGGAACGCCGGCAGCGGAGCAGATGCGCCTGGCTTCGCGCACGGACTCTCCGCCCATCCAGCAGGTCAGCACGGGACGAGCGCTCGCAACGATCTCGTCGGACACTGCGGTCGCGATTTCAGCTGCGGGAATGATCGCGCTGGGCGAGTGGATCACCAACGCGGCGTCGACAGTGGCATCCGCGAGCACCGCGCGAAGCGCATCAACGTATCGTTCGGCCGGCGCCTCGCCGATGAAATCCGCGCGAGCAGCCAGTTTGCCGCCGCCGGCGATCAACGCGTCCGTCGCCATCACGGCCGGGCCGCCGCCATTGCTGATGATCGCGAGCCGCTCTCCCGTCAGCGGACGCAGCCGGGCAAGCGTTTCCGCTGCGTCGAAGAGCTCGCGCGTCGTCTCCACGCGAAGCATGCCTGAACGACAAAAAGCGGCGTCATAGACATCATCGGGATTCGCGAGCGCGCCAGCCTCTTCCCGAAGAGTGTCCGCATGCCGCCCTGCTTTGACGACGATGAGCGGTTTGTTGCGCGCGGCCGCTCTCGCGGCTGACATGAACTTGCGCGCGCCGCTGATCGATTCGACGTAGAGCAGGATCGCGCGCGTGTGCACGTCGTGACTGAGGTAATCGAGCAGATCGCCGAAATCGACATCCGCGCCATCGCCGAGCGACACGAGGCAGGAAAAGCCAATTTGCGCCGTGCGGGCCCAATCCAACATCGCCGCGGCCAGCGCGCCGGACTGAGCGATGAAGGCCAGGTTTCCGCGCAACGCCTGCGTGTGCGCAAAGCTTGCGTTGAGTCCGATGCGGGGAAGCTGCAGTCCCAGCGAATTCGGGCCGAGGATGCGCAACGTGTAGGGCCGCGCCGCTTCCAGCATCTCCTGCGTCGAGGTGCCCGCGCTGAGAACCACCGCAGCATGAATTCCCGCGGCGCCGAGCTGCGAAATCACCTTAGGAACAGTCGGCGCGGGGGTGCAGATAATCGCCAGATCCGGGATCGCGGGCACGTCCCAGATGCTTCGATAGGCTTGTTGGCCTGCCACTTGGGAATGCCGGAGGTTCACCGGCCACACGCGGCCATCGAAGTGTCCGGCAATGAGGTTGCGCATCACCGTAGCACCGACGCTGCCCGCGCGATCGGACGCGCCGATCAGCGCGACCGAATGCGGTGCGAGGAGATACTCGAGATTGCGGCTGCTCACCGCGGCATGTTAGCCGATCGCGGTGAGCAGCCTGATCCTGCGCGAAAACTGCAGTGTCTCGCGGTGTCCGGAGAAGGCCGCGCGACATCCCGCTTCGCGGCCGACTGAACGTCAGTTCAGCGGCACCTGCGCGACCTTGTCCTTGTAGCTTTCCTTCGGATCCACGCCGAACAGCAGCTTCGCGCCGGCCAGCAGGCTCGAGCCATTCAGCCAGATTTCCGCGCGCTCGCAATCGAGCCGCAGCAGCGCCAGTTTCGGATCGTCCTTGCCGCCTTCGTACCAGGCCGCCACAAAACGATTCCACAGCCGGTCGACGGTCGCGCGATCCGTGTCCACGGTCAGCGTGCCATGAACCGCCGCAAACAGATCGTGGCCCTTAGCGCTGTAGGTCGCGATGGCACGATGGTCGCCACCGGCGAGCTCCTTCACCAGCGCGGTGTCTTTCGCGGTGAAAAACCAGATGGGGCCGTGGTCGTCCTCGAACTGCGCGGTCATCGGACGCGCATGTCCGTCTTCGACACCGTTGAGGCCCAGCATCAGGGTCATGTCGGACTTGAGGGATTTCCAGAACTTCGCTTCGAGCTCTTGCGGGGTAGGCATGGCAGGTCTCATTCGATGGGTGGGTGGCAAACGAACTGGCACAGGGAGGGTTCCGGACAGTCCGGCGGCCACGTCGTGGAACGCGCTTGATGAAAGTGCGGGGCGCGGGCGCCGCGCTCCCTAGAATCGCGCGATGAAGCGAAACAACATTCCTGTCGGACGGGTCCGCGCTTTGGCGGCTGCGACGGTTGGTCTGCTGACACTCGCGGGCTGCAGCGACGAAAGCTCCACGGCAAAGCCGGTGGCGGTGTCGGAAACACCGGCGACAGCCAATCCCTATACCGAGCTCAGCGCCCTGCCGGATTGGTCGGGCGTGTGGGAGCCCGCTCGCTTCGCGGGCAAACCCGGTGGCCCGCCGCCAGGACCACCCAAGCTGACGCCCGAGTACGCGGCGCAGTTCGCGAAATTCCAGGAAAAGAACAAGACGCCCGGCATCAACTTCGTCACGCAGGTGGCCAATTGCGTGCCGCCGGGCGTTCCGGGGAGCATGCAGCAGCCGTATCCGATGGAGTTCCTGTACACGCCGGGCCGGGTCACGATCCTGATCGAAACCTACTCGATGGTGCGCCGGATCTACACGGACGGCAGCGAGCCGAAAGAGCCGGATCCGTCCTACCAGGGCACGTCGGTCGGTCACTGGGACAACGACACGCTCGTCGTCGAGACCACGGCGATCCTGCCGGAGACGAGCCCGGTGAATGGCATCATCGGTCACAGCGACAAATTCAAGGTCACCGAGAAGATCCATCTGGTCGAGCCCGACATGATGGAGATCGTGACCACCCGCGAAGACCCCGCGGTCTTCACCGAGCCCTACACCACCACCGCGCGTTATGCGCGACATCGTGACTGGCACATCATGGAATACGTGTGCGCCCAGAATAATCACGACAGCGTGGACGAGAAGGGCAACCCCGGTTTCAGTCTCGATCGCAAGCCAGGAGAGTAAGGCGTGAATGTTCCCTCAAAGATCCGCACCGCTTTGCTCGGCCTCGCGGCGTGCCTCAGCATTGCACCCGCCGGTGCGCATCATTCGACGGCGATGTTCGACTGGGGCAAGGAAAAGACGATCGAAGGCACCATCGACAAGTACGAGTGGACCCAGCCGCACACGTTCATCTGGATCGCCGCGCCCGGCGGCAAAGAGAAGCAGTGGGGCTTCGAAGGCATGAGCCCGAGCTGGCTCGGCCGCCACGGCTGGAACAGCAAGTCGCTCGCGTCTGGCACGAAAGTGAAAGTCACGTACTACCCGCTGCGAGATGGGCGGCAGGGTGGATTTTTCGTGCGCGTCGCGACGCCGGATGGGAAGACGCTCGAAGCGTTGCCAGGCCCGCCGAAGCCTTGAAGTTTGAGTAAGCGCTCTGAGCCGCCCGGCGATTGAGGGCTTCTGGTCTGAAGACAAAGCCCGGAAGCCCGCAATCGCCGGGCGGCCCAGAACGTTTCCGGATTCGCATCACACAACCCACCCCACAACCCCTCTATCGTCGCCCCATGCCCGCGGCGACTCCGCACAACCCGACTGCCTTCCCGGACTCCCCTTCGCGCTGCTTGCTTCGCTCGCCCTTGGCGTCATCGCGTGGACGCCGCTGTTCACGCGCATCTATCTGCCCGTCGCGACCCTCCTCGTGCCCGCACGGAACGCGATTGCCGCGATTCCCATAGCGAGTGGCGCGGCGACCGGCCAGCCCGAGCTGCTGATGATCCTGCCGCTCATGGTGCTGGGACCGTTCTTCTTTTCGGGCCTGCCTTATCGGGTCGCGCTCGTTGCGGTGTTACTCGCGATCGCGTCGTTCGCCGCGTCGGCGTTCGTTTTCCAGCTCGACCTGGCGCTGACCCTTCGCGCGTGTGGATTTCTCTTCGCCACCCTGCTCGCGTGCAGGCGAAGAATTTGCGGTCGTGCTCTACGACGTCAGTCGCGACGAGGCGCGGGAGATCGCGGAGCAGATGCGGCGCGCGAAGCGAGCTGATCGGCAGCAGCGAGCGGCACACCGGCGCAGCAACGCGCCGGCATACCGCCGCTTCACTTTCAGAAGCTGTACGTGAGACGTCCGTAATAATATCCGCCGTTGATTCCAAACGGCGAGAACGACGGATAAAGGGCCACGGCCGCCGTGTCTCTCGCCGCCCGGTAGACCTCCAGCAGGTCTTTGTTCGTCTTGTCCGGGTACGTGTTGAACAAATTATTCGCGCCGATGCTGAACTTGAGCGACGACGCCTGATACGCCACTTCGAGATCCGTGATCGGCGTGACGCCGATCCGGGTTTCGAAGTAAGGACCGCCGTTTCGATTCTGCTGGCGCGAGGCCGGTCCGTAAACCGTTTCCTTCAGGCTCACGGACAGCCGATCGCGCGTCCACACAGCGCCGATCATCGTGCGGTATTTCGGCGAGGCCGTTTCGAGATCCGACTGTGCGGTCAGGTTGTACAGCAACTGCGGCTGCAGCGGCGCCGGCGTTGGATTGATCTTCGTGATTTCGGTCTTGTTGTAGTTGGCGCCGATGTTCCAGTCGACATCGCCGAAGCTGAATTCCGTCGGGAACCGCAACGTCAGCTCCGCACCGCGCGTGCGGGTGTCGAGGCCGTTAGCGAAGATCGCGATACCCGTCGACGTGACTGTAGGATCCAGCACGTTTCCGTTCGCCGCGATTGCCGCAACCACCGCCGGCGAGTTCTGCGCGCCGCCCGTGCCGAACAGCGAACCGCTGCCGACGATGCGATCGCTGATGCTGATCTGATACGCATCGAGAGTCGCGATGAGCCGCGGAGTCGGACGCAACACGACGCCGACGCTGTAGTTCTTCGAATCTTCGGGTTTGAGACCATCGATGCCGACCAGCTTCGCCGCCGCGGAATTCGGCGGCAGCTGCACGAACGCCGACGAGGGCGAAACGTTGGTGGCGGAGTAATACGCCTCGGCGAGTGTCGGCGCCCGGAAGCCCGTGCTGAACGTGCCGCGCAGGGCAAACTCCGGCGTGAAGTCGTAGCGGCTCGTGATCTTGCCGACACTGGTATCGCCGAAATCGCTGAAATGCTCGAAGCGCCCGGCGACGTCGACGAGCAGGTTCTCGATGGGCGAGACAGCGAAGTCGACATAGGCCGCTTCGTTGTCGCGGCTCACGCTCTTCGCATCGGTGAGCGCAAAGCCCGGATAGGACTGCGCGCCTTCCTTGTAGCGAGATGCGGGTTCACCCGCCTGGATCTCGTAGGTCTCATGCCGCTGCTCGAGGCCGAATGCGAAATTCAGCGGCGAGGCGAGGCCGATGTCGAACTCATGATCGATGTCGAGCGTATTGGTCCACTGGGTTGCGACGAAGCCGCCCGAATCGAAGTCGGTGGGCGTGGACCCCGTGTCGTTGAACAGCGAGATGTTGGCCGAATTGATCGTGCTCACCTGCACGTCGTCGCGCCCATAGGTCGAGCTGAGATCCCAGCTCCAGGTGTTGAACACCTTGCCACGCAGGCCCGCCGTCAGGCCGAAGTCGTCTTCCTTGGATTCTTCCTGCGGGTTGAACCCGTTCGGATAGACCGCGGGAATGCGATCCGGCGTGCGATAGTTTTCGTAGGCCTGCGCGTGCTTGCGACCATAGGTGCCGAAGCCATAGAGCTCCGTTGTGTCACCCAGGCTCATGCCGCCATTCATCGAGAGGACGTGCAGCGTGTATTTCGCGTCGCCCTGGATCTTGTTGACGTACGGATAGCCATCGGCCTTCAGGATATTCGGGGTGTTGGTGATGCGCGCCGGGTCGATCGCACGCGGATCGATGCCACCGCGATCGCTGTGATCATGCGCGCGCGTTTCCGCTGTAACGTTCAGGTACGAGCCCAGCGATCCGCCGAACCCCATGTTCGCCGCGACGTTACCGCTGTCGCCACCGCCATCCATGTAGCCGCCGCCAGTCAGGCCAACGAGGCCGCCGGACGGCGTCTTCTTGAGGATGATGTTGATGACGCCCGCGATGGCATCGGTGCCGTACTGAGCGGCCGCGCCATCCTGCAGCACTTCGATGCGCTCGATCGCCGACACCGGAATGAAGTTGAGATCGGTACCCGCGCCACCCTGATAAGGCCCACCCAGCACGGCGAGGTTCGCCGTCGTGTGACGACGCTTGCCGTCGATGAGCACGAGCGCATGGTTCGGGCTCAGTCCGCGCAGGCGCGCGGACAGCGTCAATGCCGCCGTGTCGCCGCCGAACGCCTGCGCCGTAAATGACGGCACGTTCTGCGCGATCGCCTGAACGAGATCCGGTTGTCCGACGCGACGAAGTGATTCCGCACCGAGCACCTGGATGGGCGCGGGACTTTCTGCCGCCGCCATGCCGGACTGGCGCGTGCCGGTGACGACAATTTCCGAGGTCGAGCCATCGTCCGGCGCCGGATCGGGCGCGGGATCTGCGAACGCAAGTGGCGCCTGGGCAGCGAGCACCAGCGCCACCGCGGTCGCGACCGAGGTCGGAAGCGGGCGTTGCGGGACGGTGTGGGTTTTCGACTTCATGGCGGTATCTCCCTTGTCTTGATCTCTAAGCGGATTGTTTTGTCTTCGCGCCCCCTCATCGCCGGCCCGTTGTCGTTACGGTGTCGGCTTCGCCAGAATCACTTCGATTTCGACCAGCATTCCCGGCTGCACCAGGTTCGCCACCTGCACGGTCGAGCGCGCGGGGCGGTTCGGCTGCTCCTTCGTGCCGAAGTACTGCGAGTACGCTTCCATGAAGCCGGCGAAATCCATGCGGCCCGTGGCCGGGTCGCCGCCGAGGAACACGGTCATCTTCACGACGTCCGCGAAGCTCAGGCCCATGGATTTCACCGAGTCCTGCAGCTTGCTCAGCACGGACAGCGACTGGGTCTTGGTATTGCCCCAGTACTGGGGCGAGTTCTGCGTCGCTTTCGGATCGGCGGGCGACGGCGTGAGTCCGCTATGAAACACGAGCTTCGAGCCGGCCGGCACTTCGATGGCCCGGGCGATCGGCGAAGGGGTCGTGCCTGCGTTTTCGTAACGCACGATATCGGCGGCGCGCGCGGCCGGTAGCGATACCAGGGTTGCGGTGGTCAATAACGCAGCAACGAATGTTTTCATCAGCAAGATCCCCTTGATTGCGAAATGGAAATGGAAAACGCCGCGGTCAGGTGCCGCGGCGTTTGCTGGTCAACGTGTTGATGTAGGCAACGACGTCGTGAACGGCTGCCGTGTCGGGCAGTACTGCGGAAGCGGCGCGCATCTGCGTGCCCTGCTCGTCTTCCGGCATGAAGCCCCGTTCGCCGGCCCGAAAGCGCTCGAGCTGCGTGACGAGATACCAATCGGTCTGGCCGGCGAGCGCGGGCGACTTCAGCTCCGCCTTGCCTTCGCCGCGCGTGCCATGACAACCACTGCACGTGGCGTACAGAGATTTGCCGCGCTTCGCGTCGCCAGTCACCGTGACGGGCGGCGCCTTGGGCGAGAACGTGCTGACGTACGCCGCCACCTTCTCGATCGTTGGATCATCGAGCTGCATGCCGACGGGCTGCATCTCCATGCCGGGCAGGTCCGTCGACTTCGTCCCGCGCGCGCCGGCGCGAAATTGCTGCAGCTGGCGCTTGAGATACCACGGCTCGATGCCAGCGATCTTCGGCGCGTTGATCGCCACGTTGCCGTTACCCTCGGCGCCGTGACAGACCGTGCAGAACGTATATTCATCCGCCACGACAGCGCGCACGGCGAGCGCCATGAGGCTCGCGAAAAGCAATGCGCGCATCATGCGGTCACCCCTTTCGTCACCGACTCCGCGCGCACGCGCCGGTCGATGTCCGCAACCGCATACAACGCGGAATGCATGGCGCCCTGCTGCCAGCCGGAGTGATAGCTCACCTGGTCGCCGATCATGTAGTGATGGCCGACGGGTGCCTGGATGGTCGCGAAGTATCTCTTGCGGTTCTCCTCGTCCCATTCCGACGAGCAACCGAGCATGTGGTTCATGCGATGCCACGCGACGCTGACACCGTTCTCGATGTATTTGCGATAGTCCGGATGGACCTTCTCGCCCTGGCGGATCGCAGCCTCGAGCCGTCCCGCCGGACCGAGACGCTCGAGTCGATCCGACGCGTCGCCGCCGAAGACATACGCCCCGAGGATCACGCCCTTCTGGCGATGGATACCGTGGCACGGATACCAGATCTGCGTGATGTCCTGCGTCGTCCAGCTGATGCCGCCATACACCTGTTCTTTTTCCCAGAAGCGCTCGCGCACCTGGAAGCCGACTTTCAGCAATTTGCCGCGCGGAATTTCGCGCAGCACGTGCGCATATCCAGGCGGGAAGTTGTTCGGGATGCCCGCCATGAGCTGCATCGGAATACTGTTGAGGCAGTAGTCGGCGACGATCTTCTGCTGACCGTCCGGTCCCTTGCAGAGGATCTCGACCTGCTTGTCTTTCAACATCACGGACGTGACGCGCACGTGCTTGCGCACGAGGTGACCCACCTTCGCGGTGAAGCCCTGCACGACTTTGTCCATGCCGCCGACGGGCTCCATCATCATCGCGGCCTGATCGGTGGTTTCGCCGAATGACAGCACCGCCTGCCACAGCCGCGTCTTCAGCAATTCAGGCATTGCACGGATGGATTTCAGCTGCTCCGGCATCGTGTAGTCGTAGCTCACGAGACCCGCGCGCGCGGAACCTTCGTAGCGATTGCCCTGCGACAGATCGCCGAAGGCGCGCAGGAAGGCGAGCAGTTGCTCGCCATCATCCTTGGTGACCGAGGCATCGAGACGTCCGCTCACGCACTTCGTTGCCAGCTCTGCGATGAAGCCGCGAGCGTCGGTCACATACTCGCGATTGCGCACCGGCTTGCCGCCGAACACCGCGTCGTCCTGCACCCAGGCGTTGCGGTTCTCGTTGATGAACGGCGCGAGCTCGACGCCCAACTCTTTGCAGTAGTCGAGCAACGTGAGGTGATGGCCCGGAATGCGAGCCGGACCGGCGTTGAAGTAGAGATCCGGGTCCGGATCGAACTGGCAGGTCTGCGGATTGCCGATCTCGTCGACGAGATCGCCATGTCGCAACGTGAGGTTGCGCCCGCCCGCGCGATGCGACGCTTCGAGGATCGTGCAGTCGTAACCCTTGCGACTGAGCTCGTATGCCGCGGTGAGTCCGGAGATTCCGGCGCCGAGGATGACGACGCGTTTCGATCCTTTGCTCACGGGCACGAGATCGGGCCGCGCAATCGCTTTCGCCTCGCCCATCAGGCCCAGGCCCACGGCGGCCTGATAGGCCGCAGTAGATCCGGCCGTTGCCCCTACGAGATGCAGCAGCTTTCGTCTCGACATCATCTGCGTCACGTTCGCTCTCTTTCCGTGTTGATCCTCGAGCGTGAGCGGCTATCCAAGTGACATGCCAGACGGACAAAAAGATGCAGCGAACGGACTTAAGGAGTTATGAGTCACGCACTTGCGCGATCCGGCGTTGTTGTTTTCGATACAATACAACTTTTGATGTGCGCACCGCGTACGGGCACGGCCGCGCCAACACTGTTTGCAATGGTGCGAAAGAGCGCAGCCGCGTCGCGACGAAGGTCGCGGAAGAATTTTATTCACGCGTTGCCCGGCGCCCACATTCCGTTCGAGCCGAACGAAATTCGATGCTCGTGCTCATGGCTTGCGAAGCACCGATGCCCGCGCGCGAACGGCGACAGTGCGTTCTTTTCTTTGACGCTTCTGAAAGGATGCAGTCCCGCCGCCAGCGAATTTGCAAAATGCACGGCATGGGCGAGTGCCGCGAACAACAATCCAGGCGCCATTCCCCTCAACGCGAGGCTGCGCGACGCACGCGAGCTGTTGGCGGCACACGACTCGCGACGAATGCCCCAGAGATGGCGGCTATACGCTCGAGCAAAACACTCCGCGGGAGTTGCGCCATTTTCGTGCCGCGACCGGTGGACCGCGGCACGGGCTCATCGCGAGGTCACCTTTTTAGCCCTCGTTGAGCGGACCCCTCGTCGAACCTGAAGCGGTTTCGAAGGCCTACCGGTTCTTCGCCCTGCGGGACATCCACCTGCAGCTGCTGCCGGGACAGATCATGGGTTTCGTCGGACCGAACGGCGCCGGCAAGTCGACCACGCTGAAACTGCTGGTGGCGCTGATTCTCCAGGACAGCGGCAGCATCCGGGCCTCTGGGCCTGCCGATGTCGCGTGACCAGGCGCAAGCGAAGCGGGACATCGGCTACATGTCCGAAGACATGCGGTCGCGCTGAGCGCGGCGGGTATCGCGAAGTTCAGCTCCATCGACGTGAAGATGTCACTGGCCGTGCTCGGCGCGGTAACGATCTTCTTCGGCGGGCTTGCGCTCAGGCGCCTCTGGAGCGCCTGATTTTCGAAGCAGGTTGGCCCGACTCCGTCGTCAGGCCGCCTCGCTCTCGTCGTCTTCGGGTTCTTCAGGCTCGGGCTGCAGCGACAGTCCGCCCGAGCCTTCCGATCGGCCGCGCAGCTTGATATTGAGGCGCAGCTCGTTCGCCGAGTCCGCATTCTTCAGTGCTTCTTCCTGCGTGATCAGGCCTTCGTTGTACAGCTCGAACAGCGAGTGGTCGAAGGTGCGCATGCCGAGCTCGGTCGACTTCGCCATGATCGCCTTGATCTCGTGGAATTCGCCCTTGAGCAGCTTGTCCGCGATGATCGGCGTGTTCAGCAGGATCTCGATGGCCGCGCGCCGGCCCTTGCCGTCGGCCGTACGGATCAGGCGCTGCGAAATGATCGCGCGCAGGTTGCTCGACAGGTCCATGAGCACCTGCTTGCGGCGCTCTTCGGAGAAGAAGTTCACGATGCGATCGATCGTCTGGTTCGCATTGTTCGAGTGGAGCGTGCCGAGACACAGGTGACCGGTTTCCGCGAACGTGATCGCGTGCTCCATCGTCTCGGTGTCGCGGATTTCGCCGATCAGGATCACATCCGGCGCCTGGCGCAGCGTGTTCTTCAGCGCGTTGTGCCACGAGTGCGTGTCGATACCCACTTCGCGATGCGTGATCAGCGATTGATGCGAGTTGTGTACGAACTCGACCGGATCTTCCACCGTGACGATGTGACCCGGCGAAGTCTTGTTGCGATGATCGATCATCGCGGCAAGCGACGTGGACTTGCCCGAACCAGTGGCGCCGACGACCAGCACCAGCCCGCGCTTCGACATCACGATGTCCTTCAGCGTTTCGGGCAGCCCAAGCTTGGGGAACTCCGGAATATCGTTGGCGATCGTGCGGATCACCATGCCGACGTTCTGCTGCTGCATGAACACGTTCACGCGGAAGCGCGACACGCCCGGCACGGAGATGGCGAAGTTGCATTCGAGCTCGCGCGAGAACTCATCGCGCTGGCGCGGATTCATCAGCGCATTGGCGAGCTGGCGCGTGATGTCGCCGCTCAGCTTCTGGGCCGTCAGCGGCTTCATGAGCCCCTGGAATTTCATGCTCGGCGGAAAATCCTTCGAGATGAACAGGTCTGAGCCGCCCTGCTGGCTCATCACCGTCAGCAGCTTGATGATGTGTGACCTGGCTTGCTCGTCCGTCAGAACGCCCATGCTTCGCCCTTACCGCCAAACGAAAGTAGTGAGGACAGGTTAACGAAACGCGCGGGCCCAGCGCCGGGCGTGCTTCTCGTTTGCGGCGGCTACACAAGGCCCGGTCACAGCACGTTGCTCGGGCCGTAAGTCCCTGTCCGGGCTTGGATTTATCGTACAATGCGGCATGGACCCCAGTAGCGCTGCCCCGCAATCGAGCCTTTCGGACGAAGAGATCCGCACGTGTGTGGACGTGCTTCGCAGGATCGAGGCGGATCGCTCGCACCTCACCCGCATGACGCAGCATCAGCGCCGCGAATTGCTGACGCTCGCGGGGCTCGTGGCCAAACCGGAACGCCACGATCTCGTTCGCATGGCGAAAGCCTTTCGTCGCGCCGAACGCGAAGCCGCGAAGGAACAGGATCGCAAGGCGCTGGAACAGGCGGGTCTGCGTCAGCAACGGCGGGCCGACGTGTATTCGCCGCTGTGGCTCGAACCCCCGAAGCCTGAGGATCTCGAGGCGCGGCCGGAGCTCAACCAGGAGCGCACCTGCTACGTCTGCAAGAAGCCGTTCACCAAAGTCCATCGATACTACGACTCGATGTGCGAGGACTGCGGCGACTTCAATTACGCGAAGCGCGAACAGACCGCCGACCTGACGGGCCGATACGCGCTGGTGACAGGCGCGCGCGTGAAGATCGGCTTTCAGGCTTCGCTGAAGCTGCTGCGAGCCGGCGCCCACGTGATCGTGACCACCCGATTCCCCATCGACGCGGCGGATCGCTACTGGAAGGAACCCGACTTCAGCGGCTTTCGCGATCGGCTGCAGATTCACGGGCTGGATCTTCGTCACACGCCCAGTGTCGAGTTGTTCTCGCGCTTTCTCGTCGAGCGCTTGCCGCGACTCGACTACATCCTGAACAACGCGTGCCAGACGGTGCGCCGTCCGGCAGGGTTTTTCCAGCATTTGCTGGAGCGCGAGTCGGCCGCCATCGCGGCACTTCCCGAAGCGCTTCGAAGCACCCTTGCCGATCATGATGCCCTGCGCGGAACGTTGCGCTCGCTCAGTGCTTCGCACCCTGGTTCCGCCAGCGCGCTAGTCGCAACCGGTGGCGCTGTTATCCGCGAGCGCGAGCACGGCGAAGGACTGCTCCACAGCGCCGCCCTCTCGCAGCGGCGCTATCTCGACGAGGATTACGTTGACGGCGACACGCTGTTCCCCGCCCATCGTTATGATGAAGATCGTCAGCAAATTGATCTACGCGAGATGAATAGCTGGCGACTGCGAATGCACGAAGTAGAAACGCCGGAGCTGCTCGAAGTGCAGCTCGTCAACGCCATTGCGCCGTACATTCTGAATGCGCGACTCAAGCCGCTCATGGCGCGCACGGCTGGAGCTCACAAGCACATCGTGAACGTGAGCGCGATGGAAGGTCAGTTCTATCGCACGACGAAGACTGACAAGCACCCGCACACCAACATGGCCAAAGCCGCGCTCAACATGATGACCCGCACGAGCGCGCCGGACTACGTGAAGGACGGCATCCACATGAATGCGGTCGACACGGGCTGGGTCACAGACGAAGACCCCGTCGTCCACGCAGCGCGGAAGGCGGAGGCCGGCTTCGCACCGCCGCTGGATATCATCGACGGCGCCGCGCGCATCGTCGATCCGATTTTCGTCGGCGCGCTCACGGGAACGAATGTCTGGGGGCAGTTTCTGAAGGACTACAGGCCGGCGCCGTGGTGATCGATCCGACGCGGCAGTCCTAACGGCGCCAGCAACGCAGGGTCGCCCGCCCTGCGTCGCGCAGCGCTACCAGAAGACAGCCATCCATGCCGCACGCTGGGCCGAAGCCCGCGTCGAAGCCCTACCGTTCGCCGTGCATGATGATCGACGCCCGCCGCGATTTTCTGACGACCTCGATCGCCGCCACACACTGAAGCCGCGTCTTGTAGCCGCGAGTGGATCTCGCGATGGCCCCGTCAACGGGAATCCGCAGCGTCCAGCGCCAACGGCCCGTCCGATCTCTCTTTGTCTCGAACGTCATGGAATACCCCGGTTAAATACCCTGTACCCAACCCGCTTCCATGCGACCCGAGTGCGCCCTCATGGGCGCCCTTGACCGACTGCCTTTTCCGGCGGCCGTCGTAATCTGTCTTGCGTGTGTTCGTCAGTTCCATCCGAGAATGCGGCGGATGAGAAGCTCAGGCTTTTCGTCCAGCGCCTTGGCGATCAGCATGATGTCGCCAAACTCGATCTTGCCCTTGCCGGTTTCGACTTTGGCCAGCGTATCCCGCGACCAGCCGACCGCCGCGGCCAGCTGACTCTGCGTAAAGTCCTTATCCCTGCGGGACTGCGAGATGATCGGAAGTGCGGCACAAAAGTCTCACCCGTCTCATTTGTAGAACCCCGAAGCGATGCCCGCGATGAGCGGGGCGCTCCGCACCTCGTGCGCACGATGCACCAGCCAGCGCGTTGCGCAGTAGTTCACACAACTTCCGCTGCACCCCGTGGCGATGCGCTGCATCTGAGGTAAATTCGCGACCCATCGAATGCCCGGCTGCCACCTCCGCACGGACGAAAACGAACCCATGCGACGCCCGATCCTCCTCGGCATCTTCATCGTCTCCGGCTTCACCAGCCTGATCTACGAGTCGATCTGGTCGCACTACCTCAAGTTGTTCCTGGGGCATGCGGCGTATGCGCAGACGCTGGTGCTCGTCATTTTCATGGGCGGCATGGCGATTGGCTCGTGGCTCATCAGCCGCCGCTCCACGCGCATCCGGCGGCTGTTGCTGGGATATGTGGTCATCGAAGCGATCATCGGCGTCTGCGGGCTGCTGTTCCATCGGCTCTTCATCAGTGCCACGGACTGGAGCTTCGACTCCGTCATCCCGGCGCTCGGCTCGCCGTTTGCCCTGCAGCTCTTCAAGTGGTCGCTCGGAACCCTGCTCATCCTGCCGCAGTCGATTCTGCTCGGCATGACGTTTCCGCTGATCAGCAACGGCATCCTCCGCCGCTGGCCCGAAAGGCCCGGCGAAGTGCTCTCGATGCTGTACTTCACGAACAGTCTCGGTGCTGCGGTGGGCGTGCTCGTCAGCGGGTTCGTGCTCATCGCGGCGGTTGGCCTGCCAGGCACGATCCTCACCGCCGGCGTTCTCAACATCGCACTCGCGCTCGCTGGCTGGGGCATCGTGCGAGATCAGGAAGAACCGCGAACGGACGAAGTGGCGGCAACGCCTGCACTGGCCGCCGCACCCATCCGCCACGACTGGTTCGTGTGGGCCGCGTTTCTCACCGGCGCCGCTTCGTTCTTCTATGAGATCGGCTGGATCCGCATGTTGAGCCTGGTGCTCGGCAGCTCGACGCATTCGTTCGAGCTGATGCTGAGTGCCTTCATTTTCGGTCTTGCCTGCGGCGGCCTGTGGATGCGCCGTCGCATCGAACGCATCGTCGATGCGCGCCGCTATCTCGGCATCGTGATGCTGGTGATGGGCCTGCTGGCACTGCTCACGCTCCCCGCTTACAACCTCACCTTCGGCGTCATGGAGTCCGCGCTCCACACGCTGAATCGCACAGAAAGTGGCTACACCGCCTTCAACTTCGTGAGCCATGCGATCGCTATCGCGATCATGCTCCCCGCAACGTTCTGCGCCGGCATGACGCTGCCGCTCATGACCGCCGCGACATTGCGCTCCAGCGGTGAACGCGCCATCGGCACCGTTTATGCGGCCAATACGCTCGGCGCGATTGTCGGTGTGTTGGTCGCCGTGCATATCGTCATGCCGTATGCGGGAGTCAAAGGCGTCATCATTGGCGGCGCCAGCGTGCACATCGCGTTGGGTGTTGCGGGCATTGCGCTGGTTTCCCAGATTGCTCCGGCCCGACGTTGGGCAATCGTAGCCCTGGGCGCCGGCGCCGTGCTGATCACATCGTTCATCGTGAAGCTCGATCCGCTGCGACTCGCGTCCGCGGTGTATCGAACCGGTTTTGCGTCGCTGCCCGCGGCCACTAAAGTGATTTCTCTGCGCGATGGAAAAACCGCGACGATCAGCGTGGTCGAGCTGAATGGAGCGCGATTTATCGCGACGAACGGCAAGATCGACGCAGGCGTTCAGATGAAGGGCGGGGAAGCGCCCGCGCCGGACGAGATCACCATGGTGTTCGCCGCGGCCCTGCCGCTGAGCCTGCACGAACACCCGGCGCGCATTGCGAATATCGGATTCGGCTCCGGCCTCACCTCCAGCGCGCTGTTGGCAGACAGCCGCGTGGTGCACCTCGACTCCATCGAGATCGAGCCGTTCATGGTTCGCGGCGCTCGCGAGGCTTACTTTCCGCGCATCCAGCGAGTGTTAGAAGACTCCCGCAGCCGCATCGTGTACGACGATGCGAAAACCTTCTTTTCCAGCGAAAAGCAGCCGTACGACATCATCGTGTCGGAGCCGTCGAATCCCTGGGTAAGCGGCGTCGCTACGCTGTTCTCGGACGAGTTCTATCGTCGCATCAAGCGACACCTTGCGCCGGACGGGTTCTTCGTCCAGTGGCTGCAGGTATACGAAACGGACCTCACCGTCTTCGCCTCCGTCACGAAGGCGCTGTCGAAAAACTTCGCGAGCTACGCGCTGTACGTCACCGATGAATCAGACGTGCTGATCGTCGCCACGCAGCGAGCCGCCCTGCCCCAGGAGACAGCGGTCGTATTCCAGTCGCAGGCGCTGCGCGCCGAGCTGGCGCGAGTGGGCATCGCGTCGCTCGAAGACATCCGCAATCGACGGCTCGGCACAGCGGCCACGTTGAACAAGTTGTTCAGCCTGTATCCGGTGCCCGCGAACTCCGACTATTTCCCCTATATCGATACGCACGCCGCGCGGCTCAGATACGAGCAGCGTGACGCCGTGGAGCTGTCGTCGTTGCTCACGCTATCGGTGCCAATTGTAGACATCCTGGCGCCGCATCCCCGTGTCGACGCGGCCTCCGGCAAGAGCGCTCTTGCACGCGATCGTTCCATCCTCGAAGCGAGGCTCGTTCGGGATGCTGTCGTCAACGGCAAACTCGATGAGCTGCCGCCAGCGACCGCGCGGGACGTTCTGCTCCTCAAAACCGCTGGCGCGCAGTGCGCGGATCCGGCTACGCGCGCGATCTGGCACCGTTCGCTCCGCAGCGTCGCCAATCTGACCCTTCCCTTTCTGACGCCGGATGAAAGCGCGCCACTGTGGGCTCAGGTCCTGAAGAGTGTCTGTTACGCGAGCGGTGAGTCGCATACGTGGCCCGACTTCCTTGCCGCGCTTGCCGCTCGCGACTCCGCTGCTGTCGCCAGACTGGGCTTGCAGGTGTTGTCGGAATCGAACGGTCAGCTCAATCCAGAAGAGTTCGCGTACGTGATCACCGCCACCGCGGCATCACAAATCGCGGCCGGCGACGTCGCAGGCGCGCGCAGCCTGCTCGACAGCACCTGGAACAGTATCGATCACGGGTTGCCGTATGAGCTGGCTTTGAGAACGCTCATCGGCATCGTGACGAACGGCACGAACGAACGCTCGACGAGCTGAGCGCGCTTCCGCGCATCCCACCATGCGCCCGCGAGCGGCGGTCGCTCGAAAGCGCCCGCCGCCCACTCCGCCCTACACAGGGTTTTTTGTTTTCCGACAGCAGTAGATCCGCACTTCCCTAGGGCTGCGTGACGGACAAATCATCAAAGCTCGTGTTCGTCTTGAACGTCGCCAATCCATACGTGCCCGTCGTGTGGGTCGTGTCCGTAGCATCGACGAGCAATCGGCCGTTCACGTAACCACGCAAGGCATTTCCAATCGTCTCCAGCCGCAGCGAGTACCAGTTGCCCGTGCTCACCGGCAGCGTCGCGGTATCGAGCACGAAGATGGTCCCACCCACGAGCTTACGTAACGACACCTGGTTCGTGTTCCGGACCGTGAGGTAATAGAAATTCTGCTCGTCGCGGAATCGGGACATCACGCCAAACCATCGCTCGCCGCCCGCGGCAAACGTGTTGGCCTTCGCGCGCACCTGAATGACCTGGTCATCCGTCGGCAGCCCGATGGTTGCGCGAGCGTCGCCCGTCAGCGAAGTCTGGCGCAGCACCTGAGTGCCATCGGAAACCTGTGGCCAGGTGCCCTGATGATAGGTCCACGGATCGTCATTCGGCGCTTCGAAATCAGTCCCATACAGCGTGATCTGTGGATTGGGCGTGATCATCACATCGTCGAAATCAGCGGCCGTCTTGTACATCCGCACGCCCGCGGTGCCGTGTGTATGCAGCGTGTCGCGCGCTTCGACCACCCGCTTTCCGTCAACGTAGCCGCGGATCCACGTGCCCACAGCTTCGAGTCGCAGCCGATAGCTCGTGCCGAGCGTCACCGGCATCGTCGCCGAAGCCAGGATCGTGATGACGCCGTTCTGCAGCTTGCGCAGTTGTACGACGTTCGTGTTTCGCACGGTGACGTAGTAATAATTACTCGGATTGCTCTGTCGGACTGTAAGTCCGAACCACTTCTCGCCGGTCGTACTGGAAAACGTACGCGGCGTTACGATTGCCTCGATCGCCTGATGAGTCCAGTCGATGCCGGTGCGAGTGGCTGCCGCATCGCCCGCGATGCTCGACTGGCGATACGCGAGACTGGTACCACTCGGCACCACCGAGAAAGTGCTGCCCGCCAGCGCCGTCCACTCGGCCGAATTCCCATCCTCGAAGTTGTCCTGAACGATCTGCGGCTGACTGAGATCGGTTGGCAGGTCATACACATACGCAGAATTGCTGGAGATCACCGCGACACGACGGCCGCTGAGATCAACGTCGCGGCCGAACAGCGATCCACTCGTTGCATTGCTCGCCACGAGTTGGGCAACGTGTGCGTAATGACCGTCCGTGTCCCGTTGAAATACCGACGTTGTTCCGGACGAGAGCCCGCGAAATGGATCGTTGAAATAGCCGACGGCAGCGAGTCCATTTCGCAATTCGAGTCCGGCCCCGGGGGCGGGCCCTTCAGTCGAGCCTGCAGTCAGGCTGTCCGCGCGCCAGAAATGGCCGGCTGAATGCCAGCCACCACTACCCCGAAGCAGCGCCGAGCCGGTGGGCGGCGTGCCACTCAAAACAACGTCGTCGCCTTCTATCGCGACAGCTCCACGCGAATCAACGGCTCCCACCGGCTTGGGCACAATTGCGGTCGCGACATTGTCCCACTGGCCACTGCCGGACCCCTGCCAGATGTGAACCTCGCCCGGCGCATCCACGATCACGCGGTTGGAAGTCAGATCGACGGCTGCCCCGCGAAATTCGCTATCGCACCCGTCGGCCTTCGGCTGACCGAGGAATCGGCGTGTCTCGGTCCACACCCCCGTCGCGAGTTTCTGATGGAGAACGGCGTCATAACCGCAGTACCCCGCACTGGCGAGGATCATTCCGGGTCCCACCTTCACGTCGACGCCATCGGCACCGCCGGTATAAGGCGAGCGCACCCAGCCGGTGGATGTTTTTTCAAACACGAAGCCCGGCATGATCGCCGCGACACCATTGCGCATCGACACGGACATGTAGTCGTTCGTGTCGAGCGTCGGGTCGAGCTCGGCGTGGGCGAGCTCCCGAACGAACGGCCACGAGCCATTGCTCGCGCGTTCGAACAGGAACGCGCCCCACTCAGCCGAAACAGTCGGCCGATCAGGGTCGTTGACCTCTCGGATGCCGAGCGCGAGCAGACTGCTCCCATCCACGGTGACGCGAATGAGCGTATAGCTGGGATCGGGTAAAGCCACGCGAGCGTGTTCTTCGAGAACACGCGGGCCTGCCAGGATCGAATATGAAACGAGCGTAGCCGCGAGCGCGGCACAAACTGCGCGAGTGGTTTTCATCGGACGCCTCACTTTTATTGCAGCATTCGACGGCTGCGTTTTGTCTTCCCTCGCGCCAGGAAGAGCAAGCCCTATTCCGGGCGGCGTCAGCGGCGGGTGAGTTGCGTCACGTTTCTCCGATGTCGCGCGACCGCAGAAAATCCGTCAGACCTCGAGGTCGTCGAATTCCTCTGGCACCTCTTCACCGATCAACGACACGAACGGCGGTGACCGTGACTCGAACCGTTCACGTGACGCGGGGTCTGCAAGCGCCGCATCGATCGCGCAATTCAGCTCATACGCATCCACGTCGAATCCCGACTCGCGCATCGCACGGCTGAATCCTTCGACGTGCGCCGCTCCCGCCTGATACACGCCCGGAGCGAAGTCCGGATCGATATCGAGATTGCCGGGGTCATCGAACGATTGCTGGCATCCCGCGACGTTCGTCGCGTGATAGTTGCGACAGGACTGAGGACGCGCGACGTAGATCGTGCAGCGTCCTTCGTTCAGGAACGGGCACTTCAAATTGCGCGTCATGCGCTCGTCTTCGTCGAGACTCCCCAGCACGACGCTGTTGGCACGCACCTCTGCGAACACACGCGCCTTGTCTTCGGCAGCGAACGACTGCTCGACAAAATCGAGAATCCTGAACACCTCGACGGCACGGACATCCACGGTGAAGTGGCAACACCAGGAACAACCAGCGGCGCACGCGAGCGTGTCCACATCCGGTGCCGACGCAATTCTCGAGTCATGCCGCGGCTGAGAGTGCTCCAGCGCGCGCAGCGCGCCGTCAGCCTGAATCTCGCCGAGCGCCCGTTTGCGCTCCTGTCCGAGAATGTCGCGAATCAGGCCCAGATCAAGGGAAATCTCCATCCGGGAATCATACCGCGACTCTGCGGCCGGGCACGGCGCGATATACTTTCAACATGACGGAAGCGGCACCTTGGGCAACAGTTTCGCCGGCGACACGCACGCCTACACCCTCACTTACCCCCGGGCTTCCACCCCGCATCCTGTCGATCATCCCGCCGATGACCCAGCTGAATACGCCGTATCCGTCGACGGCGTATCTCACCGGCTTCCTGCGTTCGCGCGGCTTTCAAGCCGAACAGACGGACCTTTCCATCGGCCTGGCGCTTCGACTGCTTTCCACAGAAGGCCTCACGAAGATTCACGCAGAGGTGAAGGCACTGCCTCGAAAGCAGCACACGGGCATAACGCGATTTTTCCTGGATCATTTCGAGGCCTATCGCTCCACCATTGCGCCGGCCATTCGATTCCTGCAGGGACGCGACCCGAGCCTGGCCCATCGCATCGCTTCGCGCCGTTTCCTTCCCGAAGGCGCGCGCTTCGCGTCGCTCGAGCACTACGTCGCGAGTGCTGAAGGCAATGACGACGCGCTCGACTGGGCCTTCGGCGCGCTGGGCCTGCAGGACCGCGCCAAACACATCGCGACGCTGTATCTCAACGACCTGGCGGATGTCATCCGCGACGCCGTGGATCCGCGCTTCGAATTCGTGCGTTACGCGGAATCGCTCGCAGCGAGCCAACCCACATTCGATCACTTGCACGATGCACTCAGTGGCCCGCAGAGTTTCGTCGACGAATCGCTGCATGAGCTGACACTCGAGGCCCTGTCGAAACATCAGCCCACGCTGGTGCTCATCACCGCGCCGTTCCCCGGCAACGTGTATGGCGCTTTTCGTGTTGCTCAGACCCTCAAGCAGGCGAATCCTTCAATCGTCACTGTCCTGGGCGGCGGCTATTGCAATACCGAGTTGCGCGAAATGAACGAGCCGCGCGTGTTCGATTACTTCGACTTCGTCACACTGGACGCAGGTGAACGGCCGCTGCTCGCGCTCATCGAGCACGTGCAGGGGCTCAGGCCGATCGACCAACTCGTTCGCACCTATACGCGGGATCGTCACTACGTCGATCACAAGGAACCCGACATCCCGTTCTCCGACAGCGGCACGCCAACATACGCCGGCTTGCCGCTCGATGATTATCTGTCGCTGCTCGACATGCTCAACCCGATGCATCGCCTGTGGTCAGACGGCCGCTGGAACAAGCTCACGGTCGCGCACGGCTGCTACTGGAAGCAATGCAGCTTCTGCGATGTGAACCTCGACTACATCTCGCGCTACGACCTGGCGTCCACCGATGTGCTGATCACCCGCATCGAAACGGCGATCCGCGAAACGGGGCAGACCGGTTTCCATTTCGTCGATGAAGCGGCGCCGCCGAAGGCGCTCAAGAATCTTGCGACGGCGCTGCTGCAGCGGAAGCTGGATATTTCGTGGTGGGGCAACATCCGCTTCGAGAAGTCCTTCGACCCCGCGCTGTGCCAACTGCTTGCCGATAGTGGCTGCATCGCTGTGACCGGCGGACTGGAGGTCGCGTCGGATCGGCTGCTCAAGCTGATGAAGAAAGGCGTCTCGGTCGAGCAGGTTACCCGCGTGACGCGCGCATTCTCAGATGCCGGGATCCTGGTGCATGCGTATCTGATGTATGGATTTCCGAGCCAGACTGCGCAGGACACTGTCGACGCGCTGGAATACGTGCGGCAGTTGTTCGCGGCCGGTTGCATCCAGTCCGGTTTTTTTCATCGCTTCACGTGCACGGTGCATTCGCCTGTCGGGAAGCATCCGGAAGAATACGGCGTCACGCTGCATCCGCCCGCACGCGCTACGTTCGCGAACAACGACATCAACTTCATCGACGCGACCGGCATCGACCACGACGTGTTTGGTGCCGCGCTCAAGAAGGCGCTTTACAACTACATGCATGGCATCGGACTTGATCACGACGTCCGCGAGTGGTTCGATGTCGAGGTGCCGCGCACCCGCGTGCCCAAATCCTTCGTTGCCCGAGCTTTGCAGCAACCTTGACCTATCGAGAGTACCCACCATGCCGCGTATGAAAGCCGTTCAGGTCACGAAACCCAACACACCCCTCGAGCTGGTCGAGCGCGACATTCCCGAGCCCAAGGCACGCCAGGTGCGCATCAAGGTGCAGGCCTGCGGCATCTGTCACAGCGACATGTTCACGGTCGTCGGAGCCATCCCGACGATTCAATATCCGCGCGTGCCAGGCCATGAAGTCGTCGGCCTCATCGATGCGATCGGGCCAGACGTGCCGGACTGGAAGCTGGGAATGCGCGTGGGGGTGGGTTGGCACGGCGGTCATTGCGGGCATTGCAGCTCGTGCCGTCGCGGCGATTTCATCACGTGCAAAGAAGGCCAGATTCCGGGCATTTCCTACGACGGCGGCTATGCCGAATATATGATCGCGCCGTTCGAGGCGCTCGCGTCGATTCCGGATGACCTGAAGTCCGAAGACGCGGCGCCGCTGCTCTGCGCGGGCATCACCACATTCAATTCGCTGCGCCACAGCGGGGCGCAATCGGGCGATCTCGTTGCCGTTCTCGGCGTCGGCGGGCTCGGCCACCTGGGCGTGCAGTTCGCCTCGCGCATGGGATTCAGAACGGCCGCGATCGCGCGCGGCGCAGACAAAGGCCCGCTCGCGAAAAAACTGGGCGCGCACCTCTACATCGACAGCACGGCGCAGAATGCCGCGGAGGAGCTGACGAAACTCGGCGGCGCGAAGGTGATCCTCGCGACGGTGACGGATGCGAAGAGCATGAGCGCAGTGATCGGCGGCCTCGGTATCGACGGCAAGCTCGTCGTACTGGGCGCGAGCACCGACCCGATTCAAGTGTCGCCGCTGCAGCTCATCAGCGCGAGGCGTTCGATTTCCGGCTGGCCGTCCGGGACGGCGGCGGACTCCGAAGACACGCTGAAATTCAGCCTGCTGTCGAACGTGCGACCGATGATCGAGACCTTTCCACTCGCGAAAGCGGCAGAGGCGTATCAGCACATGTTGAGCGGCAAAGCGCGGTTTCGCGCGGTGTTGACGCCCTGAGAACGCTGAGCCGCGCCTCAGGGCGCGCGAGCCAGATCATCGGGGCCGTAGACGCGGTACCCTGCCGCCGTACGCGCCGGAGCCCCGAGCCCGCGCCGCTCGTAGAGTCGCAGCGCCTTGGTCGAAACCCCGACCTGGCGGGCTGCCTCAGAAACGGTGCGCCGGGTCCCGCTGTACTACTCACGAGCCCTGTCTCTTTTCCGTTGCTCGGGCGCCCGACCCGTGTAACAGTGCCTCCATAAGAAGAAAGCGTCACTGCGACAACGCGCCGTGGCTGGAGGCGCAAGGGGGACACATGACTGGAATCAGAGTCATTCTGATCGCTTGCCTGCTATCGGTATGTGGGCAGGCGTGGGGTGCCGACGTGCCTGCGATTCGTGCCGGCGGGCGCATCGGCATCATCGACATGGTGACGAACGACGTCACCCACTTTCACGTGGGGCGATCGGAAGTCACGAGCTTCATGCGGACGTATCGGGCCGACTGGGGCGCGGCCGACCTCATCGACGTGCCCCTGATGTCGTCGCTGAAGGAGGCCGGCTTCGAGCCCGTCGCCGTCGCGCCGAGCGACGAGCTGCGCAAGGAACGGCAGTCGTGGCTCATCCAGAATCCGGGGGCCAACAAGTTGCCGCGCGGCTGCATGAAGGAGCTCGGCCGCATCATGACGGAGCTGGACCTCGCGGCGCTCATCGTCGTGGCGCCGGGCGCGAACTCGGATCCCGAGTTCATCTGGAGCCAGCTGCCGAAAACCGTTCAGGGCATCGGCTTTTCGACCAACGACGGCGCGGGCAGCAACCCGAAGGCGACCGTGTTCGACTTCACGCAGTTTGCGATGGTTGCGAACACCGGCGATGGGGCGGGATTCATTGCGCGCGACTGGGGCGGCAATCTGCAGTACGACTGGCCCGGATTCAGCGCTGGCGGGAATCTCAAGGCGCTCACCGATGCACAGATCGCGCAGCTGCGGCCGGTGATTGCGGAAGGGATGAAGAAGCGCATCGCTATGCGCGTGATGCCGCGGATCAAGCCGTGATTTAGCGTTTGCGCGCTCGCGCGGTTCGGGCGCTGACGTGTGTGATAGCGATTCGTCAGCGTGATTGCAGACGATCTGGCGTTTGTGTCCGTCGAGCGTCTGCGTGCATCGGGCGTCTGGGTCCGTCGGGCGTCTGCATCCATCGGACTCTGCGTCCGTCGGGCGTCTGGGTCCGTCGGGCGTCCGCATCCATCGGACTCTGCGTCCGTCGGGCGTCTGGGTCCGTCGGACTCTGCGCCCGTCGGGCGTCTGCATCGTTCCATCGGCACCTCTGGCCGGTCGGGCCGGGGCGGCGCAGGGCGCAGGGCGCAGCTTGCGGCTTGCGGCTTGCGGCTTGCGGCTTGCGGCTTGCGGCTTGCGGCTTGCGGCTTGCGGCTTGCGGGAAATCGTCGGTGACTTTCCCCTTATCTTTTCCTTTTCGACGCAACTCTTACCTACACCGTTTCGCAGGGCGCCGGCGATACTCCCCTCGAACAACATCAACGCAGCGTGCGACAACGACGACTGAAGGGAGTGGTCATGCGTCCAGTCATTGCTCTGCTGTTCCTCGTTCCCGCCCTGGCTCGCGCCGCCGAGCCGCCCGGCGCCAGCTTCGATGTGTGGGTCAACCTCGCCGACCAGCGGCGTGTGCATCTTGCATTCAACGTGCCGGATGGCACCACGCACCAGATGCAGGTGGAGGGTGATCTCAGCCTGATGGCGCGCGTCTGGTGGCCGGACGTTCGCACCGTCAATCTGACGCTGATCAGCACCGCGGGCGGCGCTGTCCGCAATCTCACTGGCATTGCGAAGCCCACCAAGCGGGACGGCGAAGTGCTGCACCTGGCTATCAGCGTGTGCGGTGATCGATACATCTCATTGGCGGAGCCGGAGCCCGCCCCCTGCCGCGCGCTGCCTCCATTGTCTAAACCCGATCGTGTTTTCCCGGAGAGCTGCACGTATTGCACAGGGCCGTATGAAGACATGCCTGCGACGATCACATCGCACGAACGCATCGCGCCGCCTTCCGAACCGGGCGAGCCGATGACCCTCACCGGACGCGTGATCGGTCCCGATGGAAAGCCCCGCGCGGGCGTCATCATCTACGCCTACCACACGGACGTGTGGGGACTTTATCCAGCGCCCGAGCGCGTGCGAAGTGATGCTTCGAGTTTTCACGGTCGTCTGCGTGGCTGGTCACGCAGTGACGCCGACGGTCGCTATACCTTCGACACGATTCGCCCGGCGAGCTATCCCAACTCAACGAATCCGCAGCACGTGCACATGCATGTGATCGAGCCAGGCTGCGGCACGTATGCGATCGACGAGCTGATGTTCACAGACGATCCGATGTATCAGCGACTCACCGAAGCGGACCGCGAACGCATCGTGCAAGGCATCGGTGGACCCGCCATCGCAACCCCGCGAAGAAAAGGCAAGGGCTGGGAGGTGACGCGTGATGTTCACCTCGGGGAGAAGGTGCCGGGGTATGAGGCGTGTGCCATGGTGAAGTGATGGCAGTTGCGGGCGCCTCCACTGCAACACACCGCTGCGTTACGCGCGTACGATCTTCGTAGCTGGAGTTTCCGCAGCTAGCTTTCCTCGGCAACATCGCAGGTGATTTCCGCAGCATTTTCCGCTCGAAAATCGCTGCATTTCTCGTACTTTCGTGGCTCCAATCGGGTGGACGAAGTCCTTTTTGAGGTGGATACTTTTGCGCATCAGAAAGGACTTTAGAGAGCCGCCATGCGAAGGAACGAAGCGCATCGCCTGACATTCGAAGCCACGCTCGACGAGGAACCGATGGAACCCAGAGTTGCCAGAATTGAAGGGGACGTCGCGCATATCCGGCAGGACATGTCGACATTGAAGACCGACGTGCGCGAGCTTCGCCTGGATATCAAGGCGGCCAATGAGTCCATTGCGGACGTCAAAGTCGGCGTCGCTGAATGTAAGGCAGGCCTCGGCGAATGCCGGGCCGACATCGACGAATGCAAGAGCGCAATCGTCGCCTTGCACGAAGAAATGAAACGCGCGTTCGTCGAATTCAGCGCCCTCGTCGATGCCAAGATCGAAGCCAGCGTGCATGCCCTCGAATCGCGGCTCATCAAGTGGATGGTCGGCACGGTGATTGCGTCGACGGGGGCTGCGTTTTCCGTGGCGAAGTTCGTGCACTGACCGAACGGGCCGACTGCGCCCCGACGCCGCGGTCGGCGACACCTCGCCCAAAGCCCTGGCCCCGCCCCAACCGCAGCGCCAATCCCCCCTCAGGCTGGTAGCATCACCCGATCCACCAGCCCCGCTGACGACCCACCCGCCAACCCGCACTGCCCCGCCCCACGCAGGACATGTCGACCGACCCCCTCTTCTATGCCGCGGCCATTCCAGCGGTCATCCTTCTCGGCCTCGCGAAAGGCGGCTTCTCCGGCATCGGAGTGCTTGCGGTACCGCTGATGACGCTGGTCGTTTCGCCGGTGCAAGCGGCGTCGATCACGTTGCCGATCCTCATCGTGCAGGACGCGGTGAGTGTCTGGGTATTCCGCAAAGCATGGGACGGCCGGAGCCTCGCACTCCTCATCCCCAGCTCGCTGGTCGGCATCGTGCTCGCCTACCTGCTCGCGGCCCACGTATCGACCGCAGCCGTAGAGCTCGCCGTCGGCCTCACCTCACTGATCTTCGGCGCGCGCCAGTTGCGGATTACGTTGCGCGGAGTGACGCGTCCCCACCGTTCGTCGAATGTCATGGGCGTCTTCTGGGGAACCGCCGCGGGATTCACCAGCCAGATCGCCCACGCCGGCGGCGTGCCGTTCCAGATCTACATGCTGCCGAAACGACTGGAGCGCGATGTGCTCATCGGCACGTCCGCGATTTTCTTCGCGGCGATGAACTGGCTGAAAGTGCCGGCCTATGCCGCGCTCGGGCAGTTCACCCGCGGCAACATGGCGACCTCGCTGGTCCTGTTTCCGCTGGCGATCGCGTCGACGGTCGTGGGCGCGAAGCTCATTCGGCGCGCGGATCCCGAACGCTTCTACGTGTTGATCTACGTCCTTTTGCTGATCACCGGCCTGAAGTTGTCCTGGGATGGAGCAGCGGATCTCCTGCGAACGCACGGATAGTGAGTGGGACTGTGAAGCGCATTCAACGAAGACCCCGCTCGAGCTGAGCCACTCCAGTAACATCGCCGCCGTCACCCTCAATATGGAAGAGCCACTCGTGATCGTTACGCGCATCAAGTCTGCGGTCGTCCTCACCTCGCTGCTTTTGGTTTCGGCCTGCTCGACGCAGGGGCGTTTCGTCGTCCCGGAAGGCAGCACGCTGTACCTGGGAAATCGCCCGCAGCCCGTCCAAGTTCAGAGCGATGGCCGCGTCAGTGTGCACGCGTTCGGCTGGGACGCGATGGGCGTGCCGCCGAACAAGGGAATTCCCTATCGTCTCGAGAAAGACGGCAAAACCCTGCAGGAAGGCAAGCTGCGCACCGTCTTGCGCGTGCCCTCGCTGTTTCTGCCGCCCATCTTCGGGATTCTGACGGTGCCCACCGGGCTCAACCCCAACATCACGTACAACCTGGTCACCGGCAAACAGGAATAACGCGGCCTCGACGTGCCGCATCGTGGCGATCGGTGAGAGGATGGCGCCCGTGCGCGCCACTCCTCATATCCGGCAACCGCCAGCGGAAGTCGACATCACGCTCGAGTTGGTGCGCGCGCTGCTGCGAGCACAACACGCTGACCTCGCGGATGAGCCGATCCACCCGGTCGCCGAAGGCTGGGACAACGCGGTGTTTCGCGTCGGCCAGCATTTGGCCGTTCGGCTGCCGCGCAGGCAGTCCGCGACGGCCTTTTTGTTGAAGGAGCAGACGTGGCTGCCCGAGCTCGCGCCACACCTGCCGGTGCGCGTTCCCACGCCGGTTCGAGTGGGCCAGCCCGGCGAGGGATATCCCTGGCGCTGGAGTGTTGTCCCTTGGTTGGAGGGCACGCCGGCGGATCTCTGCGCCGCCGATGCTGATCAGGGCGCGACGCTCGCAGCTTTCTTCGACGCCCTGCACCGACCCGCGCCTGAAAACGCACCGTTCAACGACTGGCGTGGCGTGCCGCTTTCCGATCGGCGCGCCGTGATCGACGCGCGCCTGCATCAGCTCGGCCCGGAGATGGCCGCGACGATGGTCTGCGTCGAAAAGATCTGGCTCGACGCACTGGACGCGCCAATCGATGTGACGCGCTCCTGGCTCCACGGCGACCTGCATTCGCAGAACGTGCTGGTCGAAGACGGCCGGATCACCGGCATCATCGACTGGGGCGACCTGTGCCAGGGCGATCGCGCCACCGATCTCGCGGCCACGTGGATACTGCTCGGGGATATCCGCGCACGGCAGGCGGTGATTCGCCTTTGCCCGGGCGTCAGCGAATCGACCTGGCGACGCGCCCGCGGCTGGGCGGTCTTCTTCGGTGTGTTGTTGAGCGACATCGGCCTGGCCGGCAACGCGAGACACGGCGCCGTCGGCAGGCTGACGCTGCAACGTGTCGCGGAAGGGCCCTGACCGCCCTCGCGGCGGCTACTCGCCCGCACTCTCCGACAACGCGAGCGACTTATCGCTGGGGTATCGCACCGAGTACAAGTGGCGAATCGTCTCGGTTTTCTTCGGCGTCCCTGCCAGGCGCCAGAGATACACGCCCGCCTTGCCGTCGAGATCTTTCGTGGTCGGCGGCGTGGCACCGTCCAGCACTTCGACTTTGATGCCCGAGTCTTTCGGCACAGGCACCCGATCGATCACTTCGATCGGGAACGCCGCCGCGTGATAGCTCGTGATCTCATAGCGGCGACGATGCTCGCTCAGCATCTGTTTGTTCAGCACGCCGCGCCGCCCGGACTCGGCCTTCTCGTCCCGCACGGTGATGCGGATGCGCTCATCCACACCGAACGGCACTCGCGCATCCGAGCCGGGCAACAACAGCGGCAGGCTCGCGGCACCGACATAAGCGCCATCGCGATAGAGCATCAGGCGGCCCGGCTCGATCGGGGTCTCCTTCGCATACGTGAAAGTGGCTTCGAGGCGCGCGGTCGGCTCCGACATCATCACGGCGCGCGCCACGAGCTCTGCGCTGAACGCTTCTTCGGAAACCGGGTACACGCGAACTTGCCTGTCAGCAGCGATGCTCACGCGCGCGGGAATTCGAAAATCCTGCACAAACTCCGTGGCGAACTCGTCCGCGGTGATGAGCGGTGCCTGCTCGACATCGTCCTGCACAGACTCTCGTCGCGCCCGACTGCCGAGACGCCTCGAGCCGGTCACCACCACTTCCTCGAGACTACTGGCCGGCGGCGCGTAGTCCTGCAGCCGCAGGAACATCGAGGCCACCGGCGGTGTGCCCGCGTTCTGCCGCGGTTTCGCGGTGGTCACCGATAGTTCGGCATTCGACCAGTCTTCGCCCGAGCCCTGCCGGATCGCGGCCTGACGAAGCAATGTCATGCGCTTGTCCTGCGTGTCCAGGCGCGCTTCGTAGAGCCACTCCCATCCTGCGTCCGTCACCCGGTATTCGATGCTCACGGGTGCCGTCACGTCCGCGCTCGCTTCGATGGTTGCGCGGACTTCGGTGCTGGCTTTGCGCGCCGTCGCGATCTTGGCGAGGTCTGCTTTCACCACCGCGATCTCTTCATCGACATTGCGGATGGCGATGTTCGCCGCACGGATCTTCGCGCGCGCGGCGTCTGAACCCGTCGCAATCGCCGCGAGCGTGCTCTGGAGTGACACGCCCTCCAGCGCCGACTTGCCATTCCGATCCGTTGGCGCAGCCGCGAGCGAATCGATGAGCTTGAGTTGGGATTCAGCGGTGGGCACATCGTCCTGGAGCGCGACGCGCTGATCCTGCAATGTCACGAGCTTCTTGCGCAGGGCCCGTTCGGCGTCGCTGACGTAGTCCTTATCGACCACTTTCTGCACTTCGACTCCACCCAGCCGCAGGGCTTTCGAGCCTGCAGAAACTCGCAGCGTGCTGGGATCGAAGGGATCGGGCAGGCCTCGAATGATCAACCGATGATCCCCCGCGGGCACGGTCACTTGTCCGGTGCGCGTGACATTCGCCGATTGCGGATAGACCGTCACCTGGTCGATGGGCAGTTTGGCTTCGATGTCCGCCGCGAAAGCGGACTGGCCGACGAACAGCGCGAAAACGACCGCCGAAGAAACGGACGTCAGTGTCGGACGGCGCCCCATGTCTGCCCCCCTGGATCGAGTTGATCTGGGTGCGAACTCTACACGCCCCGCTCACGCTTCCGCGAGCAATTAGCGCGCTCGATACACGGGTGTCGGGATCCCTTCCATCCTCGCCTTCAATTGAAGGGCCACATGCAGCGAATGGAATCGTCCCTGCATGATATTGCCGCCCTGAAACCAGAGGCCTTCCTGCGCCGTCGGTTTCCACATATTACGCAGCTCGCCTTCCCACGGGCCCGGATCACACTGAGTGCCGGAACCCAGTCCCCAACACGGTCCGACCTTGCGCTCGACTTCGGGCGAGATGAGCTGGCTCACCCACTCGTTCATCGGGCGATAGCCGGTGGCGTAGACGATGACGTCTGCCGGCAGGAATTCGCCGTCTGACAGGCGAACTCCGTCTTCGCCAATCTCCACGACCTCACCCCTGCGCACCGCAATTTCACCGGTCGCGATCAACTCGGAACCGCCCACGTCGATGTAGTAACCGGCGGCGCGACGATAATAGGCCATGAAAAACCCGGTCTCGTCCTCCCCGTACCAGAGCTGAAAGCCACTCTTTTCGAGGCGCGCGTAGAACTCCGCGTCGGTGCTGCGAAGATAATCGGTGAAGCCTTTCTCCAGCGCCGTGCGAGGCCGAAACGGATTGGCCGCGAACATGAGATCTGCGAGATCGATGTCCGCACCGGGCTGCGCGTAGTAGATGTTGCTGGAAACTGCGCGCATCGTCTCCGCCCGCACGACGATGGTCGGGGAGCGCTGAATCATCGTCACCTGCGCGTCGTGTTCCCACAGGTCCACGCAGATATCGTGCGCCGAGTTATTCGACCCGATGACGAGGCAACGCTTGCCCGCAAACCCGGCGCCCGTTCGATGGTCGCCCGAATGATATTGCTGCCCGCGGAAACGCTCTGCGCCCCGGATCGCGGGCACATGCTTCGCGCCGGAGAGGCCCGTGGCGAGCACCAGTTGCGTCGGTCGCAACGTCAGCGGCTCGCCGCCCCGCGTCACCGTAACGTTCCACTCACCGGAGTTATCGTCGTAGCGAGCCGCTGTGCACAGCGTGTTCCCCCAAAAATCGATCTCCATCACTTTGGCATACATTTCCAGCCAATCGGCGATCTTGTCCTTGGACGTATACATCGGCCAATGGTCGGGGAAAGGCAGATAGGGGAAATGATCGATGAAGAAAGGATCGTGCAGGTACAGCGACTGATAGCGCGTGCGCCAGCAATCGCCGGGCTTCTCCAATGCATCGATCACCAGCGCCGGCACGCCGAGCCGTTTGAGTCGCCCGGCGAGCATCAAGCCATTCTGGCCACCACCGACGATGAGGCAATACGGCTGCACGCTGTGCCCGAGTGTGCGCGCAGTTTCGTCGCGCTCGTCGCGCCACGTGCGGCGGCCCTTGCTGGCGCGATGTTCGATTCCGTCGACGCGACGCGCGCCGGCAGGTTCTTCGTGGCCGATGAGCTCGACCATCGCCGTAAGAAGCACATACGCCCGGCCGTCGCGCAGCTGGACATGACCTCTGCACCGAGCGGTCGCAGTGGCGAAGGTGAACCAGCCCTGCGTCTCATCGGTCATCGGCAACGCGGGATTATCCGCGGCGAAATGCGTGGCACGGATTGCGAGTCCCTGCTCGCTCACCATCGCGGCAATCGAATCACGACCTTCGAGCGTGATGATGTTCCAGGTGAGCGACAGGATGTCGCGCCAATAACATTCGTCGGCGAAAAGCTCGGTCCAGTTCGCGCGCGCGGGCGCCGCGAGCGCCGCTTCGAATCGAGCCAACCACGCTGTCACCATATCGTTTCAGCCGGAAGCTTTGGATTCTGGCATCGGATAGTCGGCCGCATTGTCGACCCAGCCGCGCTGGGAGAAATCGAGTCGCGGTGGCGCGAACACGTCGACCAGGCGCATGCCCTCTCCTGCAATTCCTTGCGACGTATGGATCACTCCCGCCGGGATGATCGTCGTCGAAGGACTTGCCACCTGCAGATGCAAGTCTGGCCGCCAGTGCTGCCGGTTCGCTGTCCAGGGCACGCGCAAGTGGTGCAGCCAGTCGCCTTCGAGCGCGACCGATCCTTGTTCGAAATCGGCGTGCGAATGCGGCGTCAGCTGTGTTTCATCGCGCGGCGCTAGAAAGCGCGCGTAAGGCACCATCATGAGCTTGCGGGTGCGGAAGGCGTGGACCATCCCGCCGCGCGCGTAGGCTTCGAGCGTTGAATAACGTCGCAGACGATAACCGCCGACCGGCGCCGGCCACGGGTCGATCGGCGTGACTTCCGGCGCGCCATCCGCATACGCCGCTGCATTCGCCGCTTGTTTGGCGAGATCTTCGTCGGCCGTGATCTGCTGGACCACCTGACCGGCTCTGTCGAACCGAATCTTCCAGTCGCCTGGTGGCAGAATGGCGAGATCCTCCACGTCCAGCGTTGCGCTCTGCGCGCCTGCCGTCACGATCACGCCACCTTCGAGCGCATAGACGAACTGCTCGTCCTTCGTCGTTCCACTCAGCGTGGCGCCCGCTTCTCCCACGCTGCAAACGATGGCGAAGTTGGCGCCGCGCGTGATCCACGAGCGAACGCCTTTGCCGACGAGCTGCGGCGCGTCCTCGTAGTAACGGCCAATCGATGCTTCACGGAACATGTTCGTCTCCAGCGCTTGCGCTCGCCCGCGTCAGTCTTTCTTCTGGCCGGCGTTGAATTTCTCGGCGATCGATTCGGGCGGCACGGTCGGCGCCGCGCCACCCATGAACAACGGCACGAAGGTGCGTTCGGCATAGCGCCACCGGCCGTCGTCGCATTTCACGCAGCGATCGATCAGATCGGTGATCATGATGGGCGGTGCCGAGGGCAGGATCGGCGCGCCGTCCGCGGCATAGAGCAGCATCACGGAATAGGTGGTCGCGTGAGTCTCGTCCGCAAAATCCGCGCGAAAGTTCGTGATGACGTGGCGTGAGGTTCGAGCCCCGCGATTCGTGCGCCACGTATAGAACTGCTCGATGGCAGCACGGCCGACGAGCGGCTTGCCGCCGCCGTTGAAAATGCCCTCTTCGAGATACATCTGCGCGACGCCGGCGCCGCCCTTCAGGTCGACCTCGTACCAGTAGTCGACCATGTTCATGTAGAGCACCTGGGTGGCGCTCGCTCGTTGTTCCGGGGTCACGATGTCGCTCCTCATTCAATCCGCCATCTTGCGGCCGGCCGTTTCCCGAACGCCGAACAACCACAGCATCGCGACGGCGAACGATGCGAGGCCGAATACCAGAAAAACCAGGGTGACAGATCCTGTCGCCTGCACCACGCCACCCACCAGCAACGGCGTGAGCATCGAAGCGGCGCGCGCGATGCTGCTCGACGCGCCGAGCGCGAGCGAGCGGATGCGCGTCGCATACGTTTCGGCGGTATAGGGCCAGAGCACCATGGAACCGATCGAAATGCCGATCTGCCCGACGATCGCGAGGCCCACCAGCAGCAGACGTTCGTCCACGTCGATGAAGATCATGGCGATCAATGCGAGACCACCGATCGCGGTGCCGAGGATCGGCGGCGGACGTCGGCCGATTCGATCGATGGTCGCGCGAAGCACGATCGGCAGGATGAAAATGCTGACGGCAACGATGGAGTTGTAACGAAGCGCGTCTGCGACGGGAATCTTGAACATACTGACGTAGATGGAAGGGATCCACGTCACGAGACCGAACGAGACGAGCGAGGTGAGGAACCACATCAAGGCCGTCACGATGGAGGTCTTTCTCACATCGCGCGCGAACAGCAGGGCGAACGGGATTCTTTCGCCGCCGCCCGGAATCGGCGGCCGTGCACTCAATGCCGGAAGCGGGCCGGCGCCCAGTCGCTCCAGTGATTTCGCCGCTTCGTCCGCGCGGCCGCGGCCGGCGAGCCAGCGCGGCGACTCGGGCAATGTGAGCGTGAAGGGCAACACGAGCAGCGGCGCTGCGCCGATGGCGAACATGATGCGCCAGCCGAACGTCGGGATCAGCCAGGCACCGGACAACGCAGCGAGGCCGAAGCCACTCGTCATGAGGAACTGGAAGGTGCCGAAGAAACGCCCGCGCGTCGCAGTCGGAGCGACTTCGTTGATGTAGCAGATGGCGATGGGCAGCGCGCCGCCGATCGTCAGCCCCTGCAATGCCCGAAGAATGATGAGTTGCGAGTAGCTGCCCGCCAGCGCGCAAGCGATCGCGAGCAGGCTCATTCCGAGAACGAGCAGCTTGAGAACCGGCAGGCGTCCGTAACGCTCCGCAAGCGAACCGAACACGATGGCGCCGACGAACTGCGCCCCGTAACCCGCGGAAATGAGCCAACCGATCTGCAGCGGCGTCAGCGCCCACTGGCCGATGAGGACGGGCAACGTGTAGGCGATCACGACGCTGTCCCAGGAATCGAACAACATGAGCAGGCCGATCAGCCAGGGCGCCTTCGTGCGCAGCGACCAAGCGCCCGCGCCATCCAGCGTTTCGCCCACCCACGAGGGACGGGAAGCAGGATCTGCCACCACGCTCGACTGCACTGTCGCCCCCTCGCGAAAGCATTTTTCGTTATCGTGATGCAGGGTACGAAGCGCTCCGCCGGGTGTCCAACCGGAACCGGCGAGCGTCCACATTTGAAAACGACGAGTGCCTGCAGGGGCAAAGGTCAGGGCCGTTATGGACAAGCATGTCGATTCGTCACTTTGGCCGTTGATTGAAGCGTTTCCGCCGATCGACCTCAGCGTCGAGACGCTGGGCCCGTTTCGGGCGGCGATGAAAACCTTGTCGGTAATACCGGATGCGTCGAGCCATGCCGACGTCCTCATCGAGGAAATCAGTATTCCTGCTGGCGCAAAAGCGGCGCAGACGGTGCGATGCCTGCTCTATCGGCCAACGCAAAAGTCCGCGCAGAGGCCGGCGGCGGCAGGATCAGCTGGAGCGTTGCTACACATCCATGGCGGCGGTTTCGTGATGGGCTCGCCGGAGATGGATGTCGCCCGCAATATCGAATTGGTGCGCGCGACCGGAGGCGCGATTTTGTCTGTCGACTATCGGCTGGCGCCGGAATACCCGCACCCGTCGGGGCTCGAGGATTGTCACGCGGCGCTTGTGTGGCTCGCAGCGCAGACCGAGGCGTTGGGGATTTCGCCGGGTCGCATCGGCGTGCTCGGTGAGAGCGCCGGCGGTGGGCTTGCCGCATCGCTCGCGCTGCTCGCACGAGATCGAAAGTCTGTCGGGCTAGCGTGCCAGGTGTTGATCTATCCGATGCTAGTTCCGCCTTCCGAGTCGCTCGATGCGTCAGCGCATGACTCACGCACGGGTCGTTACATCTGGACTCGTGCGTCGAACGGCTTCGCGTGGGAGACATACTTGCCTCGTGATTCCGCCGATGCCGCGCTGATCGCAGGCCTCGCGCCCAACCTTGCCGGATTGCCGCCGACGTTTCTCGCCATCGGCGAGCTCGATCTCTTCGTGCACGACGATCTCGCGTACGTCAGTCGGTTGCTCGCAGCGGGCACTTCGGCGGAAGCGCATGTTTATCCCGGCGCCATCCACGGTTTCGACAGGATGGTCGATGCGGCCGTCACTCGGCGGTATACCCGCGAGCTGGTGGAGTTCATCACTCGGCAGCTGGGGTGATTGGTGTGGTGTCCCGAAAATAAGCGGCACAGCGCTTACTCGAGCTGTGGCAGTGTTGCCTGGAGCGGAGTGGGAGCGATTTGGCACTATCGCGGGCGCAGCCACGCCGGTGGGTGGCGCGCCTGCCGCCTCTCCGCCCAACGTCACGGCAACCGATAGCGAAGTCGAGCCGGGAGGCAGGCAGGACGCTCACCCGTCGTGCGCTTCTCGAGCGCCCGCGTTCGCCGGATCAGGGCCATGCGAGTGGTGATTCAAACTCTTGCGATGGAAGAAGATCGCCATGGCCCCCGGCGATCGCGGGGAACGCGCACGAGCAGCGCGCGGCAGGTGAGCGTCCTGCCTGCCTCCCGGCTCGACTTCGCCCGATGACGCTCGCTCGATTAACTCAGTGCCACGGCACACCGCCGTTCCCGAGCACTCATGAGAGAACACGTTGCGCCGCTGATCTGCGGCCCCCCCCCCCACACTAGCCGCCCTGCGATGGAGGCCCTCTGCCCTCTTCGCCCCACCCTTTGATGAAATCCACAAACGCCCGCAACGGCCCCGGCACCAACCGCCGCCCCGGATAATAAAGAAACGGCCCCGAAAATCGCGGCCACCAGGACTCCAGCACCGGTTCCAGCGCACCGCGCTCGAGATAGGGCCGCAGCCAGTCCTCAAATAAGTACACGATGCCGGTACCGCCGAGCGCCGCGTCCACCGCGAGATCGGTCGCTCCGCCCAACTGCACGAGCAACGGCCCCGAAGGATCCACCTTCACGATCTCACCCTCGCGCTCGAACTCCCAACCCGCCATCGCGCCACTGGTAAAGCGGCCGCGCAAACAGGCGTGGCCGAGCAGGTCCCGCGGATGTTCGGGTCGGCCATGGCGATCGAGATACGCCGGAGAGGCGGCGGCCGCGAAGCGTTGCAAACGCGGCCCGATCGGCACCGCGATCATGTCTTTTTCCAGGCGCTCGTCGTAGCGGATTCCCGCGTCACAACCCGCTTCGAGAACATCGACGAAACTGTCGTCGGCGAAGATTTCGAGTTTGATGTCAGGATACGCAGCCAGAAACGGCGACACGATTGCCGGCAACGTGAGCCGCACAGCGCTAACGGGCACATTGAGACGCAAAGTCCCCGCCGGCCTGCTGCGAAAACCGTTCACCACATCGAGCGCGGCGTGCACCTCGCTCAACGCCGGTCCGAGCCGCTCGAGCAAGCGCTGGCCGGCCTCGGTCGGGACGACGCTGCGCGTATTTCGATGGAGCAGCCGCACGCCGAGCTGGGTTTCCAGCCGCCGTACTGCCTCGCTGAGGCCGGAGGCGCTGCCCCCACTGGCTCGCGCGCCATCGCGAAAACCCTTTGCGCGTGCGACCGCGAGAAAGGCGTTCAAGTCACCGAGGTCGAATTCCATTGTTCGCCATGTTGCACGGCCCGTGCCGATTCTAGCTAATTGTCGAACGAGGGGTTTGCGACTAGCCTGCGATCACACCCCTTTACGAGACCTCAATCATGTCCAGCCTCAATGCGTCCGGCACGTTCAAGCTCGGCCATCGCACCGTGAATCGTCTTGGCTACGGCGCCATGCAACTCGCAGGACGGGGCGTGTTCGGGCCACCCAAGGATCGGGAAACAGCGCTCGCGGTGCTGCGCGAGGCCATCGCGAGCGGTGTGAATCACATCGACACGTCGGATTACTACGGCCCGCACGTGACGAACCAGATCATTCGCGAAGCGCTGTCGCCTTATCCGGATGATCTCGTCATCGTCACCAAGCTCGGCGCCCTGCGCGGCAAGGATGGATCCTGGAATCCCGCCTACTCGCGCGACGAGCTGACGCAGGCGGTCCACGATAATCTGCGCAACCTCGGACTGGACGCGCTCGAGGTCGCGAACCTGCGCATCATGTTCGACGTGCATGGCCCCGCGGAAGGCTCGATCGAAGCACCGCTCACCGTTCTGGCAGACCTGCAGCGCCAGGGCCTGGTGCGTCATATCGGGCTGAGTAATGTCACTCCCACGCAGATCGCGGAAGGACGCCGAATCTGCGAGATCGTCTGCGTGCAGAATCAGTACAACGTGATCCACCGGACCGACGACGCGCTGATCGACGATCTGGCCCGTGACGGAATTGCGTACGTGCCGTTCTTCCCGCTTGGCGGATTCACGCCGCTGCAGTCCGCGGTGCTCTCGAACGTCGCGCACCGACTCAACGCGACGCCGATGCAGGCCGCGCTGGCGTGGCTACTTCGACGCTCGCCTAATATCCTGCTGATCCCCGGGACGTCTTCTCTTGCGCACCTTCGCGAGAACCTTTACGTCGGCCAGACGACCCTCTCGGCGGAAACCCTGTCGGAGCTCGACACGATCGCCGCATGAGTCAGCAGTCTCGCGGCCGCAGTCAGCGCCGTGCGGCGCATTCGCACCTCAACGCTTCTGGTACGGATGGAAGATGTAATCCTTGGCCTTCACGGCCAGGTGGCAGGCATGCCCACAATCTGAGGTGGCCGGATCGGCCGTGAACTTGTCGGATGGGGCGTCGTAGTTGAACAGCGCGTAGCCCCATCCGCCCGTCTTCGGAAAGCGCTTGCTGTCTTTTTCGATGACGAAGGCTTGCGTGAAAACATCTGGCACGTCCACGACGAAGGGCGCTTCGGTGCTCTTCTTCGGCTTCCACTGCAGCTTCGCGATGCGCGAGCCCTCCGGGAACGGCTGGCCGTTGCCCGGCACGCCGGCCTTGTAGGCCTTGATCATGATCGGATTGGCGACGATCACCTTGAGCACTTCGTCTGTGCGGGCGGACGAGACCACCGACCAATCTTCGTATCCTTTGAAGTCGGCGAACGCGATTCCGCTCGGGGATTTGAGCGAGTATTTGTCGGCGTTGTTGGTTGGGGCTTGGTTCGCGGCTTTACCGGCAGTGCCGCCCGCGTTCTGGCCCGCGTTCTGGCCCGCGTTCTGGGCATAAACCCCCGCGCCCGCGAGGGTGGCGACAATCGTCGTCGTGATCGCAATGGTGAGCTGGCTGCTGCGCTTCATGGCGCCTCCCTTTCTTGAATGAAAAGGAATTTAGCCAGCCGCCCCGTGCCGATCTATTAGACGATGGTGTTAGCGCGCAGCCCTCAGCGCCCGGTTCGCTACCGGCGCATCCGGCGGCTCCTGATATCCATTGCGGTCGAGCGCCAGCTCGGGATGCACCGCGCACGGCACGCAATCCGGTTGATGCAGCTCCGGGACACGCCCGCTCACCGGATTGGAGTAGGTGAACCACATCGGCAGGATCGTCGGCCATTGCCAGGAATCGCCCGTTCCGCCGGCGAAATGCTCCTGACGTTTGCCCAATGAGGTGAGCGGAATATCGACGTTCACTGTGTTCGACGGAGGTCGGCGCGGGCCCGGCGCCGGGTCTTTCGATTTCGCCCACACGCCATCTTTCCACGCCACCGGGGTGATGTAGGGCTCATCGAGCGTCAGCTCCCAGATGCGCCAAACGCCATTCTCCAGCACGTATCGGTCGTGATACAGGCCGCCCCAGAACGACGCCGCGAAGAAATCTCCGGCCTTGCCCACCGTCTTGCCGGTGCGAGGCTGGAACAATCGGAAGCGTCCCGTCGCAGAGCGGCCATCGTCGGAGACCAGCACCACGGGCTGCATGAGCCAGTGATACGAGATGCCGACCTGCTTCTCTGGCCCCTTGCCCTTCACGCGCGCGGCGATGAGCCGGTCGCGACCGATGTGATAACCCTGAAACGGCGTCTGCTTGAAACCCTTCGTGGCCATGACGCCGGCCCAACCTGCGGCATCGGAGTCATCCACGTAAAAACCGTACGCCGCCGACACATTCGCTGCGCCATCCCAGGCGGCCGAGCGCGCGAGGCGACGGCGTGCGTCTTCGAGTGGGATCATCGCGGGCTCGTCGTCGCGCGCGATCGATCCCGTCAAAGCTTTCGTCGCGACGGTCTTCGCGCTCCCGGCGGCCTTCACGCTTCGGCCGGTGACCGGATGTCTGCCGATGAAGGCCGGCATCGCGAGCCCCTGCGCGACAGCGTCTTCACGCGGAATCGGCGCATCCGGGGCATGGGCTCCCGTCGGTGTCGGATCGCTGAAACGACTCTTGCCCCAGCCCAGAAAAATATCGGTCTTCAGCAGCGGAAACCGGCGCAGCTCGCGGATCTTCCAGACGCCGCTCTCTTTGACGAAGCGCGTGTGGAACGTCGCGACTTCCCACCAGCCTTTTTCCTGGTCTGCCTCTCCGAGCATGCCGAGCTCGATGCCACGCGCGAAGGCTTCGTTGCCGCCCGGCGAGATCGTCACGGTCACGTCGTTCTGCACGCGATCGTTGAGCTGGCCGTGCGTGAGGCCCGCGCTGCCAATGCTCTCGAGCCAACGACGAATCCCCGCGGGGCCGCGCCAAATACCCTGTCCGCCGATCTCAACCGCTCCGTCGGCGGCGAACAAATCCACCACGTCGTCCCACATTTTGCGGTCCGCATAGAAACCATAGGCGGCCTGCAGATTGCGGATGCGATCCTCGTCGTTGAGCGTGGCGACGCGCGCTTGCAGCGAGGCCAGCGTCGCTTTCGTCGCGGGTGCTGTGCCGGTGACCGGCGGAATGGGAATGCCGGCCGTCTCGGTATCGAAATGTTTGGGAACGACCGGCAGATCGCCACCACCCCAATTGGTCCAACCCTCGGCATATGGGCCGTCGAACTGCGGGAAATAGCGCGCCGTGGCGATCTTCCACACGCCGCGATCGCGCACGTAGTCGTTCTCGAACACACCGCCTTCGATGCGCGCCTCGCTGCCGTGGCCGTGGAAAATGAGGACCTGCCAGCGAGCCTTCGCACCGGCGCCATCGGCCGAAAGGTTTACCACCGGCGAATCGATCATCATCGTCGAGAGGCCGTCGGCCTTCAGCCCTTCCTGGCCGCCACCGTAACGACTGCGCAGGAAAGCGGCGATTGCGGCCGGGCCCTTGAAGGTTTGCGCGGGCCGGATCATCCCATCGAAAACAAACGAGCCCTCGCGAGCGAACAGCGCGCCCACGTCTTTCCACAAGCCGTATTGCGCGTACTGCGCGTAGCTCGACTGAAGTGTTTTCACCGCGCGGACGCCTTCCACACGTTCGACGTCGCGAGCAAACCCGTCCAGCTCAGTGTCGGCCCGCACGGAAGGTGCCGCCATCACAGTCAGCATCGCGCAGACGACCACGAGCGAACGGTTCATGGGATGTCATCCGTGCCGAAATAAAAGCGATAGCCGTTTTCGCCGATGGCCCGACGGGTCGCCGGATCCGGCACGCACTGATGGAATCGATCGATCGCCATGCCGTAACTCGAAACGTGCTCGTGACCCACGAACGGTGAGTCGCTGCCCCAGAGCAGTTTCTCCGGGCCGAAGCGGCGAAGCAGGTCCTGCGTGTATTCCACCGGCAGGCTCCAGTCCGGCGAATGCTCGTCTGGATGCCGAAAGCCCGAGCTGAGCTTGACCCACACAGCACCCCGGTCGAGCAGTCCGAGCATGCCCTGATAACTCGGCGCGCCGAGGCGCGGCGCAGGATCGTGCCAACCGAAGTGATCGATCAGCAGCCTCACGCCGGTCTGCATCAAACGGCTCGCGACGTCGACCAACCGATCGCCCTCGATGTTGAGGTGGATGTGCATGCCCAGATCGCGCAGCCGATAGCACAGGCGCTGAAAATCATCGCCGGCGATGTCGGGAAGCGGATTGCGAAAGAACCACTGCAGCCGCACGCCGACGATGCCGTCCGCACGCATCGATTCGAGCGTGTAGAGATCGATGGCGGGATCGACGATGACCGTGGCGCGCAGTCGTTTGTGAGCGCGCACCGCTCGAATCGAATAGTCGTTGTACGTGCCGAACAGGCTCGCCGCGGCGATGACTCCATAACGCACGCCGTGCGCATCGAGGTCCGCGAGAAACTGCTCTACGGAATAGACGTAGTCGGGCCGCTTCCAGGCGTTGCTCACGAAAGGCATGTGCGGGCCCCACACGTGCGCGTGGCAATCGATCAGCGGACCTGCGCCCGCCGGCTCGTTCGCATTCAACCGAGGGCCTTGCCGTAGAGGCGCTGGGCCGTGCCCCCGAAAAACTGATCGCGCTCCGCCGCGCTGAGCGTTACGGCCGACGCGTGCAGGCGTTTGATCTTTTCTTCGTATGGCGCGGGACTCTGCCCGACATCCGAGCCCCACAACAGCCGCTCCGCGCCGAAGCGATCCGCCAGCGCGCGAACAAACGCGGCGCTGTCGAAGTGCAGCTCCTCGAGCCGATCGAAGTTGATGTCCGTCACTTTGAAATGCACGTGGCCGAGATCGCCGAACGCCGCGACGCTCTCTTCGATTCCAAATCCCGGTGGCGGCGGGACGACGTACTGGATTCCCTGCGAGGCGGCGTAGCGTGTTTCCGGCGTCGAAGCGTGCGGAACGCCCACGTGGTCGATGAGGATCTTCACGTCGCGAAATTTCCGCGCGATCCCGAGCAGCGCCGCGCGGCCCGCCTCGTTGTTCTTTCGATAAAGGATGACGGTGACAGGCAACGCGAGATCCGCGGCCGCGCGCCACAGGGCCAGCGCATCGTCACTATCCAGCCACGCGGTGTCTTTCTCGGTCAGCTCCGGCGCGACGATGCGCAAGCCACCGAGCCGGCGCTCCGAGGCGAGGCTCTTCAGCATTCCGGGAGACGCAGGATCCTGCGCATCGAGCACAACGATGGGCACGAAACGCTTGGGATAGGCCGCCGCCGCATCGAGTGCGTAGCGGTTATCGTATCCATAAATTGTTGCACGCTGGACGATACAAGCGTGATCCACACCGCCCGCATCCATCGCACGCACGAGATCTTCAACCGCGAAGACCACCGGGCTGACGGGCGCTTTCGCGCCCCCACGCAAGGTCGAATAAGGGTAACGTTCGCGATCTGCGGACAGCACATGAGCGTGGGTATCGAAAATGAAGGAGGGTTCCATGTCGCGCATTCCTTATCCCGATGTCACGAAGCTACCCGAGAGCACGCAGCGAGCGGTAGCTGCCTTGCCGCTCAATATCGTGCGCATCTGCGCCCATGCCTCGCAGCCCTTGTTCGATGCGCAGGGACAGCTCGGGCGCGCAGTCGCCAATCCTGAAGTGCTGGAGTCCCGCCTGCGGGAAACGGTGATTCTGCGTGTCGCGTACCTGTCGAACAGTACATACGAACTGCATCACCACCTTCCGCTCGGTCGAGCGGCGGGGCTGACAGAGCCGGAGCTGGAAGCTATCGCCAAGCGTAACTACGCCGCGCTCGATACGCTGCTGGCCACGGTGGCACGCTTCACGGATGAAGTCGTAACGCAGCTTTCCCCGGCCGAAGAAACGCTGGCTGGACTGCGGAAGCTCGCTTCCGATCAGGTGGTCGTGAATATCGTGCTGACGATCGGGTGCTACATGTCCATTGCGCGGCTCGTTGCGGTCACGGGCATCGAGCCTGATGCTGCGCCGGTGGCGCGTCTGCCGAGCAGCCTGGAAGACGGTGCGAAGTAAGCGCGCCCGGCGCAGCGCGCAGAACTGCTCGGGCGTGGCGCCAGGAGGACGCTGATTGGCCGGCTCGACTCCGAAAATCAAACGGTAAAAAATAATATTTTTTGTTTTCCGAAAGAGGGAGACCGGAGCTTCCGAGGTCATGACTTCGACTCGGGGGTCTCGAGGCGGCTCGCGCGCACCATCTCCGCTGCGGCCTTCCCGAACAACGTGGCGTCGTTGCTCACCATGACGAGCGAATAACCCATCGCGAGATATTGCCGGGCCTCGGTCGGCGTGCCCGCCGCGATGCCCGACAAAATGTTCGCTTTGCGCGTGGTCTCGAGCACTTTGGCGACCAGCGCCTGCACCTCCGGCGCATTGGCCGGTCGGCCACTCGACAGGAACAAGTCACCCAACCCGACGAACACGCCGTTCACGTGCTCGAGCGCCGCGAACTGCGAGACGGCTTCGAGCGTGGCCCAGTCTTCGAGCTGGATCATGCGCAGGCATTGCTCGTCGCCCCGCTTCAGGTAATCCGGCAGCGGCATGAGGCTCCAGCGTCCCGCGCGCGAGGTGAAGCCGAGGCCACGCTCACCGGCGGGCGAAAAGACCATTCGCCTGGTGACGGCCGCGGCAACTTGTGTGCTCGTGATTCGCGGGACCAGCAGACCGTCCGCTCCCGCGTCGAGCAGCGGCTGAACCGGTGTGCCGAGCTGGTCGGGCAAGCGCACCAGCGCCGCCATGCCCATGCGCTGCGTGGCGAAGATGAGCTCATAAACCCGATCGAGCGCGAGCGGCGAATGCTCCATGTCGAGCACGACGAAATCGAAGCCGGCGTAACCGAGCAGCTCCACCGTCTCAAACGCGGGAATCTTCACCCAGGTGCCGAGCAAGCCGCGGCCGGCAGATCGCACCCGATCCAGGAAACCGTCAGTCATCGCCCCCCTCCCCGACTCGACGCACGCGCGGACTGCGCCCCGATAGCGCGCCCGTGCGAACCGCACGCATCAGTTTACGACGTCTGATTTGCTGAGTCCCGCCGCCAGCGGAACAAAGACTTGATCGTGGCGACGACGACGGCAGAGAGGGCCTTTGCCGGCGTTTCGAGGCGTGCCTTTACTGGGGTGCCGGCCGCACGTCACCCGCGCCCGGGCCAGCGAGCGCACCGTGCACCTTCGCCCAATCGCGGCCCTTTTCCGCAAGCGTCCACAACGCTTCGGCGGAGCGCAGGCCTGCGGACGCGGATTCGCGACGAAGCGTGCCGTTTGGAATGTCTTTGTTATCACAGCTGTGCTCCAGCACCTCTGCTCCAGCACCCTTGCTCTAGCTCCCTTGCTCTAGCTCCGTGGGGTCGCCGTCGACACTAGAATATGCGCCGCCGGAGCGTGTGCTCCGAAGTGCGGAGACGCCTGGTGATCCGGATCGACCATATCGGCAAGACCTATCGCACACCGCAGGGTGAGTTCCACGCCCTGCGCGAGATCACCCTCGAGATCGCCCGCGGCGATATCTTCGGCATCATCGGTCGATCGGGTGCGGGCAAGAGCACGCTGCTGCGAATCCTGAATCTGCTGGAGCGACCGACGCAGGGCCGCGTGCTGATCGAAGACCAGGACGTCACCGCATTCGAAGGCGAGCCGCTGCGCCGGCTGCGTCAGCGTATCGGTTTCGTGTTCCAGCATTTCAACTTGCTCAACTCGCGCACGGTCTATGACAACGTGCGCCTGCCGTTGCGAGTTGCGGGCGAACTCAGCTCAGCGGATGAAAAGCGCCGCGTGGGAGAAGTGCTCGATCTCGTCGGTCTCACCGATCAAGCCCAGAAGTATCCGCGCCAACTTTCGGGCGGCCAGCAACAGCGTGTGGGAATCGCGCGCGCGCTCGCCAATCGACCGAGTGTCCTGCTCTGTGACGAAGCCACCTCGGCGCTCGACCCCGAGACGACGCAATCGATCCTCCGGCTCCTGACGGACATCAACCGCCAACTCGGCCTCACCATCGTGCTCATCACGCATGGCATGGACGTCATTCGCGCAATCGCCGATCGCGTGGCGATTCTCGATCACGGGCATCTCGTCGAGACCGGCAAGGTGTTGGATGTGTTTCTCAATCCCCAGCACGCCACGACGCGCTCGCTGCTCGCGGATATCGGACTCGATGCTGAAAGCGGCGTCCTTTCGAACGGCGCGAGCGGTGCGCGAGTGGTGCGACTGACCTATCAAGGCGAGACCGCGGAGCTTCCGGTGCTGAGCCAGCTGACGCGCGAATGCGGCGTGGACTTCTCGATCCTGGTCGGCTCGGTCGGTCACCTGAAAGGCACGCGTTACGGTCAGCTCACGCTGGAAATCCAGCCATCCGACAACGCCTCGTCGAATGGAGGCGCCTCGGCCGGCAGCCCATCAGATGAGAGCCCATCCGATGAAAGCAGGTTCCAGCGCCTGCTCGCGTCGCTGAATCGCCGCGGCCTGCACTTCGAGGTGCTGCGCTGATGGACGCCCTGCTGAATTTCGAATACTGGCCCGAGATCGGTACGGGTACGGTCGATACGTTGATCATGACCGGCGTGGCGCTGCTGTTCACCGTGCTCATCGGACTGCCACTCGGTGTCGCCCTGTTCCTCACCGGTCCACAACATCGCTCGCCGCAAGTCCGGCTCGCGCGCCTGCAAGCCGCGGTTTATGCAGTGCTGTCGTTCATGGTGAACGTGCTGCGCTCGGTGCCGTTCCTGATCCTGCTCATCCTGCTCATTCCGACAACCCGCTGGATCGTCGGGACATCGCTCGGCGTGCAAGGCTCGATTCCGCCACTGGTGATCGGCATTGCGCCGTTTTTCGCGCGGCTCGTGGAAACCCTGCTGCGCGAGGTGGATCACGGCGTGTTCGAAGCCTGCCGCTCGATGGGCGCGACCACGCGCCAGACGATCTTCTGGGCACTGTTTCCCGAAGCCCTGCCGGGCCTGCTCAGCGCCATCACGGTGACGGCCATCGCGTTGATCGGCTATTCGGCGATGTCCGGCGTGATCGGCGGCGGCGGTCTCGGTGATCTCGCCGTGCGATATGGTTATCAGCGCTTCAATACCGCCGTGATGATCGTTACAGTCGCGATACTCGTCGTGCTGGTGCAGCTCGTGCAGATGCTGGGCGACCGGTTCGTGCGCCGACTGAGCCATCGCTGACGCGTTTCTGTTTTCCATCGAGAGATGAATATGAACATCGAAAGAGCCCTGATCCCCCTGCTGCCCAAAGCTCTGCTGGTGGCGCTGGGCGGCCTGCTCGCCTCCACGGCCCACGCGGCCGAAGTCCTGAAGATCGCCGCCTCGGCCGTGCCTCACGCCGAAATCCTCGAGTTCGTGAAGCCGAAGCTGAAAGCACAAGGTGTGGACCTGCAGATCAAGGTCTTCACCGACTACATCCAACCGAACCTGCAGGTGGAGGAAAAACAGCTCGACGCGAATTTCTTCCAGCACCAGCCGTATCTCGACGCGTTCAATCGCGAGCACGGCACGCATCTGGTGGTAGTGCCGAACGGCAAGGTGCACGTCGAGCCGTTCGGCGCGTACTCGAAGAAGATCAAGAGCCTCGCGCAGCTGCGTGACGGCGCGCAGATCGCCATTCCCAACGATCCGTCCAACTCCGGCCGCGCGCTGGTGCTGCTGCAGAAACAGGGGCTGATCCAGCTGAAGGATCCGAAGAACATCCTCTCGACCGCGCGCGACATCAGCAGCAACCCGAAGAAGCTGAAGATCCGCGAGCTCGAAGCCGCGACACTGCCGCGCGTGCTGGATGACGTGGACATCGCGCTCATCAACACGAACTACGCGCTCGCCGCCGGACTTCAGCCCACGCGCGATGCGTTGTTCATCGAAGGCGCGGATTCGCCGTATGCGAACCTCATCGCCGCCCGCCCGGACAACGTCAATTCACCGGCACTCGTGAAGCTCGTCGCCGCGCTTCGTTCACCGGAGGCGAAGAAGTTCGTGCAGGACAAGTACCACGGCGCGGTGGTGACGACGTTCTAATCCCGCGACCTTGCGCTTCGCTCAGCGCCTTCACCAGCCTGCGGCGGAAAACGCGCTGTCCAAAGCAAAATTGCGCTCTGGATGCGCGCCAGCTCCGGTTGCTTCGACAGATCGACGGCATAGCCGGTTATTGACTGTCACCGTTTCAATCTCGGATGTGTCGGGCGTTGCGCGCGCCTGCTTCGGCATTACTTCCTCGGTGCTGGGTTTTCCGAGGATTCAGGCGCTCCCGAACCGCCCTCCCGACGCAATCGATAACCCCGTCAGCACGGCCGCTGGGGCGCGGAAATCACCGCGCAAAAAAACGCCGGGCTCTGACCAGCCCGGCGAATTTCAGGGTAAGCACTCAACGCCCGGAGATATCCAATTGCAGCGAGGGGACGCCCACAATTCAAAAGCGCTGAGGTGCGAAGTCGAGATTAGACATTCGGCTCCGCGTTGTGAAAGGACATTTTTTCACGGTGAGATAACCCTCCGTAGCGGGTCGTAGTCGGCGGCCGCTCAGCTGCAGCCTACGCGGAACCCGCTGCGAGCAGTAAGCCCGCAGCGATCCCGCCAAAGAACAAAGCGGATCAATTACGCGCAACCGTTTCGCCGCCCGGCGCTGGCACTTCCGTCAGTGAGACATCCTTCGGCGCCTGCTCCGCGAGCAATTGCTCGATGCGCTCAGTGAATTCCTTCTTCAGCTGTGCATGGAATTGTCCGCTCGCGGGCGAAGCAAAGCCCGAGTGCACGGCGCGCACCGTTCCATCGCGGCCCACGAATACGGTGGAGGGCCACGTGTTGAGGTTCACGAGCTGCGGCACCTTCTCCCACATTTCCGCCGGCGCGCCGGCAATCAGGTACGGATATTTCACGCCATACTGCTTCACGAACGCATGCACACGATTCAGTGACGCCTGCTGTTCGACTTCCTCGAAATCCAGCGCGACGATCGACAGGCCCTTGTCGCGATACTTCTTGTCGAGCTCGACGAGATACTGCGCTTCGTCGTGGCAGTTCGGGCACCACGTCCCCGTCACGATCGCGAGCACGACCTTGCCCTTGAAGTGCGGATCTTCACTCGACACGAGCTTGCCGGTCGTGTCCGGGAAGTTGAACGCGAACTTTTCGTTCGGGTCGCGCGCCGTCGTGTGCGTGAGGTAGTTGGCGGGCTCCGGCAGGCCCTTGGCGCGCGCCACTTCCGTTCGATAAGCCGTGAGCTTCGGTGCGTAACGGCCATCCGGAGCGGACTCGCCATAGGCTTTTTCGCGAGCGTTCGCGGCGGCCTGCTGCGGACGATCTACCCGCTGCAGGATTTCGAGCGTGCCGTCTTTCGTCGGCGTCACTTCGATCACGCCCGGGCGCGAGCCGTCGTAATGACTCAGCACCCATTTGCCGTCCTTGAAAGTACCGCTGTAAGAACCCGTGTCACCGTCGACGCGCAGGATCGACGCCGCGACTTCCGGCCCCTTCTGGTCGACGATGAAACGAAACGCCTTCTCGCCCTTCGACGTCGGGGTATCGAGCGGAATTTCCCACGAGCCCGCGATCGACGGCGCATTCGCCGTGGCTTCCGTCTTCGCGTGGCGGGTCGCGACGAAGGTGTAGTCCGCGCGGTTCTCGCGATTCTGCGCGACGACGTTGCCGACGAGCTTGTCGCCCTCGAACGTTGCGGTGATCGTGGTGAGATAGTGCTCGATGTTCAGCACGAGCTTGCCGTCTTTGAAAGACGCGCTCGTGGTGTCCTCATACGGACGGAAACCATCGTAGAGCGTGCCCTTGAGGGTGGGCCCGGAGCCGGAAATATCCAGCCGGAACGGGACCACGTTGTCGCCGCGGACCAGCTGCGCATCCCAGCGGCCTTCCACAGAGCTGCCGGCAAAGGCCACCGCACTGCCCGACAGGACCACGGCCCATCCCGCGATTTTCACGAACGATTTCATTTCGGCTTTCCTCCCGATGACGATTTTCCAGATGACGAGTTTCGATAGTCCTGCCATTCCTGCGGCAGGCCGTGCTTGGTTTCCAGCAGGATTTCGAGCACTGCGTGACGGTCTTGCGTGGAGAGCGACTCGAAGTCCGCGTCCTGCTCTTCACCCGTCAACACCTCGAAGAGGCGGTGATACACGTAGCCCTTCGAAGGCTCGGGCAGTGCGTCGAACGCGTCTGAATAGATGAGGTAGCTGCAGGGATAGCGGAAGATGCGCGTGTTCAGATCGAAATCGCGCAGCGAGCGGCCTTTCGAATCGCGCGGACCGCGAGCAGCAAATTCGCGCGCGAAAGCGGACGACTGGATGACCTGCTTGCCATCGAGGTTGGGCAGTGGCGTTTCGTTCGCGAACAGCAGATAGCGAACGAGCTGTTCGGCAGGCTTCTCGAACTGACGGCGTGTCGCTTCTGTCAGTTCTGAGGTGCTCGCCGCCGGCGGCGTCGCGCTGCCCGCGGCGGCCGCGTCCGACGATTGATTCGCGAGCGCATGCAAAGCGATGCGCGTCTTGTAGTTCGTCAGCGTGATCAGGTTGTGCATCTGCGTCTGGTGACCGAGCACCAGCAACGCCACTTCATCGCTGCCGCGCGCGAGATAAGTGGACGCATCGAATGGCGGCTTCTCGTAGGGATCGAGCTTCACGAGCTTGCCGGTCGCACCATCCGCGGCTGAAGCGTTCGCAAGTGTCGTACTGGCGAGCTTGCCGTTGACGTACCAACCGCCCCAGCGCTCGTTGAACGGACTTTCCTGATCGGTGATGAACGTCGAGGCGCCGGTGACCAGCGTGCCCGTTTTCGTCGGCTGCACAGATCGCACCAAAACGCCCGGCACGCCGCGCGTTCCCGCGGCAATGTGGCATTGAGTGCAGTCCAGTTCCGCGCGCTCGAAAGCAGGCTTGTCGACCTTCTGCTCGTGGAGCAGGTAAAAGATCGCGCCCTGCCTCGCGTCGAAGGAGACGATCTCGATTTCCTTGCCGTCGTGCACGGAGCCGACGTACACATCGTCGTTGAAGTAGAGCGCGCGCGGATGCTCGGGGGAAATTTTTGGATATTGAAAACTGGTTTTGGAGAACACCAGCGTCTGCGAGCTGATCGGCACGTCCAGCAGTTTCAGGACGGACTTGAGATAGCCATGGTCCTTGTCGTCGTAGACCACCTGCTTCTGACCCGCTTCGATCTGCTTCTGCAGCTTCGCCACGGGATCGTGAATGTCGTCGGAGCGGTAGAAGATGGGCGCGTCGCTGTAAGGAATGTAGCCCTGATTACGAACGGCGATCTGCGCGTATGCGGGCGGCAAAACAGTCATCGCCACAGCGACTACAGCGGTGACACGCATCGCAAGCCGGCCACGTTGGCTCACGCGCTGCGCCCGGAGGCCGCGCCGCGCGCCGGATCCCGCGCCGATCATCGCGGCAAAGGCCCGAACCGCGCTTGCGATGCTCATCGCCGCTTCCCTTCGAATTCCGGCGGATTGCTCTGCCCCAGGTGGCAACTGCCGCAGGTGACAGGCACTGCATAACGCCGGTCGCCGCCGATCTGCGCGAGATACTTATCGTTGATGTCGTTCAGCATCGTGATCATGAGCCGCGCCGTCTGCTTGGCAGCGATGTCGTCCGAGACATAGTCGAGCTTCAGGGTCTGTGCGTTCTCGACATGGCAATGGCGACAGGTGACGCCCAGGTCTTGCTCGAACTGCTTCATCAGCTTGCCGAGCTTCGCCGGGGAAATGTCCTGCGGCAGCACCTTCAGGTTCTTCGGCTTGGAACGAGGGACTTCCGGTTCCTCCGCCCTCGCTGTTCCCGTCAGCACGAAACTCAGTACGATGAAAACGGTCCCTCGGGACACAGCCATGAACCAGCGGCACTCACTGTCTGAACGCTATCTCACTGTAGGCAGCGCCCGCCGGGTGCAACAAGGCACAAAGCGGTTACAAAGCGCTGCACGCAATGCCGTTTGCTCATATCCCATAACCGGTTCGACTGAACTCGTCGCAAACGTTGTGTCGAAACGGTAGGTCAGCGGCACCGGGCATGAATGTCCGTTATGTCCTCATAGCGCCACGCCATGCTCAGGGTCGCGGCGTGCTGCGCGGCACGGCTATGAATATAGGTGGAAAACGAAGCCCGCCTCCTCCGAAACTGTGCGGGTGAGCACTCACGTGTCGAGCCCGAACCGCCGACACTGGTTCGATGCGAGGTTCTGCAAGCCCGGTGCGTGTCCGATGATCGGGGTGAGCGCCTACGCATACGCCGCGACCGTCGCGATCGGTCTGCTCGTAGTAGCGCTGTGTGCCTTTGTATATCGATCCGAGCGCGCCCGACGACTGACGGAAGCGCGTCTGCGTCGCACGATCCGCGCCACCGGCGTCGGGCCCTGGGAGCGTGACGTGGCGACCGGCGACTATTGGCTCGCCCCCGAATGGCTCGAAATCATGGGATACGCGCCCGGTGAGCTGCGCGCGACGGCGCAAGGGCTGACCTCCATCGTGCACCCCGATGACGTTGACGCTCAGCGTGAGGCCGTGAAGCGGTGTGTCGAACAGGGGCTGCCCTATGATGTGGAGTTTCGCGCCCGGGCTCGCAGCGGTGAATATCCGTGGTTCCATTCGCGCGGGCTGCCCGAATTCGATACAGCCGGCCACGTCGTCCGTATCGCGGGGGCGATCGAAAATGTGACCGAGCGGCATCGGTCGCGAGCGGCCCTCATCGAAGCGCAACGAGTCGCCGCGCAAGCCAGCCGCGCCAAAGGCGAATTTCTGGCGGAAATGAGCCACGAGATTCGCACCCCCATGAATGGGGTGCTCGGCATGGCGGAGCTGTTGCTGGGAACCCGGCTCGATCCGGAGCAACGCGACTGTGTGCGGACCATCCAGGTCAGTGCCAACGCGCTGCTGATGCTGGTCAACGATGTGCTCGATCTGTCGAAGATCGAGGCCGGAAAACTCGAGCTCTTCGCGAAGCCCACCGATCTGCGCGAAATCGTCGCCGACGTCGCACGGCTGCTGGCGACGCAAGCCCTGGCGAAAGGTCTGGATCTGACGACGCACATCGACGCGTCGCTGCCGGCGCAGGTGCTGGGCGACTCGCTTCGCGTCCGGCAAATCCTCATCAATCTGACGGGCAACGCCATCAAGTTTACCGAGCGCGGCGAAGTCGCCATCCGGATCCACTGCATCGAATCCGAAGGGGACCGCACGTCGATTCGTTGCGAAGTGCGCGATTCGGGTCCGGGAATCTCGCCCGCCCAGCAGGAGAAACTGTTTCGGGCCTATTCGCAGCTGGAAAACGCCGAGCTGCGTAACGAAGGCGGAACGGGCCTGGGGTTATCGATCGTGCGGCGGCTCGCTTCGCTCATGGGCGGCGAAGCGGGCGTCGTCAGCCAGCAAGGTGCAGGCTCCACGTTCTGGTTCACCGCTACGTTTGCCGCTGTCGAGAGTGCCACGATAGAGCCGACGGACTCGGCACGTGATGAGCCGGCACACCGCTCGCTCGGCCTCCGGACGTTTCGCGTGCTGATTGCGGATGACAATGTCGTCAACCAGAAAGTCGCTTGCATGATGTTGTCGCGACTGAGTGTGGACGTCGTGGTCGTCGACAACGGCGACGAGGCGGTGGAAGCCTGGAAGCGCGGCGCATTCGACCTGATCCTGATGGATTGCCAGATGCCCGGTCTCGATGGTTTTGGTGCGACCCGTGCGATCCGCGAGCAGGAACCCTTCGGCACGCGCATCCCGATCGTTGCACTCACGGCGAATGCGATGAAGGGAGACGAGGCCGAGTGCCTCAATGCAGGCATGGACGGACATCTGACGAAACCGATCACGCTCGACGCTCTGAGCGCGTGTCTGGCGCAATGGGGTGGCGGTGAGATGGCGGCGGTCGATACAAACGAAAACGCGGAAGCGCGTTCGGCTCTACGATGAGGCCGCGAACGCTCACCCGATCCAGCTGAAACACCGGCGAGTTCTTCGATGTATCGGAACCGAGCTGACTCCCGCGCTCATTTCGCGCCGTCGCCGAACTCCTCCCGCCACACGCTGCTGGCCGCGCGCTTTTGTCTCCATCGCGCGTACTGGGCCTCTTTGTCTGGCGAGGGCAGCTCCGTCCCTTGCAGCCAGAACGTAAACCAATCCAGATTGCGCTCGGCGATCTCCCGTTGGATGTGCGGCAGGCTCGCGTTGTGGCCCGTCCTCGGATACACCACATATTCCGTGGGCGCGCCGAAGTGGCTGGCCACTTTCGGGTAGCCCATCATCATCACGGACAAGCTGCGCGAGCCTGCTTCCCACAGGCTCGCCGTGCGCACGCCTTTGAAATGCAGGTCCGGCGAGCCTTCGAGGTACAACGTGGGATCGTCCCACATCGAAGCGCCGAGCCCCGAAATCGGGTCATGCACCTGGCGGTTCAGGTCGCCCGGCATCAACTCGTAGTTCACCATTTCATTCGACGAGCCTTCCGCGAACGAGCTGGCGCGAAACAGATGCTCGCGCGTCATCACCATCGGGCCCAGCCAGCCGCCATGGCTGTGGCCCGAGATTCCGAGCCGTTGGGGATCGGCGAACCCGCTCGCGACGAGCGCCTTCACGCCGGTGGCGATGTCGTCCACCGGCTCGCGATCGGTTCGTTTCGGCGACGCGAACCCACGACCATAGGTTTGCGTGCCGCGATAATTCGGAACGAACACCGCCACGCCGCGCGACGCGAGCGCTTCGAAGGGGAACGGCCATACCTCAAAATAAGGCGCAAAGGAATTGGTGTATGCAAAGCCTGGCCCACCGTGAACGTGGGTGACCATGGGCCACGGGCGTTTGCCCGTGCTGGCTGCGGGCTCCAGCAACCAGCCGCGCGCAGTGGTTCCATCCGTGCTTTTCCAGCTCACTTCACGCGAGGTGAAGGGAACCCGCTTCGTGATGTCTTCATTCAGGCGCGTGATCGAGCGCGCTTGCCGCCCCGCTCGCCAAAAATAGACTTCGGGCGCCTGCGTGAGGCTTTCGTGCACGAAGACCGCTGTGGTGAACCTGCGATCGAAGTCGAAGAGAAAAGTGCTGCCCTCGACCCCGGCCACGATCGTCGATTCACTGGGTGACTGCGCGCTCGTCGAACCTGTCAGCTCAAACAATGACCGCGCGCCCGCCTCGGTCTTTTCCAGCAAAACACGCGGGCCGCCGGCCGGGACAAACGCGGTGCCGCTGCCGTAGATCGAGACAGGCTTCCACGCGCTCGGTTGAGTGGGCAGACCGGCCGCCACATCCACGACCGCCCAGTCCGGATAGTTCGGGCTGACCCACGCATCGGTTTCTATCACGCGACGGATGAGCAGCTGGCGGCCGTTAGGCAACCATTCACCCCCGGAATACCGCGTTCCCGAACGCGTGCCTTCCTGCTCCAGCGCCTTCGCCAATACCCGAAACTGCCGAGTGCGCGTATCGAAAACGCCAACACTCGTGCGATAGCTGCCGACCAACGATGGGCGTAGGTCCGCCGCGAGATAAGTAATCGACAACAAACGCCCATCAGGCGACCAGTGATAGGACCGTGCATCGCTGCTCGGCTCGCCCGGCACGGCCACATCGAAGGTCGCAGCACCCGAGAGCGCGACATGCAAGACAGCCGGCGGCGGATGTCGATTCGAATCGTTGTGGGGGTCGAGGAAGTCGTACACGCTGAGGCGGTTGCTATCCACGACGACGCCCTCCTCGCCGTCCATCAAGCGCGTAAACAAACTTTGTGAAGGCGGCGGTGCGGCCCGGGTGATGTACGCGAGGCTCTTGCCATCCGGCGTCAACTGGAACGACAGCACGCCGTCCGATGACTCGGTGAGCTGCCGTGTCGCGCCCGTTCGAGTGTCGTACGCAAAAACCTGCGCCACACCGTCCCGCGCGGATGTGAATGCCAGTTGACGGGAGTCCGGCATCCACGTGAGTCCTTGCGCGTCGCTCAGATCCTCCAGCGCGATAGCAGTGCTTCCATCGGCGACAGGCTGAAGATATGCCGTACGAACCTTCCGTTTCTCACCCGCGGAGAGCTTGTCACCAAGGTATGCCGCGACGGAGCCGGCACTCACGATATAGGCTGCGGTTTTACCGTCCGGTGATAATGCGAGTTGCAGGACTCGTTTTATTTTGAAGTAGTCGTCAACGGGAATTCCGTCGCTGACCTCCGGGCCAGCGACCGCGGGCGCGGCCGTCGCTGCGAGCAGGAACGTCGCGATGCCAACTCGCACCCGACTCACGATTTAGGCTCCGGCATGTTGATCCGCAGCCATTCGAAAATCTGCTCCACGATATCTCGCACATTCGCCGGCGACTGGCGCAGCCCGTGATCCTCACCCCAATAGCGCAGCAGCTTCGCGCGCTTGCCCTGCCGATAGAGCGCGAAGAAGAACTCTTCCGCCTGCCCCATGCCACCGCGGATATCCTGCTCGCCGTGTATGAGCAACAGCGGCGTCTGCACGCGGTCCACATAGTTGATCGGCGAGTTACGCCAGTAGCGCCACTGGTCCTCCCACGGCGGCACGCCCATGCTGAGCTGTCCGTGCTCGGCGAGTCCCCAGTTCACCGACTTGCGGTGCTCGATGCCGTCGTAGCCGCGCGCCGTGCGATCGAACTCCCCGTAGATGCTCACGAGGTCCGTGAGCCCTGCCATGGCGATCGCTGCTTTGAATCGCGGCGTATAGGTGACGAGCGAATACACGCTGTATCCGCCGTAACTCTGCCCCATCACCGCGAGTCGATCCGGGTCTGCAATGCCCAGCTCGACGAGCTTGTCGACCGCAGGCATCGCGCCCTTCGGCAAGTCGATGTAGTCGTCGTTCTTGCCGCCGTTACGCGCGAGCGGCATGGTGGGCACCAGCACGACGTAGCCGCGTGCGGCGTAGAGCCGCAAGTTGTACTCACCCGGCATGTAGGCGCCGAGTGAACGATCCGAAGGCCCACGCACTGTCGCGCCCGCGTAAACCCACATCAACACGGGATAGCGCTTCCCCGGCTGATAGTCGGGCGGAAGAATCACCGCGCCTTTGACCGCCTGCCCGTCCACGGCGCGATAGTCGATCATTTGTATTTTGCCGAGATCGATGTTCGCCATGTGCTCGTTCAGTGCGAGCAACTTGGTATCGTTCCCCCACAGAAACACGCCCTGAGGCGACGGGTCGCGATATAGAACTACGGATTGCGCGGGAACATAGTCCTCGAACTGCGAGGTCGGGCTCGGCGACGCGAGCGGCGTGACCGTTGCGCCGGTCTTTTCAAGCGTCACGCGCACGAGCGGACGTGCACCGTCCTTCTCTGCGCCGGCCACGATGAGCACGGAGCTCGCCTTGTGAGCGCCATCGAGCGCGGTGGGCCAGACGATCTCGGCGCCGTGCGGCAACGGCTGGTCGCTGAGCTGGATGACGCGGCGATTCCGCACATCCAATGACCAAAGATGGTCGCCGGCCACGCCGACCCACCGGCCCTTCACGTTCGACGCGCGCCAGCTCGAAGGCACATCGTGCATCTGTGCCGTCATGTTCACGGGCGCACGTTTGCTCGAAAGCGCCCACCAGTCCACGCGGGGAAGCGCTTCGCCCTTCCGCTTTCGCATGTACCAATCCATGGGTGGCAACTCGTCGGCAGGGGGCACGGCTCGAAGGATCAACTCGTCGCCGGTCGATAACGCTGCGGACTCGTCCGGAGCATCCGCAGCTGCCATGGACGCTGCTACGGAAATAGTGCTTGGGCTCGCGCGCACAGCAGACAAGTCTCTTTTGCTCACCATCAACAATGTGAGCGCGCGAGTGCCGGCGTTCGGCCGCGCACGCACCGCGACCGTGGAGCCATCGTCAAGCCACGGAAGCAGATCGAGCAGGTAGCGCCCCTCCGCTGGAGTCGTGCTTACCCAGCGAATCCCTGCACCCGGCGCAAAGTCCACGAAGCCTAGCTGCTTCTCCATGCCCCACGAGGAGAACGGATACGCAAACTTTTCGCCCTCTCTCATGGGAATCGTCGCCTTCGACGCCAACACCGCAGCAGCGTGACCATCGGGCGCAACGCTTATCTGCAGATTTCCCTCGAACGGATGCGCCGGCACCGAACCCAGTTCCTGTGCCGAGCCGCTCACCGCATCGATGATCTGTAGCGAAACAGTTGGCGACGGTGCTTCCGGCACGCCGCTCTCCGACACGGTGCGAGTCGGTACCTGGCCCGCGCGCACACGATCAGCCGTGGCGCCTGCGTGTAGGAGAGCATGACTGTAAGCATCCACAATCGCCGAGACACCGCCCTCTGGCAGCACCACCGCTAACAAGGACGTGGATGTAAGCCAGATGAAAGGTGCGTTCTCGCTCTCGCTGCAGTGAGCAGTGTCGCCGCTCAGTTGCTGTGGGCCTCGCAAGTCCACACGACTCATCGCGGTGCCGCCCATCGTCTGAGCTGTAACGCCGCGCGATGTGAGGCGCGTGAGCCGATCGCGCTCGCGCTCCCACACATAAAGGCGCGCGTTGTTACCGCCGCGCGGCTCGCCGCCTTCCGGTTTCGTGGACATCATGGCAAGGCGATTCCCGTCCGGCGACCATGTGGCACACCAGGATCCACCCGCATCCGCTGCGCCTCGAGTGAGGTTGCGTTTCTCTCCTGTGCGGCGGGAGATGAGCCAGACGTCAGCGCGCGTCACGTCCATCTCGTAGAACGTGCGCCCATAGACATCGTTGGGACCCACCGGACGAATCACCGTTGCCGCAATCCATTCGCCATCCGGTGAAACGGCGGCCTTCGTCAGCACGCTCATCTGGAACAGATCGTCGAGCGACAACGTCTTCGCCTGCGCCGGAATCGCCTGGACGAGCGCGGCGAGCACCACCGCAAGGCAGGCGCGGTAAACGCATTTCATGATGACGGTTCCTTAGAACTGGACGCCGATCTGCAGATACGCGTAGCGCCCGCGAATATCGTACTGACCTGCGTCGAAGCCGTAGCCCGGCGTGCTCGATGCGGAGAATTGCGCCTTGCGATCGAACACGTTCACGGCGCCGAGCGCGACATTCAACTTCGACAGCCAGCTGCCGCCGAGATGAAACTGTTCGCCTACGGCCCAGCGCGCGTTCATGTCGAACGTCCAGGTATCGCCGAGATACAGGTACTGGCCGTTGAGCAGCGGGTTGTAGTCACGATATTTGCCGAGATAACGGCCATCGATCGATGCGGACCAGGCGGCCTTGTGCCAGCCGAGACCCGCAGTACCCCGCCACTTCGGCACCCAGATGTCCGTGTTCGCGTTGGCGAGGTAATCGCTGATTCCCAGGAGCGGATTCAGCAAGGCGTCATAGCGCGTGTAGCGCGTGGCCCGCACGTTCGGCGAGAACTCGCCGACAGATGTTTCGATACGATAGCTCGCGTCGAAGTCGACGCCTTCGACCCAGATATCGCCGAGGTTGAGCGCGCTGTAGTTGATCTCGGTGATACGGCCAGGCAGCCCGTCAGTGCCGGGCGCGGCGCGTGTCACCCGATCCGGAAACAGGTTCTCATTGGTCACGATGAGCTGGGTCGAGGGGAACAAGCTGATGCGATCCGTCATCGTGACGCGCCACCACCCGAGCGACGTGCGCAGTCCCGAGTATTTCAGGCTGTTCCACACGAGTCCGGCCGAGATCGATCGACCCGACTCCGGCCGCAGATCGCTGTTGCCGCCCGCGATATACCCGATGCCGGTGACGAACTCGTTGTTCCGCCGCGGATCCGTCGCCGTCAGCGTGTTGCCGACCGACGGTGGACCGTATACCGCATAGAGATCCGGTGCCCGGAACGCCTCGGCGTACGACGCCCGCACCAGCAAGCTCTCGAAGGGATGCCACTCGAGCCCGTACTGGGGCGTGGTGGCGTTGCCGAAATCGCTGTAATCATCGCGCCTCACGGCGGCACTCAACGTGAGCACCTCACCGCTGCCATCAGGCGCGGCATTCGCACGCGCGAACACCGGGATGCGTATCTCCGCGAACGCCGCCTTGTCGTTGCGATCGATGTCGAACGGGCCGCGCTGACCGGTGTTCTCAAATTTCTCGCGACTGTATTCCGCACCGACGGCCACGGAGACCGCGCCGGCCGGCAAGTTGAATAGAGAACCTCGCAGGACGGCGTTGCCACTCGTGCTGGTGATTTTCGCGTCACGCGGAATGAACGTATACAGGCCGCTGTTCACATAGCTCATCAACGTGGCTTCGGACGCCGGCATACCGCTCGTGAAAAGATTCAACGCGGTGGCGGGATCGGTTGACGCGAGCTCCGGTGGCACGAAGCCGGAGTTCGCGATGACGAACATCGTCGACGAATGATCCTCAGCCGCCGAGCCGGTGACTTCCCACTGCCAGTCGCCGAACAGCTTGCCGCGCGCACCCAGCACGGCGCGTCGCATCTTCTCGTCGACATCTGAATTCGGGTCGCCCAGCCACGCGTTGTCGAATTGATAGTCCACTCGCACCGGCACGCCGAACGGATTGAACGGGTTCGACGCGGGAACGGTGACCTTGCTCAGATAAGAGACAGGATAGAACTCGTGATGCAGCCGGCTGTACCACAGCTCGGAGAACAGCATCGTGTTGTCAGTCAGCTCGAAGTCCGCGACGCCCATGAACGTGTAGCGATGCGCGGGGTAGACGAGCGCGATGTTGTAGTTCGCCCATCCGCAATGATTGACCTGTCCGGCGGTGCCGGCGTAATCCGACACGGTCGGTGTGCCCGTCAAACCGGCCGGAACCGCGGCGACCGGGGCATTGAGTCCGGGGAGATTTGCAGTGCCCGTCGAATAAATGGTGCCCGGGTTACACGTGATGCTGCGTAGGTCTCGATAGCCACGACTGGTGTAATCCGCGTCGCGCGTGATATCGCGCTCGTCCTTCATGAGCGACGTGCGGTCGTAGTAATCCCCCACCACCATCACGCTGCCGCGATCGAAAGTGTTGCCCCAGCCGGCGGAGACCGTACGATCGTTGAGCCCATCCGACATGCCGTATTTCGTGTTGAGCACGCCGCCGTCCAGGTCCTTACGCAACACGATGTTCACGACGCCCGCGAGCGCATCGCTTCCGTAAACGGCGGAAGCGCCTTGCGGCAACACATCGATGCGCTCGATCGCCGCTTCAGGAATCGTATTGAGATTGGCGAATCCGCCGTCGACGTTGCCGCTCGAAGGCAAGCGGCGTCCGTTGACCAGCATGAGAGTTCGTCCAGCCGGCAAGCCACGCAGCTGCACGGTGGCAACGTGCGGATACGAACCGTTGGGCGCTTCGGCAATGGAGGCGCCGGAAACTTCCGGCAGCGTGCGCAGGAACTCGGTGACGGAGCTCTGGCCACTGCGCTCCACCTGCTCCCGACCGAATCGCAGCGTCGGTTGCGCGCTTTCACCGCCGGGGCGCGACAAACGCGAGCCCGTGACCTGCACCGTTTCCATCTGCTCTGATTTCGCGCCATTGCTCACGGGTCCCGCGGTATCCGCAGGTCCGGACGACGCATCAGATTGCGCAGCCAGGCTGGCCAATCGAAGGCGGCTCCAAAAGCCCGCGTTGGCACGGTCTTCGTGTGGCGCAGGCGTTTCCTCTGCAGGCGCCGCTTCATGCGTGGCAGGTGCAGCGACCGGCACCGGAATAATCGAGATCGTTTTCTCGTCGAGGATGCGGTACGTAAGTCCCGTGCCGTGAAGGAGCTGGGTCAACGCTTCTTCGGAAGTGAGATCGCCCGAGGCGCCCTGCGTGCGCCGGTCGTTCACATCCTCGGAAAGAAAGATGAGCTGCAGGTTTCTGTCGCGCTCGAGCGCTCGCAGAGCTTCGCCGAGACCTTGCTCGGCAATCGACGTGGTTTTGCGAACGGCCGCGAGGGCCTGCGGTGTTTGTGAAAAGCCGACTGCCGAGAAGCACAGTGCGGCGGCGAGAACGGTGGCGCGCATGAAAGACCTCGTATCCCCTGAACGCTGACCGACAGGCTGTCCTGAAGGCCGGCTGGTGCCGTCGTCCACGAGTGGCGAACGGTTCATGCAGGGGTTAGAGCGCGGCGCGCGCGCCTTTGGCTACCGCGTAGCAAACTATCTTTTCAGGCCGATGCGAATCTCATCCTGAGTTTCTTCGATCGCGAGCGGAAAGCGCTGCTGCAGGAATTCGACGAGGCGCTGCGGATTGTTCGCCGCGAACGTGCCACGCACGTGCACCTCTTCGAGCGTCGCGTCGGTGATGACGACGCGGCGAACGTTGTAGCGATTGAATTCTTGCACCACTTGCGTGAGCGCTGCGCCTTCGAACACGAGCTTGCGTTCCGTCCAGGCTGTCACGGTTGCAACGTTGGCGTGCACCGGATGCGGAGCTTCTGCAGGACCGACAGTGACCTGCTCACCCGCAGCAAGATACAGCTTCTGCTCCGTGTCGCCTGAGACCGGAGAGACAGCCACTCGGCCTTCCACGACGGTGACGATTGCGCCGCCTCTGCTTCGATACACGTCGAACTGCGTGCCGACGACGCGCACGTTCGCTTCACCGGTGCGCACCACAAACGGGCGCGCAGCATCTTTATTGACCTGAAAAAAGGCCTGGCCCTGAATCAGCTCGACGGTGCGCTCAGTGTTCGAGAAGTGCACCCGTAGCTTGGACTGCGAGTTGAGCTGCACCATCGAGCCGTCGGCGAGCGCGATTGAGCGCTGCTCACCTGTGCCCGTGATGTAGAGCGAGGCTTGCCAGGTCTGCCACAGCGCGGTGGCACCCACTGCCGCGAGCAACGCCGCTGCCAGCGCGGCTCGCCGAGAAACAGTGCGGCGAGGCTTCGAGCGGCCAGCGGATTCGGAAGCCGCGGCTCCGTCACTGGGCGAAGCGGGCGGTGCTGCTGCATGCCCACGGCCGGCCGTCATCGCGGTGGGAAGCGGAATCACATTGCTCTCCGCAAGTGACTGCGCGATCAACGACTGCACACTCGAGGCGCCGTGCGCATCCAGCCGAAAAGACTCTTCCCACGCGGCCGATATCTCCAGGAACGCCCGCACGTTTTCCGGCGAGCGCCGCAACCATTGATCGAACTGCGCGCGCTGGGCGGGGTCGATCTCGCCTTCTTCGAGCTCGATCATCCAGGAGGACGCTTCTTCCAGGATGTCGGCGCTCGGATCCGTCGACGCAGAATCCTTGCTCATGGGACTTCCCTCTCCGTATCGCGCAGGTGCTCACGCACATGGATGAGCGCCTTGGCCAGATATTTCTTCACCTGCCCCCGCGAAACTCCGAACTGCGCGGCGATCTCGTGCAGCGGCAGGCCGTGACAGCGACTCAAGATCAGCGTGGTGTAGGCGCGGGGCGAAATGGCGCGCAGGCTGTGCTCGATCGCCTCGAAGGTCAGCTCGAGCTCCGCCTCCGCGGCGGGGTCGGTGTCCGCCACCACGGCGTGCTCGAGCTCGATCTCCAGGGGCATCTCGGCACTCGGCTCATACGCTTGTTTCAGGGCGTGCTGCTGCAAGACGTGACTCGCGATGGTGTACAGATACGCCTGCGGGTTGCGGATGGTCTCGTGATTCGAGATCCGCAGCAGGCGCAGGAAGACTTCCTGCATCAGGTCCGGCACGTCGGCCGAGGCGTTACGCAGTCGAACGGCCAGGAACCGCCGCAACTGCCGCCCGTGGGACCGCACCAGGGTCGTGACGAAACCTTGTTTGAGCTCGTTGGCCAACCGCACTCCGGGAGAAAAAGCGCCCCCGGGTGAATTAGAGCGGCGCCGGATCGGGAATGGCTACCGGAGGGGCGAATTTATTTTCGTACAGCCGACATCACTTGACCGCGGAGCGGACTGCGTTACCTTGTTTGGAGCGATCGCGCGGCGGGTGCAAAGCGGATCGGGTGCATCGAGGCCGTGGTTGCCTCTGTATGGCGCACGGGGCCCTGAGTCACACTCAAAACCTTGGCCCTCGTGCATTACTGCACTAATCCAACACGCACGCAGATACGCGCCGGAGCGCTGCCTCCCTACCCTCCGCGTGTGGTCTCTCATCTGCACGAATCGCTGCTGCTGCTGTTTCGCAATCGGCCCGCCCTCGCGGCATCGCTGATTCGCGAAGTGCTGGGCGGCGATATTCCGCCGTTCCACGAGGCAAGAGTGGTGTCCGCCGACCTCACCGACATACAACCAGCGGAATACCGTGCGGACATGGTTATCGAGCTGTTCGATGACGGGCCCGTCTTCGCGATCATCCTGGAGGTCCAGCTCTCAGACGATCCGCGTAAGGGTTACGTCTGGCCGGCCTACGTTGCGAACCTGCGTGCGAGATTAGAGTGTGAGGTGTGCCTGCTGGTATTCACAGCGGACGAGGCGACAGCGCGGTGGGCCGCAATGCCCGTGGCCATGGGCGGAATGAATTGGTTCAGGCCGTATGTGCTCGGGCCCTCTGGCGTACCGGAGATCACGGATGAGAGCGTAGCGCGAGCCAACCCGGAGCTTGCCGTGTTGTCGGCCATGGCCCATGGTCGTGACGACGATGCAGCGAAATCCGCGCAGATCGCGATGATTGCGCAGAATGCGTGCCGGGGTCTGGACGGTGACCGAGCCGAGTTGTACTTTGATTTATCGATCTCTTTCCTGGCGGAGGCCGCGCGCAACGCGCTGGAAAAAATGGATCCACAGAAGTACGAGTACCAGAGCGATTTCGCACGACGCTACGTGGCACAAGGTGTCGCGCAAGGAGTTGCACAGGGCCACGTGGAAGGCCGCGCGTCTTTGATCGCCCGATTGCTGGCTCTGCGCTTCGGCGCCCTCGAGGGACACGTTCAGCGCAAATTGCTGAGCTCGTCCGCCAACGAGCTGGATGCCATCGGCGAGCGACTCCTCAGCGCGCGCACGCTGGAGGAAGCGCTCGGTTAGCCTGGGCCACGTGGGCCCCTGATCCCACCGTTGGTGGAAATAAGCGCCCCTTACGTCAATTACCTATCGCCCGCCTGTAAACGCAGCCCGTGGCCAGCCGTTCGTACCGCCATGTCCAACATGGCTCCGAAAGAACACAGGGTGGTGCAGTGGATCTTCCACGGCATATGGATCACCGCCGCGCTGCTGGGGATGCACTGGGCGCTGCACGCCGCAACGCCACCGAAAATCGTGCTCGCGTGTGAGTTTCACGCGGACTGCGCCGAAGAGCTCACCGCGCGATGCTCGAGCCAACCGCGCCCCGGCTGACGAGCCCGACTGATCCGCCAGCATGCGCGCCAGCTCGACGTTCGGTAGCAGCAGCGCGCCATGACCGAAATCTCGCCCGCCGGCTTGCACGACGCCTCGGCCATTCTCGAGCTGCAACGGCTCGCATACCAATCGGAAGCGCGGCTCTACCACGATGGGTCCATCGCACCGCTGACACAGACACTCGAGTCGCTCGAGTCTGAGCTCGAACACGCCATCGTCCTGAAGGCTGTCGTCGCGAAGTGCATCGTCGGATCCGTGCGAGCGAAGGTGATCGAAGGCTTCGGCCACATCGGCCGGCTGATCGTTCATCCCGACTATCAAGGCCGGGGCATCGGCTCCGCGTTACTCGAGCGCATCGAGGCAAGCCTCGACACCGTAGCCCGATACGAGCTGTTCACGGGGAGTCGCAGCGAAGCGAACATCCGTCTTTATCAACGCCACGGCTATCGGATCACGCGCACAGAACCGCTATCGACGAACGTCTCGATCGTGTTCATGCAGAAATCTGCTTCGTGACGAACGAGCCGAAAGTCCCGCACGCTGCGTTGAACGGGACCAACGTCTTGTTCACGCGTGTCGACTTCGCTTACACGCGCCGCGCACGTCTGCGCTCTCTGCAACACCAGAACAATCACTTACAAAGGTGGCGCGAAGCATGCATTGCCTGTCGCATCTACAACTGATGAGAGATCGACGGGAACATGGACGTGAAGAAGCTTGCAGGACTGGTGCTGGCCTTGGGTCTTGCAGCGGTGATCATCAAGAATGCCACGCCGGGTGCGCTCGCGATGATCGAGGTCGGGCTCGTCGGACTTCTCTATTTCATTCGCCGCCGCCGCCCGACCGATGTGTCGGCGCGTGTACGGAAAGAGCTGTTTCGGGCGACAGCCGCGCGAGCGGTCGAGAACCGGTCAACAGCGGCTGGAACACGCGCGCGCAAACCGCTGGCAGCCTGACGGGATCACCGACCGACGCGGGGACCCGAGGTGCGGATCATCGCGCCGGCCGACGTTCGTTGATCCCCGGCTTGCTGGGGCACCTTGACGAACTTCGTCTCGTCGTAACCCTGTCCTCGCAGGCGCTGGAGGATGCCGCGGTAGGTGTCGTCCGGTAGCGAGCGCGTGCGCGAGATGATCCAGCCGTAGCGCCGGCTCGGGTGCCCGATCACGGCCCACCGGTAGTCGGGATCGAGATCGATCACGAAGTATTTCACCCGCACCACCTTGTAGAACGGCACGCGCCACTCCGCATTGCTGGTTGTGTCGTGAACCGTGGCGATCGTCTTGAGCTTCGGCGTCATCGGCGCATCGAAGGACTTTTCCCGGCAGGCGAACTTGTTGTCGATGCGACCATCGGGGCGCAATGCATAGCCTTCTACCGAGTCGAAGCAGTCTTTCTCCGCAAAGTACGGGATGTTCGCAATGACGAACCAGCCGCCCATGTAGCGCTGCAGGTCGACGTGCGCGACCGGGCGCAGGGGGCGGGACGAAGCGCCCATCATCGAGACACATCCACTGAGAATGAGCATCGCAGCAACGGCGAATGTTCGCAGCGCGTAAAACCTGTCGCTCATTGGATGCACCTCATAAACGGGGTTCTATCCGCTTACGGGCGGGGCACGGGTTTGGATGCTGATCGAGGCCAGCGTGCGTGCTGAAATGCGCTCCGGGACACGCCTTTCGGAAGAACGCGGCGTACGGGATCGGGTTCCTCGGCCGCGCTCACCCGCCTTTTTTCGACGCCCTCGCATGAAGAGCCCTGGCCAGAGCGTCGATTTCTGCGCGGTTTTGCAGCTTCTTTCGCCAGCCTTCCGGAATGGCGCTGACACCGTAATGCGCACCCGCAATCTGCCCCACGATGGCCGCCGTGGTGTCCGCGTCGTCACCGAGATTGGCCGCCTCGAGCACCGCGCCCTTGAAGCTCGTGGTCCGGTGAAAGCACCAGAGCGCCGCTTCGAGGGACGCAACACAGTAGCCCGATCCCACGATCACCTCGGCGGGCTTGCTCAGGTAAGACGCTTTCGCAATCGAGATCACATTCGGTTCGCTGAGCGGCAGGATGTCGCACGCGTTCAACGCGTCCCGGGGCTCACCGTTGAGCGCCTTTGCCAGCAACACACCGAACAACTGGCAGCATTCCACGGCTTCGACCGCGGCGTGGGTCGTGCGCGAGCTCTCCGCCGCCAGATGAGCCACACGCTCGATGTCCGGAAAGGCAAAGAGCACCACCGGCGCGAGTCGCATGAGCGAGCCGCGATATCGATCGAGCAGAGAAATAGACGTGCCGCGATTTTTCAATTACGTCTCCGGGTCTTCGACCGTCAATTCGGTCGACGCGGGCACGACACAGCGCGCCGAGGGCGAGTGTGCCACGCGCGAGAGGACCGGATCAGCCGGGCGCCATGTCCGCATCCCGCTTGCGGTGCACGGCGCATCCGGCGTTAACTTCGCGCAGGGCTGGAGGCGGCAAGCGATGGACGACATCTACCTCGACGGGCGCCATTACGACCGAATGTTCGCACCCAGCGGCGACGTCGAATTCTTCCTCCGGCAGGCGAGCACGTGTGGCGGCCCGGTGCTGGAGCTGGCATGTGGCACCGGCAGAATTCTTCAACCCATCCACGATGCCGGATTCGCATCGACCGGCATCGACCGCTCGCCCGGCATGCTCGCGGAGGCACGTCGTAAAGCGCAGTCGGCACCCTCGTCTCCGCGATACATCCAGGGCGATATCACGAATTTCACGCTGAATGAACGTTTCAGCCTGGTGTTCATTGGCGGAAACTCCCTTTGTCACTTGCTGGACATCGATTCGTTCCAGGCCTGCATGGCGTGCGTTCGGCGTCTGATGGAGAACGGCGCAAGGTTCGTGATCGATGTTTACGTGCCGAAACTCGAATTGCTGACGGTTGATCCGGAAGCGCGACAGCCCTTCACGGAGTACGACGACCCGGACGGTTCGGGACGAATCGTGGTGACGCAGACCTATCGCTACGACCCGATCACGCACATCAGTTCGGTGAAGACCTATCACCAGTTTCCCGGTGGAGCGCCGGAAGTCGAAGGCTCACTCCAGTTGCGGATGTATTTTCCGCAAGAGCTGCAGGCGCTGCTTCGCTATAACGGGATGCGATTGGTGGGCGCGTATGGCTGGTACGACGAGAGACCGCTGACCAGCAATTCGCCGAAGCAGATTTACGTGCTCGAGGCCGGTTGACGAACGGCACCGATGCAGCTCACCCGCCGCCGAAGTCCCGTGCACGACGGCGGGAGGCCCCGTCCATTTCGTTTTGCTTTCAGGCCGATGGATGGCCGCGGCATTCGGCCGCGCACGGCGCTTGGGGCTCCGTACATTTCGTTTTCGCTTCAGACCACGACGGCGGCGGCATTCGTCCGCCCATCCGAAGGCGACAACGTCGCTCACTTCACCTGCAGGAACGGAATCGGCGCTCCCGAGTACACATTCTGCGGCAGCTGGCCGTTCCAGCGTTCGGCCTTCACGCGCTCGACTTCGATGCGACGAAGCTCCAGCACATCCTTGTTCTGCGCCAGCGCGGCGTTCTGGATCTTCAGCGCCTCGGCCTGCGCCGTGGCGACTTTCAGGTTGGCATATGCCTCGCCGTCCGCGCGCGCTTTGACGGCCGAGGCTTCCGCTTCGGCCACCGCCACTTTTTGTTTCTGTTCGGCTTCGACCGTGCGCAGCTTGTTTTCCGCGGCGAGGCGCAACTGCTCCTGCGTCACTTTGTCGTTGATCGCCTCCATGTAGGACGGCGAGAACGAAAAGTTGCGCATGTCGATATTGATGACCTGCGCGCCGTAGACAGCCAGCTTCGCGCGCAGCGCTGCGTTGATGTCTGCGGACACGTTCGCGCGTTTCGAAATGAGATCGGTCGCGACGTAGCCGGCCGTCACGGCCTTGAAGATCTCCTGCGTCGCCGTCTGCACGTAGGAAGACAGGTCGCCGCTGTGGCTGTACTTCTCGTAAACCTCGGCGACTTTGTCCGGCATGATGCTGTAGCGAACCGTCATGCTGACTTTCACGGGCTGCGTGTCGCTCGTGCTGCCATCGGCATTCTCGATGTCCGCCTGCTCGGCGCGGATGCTGAAGTTCGACAGCTTCTGCCAGGGCGGCAGGATCGCGAGCCCCTCATTCTCGATGCCGATGATCCTGCCGAACTGCGTGACGACACCGCGACTTCCGGTAGGGACCGAGTAGAACGGCCACAGCAGCAGCAGCGCGATGAACGCGGCGATGCCGATGAGGCCATAGCGGATCCACTTCGTCGGATTCGAGTCGATCATGCCTTTTCCCTGCGTGGCGATCAGTTGTTGCAAGCGGGCGATGGAAGTTTTGTCGGGGCCGTCGCGTTTCATGAAAAGCAATGTTACTGAGTGGCGGGGGCGGGGGCGAGAGGAATGTGAGCGCGTACTTTTGTGGCGATGATGACAGCTCTTTGGTGCATGCGGGACGCGTCAATTGACGGCGTGCATGACTGCGCCCGACCTTCTCGCGGACGATGCCGGGTCGCGCACGCACCAACAGGAGTTTCCCTGGTGTAGAGTGCCCCGCCAACGGGGCGTCTCGGGAAGTTGCCGTGAAAATGCCGATCCAGCAGCCATTGATGCTGCTGCCTCTCGCCGTCCTTGCGCTCGCTTCCGGCCTGGCCGCTGCGGACGAACCCGCGCGGCCCGCCAACGTTGACGACACCCGCCTGCAAAACGCGTCGAGCGAGCCGCAGAACTGGCTGATCTACGGCGGCACGTGGAGCGAGCAGCACTACTCGCCGCTGCAGTCCATCGACGCCACCAACATCTCCCGCCTCAAACCTGCGTGGTCCTTCGACTTCGACACTTACCGCGGCCAGGAATCCACGCCCGTCATCGTCGACGGCGTGATGTATGTGACGTCAGCGTGGAGCAAGGTATTCGCCCTGGATGCGAAAACGGGCCGAGAGCTGTGGTCCTACGACCCCAAAGTCCCCGGCCCCGCGGACCTGCCACTCTGCTGTGACGTCGTCAATCGCGGAGTCGCCGTCTACAAAGGAAAGGTCTACGTCGGCACCATCGACGCCAGGCTCATCGCCCTTGACGCAGCGACTGGCGCGGTCGCATGGTCCGTCGCCACTGCGCCAGCGGGCTCGACTTATTCGATCACCGGCGCGCCCAGAGTCGCGCGCGACAAAGTCTTCATCGGCAACGGCGGCGGCGATTTCGGTGGACGCGGCTATGTCAGCGCATACGACACCGCCAACGGAAAACTGGCGTGGCGCTTTTACGTGGTGCCCGCCGCGCCCGACGCAAAACCGGACGGCGCAGCGTCCGACAAAATTCTCGACAAGCTCGCGCGGCCGACGTGGTTCGGCGACGACTGGTACAAGTACGGCGGCGGCGGCCACACGTGGAACGCGCTCACGTACGACGCGGAGCTGAAACAGATCTATCTCGCGACCGGTAACGGCTTCCCCTGGAATCGCGAATTTCGCTCGGCAGGCCAGGGCGACAACCTGTTCATCTCGTCGATCGTCGCGCTCGATGCAGACACCGGCGCGTACAAGTGGCATTACCAGGAAACGCCTGGTGATCAGTGGGACTACGACGCCGTCCAGAACATGACGCTCGCGGATCTCGATATCGGCGGCAAGAAACGCAAGGTGCTGCTGCATGCACCGAAAAACGGATTCTTCTACGTGCTCGATCGCCGCTCCGGCAAGGTGCTGTCGGCCGAACCTTACGTCGCGGTGAGCTGGGCGAAGCGGGTCGATCTGAAAACGGGACGGCCGCTCGAGACCGCAGGCGTGCGATATGGCGTAGCGCCGACGATCGTGGCGCCGGGCGCGGCGGGCGCGCACAACTGGCATCCGATGGCGTTCAGTCCGCTCACGGGGCTCGTGTATATCCCGGCGACCGAATCGAGCATGCCGTTTCGATCGGTCGCGCAGTTTCATTTCGGTGAGCAGCTGTTCACGAACATCGGTGTCGATTTCAGTTCGGGGGGCGGGAACGCGGCGCATGGAGCCGCGCCAACTTCACCGCCAGTGCGGACACCGGCAGCGGCGCCGATACCGACGACTCCGGCAGGGCCGTCGGCACCAGCGATACCGGCAACTCCAACGGCACCCGCAATCAAGCCTTCCAGCTTCGTGCTCGCCTGGGACCCCATCGCGCAGACAGCGCGCTGGCGCGCAAACGGCCGCGGCGGCGGCATTCTCGCGACGGCAGGCAATCTCGTCATCCAGGGTCGCACGCGCGAAGGCGCGCTTGGCGAGCTCGTGGCGTTTCGCGCCGATACAGGTGAGAAGTTATGGAGTCACCCCACTCCCAACGGCATCACCGCCGCGCCCGCGACTTACAGTGTGAGCGGTGAGCAGTTCATCGCGGTTTCCTCCGGAGCCGGATCCACCAGCACCAATGGCACGCCCTCGCGCATGCGCCACGTCGGCCGTGTGGTTGCCTTCAAGCTCGATGGCACTGCGACCCTCCCGCCCGACGCGCCGCCCGCACTGCCGGCCAATCCACCCACGACCGTCGCTTCGACAGACGAGGTCACATCGGGCCAGAAACACTTCGAAACCTATTGTGCGCGCTGCCACGGGTTCGGCGCCGCGTCCGGCAATGTCATTCCGGACCTGCGGCGCTCGCTGCTGCTGACGAGCAAGCCTTCGTGGGACGCGGTCGTGCTCGACGGCGCGCTCACGGGGCGAGGCATGATCGGGTGGTCGAAATTCCTGGATGCGAAGGCGGTGGACGAAATTCGCGCTTATGTCGGCGAGACGGCGCGTTCGCTTCAGCAGCAAGAAAAGAAATAGAGGCCTCCGGCGCCGATTGTATCGAGGTCGATCTTCCATAAGCTGGCAACAGCCCTGGGCGCGCAGCGGGTTTGTCCCGACGGCCTGGCCGCGCGCTTTGCCTGTCCCGCCATCAAAACATCATCTGCGCCCGAAGCTGGGCAGTTATACTGAGCGCGAGAATCAAGAAGCGAGTCACTCGCTCACTCGTCGAAGAACTACAGCTCGAATGACCCACGCCTCGTTATAAGGACCCGGTACACCGATGCGTACCCTGCCGGCGCTCATCGCCTTGTCTCTCGTTGCCCTGACTCTTTCCGCCTGCGGTGGCGGCGGTGGCAGTGGCACGGCTCCCCCACCCGCTCAGACCAATCACACGCCGCTGGCCAACGCCGGTTCGGATCAGACGGTGTATCGCAATGGCGCCGTCACGCTGGATGGCTCGGGCAGCACGGATGCCGACGGAGACGCGCTGGCCTATCGCTGGACACAAACGGCCGGCCCTGCCGTCAGCCTCACGGGCGGCACGTCGTCCAAACCGACGTTCACCGCGCCCAGCCATTCTGGAACGTTGACGTTCTCCCTCATCACCAGTGACGGCAAGGTCGATTCGGCGGCCGACACCATTTCAGTGAACGTCCAGAACCGCGCCCCCCAGGCCGCGGCCGCTGCACCGTCATCGGCAGGACCCGGCACACTGGCGATGTTGGATGGCACGCCGAGCACCGACCCGGATGGCGACGCGCTCACTTACAAGTGGACGCAGCTTTCCGGCCCACCGGTCGATATCACGCCGGTGGGCACTGGCATCGGCCGAATCCAGGTGCCGACTGGCCCGACGGTTCTCATTTTTCTGCTCGAGGTGAGCGACGGCGAAGCCACTTCCGTGCAGATCAGCATCACCATCAATGTCACGGTGACGTCGGCACCAAACCGCGCGCCGGTTGCCGAAGCCGGCCCCGACATCGAAGCGCCGAAGCGCTCGACCGTCACCCTTTACGGCATGGGCTATGACCCGGACTGGACGGCCGTCAGCTACGCCTGGCAGCAGACTGCCGGCCCGACCGTCACTCTTTCGGATGCGAGCTCTGCGATGCCTTCGTTCGTTGCGCCTGCCGAGCCGGCGCAACTCAAGTTCACCCTGACGACGAGCGATGGAATTCTCTCGTCCGAGCCGTCGGAAGTGGTTGTCGACATCAAGAACGTCGCGCCTTATATCGTCGGCACGTCCATCACTCCGCTGCAGGCCTATACCGTAGATAACATCACGGTCGCGAGCAGCGCGTTCGATGCGGACAGCGATCCGCTCACCACGCGATACGAGTGGCGCCGAAACGGCACGCTCGTCAGTGGCCAGACCACCGATACATTCCCCGCGAGTCTCACGACGAAGAACGATGTCATCGTCGCGCGCATTATCCTGAGCGACGGTACGGTCGAAACGTCGACCGATATCAGTACGACGATTCTCGATTCTCCGGCAGTGCTTGCGGCCACACCGCCTACTACGCTCGCCTACGGTGCCACGGCCAGCTTCTCCGTCACCGCGACGGACGCGGATGGAGACACGATTCCCGGCATCGAAGTGGCGTACGGCCCGGCGGGTTTCACGGTCACGAATCAGGGTGCGGTGACGTGGACCGCGGTCGGGCCGATGTTCGACCGAACCACCGACTTCAATTGGGGACTCCGCGTTCGCGATGACGCGGGCTCCCTGCTCACCGGCACCATTCGTGTCACCGACGCCGCGCGCCTGTATCCCGTGCGACGCACGGGCGTGCAGATTCCCATTCAAAACGCCGGAATGCGCATCGGCGACTTCGACGGCGATGGCGACTCCGAGATGCTCATCGGCGCGCCGCAGGCCGTGTTCATCCTGAGCAAGAGCGGCTCGACGTATCAGCAGGACTGGGTGTATCCATTCGAAGTCGCTGCCAGCAGCACCTATGAGAATACGGTGGGTGCCGTTGCCGCGCGCGACCTGGATGGCGACGGCAAACAGGAAATCGATTTCGCGAAGGGCAAGACGCTCGTGCGACTCGACGGGGCGACGCGCCGAATTGCCGCCCAACGCGAGCTGCCGGGTTATTGCCGCGGACTCGAGATCGCGGATCTCGAAGGCAACGGATCGCTCGAGCTGGTCTGCCTGTTGTCGCTCGATTCGTATTACTACAGCGCCAACGGACGCGTGCTCGTCATGAACGCGACCACGCTCGCGGACCAGTGGCAGACGCCGGACCTTGCGGTTGGCGTTTCGATGGCCGTAGGCAATGTCGACAACGACCCCACGCCGGAGATCGTCGTGGCGGGCGGCTATGTGTTCGACGGCAAGACACAGGCGAACGAATGGGCCTACAGCCAGGCCTTCGGGCAGGTCGTCGGCATCGGCGACATGGATGGCAATGGCGTCGGCGAGATCGTCGGACTGGTCGGCTCGGTGGGCGCGCGGGCATTCAGCGCGGTGAGCAAGTCACCGCTGTGGGAAAAGAACCCGACGAGCTCATGGGACATGGCCACGCTCACCATGGCCGACACGAATGGTGACGGCCGGCCCGAGGCCATCGTCGGCAACGGGCAATGGGGCGATGTTGGCGCGGTCACGTACAACACGTCGACGTCTCAGCCGGAGACGCTCTGGACCCTCAACGCGCAGAACCACGGCGTCTCGAGCATCGCCGTCGGCGATGTCACCGGCGACGGCGCGATCGATATCGTGTGGGGTTCCGGCGCATCGAGCAGCGGGCGGGACGATCTCGTCGTTGCAGGATTCACGCCCACGATCTCCGTGGAATGGAAGAGCTCCGTCGAGCCGCAACTCGATGGCGAATTCCTCGGTGGCGCGCTGGCTCGCATCGGCGGCGGCACGAAGCGGCTGATGTTCCGCACCAGCTCAACGAACTCCGGCTACAACGGCGCGCGGGCGCTGTCGCTGGATCCGGCCACTGGCGCGCTGGCGTTCACGAACGAAATCGGCCCGAACTATGGCTATTCACGCGGCTTCGATGTGGCGGACATCGACCTCGACTCCGTCGACGAGCTGCTGATGGGCGTTGCCGACAGCACCGGCTCGATCGTCGCGTACGACTTCAACGCCGCAGCAATCGAGTGGCAGTCCCCGCTCGATGTGGGCAGCGTCGTCGCATTGACCCACGCGGATATGAATGCCGACGGCTATCCCGATGTCATCGGCATCACGACCAATGCGTACGTCTACGTGTTCGACGCTCATGCGCAGACGCTCCTCTGGAAAAGCACCGGGCTGTCGAACGGCGGCGGCATCGACGTGGCGGTTGCCGACCTCGATCATGATGGCAAGCCGGAGATCGTCGCGGCACTCGGCGATCGCATTGTTGTCTACGGAAAGAATCCGAGCGGCGGGGGCTACCTGGAGCGTGCGAGCCGGCCGGCAATCGGGGTGCAGGACCTGCTCGTCGCCGATCTCAACGGCGACAATAGCTTCGACATCTGCACGCTCGAAGGCGCGTACTGGAATGGCGATACGAGCCTCGCTGTTTACGACAGCCAGTTGGTGCAGCTGAGAATGCTTGCGCTGGGCGGGCAAGCGGCGTCCCTGTTTCTCGAGGATTCGGCTTTCGCTCGCAAGAACGTGCTGGTGTCGTTGAGCACGCAGTCCTATCCCTACACCACGCCGACGGAGCTCTGGGCCATCGACCCGGTCAGCGGCGCGGAAGTGTGGCACTCACCGGCGCTCATCGGCACGTTGCAGAAGAACAGCCTGCAATTCGTGGATCTCGACGGCGATGGCACGAACGAGATTTCGTTTGCCACCAACAACGGGATGAACTACACGCGGTGAGGATGCGCGCGGGAGGCCCGCCCCCGCGCGAGCATTGTTGTCCCTGTAGCGCGCGGCTTCGGCCGCCCTACTGGCGCAAGGGTGGGATATTTCGACCCCAGCCGCGCATGGATCGGAATGACTGTGCAATGGATGCGCCTCACGGTGAAGGTCTCGCCTCCGGATAAGGCTCCTTTCGCCAGCACTACCGAGGCTCCTCTTATTTTCGTACAGTGACGCGCAATTCGCGCGTCTGTTGCGGGACGGGCGCTCTTCCCGTTCTGAAATAGTCGTGAACGCAACGACAGATCCCTTCTCATAAGACCTCTACAACTCGCAGGCATCCATGCCCCCGACTTCTCCCTTTTTGCGATGTGCGCTGGTCGCAGCCTTCCTGACCCCTGCGCTTGGCGGATGCGGCTCGTTTTATCTCCACAGTGACGCCGCGAAGGAAGCCACGGCGCGAGCGCAAACCGAGATCGACAAGGTGAGCCTCACGGCGGTATTCGACAATGAAACCGCTTACCTCAACGAGCTGGAGAAGCGGGAAAATGCCGCAGTCGCCGATTCGCTGGCCGCGCAACGGGATGCCGAGTTGCTCGACATGCTCCAAGGACTGGATGAAGAGGACAGCGACGGCCGCACGCTGATGGTCGAATCCATCGACCAGTACCTGCAGGCGGTGGCAGGCACGTCCGATAGAGGTGGCGAGACGAAGCTGTGGCAGCTCATCGACCAGGCGCACAACCTTGCCGGCAGCAAGAAGACCTTCGCAGAGACGTTAGCCGCGACGTTGAGCACCAAGCGTTCGCTCGTCAAAGCACCGGCCGGCGCGTCGATCGCCACAGTCCCCAGCCCGGCCGGGATCACGCTCGATCGCGCGCTGAAAGACGCGCAAGACGCGATGGACGATCTTCAAAAGAAACAATCCGCGGCGAAGAAAGCACGCGACGAACTGAACGAGCAGCTGGCGCAAGCCGAGAAATCGCTGGCTGCCGGCACCGCGACCCAGCAGACGTTTACCGACCTGCTCACGAAGGTGACCGGATTCCTGACCCAGGCGAAGGGCACGGCCACGTCCAATCCCTACATCGCGAAGTACGTTTCCGAGTCCCTGCTCGAGAGGCTCGACGAGCTCATCAAAGTGACGGATCCGAAGGGAATCGATCAGCCGCAGGACACGAAGGCCAGAGCGACCATAGGTTTCGTGCACGCGGCATTCGGCGTCGGCGACGCATTTGCAAAGCCGCCCCGCGTGCCTCATCCGAACGCGCTCGCTGCGACGAAGGCGTGGCTGCAGTACGAAGCGAGTGATGCGGATCTGCAAGTGGCGCTGGCCACTTCGAAAGTGACCGTGAAGCAGGCCATTCTCGCCGCAGTGGGCGAGCAGGTGTACTACCTTTCGCGGGCCGGCGATGCGTTGAAGCCCATCGCCACAAAACCGCCGCTCGAGCGCAGCGAAGGGCTCGCGAAGTTGATCGCGGACAAGAAGCCTGCAACCAGTCGTGCGGCCAGCGCGGGCCTGAACGACTACGCGTCCGCGTGGACGAAAGGATTCATCCCGGCGCAGCAGCTGACCGAAGTGACGGAGCCGCTCATCGACCGACGCGGCAAGCTTCAGGCGAGTCGCAAATCCGGCGAAGCATGGCTGGGGACGCTGAAGCCCGCCGTTGCGACGCTGGCGGCGTATGGTGAAGGTGGCTTCGATCCGCACGTGCTTGCGGAGTTGCTGCAGACCTTGGGCATCGGCGCAATCGCTTCGGGAGTGAATTGATGAGAGCACTCTTCGTGATGACAGCGGCCCTGCTGCTTTCCGCCTGTGCGACCCCTCGACCGGTTGCCGATGTCGCGACTCTCGTGGCGAAGATGTCGAACGACATGGACCAATCCGTCACGAATTACGTCGGCAGCCTGAAGACGTTGCGGAAACTGGATGCCGCGCGATTGCAGAAGCTGCAGGCTAATGCCGATAAGGCCCGTCGCCCGGTGAAGGAGCGGCTCAGCGTGCTGATGCTTGCCGACGAAAGCCGAACCGTGAACGCGCTGAACACGCTCGCTGTGGCACCCGAGCCCGACCCGATGCGCGTGGCGATTCTGACCGTGCCGCCCATTGCATCAGACCCACTGGTATTCGACTCCGCGCCGCTAAAGGCGGTGTCGAACATCGCCGGCGACATCGCGCGTCCCCGCGGTGCCGAGGATCAGCTCAAAGTGCTGCTGGCGTTCGCGAAGATTGTGAACGAAGACCTGAAGAAGGCCACGGACGACAACAACTCGACTCCCCCCACGCCCTGAAAGCCGAAGAAAAAAGTCATGGCCACTCGTCAGAAGAAGTCTCGCAAGACGGCGTCGCGTTCCGCGTCGGTCAAGAAAAAAACGAAGCGCTCCGTCCGGAAGGCGCGCAAAGCGCCGGCGAAATCAGCCGCTCGGCGTGCCAAAACACGCGCGAAGGCCCCGCCGGCTCGACTAGCGACGGCCCGCCTGGCGACAGCCCCACGGGCGACGGGAGGCGCAGCGGCCGTGCCCGATTCGGGGACGCTTTCCGCGACACTGGAAGCGGTGTCCCTCGGTACGACTCCTTCCCGCCTCGAAGCGCTCGAGGCAAAGCTGGACGCGTTGGAGAAATTGGCAGACGAGCTGCGCAAGCGTCAACCCGCTACGCCTGCAGAACGCAGGCAAATCGCCAAGACGATCGCCGCGATCGAGAACGCGATCAGCGTAGTCGAAGCGCAGATCGCTGCGGAGAAGACCCCGGTGCTCGGCGCGCCGGGTAAAGAGGACGTCGACGCGCTGCTGAAGGCGATTCGGGAGTCGGAGGACGCGATTGCGCAGAACGCCGCGGTGAATCAGATGGTGAGGGCGGCGAATGCGTTGATTGGGGCGTTGGGGTGAGGGAGTGGGGAATTCAGCGGGAGCCGCACCAGACCGACTGAGGGTCGGCAGGGGCCCGCCGCGAAGGACACGCTGCTACGCCATTCGTTTTAAGGCGCCTGATGAGGCGACGGAGAACGCTCGGCAGTCATGCGGCTCATGGTGAAGACGCATCGCGCGAGCCTTCGCCCCATCAACTAAAGCGACGACTATTCCTACGCGACACCAGCTGCCTGCAAACCACGAGAACTTCGGTGTCGGCTACGCGCGGTGGTTTCTTATCGCAGGTGGCACCATCACGGACGATGGAGAACTGAATCTCCACGACAAACTTTATCTCCGGGCCACCGGCCTGCTCCCAGCCGTCCACCGTCCGGAATCGTCCTTGCTTCAGGTATTCCTGGGCTTTCGCGGAGAAGTCCGCATTGTCCGTGTACGTCGGCTGAAGCTGCTGGACATGCCCTTTGGCATCGATCTGAAACTCGATACCCACAGCCCCCTGCAGCAGTCGACGCGCGGCGGACTCCGGATAGAAATCGTCTGAAGACGCCACGAAATCCGGAAGCAGATACACAGGTGCCGCAGCGGGCACCGCTGAATCCGAATCAGACGCAGAGACGCCGGACACCGCCAGCGCCATCGATAAAGTCGCAATCCCTCGCAGGAACAAACGCGTCACTCGGCAACGCCTCCCTCGCAAATCTTGGGAGCGGATGTTAGTCCGCCACCTGCGCCGGGCATGGGACGGCCTTCGCAGAAGTGCGCGTGGATGCCTTGAGCCTTGCGCGAAATTGGGGCCTGTATGCATTGCGCAGCGTACTGATCCAGAACACCCCCTCAGAGCGTCTCGGGATTTGAGAGTTGCGTCACGGGCGGGAGTCACGCGCTCGAAGGTGATAGGTAGATGCGGATGCGCCCCCGCGTCGCTTAACTAAAGATGTTTCCCCACGCGTTACGTTCGAGCGCGCAGAACTCACAGCCGGATCGAACGCCCGGCGGCGGCAAGTCTCACGACAAAAAGCCCAACGGCGCTCGGTTGGTACTCCGAGGCCTGAGTGCCGCCTCCCTGGGGCAGTACAGAATGGTAGTGGGATATGCGCACGGGTGCGACACGCGCTTGATCCATAACTCCCAGAACGTGCTCAGCCCACCCCGCAGCGTCGACTTCTAAAGTTCTGACAACGCATCGGTATCAAACGTCATCGCAAGTACACCGTCTGCGGCTACCAGTATCCGATTGGCCAGGACTTCCAGCTGGCAGGATTTTTCCTCGTCGAATGCTCGCTGTTGAAAATAGACGTGCACAGAGGTGTCCACGACTTCGACAATTGGATTCGCGGCCACAGCCGCGCGCACTTCGGCAGCATTCCCCTCAACGCCCGCTGCATCGAGTAAAACTCTCGGGAGCAGGCTACTCCGCGCTGAGCCACTGGATTTCGCAGCGCACTTCCGTTTTGTCGACCGTTCGCCTCAGCACCGCAAGCACATCATTCAGCCCCGGATCATCGGTTCTGCGCCCCTTCAGATCGCCGTATGCCTGCGAATAAAAGGTGTCGACGTAGATTTTCTTCTGAAACGAAAAGATTCCGAAGGAGTACCCAATCGGTGCAAACTCGCGCTGCACTGCCGGCCGTGTCCGCTTGGGACTCGAGTTGATGTCGCCGAATGGCTCACGCGGATGTCCAAAAAACGCCCGCGTTCTGGCGACATCCAGGTCTCCTTGCGAATTGACTGCCAGAAGGTAGACCGGTGCGCGTTCCGGCCAGTCGGTGCGGGGTGATTCGGCGCCGCATGCGTGTGACGTCGGATCTCCTCGCCAAATGATGACGTCATCAACAACTCCATCACCATCGACATCCACTTTCGGATCAAGCCGCGTCACCGTTGGACTGGCTGCCTTCGAGTTGAAGCGCGCCAATTGATTGGCGTCCGCGTCGATCCCCCGCTGTCTCTCGGCTCTCCTGGCTTCCGGTTCGAACCCCGAGAACACGGGTCCGCCCCGAAGAAATTCCATTAGCGGCAGGTAAAGCTTTCTCACTTGCTCAGCCGGGACGGCGACCGTATGCACGTCATCGAATCCGGGCACCTGAGTCGGCTGCATCCGATTGCAGGGCGGGATGCGATCGAAGTCCGTGGTCCGCAGACGTTCCAGGTAGGCCTTGCATACGGGAAGCTCCGTGCCCTTCCGAAGTTCGAAGAGATAGTGGTCGGCATACACTGGCGTGGCCAAGCCCAGGAGGCACGCTACCAGCCAACTGACTCGCGGGGTGTGTTGGTGGGCGCGCTGAATGGTGAGTGCGATCCCGTGCGGGGCGGCGCTTTTCTCGATGGGACTGGTCTGCATACGATCTCCTCGGCGCCGGCGGTTGCGCGCAACGCATGCGCGCAGATTCCACTTCCGGTCGCGAACTTCACTGGATATGGGCAACAGATCTTGAGAGGAACTGGGATCACACGACGGCCTCATCGCTTGCCAGCGCTTCATCCGCCACTCGGCGCACCGGCTTTTCTGCACGGACGCATGATGATCGCGAGCGTCCCCAGCACGATCAGCATCAGCACCAGGATTACCAGAACATGATGGCCCGACAGGGCAGACGAGCGACGAAAGCTCGAACACTCCCGCATAACGCACGATGAAGCAGATCCTCGAGATCTGAACAACACATCCCCGCCATCCGTTTGGCGGGCCACCGTTCGCATCGCCGTCCTGGCTTGCGAACATTTTCATTTCACTCACTACAAGGCACGGCGAGCAATACGTCGGCTTTCCGAGCGTCGTGTATTATTTGATCCATAAGAACGGAGACCGCCCATGGAGTTACGCAGAGGACGGGTAAGCAATGTGCGGTTGGGATCGGAACTGATCGCGCAGTCCGGCAAGCACGGAACGAACGTCTCGACGCATCACTACGCCACCTTCGATCTCGATGGTGTGCCGGCTCAGGCCAGCGCCGCCCGTCCACTGACTGTGTCCGACGGCAATGATGTGGTGTTAGCCGGAAAAATGAAGGACGGCGTATTTGTGGCGGCCGCTTGTCGCAATCTGACGCGAGGAACGATCGATCACGTGTCCTGGTGGGGAGGTCTCGTGGTAGGACCCGTGTTCGTCATTGCGGGCAGCATCGGCACTTTTTTTCTGCTTCAAGAGTCGGGCATCGAGCGCTGGTTTGCGCTCATCCCCGTGATATTCGCCACAGTCGGCAGCGTCGTTCTGTTGACGTCCGTGAGACAACTTCTCGCAACTTCGGCGGTGCGACGGTGGCAAGGCGCCTCGACTTCCGCACGGCGAATGTTTTAGCGCAGGCGAACGGGCCGACGCGCGGAGAAATCTCGCGGAACGCTCCCAGCCGCGCGGCGATTGAGGGCTTCTTACTTTCTCCGGACACCGCGCGCTGAGATCAAGCCTATGCGGATTCTGATGGCCCTAATACAACTGGTTACCGAGTCGCTCCGGCCGGGTCGCTCGGGGTCGCCGGGCAGTCGGCCTGCATCGGACACCTATCTTCGGCCGCTCGTGATGTTGATGATCGGCCTGATTGCCGGACCCGATCTATTCGCCTTCGTCGAGCTCACTACGATTTTCGAGATCCTGGGAGCAGCCCTGTTTCTGCTGTCGTTTGCCGTCGGTTTCAGAATGCTTGGGGTGGCGGCACTCGACTCGTTGCGAAGATTCTTTCTGCCGG